>CDZN01004322.1_pt1 | contig 618905 bp, 426 predicted proteins | sample 557701 | NCBI WGS metagenome assembly CDZN01 (sample SAMEA3182089, study PRJEB8094) | gut metagenome | biome: human; feature: gut; material: Stool; isolation source: human stools | place: Canada | collected 2013-02-04 | reverse complement strand
TCTTCTATGCACCGAACGTTTCCTGGCTGGTACAACGAAACGGAATGAATCCCCGTAACAGCCTTATGATATCTCTGAATGCCAGTGAAGGAAACCACATGCATGCCAATGGCATATCCATGGAGCTTTATGGTAAGGGATATGTTCTGGCTCCCGATGCCGGAATCGGCCTTTACTTATACAGTGGACTGGACTATCTGGAATATTATTCTCAATTTCCCAGTCATAACACGGTTTGCGTGGATGGCATTTCCAGTTACCCGGTTATGAAAAGTAATCACTCCTTTGATCTTAAATCCAGTTTCCCTGTTTCTTCCGAACCGGGAAAAACTTTCACTTCCGTAACCTATAGCGATGTTTCTTTCCGTGAACCGGAAAGTCGTGCCGACCAGAACCGCATGATGAGTATCGTCACTACCGGTCCGGAAACCGGTTATTATGTAGATATTTTCCGCAGCCGGAAAGAACGTGGTGGTGATAAAATGCATGACTATTTCTACCATAATCTGGGGCAAACCCTAACATTGACAGGCACAGACGGTACAGACTTGAATTTGCAACCCACCGAAGAACTGGCCTTTGCCGGTGCTCACCTTTATGCTTATTCTTATATCTATGATAAAAAGTCAGCTACTACCGACAAAGATATAAAAGCTACATTTACCATTACCATGCCCGACAAGGATGACATTTCAATGAACTTGTGGATGAAAGGAGAAACGGACCGGGAAGTTTTCACCGCCTTGTCTCCCATGACGGAAGGTTTGAGCCGTACCCCGGGGATGCCATATAATATAAAAGAACAGCCTACCCTGACATTTGTAGCCCGCCAGAAAGGAGAAGCCTGGAACCGACCATTCGTCGCTATCTATGAGCCCTCATCCGTAAAAGAACCCGGCTGCATTGCCGAAGTAAGCTTCCCCGAAGTAAAAAGTAAAACGGAAAACAGTGCCACCAGCATATGTGTTGTACAGAAAGATGGACGTATAGATTATATCCTGTCATCAGATACCCCCACAGATATCTGCACCAGTGGAAAAATGAGTGCACAAGCCACCTATGCTTTATGGGGAAATAAAAAGGGCAATGACTGTACCTTCTTTTTAGGACATGGCACTTTGCTAAGTACCCCGAATGTAGTTATCAAGGCAGAAACTCCCGCAGAGGTATTACTGGAATTCAAGAAAGGGGCATGGTACTACACTGCATCCGCCGATTGCGCCATCAGTATCAAAAAGAAGACGTATAAGCTAAAAGCCAATACGGAGGAAAAGATTTTGAAGTAGAATTTTATTTAACGACTAATTGATTGTATTATATAACCCGTTGGCGAAATTAATACCTTATAGTATAAAAAGGAATTAATTTCGTCAACGGGCATTATATAATTTAAGAGGGAAACACAATAAGCATTCGTTCCAGCTCGGCTCTACTTACAATTATCTCCTGTATTTTGATTCTAAAGATATCCCTGTCCGCAGTAATGCAATTACTGAGCATGAAAAGTTAGTCAGCTCCCCGGCCTATTCTATATAAATGAAGAGTAACGATGCTTCAAAGACTTTAAATCTCCTGAATTGTGTTTCAGTATAGTCCTCTGTTTTGAGTTCGTTATTATTGTTATTATGCTATGAATATTATTGTCGTTTTCTGTTTTGTAAAAAAGAATAAGTGGAGTGTTCTGAGTCGAAAAAACGCAAAGTGCCTGGACGATGGGAGAAAAGAATGCAGGGATTTTAAATTTTGAAATTACAAATGGAGTGAAAAAAAACGTATTTAATATATTCTTGTGCTCAATCTGTCGTTAAGGTGGCTAAATGTTTCTTGTTTGAGTGAAAAACAAAGCAAAACGTTAGTGTAAAAATAGAGAGAAACACTTTGGAAATAGCAGCTTAAATTGCTTTCAGAGGAAGCCTTTTTTCTCTTTTTCATCTAAAAATAGTCTTTTTTTGTTAGAGTTACACCTTTTGTGATATATGGCTACACCCTTTGAAGCAAATAACTACACCCTTTATTGTATATGGTGTAGCCATTTAGACGAGAAAACCAATATTCTAAATGAAGCTGTAGCTGATAAATGAGAAATGGTATGTTGAATAAATGCGACAATGATGAAAGTTCTTTTCGTAATATCGAATGAACTAAAATCATTTAAGTCCGGTAACTTGCTTAATTCTTCTTTAATTGTTTATAGTGTATATTAGTTCTATATTAAGATTGTTTTCATTGATTTGAAAATATATTCTTTTTTTAGTAGATTTGTAACCGTGATAGACTTATCATGGAAATAAAGGATGATGAATGCTATGAAGAATAAGTTGATATATGTATTGTTTATAGGAATACTACTATTCCCGTTGTTTGGCTATTCACAAACTTTTCGGGGATTATCAGTGAGCGATGGATTATCCGATTTGGTAGTAAATGCTCTTTATAAGGATTCAACAGGCTATGTCTGGATTGGCACTAGTAGTACTTTGGAACGTTTTGATGGTGTTCGTTTGAAGCACTATGCTATTCCGGTTACTAACGAGAAGATGAAGGAAGTCAATGTGATTACTGGAATGCAGGGAAATGAAGTCTGGATGGGGAATAATGCCGGACTTTGGCGAGTGAATGGTAATGAGTTGGAAAGAATATCACCTGATATTATTAAGAATAGGGTCTACTCGTTGTTGTATGATGGAAAAGGGAGAATGTATGTTGGCACTGACGTCGGTTTGTTTATTTATGAAAAAGGGAAGATTGAACGGGTGCTGATAGATTCTAACGTATTGTCGGCAGCGAATACAATAAGAGGTCTGGCTCTAGACAACAAAGGAAACTTGTGGATGGCAACTCATCGTGGCCTTTATTCTATGGCGTTGGATAATAAAGGTATCACTGTCCATAATTCTGATGAAGTATTGGTTAATTCCTATAATAATATCTGTTTAGTAGATTCCGTTTTATATCTTGGTACGGCTGAAAATGGCATTGTGGCTTTTGATATTGAGTCGTATCGGTTTAGACCGTATATGAATCTTGGCTGCATAACTTCACTTTCCAGCAACGGTGATGGTACTTTGTATGCAGGGACAAATGGTAATGGAGCTTATTTTATTTCTACAGTAAAAGATAGAATAATTAAGAGGATTTATCATGAGCCTAATGCGAATGGAGGATTGCGTTCAAATTCTGTTTATTCATTGCTGGTGGACAATGATGGAATTATATGGGCGGGACTTTTTCAGCTTGGCCTGGATTATTCATTGTATCAGAATGAATTGTTTTCTACTTATAAATATCTTCAGGAATTTGACTCCCGGAATTTGGCCATACGTACTATCGAAATTTGTACAAGTGAGAGACTGATAGGAACTCGTGACGGTTTGTTCTATGTTGATGAAGCTAGAAAAATATGTAAGAGTTTTAGCTCTCCGGAACTGCGTTCCAATATGATCATGTGTAGTTGCTCTTTTCAGGGGAAATATTATATTGGAACATACGGAGGTGGAATGTATGTTCTTGATCCGGCGACAATAACTCTTTCTGATTTTGATAGGGATGAACCGGCGCTTTTTGTGCATGGACAAATATTTGCAATTGTTGCCGACTATTGGGGGAATCTCTGGATTGGTACCTCAGAGGGAGTTTTTTGCTATAAAGATGGAAAGCAAATACGCCACTATGACAGTGCGAATTCCCGATTACCGGACAATAATGTATATGGTATTTATTTTGATTCTACTCACCGTGGATGGATTTGTACGGAAAATGGAGTGTGTATGTTGGATACATCATCCGACAGATTGATTACAGATAAGTTCCCTGAGAATTTTGTGAATCGTAAACTAATCCGGGAGATTTATGAAGATTCGGAGCATAATCTTTATTTTCTTCCTGATAAAGGTGAGCTGTTTGTCTCTGATTTATCGTTAAAGAAATTCTTTTCTTTGTCGGATACACCTTTAGACGGGAAAAACTTGATGTTTGCGCTTGAAGATGAAGAAGGATGGTTATGGATAGGTACGAATGATGGTTTATATAGATATGATAAAAAGAATACTTTTGCTTCTTATACTTTTGCCGATGGAATTCCCAACCAGATTTTTTTTAATTGCATTCCTAAAGAGGGAAAAGACGGCGTAATATGGATTGGAAATTCTAAAGGATTGATTTATACGGATGTTGGTAGGATAAATAACGGTAAAGAATATCCATACTCTATTCGTATTACAGATGTTGATGTAGGTAACGGTCAACATGGAAAAACTACTATTTACTTTTCGGGCTTTACTTATACTGATCCGGCATATATGCTATATGAATATAAGTTAGAAGGAAAGGAAGAATCTTGGCAGATGTTGAAAGGCAAATCAGAGGTGACGTATTACGATTTGTCATCAGGAAAATATATCTTTAAAGTACGGCGTGCGGGTGATGTTAATTCTGAGGTGAGTTTATCCATTAGAGTTCCCTTTGTTATATGGAGAAGTTGGTGGTGCATATCATTGGCTGTAATGTTAGCCTTTTTGTGCATTTACGGACTGTATAAGTGGCGTATGAGAAATAACTCTTTAAGTACGGCTCACTTTTTATTGGCTCCGGAAGAAGAAGCAGTAAAGGAGAAACAGAATTTGGAAAATTTCATTCCGGAAGATAAATATAGGTCGAGTAATATAACGGCTGAAGACTGCAAACGTTTGACTGAACGATTAAAGAATCTGATACGTGATAAGAAATTATATAGTAATCCGGAATTGAAAATTGGTGATTTGGCTAAAGAGCTTGATGTACCTGCCTATATCTTATCATATCTGTTTAATCAGTATTTGAATAGAAATTATTATGATTATATCAATGATTACCGTATAGCAGAATTCAAGTATTTGGTGAACAAAGGAGAACATATGACGTATACCTTGAATGCCTTGATTGAGAAGTGTGGTTTTAATTCACGTGCTTCTTTCTTCCGGCATTTTAAAAGAGCAACGGGAATGACCCCGAATGAATATATTAAAGGCTTTAGAAAGCCTAATTGACGCTGAAAATAAGGGTTAATAGTCTCAATTTATTATGTGAGACTGCAATTTGATATTTGGTAATTTGCTGGTTCTTAGATTGTTATTATCTGTTTTGTCTTAACCAGTAGGTTGAGATATGTTGGAGCTTGAATTTGTTATTTTTCTGATTTCCGAAGTCTATATTTGTAGTGTCAAATTTAACTAGGAGAGCAGAATATGAGAGACACAACAATGACTTCTTTTAAGTTGATCGCAGATTCATATCTGAATTATCAGCGTTTGGTTTTTCTTTATATTTATTATAAAATAGGTAATAAAGAAGAGGCCGAAGACTTAACTCAAGATGTATTCTTAAAGTTGATGGATTATCAGCAGATGCTTCGTGTTGATACTATAAAATTCTTCATATTTACTATTTCTCGAAATTTGGTGTATGACTATTTACGGCGTCATTATAAGAGGCTGGAGGTTACTTCGTATATATATGAACAGCAAGAAGCTTATACTAATATAGTGGAAAAGCAGATTATTGCCGATGATTTATTGCATCATGAAAGACGGAAAGTAACTCAACTTTCAGAACAGCGCCGTAAAGTATATGTGATGGCTCGATTTGAGGATAAAACAGCCTCTGAAATTTCTCAGGCATTGAATCTCTCTTCCCGCACAGTTGAGAATCACTTATTTGCCAGTCGTAAGGAAATACGCGAATATATGAGACAGTGTATATAAATATATCGTTAATTCTAAAATTTAAGTTTATGAAAAATGGATGCCTTAAGTTTAGGTCAAAGAGAATTCTTTTCTCTGCGATAGTGACTACTGCTTTATTGGCAGGTAGCCCACAATTTGTTTTTTCGGAAGTACTAGAAGAGCATGTAATTGCTCAAACTGGTACTGTAAAAGGACAGGTTGTAGATGAAAATGGAGAGCCAATTATTGGTGCAAGTGTGTTACTTAAAGGAAGCTCTAATGGAGTAATTACCAATATAGATGGTAATTTCGTTTTAAATGGAGTGTCTAAAGGAGTCCTGGTTATATCTTATATCGGTTATAAAACGCAAGAAGTATCAATTTCCGGAAAGCCTCTTATTAAGGTTGTACTGAAGGAGGATACTGAAGTCCTGGATGAGGTAGTTGTGGTAGGTTATGGAGTTCAGAAAAAACAGACTTTGTCTGGTTCTGTCACTCAGGTAAGAGGGGATGAAGTGCTGAAAGGAAAAGCTACTCAGGATGTAGCTTCAGCTTTACAGGGTACTATTCCGGGATTAACTATTACGCGTAGTTCCTCCCGTCCTGGTAACGAGGGTACATCAATCACTTTACGTGGAGGAATTTCTGTGAATGAAATGTCGCCAATGATTGTAATTGATGGGGTAGAGGCGTATTCATGGGAATTATCTCAGATAAATCCTAATGATATTGAAAGCGTTTCTGTGCTGAAAGATGCTGCAGCAGCTATTTATGGTACTAAAGCTGGAGCTGGAGTTATTCTGGTGACGACCAAAAGAGGTAAAGAAGGTAAGGCTAAAATAACCTATTCAGGTAGTGTGCATGCCAATCTTGTAGGAAAGCGATTTCCTGTTGCCAGTGGGCAAGAATGGGCTGAAATGCTTGTTGAGGCAACCACTAATGATGCTTATGCTTATTTAAAGAATGGCGAACCTCAATGGAACTGGTGGTTGTGGCCTGAAGAAACTTGGAGGACAATGGCAGCTGGTGAAAGATATGAAGGGGTCGTTGCTGGATTGTGGCGTGTACTAGATCCAACAAGCGATCAGTTTGACGCTGTGTATGGCACTACATGGGGACAGTCGCATACAGTAACGATTAGTGGCGGTAGCGATAAAGTTAAGGCTATGACTTCTTTAGGATATGCCAATGACCGTTCATTGATTGATTTGGTTTATGATGGACAGAAAAAATATAACTTCCGTACCAATGTTGATTATAAGGTTAATGATTGGGTTAAAACCGAATTTAATTTGTCCTATGATAAACGCCATACGAGTACACCGCAACAAGGTGTCGGGCACGGTATTCAGGACTTCTATATCTTCCCGCTATACAATGAGTATGGGCAATATTATGATACATTCGGTGGCAATAACTTATTGGCAAAACTAGATGAAGGAGGTCGAAATAATAATACGGAAGAAATTCTCAGACTCGGTGGAAAAATGACTTTGGACTTAAATAAGTTGGTAAAGGGATTGAGTATTACTGGAAGTGGGAATATCCGTATGCGTCATCATAAAAAGATAGAACGCCAAACTCATGTTACTATGTACGACTGGGCAGGGGAAACTAAAACTTATGATGGCCTTCCCGATTATTCTTTGGGTACAGGCGCTGTCAAAACGGAAACTAAAGATGCCGATTGTTGGGTCAAGAATACTCGTGAAGAGGTCTTGTTCCAGACTTATAGTGCTTTTGTCAACTATAATAATTCGTTTGCCGATCATACTATTGGTTTGATGTTGGGTATGACGGGAGAAAAGTCGCACTATGAAAAGAACTATGGCTATCGTAAAAATATGACTGTGGATGATTTGGATGATATTAACTTGGGTGATGCCACAACAGCAGAGGCTACTGGTGGTAGTAATGAAGTAGGTATGATATCTTATTTAAGTCGTCTAAACTATGATTATAAAGGTATTTATTTGTTGGAAGGTTTGTTTCGTCGTGATGGTTCCTCTAGGTTTGCAAAAGAAAATCGTTGGGCTAATTTTGCTGGCATTTCAGGTGGTGTTCGTTTCTCAGAGCTTTCTTTTGTTAAAGACTGGAATATATTCGATAATTTGAAGATTCGTGCATCTTATGGAGAAACAGGTTCTCAGTCTGGTATTGGAAATTATGATTATATATCTTCTATTATCACAGGAACAACAATATTTGGCTTTAATGGAACCAAAGTTCCTACTGCAAGAGTAGACGGAATGACCTCTTCTGATCGTACTTGGGAGCGTGTTGCTACAACAAACTTTGGCTTGGATTTCGGAGTTTTGAATAATCGTCTGACAGGTTCTTTTGAATATTATATTCGTGAGAATAAGGGAATGCTTATTTCAATGACATACCCTTCTACAATTGGCGCTTCTGCTCCTAAATCCAATAGTGGTAATTTTAAGGCAAATGGTTGGGAATTGATGCTTAATTGGAATGATAAAATAGGAAAGGACTTTACTTATAACATAGGTTTCACTTTAGCAGACGCTAAAACTGAGATAACTGAATATAATGGTGCTATTGCTATAAGTAATGGAGTAAACAATAAAGTTAAAGGTAGTGCTTTTATCGAAGGTAAACCCTTAAATGCTATCTATGTATATAAAACTAATGGGTATTTGCAGAATGAAGCAGAAGTAGATGCATACTATAAGGAAATTACTAAAACTGCCGGTGGTATTCATCCTACTCAAGGAACCAGCGATCAGTTATGTCCGGGATCTGTTAAAAAGGTAGATATTAGTGGAGATGGAAGAATTACGACTGACGACCTTTATTATTATGGTGATGCCAATCCTCATTATCAATTTGGTATCAATTTAGGTGCTAATTATAAAAACATTGACTTCTCTATGTTCATTCAGGGTGTTGGTAAGCAGAATGTAGTTCGCGAGGGATCTCTGTCTTCTCCATGGAATCAAGGCTGGACAAATCAAAATGTTACTTTTATGGGTAATACATGGACTGAAAATAATACTGATGCGCGCTATCCTATCATGTCACGAAATGGTGCTCGTAATAACTGGAACTATAAATGGTATAATGATATCAACGTCAGCAATTGCTGGTATGCCAGAGCTAAAAATATAGTTTTAGGATATACTTTGCCAAAGTCTTGGTTGAAAAAAGTCTCTCTTGAGAATCTACGTTTGTATATTGCAGCTGATAACTTATTTGAATTTTCTAATGTGAAAGATGGCTTTGATCCGGAAAGTAAAGTAGCGACAGGACAAGGTAATGTGGATGTATATGCTCGTACTGTTTCATTTGGTATTGATCTGACTTTCTAATTTGTATTAATATTTAAAAGAAAATGAATATGAAAACATATAAAATGCTGTTATCCCTGATTATGGGAGGGATGTTAACAACTAGTTGTATAAGTGATTTCTTGGATTTAGATCCTTTGGATTCTCAAACAGAAGCCATTTATTTCAAGACTTTAGCCGATTTTCAATATGTAGCAAATGATTTGCATACGAATGTATGGGCATGGAATGGTAATGATACGTATGGTATTAATTTCGATTATGGTACCGATTTGATCCTGAATGGAGCTGATTATATTAGTGGAACTAATTCAGCACCTACGAGTGACAAGTATTGGGATAAGGCATATGAATGGTTGAGAAAAGTTAATATTCTTATATCTAAAGGAGAAAAATATTCAAATCAGGAAGAAATTGCTGGTCCTATTGGACAGGCTTATTTTTTCCGTGCATGGCATCATTTCTTTTTACTGAAACGATATGGTGGTGTACCTATTGCCAATCAGGTTACTACTATTTCTACAGATGACCCTGTAGTTTGGGGACCTCGTGCCTCACGTTATGAGGTTGTTAAGCAAATATTGGACGATTTGGATATTGCAATCGCTAAATTGGCACGGACTACTGTTGCAAGTACCGGTAATGATGGACACGTGACATTGGAAGCTGCTAAAGCACTTAAAGCACGTGTGTGTTTATTTGAAGGAACTTGGGATAAGTATGTGGGTACCAAAACTGATGGTGATGGAAATAAGAATGGTGCAGGTATCAGTAAGCCTGCAGACTATCCTTCGGTCGAAGAATTCCTAACCATGGCAAAAAATCTTTCTAAAGATATTATTGACAGTCAAACTTTTGAATTGTGGAAGGGCGTAGAAAATGTTAGTTCTATTTCTTCTGTGAAAAATCCGGATATGTACGCACATTGTAGCTATTATTATTTATTTAACTTGGAAGGAACCGATTCTAATCCGGCTGGTTTGGATAAATCCTCTAATAAAGAATCTATCTTTCGTAGCGTGTATGATGCAGTAAATCGTAAAAGTAATACTAATCTGACACATACGGCTCCTGCTGGTATGACTCGTAAATTGATGGATATGTATCTTTGTACAGACGGGTTGCCGGTTCATTTATCACCTAACTTCAAAGGATATACGGTCATGAATGCAGAACTGGAAAACCGGGATTACCGTTTGACAGCTTGTGTACGCCCTGCGATGAGTTATAACTGGGGATGGGGGAAATATAATACTGGTGCTCAGTATGATGTTGATATTTACTCGTTGGCAGCTGCTCAGTATCAAAGTGTCCCTAACTTGCGAAATGCCGGTCCTGGAACAGGAGGACGTAAATATTGTAGTGAATTAAACTCTTTGGGTGAGGCAGGTCACGAAGCGATGGACTATATGCATATTCGTTACTCAGAGATACTGCTGATTTATGCAGAAGCTGTTTGTGAATTGGGTGGAGGAAATATATCTGATGCGGATTTGGATTATTCAATAAATAAAGTGCGTGAACGTGCAGGGGTAGCACCATTAAATGCAGCTTTGATTGCAAAAGCCAATTCCTTAGGAGGACAGTTAGACTTCCTCGGTGAGATTCGTCGTGAACGCGCTTTGGAGCTTTATGGAGAGGGCTCTCGTTTAAATGACCTTTGTCGTTGGGGTATTGCTGAGGCTGAATTGGCTGGTGAAAACCGATGTGGTGCTTATTTGGAATATGAAGGTACGGATTCATATTTGAAGACGCTGATTAACCCTATTGATAATAAGCCTGTTTATGAGCCGAGTGGCTATGTTGGTAAAATTAATGAAAAAGAAATTAGATATTCTTATGCAGGCTTAACTTCTACAAAGCCAGGTGCAATTATTGTAGAACAGGCGGCAAATCGTAAGTTTACTTTGAAAAATTATTTATTGCCCATTCCTACTGATCAGATTAAATTGAATCCTCAGATATTACAAAATCCTCAATGGTGATAAATTTATTTAATAAAATAGCGAATATGAAAAAGGTATATAATTCTATAATGTTAAGTGTTTTGTTGCTTTCGACCGTTTTTATGGGGACGGCTTGTTCGGATGATAATGATGAAACCGGATTGAATAAATATCCGGCTCCGACAATAACAGAGTTTTATCCGAACGATGGATATCCCAGCAGTATAGTAACTATAAAGGGGGCAAACTTTGGAAAAGAGCGTGCTGAGCGGATAGGACGTATTTATTTTGGAGGGATAGAGGCGAAGGAGTACACCGATTGGTCGGATACTGAAATTAAGGTACGTGTGCCAGATAATGCCATGACTGGTAATATTACGCTTTGGGTTTGGAAAAATCATACAGAAACTGCAAGTGAGTTTACTTGTATTCCAGGAGCTGAGATTATAAGTATTACTCCAAATCCTACTTTCCCGGGAACTACTATAACTTTAATGGGTAAAAACTTTCAATCTTTTATAGATAAGGGGCTCACTCCTGCTGATATAATTGTAGAGTTTAAGGCTGATGAGGGTGTGGTTACTTCTGTATGTAAAGAATTGACGGAAACGACTCTTACTGTTGATGTACCGTCTAATGCAGTGGGAGGAAATATTTCAGTTAAGTTTGGAGAACTTCAGAAAGTTACCGGACCAGAACTGGCTTTTGCAGGAGATGTGAAATTTTCATTTATGGACTATGTTGAAACGAATGGTTCCATAAAAGTTGCAGATGGAAACATTGATAGTACCAAAGATGGAGCTTATGTGATTTTTAAATTTACTGCTCCGGTAACTGGTCTTTTTGATGTCTATACATTAGCTGCAACTATGAAAGATGGTAGCTCATTGAATGTGAATATTGGAGATAATCTAAATGTGTTGAGAAGTCAGGAACTTAATGCTGCTTTGACAAAAGAAGTCATGAATAGAGGTAATTGGACAACGGATACTAAAGGGATTTATGGACCGTTTTCCTTGAAAGCAGCTACGGAGTATTATTTGAAAGTTACTTTCTTGACAACTTCTGGATCGTGGGTTGCCAATTTGCATGAACTTGGTTTGGTATTCTCGGCAGATCAAACTCAAACACCGGTCAATGACTAAGTACAGATAGAGAAATCCTTCTAAACTATTTAAGCCTGTTTCAATTTTCCTTTTTAAAGAAGATTGGGTAATATTGAAACAGGCTTTTTATAATTGTCTTAAACTACGAATACCATGAAAACTTGTTTTATTTTTATATTCTTTATTCTTTTAGGAATTGGAATCCCGGTACATGCTCAACATCTGGATGAAATTGTTTTTGGTGATGAGGTTAGTGAGATGCAGCATGGCTTGACCACCTATTCTCCCTCTAAAACTGCAATAAGCAGTGGTGGCTTGTTGAATCAGACAAGTCGTTTTTTTCTTCCTAATACAGAGAATCCTTTTCAAGGCGCATATACAGGAATATATGGTGGAGAAATAAATTTGACTCTGAAAGTAGATGGCGAATGTCAGAACTATTTCACTGTAAAATTTTCAGGAAGTGAAGGTAATGATGAGCGAATTATTATGGAGGTTGAAGGAAAGGAAGTTGGAAATCGCTATCATTCTAATGAAGATTATTTCTTAGGCGAATTGAACAAAGTGGGTCCCGGTTCTTTTTGTTTTAGAACAATGCCGATTCCCCGCACTTTGACGGATGGAAAAGAATATGTAAAAGTGCGTTTACGTGCTACAGGACGTTTTTATGGTTATGGGACGCAATCACAATATGCTACTTATCAAAGGGCAATGACTGGAAATACGATTGGACTTTATAAAATGTTCGTGCATACTGATCCTGGATTTGCAATTCCAAAAAGTGAGTTAGGAGGAAGGACACCTTCTTATTCAGCTTCAGAAAGTAATGCATCAACGAGTCTGATAACACTCAAAGAAAATGCAATCTCAAATGCCAATTCTTATTTTACTTCTTTATTAAATGGGGGTGATTTTATAAAAACTGACCCTAATAACTATTATCATCCGGTTGAAGCTTTGGCACAGGCATATTTTATTCCTGAGGTGTCGAAAATATATCAGAAACAAAGTGTGATAGATAAGTTGCTCAAATTCTTGGATAATATGGTTGTTAATAATTATAATAACGAGCAAACTGCAAAAGCGTCTTGGGGAGGTGCGTTTGGCCGTCAGGGGTATGCCATGTCATTGATATTTGATAAAATTAATCAATCGTTTCTGAATGAGGTTGTTGATTTAGGAGGAGGCGCTGGAAAAACTCGTAGAGAACAGTGGTGTGAGACATTTAAATCCAGCTTTGATTTTGGGGCAGGTTCAAGAAAGACAATTACTAATCAAGAAATGGAATGTGCCGCTTCTGTGTATGGAGCAGCGCTTGCCTTGTATAAATTAGATGCTACGACTTATGCTACTTATCCAACTATTGGTTTAAGAATGGTGCAAGAAGCATGTGGGGTGAAGGAATTTACGGGAAATGTGACTAATCTCAATTCTACCAATCCTCAATTGGGAAGTCCTGCAACTTCAAATAAGGGGGACGGATATTTTTGGATGACAGAAAAAGGTACTTCTCATGAGCCAGGTTGGGTAGGTCCTGACTGTTATGGCAACTTAGGGGGCAAGATGATGGAGATGTATAAAATGACAATCCACCATTTGGGGGGAAAAGGAGATGTTGACATTCTCCAGATGGCAATAAATCATGTGAAGACGCAAGCTTTGTTTACATATCCGTTTGTAGGGAGTGATGGCAAGAAGGATATTTTGGGAGAAGGTTATATTTGTTATAGAAATCAGGCTGTTCCTGGTGAAAGTTTTTATACGTCTTTTTCTGTGGCCGGTATTTCTAAAAATGAAACTTTACTTGGATATCTGAAACAGGCAATAAAAGATGGACGATTTCAATCTCCTTCAAGTAGTGAATTCAAACATACTTCCAATCTATATATATTTGAAACGATTGGGGTTTTAAATGCAAGTAATTCAACTATTCAGATTCCTACTACTCCGGGAGAACCCGATTTCTGTTTTGCTGATGAAGAAAATGGAGTTGTCAGCATTAAAAAAGGAGAAGAGCAATTGATGCTTAATTTTTATTTTCGTGAAGAAGCGGATAACAGATTGGTAAGGGGGCATCATATCACTACAGATTATCAACGTTTCTTTGAGGTGAAAACTGATAAGACAGAAGCACGTTATGTAGCTTCTTATCGTACTCGTGATGGTTGGGTTAATGGCCCGAGTACTTCATATGGTACACCTCCGGACAACCCGACAAGTGCTTATGAAGGGCAGGTTGAGTATTACAACTCTTATGATGGTGTTAACTATAATACTGGCAGGCTATTGAAAGACTATTATTTTCTTAGATATGGAAAATTCTTGATTGCGATGAATACTTTGTCTGATGCTTCTAAAACAATAGAATTTCCAAATGAATTGGTAGGTGCTTCTGCATGGCAGTTTCATACAGAAACTTCAATAACTCTTCCTGCTACGATGCAGTTACCTCCGTGTTCCACCTATGTCTTTATACTGGATGACAATACTACTCAAGCAGGATTAATAACGGATAATTTGGCCGATATTTCTACAAATAAAGATTTGTTGAAAGCTGCCGTTAGTGAAAAGGAAGCTTTTGCACAACTGCCGGAAACAGCTTTAAATATTTCTTTAGTCGGAATGGGAGGAAAATATAAACCGGATTTATTTCTTCGTTTTATGAGGGAATTATCATATGCAAAAACGATTGCTAATAATTCCAAAGTTACTCAAGAAATAGTGGATATAGCTCTTGCCGATTTGAATAATGCATATTCTGCATTGATAAACGAAACATTTACTTATGATCCTTGCCCAATACCGGGAATGGTAAACTTTGATAAGAAAATGGCTACAGGTGGAACTATTACTATTGGAAGTGCTTCCGGAGATATTGGGAGTACCAGACAAGGTGCTTATGTAGTGGTTCCGTTACTTGCAACTGTATCGGGCAATTATATTGTAACAATAAAGGCGGCCACCACTCGCGGTTCGGATGTCTCTCCTCGAATAAACCTTGCTTTAATAGATGAGTCAACCGATTTTGTTAATTACAAAGTGGACGAAAAAGATAGTAAATTGATCAAACAGGAAAGTAGCTGGTCGAATTATAGCGAATATAAATGGAGTTTTGATTTGAATGCTAACGACTTGAAATTTATGCGATTGACTTTCTTGGTAAATGATGCTGGTTGGGCGGTGAATGTAGGAGATATTGTCTTTAAACTGTCAAGTTCATGGGAGAGGTTGCAAGAATTAATTTCTAATGCTCAGGAAATTTTAGATACCTTCAGTAATCCGACTAATCCGGAGTATGCCAGTATAAGTGATGAGGATAGAAATATGTTGAAAAGTGCAATAGAGAATGCCAAGACGATATCTTCAGATGCATCAGATGATGATTGTAATAATGGGATGAATACTTTGCAAAATGCCATTGACCGTTTTTATGAAGCAATAACAACGATGAATATGATTCCCGGAGCAATCAATCTTTCATCATATGAAGAGACATTTGGATCTATTAAAGTGGGAGACATTATTGACGCTACAAAGAATAACTCTGGAATTATCTATAAAGTACGTCCCCGTACAGATGGGATTTATATTCCTTCTATCAGTGCATCGACTAATACAGAGGCGGCGGATAACCCTCGGGTTAATATATCGGTTTCATCCGATCTGGAAATTTTAAAAGAACAGACTGTGGATCCGGATAATTCCGTTCTTGTAGAAAAAGGGGCTAACGGATGGAATACTTTTAAGACCTATAAGTTTCCCGAAACTGCACCATTGAGCGCTAATCAAGACTATTATATATTATTGAGGTTCTTGACTGATGTAAACTGGTGTGTAAACCTTAATTCTTTGAGTATGATCCTTAAAGATACAGGAACATCAATAGAGGAGCCTGAAATGGGAAAGCCTGTGATTTTTTATCCTAATCCGGCGGCAAATTATATCATAGCTGGTTGTAGTGGTAAGATTATGATTTCCGATTTGAAAGGTATTACTCATATAAACAGACTGGTCAGTGCTGGCGAAAGGATAGACTTAAGAATTTTGACCTCTGGATTTTATATAGTCCATATGATCAGTAATGATAAATTGTATGTTGCAAAAATGATTAAGAAGTAAGGGCAATTGCCTTTCTTCTTAATTGCAAAAGTGTATTGTCTACTTTATTTGTATTTTATATAATGAAACATGTACTATTTATTCTAAGTGTGTTTTTTCAACTGTCAGTTCTTGCTCAGCCTAATATAAAGCTCATAACTGACAAGAATACTGATTCGGTCTCACTCCCGATACAGGTTGTCTATGCGCATCCGGATGGTGAAAAAGGATGGTATCTGAGAGGATTGAATACAGAACATGATGGTACTTATGATGTGAGGCAATATTACGGTTTGCGCATGCACATCAAGAGTGATAGCAATAAACCGATAAATATTCGGTGTTGTATGAAACGTGCTGTTACAAAAGATCGGCATAATTTGGCGGATAGTACTTCCGTTGTAGTGCAAGTACCTGGAGGAGAATGGCAAAGTATTCTGATTCCTATCACTGCTTTTGATTATAATAGAGGACAGGAGTATTTTCTTAAATACATAAAAGAGATTATGATATTTGTAGAGAATGCAGACCATTCTCCTGGAGTCGTTAACTTGAAAGGTGTTTGCTTGGTAAAAGCGCATACTTTAGCGATGGAAACAGATATCTATTCGCGTCCATTGAATGAAAAGCATGAAACGGATTATCAAGTTAGGGTGACAAATACTTCGGTAGCTCCACAAGCTATTACATTGCAGTTTAAAAAGAATGGTTGGGAAGGGATGAAGGCGGAAGTTACTCCTTCCTCATTGTTTTTGAATCCTAATGAGTCTTCTTTAGTGACTGTTAAAGTAAAAGGCTCTGATTATCTTCCTGCCGGAGCGCATGAAAGTACGATTCTGCAAGCAATACCTTTGATGCATGATGGAAAAAACGAGGAGATAGAGCTGATTTCAGTTGTCCCGGTACGTTCTCCTTTTATAACTCATGATGCAAATGGTTGGGCGGAAGTTAAGCGAAAAGTGGATAAATATGATTGGGCGAAACAAGAATTGCAAGAGTTTATTCAGGTTGCGGAGGCATTCAAGGTACCTGAAGTAAGAAAAGGCACCATGTCTGATCAAGGTACTGAAGGTCTGGTACGTGCATATATAGAGTCTTCACTTCACCGAACAGCTGTAGCCTATTATCTGACAGGTAATCGTATTTACGGAGAAAAAGTAGCCGAGACCTTACGTCGTTTGACAGATCCGGCAATGGGATATCCGCGAACTCAACATCTTACGTTTCAGGGAATTCCACAAGAAGGAGGAACAATGGAAGGTTTGTTGCTGGCTTATGACTTGATAAAGGAATCAGGGCTATTATCAAAAGAAGATTGTAAGAATGTGGAGAATACATTCCGTCTTTTTTGTTTGAATTTTATAGATATGATGGGAGATGGTGGTATCTCCAATTGGAGCGTATTCAATTTGGGGCCGGCTGCGGAATGTGCTCTGATATTGCAGGATATGCATTTGTTCAATCAAATAGCTTATGGTCCTTGTGGTCTTATAGATCATTTACGTTACGGTACTATGGATGATGGATGGTGGTATGAGATGTCATTGAGTTATAATATAGGATGTGCTATGTGCTATACGACTACTGCATTGGCTGCACGTGCTTTCGGAATAGATTGGATCAATCAGAAATTTCCGTCTTCATTAACTCGCAATGTAGGATTGCGCCCGTTCGAGTATGAGAATCTATTGGGAATGGCGTTTGGTAAATTTGGTCCTTTGAAACAAAATACGATAGATATTAAACGTATGTGGGACGGCATACTCCTTTACCCGGATTATCGTGGGGTGATGTTTGGAATGGGCGATGGACATGAACAGGTCTTATCGGGGGATCAGTTCGAGCTGGCCTACTATGTATTTCGTGATCCACGCTATGCGTCGCTGCTGAAGCGTTCGGAAAAGCGCAGTTTAATTTACGGTGTGCCGGATCTTCCCGAAGAAACTCCTGAGATAGCGGGTTTGTCGGGATATTCGGACAATGCCGGAATTGCGGTTCTTCGTTCCCAAACCAAGAACCGCTCACTGAGGGAACAGTTGCAAGTGGCACTGAAGTACGGTACACACGGCAGCTATCACGGACATTTCGACCGTATTAGCTTGCTTTCCATGATGCGTTATGGACGTAGTTTTTATAATCCGGAAACATCATGGTTTGGCTATGGATCGTATATGTATAAATGGTGGGTGCAACCATCCATGTCGCATAATATGGTAGTGGTGGACGGCAAAATGCAGGAGCCGACTTCGTGTGACCAATTCCTGTTTTATTCGGGAAATATGATGCAAGTTCATGCAATGAGTACTGATGCCCGTTGGAGCAATTCTCCTTATTTAGGAGGATATGATCAGATAGGAAATATTAAGGCTGGAAAGGCACCATATGTGCCTATTGTGCAGGGGCATCCGAAGCCGGGAGATATTGGAGGATATTCCGAACCGGTACACCAGCGTCGCCTGACCGTGGTGACAGATGACTATGTGATATTGGCTGACTATTTGAAGGGACATGAAAAACATACGTTTGAAAATCTGCTCCAGTTAAGAGGCGCACAACCGGAATGTGAACTGAAATTTGTGTCTCACACTCCTCAATGGAATGATGATCCTCTGAACTCTGGACAATTCATTACTAACGTTAACCGCTACCAATATCAGCAGGGAGGCAAAGTAACATCTGTTCATCATTTCGCTCCCAAAGGGAAAGATGGTAAGAATCTGGCTATCAACAACTGGGAAACCGGTGGACAGAATCGGCTTTATAATGAACCAGGTGATTTGAACATAGACGTTTATATGGCGTGGCCCCGCAAGGCGGAGGTGAAAATAGGTGACTATGCCGAAGACTGGAGTATCAGCAAAATGCTGGATTATCAAGTGAAGGCGGATGGTGAACTGATGACTCAAGGCACCATTGGTACGTGGATACTTGGTAAACAACACTTGAATGTGCCGTTGAAAGACAAGAAGGAACTGACATTGACTGTCAAGACAGACCGTCGGCAGGAAAGGAAAAAGACTTTGATTTTGGCAGATGCTTATTTTATTACAGACAAAGGCCGGAAGATAGCACTGTCTTCATTAAAGGCGGTGACAGAGAATGTGGCAACTCTGCCTGTCAATGGAAAAGACTATGAAAATGGCCCTATAAGAATAGCTGGAGATTCTTACAAGGAAAGTATAGGTGTGGAACCTGATAATGCAAAAGAGGAAGCTCGATTATCGTACAATTTGCAAGGGCTTAATGTTGTTCGCTTGGAAGGAGTTATCGGTGGTGATTATCCTGTAGGCGAAGAAAATCAGTTGAGAAAAGTGGTAGGTATATGTTTACAAGGTAAGGATGCTATTTATGTCACGGTGATAGAACCACATGAAGGAAAACCTTTGGTGAGAAAAGTTGATGCTGACAATCCGTCCAAGATAATAGTGGAGTTAATTGACGGAAGAGTGCAGGAAATAGACATACAAGGATTCTATGGTATAGAGAAAAAGACGGTGGTGTCAATAGTAGAAAGAAAAGGTAAGAGGGAAATACGTTCAGAATCAACAAATACTTTATATAATTGATTAAAGGGATGAGAAAACGATTATTTATTATAACTATTGGTCTTGTTACCAATTCGGCAATCGCTTTTGCCCAACAAATAACAGAGAGTGATTTTCATACGAATACTCATCCACGGGTGTTTGTCACTTTAACTGATAGACCTTCTATTTTAGAAAAAATAAAGAACGTAGGTTGGACAAAAGATATTTATGATGCTCTAAAAGCTGAAGTAGATCCTATTGTTGCCATCCATCAGAAAAATCCAAGTTTTGTCATTTCGCGTATGCAAATGCATTGGGAGCCAGGGAAGCGCTATACTCATTTTTATACAGAAGGAAATTTTATTCCTCGTAGAGAGGGAAATGCTAAATATCCTACTGTTAGAGTAACTTACGGACGTGCAGCCAGTAATTCTGTTCCTTTGGCACCTTTGGATAAAATTATTCCTTATGGAGACGGTTCATTAACGAAACCTTCGGCGGAGCAAACTGGAATTGTAAAATTGACAGATACCAATGTTAATATGCTTTCGCAATTAGGACAAACAGTGTGCTATGATACCGTGCCTTTTACAAAAACAGGACTAGGTACAGAAACAACAAATCGTGGTTTTATTCATTTGGCGTGGAAGTCCTCCATTCTTTATTATTTGACGGGTGAAAAGAATTATGCTAAATTGTCAGCTGATATATTGTGGAACTTTGTGCGCGGAGCTTCTCAGCAGGAGCAAGTGAATCCGGATTGGGAAACGAGGAATGGCGGCAATTGTTTCAACGGATATTTGTCTTTCGAAACTTTAGGAGATACGCGACACTTTGCTACTTTGCCTTTGGCCTATGATATGATTTATAATTATCTATACGATGAATATTTTGATTCGAAGCAATTTAAACAAGGTATTCCGGGAGAGATGTGGGCTCCTGCTCACCCTGAAGGTAAAGAATGGGCATTGGAATGTTTTGAAATCATGTTTAAACGACTAATTGAGAATAAACTGAAGCGCGGTGGAGGATTACAAGGTAATTGGAATATGAATGAACATCAGTCCGCCATGCTATATGCCTTGGCTCTGGATGATGATAAGTACTATGCTGATGGAAAAGGACGTGCCTATTATGTAAATCAATTGATTTATGGACCCACAACTAAAACTCATGGTGCATATTTGGATGTGCTACGTGCTAATATTGATCCAGCCACAGGGCTATGGCCTGAAGCACCTGGAGGGTATGGGCAAGGTTCCATAGGACAATTGGTCCGTTTTGGATTTATTTATTATAAAAATGGGCTTGATTTTTTGTCTAAAGACCCATTGTTGAATAAAGCTTCCGGCTCAATGAAACAAATGTTGTTTCCTAATGGGTATGTCACGAATTATGGCGATGCTTCTTATACAACGATGAATACTGAGCAGTTGGAGCTTATGATGGCATATTCGCATGATAAAAAAGACATTGTACAGGAAAGAAAGTTTGCAGAATTAATGAAATATGCTTCCCAAAGGAATTTGGATAATGAATTTTATTACTCTTTATTTTTTTATTTGCCCGAAGTTCCCCAAGTAAATGGGAAATCTCGATTAGCCCGTACTTCTTATTCATCAGTATATTCTTTGATTTTCGGTCGTAACAATGCTCCGGATTATAAGGATGCTCTGGCCTTTACCTTGATGGGATTTGGAAAAGATACAGGCCATCGCCAGCCGAACGGCATGAATATGGAACTTTATGGACGGGGGCATATTCTGGCACCAGATCAGGGTGTCGGGCAAGATTATTGGGGAGCTGATACACATGAATATAAAATAAATGTGGCGGGACATAATACTGTTAGTCCGAATGGTAAAGGAGCGGATAATGAAATGCCACAAAATTTGGAGATTGTTCATGCTGAACCTGCGGTAATCGATGGAGGGGAACCCGAAAAAGAAATATCTCCGAATCACCAGTATGTTGATGCTGTTAATCATTTTTATACCAAAGAGATAAGAGCGGAACAACGCCGTATGCTATCTATTATTCGTACTTCTCCTCAGACCGGATATTTTGTGGATATATTCCGCTCTGTAGTAATAGATGGAGATAACAAATATCATGATTATATATATCATAATATGGGAGTGGGGGCAGAAATGTTTTCGTCTTCAGGAGAGCCATTACAGTTGACAAATCTTCCACTTGATTCTTTATCCGGAAAAGGATATCGTTATTTCAATACTTTAGGTTCATTAGCTACAGACAAGGCTTTTTTTATGGATTTTCATTTAGGTATAGATGATACGCATATGCGTATGTTTATGCCTGAAGGAGAAGAACGCATAGTTTACCAATTGAATTCTCTGTTTAATCACCGTTACTATGAATCTTCGCTGAGAAAGTTGCCTGTACCAGCTTTATTAGTGAGACAGCAGGGAGAGGCTTGGAATAAGCCTTTTGTAGTGGTCTATGAACCTTATGGAAATGGGGCTGAAGCCAATATAAAGTCGGTATATGTGGGGAAGACTGTGGCTCAGGAAGGAGTTGCAAAGTTGACGGTTGAACATAAGAAAAGCGGACGGATTGATTATATAATTCATTCTATTGTGCCTGAAAAAGAAGCTGATTATATGGGAATTCGTTTTAAGGGAACATATTGTGTTGTTTCTTTTGACGGTGATTTATTGCTCTCTATTTATGTTGGTAATGGAAAGTCTCTTTCTATGAATGGATTAACAGTCAATTCTGTTTCGGGAGAGGCTTTTAATGCTCTTTTTGAGTTGAGAAATGGAGTGTTATCCTATAATTCAGACAAAGAAGTAATATATTCTTTAACTAAAAATGAATAGGTTTTGCAGGAAAAAACTTTTATGTTCTCAAATTTTGCAAAGAACGTGAATTACCATAATAGATAAACTCGAAAAGTAATGAAACACTTATATTGTCATTCGGCGGTTTTATACATTCTATTGATTTCTTTTTCTGGGGCTAATGCTCAGATAAAATTTGAAGCATCTCCTAACGGTAGGTACTTACAAACTGTAGATGGGATTCCCTTTTTTATAAACGCTTGTACTGCTTGGACTCTTCCAGTTGATTATACTTGCGATGAAGTGGAGGCATATTTGGATAATAGGCTAAAGGAGGGCTTTAATACGATTCAAATGAGTGCTGTCTTTTCGGAAATAGATAAGACTATGTATCGAAAAGCGTTCCATAATAATGATATTTCTAAACCTGTTGATTCTTATTGGAAACAAGTCGATTGGTGTGTGAAAGAAGCAACGGATAGAGGATTGATTGTTATTCTAAATCCGATATGGAAGCGTTCGGTGAATGAATTCATTCAGCAACAAGGAGAAAATAAGTGTCGGGCTTATGGAAGATGGTTTGCAGAAAGGTATAAAGATAATCCTCGTGTATTTTATTTTATAGGAGGGGATCAGATACCCGAACCGGTTCGTGGCGAGATGAATGCAATGGGGGAAGGTGTTCAGGAAGTATATGGTGGCAAAGCGATTGTTGCCTACCATAGTTGTGGTAGCCAATCCAGTAAAGAGGCTTTTCCGGATGCGTCATGGTTAACTCTTAATTGGACATACGCTTATACTCCGGCTTATAAGTTTGAGGGTATTCCACGTTATCCATATCAGATGAACTATGAAAATATGAAACAATATAGAAATATTCCAATACAATTTGGTGAGGGGTATTACGACTTTGGAGCGGCCAAGAAATATCCGGCTAATGGCATAACAGGACGTTGGGGAAACAGGTATGTTATCCGGCGGCAAGCTTGGTGGAATGTGACATCAGGAGCAACTGGCGTAGCTTATGGGGCTGAAGGTATTTGGCATAAAAATAGAGATGGAGAAACGTGGTTGAAGTGTTTGGGCTATGAGAGTAGTAAAGATATGGGACGTCTTAAAAAGTTGTTTGACAGTTTGGATTGGTGGAAACTACATCCTGATATGGATCATGAGTTTTTGGTTGCTGGGTATGGAGAGTACTTGACTGATGGTTATGCGACTGCTGCTGTAGCTAACGACATGTCTTTTGCATTGATTTATACTCCTGTACCCCATACATTATGTATGAGGCTTTCTGAAAGCTTTTCCAATCGGACAGTCGAGATGAAATGGATTGACCCAGCTAATGGAGAAAAAAGAGATGTAAAGGAATATGAATTAAGAAGTGGTTGTTTGGTTGTAACATCTCCTCCGGTTAATAGTTCTGGAGCGGGTGATTGGGTACTTATATTAAACTTTAGGAAAGAATAATTGCAGTGTGTCAAGGAATGCCTTCACGGTATGAGAAAAAAATCAGCTGACAAATTCTGAAATAGGTTTAAGAAAATAGATGTTATATACAATAATATTAGAAAAATAAAACAATATGAAGAAGTTTTTATTATTCACAAATTTAATACTGGTATGTGTATTCATGAGTGCCCAAAATCCACCGATTACTCCGGCTTGGGCTTTTGAACATATAGCATGGGAAGATAGTATTAACACGGAAGAAGGAGCAAAAGCACTGGTTGACGGATATTTACAACGTGATATTCCTGTTGGCGCTGTCATCATTGATAGTCCTTGGAGTACTACTTATAATGATTTTAACTGGGATACGCAACGTTATTCAGATCCGAAGAGGATGATTGATTATTTTAAAAGTAAAGATGTGAAAGTACTTCTATGGCTCACAGGAGTAGTTAATATTACCTGTAAGGATACCCGTTTTCAAAAAAGTGATACGTATGATGAAGTCGTTTCCAAGGGGTATGGCATAAATCAAAGTAAACCACATGCTTGGTGGAAAGGAGAAGGGGTACATATTGACTTTACAAATGAGGAAGCCATCGCTTGGTGGTACAAGCAACTGGATAAAGTCTTTATTGACGGTGTCTATGGATGGAAGGTCGATCAGGGAGAATTCTGGTTTGGAGATATTCTTGATACATCTGTCGGTCAGATGAGTAATGAGCGATTCCGTCCTTATTACTATGATGCTATGTATGATTATACGGTAAAAAAGAACCCGCATGGTATCATTATTACTCGTCCTTATTCCCATCAAGGAGGTTATGCGGCCAGTGTGGAGAAGATGAATATGGGATGGTGCGGAGACTTTTCTGGTGACTGGAAAGGTTTGAAACTGCAAATTCAGAATATTTATCAGTCTGCAAAACGTGGATATGGTTCACCGGGATGTGAAGTCGCAGGCTTTTTCATGAAACGTTCCAATAAAGAGCAATTTGTGCGTTATGCACAATTTGGTTGTATGACTGCCTGTATGATTAATGGTGGTGAAAATGGTGCTTTCAGTAATCATCTGCCTTGGTGGCATGGTACAGATGTAGAAAACATCTATCGCTATTGTGTTGTATTGCACAATGAAATGATTCCTTATTTATTCTCAACAGTGGTGGATGCACATTTGCGTGGGGGATCATTGATAAAGAATGCTTCTTATGAGGAAGAGAGCCATCAAGTAGGAGATTACTTGTTTACTAAAGCTATCACGTCAACAGATAATCGTGTATCGTTTCATCTTCCCTCCGAAGGGGAATGGATAGACTTCTATAATGGGAAAAAGTATGCTCCCGGCAGTTTTATTGAAGAAGCGTATGCGCTAGAACATTTTCCCTTATTTGTGAAAGCAGGAGCTATTTTACCATTGAATGTGGCTAGTGAGATAACTGGATTGGGAGATGCTTCAATGGCTGGACGTAGAACTATCATGATTTATCCTAATGGAAATACTACTCGTCTGCTGCATCTACCATGCGGAGATGGTATTGAATATGAAGATTGTCTAGTGACTTATGATGAGAAGACAGGTAAACTGCAGGTTAGCGGTGGTACATTTCAGAAATATACTTTTATTTTAAAAAATATGCCGTCTGTGAAGGAAGTGAAGAATGCTGTTTCTTGGAAGTATAATGTTGAAAAACAGGAACTTCGTATTGATGCTCAGGGAGATTCTTTGAATATTAAAATTTCATAAGCAAGAGATACACATTCTTTGCCTGAAATGTTTTCACTTGATGATAATATTAGAAAACTCTAAAATTTTCATTTCATTTAGAAACAGCATAAATCAACTGTTATGAAAAAATATATAATGGTTCTGTTGGGAATTGTTCCCATGTTCATGTTTGCCCAAAATATTACAGACCAGGCTGTTATGAATGACAATTCGGCTGATATTTATAGCTATCAAGAGGACAACCTGTCTACGGTAGACGATTCGATATTCCTGTATCCCGACCGAATTCGGTATGATAACCGCTGTATCCAGATAGAAGGAAAAGATGTTTTTGTTTATAGCGGTGCATTCCATTACTACCGTGTGCCTCAACCGTTGTGGGCAAGCCGTTTTAGCAAGCTCAAAGAAGCCGGTTTCAATTGTGTGGAAACCTACATCCCGTGGAACTGGCATGAACAGCGTATGCCCAAATCGGTGAACGATGAATCTTGTCTGGATATGCGGCAATTAGAGGATTTCCTCGAAATGGCGGAAGATTTCGGGTTTTACGTCATAGCACGTCCCGGTCCCTATATTTGTGCCGAATGGAGTGGCGGCGGATTTCCACAATGGCTGATGCGGAAGAAACCTGCCAAAACCAAGTTTGAGGCTTGGCTGCAAAGTAACGACCCAGAGTTTATGCGCTGGAACGAGCATTGGTACAAGGCTGTGTGCCGCGTAGTGGCTCCGCATCAGATTACGCATAAGGAGAAAGGAAAACCGGGAGTCATTCTTTTTCAGGTGGAAAATGAGTTCAACCGTATCAAGTGGTTTCCTTCGGCTGATAAGAAAGACTATCTCGTTAAGTTAACGGAACTTACCCGTAAATATGGCATCGATGTTCCTATTATTACTTGTTGGACTTCTGAAGCGCGCAATGTGCCCGAGGGTCCGTTGAACGGGGTGGTGGATATGGTGAACAGTTATCCCCGATGGGAGATAGAGAAGAACTTCGGACGTCTGATTAACCAGCAGTTGAAATCCCAGCCGGGCAAGCCGCTTATTTCCGGGGAACTTCAAGGCGGTTGGTATAGTGATGTAGCCGGAAAACTGAGTTGGAAACAAGACGGTGTGGCACCGGTGCAGACACAGAACATTACGCTTTATGCCCTTCAAAGAGGATTTTGTGGTATCAGTTACTATATGACGGTAGGTGGTACCAATTTCGATGACTGGGCTTCGCGCCAGACAACGACGACCTACGACTTTGCCGCTGCCATCAGTGAAAATGGATCGGTGAATGAACGTTTTCGCCGTTTCCGTGGATTGGCGGAACTGTTGAAAGAACATGGCACCAAGATAGCCCGCGCCGTGTTGACACCTGTGGAATACAGTACTACCGATGCTGATGTGAAACTGGCACTTCGGCAGGCAGCCAATGGAGACCGTTACTATTTTATTCGGACGGAAGAACATACACGGCAGCATTTTGGTACATTGCAAACTTCCGACTTAACATTGGATTATGCACTTGAACCTTTCGGGGCTATGGTCTATTACTTGCCTGCCGGTTCTTCTTGCGGAGAATGGTGGCCTAAATTGCCGGAAACGATGGCACGTCCTACAGTCAAGGCTGATACTATCCGATTGCTGCCGACTTGTCAGATGGCAGATCCATTACCTACCCGTTGGACAAAGTTGAAAAAAGGGGAACATCTGGATGAAGACGGTATCTATGGGCGTCACTTTGTCTATTATCGTACCAAAGCGCCCGAAGGCGAGGTATTGGAAATTGGTCGCATCGGAGATAAATTGATTAACGGTTCGGAGGCTGATGAAGTGCTGGTATCTGTTCATGGGAAAATAGTTCCTCTTTTGCGTGAAGATGCTCACTGCGCATTTTATCAGTTGCCGGGAGATGCTGCAAGCGGAAACTTGACAGAGGTGCTGATGTTGTTCGAAAGCAAAGGCTTGCATCACCACACCAAGCAGATTGTAGAAGAATATTGGAGCATTGGTATCAATTATGCCCGATGTGCAGGAAAAGATCTCAAACTGGAATATGCTTATACGGAAAAAACGAGAGGCATCGAACTGTCAAAAGGAAAGCAGATGGAACGTCCGGCGGCCGGCCAGACGGAAGATTTCCCCCTGACATGGCATACTTATTCATTTGTTTTGCCTTTGCAACCCGAAGGAGTATGGTTTCCTTATCATCTTCGTTTGGAACACAGTGGAAACGGATTTGTTTATTTGAACGGGCATTGCATAGGGCGTTGTTGGCAGAAAGGACCGCAGTATGAATACTACTTGCCCGAATGCTGGCTGAACTTTGGTGGTGAGAATCATTTGGTAATCAGTTTGCGCCCCACAGCCGATGGAGCGGAGATACGGAAAGCGGAGATTGTTCCGATTACCCAAGTGGCTGAAAAGAAAAAAACGGACTCTTTGACTATGGATCGGTTAAACGGGCGGTGGGGGGACCAGGGAGATGGCACGTATCGCAATCCGATAATTGCGGCTGATTATTCTGATCCGGATCCGTTACGGGTCGGGGATGATTATTATTTGGTAGCTTCCACTTTTGAGAGCTTTCCGGGTGTCAGCATCCTACATTCGAAGGATTTGGTCAATTGGACTACTATCGGAGCGGCTTTGACCGATTTAGGCTCGGTGGACTCGGCCTACACCGCAAGGAAAATGGAACGTTATAATGGCGGAGTTTACGCTCCTACAATCAGTTATCATAATGGGAAGTATTACATATACGTGAATCTGTACACTGACGGCTTTTACATGGCTACAGCGGATAATCCAGAAGGCCCTTGGAAAAGTGGTTTTGTAAAGGATAAGTATGGCCGTCTTCTGAAAGTGACCCGTTGGTCTGATCCTTGTCCGTTTTGGGATGAAGACGGAAAGGCTTATCTGGTGGCCAGTCATCCAGGCAGGAAATATTGGTATAGCTATATTTTCCAGATGTCCGAAGATGGTACCACGTTGTTGGATGCTGATTCGGCCCACATGGACAAAAAGAACTTCTTATATCAGTATCCTGACGGTGGAACGGTGATTTCACCCTATCATTCCAGCGAGGGAAACCGTATCTTTAAGCGGAACGGTTATTATTACTTGCAGCATATCGAATTTACCAATCAGGGGCAGGGCGAAGGTACTTACATTTTCCGCTCGCGCAATTTGTATGGTACCTTGCCCGATGGAACGCCCGGAAGACCTGGTAATCCGGGAAAATATGAAGTATTTACCGTGGAAAAGGTGAAGAACCGTGATAGCTTGCGTATCCCCGGCCAAGGTGGATATGTGGATACACCTGATGGTAGGTGGTTCTGGATAGGGCAGTTTACGCGTGATTATGCCTGCGGACGCCCTCCTCATTTGTTGCCGGTGACGTGGATAGATGATTGGCCGGTGATAGGGGTGGATGTGGAGGACAAAGAAGGGCAGATGGCTTGGCAATTGCCCAAGCCTGTCCAAGGATATGCGTTGACGCTGCCACAGGGAAGCGATGACTTCGACAAGGCAGAGCTGCATCCGCAATGGATGTGGAACCATGTACCCGATTCAAGCAAGTGGTCTTTGACCGAACGTCCCGGCTACTTGAGGTTGTATGCCTCGTCTGTAAGCGGAAAGGGATTTTTCAAGGCACCCAATACCATCAACCAGCGATATATGCGTAGCGATTCTGCTGTAGTCACGACAAGAATGGAAATTGCAGGCATGAACAACGGACAAAAGGCCGGGCTGGTTCACTTCAATGGCGGCAAGAATTACGCTTTTATTGCCGTGACCAAGCAGAATAATGTCTGTAGAATGGAATTTGAAATGGATGGGCAGGCTGCTATCGGAACCGAATTGCCTTCCGACCAGAATGTGATTTTCTTGCGTACAAGTATAGAAATAACCGATGAGGCTGGTTTTCAATACAGTTTTGATGGGATAACCTATCATAAGTTAGGAAGTGTCTATCCGATGAAAGCGGCTAATTTCAGAGGGGACATGATTGGCGTATTTACGTATGATGACGGGGGACAAAGTGGTTTTGTTGATGTAGATTGGTTCCACTATCAGGTAAGTAACCGATGAAACTTAAATCATGTTAAAAGGAAGCATTGACGGAAAAGTAATATTGAAGCCGGAAACCGTTCGTGAGATGCAGGCCGACCAAGTGGGGGTTGCCAAAGTGACCCCGGGTGAGTATGTAGAAAGAGCATTGGGAAAACACCACACTGGTATCTATGGCTTTGGAGAATGGAGGGAACTGGTTGACGACGTGACCGGTGAAGCCTATCAAATCAGCTCTCCGGGATGGGCAGGTGCTTATCTTTGGATAAACAAACGGGATAGTGTTTACGGCTTCTTTCTACGGGAGTCCCATTATCTCTCGTTTGGTAACGACAATAGTAAATGGTAATAAACATAATAAAAAGTAATAACAGTATGATGAAGAAGTATTTTTTTATAGCAGGATTATTTTTGTCTGTTTGGGGACAAAACGCAATGGCACAGAAGATTGATACCAAAGGAAAAGGAGAACCGTTTCTACATTATTGGAGTGAGGGCACTTGTGCCGGACGCGCCAATGAGGGATTGCGTACAAGCTGGGTGGAACAGTTGAAACTAGTGAAGGAACATTGCGGTTTCAAGTACCTGCGTATGCATGGCTTGTTTGACGATGACATGTTTGTCTATTTTGAGAAGCCGAATGGACAAGTTGTATATAACTGGCAGTATATTGATGAAGTATACGACCGTATGTTGGCTGTCGGTGTGAAACCGTTTGTGGAACTTTCGTTCTTCCCCAAAGGGATTGCCGCAGACAACAGCAAGATGCAGATGTGGTATCAGAACCGGATAACCTTTGATGAAAGCCGGTTGGGAAAATGGCACGACCTAATAAAGAATTTCACACAGCACGTAGTGGACCGTTATGGTATCGACGAAGTCCTGACATGGTATTTTGAAGTGTGGAATGAACCTAATCTGAACATGAATCCCAAAGCCGGATTTTTTGACGGAACCAAGAGTGATTACTTCAAACTCTACAAGGCTTCGGCAAAGGCTGTCAAATCAGTGGATTCACGTTTGAAGGTGGGCGGACCTGCTACCAGTAACTTTATAGCTGACACCCGTTTTGATGGTGAGGTTTACGACCAATCCAAGTCACGTTTTTATTCACAAGATAAAATCAACAAACAACAGTGGAAAGGTTCGTGGATTGAGGATTTCATCCGTTACTGTGAAAAGGAAAACTTGCCCCTTGACTTCATTGCTACCCATCCTTATCCCACGGATTATGCACTCGACCCGGAATCCGGTCGCAGCAAAGATGCCGTGCGCTATGTTTATTCATTGAGAGACGACATCAATTGGATTCGCAAACAATTGGCGGACAGCAAATACCCCCAAGCGGAAATACACCTGACAGAGTGGAGCACCAGCCCGAATAGCCGTGATGTGATGCATGATATTTTACCGCCGGCCGCTTATATCCTGAAAGCCAACTTGGATTGTATCGGTCTGACTAACTCGCTCATGTATTGGACGTTTACGGATATTTTTGAAGAAAAAGGTGGTGGCGAAAGCATTTTCCATGGAGGTTTCGGTATGATAAACTTTCAAGGACTGGTAAAACCTTCGTTCCATGCTTATCGGATGTTGCACCAGTTAGGCGATGAAAAACTTTATTATGCTGATCCTCTTTTTGTGAGTCGTTCGTCAGAAACAGGGAAAATTACCGCCCTTGCATTCAACTATCCGGAAGAGTATGAAATAGCTGTCCCTTCTGCCAAGAATTTCAGTAACTATATGGATGCCTCTTCCAAAAAATTGAATATGTCCTTGGAAGGATTGAAACCGGGAGCTACATTCATCGTAGAGACACTGGATAAGAATCATGGTAACGTATATGATGATTATGTAGAGATAGGTGCCCCACATTCGCCCACGCGTGAAGACATTGCCTATCTGAAGCAAAAGGCTTGGGAGACAAAGAAAGAAACATTGCGGGTTGATGAAAACGGAACATTGACATTGAATTGTGAATTGTTGCCGTGGACTTGCGTGCTGATAAAAGAACTGTAAGAATAAAAGTTTATAATAGGACTAAGATTTAGGTTGCAGATTTTCTGCTTCCTATAATCTTAGTTGTATCATTTATTGGCAAATATTGAAATTATGAAAAGACATTTAGTTTATTTGCTGACTTTTTTGTGCTTTGCGCTGGTCGGTTGCAAAGATGATGAAAACAAAGATGACGGTCGCATATATCCCGAAGAACCGCAAACTCCATTTCAAGTATCAAACCGGAAAGGAAGGTTGATGCATTTAAGAAACGAATGGGAAATTTATGCCTATTCAGAGCCTGACGGACGACTGTTAGATACGGTTTATTGCATTAAAGATATGCCTGAAGATTTTCAACCGCAAGCATATAGAGATGTAGATTTCAGTGGAGAAGCAATATATTTATATTATAAAAAAATGATATCCGGTGAAGTAACGTGTTATTATTCTCTGAATGTATCAGAAATGTCGTATAGTACACAGATACCTAAATAAGAACTATCTTTGTTATCTCCTTGACAGGAATTAATGGCCTTTACCTGAAACGTTGTCACCTTAATAGCTGAAACGCTTTCAGCTTATAATCTGAGACCGTCTCAGCTTAGTACCCTAAATAGAAAAACAATTTGATTGATTGAAATTATGAGAAAGAAAACATGGATTATCCTATTGCTCCAATGGCTGTCAGTTCCGTTGTGGGCAGTTACGCATCCTTCTATTTATGTTTCCGATTCAGACAAACCGCTCATCAGAGAGAAGATTGAGCATTGCGACTGGGCAAAGGAGGCATACAATCGTCTGAAAGATAAGGTGAATCCATACGTGGAACGCCACCGGACGGATCCGGAATGGATTGTCTCACGCATTGCCATGTATTGGAAAGAGGGTGAACGCTACACGCAGTGTTACCTGAAGAATGAGACTTGGGAACGTGGCGAGGGCAATGCGCCCGTACCGACCGTGCGTATGCCGGGAATGCGGACATGGAACAAGTTCTACAATGTCCCGCTGGAAGAGCGCACTCCCTACAATGAAACCGGAGACATGTGGGGCGTAAGCCGGACAGACCCCTCGGCACCTAAAGTCCTGGTGCCCTACAAGGAGTCAGGCCACATGATACGCTCCAACAATGTGGAGATTCTGACGTTGGCGGAAGAGGCAGCGTTCCTCTACTGGCTGACGGAAGAGGAAAAATACGCTTCGTTTGCCGCAGATATTTTCAATACTTGGCTGGTAGGTACCTATTACATGAACCCGATTCTGGACCCCGGTCAGTCTTCCAAAGGAAAAGGAGGATATGAACCGGGAGGCATTCTGGGCTATTATGACTACGAGCAGATACATGACGACCTGGCACTTCATGCGGCTGCTATCTATGATTTCACGTATGATTATCTTCTCCGGCATCCCCATCCGCACTTGCGGGCTATGGGCAAAGGCCTGCCGGAAGTGGCTAGCACGGTATTCAAGCGCTTCATCGACATAGGCTTTATCCGCGGCGGGAAGACCGGAAACTGGAATGTGAACGGCTGGAACATGATGTTGCGCCCTATACTGGCCTTGGAAGAGAATGATGCGTATGCCGATGGCAAAGGACGTTCATATTATCTGCATTATCTGACAACGGAATCTACCCCTTATCATGATGCCATACCGGACATCCTGAAAAGTTACGATCCGGTGACCGGCTTGTGGCCGGAATCTCCGGGATACTCTTTTGGCACGATAGCCATGCTGTTGGAGTTCTCTACTTTGCTGAAGAGATGCGGCATAGACATTATCGCAGGTAATCCAATCATGCAAAAGGCGGCTCTTGCCGCATTTCCATGGATGGATGAGCGCGCCAATATGATTGTGTTTGGCGACAGCCGGGGGGGAGCCGCTAATTTCGGGACATTCGAGCATCTTCTTGCTTATTATGGGCAGACGGGGGACACGAAGAACAGTGCACGTGTAGCAATGGCACTGAGAACAGGTCTTGCGAATGGGGCCTACAAGCGTGAAAATGCAGGGTGGACAGGGCTTTGCACTTATATGGCCCGTATTCCGGTGACGGATGAAGGTGCCGATATGGAACGTATGTCTTATTCTCCCCATCATCGTCTTGTTACCATGAAAAGTAAGAAGGATCAGGAAAATCTGATGGCTGTATTGTATGGCGGGCGCAAAGGCTATCATTTGTCGCCTAATGGCTTGGCTTTGCAATTGTACGGGTTTGGTTATGCTTTGGCTCCGGATGCTTCAGGATATGAGTCTTATTGGAGCAAAGACCAGCGGTACCATCAGTCTGCTACCGGAAGTAATACGGTTTTGCCGGGATATGCAGAGGGGGATATCACGATTAAAGCGATGGAACCGTATGTTGATTCTGAAAGTTTCGTGAACGCACAAGCGTTGAATCCCTGCATAAATATCTGTGATATGGAGGCCGGAGAGAAAAGGCGGGTGGTTGCCATGGTGAAAACGGCTTCGGATAAAGGATTCTATGTCGATATCTTTCGTTCCAATCAAATGGATAACGATTACTTGTTCCATAATGTCGGCATTTCGTTAAACTTGATGGATGCCGGTGGAAAGTTGCTTCCTTTGACGGAAACGGAACGTTTGGACAAAATTTATGGCGAGGGCTATAATTGGTTTAAAAAGTTGAGAAGAGCCGCTTGTCCAGATGATTTCAAGGCTGTCTGGAACATTACTTCCGGTGAGCAACCTCTGTCTATGCAGATGTGGATGATGGGGGCGCAAGGGCGTGAGTTATATGCATTGGAAGCCCCTTATACTACATTGCAACAGGGACTGACTCCGAAGAATGTCAGTACGGCTCCGTCCATAACTCCTACTTTGCTTGTCCGACAGAATGGTAATAACGCATGGAGTTCACCCTTTATCGCTGTCTTTGAGCCGGTGAGAGGCGATGCTTCGGTCGTTGGAACAGAAAAGATAAAGGTAGACGAAAAGGTGGTTGCCTTTTGTGTAGAATCGGAAGGCAAGCGCAAGGACTATATTTTCAGTTCCACGTCCTCGGATGTTGTTTGCTCATTCGGCAAACGGCAGGCTTTTCAGGGAACATTCGGACTGATTACCGAACTGGCGGACGGATTGGAACAGATTTATATGGTGGACGGTCGGAAAATAGAACGGGGAAAATATGTCATAGAAGCATTGGAACCGGTTTCCGTTTCTGTCTATCGTAAGGATGGGGAATGGTTCTACTCTTCGACTGGAAAAGTTACCGTCAGATTAGGAAAGAATATGTATAAGGTTGAAGCGGGGTATCACCGACTGTTGAAATGATCGTTGGAATAATAATAATTTAAATGTAAATGCTTTATGAAATATAGCAAAATATTTCTCTTATCCATCGTTATGATGTATACATTGTCTTTGTCCGCAGACGATTTGAAACTTTGGTACAGTAATCCTGCCAAAACGTGGATTGAGGCGTTGCCGCTTGGCAATTCCCGTTTGGGGGTGATGGTATTTGGAGGTACCGATAGTGAAGAATTGCAGTTGAATGAAGAGACCGTTTGGGGTGGAGGTCCTCATCGGAATGATAATCCGGAAGCATTGCAAGCTTTACCACAAATCCGGCAGCTTGTTTTTGAAGGACGTTATAGGGAAGCGCAAGATTTGGTATCCCGGAATTTTGAGACTCCCCGAAACGGAATGCCTTATCAGACAATTGGCAGCTTGATGTTGCATTTCCCGGGACATGAGTCCGCTGTGGGCTATTACCGGGATTTGGATATAGAGAAAGCCGTAGCTACCGTCCGATATAAGGTGGACGGGGTGACATATACCAGAGAAGTGTTTGCTTCTTTTGCGGATGATGTGGTTATTGTCCGGCTTACAGCAGATAAACCGAAAAAACTTTCATTTGCTGCTTCATTCCAGTCTCCTTTAGACCATGAGGTAAAGCTTTGGAACAAAAGACTGGTACTGACTGCTAAAGGAAAAGACCATGAAGGTGTTCCGGGTGCTATCCGTATGGAAACTCAGGTTGAGGTAAAGAATGAAGGTGGGCGTGTCACTGTGCAGGGAGAATCTGTCAAGGTGGAAAATGCAAATGCGGTGACACTCTATATATCCTCGGCAACCAATTTTGTTAGCTATAAAGATGTAAGTGGAGACGCCCATAAACGGGCAACGACTTATTTGAATGCAGCTCGTAAAAAAATATATGGGAAAGCCAAAGAAGAGCATATCGCTTTCTATCGGAAACAATTCGATAGGGTAAAGCTGGATTTAGGTACGTCTGATGCGGCAATCCAAGAAACTGACATACGGGTGAAGCGTTTCAATGAAGGAAATGATGTCTCTTTGGCTACTTTGCTTTTCCAGTACGGTCGTTATCTGTTAATATCATCATCGCAACCAGGTGGACAGCCTGCAAATTTGCAAGGAATTTGGAACAAAGACCTTCTGGCACCGTGGGATGGTAAATATACGGTCAATATTAATCTGCAAATGAATTACTGGCCGGCTGAGGCCACGAATTTGAGTGAATGTCATTTGCCATTGATGAAAATGTTGGAGGAATTATCACAAACGGGTAGGGAAACCGCTCGGACCATGTATGGTTGTCGTGGATGGGTGTTGCACCATAATACGGACATTTGGCGTTGCACGGGTATGGTGGATAAGGCATTTTGGGGGATGTGGCCTAATGGGGGGGCCTGGTTATGTCAGCATTTGTGGCAACACTATTTGTATACAGGTGATAAGACCTTCTTGAAAGAAGCATTTCCAGTAATGAAAGGTGCTGCAGATTTTTTTGTTGATTTTCTAGTTGAACATCCCAAATATGGTTGGATGGTAACTTGTCCTTCTAATTCTCCGGAACATGGTCCGGAAGGAGATGAGAAGAAAAATGCTCCTTCTACAATTGCAGGTTGCACTATGGATAATCAGATTGTTTTTGATCTTTTCTCAAATACTTTGCAAGCTTGCAAAATCTTGAATGAAGACAAAATGTATGCTGATACTTTGCAATATATGGTGAAACGTCTGGCACCCATGCAGATTGGCAAATACAATCAATTACAGGAATGGCTGGAAGATGTGGATAATCCGGATGATAAACATCGGCATATCTCACATGCCTATGGGCTGTACCCTAGTAATCAGATCTCACCTTATACGCATCCTCTATTATTTCAAGCAGTAAAGAATACATTATTGCAGCGTGGTGATGAAGCTACAGGATGGTCTATAGGATGGAAAATTAATTTATGGGCGCGCTTGTTAGATGGAAATCATGCTTTTCGGATTATAAAGAATTTGCTTCAAGGGCGTACTTATCCTAATTTGTTTGATGCACATCCACCTTTCCAGATTGATGGTAATTTTGGCTATACAGCCGGAGTTGCAGAGATGTTATTACAAAGCCACGATGGAGCAGTACATTTATTACCAGCATTGCCGGATGCGTGGGCAAAAGGCAAGATACAGGGATTGGTGGCTCGTGGAGGATTTGTTGTCGACATGGAATGGGAAAATCTGCAACTGGATAAAGCGATAATTCATTCTCGTTTAGGTGGAAATTTGCGTTTACGTTCTTATGTCCCTTTGAGAGGAGAAGGGGTGACTGTGGCAATAGGTGAGAATAATAATGCTCTTTTCTATTCAGCAGACATAAAAGAACCTATGGTTTCCAAAGAAATTAGACCTCAATATCCTATTCTCAATAAAGTTTATGAGTATGATTTGGTGACTGAAAAAGGGCAAACTTATACAATTGAAAGGGGATTTTGATGTTTTGTTAAGCTATAGCTATTAGTTATAAAAAGATAAAGTGAGCATGTAAAAGTTACTTGGTATATTTCGGGCGAATAAATTATTCGCCCGTATACAATGTATTACTTTTCATGTTTTTACTCTTTTAGATAGTCGTAATTTCTCCTGCCATCGGAGTACGCATTCTTTTTCGTACCTCATCAGGCGTATAACCGTGGCCCAGTAGAAACATCAGTTTAGTAACGGCAGACTCCGTTGTACTATCATATCCGCAAACTACTCCCGCCTGCATTAGCTGATAGCCCGTTTCATAACGTTCCATTTCTACGGTTCCGGCACTACACTGGGTGACGTTGACGATGACTATCCCTTGCTCGCAAGCATTCCGCAAACGGCGTATGAACCACTCCTTGCGGGGAGCATTTCCCGAACCGTAAGTTTCGAGCACGACAGCTTTCAATCCCTCAATGCTCAATATACTTGATACTACATTCTCCTGAATACCCGGAAAGAGTTTTAGGACAGCAACATTGGTATCTAAAAGATAATGTGGCTTCAGTTCCCGTTCAACTTCCTTAAAGCGGATTTGCACATTATTATATTTAATATGAATACCTGCTTCTGCCAATACGGGATAGTTGAATGAACGGAATGCATTGAAGTTCTCTGCATTCATCTTGATGGTACGATTGCCGCGCATCAGGTGATTCTCAAAAAAGATGCAGACTTCGGGTACAAGCGGATTGCCTTTTGCATCACGTGCACTGGCTATTTCAAGACTGGTAAGAAGGTTTTCTTTTCCGTCCGTGCGGAGTACTCCGATAGGGAGTTGTGAGCCGGTGAGGATGACAGGTTTGCTCAACCCTTCTAACATAAAGCTAAGGGCAGATGCGGTATATGCCATCGTATCCGTGCCGTGCAGAATTACAAAACCTGTGTATCTATCGTAATGGTCACTAATGATATGTACCAGTTTGCGCCAAGCTTCCGGGTCCATATCCGAAGAGTCCATCGGAGGATCGAACTGGTAAGTATCGATATGGAATGTGAAATTTTGCAGTTCCGGTACGTGCTTTTTCAGCTGCTCGAGATTGAAATTCTCTAAAGCACCCGTTTCGGGGTTTTCTATCATTCCGATGGTTCCACCGGTATAGATTAGCAAAATGGAAGTTATATTTGGACTCATATGCATTCTCTTACGATAATTTAGTGCAAATATAATGATATATCTTGGATTTAATATCAAAATGTTATAAAACTGTGCCGCTGATAGTGGAATATTGTATGGTTATGTGTGAAAATGACACTTCGCTCTTTTGCATATTTCTGCCTCTTTTGAGGCCTTTCTATATTTTTATTACAAAAAAACCACAAAATGTGATAGATTGAATGTTTTTATTATTACTTTTGCGACACTTATCAATAATGAAAGAAACAGAGAGTATGAACAAGTACTATCAACATACAGTCACATCCATGTGCATGACCATGACCCTTAGGGGTTAATGGATAGTATTTGTGTTTCTACGTGTTACACTATTTTTCAGCAGTTTTTCTTATTTAATTCAAGTCAATACAGGTATATACGTCCTGTTTCCGACACATTGTATCAACCTTATCAATAGTAATAAAGGATATGAAAGTAATAAAATTCGGCGGAACGTCCGTAGGTTCCGCGAACAGTATTTTGAGCGTAAAGAGAATTGTAGAAGCAGTAGAAGAACCGGTAATTGTGGTGGTTTCCGCGCTGGGGGGCATCACAGACAAGCTGATAAACACGTCGAAAATGGCGGCTGCCGGTGATGCTGCTTACGAAAATGAGTTTCGCGAAATTGTTTACCGCCATGTGGAAATGATTAAAGAAGTGATTCCTGCTGGTGAGGGGCAAGTGGAACTGCAACGCCAGATCGGTGAATTGCTCAATGAACTGAAAGATATTTTCCAGGGTATTTATCTGATAAAGGACCTTTCGCAAAAGACCTCCGATACGATTGTCAGCTATGGCGAGCGTTTATCATCCATTATCGTTGCAGAGTTGACAGGAGCCGAATGGTTTGATTCACGCAAGTTCATCAAAACTGAAAAGAAGCACTCCAAGTATGTATTGGATACCGAGTTGACGAATGAATTGATTCGTGAAACATTCAGCACTTTGCCGAAGCGTGCGTTGGTTCCGGGTTTCATCTCTACTGATAAGGTGACGGGAGATGTTACGAACCTGGGTCGTGGTGGTTCCGATTATACAGCTTCGGTTATTGCGGCGGCATTGGATGCCGACCAATTGGAAATCTGGACGGATGTGGATGGTTTCATGACTGCAGATCCGCGTGTGATTTCTACCGCTTATACCATTAACGAACTGAGTTATGTAGAGGCAACGGAGCTTTGTAACTTCGGTGCCAAGGTAGTATATCCGCCGACTATTTATCCGGTTTGCCATAAGAATATTCCTATTTTAATAAAGAATACATTCAATCCCGAAGGAACGGGAACGATTATCAGACAGGAAGTATCCGATCCGCGTACGAAAGCGATTAAGGGTATTTCTTCTATCAATGATACCAGTCTGATTACTGTGCAGGGTTTGGGTATGGTAGGTGTGATTGGTGTGAACTACCGCATCTTTAAGGCACTGGCAAAGAATGGTATCAGTGTGTTCCTTGTATCTCAGGCATCTTCGGAGAATTCTACCTCTATCGGTGTGCGTAATGCGGATGCCGATCTGGCATGTGAAGTGCTGAACGAGGAGTTTGCCAAAGAGATTGAAATGGGTGAGATTTCTCCGATACAGGCGGAGAAGAACCTGGCTACGGTAGCTATTGTAGGTGAAAATATGAAGCATACGCCGGGTATTGCCGGAAAGCTGTTCGGTACGTTGGGACGTAACGGTATCAATGTGATAGCTTGTGCTCAGGGTGCTTCGGAAACAAATATCTCATTTGTAGTGGATTCCAAATCATTGCGTAAATCATTGAACGTTATCCACGATTCATTCTTCCTGTCGGAATACCAGGTGCTGAACCTCTTTATTTGCGGTATCGGTACGGTAGGCGGTAGCCTGGTGGAACAAATCCGCTGCCAACAGCAGAAGCTGATGATGGAGAATGGATTGAAGCTACATATTGTGGGTATCGCTGATGCCGACCGGGCTATGTTTAGCCGTGAAGGCTTCGATCTGACAGATTTTCGTGCAGAACTGGCAGAGAAGGGTAAACCGAGCACGCTGGAAACTTTACGTGACGAGATTATCGGCATGAATATCTTCAACTCGGTATTTGTAGACTGTACGGCAAGTGCGGCAGTTGCTTCCTTGTACAAAGACTTGTTGTTACACAACGTTTCCGTAGTGGCTGCCAATAAGATTGCCGCTTCTTCGGAATATGAGAATTACCGTGAACTGAAACAGATTGCCCGCCAGCGTGGTGTGAAGTACCTCTTTGAAACGAATGTAGGTGCGGGACTTCCGATTATCAATACGATCAATGACCTTATCCATAGCGGTGACAAGATATTGAAGATTGAAGCTGTACTGAGTGGTACACTGAATTATATCTTTAATAAGATCAGTGCGGATATTCCTTTCAGCAAGACCATTAAGATGGCGCAGGAAGAGCGTTACTCCGAACCGGATCCGCGTATCGACCTGAGTGGCAAGGACGTTATCCGTAAACTGGTGATCCTGGCACGTGAAGCCGGTTACAGACTGGAACAGTCGGATGTAGAAAAGAACCTGTTCGTACCCGATGATTTCTTTGAAGGTTCGCTGGATGATTTCTGGAAGAAAGTGCCGAGCCTGGATGCGGACTTCGAAGCCCGTCGCAAGGTGCTGGAAGCTGAGAACAAGCACTGGCGTTTTGTTGCTAAACTGGAGAATGGCAAAGCATCAGTCGGCCTGCAGGAAGTGGGTGTAAATCATCCGTTCTATGGTTTGGAAGGTAGTAACAATATTATTCTGCTGACTACAGAACGTTATAAAGAATATCCGATGATGATACAAGGATACGGTGCCGGTGCCGGAGTAACGGCGGCAGGTGTATTTGCGGATATCATGAGTATTGCAAATGTTTAATAAAATGAAACATATAATCATATTAGGCGATGGAATGGCGGATTGGCCTGTGGAGTCATTGGGCGGTAAGACGCTGATGCAATATGCCAAGACGCCTTATATGGATAAACTGGCGAGCATGGGGCGTACGGGGCGGTTGAAAACTGTTGCCGATGGTTTCCATCCCGGTAGTGAGGTAGCGAATATGTCCGTTTTGGGCTATGACCTGCCGAAAGTTTATGAAGGACGAGGACCTCTGGAAGCTGCCAGCATCGGTGTAGATCTGAAACCGGGCGAGATGGCAATGCGTTGTAACATCATTTGCATTGAAGGCGATCATATTAAAAACCATTCTGCCGGACACATCACAACGGAAGAAGCCGATGTATTGGTGAAGTACTTACAGGAACATCTGGGCAATGAGCGGGTGTGTTTCTATACAGGCGTGCAATATCGTCATTTATTGGTGATCAAAGGTGGAGATAAACGTATTGATTGTACGCCACCGCACGATGTGCCGTTGAAACCTTTCCGCCCGTTACTGGTGAAACCTATGCCGGGTACGGAGAATATAACAGTTCCCGAAGGCGGTGCAGAACTGACTCCGCAACAAACCGCTGATTTGATTAATGACCTTATCCTGCGTTCGCAGGAGCTTTTGGAAAATCATCTGTTGAATCAGAAGCGGATGGCGGAAGGGAAAGACCCGGCTAACAGTATTTGGCCTTGGAGTCCCGGCTATCGTCCTAAAATGGAACGTTTGTCTGATAAGTTCCCACAAGTGAAACGGGGGGCAGTGATTTCTGCTGTAGACCTGATCAATGGTATCGGATATTATGCGGACTTGCGTCGCCTGACAGTGGAAGGTGCAACGGGATTGTATGATACCAATTATGAAAATAAAGTAGCTGCTGCACTGGAAGCCCTGAAGACGGATGATTTCGTCTATCTGCATATCGAGGCCAGCGATGAGGCCGGACATGAAGGGAATGTGGATTTAAAACTTCTGACGATCGAGAATCTGGATAGCCGTGCTGTAGGTCCTATATATGAAGCCGTGAAAGATTGGGAGGAACCGGTAGCTATTGCCGTATTGCCCGATCATCCTACTCCATGTGAGCTCCGTACACATACCAATGAACCGATCCCTTTCTTCATCTGGTATCCGGGTATCGAACCGGATAGTGTACAAACCTTTGATGAAGCGTCTGTTTGCGAAGGTAGTTACGGATTATTGAAGGAAGATGAGTTTATTAATGAATTTATGAAAAGCTGATTATGAAATATTACAGTACCAACAAACAAGCCCCCGATGCCAGCCTGGAAGAAGCCGTAGTGAAGGGACTTGCTGCCGACAAAGGACTTTTCATGCCATATAGCATTAAACCTTTGCCACAAGATTTTTATGATAGTATTGATACTCTTTCTTTTCAGGAGATTGCCTATCGCGTAGCCGATGCTTTCTTTGGAGAAGATGTACCTGCCGAAACATTGAAACAAATCGTTTACGATACATTGAATTTTGATGTTCCTTTGGTGAAGGTGACGGAAGATATTTATTCACTCGAACTTTTCCATGGCCCGACGCTTGCTTTCAAAGATGTGGGTGGACGTTTCATGGCCCGTCTTTTAGGATACTTCATCAGAAAAGAAGGTAAGAAACAAGTCAATGTGTTGGTTGCTACCTCTGGTGATACGGGAAGTGCGGTAGCTAATGGTTTCCTCGGTGTGGAGGGTATTCATGTATATGTGCTTTATCCGAAAGGAAAGGTCAGCGAAATACAGGAGAAACAATTTACGACTCTCGGACAGAATATCACAGCCCTTGAGATAGACGGTACATTCGATGATTGCCAGGCGTTGGTGAAGTCTGCTTTTATAGATAAGGAACTGAATGAGCATCTGCAACTTACCAGTGCCAATTCCATAAATGTAGCACGCTTCTTACCGCAGGCTTTCTATTACTTCTATGCTTATGCTCAACTGAAGAAAATAGGCAAGGCGAACGATGCCGTTATCTGTGTTCCGAGCGGTAACTTTGGAAATATCACTGCCGGATTGTTTGGTAAACGTATGGGATTGCCTGTGAAGCGTTTCATTGCTGCCAATAACCGTAACGATATCTTCTATCAATATTTGCAAACCGGAGTTTATACTCCACGTCCTTCTATAGCTACCATTGCCAATGCTATGGATGTGGGCGATCCGAGCAACTTTGCGCGTGTGCTCGATCTTTATGGAGGCAGTCATGCGGCCATTTCTGCTGAAATCAGTGGTACTACTTATACCAATGAACAGATTGCCGAAACGATGCGTGAAACGTGGAAGGAATGTCATTACCTGCTTGATCCACATGGAGCCTGTGGTTTCCGTGCTCTGAAAGAAGGATTGAAACCAGGCGAAACTGGCATTTTCCTGGAGACGGCACATCCGGCAAAATTCCTCGAAACCGTGGAAGGTATTATCGGCGAAACCGTAGAGATTCCTGCGAAACTGAAAGCTTTTATGCAAGGTGAAAAGCAAAGTCTGTCGATGACAAAGGAATTTGCTGATTTTAAAAGTTATCTATTGTCGCTATAAGAAGCGGAATTTCTTTAAGCGGAAAGAAATAAAGACCCGAAAGCTTGACTTTGGTGTTTCAATATAGTATATTTGTAACCGTAATTTTAACTCAGATTCAAGTTTAAATTAGCATAAGAGGAGGGGCATTGCTTCTCCTCTCTTTTTTTATCCCATCTGAAATGCCACATTTGATCTTCCCGAATGCCACATCTTAATGACTAAAATGCCACACTCTAACGGGCAATTAGTGTGGTATTTACCCGATTGAAGTGTGGCATTTGCCTCATTCAACTGTGGGAAACACACCATCTACTTGTGGCAAACGCATCGTCTGTTTGCATGAAACACATGATGCGTTTGGGAGATTCAGACCATCTGTTTCAGAGATATGCTACTAAGGACAACAGTGATAAACCACTTGCCAGAGTTAAGAATGCATAAATCTGCTCTTGACAAAAAATCAGTAACTACTCAAGGATAATATTATTATAACATGAAAAAAGGCCTCTGCTAACTATGTTGGATTGTTTTTTTATACCTTTGTACCCATATTTATTAATATTGCGAACAAGGAGTTGAAATAGACTTATAATGGAAAAGGAATGAATAAGACTCACTACAGATTACACAGATTCACACAGATTTATTAATCTAATAATCAGTAAAATAGAATCTGTGTCAATCTGTGTAATCTGTGGTGAATTAATTCATAACCGAAAAGAAAGGCATTTATTCAATTTCTGGTTCGCATTAACCATAAACAAGATAAAAACATGTTTGTATCGTCAATGTCGTCCGAAGAGTTATGTGCTGAAGCAATGAAAGATTTTTCAATATTGCAGACCAAAATCGATTTATTTATGGATCGTTGTGGAAAGCGCTACAGGCAAGAACACTTTATCGGAAGATTTATTAAAAGAATGGTAGTCACAACAAAGCGGAACAATTCTTGGACCATTGCCTTTCTTGCTCTCAATGAAGGTTTTACATTTCTTATTTACGCTCCGATAACCGGTCAGGAAACTTGTGGATATATTGCATTATCGAGCAATAGAAATCCTCTTGTTCTGGAGTATACTCCACATTTTATGCAGAGATACAGAGAACGTTACCTTAAGTATTATAATCTGGACACTGGTAATTATAATGCATTTGAGTATTTTAGCTTGAAAAATAATAATACTCTTTATGTCAGGCAACCTGATAATTCATACTATTTTATATCAGAGCAAGGTGTCATGATTGGCAGACTGGTGTCAGAACGCATGATAAGTCACAGGACTTATATCGGAGATGATAACCTGTCTCTCCGCAAAAGGATTATTCTTGATGAAGAATATAAAAACCTTTGTGCTGCAAACGCACTTCTCCGTTTGCCTGATAATTTGAATTTAGAGACAGTGCGTAATGTTGCCAGTCGATACAACTTGGGTGATGAGTTCACACAAAGATGGTATGCATGGCATGCGATGGAATTTGTTCAATCATAATCCGTTACTTTTTTTACATCTCATTCCTTTTTAGGGATTACCTTCAGTTCCCCCATTTTTAGTCGGTTGTCCCATAGTACAACAACTTCTATCTTCTTGAGACTATGTCGATAGAAAAGTGTATATCCCGGGTGAGGAATGATGTAGCGTATATTTTCTATTTCTGTTGTTTGTCCGATGAACGGATTCATGCTGATGCGGTGTAATATGTTTTGTAATTGTACATAGAGCACTTCACTAACCTCATTATTCCCATTCTTCAATTTTAGTATCTGGAATGTTTCCTTCAACTGTTTCTTGGCGACGAGTGACCATATTACTTGCTTAGCCATTCTGCTACCTCCTTGTTTATTGTTAAGTTATTTTGTCCTTCGCGGTTATCCAATTGGCGGCAGGCAGTTTCAATCTCCCGGCGCAGTTGATGAGAGAATGTGAGCACCTGTTCTTTGCTCTTAGGTTCATCTTGGGTTTCGCTACGCAGTGTGTCTTTTTCTTTACTTTTCATAGGGCTATTCATTTTTGTTTTTCATAGAACATCCTAAAGATACGAATAGTTTTGGAATATCCATGCACGTTGAACAATTTTCTTCTCCCTGCGTTCTCTGCCTTGAAACCAAAATTGTGATATCCGAATGAAAGATAAGAAGCTGGAGGCCAATTTAAGTTTGGTAGTCTCGCGAATATTTGCGGGATTGAATATGAATGCCCTGAAATTCCTGCTGCCCGTGTGGATGGGTGCATTGACGGGTGTCACGGTGCGTTGTACTTTTGCTGCTATAGCGTTCTGGGTGACAGGCTGGTTTGTGAAAGAAGCACCTATCACACGGCGGCAGCGTATCGGGTTACTTTGCCTGGGGGCATTCGGCATGTATGGTTTTATGTTCTGCTATTTGCTGGGTATCAGTAAGACGACACCTGTCAGTAGTGCCATATTCAATTCCCTGCAACCTATCTGGGTATTTCTTATCTCCGTTCTCTTTCTGCACGAGCGGGCTACACTGATGAAAATTATCGGTATTTCCCTCGGTTTCGGTGGTGCATTGCTGTGTATATTGACCCAAGGCAGCGATGATTTGGCACATGATGCCTTTACAGGTAATATGTTGTGCCTGCTCAGTTCGGTGTTCTTTGCCATTTATCTGATTCTGAGTAAGAAATTACTGGAAGAGATCGGTTTGGTGACCGTAATGAAATATGTGTTTGGGGGCGCGGCGCTGTCCGGTCTGGTGATATCTACTATCCTGGGCTGGGACGCGCCGTTGTTCACCGACGCAGCACATGGAACCTGGCATTGGATGCCGTGGGTGGTTCTGGCATTCATCCTTATTTTCCCTACTTACCTTAGTTATTGGTTGATGCCCATCGGATTGAAATATCTGAAGACGACCGTGGTGGCCATGTATGGCTATCTGATACTGATTGTGACGACCGTCGTTTCTTATATCGTGGGACAAGACCGCTTTACCTGGGAACAGGGGGTGGCTATCGGGATGATATGTCTGAGTGTGTATTTTGTGGAGGTAGCTGAGAGGAGAAAATGAACTAATAGTTTATCACTACCAAGTATTCCCCTTCTGCGTGAATGGTGAATTCTGTTTCCGTGCTTTCGTTCAGTGTACCTTGCCACCAGTTGGTGAAGTCACTGAGAGGGTATACCAAGCCTTTGCCTCGCAGGTTGTGGGCACCAAAGTTTATGATTGAAATCTGTTGACCTGGCTGGCTGGGAAAAGAACAGGTATCATGGCAGGGAATGAAAATACCATAATCGGTCAGCATGCGGACATGAGCTCCGGTACGCATATAATCAATGAGCAGGCTGATATTTCCTAAAGTATGGTCTTCCCGTTTGCCTGTGGCTCCTACGATAGCGATGTTCTTTTTGCCTTGTGATAAAAGGAAGTTTACGGCTTTGGTCTGGTCGTTGGTTTCCTGGTCGGAGACACAATGAAGAATATGGCTATATTTCCGGCGGTTTTCTTCACTCAGGGAATCTCCGTCACCGATAATAACATCAGGTACATTGCCGCGATCTATATAAGCATCTGCACCGCCATCACAACAAACGATATAAGGAGCGTTTGCCAGTATTTGCAAAGGTATAGGATGGGTTGGATAATCACCATTGGCTAAAATTACTGCTTCCGGTTCACCACAGAGAACACAGAGTTCCACTGAATTCTTATTATTATTTTCTTTCATCATTGTTTCTTTTATCACCTTATCACTCTACCACTCTTTCCATCATCCTCTTCCATTTGAAGTAGCCAAAGATAGCGATTATTGTATAAAGAGCATACAGTCCTGCCGTGAAATTGAGGTCTTTGTAAACATAGAGTCCTGCACTGACAATGTCTACCACAATCCATGCCCACCACTGTTCTACATATTTACGTGCCAGCATCCACATGCCTACAATACTGAGGGCAGTGGTGAAAGAATCAAGCCAGGGTACATTACTATTGGTGAAACGAATGAGTATCCAGGCAATGCCGACAAAAGTAACGGCGAATACAATGCCGAGGGGCAGGTAATATTTCATTGGCATACGGGTAATGAGAAGTTCCTGCTGTCCTTCTTTTTTGATATGCAGATGCAGTTTTTGTCTTACAAAACTGCCGTATTTCCACATCATCCAACCGTAGACGGCTGCCCCCAGATAATAGATATTTATTCCGAAGTCAGCATACAGTCCGGCATCGTAATAGACGAAAATGTAGATAGCAGGCATGATGATGCCCGCTATCCAAAGATAGATACTCGCTCGGTATTCTAACCAGAGGTAGACAAGCCCGACGATGGTTCCGATAATTTCGAGAGTTTGTTCCATGCTTTAAAAACTCAATGTGATATGTGCCAGCGCATTGATACCTGCATTAGGATAGTAGGCTGCGTAATTGGAAGTATAGAGCAGTTTACTGTCTTTGTCCTTTATCTGATTCTTTCCATGCCCTTCGTATACGGCACTTCCCGATGCATAACCATTGCTTTCGTATGTTTCGTCAAACAGGTTATAAATCGTCACGCCTACATTAACAGATTTCAATCCTTTCAGTTTGAAAGTATATCCGAGATTCAGGTTGCTCACACAATAAGCATCCAGTGTACAGTCCTCTTGATGAGCATTGTTTAAATATTGCTTGCTGACATATTGCGTTTGCAAAGATGCATTAAAACCTTTATAATCCAAAGAAATGAGACTATTTGCCATAAAGTCCGGTGAAAAGGAGATGGGAGTAGTGCCAATATATCGGGTTGTCTGAGAGATACCCCAGTTTTCACTATACATATCTTTCCAGTCTTCATTCACATCACTTAGATATTCTGTATAATTCTTGATGTGGTTACGGCTCCATGTTGCGTTTATATCCCAACGCAGCCAGTTTGTGATGCGTGCACCTGCCATCAGTTCAATACCCATACGATAACTGTCCTTCACGTTCTCTGCTACGGCTTCGCCAATTTCATTCAATTGCCCGTTCAGTACCAATTGATTCTTGTAATCCATGTAGTACAGGTTGACGCCTGCATTGAACCAACCTTTACGGAACGTATATCCCACTTCGTAATCGAACATCCGCTCTGATTTGGGCTGTGCGGCAAATAAGTTATCAGTATAGTTATTGCGTGTCGGTTCCTTATTTGCCACACTGAAAGAGGCATAAAGATTATTATTGTTGTTTATCTTCCAGAATATGCCGGCTTTAGGGTTGAAGAAGCTGAAATCTTCGTCAATATTCAGCGGTTGCAGATGTGCCGGATCAGCAGTCCAGTCCCATTTGTCATTATTGCCGTTTATCTTATAGCGCAGATAACGATATTGCATATCGGCATAGAAGTTAACTCCATCCAGTATTTCATAATTTATCTTAGCGTAGATGTTGCCATCCGTTTTCCGTCCGATATTACGATAATATTCATGGTCAGGATTCAGTTCACCCAGATAATTCTTTACCCATACCACCTTACCGTTATGGGTGTTTTTGTAATAATTCAGGCCACCGCCGATGGATGCATCCAATTTGTCCCCTTTATAATCGAAAGAGAATACTCCACCACCGAAACGGCTGTCTACCAGTTTACGGCGTACAAGGTCTGATTTCTCTATGGTAGTACCGTTTGTTTCAAAGGGTACCAAGCCATATTCTACCAGCGTACGCTTATTCTTATATTCCTCATAATAACCGTAACCGTCTGTATAGTGTAGCGCTATGTTCAATTTCCACGAAGGAGACAATATCTGATTTAATAATAATTGATAATGCGTCTGGCGATAATAATCTATCTGGTTATCATAAAATCCGATTACATTTCCATTATCATCTTCTATGGCGCCATTGGGATTATATTTGCGGTCGTTTTCCAGTGTTTCCTTATCCAGGCCATCCCAAGCATGATAGGTCTCTTCTTTTCCTCCGAAGGTGATGAATTTAATAGTGGTCTTGTCTCCATAATATCCGCCTTGTACAAAGTAAGACTTCAAGTCAGCACTGGCGCGGTCACGGTAGCCGTCACTGTGGATATTAGATAAACGTGCATCGAATCCCCAGCGTCCATTAATGAGCCCCGTACCTACTTTTACGGTTTCTTTATGTGTATTGAATGAGCCGTAAGAGCCGGAAAACTCCGCATACGGTGTGGGCGAAATTCCTTGTGTTTTCATATTGATACTGGCACCGAACGCTCCGGCACCATTAGTGGAAGTTCCTGCGCCCCGTTGAATCTGCAAGTCCTGAAGCGAAGAGGCAAGATCGGGAGTATTAACCCAAAAGATAGAATGACTTTCCGCATCGTTCATGGGTATACCATTAGTGGTTACGTTGATGCGTGTAGCATCTGTTCCGCGTACCCGGATACTCGTGTAACCGATACCTGCACCTGCATCGCTCGTTGTCAGTACTGATGGAGTAAATGACAACAGATAGGGAATATCTTGCCCGAAATTCTGCTTCTTAAGTTGTTCTTTACTGACATTGGTAAACGCCACAGGTGTGGTTCCCGTGGCACGGGTAGAGATAATTTCTACTTCCTGCAGGCTTATCACCCGCAAGCTGTCTTTCTCATGCGTCTGCGCACAGACACCCAGCGTTGCCATTAACAGGCAGGCCGCCATTGCATGTTTTCTCATTACAATTTTAACTATTAAAGATGAATACAGAAAAAGGGAGCTTTTCTTCTTTTCCCTCCGCCGGCACTACCCGGATCAGGTCAATGGGTATGATCTCAGCCCGTCATATTAGGGCACCCCTTAGTTGAAATCGGGGGCAAAATTAAGTGTTTTCGCTGAAACACGCAAATCGAGTGAACGATAACCGGAAATATTTGTTAATTTTGTAGGCTGGTGGGTATTTTTTAATCCTGCTGGTAAAGTGTAATTATTAACTTCAAACGAACAAATATTATGTTATTATTATTGCAAGCGGCAGCTCCTGCTGCCGAAACTGTTGTAGAAGATGGTTTTAGTAAATTGCAGGTCTTTCTCCAACAACTGATAGACTGGGGAGTAAATGCAGGTGGTCATATCATCAGCGCTGTGCTGATTTTCATAGTAGGACGTTTCCTGATATCTTTCCTTAATAAAATGGTGGCCCGGTTGTTGGCTAAGCGGCATGTGGATGCCAGTATCCAGAGTTTTGTAAAGAGTTTGGTGAACATCTTGCTGACTATCTTATTGATTATTGCCGTTATCGGTAAATTAGGAGTAGAAACAACTTCATTTGCTGCCTTGCTGGCATCCGCCGGTGTGGCTATCGGTATGGCATTGTCCGGTAACTTGCAGAACTTTGCAGGTGGTCTGATTGTATTGCTGCTCCGTCCTTATAAAGTAGGTGACTTGATTGAAAGCCAAGGCATCACGGGTACGGTTCGTGAGATCCAGATTTTCCATACGATTCTGACTACCGGTGATAATAAGATTATTTATATCCCGAATGGTGCGTTGAGCAGTGGTACTGTGACTAATTACAGTCGTGAAGCTACCCGTCGTGTAGAATGGATAATCGGTGTGGAGTATGGCGAAAATTTTGATAAGGTGGAAGAAACTACCCGTCGTATCATTGCTGAAGACAAGCGGATTCTTAGTGATCCGGCTCCTTTTGTAGCCCTTCATGCACTGGATGCCAGTAGCGTGAATGTGATTATCCGTGCCTGGGTGAAGAGTGAGGACTATTGGGGAGTTTATTTCGATATGAACAAGACCATCTACTCTGTATTCAATAAGGAGGGTATAGGTTTCCCTTTCCCACAACTGACGGTACATCAGGCAAAGGATTGATAGTGGTCTGGAATTGATAACCATAAATGAATAAAGGGCATAACAACAATTTGTTATGCCCTTTATTCATTATAGTTAATACTCGTGATGGTTTTTATTGTAAATCACATTTCATATACTCCGAGTTCTTCCTCTATGGCTTCACATTCATCTTTCTCTATATGCAGTAAGCGATTGATTTCCCTTCGCTTTTCGAGGTCAGTGAAATAACTTTCTACTACGGTATACAGGTCGAATCCTTTGGTGGAACCTGCTGCCATGTCTAATGACTCTACCATTTTCTCTACTTCCCTGTGAATGCGTTCCTTGTTGATGAAATGCAACTCATTACTATGAATCAGATACTTTTCCATGATCGTTGGTATTTAAAGTTCTATTAATATAACGTCTGTTATGAACGGTTAGTTCATACAAAAAATAATAATTCCTCTCTAAGTTAATAGAGAATTAATAGCTTTATTAATACTCCTCGTGTATTATTGCCGAATAATAGCGTAAAAGTAAATTTAAAAAGTAATAATACCATGAAAAAAGTAATTAGTATGAATCTGATAAATGTAATTCAAATGAAAACACAAAGCTTTTGGTTGACAGCACTATTAGTGCTGTTAGGTGTTTTTTCTACAGTGAATACCAACGCTGCAGAAAAGTTAATGGCTGGTACCGGCAAAGTGAATATAACCCCGCCTAATCCCCGCTATCCGGTTCACGATTCACTCTATGCACGAACTCTTATTCTTGAAGCGGGAGCTTCGCGTATTGCTTTTGTCTCTCTGGATTTGGTTATGTACAGTAATGTTCCGTTAGCCGAGAAACTAAAAAAGCAATTTGGTTTGCAGGAAGTCTATTTCTGTCCCCAGCATACACATTCCGGTGAGGCAGGGCCCAAAGAGTGGCTCGATGCTCAGATAACCAAAGCTTTGAAACAGGCTTCTTCTTCTATGTTCGAGGCTCGTATTTCAGCCGGTTATCGTAGTTTTCCTCAATTAAGTTTCAACCGGTTGCTTCTTCGTGAAGACGGTCGCGCCCGCGAATCATGGGTAGGAGATGACCACTACAGGGCGGTGAATCCGGAGCGTATTCCTCATGGGCCTGTTGATAATTCTGTAGGTGTCATTAAACTGGAGGACACGAAAGGTAATCCGAAAGTAATTCTAATGAATTATGCCTGCCATCCGGATGTGGCCTGGAATAACTTTGAAATCTCTGCCGACTATGTGGGCTATGCCACTAAATATACGGAAGAAGCTTTTAACAATCAGGTATATTGCCTCTTTGTACAAGGCGGTGCAGGAAACCAGGCACCTTTATTTAAGGATGGCGGACGTACCGGGCCGGATGACCCTCGCCCGTCCAATTATGATTTGATAGACCGTATGGGTAAATTGCTTTCTATTGAAGCCGTTAAACTGGCCAAAGAAATATATCCGAACCCGTATGATGTACCCAATATCAAGGTGAAGACTGACTCTCTGCATTTTATCGGCAGACATGACAAGAACCTGAAGTATAATGTGCATTTCTCCGTAATATCCATTAATAACCGTATTGCCATTGCCACTGTTCCCGGTGAACCTTTCATCAAGTTCCAGATTGATTGGAAACGGGAAATGCAACCCAATCATGTTATTCCTTTCTTCTTCGGATATACCTGGAACAACGGAAGATGGCCGATGTATCTGCCTGATATTCGATCGGCAGCTTATGGTGGCTTCGGAGCAGATGAAGGATCGTGGCTTATTGAAGTCGGAGCAGGTGAAAAGATTTTCAACAAGCTGATAGAGAATTATTATCGGATGATGGGAGTATTCCGTTGAGGATGCTCTGAGTAAATAGAAAGAAGAAGATGTATCGGGAAATTTCCAAATACATCTTCTTTGCTTTTATTGGGATAACAGTGCAAACAATGATTGTTCTCTTTTATGTACTAAAAGTAAATTTTATAACTGATATTCGGTATCAATCCCGATCCGTCTTTTTTCTCTATCTTATGAGTTTTTTCGTTGTACTGGTAAAAGTGCATTCCTGTGCGCATACCTACATTTAGCATTTTAATAGAAAACTCATGAGATATTTTCTTTTTATTAATTCTATAACTGAAAGAGATGTCACCGTTGATGGAGGGATCAAACTTCTTGCTGTAAGCTCTGGTTTCATCAAATTTAATATCATGTTCTATCATACTTTTACCTTCATCTACAGGGGTATATCGGTCACCACCTTGGAAAAAGATACGCCCGTTGAGACTTAGTACATTTTGTTTATTACGTCCTACCATCCATTCTTTTCCGGCAAGTATGTTCAGGAGATAGTTTTTGTCCAACCGTGTATTACGCCAGATGTTATCTCCGGCTTTGTATTTTGATTTAAAAAGAGAAGCCGTTATCATATAGTAAAAACCATTTTTCATGTATTGCTCTAATGTAATGTCTATACCGTAGTTCACTCCGGAGCCTCTATTCTTTAATATCCTGTCCAGATAGAAACTCTGATGGTTGATGATGGAAAAGGAAGAATTCTCTTCAACAGGTATTCGGAATAGATATTGATAATAGGGTTCCACTTTTAAGTGCATGTACGAGTTGATGTTCCAGTCGTATGTAAGCCCGAAGTGATGAGCCTTTGAAAAATCCAGGTATCTGTTGGATTCGGTTTTTCCGTTGGCTTCCTGTTCCACAAAGTAGTAATCAAGCTTTTCCCTGCGACTGTGCAGACCGTATGCCAGTGCCAAGGCGTGTTTCGGATTAAAGCTCCATTTAAGGGCTGCTCTGGGTTCTACGGTCCAGTTCTTATTCAGGGTGAAGTACTGTGCGGTGATGCCCAGACTGGTAGTAAAATGGCTACTTAGGTTGATGACAGAACTGCTGTATGCCGAGAGTACACAACTTCCCCCATTCCCTTTTGAAATCTGTTCCATAGGTACATCTAAACCGAAATTAGGACTGATTTTGTAATCCAAGTCATATTGGAGCCCTGTAACTGTGATACCTGTCCGGTTGATATGGTTGGAATTGAATTTCTTGTTCAGATAGGAATTAAAGACTATATCCCATTTGGAATTCCGGATATCTCCTACATGGACCAGTTTGTCATCTTCTGTCATCTGATCAGCTCTCGTGCGATCTTTCGAGTAAGTGGCGGCTAATGAAGAACGGATATACGTATCTGCATTGATAAGATACTTGTGTGTAAGTCCTCCTGCCGCTTTGTCAAAAGCTGTATTTCCGGACTGCCGGTCACCTTGTGTCTCCCATTCATCACGGTCGATGGCTTCCGGTTTATAACGGTCAATCAGCCCGATTCCCCAGATAGAGAAAGTTCCGGCCTTCCGGGTAGGAAAATTTAATTTGAATGATAAGTCCTGATATTTCAGATTCATATCATTTCCTGTAGCCAAGGAAGTGGTGGAGAAGCGGTAATTGAAGATATAGGAACTTCCATGCTTCCTGCTTATCGGGCCTTCCGATGCCAGGTCAATACCTAGAATACCTAACTGAAATGTATGTTCATACTTCTGATTGTTGCCATTTCGTATTTGCATGTCGAAGATACCTGATAGCGCATTGCTGTATTCGGAAGGGAACGCACCGTTGTAGAAATCGGAGTTACCGATCACCTGTGTACTCAGGGCCGAAAGAAAGCCCCCACCCAGTCCGGTAAGGTCGGCGAAGTGAGTCGGATTGGGAATTTCTACCCCTTCCAACCTCCATTGGGTAAACTGGGGTGAATTTCCTCTGATAGCTACAGCGTTGGTTCCTACATCTCCTGCCACACCTGCAAATGCGGAACTCAGACGTGCCGGATCATCAAAACCATTGGCAAACCTGCCTGCTTCTTCCATGCTGATCATGCGTCCGCCGGTAATGGCCATTGCATTCAGAGGTTTATCTTTCTTTATCTCCGGTTGTATGACGACTTCCGCCAACGAGTGAATGTTTTCATCCAGAGTGATTTCCATATATACTTCCTTGGAAGAGGTTACAGGTATCTCATTGAAAATATTGGCATTATATCCTACATAGGAGGTTTGTATATTGCATCGTCCCACAGGAATATTGTTTATCCGAAATCTCCCCAGACTGTCTGTTGTGCTGCCTAAAGAACCGACATTCATAATTCTTACAGTAGCAAACTCTATGGGTGCATTGGTTTTGGAATCCAGTACAATTCCTCTGACTGTTTGGGTAGGTTTCTCTGTTTTTTCCTTGGTGGATTTCTGTAGTTCGTTGCCGGACGGAGTGATAATGATATGGTAGCCTGTTATTTTGTACGAATATCGGGTGTCTTTCAAGATTTGCGCTAACGCCTTGTCAATGCTTTGGGATTCTAAGGACAGGGATATTTTTCTCTTTACATCTACGGCCGATAATTCATAGGCTATGCTATATCCGGTTTGTAGTTCTATCTCGGTAAAAGCTTCTTTCAGTGATATGTTTTTATTCTGTATAGTGATTTGCTTTCTGTCATTCTGTGCTGTGGCATTCAATGAGAGAAAGGCAAAAAATAAAAAAAGGAGTATCTTATCTGTTTCTTTATTAATGGTTATTCGATTCATTGTTGTATGTTTTTATAAGATAAGCTGCATTTCGGCATAACTTTTTCATGCAAGCATGAAAGTTCTGCACTCAATTTGCATTATCTTTGTATAGTTAATACTTTGTTTTACTTTACGGTTTGATGGAGCATTAGCATTTCAGAACCGGGTTGAGGGTCTCAAGCTGCAATCCGGTTCCTTTTCTTCATAGGCAGTTTCTTTTTATTGTTTTTTGATTAGTTCTACTTTGTCTCTCTGTATCTGATAACTGAAGCCGATCATCTCACTCAATACAGGCAGAACTTCTTCCAGATTTTCATTTTTCAGGAATCGGACGGTATATCGTTTGGAGGTGGGAACGTTCATTGTATGATTGATAGTTACATTATAACGTCTCTCTAATGTTTGCAGGATTTCGGTGAAAGGCGCATCGGTAAATATCAGTTTTCCCGTGATCCAGCCATCTGCATCGGTTGGAGAAACTTCGGTAATGTTGACGGCGGATGTTTTTTTATCGTACGTCAACTGTTCATTAGGTTTCAGTATCTGCGAGCCTTGAACGGGAGGGGTGACTTCAACTTTGCCACTTGTCAAGGTAGTGGTCACCAGCTCATCATTAGCGTATGCCTTTACATTGAATTGGGTTCCTAATACTTTGACTGAAAGTTGGGACGTTTCTACAATAAACGGTTTCGCTGCATCTTTCCGAACAGAAAAATAGGCTTCACCGTCAAGGTACACAAGGCGCTGTGCTTTCGAGAACTTTTCCGGGTATTTGATCGCTGTTCCTGCATTCAGCCATATTTCGGAGCTATCAGGCAATAGGAAGTGTTTTTTATCACCGTATGCAACAGATATCTCAACCCATTTATCCTTCGTGGAAATATAGTACAGATAACTTCCTGCAATAATCAGTAGCGGAATCAGGGCTGCCGCGATGCTCATTCGTTTCTGATAGAAAGGTCGGGGCACTATTTTCTTATAACCGATCTTTTGGTTTACTCTGTCTAATGCAAGTTTAGTGTCCGGGCCTGTTTTTGCCTCCAATTGATCCCAATATTCCAATGAAGCTTTTTCTTTTTCTTCAGTGTCTTTATCTTTAATGATCCATTTCTGAACCTTCTCTTCCGTTTCGGGAGAGAAGCGGCCGGATAAATATGTTCCGATGATTCTAACAATATTATTTTTCTCCATTCTGTTGCATTTACTATATATACAGTCAACGGATGAAAAACTCAGTAAGTAAATGAATCTTTTTTCTATTTTTTCTTTTTAGAAATAGGGGGCTACCTGAATAAGCGAGAAAAAGAACAGAACTATCTGCTTCGTACCAGGCTTGTATCTTCTTCGTACCCTCCTCGTACCAACTTCGCTATTTTGCTCCTCGTATAGGAGCGAAGGAAATGCGAACCGGGTATAAGGAGGAAGAACTTTTGACCAAAAGGTAATATTGTATGTTGTTTGTCTCTTTTCTGTTATGAATTTATTCACCACAGATTCATTACCATACCATTATGCCAGTAATAAGAAGAAGTATGAAATAGTTTTCCGTATCTCTTTCAGAGCGAGGCTTAACTGACTTTCCACATTTCTCTTGGTAGTATTCAGTCGTACGGCTATCTCTTCATTACTTAGGCCCTCGTTGCGACTTAGCATGTATATCTTTCTCCGTTGTTCCGGCATTTTTTCTACCGTGTCGTCTATTAGTAATCCGAGTTCTTTGGCTATCAGATCTTCTTCCGAAGTAGAACTACATTCCTGCTGCTGGACACTACTCAGATAAGTATCCTCTACATATTTGTGCTTCAGAAAGTTGATGGCAGAATTTCTGGCAATTGTATGCAGGTAAGAATCAAATGATCTGGAGATATCGACAGAGTGGCGGTTCATCCAGAGGTTTACAAATAAATCCTCTGTCAGTTCTTCAGCATCCGGACTCGACTTGATATAGCCCTGGATAAAGGCTTTTGTTTTACCGTAATAAGTGATAAAAACCTCCTCGAAGGCCTCATGACTATCTTGTCGTAAAGCCTCCAAGGTTTTTATATCAATCTTATTGCTCATTTATGGTCCGGTTTTGTTTTTTGACGGGAGCAAAAGAAGTGATTATTTGTTTGATGAAGCTATTCTTTTGGATTAATTAACCTTGTCTATTTTATTTTCTATTCTTAGTTTTTATTTCCGACACTTCTGCAATGTTTCCGTATCGCTTTTATTTCAGATACTTCTTCAGCGGGCAGTCCGTAACTTTTAACCCTTCGGCTATACTTTGGGCATTCATTCGCGCACCCTTCAAAGATGTATGTGTATGATCTGTATTATAGAAAACAGCTGATTTCTTGGGCCCCATCTTTTGGAGTTTATCTGCGGATATTTTATTCAGATCAATAAAGCAGGCTCCGGTTGCTTCTGCCGCTTCACGTGTCCATTTACCGTAACTTTCGCTATTGCGTTCTATTTGTCCGTTTTTCCACTTATTGCGGGGCGTGTGACTCAATACAATCGGGATTGCTCCTTTTTCTTGTGCATCCCTGATGAACTTGCGGAGATACCAGCCAAAAGTATAGACTACCTGGTATTTTCCGGTCTTTTCCATCAGAAAGACTTTACTTTCATCTCCCGAACCGTGTAATTCACCACGGGCTTTTCCGATATTGATATCTCCTCCGTCATTATGTCCGAACTGGATGAGTACGAAATCTCCCGGTTTAAGTGCATCATACACTTTGTCCCAGCGTCCTTCGTCTAAGAAAGTGCGGGCACTGCGTCCGGCCATGGCACAATTTTCTACAGATACCTTCTTTGAATTAAATATCTCAGTTATTACACTTCCCCATCCCCACATACCGTCTTTATCATCATCTTTATTCTTTACCGTACTGTCACCGATAGTGAATACCACCGGGCATCCTTCTTTCCGGCTGGAACCGGTAATTGTATCCTGCTCAACCGGTTTCAAATAGTTGGCCAGTTCTAACCTTTCATAGTTTCGGATACCTTCAGTTGCAGATTCTGCGTTCACTTTTGCCCCGAAGGCACTGGTGTGGATACGGTCTAAGTAGAACATATATTTCACTTTTTCCTTGCCGAATTTCTCAAATTTGGATGCGGTGATATCATTCAGGTCTATAAAAGGTACTTCTTGTTCTTCGGCTATTTGTTTGGCCCACAGGCCGAAAGTTTGGTTGACGCGTGTGATAATTGTACTGTCTTTATCTTCCCAAGCATTGCGGGGAGTCAGTGAGAACAGGATAGGGTGGGCACCTTTCGCCTTTACATCCTGCACGAAGCGACGCATATATTCTCCATAGGAATATACAGTTTCCTTCACTCCGGTTTCCTGGATGGTTACATTCAGGCTATCTTTACCGATTCCCGGTATGGAAGCGCGTGCGCGCCCGCTGTCATAAGGGCCATTGTCATTATGTCCCAGTTCGATGATCACCCAATCGCCAGCTTGGACCCCTTTTATAACATCCGGCCAGAAACGGTTGTAGAACGTACGGCTACTTGTTCCTCCCAATGCATGGTTTTCTACGGTAATCCGGTCTGAATCGAAATAATCACCGGCATAATATCCCCAGCCCCATTGACCGTTGTTCCCATTTCCCAAGGTTCCGGTACGCATGGTAGAGTTACCCACCAGAAACAGAATGGGATTATTTCCTTTCCGGCTTGAACCGGCTACAGGTCTTGCTGTACGGGCCTTATTCAAACTGTCCAGTGTATTGTCAATCACCTGGTTGACATCCTTCATCGGTGCAGATACCTTATTCTGAGCCTGTGCCGAGAAAACAAATGCGAATGTCATTCCTAAAATCAGATAGCTGTAAAATGTGTGTTTATTCATCTTTCTATAACCTTAATTCTTTGTTGGTACAAAAATAGGTGAAATTTGAGTCTCTGCGAATGGAATATCATTCAGAATTGCTGTCTTTTTGTGCAATTGAGTGGGATTTCTTTAAAATTCAAACATTAAAGCTTTTTACGATGTTATATTAATAAACTTCAATCTACATGCTTACTACGTTCTTAAATGCATTAGCCACTATAATCAGTGTGACAAGTCTTCTCATCGTCACTTATGGGGCATTAATTGGGATAATTTCTTTTCTGGTCAATGAGTTTAAAAGATTCACGGGCAAGTACTCAACTACCAATATCCGGAAGTTACGGGCTACTTTCGGAACTTATTTGCTACTTGGACTTGAATTTCTTATCGCATCAGATATCTTAAAAACCGTACTGGAACCAACTTTGAATGAACTGGCAATTTTAGGTGGTATAGTCGTTCTGAGAACTATCTTATCCGTCTTTCTAAACAGAGAAATCAAAGATTTGGAGGCTGAAGGTGAAAAAGAGCAATGATTCTTGGGAAGTAAAAAGCATTATTAGATCTCTTCTTTAACATATTATCTGAATTATGTTAATTGTTAACATAATGAATCTAAATAGTTAACAACCTCCTTTATTCTATTAAACCATGTTATAAATGTCCCTGTCTGGACCTGAAAATTTGGAGATATCCTCAAAGTCCGTATCTTTGCAATGTGTTTTTCATAGTATTAGATTTAAGGTTAACAAAAGATTGGCTGTCTGGGATAGATAGCCTTTTTTTATGACCATACTTGAAGGCTCTATTTATCTGAGTTAAGCTACTGGTGAGCCAAGTTACCAATGCCACAAAAAATCATGAGGTATCCTCTTGGTAGGGCGTTTGGGCGGGATTTCTTTTAATACTTTGCGGCTTGCACTGTTCATATCCTTAATTGAGAAATTGGGATATAAAACATCATGGACTTTTTCGACAAGAATGCTGGAAGGGAGATGAAAAGATACTTTTTGGCGTATATCTTTCACAGAGGCTCCTATTGAAAGTATATACTCCCCTTTATCCGCTACCCAAGATGAAATGCCACTTTGAAACGATGCCAGATCTTTTGCGGATAATAAGAAAGAGACAATTTGACTTTCTTGAGGTTTTAGCAATGTAGTCTTTGCAAATGCTTTTAATTCGTAGAGTGGTTTGTCTATTTCTGTGGTAGGGGCTGAAATGTAGAGTTGTACTATTTCTTTTCCTGTTTTCCTTCCAATATTTTTGAGAGTTACGCAAACTTTTATATTTCCGATGGTATCGGTGTCTAATTGTATATTAGAATATTCGAAGTTGGTATAGGAAAGGCCATAGCCAAATTCATAAGATGTAGGAATATTGAATGTTTCATAATAGCGATAACCTACATAGATTCCTTCATTATAAAATGAATTTATGGGATCTTTTTTGGGGATACCGGGAAAAAATGAAGAAGAAGGAACATCGCTATATGCAATGGGGAAAGATACTGGAAGTTTTCCGGATGGAGTGACTTTACCGCTTAATATATCAACAATGGCATTGCCTCCTTGCTGGCCAGCTTGCCAAGCCAATAGAATAGCATCAGGATAATCTTTCCAACTTGCAGTCTCAATTACTCCACCAATGTTCAGGATAACGATGACCTTTTTATTTGCTGCATGATATGCATCACAGACGTTTTTTATCAATTGAGTTTCTATTTCAGATAATGAAAAATAATTTTCGGGATTGCGGTCTTCACCTTCACCTGAAATACGTCCTATTGTGATTATTGCGATATCGCTCTGTGAGACTTCTTTTTGAATGAATTGTTTTGTTATAATCTTTTCTGCACTATTCATTGTGACATATTTATTTTTCGAATCCGTATGGCGTATTGAATCAAGATAAGTTAAGTACAAGTTTTCTACGGATTGAGATAAGTTGTATTTATTCTTTTTCAGTCCTTCTTTGAGGGATACAGCGTGCTTGTAATTTACTTCGCCACTTCCTGTGCCTCCGGTAATCAGTTCGTAGGATGTTTTACCAAATAAAGCTATGCTTCTTGTCTTCTTTAGAGGTAAAGTCTCTTGTTTATTTTTTAAAAGGACCATGGCTTCATTTGCAGTATTCCTGGCAATCTGTGTATGTGCCTTCAAATTTGGTGTGGAAGAGAAAATATAGCCATTAAATCGGGGAGTTTTTTTTATAAAAGATAGAATGCGATGGATATTTCTATTTAATATATCTTCATCCAGCGTCTTGTCTTTTAAGGCTGATAATAATTCATTGTAATGGTAGTAGGCATATTCAGCTGGAAAGCCTGGATTTATAAGGTCATTACCTGCCCTCATTTGAGCTACCGCATCATCGCCTGATACCCAGTCCGTCATTACTATACCTTGGTAATTCCATTCATTACGTAAAATGGTTGTAAGCAGATCTTTGTTTTCAGAGGTGTAGAAACCATTTATTCGGTTATAGGATGACATAATACTCCATGGAGATGTTTCTTTTACAATGATTTCGAATGCTTTCAAATAGAGTTCGCGGAGGGCTCTTTGGCTAATAACTTCATTTATATCTTTTCGATTGGTCTCCTGATTATTGGCTGCAAAATGTTTAACCGTGGCTCCTACTCCATTGGCTTGCACGCCCTTTACCATGGCACTACCTATATATCCAGATAAGTACGGATCTTCTGAATAGTATTCAAAGTTACGACCGCACATCGGATTTCTTTGGATATTTACTGCGGGAGCCAATAGGACATCCGAGCCATATTCTAGCACTTCGTTTCCGATAGCTAGTCCAACTTCTTTAACCAACTCCGTATTCCATGTTGCCGCCAGAGCTGTGGCAGTAGGAAAGGCTGTACAATAGTAGGTGTGGGAGTCACCGTCTCTTTGTGGAGGCATACGTAACCCGGCGGGGCCATCATCCAGAATGGCCGGTGTAATACCCAGGCGTTCGCATTGCCAGGTTGAACCAACTCCCTGTACTTTACGCCAAACATTATTGTTGTTTCCTATGACCATATAAACTTTCTCTTCCGGGCTCATAGCTGATATGACTTCATCAATGCTGTTTGTATGTAACTGTGGAGTGTTGTTTTGCCCCGATGAATGGTTACATAGGAGTATATAGGTGATAAAAACCGTTAAAAGTCTAATATTGCTCATAGATTTTTTTTAGTGGGTTTTACTATAATATTTGGGAGGATTGGTGTTGCCTTTAAGCATGTCGTATATATCTTTAAGAACCTCTATACGGAGTGTTTTCCCTATTTCAGCCTTGAGCTGTATTCCTGATTTCCTTGTCCAAAACTCCAAGGTTTGTTGACTGATTTTTTCATTTAAACAGGCACTCCATTCAGGAAGATAGCCTCGTATGCCTAAATATTGAACCATTTGAAAATGTGGATTCTGAGGAGTTAAATCATTGAAATAGATGAGAGTTGCATTATTATCGAGCAATATGTCCTGTAACAGTTCGATAGATATATTTTTCATCTTACAGTTTGATTCAATAGCTATGGAAGAAGCTACACCTGCTGCTTGTCCTAAAGCCATCCAACATGGTTCCATCCGGAGTGTGGAGAATCCGATATGTGAGCCGGATACTGCAACCGGTAACAAGAGGTTATCCACTTCTTTGGGAAGTATAACTCCCCAAGGAACAGTATAAGGGGCTGATGGATAGCTTAAAAAACCATCCAAATGGATTTTGCCGTTTTCTCTCTTTCTCACAGCATGTGAGTCGAGGGCATAATGACTGGCTGTAATACTATTGGGACAGATAGGAGGCCGTTTGTCTTCCATAGGTAATGCATCCTTTGCTGTGAAAAAGTAGGAACATTCAAATCGTCTGCCTTCTCGTACATAAACTTGTCGTGGAAAGTTTGCATTATCCGTATATTCATCTTTAGCAAATTGCCAGTGTGCTACGGCTTTGCGGAATGAAAGTGGTAATGCTTTATCGTTCTGAGCAAACCATAGTAGGCCTAAAGTATAGTTTTTGAGTCTTTCTGCAAATTTATCTCGCCATTCCCAAGAAGAGGTTGCCCATCCCCAGTTCTCTTCGGGAAGGTCAGTGGAAATAAATGCCAGATGTTGGTTGTTGGCATCTGTTTTGGAATTAGGGAGAGTAACCATATTCGTTAGTTTCTTAATTCCCCAAATATCTCCGGGGATATTCGTAGAGTCTCCTTTGAGAATTCTTTGTTTATTCTCTTCTTGCATTTTTTTTGTTACAGACAGCATTTCTATTCCAGTATGTTTTCCTAAAAGGACATCTTCCACCAGAGAAAGATATTCTTCTCTATTATAATTTTCCGGCTTATGGAACGGAACTCCATTTTGCGGATTATTCGTTAGGCATAAGCGATAATTATAAGATTGAACAGCATTGTCACCTTGGAAACTACTGCCTGATCCTGTCGGACCATCCCAATATTTGTAGATTTTTCCAGCTCCAATTTCCTGAAATTCATTATAACCTTCTCTTCCAATCCTGAAAGGAATGTTTGCTGCGGCTCCGAGATCTCCTTCATAGGTTGCATCTATGAATATTTTTCCAAAATATTCTTCAGTCTCACCGGTTAATCTGTTTTTGATGGTTATTTTTTTTATTTTATTATCGACAATCTTTATATGGGCAGGATCAGAATCAAACTGGCGCATTTTTAGTACGGTAATTTTAGAGTCTTGTTCCCGAATCATTTCATTAAAAATTTTGGCAGCTACGGATGGTTCAAAATGATATCCATCGCTGCAATCAATTACTTGTCTGGAAATGGGACCAAACGTTTTCGTGTAATGCTCCTTTACTCTGTTGACAAACTCCAGAAATAAGCCGGTTGTGGCTCCACGGGTATTTATATCAGTTGCTCCTAGACCGTTAGCAGGAAGTCCTCCTATGTGTTCTGTACGTTCTAATATGACGGATGTTTTCCCGAGGCGGGCAGCTTGTACAGCTGCCATAATACCTCCGGGATTGCCTCCTACTATAACCAAATCATAAGAATTCTGGCATATAGCGGACAGAGTGACAAAAAGGAGCATAATTATTAATTTCAGTCTCATAATTCTTTTATGAATGAGTTATGTTATTCGTTAGTCTCTCGTATTCCAATCCGAACATGATGTAGATTCCAATGGCATAATCTACTCCCTCTCCGGTAGGACGCTTGTAATAGTACTCCGGATCTCCGATACAGGTTCCCAAGCATACACGAGTAGGTATTAAATAAGCTCCTTCTTGCTTCATTGCATTTTTCCTAAGACCTCGATAAGCTCTCTGAATGGTGTTTATATATGCCTCTTCATCCAAAATTCCTAATCTGACTCCTACAGACATACCGTAAGCGAACATAGCGGTACATGTGCTTTCCAAATAATTTTCAGGAATATCTGTGTGTATGGGAAGTTGTCTCCATAAACCAGTTTCTTTGTCTTGGAGAGAAATGAGAGGATTCACCATACGTTTCAATTCGTTTGCCAGAAATTGATACTCCTGGGAGCCCTTGGGGTAGATTTGTAGAAAATCGCTGATCATCATAATGATCCATCCGTTTCCTCTTCCCCAAAATTCTATACTTTTTCTTTCGGGAGTCATATTGGCCCAACCGTATTGACAACAATTATCGTCAAAATCTTCATTGTCATCATCATAACCATGTACCCATAAACCCCATTTTTCATCCTGTAACTTTTCTTTGTGGGCAAGAAACTGCTCCATCCAGATATCTAAATACTTTGTATCGTCGGTAAGTTGATACATTTCTTTAAGATATATACCAATCATGTAGACTGTATCGTCCCATAATTCAATAGTATTGGGTCTGTGTGATACCCCGCCATTTAAAGCAACCGGAATTCTTTTATAATCAATGAATATTTGGTTAGCCTTTTCCAGATATTTATCATCCTCCTTTTGCCTAGCTAGAAAAGCCATTCCTAAACCAGAAGCGACAGCGTTAGGGTGATGACCATTAGCTGTATTATAAGTAATATCCATAGCTGTACGGATATAATCTTTATATTTCTCATTGGGTTTATTGTTGTAGAGGTGAACATATCCATTTAGCATAACTGCCTCTCCCCATCCCCATTTGTATTTTTTGGCAGGCATAAATTCTTCACTACCATATCTTGCAATGGAATCTACCCACGATTGGGTTACATTTTGAGGTGAATAGTTACAGGATGTTGTTAGCACCAATATCATTATCTGTATAAAAAGAATATTTTTACTTTTCATATAAGTTTGATTTATGTATAATGTCAGTTTAAAAAAATGTTTATTCCCAAACAATCTGATTGAAACCATGTGGCAGGATGATACTGACTATTTGCTCTTTCTCATCATAGTCGAAGTTAAGTATTTCTCTGCCTATACGACTTTCAATCACATCATAGTTCTTCTTTCCGGTAAAGAATTTTCCTTTATTGATTTTTTGATCATATATTTCGTTCTCTAATTCGGGCATTTGATTATTGGAACGTAACCGGACGATCTTTTGCGGTTTTTTATGAACTTTAAAGCTAACCTTGACGGCTATAGGTAATGCTGGCTCTTTGTCTTTTTCTAACTTGGGATTGAATAAAAGTAATCTTTCATTCCATGGATCAGGATCAAGTACAAAGGATGCGCGTTGGGTGTCCAAACTTACTAATGCAGTGATTGCGGGGTCGTACAAATCAGTCCATGGCAAACTAATCAGTTGACTTTTTATCAGTTCACTTTGATTACTATTTAAAATATGACCACGCTGAATACCATAATTTACTAATTTGTTATTTTTCTTTCTGGTAAAGCTCCATAAACCATCTGTGGAAAGTACAGGGCTTTCTTCTTTGGAAATTACACAGATTTCTTCTTGGGCAGATGCAAAACGATGACCGGATTCTCCAAATTTTTCTTCCTTATAAGGGTTGGTTCCTTGGTAAGGAATGAGCATATTGAAGAAAATAGCATTTTTCTTTTTTTGAGATTCAGTCATTAAACTATAGTATTGCCATCTAGCATTCGGACCATCCCAACTGGGTTCTGGAGCAAAATTATCGCGAAAAGCGTGATAATACTCTGGTAATCCTTTTGTCCCTTGACTAATGATGTTAATTGTCTGATTCTTGCTTAGTGGTATTACATCCAATTTTGCTTTATTATCCCCGAAAGTATAAGCATTATTAGTTTCCAAATGTTTCCCTATAGGATTGAGATACCATTCATAAGTTTGTTCATAATCGCTTTCCAAACAGTCATAGACTAAGGTTAAAGAACTGTCACGGAACCAGAGTACAGTACGTTGATGGGTTACGTCGTCAAATGTTTGTGCTTTAGCGGACGTCATGGTTGCATCTGTCACATCTCCATATGATAAGAGCCGTGTCGTTTGCTGTGAAATATTTTTTTGTTCTTTCTCATAACGGAACTCTTTTCCGTGCTTTTGAACGTGTTCCAGATATTTCCCGTCTGTACGATTATAACCATAAGCGTTTCCTAAACCTACGGTATTATGTGAAATGGTGGCTTTCCAATATCCGCCATAAGTATCATAATTAGCATATACTCCCCTGTATCCTCCATCCACTAACATAGGGATACCTTTATAATGCATTTCTATCTCCATACAATCTTCGTGTGCGTGCCCTGCAATAACTGCATAGCGTTCGATTTCCCGTCTTCCGGCAAAAGTTGGCCCCCATTTAAACATCAGATAGTTTCCGTCTTCTTCCCACGAAGAACGATATACGTTGTATCCACTCCATATATAGTTAGCAGAAAGATTGGCTGGTTCTATCGGAGTAATACTTCGATCTACAGTTAGTAGCTCAAAAGGAGATAGAAAGCAATCTTTATTGCATAGTTTTAGTATCTGACGCCCGCACCAAGCTAATTCCGGATCGTTCAACAAGGTAGCAGCTTGCTCTAGATAGTCGGCGCCATATGAAGAGCGTTTGGCATCACCAATGGCGACTTTTCTCCCATCAGGAGCTGTCAGATTCATTCTCCAATGCATGAAATTGCTGAATGCTGTTTTGAAAGCATGATCTTTCATGTAGTCTGCATGTCCGGTATTCCGGCTTGCATATATAAAGTTGATAATAGCGTTGGCTACAGGATGAAAGTAATGTATAGAGCCTTCTCCGTATGCACCGTCCAGGAAGTTTTCTGTATAGAAATAACGAATTACTTCATCCTGAGCTTTCGCTAACCAAGCCGGTGATTCCTCAAAGTCAGGATAGTACATTGCTACACATCCCAGCATTATAGCAGGAAAATATTTAATATTAAAGCAGTATGTTTGGCCTTGATAAACTACATTCAGATCATTTTCTAAAGTCCAAGCTTCTAAAAAGCGAGCACTATTATGAATTTCTTCTTTACACAATGCTTTTTCCTTTTCTGACAGAAGTCCGGTTTCACATACAATGTCATAAGCTTGTATGAATCGTAATAGACGCTCACTTTCGTGAATCCCTAATTGTCTCCAAGAGCCAAGGGCTTTTCTTATTCCTAATTCTACAAGAATCTTTTCTCTCAGTATCTGAGCGGTTTCCTCGGTAGGAAATAGGACAAAGGCTGTTGCTTCCGTTAAAAATTCAGGTCTATTTGGTTTTTCTTTTGCTTTACTGAAAAGCTCTTTCATCGTATATCCGCTATTTTTAGCCGGAAAGTCTTTCCGCCATTTTTGAGCGTTTACTTTCAAATCTGCTTTTAATTTCTTTATGCTGGGTGTTACGGAAACATCGGTAGCGGCTTGTTGTTTGGCTCTGTCTATATCCTGTATTGTAAGAAATAGGCGAGGTTTAGGGGATGCATATTTCTTTTGTGCGCATATTTGAAGTGATGCAACCAGAAATATAAATAGAGAGTAGAATTTAATTTTTCTCATACTATATATTATTTAATTTTTTTCTCAGATTTAGTAACCAGGATTCTGTTTAATCTCGTCATGGTTGGATAAACGGATAAACCATTGATAGGGTAATGGACGTAAATTATGATTTTCATTTAGATATTTAGCATTTTCATGTCCAGCTTGCATATTACAACGTAGAGTACGTTCTACAAGCTTTCCTGTACGTTTTAATTCTAACCAGCGGAGTTCTTCACCGAACAGTTCACGAGCCCGCTCGTCCAAAATAAAATCAATGTCCAAATCATTGGATGTTACATCTAACTCTGATGGGATTGTTAAGTCTCTTGCCCCCGAAGCTCTACGTCTGATTGTGTTGACACGTTCTAAAGCTTTTGTCAGGTTGTTGCTTTGCAGATAGGCTTCAGCTGCAAGAAGATAAACTTCTCCTAAACGGAACATAAACATGTCTCTTGAACCAGTAAATTCATAGTAGAATCCCTCTTCCATAAATTTTTTTATGAATGGACGAACGGCCAAAGCATCTGTTGTTTCTGTATTTCCGCCAGCAATGGGTATATCGACTTTTCCGTAATACCAATAATTATCATTGACCACAGTGTAGCGGGAAGCATCAATTTTGTCCTGTGGCCATCTTTCTCCAGGACGGGGAATAAAGAGGCAAGTATCTCCAGCACTGATTGTATACGATGCTGTCTTGCGGTTCAATGCTGTAATACGTCCAGCTTTTTGCAATTTTGAAGCGTTTACATTGGCAGCAGTGATAAATAAACGATCAAATGTACCATCAAATCGTTTATCCAAAGTATAGCTGCCTTTGAAATCAAAAGCTTGATCTGTTTTCTGTGCATTATATTCCTTATATCGTGACATATTGCCATCATAACCGTAAAGATAATAGATAAAGGGAGTCTCACATAAACTTCCGAGATGGTAGTTTATGTGTAGTGGGCGATCATCCATTCCCGGAAATGAAGAATATCCTCTGAAGATATAGTGAGAATTGTTTCCGTAGTTGGTCTTAGCTGTACCAATTGATTCATCAAAAATAGAGCCGTTTTGTTGGTCATGAAATTGTATGGAAAGGATTATTTCACTATTTTTCTCATTGTTGGTCTGTACAGGAATAATCCCTTTTGGATTATTATAGGATCCTCGATTATACCAGAATAGTTTTTCAAATCCGTCAGGACCGGTAAGTAATGCATATTTTTGTGAATTAATAACTTCATCTGCATACTGAGCGGCTTTTGAAAAGTCATCTTTGTGTTTATAGGTTTTGTATCCGCGAGCCAGATATAGTTTGGACAGTAAAGTTAATCCGGCTCCTTTAGTGATTCTTCCCCACGCTTCAGGGTTTTCCGGAAGGGATTTTATAGATTCTTCCATTTTCTCTATAATATCATTCATAATGGTTTCTTCAGGGGTCCGTTCAGCTGTCGTTATGACCTCTGATACAGGTTCAATCATATAAGGTACGTCTCCGAATTGTTGTACGAGGTAATAATAATATAATGAGCGGATAAATGTAGCCTCAGCCAGTCTGGTTTGTTTAAGTTGTTCGCTCATCGTTTCATCGGGAACAGTCTTTTGCCCGTTGATTAAAGTCAGATTACAGATGTTAATACCTTTATATAAGTTCTGCCACATAGTGTAAACAACTTTGTTGTTAGCGTCTAAATCCTGTCCGTATTCATTGACAGAAGTGAATACAGAATTGGTACTGATAACTCTGCTGGCAGAATTGGAAATAATATCGGTTCCGGTCATATATAGAGTTTTATCTTTATGAACCAACCGTAAGGAAGAATAGCAGGCAATAACCGCGGCATTCAGACCATCAGGAGTCGAATAAAAGGTTTCAGCTGTTCCGCGATGAGTGGGATCTTCATCAAGCATTCCTGTACAGGAAAATGCCATACAAGCCGAAATTAATAAAGCGATAAATTTATAGTGTTTCATATCTATTATTTTTTTAATATTATTAAAATCCGATGTTTACGCCAAAGGTATAAGTTGTAGAAGCAAATCCGGTAGAATTCGAATCTAATCCTGTTATGGCTGTATCTGCCCATTCCGGATCAAAACCATTGTACTTTGTTATGGTAAAAGGATTTTGTACGGTAGCATATACTCTTAGGCGGGTCATGCCAATTTTTTTTAATAGTTTTTTACTGAATTCATAGCCTAATGTAATATTGCTGATTTTGAGGAATGAGCAGTCCATGTATAGTTTTGATTTTCGCCAGTCAGCATTGGCTTGTGAACCTGGTGCCCACCATTCGGCATTCGGGTTATCGGGGGTCCAGTAGTTACCAAAGCACTCTTTTGCCACATTATATCGCATACTCATATCTGTATGGCTATTGTGGAACCAACTCAATTTTTGTTCACCATAGCGTGCATAGGCTGTAATGGATAAATCAAAGTTTTTGTAAGTAACAGTATTAGTCATACCGCCAATCCATTTGGGAAATGGAGTTCCTATTATCATCATATCTTTATCTGCTGTAATCGCATTATCTTGGTCTACATCTAGCACTTTGGGTTGTCCGGCTTTAGCTTTCTGATAATATTCTTCTCCTTCTTGCCATATCCCTAGGTATTTATACGCATAGTTAACCTTGATAGGTTGCCCAATGAACAATTGATTAGCTATATCATCCTCATTATCTCCGTAGAGTTCAAGTATCTTGTTACGATTTCGCGTAAAGTTGATATTGGTCCCCCAAGACCAGTCTTTAGTTTTAATATTGACTGTATTTAATGTTATCTCAATACCTCTGTTTCTCACAGCTCCAATATTTGATACAATATTATCGTATCCTGTATGAATAGGCAGTTTTTGCTTTAATATCAGATCACTGGTTTTTTTATTGTAAAATTCAATAGTGGCAGATATTCGGTTGCCCAATATTCCAAAGTCGAGTCCCACATTGATTTCATCACTTTTTTCCCATGTTAACGCTTTGTTAGCTAGATTAGCTGTATACCCCGCAGCGCCTGTTCCGTCAAAGTCATATCCGACTTTTGTTAATGTAGGCCATGCCGAATAAGGTGCTACATTGTTGTTGCCTGAAGTACCATAACTCAAACGGAGCTTTAAATTATCAAATATATTTAGTCTTTTCATCCATTCTTCTTCGCTGATTCGCCAAGCTATAGCTGCAGAAGGAAAGAATTGCCATTTGTGTCCGGGCGCTAAATTGGAGGCACCGTCGTAGCGTCCTGTCAATGTTAATAAATATCTATCTTTGAATGAATAATTGATACGTGCCAAATAAGACAAAACAGTCCAACGAGTATAGTCGCTATCTACCATTGTTAATTCAGATGCTGCTCCCATATTATGCCAAAGCGAGTTGAAAGTAAGTCCTTTTACTCCAGAGTCATATCGCTCATAGAATTTTTCATTAACACTGTAGCCGGCCATTATATTGAATTTATGGCTTTTGAATTGGGTGTTATAATTAATGGTATTGTCCCACACATATGCCCAGTTAAATGAATTATATTGATTAACATAGGCAGGATTCTTGCCGACATTGATTTTTGTCAACTGTCCCATATAAAATCCATAACGTGTATAAGCTATACTGGGCATAAAGGATGATTTTAATGTAAGTCCTTTTAGAGGTGTGGCCGACAGAAAAACATTTCCATATACATTGGCACGCATGGTTTCTATTTTGGAATTATCTAACTCATATAAAATATTAGGAATCTGTGAGTCGGTGCTGGTAGGCCAAAAGATACGATTCCCTTCATCATCAAAAGCACGTCCGGTGGGGCGAAGGCGAAATGCAGAACGGATAATCTCATTATTACCACCTTTTTTATTTTCGGAGAATGCTCCATTGAGTGCTGCGCCCATTTCGAATATCTTGCCGACCTTGGCGTTGATTTTTCCGGATAATGAATAACGTTCGAACTTCTCCGGCTTGATATTTCCTTCTTGATTGGAATAACCTAATGAAATATAGTGATTTTCGTTTTTATTTCCCCCTTGTAGTGAGAGAGTATGTTGTGTTTGTACTCCATTGCCAAGGACGAGATCTAACCAGTCGGTAGAATTGCCGGAATCTACCCATTCTTGTTCTTCGGGACCGAGTGTGCGGGAAGTATACCCGAAATAGTCGGTAGCGTCTTGAAGGGTTTTGGCAAATTCCTGTGCATTCATCATTTTAGGAATACGAACCGGTACTCTGATGCCATAACTTCCAGAATAATTGATCTTATTTTTTCCTTCACTACCACTTTTGGTTGTAACGAGAACTACTCCATTTGCTCCCATGGATCCATATATAGCTGTTGAAGATGCATCTTTTAGCACATCAACTTTAGCTATGTCTGATGGATTTAATGCTGAGAAGGCAGCCATGTCACCGAATACTCCGTCAATCACAATTAGAGGTGATGATTCTTTATCAATAGAATTCATACCGCGTATTTCGATTACGGGATCTACTCCGACATTACCTGTGGTTTGTACTACACTCAAACCTGCTATCTGACCTATTAGAGCTTGGGCAGCAGTTTGTGTATTTTGCCTTTCCAAAGTCGTATTGTTGATTGAACCAATTGCACCTGTAATGTCTCTTTTACTTTGACTTCCGTATCCGATAACGACCACTTCATCCAAAGTTTGCGTATCAGTTATCATATTCACATTTATAATAGTCTTTTTTCCTATCGAAACTTCTTGTGTAATGTATCCTATGGATGAGAATATCAGTTTGTCATCAGAAGATGCATTTATCGAATAGTTTCCTTCTATGTCCGTTATTGTACCTTTTCCTGTACCTTTTACTTGTACGGTAGCTCCTATCAAAGTTTCTCCAGTGGCAGTATCAATTACTTTCCCGGTAATTTTGCTTTGTGCCATTGCGGATAAGGGCAGGCATAGACATACAATAACCAGATAGAATCTGAACTCTTTTGAGTGAAAGATTCTGCTTAGATAACAAAGTGTGTGCGTCATAAGAATAATGTGTTTTGCTGATGAGTCAGCATTAATAAATATTAGATTTATAGTTTCCCTTTATGGGGTAAGGCAAATATAGGTAATTTATATTTCTGCCTTTCTTCTCTTATAGTTAATCTCTTTTCTGTTTATTTTCCGCATTTATGATTTATAGATTATTAATTAGAAAGTGACATGATTATATTCGGGGAGAAGTTTACTTAGAGGGGCGGAAGTCCTCGGATATATCTCCGTTTACCAGAATCATACTCTGTCTGTTCACAGGCAAAAGTAGGGACTATGAATTATATGATAGGGGATAATTTATTCAAGTGCAGATATATTCTATTCAGAACTTAAGGAAGTGGAAAGAGAATGGAAATTATTTATTCAAAGAATGATATTTTTTATTCAAAAGAATGTATAGTATATAATCTAATGTGTTTGTATATAGTGTATTAGCTTGAAGGATTTTCTTTTTCTAAAAAGAATGAAGTGATGTTTATCTAATTAATATGTTATATTTGCATATAGCTTTTATATAATTAGAAAAGAAATAGAGTTATGCGTATCTTATTTAGTATAATCTGTTTTAATATCTTTTTTCTTATTAGAGGATATTCTCAGGAGTTACGAACTATTACGGTGAATGATGGGCTGAGTAGTATGATTGTACGTAATATAGCTCAAAGTGATAATGGGCTTATTTGGATTGCAACTCAATGTGGAATTCAAAGTTATAATGGAACCTTCTTTAAACAATACGATGTATTTGATATGAGAGGGGTAACGGGGAATAATGATAATCGTTTTTTGTTGGTTCAGAATGATAAATTTGGTCGTCTCTGGGCTATGAATCGTAATCAATTATTTCTTTATAGTAAGGAGTTGGATACTTTTATTGAAACTTTTTCTATCTCTGATAAAAAGAATACTTTTATAGAAGCAATGGAGCTTCATGTAACAGATTCATTGAACCTATATGTAGTAACCAGTAATGAATTGTATCATTATAATATAGCACTGCGTAAATTAAACAGTGTAGATAAGGCTTTTGGAGCACATTCTTTTATGCCTTTATCAAACGGATTTTCTCTTATTGCTACTCATCAAGGTCTTTTGTTTATGCAATTGAATACGGATCGGATAGTTAATATGATTTCTGATGAAAAATTCAATAATCCTTTATTGAACGGGCTTGATTTGCGGAAAATAAAGAGTGACGGATATGGAAATATTTGGCTGGCAACTTATACAAAGGGCATTTATGTGATAAAATCTGATGGCAGAGTCATAAAACCTAAATGGGATATGATTACCCATAATTATCGGGTGCTTGATATACAAAGCTATAATAATAAGATAGTAATAGCTATTGATGGTTTTGGGCTTGTTTTCTGTGATTTGAACTTGGAATTGTTGTATACAATAAAAGTCAATGATACTGATTTGTCATTGTCTAATAGTGGAGTTCAGTCTCTTTTTGCTGATAATAAGAACCGTTTATGGATTTCTACATTTGGAGGAGGAATCAATTGTATAGATCCTCATATATCTCCCTTTCATACTATACAACATTTTTCTAATAATAAGAATAGTCTTTCAAATGATATGGTACGGGCTATTTATGAAGATACGGATGGTAATATCTGGTTTGGGACCAAAGAAGGAGTAAGCATATACACGCCAATAACAAAACAATGGCGGCATTTGAATAGTGGGACGGATTCTAAATTCAGTTCTAATTCTACCATGTCTATCACTGAAGATGGGAACGGAGATATTTGGATTTCAACTTTTGCCGGAGGAATAACAGTTTGTGATAAAAACTTGCATATTAAGCGTAAAATAACAACCACCAATAGCTCCTTAACATCAGATGATATATTTGTATTATATACGGATCGTGATAAGGATATTTGGATTTCGGGAGAGGACGGGAACCTTAGTTGCTATAATAGTGCATCCCAGCAACTGATATTGTATGGGATAAATAGTCGTATTCGCGCCATAACTGAGACTGGTTCGGGGGATATACTTGTAAGTGGTATCAGAGGAGTACAAAAGATAAATAAAAAAAGTGGTAAAGTAGAAAACGTCTTTTCACCAAAGAATCAGAATAAGCATATTATGGTTTATAGTGTTTTGGAAGATGAAAAAGGACGGTTATGGTTTGCAACGGATGGATTAGGAGTCATCTGTCAAGATATAGATACTAAAGAAACCACTACATTCAGTATAGACAATGGACTGGCTTCTAATGTGTGTTATTGCCTTTTGATGGATGTTTTAGGCAATATCTGGGTTAGTACACAAATGGGCTTAACTTGTATAAATGGGAATGATTTTACTTTACAGAGCTTTTCTGCAAGAAATGTCGCTCATGGGCAATTACGTGAGTTTTTGTATTGCTCACGTGCTTCGTTAAAAAATGGGAAGTTATTGTTTGGAGGTTTTAATGGCTGTACAATTTTCGATCCGCCATCCGTAAATCGTGAATCAGTATTAGCCCCTTTAATATTTACTGATTTTAAATTATTCAACCATTCTGTAAAGCCTCAAGAGAAAGGAGGGCTTCTTGAACAAAGCATTGATTTGACTTCTAAAATAGAACTTGATTATACCCAAAATACTTTTTCTATTGATTTTGCTGCTATTAATTTTTCTCGAATAGAGCAGAATTGGTATTCTTGGATACTGGAAGGTGCTGAGAAAGAATGGAATGCTTATACAGATAGAACTTCTGCCTATTATACAAATCTAAGTCCTGGAAGTTATGTTTTTAAGGTGCGGACTGCTCCAATAGGTGGAAGCTATAATGAAAAAGCAATTGTCATCGTAATAAGTTCACCTTGGTGGGCTACTCCAATAGCGTATTTGATTTATACTTTAATTATACTTTTGCTGATACGATTGATTATGAGGTTTTATAGAAACCAAATTGTAGTCAGCCAAGCGAAGGAAAAAATGGACTTTTTTGTGCGTATTGCACATGATATCAAGACTCCATTGTCGTTGATAATGTTGCCTCTCTCCAAAATGAAGAAAGAAGTAGTGCTTAATGAAAAACTGGATAAAGAATTGGATATAGCTATTAAAAATTCGGAACGTCTGGAGAAACTGGTTAATCAATTATTACAATTTGAAAAGGCTTCTTCCAGGCAAGTTAAATTGCAAGTTGGTAAATACCGGGCTGAAGCTACTATAGAGTCTATTGCAAAGACATTTGCTCCGATAGTACAGAAAAAGAATATTAATTTCTTGGTGACACTACCTGAGGTGACCACCTGGCTTTGGTTCGATATGGACAAATTCGAGAAAATATTATATAATTTGTTAGACAATGCGTTTAAATATACACCCGAAAACGGTGAGGTTGAAATAAAAGCCAAAGTAGATGCAGATAGTTATATTATTGAAATAAGAGATTCTGGTATCGGAATTCTGGAGAATCAGAAATCAATAATTTTTCGGAAATATTATCGGGCTTCTAATGTTGTAAATTCAGAAATTCCGGGGAGTGGAGTAGGATTGCTTATTGTAAATGAGCTTGTGAAATTACATAGTGGTACTGTAACATTCTCAAGCAGAGAAGGAGAAGGGACTACTTTCGTTCTAGCTATACCATTGGGCAGAAAACATTTTGCAGAACAGTTGGTTGACTATGTGGAACAATTGGAAACTCCATTTCCGGTACATGCTAATGAGGATCAAGAAAGGGCGAAGATATTAATTGTTGAGGATAACCCGGAATTGTTACTTTATATAGAACAGAATCTAGGTGAATATTACAATGTTGATTCGGCGTCTAATGGGGTAGAGGCCATAAAATGTATTGAGAATAATTTACCAGATATTGTAATTACTGATTTTATGATGCCAGAAATGAATGGCATTGAACTTTGTGAGAAAATAAAATCGACACCCAAATGGCAAGGGGTGCTTGTTATCATACTGACTGCTTTGTCTTCAAATGAACATAAGATAGATGGTTATAAAGCTGGTGCTGATGGATATATTGAGAAACCATTTGATATATTAGTTCTTCAATCTCGTATTGAGAATTTGTTGAAGAATAAATCTGTGTTAAGAAAGAATATATTGAAGACATTTGATTCGGATACTTCTTTGGTGAATAATCAGAATCAGGCATTTGTGAATTTAGTAGCTGGAATTGTTTTGGAACATTTGTCAGATGCTGAATTCTCTATAGAAATATTGTGTAATGCTGTTGGGATGAGTAATTCTACTTTTTATCGTAAACTAAAAGAAATTAGTAATCAGTCTCCAGCAGAATTCATAAATGAAGTACGTATGAATAAAGCTGCAGAACTTTTAAAAACAGGAAAATATAATGTAAGTGAGGTAGCTTATATGACAGGCTTCTCTTTCCCAAATTATTTTAGCAAAGTTTTTAAAAAGTTCTTTGGATGTACTCCGAATGAATTACTGCCTAAATAATATGAAGATCCACTCATGCGCTGCAAGTAATATCAGCTTTTTTCTATGATACATCTATATAGACTACCGTCGTAATTCTTATATCTAGTAAAAATATAAGTATTGACTAATACAGAACTGAAATCGAGTATTTTATTCCTTGATTCTTGAGAAAAATTTGTAGCTAAGATGCCACTACCTAGTATTCCCGGATTGCAGATAATCGTATCTTTCCTTATTGAATTCATTATTAGCTCAATGCAAGTATATTCTTTAATATCTTCTTCTTTGAGTCTGTTTATGATATATTGGTTGATGTGCATTTTGTCATCTTCAGTCATAAAACCATACCATAACAAGCACTTTATGCCTGCCTGGGTAGCTTTTATTAATATATCTAAGTAACTTATTCCCGATATTCCTTTCTTGTCGATTTCATAAGGATCAATATGAAGAAAAGAAGATTTGGGAAGCGTAGGTAGTAGTTTTATAACTCCTTCGAGAGAATCTGCATGATATGTTTGAATATGCGTTTCTAACTCTATTTGTCCGGCGTAAAGTTCTATGTTTTCTAAAGCATCCTTTTCAATATCAAAGAAGATATATTGGGATGCTCGTTTTTCTAGTATATTCATAGCTAAAGCCGGAGATCCTAAATAATTCCCTTTTTCCATTTCTATACTTTCCAGCTTATAATAAATAGAATTTCTAAGAAACTTTTCTTTATTGGCTTTTTCCAGAAAATGATAAATACCATATTGTTGTTCCACAGTATGTGACATGCGATAAATGGCAGATGCCGAATTTGTCTCTACGTACACTTGTGGCTTTTCGGTTTGAAGAATCTCACAGAGTACAAGATGTTTAAATACATCTGCTTGTTTCCCGAAATGAGTATAAGTGGCCATATTTTTATGATTAATGTTTATGGCAGCAATATTAGGCTATATAAAAGATAAAAGCCTTGACCAAAGTCAAGACTTTTAAGTATACAGTTGTTTTTTTCGTATTCTGCTGAGGGTTTCGGGGGTAATACCGAGAAACTGGGCTATTTCTTTTAAAGAAAGTTTTTCTTGCAAATCGGGACATCGTTTCATTAATGACTGGTAACGTTGTTCGGGACTATCGCAATAGAAGCCTAATAAGCGTTGGTATATCTCGGCAAACATGGTTTCGGCTATCTGTCTGCCTAATCGTTGGGTATCCATGTCTGTTTCCCAAAATTGATTAAGTCGGTTTAAGCTAAGAAGATAAACTTCACATTCGGTAGTAGCCTGTATATTGACTGTAGAAGTTGCCTGTTTTATAAAAGAAGGATAGTCACAGACGAAATCGTTTACGAAGCTATAACCAACAATCCATTCATTGGCGTCTGCATCTATGTGTGATAAGCGGAACATGCCGGACATGATGAAACCTATCTGATTTGTTTTTTCATTTTGCTGTACCAGATATTCATTCTTCTTGAATTTAGTAAGTACCCCTTCTTCCAGAAATAATTTTTCGAGCCTGGAAATATTGGGGTGACTGTCTTTTATATTAAATTTGTCCATAGCTATTGTATTAGTACATATGACAAATGTACAAAGATTGCAGAAAAAATCATCTATTAATCGAAAAGTGCTGAAATATGGAGGATTAATATGTTTTTAATTCAATATTAATTCTGTTTCGGCTTACTTTTTAATGCTGCCCCGTTTACTTTGCAAACAGGAAAACAAATATGTCTAATACCTAATTAATAGTATTCTTAAATGAAACGAAATGCAATTTTATTAAGCTTGCTGACGGCTTTGTTCTTGCTACCGGGAAAGGCAGTGGGGCAAACCACATCGAGCGATGGTAAATTGGTGTATAATTTCCCGTTTGCACCAAGTGAGGGTCTTGTAAATAGGACAGAAAAGGAGTATAGGAAAGAAGTTTGCCTGAATGGTTACTGGGACTTCCAACCTGTGGCTTTGCCGGGTAGTTACGTGCAAGGTAAGGGTATAGCACCGGAACTGCCGTTACCTAAAGAAGGGGCTTGGAGCAAAACCCGCATAAAAATACCTTCTCCCTGGAATATTAATTCTTTTGCCAACCGAGATGTGGAAGGTCCCGATCATCGCAATTACCCGTCTTATCCGAAAGAATGGGAGCAAGTGAAAATGGCATGGATGAAGAAAACTATAACGATTCCTGCTGACTGGGATGGTCAACAGATAAAACTTTATTTTGAGGCTATATCCGGATATACTGAAATCTATATTAATAAGGAGAAGGTGGGAGAGAATTTTGATATTTTCCTTCCGTTCAGTGTAGATATTACGGATAAAGTGAATGCAGGTGAGACAGCTGAAGTATGGGTGGGAGTTCGCAGCCAGTCTTTGTTTGAAAACAATTCTACGATTGGTCGCCGCATTGTTCCTGCAGGTTCTATGTGGGGATATCATATTGCCGGTATCTGGCAGGATGTATATTTGCTGGCATTGCCCAAAGTGCATGTGGAAGATGTATATGTGAAACCGTTGGTTTCAAAGAATATGCTTGAACTGGAAGTGACTGTGCAGAATAATACGGAAAAGAAAGTTGACTTACAGATTCAAGGTAAAATCAATGAGTGGGTGAATCTGGCAGGAACAGATATAAACTCGGCTCCTGTACCAGCATGGGAACTTGGTCAGGAAGCTTTGAAAGTAGCTCCTGTAAAGGTGGCTATTCCCGCTAATGCTTCGAGCAAAGTTGTATTGCAGGTTCCGGTATCCGGTGAGTTGAATTACTGGACTCCTGAACAGCCGAATCTTTATGCCGTATTGCTTTCATTGCAGGCTAAGAAAGAAACCCTTGATATGAAATATGAGCGTTTCGGATGGCGTGAATGGACATTGCAAGGTACTACACAATATTTGAACGGTAAGCCTTATCAGTTAAGAGGTGATTCCTGGCACTTTATGGGTATTCCGCAAATGACGCGTAGATATGCATGGGCATGGTTCACAGCTATTAAGGGAATGAATGCCAATGCAGTCCGTCCTCATGCACAGATTTATCCTCGTTTCTATATGGATGTAGCTGATGAAATGGGTATCTGCGTATTGAATGAAACTGCTAACTGGGCGAGTGATGGGGGGCCGAAACTGGATTCCGAGCTCTTTTGGGAGGCATCTAAAGAGCATCTGAAACGTTTTGTACTCAGAGACCGTAATCATGCCTCTGTCTTTGGTTGGAGTATCAGTAATGAAAATAAACCAGTGATTTTGCATGTTTACAACAGACCGGAATTGATGCCTCAGCAGAAGAAAGCCTGGGAAGACTGGAGGGATATTGTTCGTGCAAATGACCCGACTCGCCCGTGGATTTCTGCCGATGGAGAAGATGATGGAGATGGCATCTTGCCGGTTACAGTAGGTCACTATGGTGACATGAATTCAATGAAACATTGGGTTGGAATAGGTAAACCTTGGGGAATCGGTGAACATAGTATGGCATACTATGGTACACCCGAGCAGGTTGCTAAGTATAATGGTGAAAGAGCTTATGAATCACAGTTGGGACGTATGGAAGGATTAGCTAATGAGTGCTACCACCTCCTTGCTAACCAGCGTAATATGGGAGCTTCTTACAGTACGGTTTTCAATATGGCATGGTATGCCTTGAAACCACTGCCGTTGGGTAAAAAGGACATGACTACACAGCCGGATATAAGTAAGGACGGTGTCTTCTTCACAGAATATAAGGAAGGTGTTCCGGGGGTACAACCGGAACGTGTAGGTCCCTACTGTACTACATTCAATCCTGGATATGATCCAAGTCTGCCTTTGTATGATCCGTGGCCTATGTATGATGCTATGCGTGCAGCCAATGCACCGGGGCATCCTGGTTGGTCTGCTTATGCTGATATTGACAAGAAGCAATATGAAGCACCGACAGCTACTCCGGCAGAGAAATATAAAGAAGTGATTTTCATAGGCGGAGATGACAGTAAATTGAAAGGTATTCTGGATGCACAAGGCGTGAAATTTGCTGCAAAGATTACTGCACCTGCACGTATGATCTATATTGTAGATGGTACTTACACTTTGTCTGTTGCTGAAAAGAAGAGTATGTTAGCTAATATTGCTAAGGGTGCTGATGTATGGATTTGGGGATTAACACCTCAGACTGTGAATGTGTACAATGAGATTCTGCCTCTTCCGGTGGCTCTGGATAACCTTAAACGTTCTTCTTTCCTGCCAGTTCAGAAATCATGGATACGTGGCTTGAACAATTCAGATTTCTATTTCTGTGAACTTCAAAGAGCTGATGCTTCAGAGTACTCGTTGACAGGCGCTTTAGTGGAAGAAGGAGAGGTATTGCTGAATGCTTGTAAAACTGATTGGAGAGCTTGGAATAAACGTCCGGAGGAACTTAAAACAGCTAGTACGGTACGGAGTGAGTATGAGTGTACAGCAGCTACTCCTGTATTTGTGAAATATCGGAAAGATGCTTCCTGCTTCTATATCAGTACTTTGAAAGAGTTTACAAACTCAGAAAAAGGTTATAATACGTTAGGGGTAATTCTGAAGAATGCCGGTATTGACTGTAATGAGATTGAGGTGAAATCAAATGAAGTTTTCTTCTTGCGTGATAATCAGCTAATATTCCCGGTTGCTACAAAGGACAAGTTAGTGAAAAAGGCAGATGGATGGGCTTTGGATATTTATGTGTTCAGTCCGCGTCCTTTAGATGATTTGCTGATTGAACCGAATATGCCGAAACTTACGTTAGTGGTGAAAGCTAAAGAATGCCAGCTTGCCATTAATGATAAAGCATACACTGCTGCTTCACAAAACAGACACGAGGCTACTTATAAAGAACTGCCTTTGTTGCAAGGTTGGAATAAGATAAGCATAAAGATAGGAGAAAGAGATAAAAATGAATTCAGTGGTAACTTTAGGTGTGATAACAGAAATGAATTCCTTTCTTCTCTGAAAGTAATGTTTATCAATCCCGAAGCAAAATAAAAAATAGGTTTATCTCGCCTCTAAGGTATCTGGGCTGTACTTGATTTGTACGGCTCAGATACGGCTTTGATACGGACCGGGTCTGTTATTTGAGGTGAACTGAAAAAGGTAAATGGATTAAGGGAAAAAAACAAAGTTTTTGAATAGGTGTTTTTCAATAGGTTCAGTTATACACTCTGGTATTATGCAAATAATTAGCATAATACCGGAGTGATTATAACTGAAATTACTTTTGTATAGAGAATAGAATCGTTTTTGATGATTTTGTCGAATACTGGTTACTTTTTATTAATCTTATTACTAATTTTATCTTTTTTTTATACCTTTGTCATGTCTTCTTGAACTAGAAATATGAAAAACTGTTGCAGATATATATTGCTTGTACTCTTCCTGTTCACAGGGGCTGATTTATTTGCCTCTGTATATAACGGGGGACTCTATTTTAAGTCTCATTCCGCTCCCAGTGTTGATAGGACTTCTCTTACTCTGAATGATGACAAACCTTTCGACGTTAGTAATGAGTTTACCATTTCTTTTCAGATGTGGGTACGAAACAATGAACCCGACTTTGGATCAATATTGCATTTATATACGAATACGAACCAATTAGTGCGTTTTTCATTTGTTGCGGGAGGGAGTAGACATTATCCGGCATTGGTATTTAATGAAGGAATGGTCACTGTTGATAGTCCCATTGAAAGAGAGAAATGGATACCTGTTTCCCTGCGAATGGATATGAATAATAATTCCATCGCTGTGAATTACAATGGAAAGGATACGACTATAATGGTACCTTTAAGTGGTTCAACACATGTAAGAGCATTGTTTGGACATGCTCCTGAATATCTGGCAGACGTAGCACCTGTGAATATAAAGGATGTAAAAGTGTCGCAGGACGGTGAACAAACTTGTGAATGGAAACTTTGGAAACACAATAATAACATTTGTTTTGATGAAATGAAGGGAGCGATAGCACGTGCTGAGTCTCCTTATTGGCTGATTGATGATCATATAGAGTGGAAACAAATTTATAAGGGTAATATATCAGGAAGATTGGATGTTGCCTTTAATGCATTGGATGCTTCATTTTATTTGGTAAAACCGGAAATGGTGGAAGTACTGGATGAAAATGGAGATATAGTAGATGAAATAAAAGTACAGGGAGGATATCCTGCCATGGAATTTACGGATCATTTGATGTATGACACATTGAGTAATAGATTGTTATCTTATTCATTATCCCAAAAGTGTGTGTCTTTTTTCTCTTTTGATACAAAAAGGTGGAGTCTTGCGGAGCGTCATATAGAAGAACCGAATTATTATAATCATGCTCGTACTTTTAATTCTGCCGATTCATCATTCTATTTTTTTGGAGGGTATGGTTTTTACAGATATCAGAATGATCTGTTTCGTATGGATCTTACTACGGGTGAATTGGAGAAGATTGACTATGAACCTTTACTGAATCCTCGTTATTCGTCGGCCATAACAGTGGTGGGGGATGAGCTTTATATTTTGGGCGGTAGAGGAAATAAATATGGTAAGCAAGAATTAGTTTCTCATTTCTATACGGAACTTTGTGCTATTGATTTGAAAAAGAAAAAGTCGCGTGTGGTATGGAGGAGGCAACAGACAGATGCCTATATGCTAATGGCTTCATCTATGTATTTCGAACCCTCGGATAGTTCTTTTTATGCAGTTGCACTGAAAGATGGTGGAGTTCTATGGAAAGTTTCTATGAAAGATACGGTTTGGACAGAAGTTTCTAAACCAATTCATAATGATGTAGTTCATCAGGATTGTGATTTTAGTTTTTATTCTTCGCCTTCTCATCAGAAACTTTTTTTGGTAATGGATAAGATATTGACAGATCGTACGCACGATGTGTCTATCTATTCTATCAATACTCCGTTGATGAGTGAATCTGATATTATGCAGGTTGAAGAAGAAGTTGTAGCCGATTCTTTTGCATGGTATTGGATTGTTGTGGGGATATTGGCATTGTTGGGGCTTGGATATGTTATATATTTCTGGTTATCCCGGAATAAGGCGGTAAAATCTCTGTCAGAAAATGTTTCGACTGTTATGGGAGATATGCCGGAGGGGAGTAAGAAACAGGAAAATAGAGGAACTGAATTAGAGGGTGAAAATATACTTGTGGCTAAGCCCATTGAAAACTATTTCGATCGTAGTCGTTCGGCAATATCTTTGCTAGGAACATTTAATGTGAGAGATAAGGAAGGAAATGATATTACTTCTAATTTTACTCCTCGTCTGAAAAGTCTCTTGGTCTTATTGATTCTTTATACGGAAAAGAACGAGAAAGGTATTTTGACGCGGAAGATGACAGAAATGCTCTGGTCGGATAAAGATGAGATTGCTGCCAGAAATAATCGGAATGTAACATTACGTAAACTGCGTGTATTACTGGAAGAAGTGGGAGATGTAGAAGTGATAAGTGATGGTGGATTCTTAAAAATACGTTGGAATGAAAATGTATTTTGCGATTATTGTACTGCGCTTCATTGTATGGACCTATTACAGAAAAACGGAGCTCAGAAAGATGAAGTACTTTTGAATCAGATATTGGAATTGTTGCTATATGGTCCGCTACTCTCCAATACGATTGTTGACTGGTTGGATGAATTTAAGGATGCTTATTCAAGCCTTTCTATTGATTTGCTTAGAAATCTTCTGGATATTGAATATCGGAAAAGTGATCGTGAAATGGTGCTTCGTATTACTGATATTATGTTCCTGCATGATCCTTTAAATGAGGAAGCTTTGGCGGCTAAGTGCTCAGTTTTGTTTTTGGAAGGGAAAAAGGGCATTGCTAAAAGTGTTTATGACCGTTTCTGCAAAGAGTACCGTGAATCGCTTGGGGAAGATTATAAGATACCACTTTCCAAATTATGCGAATAACTCAATCTATTTATAATTAAGCGTTTAATTGAAAGAATTAAGCGCTTTTTTAATGCCTAATTAAGTCTGTTTTTTATGCTTTATTAATCTGTTCAGTGTACTTTTGTGGCAAGAGTTATCTATCAAAAACTCTAGTAATTTATGAAAAAACTTTATGCTACATTCCTGATTATTGCATGCACATTGGTATCATTGCCTTGCAATGCACAGGCTGAATGGAAAAACGACTTTTCCAAGCAGGGAGAAACACTAAAAACGGTAGGAAGAGGAAACTGTGCTGTTACCGATGGGGTGTTCCGTTCGGTAGATGCTTACTCTTGTTTTGGAAATCTCGAGTGGAAAAACTATACGATGTCTTTTAAGGCTCGTGCACCTAAAGATGCCGACCAAGTACAAATATGGGCAGGTTTCCGTGCTTATAACCGTTTCGACCGATATGTACTGGGACTTAAAGGTGGATTGCAGGATGACATCTATCTGATGCGTCTGGGATATATGGGAACAGATGAGTTTCTGGGGGTACGTCCGCTTGGGTTTCATCCGGTACCGGGAGAATGGTATAATATAAAGGTGGAAGTATGTGGAAGCCGTATCCGTGTTTTCTTAAATAATGAGAAAGAACCTCGTATAGATGTGACGGATAAAAATGGTAATCTGGCTCCTTCAGGTCAGGTAACTTTAGGCGGTGGCTGGATAGAAACGGAATTTGATGATCTTGTTGTTACTCCTATGAAAGAGGATGCCTTGAAAGATGTAAAGGTGGTAGAATATCATAAAATAATAACTCCTCAGGAGAAAGAGAATAAGCGTCAACAGGAGCGTGCCAGTTATAGGACTGTTAAGGTAAATGAGCTAGTGGATAGCCGAACGGATATATCTTTGGATGGCACTTGGCTTTTTATGCCCGAATATCAATTGAATGATAAGGATAAAGCGATTTCTGTAGCTACAGATGATAAGAACTGGCATGTGATGTCTGTTCCAAATTTTTGGAATCCTATCCGTATCTGGTTACATGGAGAGACAATGCCTTCGCCCACAGGACCTCAACCCAAAGGTGTCTCGGATACTTATTATCAGCAGGAAACCGAGCGTTGTGAAGGATATACATTCGATTATAGAAAAACTAAAGCAGCTTGGTACAGACAATGGGTAGAATTGCCTGCAAATGTTGAGGGTAAGAATATGACGTTGACTTTTGATGCTGTTTCAAAGGTTGCAGAGATTTATATTAATGGAGAGCTTGCCGGTTCACATATCGGTATGTTTGGTGAAATACAGGTTGATGGAAGTAAACTGTTGAAGTCCGGTAAAAATCTGGTTGTGGTGAAAGTGGTCAGTAAAACAGATGGCAGTGCTTCTGAATCTGGTAGTGCTGCAATTGATTTCTTCTATTCTTCTGTTCGTGAGAGTGAAAAGGAAGATGGGAAAGTATCAGCGAAGAGTAATCTTTTGAAAGATATAGCCCATGGTTTTTATGGTGACGAGCCTGCTGGTATTTGGCAATCGGTGAAACTGACGATTACCAGCCCGTTGAAAGTGGAAAATGTATTTATTAAACCGAGTTTGGACGGAGCTACGTTTGATTTGACAGTGAAAAATCATGGTACTAAAAAGAATCAATTTAATCTCTATACTGATATTGTAGATAAAGAAACTGGTTCGGTATTTTATAGTAAGCTTTCTCTGCAAAAACTGGTGTTGAATGCTGACGAAGAAAAGATGTTCACTTATAACATAAATGGGTTGAAACCCCGTCTTTGGACTCCTCAGCATCCTAATTTGTATGATTTTCGTTTCCGTTTGGTTGCTGCAAAAGGTCACGAATTGGATTGCCTGACGGAGACTTCCGGTTTCCGCACTTTTGAAGTGAAAGAAGGTTTGTTTTTTCTGAACGGAAATCGTTATTGGTTGCGTGGTGGTAATCATATTCCGTTTGCTCTTGCCCCGAATGACTTGAACCTGGCTAATACTTTCATGCAATTGATGAAGGCTGGTAACATAGATGTCACTCGTACCCATACTACTCCGTGGAATAAACTCTGGATGGGAGCAGCTGATAAGAATGGTATCGGTGTTAGTTTTGAAGGCACCTGGCCTTGGTTGATGATACACTCTACTCCCTTGCCTGATGCAAAACTGATAGAGATGTGGAAAGAAGAATTTCTTAGTTTGCTGAAAAAATATCGTAATCATCCTTCACTACTCTTCTGGACTGTGAATAATGAGATGAAGTTCTACGACAATGACAATGATTTGGAACGTGCCAAAGAAAAGTACCGTGTGATTTCGGATGTAGTGAAAGAAATGCGTCGCATTGATCCTACACGTCCTATTTGTTTTGATTCTAACTATCAGGCAAAAGGTAAGAAAGAAAAGTATGGTGCGGACTTTATGAATACTATAGATGATGGTGACATTGATGATATGCACGCTTACTATAACTGGTATGATTATTCACTTTTCCGTTTTTTCAACGGAGAATTTCAGAAAAGGTTTAAGATGGTTGATCGTCCGCTTATCAGTCAGGAAATGTCAACCGGATATCCGAATAATGAAACCGGACATCCTACGCGTTCTTATCAATTGATTCATCAGAATCCACAATCACTGATTGGATATGAATGTTATGATTTCTCTAATCCACAATCATTCCTTAATGTACAGGCATTTATTACCGGGGAATTAGCTGAGGCGCTTCGCCGTTCCAATGACCAGGCCTCAGGTATCATGCATTTTGCATTGTTGACATGGTTCCGGCAAGTATACGATTATCAAAAGATAGAGCCGTATCCTACATATTATGCATTGAAACGTGCTTTGCAATCAATATTGGTCAGTGCAGAATTGTGGGGACGCAATCTTTATGGTGGTGAGAAATTGCCGACACGTATTTATGTCGTAAACGATCGTGAGGATGGTACAGATCTGAAATCCACTTTATTGAGATGGGAGATACAGGATGAAACAGGAAAGAAATTAGTTTGGGGGGATGAAGAGCTTCCGGCTGTGAAGCATTATGGGCGATGCTATATTGAACCTAATATTCAGTTACCCGCTAAGTTGCCTTCAAATAAGGTAAATGCAAAGCTGGTTTTGAAGTTGACAGAAAATGGCCTGCCGGTTTCTGAAAATGAATATAATCTGTTATTAGCTGACAAAAAATGGAATATCGGTCAGGTAGCGGGAAACAAGAAGATTGTATTATTGGATAACGATGGTACAAAAGCAGTTTTTGATTTCTTGAGGATTAATTACCAGACTGTATCATCTGTAAGAGAAGCTGTTAATTCTAAACAAAAGGCTGATCTTTGTGTCATTTCCGGTTTGACGAACTGTACGAATGAAGAAAAAGAACTTCTTCGTGGCTATCAGGCAAAAGGCGGTAAGCTTCTTTTGTTGAATAGTAAAGAAGCTGCCAAGATCATTTATCCCGAACATATTACCGGCTGGACAATGCCGACGGAAGGCGATATAGTTAATATGGAGCGCAATGATGCCCCCGTATTTGATGGCATTGGTGTGTTAGAGTTACGCTATTTTAATAATAACAAACGTGAGATTCCTACCGCTTGTAATGCTACTCTTCATGTGAATCGTAATGAAAATCTGACTGAGTTGGCTGGTCAGATGAAAATCCATGCTTACATTGATGGTGGTACTCCGGAAGATCGGATAAATCGGATTAATTCAATGAGAGGTTTTACACTGATTCAGATTAAAGATGGAAGAGGAATTGCTACTGTTTCAACCATGTGTACCGAAAAAGCAGAGACGGATCCGATTGCTGGGAAACTGCTTGTTAATATGATTAATGATCTTATGAGATAATTAATAGGAAAAAACGGTTAATATGGAAATTAACTGTTTTTTAATACTCAATTAAGAGTGATTTCCGCTTTTAATTAATCTTGTGGAAATACTTTTGCTTTTAACATTTTTGCGCAACATATGTATAATAAATAATAACCTTTTAATACCAATACTTATGAGCCCATAAAGAGATACGTTTGATACAGATATGAGAGAATAGAGTTTTTTATAGCCTTTATTTAATACATTATATCATGAATATTTTATTAGAAGAACAAGCAAAAATTGGCAGAATTATAAAGAAAACTATTTGGGGAATTCTGCCTCTGGTATCTCTTAGTTTTGTCATGCAGTCATGTGACGAAAATAAGTTTCCAGTAACTCCGGTTCCGGATCAATTTGAATTTATTCCACCCAATGATGTTAACATGTTATCTGCTAAAGGTGGTGATGGACAAATTTCGTTGACGTGGGATGCAGCAGTAGAAAATACCTTGAAAGCTGTTCATGTAACGAATCAGAACACCGGTGAAGAAAAAGTATTACCAGGTACAGCTAATGAAGTTACTTTCACGGGGCTGACTAATTATGAAAAGTATACTTTTTTAGTGAAAACAGAAAGTTTGCAGGAACAACTTTCTTATGGAGCCACTATCAGTGCTAAACCTTTTGTGGCAGATAATATAAAACCAGGTGTAGTGGTTAATCTGGTTGGGTATAAACTTGGAGATAATACGGCTTTTGTGGTGTGGGAAAGTCCTGAAGACAATGACATTGAAAAGTTTATTATTGCATTGGGTACTGAAACGATTACAGTGGATGCCGAGACTACTTATGGTACTATATATGGTAATTTAAGTCAGCCTTTAAAAGTTTATGCGGTAGACTACTCTGGAAACACTTCTGATGCGGCGGAGACTATGGCTAATGCGGCGGTAGTGACTATTGACGGATTTGATGATGGTGACACGGAAACTGTTCAGATTCATAAAGATCCTATAATCTCGGCTGTTGATGGATATGTCATTACATATTTCGGTCAAGAATACAGGAGCGAAGTATCGCCACTTCCCGAGGTTTACTCACAAACTATGCCGGTAGATAATGACCAACCGCTGTGGTTGGATGGTGACAAAACACAGGGATCATGGCTTGAGCCTGTAAAAGTGACACTTCTGTCTGGTGGTAAAGAGATTTCTACTTATGAATATCTCACTTATAATAATATTCCTGGAACAGTGATGTTGACTCATGCTACGGAGCTTTATGATGAAGGAGTCACAGTGAAGCGTAATAATGATGGGAAGAGTTTCAATAGTAACCTTGGAAATTTTGAGAATAAAGGTACACCTATTTATGGAGTATACGATATTAATGTACTTGAGGATGGTGAGTATGAGGCGTATATTTACTTTGCCAATGAGAAAGGTAAGACTTTCACTATTACTATTGATGATGAAACTTCTGTGGAAGGTCAGACCGGACCAGAAAATTCTGCTAATTGGGATACTTATATTCCGGCACCCGCTGTCATTGTTGCCCTTACGCAAGGAACACATAAGTTGAGAGTAGACTTTCCGGCAGGTGGTTGTAATTTTAAGAAGATTGTTTTTAAGAAAATAGATAAATAAACTATGAAAACACTATCGCATACTACAGGAAAATTAATGCGGCTTACGTGGATAGGCATGTTGCTGCTTATTACTGGTATTGCCCAAGCACAGGTGAAGACTATCCAGGGTTTGGTGTTAGATGAGACCGATCAGCCTTTGACAGGTGCAACTGTATATACTTCGGATAAGAAATCTTCTGCCATAACAGATCTTGATGGCTTATTCAAGTTGACTAATGTGAATGTGGGGGATACCTTGGTTGTCTCTTACGTAAGTTACCAAACTTTCAAACAGGTAATAAAGAGTAGTGATAATTTCTTTAGAGTTGCTCTTGCACCGGATGAAAGAATGTTGGATGAAGTTGTAATTGTTGGATACGGACAACAGAAAAAAGCATCAGTTGTAGGTGCTATTGCACAAGTTTCCACAAAGGAACTTACGCAAAGTCCGGTATCAAATGTTTCGAATGCACTTGCGGGAAGACTGCCAGGCATGATTACAGTACAGCGCTCCGGTGAGCCGGGTAGTGATATGGCTAATATGTATATCCGTGGTATCAGTACTTTTGGTTCTAACCAAAGTCCACTGATTTTGGTGGATGGTGTGGATCGTGATATTCGTATGATGGATGTTTCAGAGATTGAATCAATCAGTATTTTGAAAGATGCTTCAGCTACAGCTGTGTATGGTGTACGTGGTGCTAATGGTGTGGTACTTGTAACTACCAAACGTGGTAAAGTGGGTAAAGCTACTGTTACATTCTCAGCCGATGCAGGTATACAGTCTCCGACTTCTATGCCGGAAATGGTAGATTCCTATAACATGGCAGTATTGGTCAACGAAGCTTTAGTCAATGATGGTATGTCTCCTAAATATACACAGGAACAAATTAATGCTTTTAGGTACGGTACCAATGAATTTTTGTATCCGAATGTGGATTGGGCAGAAGAGTGTCTGAAAAAATCGGCTTTAATGCAACAATATAATGTGAATATTACGGGCGGTTCGGAGAAAGTGAAATATTTCGTTGGTGCTAATATCCTGATGCAGGGTGGTTTATTTAAACATGGCAATTATAATGAAAATTATAGTACAAATGTGAAATATACCAAATATAATTTCAGAAGTAACCTCGATTTCCAGTTGAGCAGTATTTTTTCTGCAAAGCTGAACTTGGCTGGTGTGATAGGTGACAAACACCGTCCATCTCCCGGTGGTGATGTGAATACTATTTTTGACCGTATCAAGATTGCCAATCCTGACATTTCTCCTATTCGTAATCCAGATGGTTCGTGGGGAGTTTTTGAGACGACAAGTCTTAATGCGCTGGCTTATCTGACAGACACCGGATATGCTGATGAAAAGGAAACGGCGGTTCAGGCTACAGTAGGTATGAAAGCTGACCTATCTAAGTTGGTGAAGGGACTTTCTGTCAATGTTGATTTCTCATTCGATTTTAACAATGTATATGTCAAGAAGTATGGAAAAACAAGTGATATGTTCCTGTTTAATTCGGATGGTTCCTATACGCATAAGGCCTTTGCTAGTGCATTAGGCTTTGGAGATGAATTAAGTGTGTATAATAGTCAATATGTATTTGAGCCTTCTATCAATTATAATAATACGTTTGGTGATCATGAAGTTAGTGGTCTTGTATTGTTTAATGCTCAGGAATATGTGAAAAAAGGTGATGCATTGACACGTTTACCTTATCGTCGTTTAGGGCTTGTGGGACGTGCCACCTATAGCTATAAGAATAAATATTTGGGTGAAGTAAATATCGGATATAATGGTTCTGAGAACTTTGCTCCTGGACATCGTTTTGGCTTCTTCCCTGCTTTCTCTTTGGGTTGGGTAGTGTCTGAAGAGAGTTTCTTCAACACTAGTGTAGTGGATTATCTGAAGTTGAGAGCTTCTTACGGTCTTGTTGGTAACGACCAGATTGGTGGAGACCGTTTTCTTTATTTGAGTCTTTGGCAGAGTGCTGATGATGGTCAGTTTGGTTATCCTAATCCGACAGGCGGAGGCGGTGGTGTTAATGAAAAACGTACCGGTAACGAAAGTTTGACATGGGAAAAAGCTAAGAAGTTTAATTTTGGTGTTGATACTCGTTTGTTCCGAAGCCAGTTAGAGTTGACTGCTGATGTATTTTATGAAAGAAGATCAAACATCCTCACTAATGTAGATATCGTTCCGGGTACTTATGGTGGCCCAGCTATTCAGGCTAATGCCGGAATTGTAGAAAACAAAGGTCTTGAGTTTGATGCAACATGGCGTGGTAGAATTGGAAAGGATATAGAGTATTTTGTTGGAGGTAACTATTCTTTTGCCCGTAACAAGATTATTGAGAAACCTGAATCTCCACAGGCATATGACTATTTGTATGCTACCGGACGTCGTGTAGGACAACCTTTCGGATATGTAGCTTTAGGATTGTTCCAGTCCGAAGAAGAAATATTGGAGAGTCCGTCACAATTTGGAGTTCCCCTTTATCCTGGTGATATCAAATATATGGATGTTAACGGTGATGGAGTTATTGATACTAATGACCGCTATCCGATTGGTTTTACGGATGTTCCAGAAATGTTCTACAGTTTCAAGTTTGGCTTTAATTATAAACGTTTTGATTTCAGCTGTCTGTTCCAGGGCGCTGCCAATGTAACTTATAATTTCCAGACTTCGACAAATATTCCGTTTAACAACGAAAGAAGTACGCCTATTGTTCAATGGCTAGACCGCTGGACACCGGAGAATCGTGATGCAAGTTTGCCGAGAATCTCTTATTCCAGACCGGGTAACAATAACTATCAGACTAATACTTTTTGGCAAAATAACGGTAATTACTTGCGTCTGAAAAATCTAGAGGTCGGTTATCGTCTTCCTGAAAATTGGGTGAGTGTCATAGGAGCAGAAAATGCTCGTTTCTATGTCAACGGAACTAACCTGCTTACTTGGGATCATGTTCCGGTGTATGACCCTGAAAATACGAATGCCAGATATCCTCTGATGCGAGTTATTAATTTTGGAGTTAAAGTAACATTTTAAAAATGGAATCGAAATGAAAAAGATAAATTATCTACTGTTAATCCTTATATCGCCACTTTTGTGGGCGTGCGAAGGATATCTGGATAAGCCGGATAGCGATGATATCACCGTAGAGAAGGCTTTTGAAAGTGTGCGGTCGGCACGAAAGGTTCTGAATAACCTCTATTCTGAGGTACGAGGAGCTGCTTATAATATCAGTACGCGCAATATACCTTATGCTATGGCATGTGATGACGGTATTGCTGGTTATAACTTGTGGACCCAGAAATTCCAAAGTGGTTCTTGGACAGCGGATGATAACAGAGGTGCAGGAGATGATGCAGAGACAGATCCTCCTACTGTAAGCTTTTGGAATAACACTTACAAGAGAATCAGAAAAGCAAACTTGTTTATGGAAAACTTGTATCGCGCTACAGGTGACGAAGCTGACAAAGCTCGAATGATGGCAGAAGCCAAGTTCTTACGTGCTTTTTTCTATTCAGAACTTATCAGACGTTTTGGAGGTGTTATTATATTAGATCATTCTGTTGATCCCAATGATTACTCTTCATTGACGAATCAACCTCGGGAAACATTTGAGAATTCTGTAGAATGGGTTTGTAATGAATTGGCTGAGGCTGCAAAAGGCCTTCCGGCTGTTTGTTCGTCGGCTGATGTAGGTCGTGCTACCGATGCGGCTTGTTATGCGGCAATCGCAAGATTGAGATTGACTGCGGCTAGTCCTCTATTTAACACAGACAGTCCTGTGTTACCGAGTTATACGACTACCCAGTATTATGGAAACTATGATAAGAACAGATGGAAACTGGCTGCTGATGCCTGTCGTTTCGTCATGGAACAGAGAAGTCAATATTATGGGTTGGATTTGAGTAATGTGGATACTGCGGAACCGGATAGTTGGGAAAACTACTATCGCCGTTTCATAAACAGATACTTCATCGTGGGGAAGGAGTCTGTTTGGATCGCTTATGAGAAAGAAAACTGGGGCGGAGTCAAGATCCCTTGGAACAATCGTCAGTCTGGCGGTTGGAACTGGGTAAATCCTAGCTACCAGCTTGCTTTAGAATTCGAAATGTATCCCAGTGGTAAGATGCCGATGGATGAAGAGAGCGGTTATGACATGCAGAATAATGCTAATGGTAAAGATAGAGATCCACGTTTTAAGGCAACTATTCAGGCTCCTAATGCCACGTATGATGCTTATGGATTTGAACCATGGGCAGGTGGAAAAGCCTCTGAATTGCAGAGTCAGCGAACAGGTATGTGTTTGCAAAAATACATAGACCCCTTGTATAATGATGTGACAGCAGAGACACGTAACGTGCGTAAGAATATCATACATATTTTCCGCTATAATGAAATTCTTCTCAACTATGCTGAAGCAATGAATGAATATACTGGACCTACATCGGATGTTTATAGTGCAATTAATGCCATACGATCCCGTGTTGGTATGCCCGATTTACCTTCTAATCTTACTCAAGACCAGATGCGTGAGAAAATTCGTCATGAACGCCGTGTTGAACTGGCATACGAGGATTTCCGTTTCTTTGATATTCGTCGTTGGAGAATAGCCGAAGATGTTTGCAATGAATATATTCAGGGGTATGATGTGACCAAAGGTAAAGATGGTGGTTTTTATACCATTGTTAATGTGGGCGACCGTATGGTATTTGAGAAAAAACACTACCTGTTTCCGCTCGCTACGGCAGAGATTCTGATGAATCCGGCACTTGAGCAGAATCCGGGATGGCCTAAATTATCAACAGCAACGAATTAATAAATTGAATGGGAATTATGAAAAAATATATCTATTTATTTTTTATGCTAATGTGCATAGTAAGTTGCGAAAAGCCTGAAGAGGGCCTGGTAGCTGAGAAAAGCGTGAATGCTGATATTGTCCGTTTCCGGATTTACCAGAATCAGAATGTCTTTTTTGATGGCACAATTGACCAGGAAGGAAATACCGTACAGGTTACTATACCGGAAGGTATAGACAAGTCTGCTATCAGACCGCAAGTTTTGGTTTCAGCAGGAGCCGTGGTGACTCCTAAATCGGGGGAACTGCAAGATTTCACTAACCCTGTGGAATATAAAGTGGTCTCTGAGAATGGAGAGAATACAAAAACGTATATGATTACAGTTAATTATTAAAGAGCAAGCGATATGAAACGATATTTTATAGCACTGTTCATTTTGCCATTGTTACTGGTTGCATGTGACGATGATAAGCTTGAAATGATGCCACCATACATTTTCTTCAATTATGATGTAGATACGTATGTGATGGATATTGATAATCCCAATTTGGCAGATTTCACCGTTAAAGGAAGTATTTCCGCTCAAGGCTCTTTCGGCTCATTCGTTATGGGAGATCAAGAGTTGGGAAAGGAAGAGTTGGGAGATAGCCTTAACAGGCCGTTTGAGTATATTGTTCCGCTTAAAGGTAAGACAGCGGATTTTGATGTACCTTTTGTGCTGACTGATAGGATGGGAAATACAGTAACTAAACCATTTCATTTCCTGGCTTCTAGACCTATTGAGTCTTATCAGGTTAGCATGGGAGCTCAGTATAATCCTTATTTAGGATTCTTCTTTTCCTTTGAAGATCAGAAAGTTTATTCTGTATCTGAAATGATGAAAATGCCTAATCCTGACGGATTCTGTTTTGGCTACAATATCAATAAGAAGCAACCCATGTTTGTTTCTCCGACAGAACTCATTAATCAGACTGTCCTATCTGATTATAAAGGAAATCGTATTGCTAGCTTTGTTGGGGTTGTTGCTGTTGATGGGGTGAATTTTACTAAAGAAGTTTTTGATAATATGAAGAACGATGCTTTGATGTGTAATCTGAACCCTATTGAATATGGTACATTTACTAATGTTGTTATAAGTGAGGGGAAAGCTTACTTATTTAAGAATGAAGATGATTCTCTTAGAGGTATTATATTTGTTCAATCTCTGGAATCAGGGGTAAGCGGACAAGTACAGTTAGCAATAAAGATGCAGAAAGTTAATTGATAGAGGTAACAGATTAGCAATTTATTGATTAAATGGTAGTGAGAGTCATTCTCGGCTTATAAATTAAGTTGAAAATGACTCTCTTTTGCTATTTCTTTGGTTATATAATCGAATGAATGTATGAAGAAAAGATGGATAATATTGTGGCTGAGTGCGATGACTTTAAATGTTACCGCTCAGAATGAACCTTATAAGAATCCTGAATTATCGCCTTCTGAGCGTGCATGGGATCTACTGAAACGTATGACCCTAGAAGAAAAAGTAAGCCAGATGAAAAACGGTTCTCCGGCTATTGAACGCCTCGGAATACCTGCATACGACTGGTGGAATGAAGCGTTGCATGGAGTGGCACGCGCCGGCAAGGCAACGGTTTTTCCACAAGCGATAGGGCTTGCCGCTACTTTCGATAATCAGGCTGTTTATGAAACTTTTGATATCGTCTCTGATGAAGCCCGTGCCAAGTATCACGACTTTCAGCGCAAAGGCGAGCGGGATGGTTACAAAGGGTTGACTTTTTGGACTCCGAATATCAACATTTATCGTGATCCGCGTTGGGGACGTGGTATGGAAACTTATGGAGAAGACCCTTATCTGACTTCGCTGATGGGGCTGGCAGTAGTAAAAGGTCTGCAAGGTGGTGGTACCGGGAAATATGATAAAGCACATGCCTGTGCAAAGCATTATGCCGTGCACAGTGGTCCGGAATGGAACAGACATAGTTTTGATGCCAAGAATATTTCCCAACGTGATTTATGGGAGACTTATCTACCCGCTTTCAAAACTTTGGTGAAGGAAGGAAAGGTGAAGGAGGTGATGTGTGCCTATAACCGTTTTGAAGGGGAACCCTGTTGTTCGAACAAACAATTACTGATTCGTATCCTGCGTGAAGATTGGGGATATGATGATATAGTCGTTTCGGACTGTGGAGCTATTGGTGACTTTTATTATCCCAATCACCATGAAACTCATCCGACAGCTGCCGCAGCTTCGGCCGATGCGGTTGTATCCGGTACGGATTTGGAGTGTGGCGGTAGTTATTCTTCTTTGAATGAGGCTGTACGGAAGGGATTGATTTCAGAAGAAAAGATAAATGAATCGGTCTTTCGCCTATTGCGTGCTCGTTTTCAGTTGGGTATGTTTGATGATGATGCACTTGTATCTTGGTCGGAGATACCTTACTCGGTTATAGAGTCAAAAGAACATGTGGCCAAGGCTTTGGAAATGGCGCGTAAGAGTATGGTGTTACTGACTAACAAGAATCATACGCTGCCTTTAAGTAAATCTATCCGTAAGGTGGCAGTGCTGGGACCTAATGCTAACGATTCTGTGATGCTTTGGGCTAACTATAATGGTTTTCCGACAAAATCTGTCACCATTCTTGAAGGCATTAAAAGTAAACTCCCGGAAGGAACGGTGTACTATGAGAAGGGGTGTGATTATGTAAATACTCAAACTGTATTTAGCTATTTCGACTGCTGTTCCTATAATGGCAAGAAAGGCTTTAAGGCTACTTTTTGGAATAATAAAGAACTGAAAGGCGAAGCCGCAGCAACGGGGCATTTCAGCGAGCCGCTTAATTTTGGCAATGGAGGTAACACGGTGTTTATGCCAGGAGTAAAGTTGAACAACTTTTCAGCACGTTTTGAATCGGTATATACTCCGAAGGAATCAGGTGAAGTATCTTTTATAATCTCTGCTGATGACGGTTCCCGTTTGTTCATTGACGGAAAAGAAGTGTACTCAGACTGGCATGACGGACCTGCGAAAGAGCAAATGTATCGCTTGAATGCTGTGAAAGGGAAGAATTACAAAGTTGTATTGGAATATTTTCAAGCTGGTGGAGAAGCCTCATTGAAGTTTGATATAGGTATTAAGAAAGAAATTAATTATAAAGAGGTAGCGGATAAAGCAGCTGAAGCTGATGCTATCATTTTTGTAGGCGGACTTTCTCCTACATTGGAAGGTGAAGAAATGCCTGTGGATCTACCCGGTTTCAGAAAAGGTGACCGTACTAACATTGATTTACCGCATGTACAAGCGGAAATGCTGAAAGCCTTGAAAAAGACAGGTAAACCGGTTATTTTCGTATTATGCTCCGGCAGTACACTGGCGTTACCTTGGGAGGCTGAGAATCTGGACGCAATCCTGGAAGCATGGTATCCCGGTCAGCAAGGGGGAACAGCTGTGGCCGATGTCCTGTTTGGCGACTATAATCCTGCCGGACGTTTACCGCTTACCTTCTATGCTTCGAGCGATGATCTCCCCGATTTTGAGGACTATGACATGAGTAATCGTACCTATCGTTATTTCAAAGGTAAAGCCCTGTTTCCTTTCGGACATGGTTTGAGCTATACTATTTTTGATTATGGTAAGGCCAAAGTGGACAAACAAAACGTTCGTGCAGGTGAAGGAATGACTTTGACAATACCTTTGAAGAATACCGGTAAACTGGATGGCGATGAAGTGATACAAGTTTATTTACGCAATCCTGCTGATAAGGAAGGACCGATTAAGACTTTAAGAGCATTCCGTAGAGTTTCCCTTCCAGCCGGTCAGACGGAAAATATCCGGATCGAATTACCCGCTTCGACATTTGAGTGTTTTAATCCGTCTACCAACCGGATGGAAATTCTTCCCGGAAAGTATGAGTTGCTCTATGGTGGAACTTCGGATGAGAAAGCCTTGCAGAAACTTACGATTACAGTAAAGAAATAAAAATCAGAACCTACTAATATCTAACACGAATATTTATGAAAAAGTATTTTCCTTTATTTTGGGTCTTCTACCTGCTTTGCGCTTTTTCGGCTCATGCAGGAGAAGGAAGATATACTATTCCGTTGACGGGAGGTGGCTGGTCGCTGTGGCTCGATAAAGAAGCGAGCTGGCAGAATGACCGCCTTTACCTTCCTCATGAGATAACGGATTTGTCATTGTTGCCGGTAAATGTCCCCACAGGTGGTTGGCAAACCCTGAGTCATAATCCCGATGCAGTTCCTGTCGAGGTACCGGGTACGGTGGAAGAATATCTCACTGTTACTGATAATCCTCGTCCGGAGAACTTTCGGGGAGTGAGCTGGTGGTATCGTAAAATTACGATTCCGGCAGATCAGCAAAAGAAACGCTTTATAATTTACTTTGAATCTGTCCGGATGCGCGCAGAAGTTTATCTTGACGGTAAGCTTGTGGCCTATGACCTGATTGGTGAAACACCTTTCCATGTGGATATTACCGATGAAGCAAAACCCGGAAAAGAGCAGTTGTTGGCGATACGTGTCACCAATCCCGGAGGTAATTTCCACTGGCAGGATTTCGACATAATGAAATGGGGAGAATACAATATTCCTCCTTCGAGAAGCTTCACCGGAATTATCGGCAGAGTCAAGCTGGAGAGTGTGAATCCGGTTTTTATTTCTGATATCTATATGCAAAATACGCCTGAGCTGACTAAGGTGAATGCCATTCTGTCTTTCACTAATGAAACATCTTCCAGCGTGAAGCAGGATGTGGAGCTGATAGTGAATGAAAAAGGCAATCCTGATAAAGTCGTATTCCGGCAAACCTTGAAGGCTATTTCGTTCCCCGCGGGAAATCATGAAGTGACAATTCCTGTCAATGTTCCCGATGCCAAATTATGGGATCTCTCTACTCCGGAATTGTATACTTGCAATGTGTTGATAAAGAAGGGCAAGAAGACGCTCGACCAGGATAAGAAAGATTTCGGTTTCCGCTGGTTTACTGTAGACGGTGTCGGTAAGGATGCTGTTTTGCGTCTGAATGGGCGGCGCATTATGCTGAGAAGTGCGATCAGTTGGGGGTACTTTCCGGTGACGGGATTGATAGCAACAACCGAAATGGCTGAGAAACAAGTACGTACTGCTAAGAGTCTGGGCTTGAATATGCTGAATTTTCATCGTTGCATAGGCAGTCCGGTTGTTCTTGAAAAGGCGGACGAACTGGGATTGTTATATTATGAAGAGCCGGGGTCTTTCCACTCAGCCAATCATGATCCGTTTATTCGTACCATAGTGAATGAGAAACTGAAACGAATGGTATATCGGGACCGTAGTCATCCGAGTTTGGTTATCTTTAATCTGATCAATGAATTTGGCGGGCCGTTGTCGCAAGATAAAGCGCTTGTTGCCAAGCGCATGAATGATATGCGTGAGGCACATGCCATTGATCCCAGTAGAATCATGTCATTCACATCCGGCTGGGCAGGTAGTGAAGATAAAGAAGAAGACTCCAAGGCGCACATGTTACCGTTTGATACTACTCTGTATCGGAAAGGATGGTATGATAATCACCGTGCCGGAGGTCCTGAAACCTGGGTTGAGAATTATTATAAAGGTCCTAAAGACAATATTATGTACACCAGCAACCGTACGGAAGTTTATCTGCGCGGTGAAGAGGGTGCCATATCTACTCCTCCTCGCATCCAGATGATATACGATCAAATAAAGAGTACGGGTAAAACAGGTTGGGACGGTCTGTTCTGGCAGAGCCAATATAAGGCTTTCACTGATTATTTTCAAAAGAAAGGACTTGCTCCTCACTTTGGTAGCCTCGATGCTCTGACACGTGCAATGGGTAATGTCTCTTTTGAACATCAGGGAAGACGTATCGAAGGTATGCGAATGCAGAACCTGGGCGATGCCTATATGGTGAACGGTTGGGAAGCGATGCCCTATGACAATCATTCCGGTATTGTGGATATCTATCGTAATCCTAAGGGAGATGCTTCTGTTTTGGCATACTATAACCAGTCGCTGTATGTAGCCGTTGCTTCACGCAATCAGGTTGTTAAGCTTCCAGGCATAGCGACGGTAGACTTTTACATAGTGAATGAGGAAAACTTGAAAGGCGCTCATACGCTTGACATCAAACTGATTGCTCCCGATGGAAAAGTGGTTTATACCAGAAATGAAGAAGTAAACATTAAGGGTGGCGAGAACTTTGGCCAGCTTTTACTGGAGAATGTAGAGATTCCTATCAATGGAATGGCAGGTACTTATCGCGTAGAAGCCGGCCTGAAAGCAGGCGGTCAGGAGATCTTTGCTTTGGGAAATGACGAGGTGGTTGCTGTAAGCTGGCAGGCAAGTGATTTGGCCGGAAAGGGTGCTTATTATGGAAGCAATAATGATAAAGTAGCCGCTTTTTACAAACAAGCCACCGGTAAGGAACTTCCGGCGTTTACTTCTGAAATGGGAAAGCTGGACTGGCTTGTTGTTAATCGTTCATCACTGGATGAACCGGTTGTGATCCCTTCGGCTTATTTCAAGGATAAAGATGGAAAGTCCAGTTTGAAGGCTACTTGGTATAGTGAGGCAGATATGAACATTGTAGCAGCTGTAAAGAGTGCTACAGAAATTAACCGGACTTTCGTAGACGGTGCGCAACCTGATGAGTCGGTTCCTGCCAATCAGCCTTTCTCTGTTGTGTGGGAGGGAGAGATCTATCCGCCTGAGTCGGGGCAGTATCTGCTTGGTGTTGAAACGGATCGTGGAGTACGTATGTATGTGGACGGCCGGCAGTTGATTGATGAATATTATAATGAATCTCCCATGAAGCAGGATAGACCTGTGGTGATGGAAGCGGGTAAACCGGTGAAAGTTAGGCTGGTGTATCGACAAACCCGTCAGTCCGGTCAGATACAGTTGAAGTGGTCTCAACCCAGTGCTGCTACCATAGCTCCGCAGAAGTTGTTTGAGCGGGTAAAGAATGAGGGTACCACATTGATTCTGCTTGGCTCCACTGAAACCTGGATGAAGTCTGTTGCTGAATATACGAATACGGTATACAACGGTTATTATAATGTTGGGAAAGACTGGATTGGAGGAATTCATTTTGTGAAGAAGCATCCTTTATTTGAAGGCCTTCCGGTGGACGATGCTTTGAATTGGCCCTATCAGGTCGTAGTAAAGAATGGGGATCGTAGATTCGGCTTCCGTATGCAAGGAGAAGAGTTAGTGGTGGGCTCTTATCGGAGTACTCCGTTTGAATTGGGTACAGCAGTGGGAGTTATTCCTTGCGGAAAAGGGAAGATTATTTTCTCTTCTCTGGATATTGCTGATAATTTGAGTGATCCGTCAGGTCCGGCAGAAGTGGCTCGAAAGATTTTGTGTAACTATATTAAATACTCTTTGCGTTAGGAATGTAAGTTCACTACAGATAATACAAATCACCACAGATTACACAGATTGACACAGATTGATGAATTATTTCATTGATTATTAGATCCATGAATCTGTGTCAATCTGTGTAATCTGTGGTGAGTCTTAATCCCTTTTAGAACAATCAATAATTATGAATCGAAATAACGAAACTACAGAAACGTTTTCTAAGTTGTGGGTAACAGCTATGATAACCCTAACGATGATGCTTCCTGTGAATGTCGCCTGTTCGCAAACAAAGCAGCAGGTACCACAGCGAAGTATCAAAACTATTTATCCCACAAAAGACTGGGCCATATCCGACTTTGTTGTGACTGCCCCTGAATTTGGAGCTAAAGCTGAACCGGGATTTGATAATAGAGCTGCTTTTCAAGCAGCTATTGACGCTGCATATCAAAGTGGTGGCGGAGTAGTATATATACCAGCCGGAAATTATGAGTTCCGTAGTACGCAGGTCGGTACTAAAAACGTCAGAGTTCGTCAAGGCCGTTCGGAAACAAAGAAAGATTTTCATTTTGAGTATGTTTTGCGTCTCCACCCTGGTGTGCAGCTTCGTGGTGATTGGGCTGATCCGGCATCCCATAATGGGAAAGTCCTTGGAACAATTCTCGAAGTACGTGTCGGTAAAGACTCACCGAATTACGATGGAAGTGTTGAAAGCTGGTGGAACGACGGCCAGGCAGATAATGCGCTTCGTACCACCTATACCAGTATAGCTGATAGATTCATAGAGATGAATGCGGGCACTGGAGTTACTAATCTCTCTATCTGGTATCCTGAACAGGATATCCATCATGTAAAACCATATCCGTGGACGCTGTTCCAAACCCAGGGAGATTGTGCTACGATAGAACGTGTCACTCTTGTAAACTCTTACAATGGTTTTAATTCTGCTCCGAGTGAGTTACATTATGTTCTGAACAGTTATATGACGGCTCTTAATAAAGGTATCGAAGTGCATGTATGTACCGATATCGGACGCATTGAGAATGTCAGGATAAGTCCTGAATACTGGGCAAATTCCGGTCTTCCGGGAGCACCTTCTCTTGAGGATGTAACAGCTTATACAAGGGCAAATGGCACGGGATATCAAATGCACCGTTCAGACTGGGAGTATGTTTCTTATCTGTATATATCAGGTTATAAAACAGGTGTGTGGATAGGGCGTGAACCCGGTTTTGCCGATGCTCCCAACGCTCAGTTGTATGAGGTGCATGTAGGCGACTGCGGTAACGGGTTGTACGTTGAAGATGTCAATCCGTATGGCATACTTATATCCAACTCATCCTTCGGAGCGGGTCAAGATGGTAATGCAGTGTATTTCTATAAGGATTTCAGCACTTCTGTACAATTCAACGGTGTGGATTTCAAAGGTTCTGTCGTAGGTGATGGCGACGGAGGGGTCGTATCGTTTGAAAGTTGTACATTTAGTGAATATAATGATTATGCTCTTAGGATGAACAGGGGTAATGTATTGTTGTCCCAGTGCGAATTTAAAAAGAATGCCGGGCATGTCTATCTCGGAGCGAATATGCATACCTTGAAATCGGTTAATTCGGGCTATAAATCTAAGCTGAAGGTGGATAATCACAGTACTTCCGCTAAAGTGGAAGTTATCACAGGGAAGAAATACTTCTTTGAGCCCATTCCTAAAAATGTGAAAACAAATATAGACGTGCATCCAAGACCGGTATCGGATAGAGTATTGAAAGCGGATTTAGCGAGGGCGACTGGCTTTAATAATGATCGTCCCGTAAAAGACGTATCGGCTGATTTGCAGTCTGCGCTGGATGCTGTGAAAGCCGCTGGCGGAGGTACGCTCTACCTGCCGGCCGGAAGATATTTAGTGAATAACCCTATAAAAGTGCCTTCGGGGGTTGAACTGCGGGGATCATGGGATGTACAACATCACACACAAAGTGGTGGAACTGCCATATTTACCAATTATGATGGCGGAAACGCAGGAGAAAGCGGGCCTTCGCTCATACAGCTTGAAGCCCATGCAGGTATCAGAGGTATTACGCTGGCACAGCTTAATATCGCTTCCGATGGTTTCAGTGTTGAAAACCCGAGAAAGACCCCGTTCCTGATACAGGGGCAAGGTCCGAAGGTGTATATTATAAACGTAACCATAGCTGTAGGTGACAAAGGCATAGACTTGGCTTCATACGACACGAGCGGGCATTATGTCGATTATCTGGGTGGTGTACCTTTAAGGGCAGGTATCTGGGTTGGCGGTGGCGCCGAAGGCGGATTCATCCGCAATATGCAGTTGAATCCTCATTACGGATCAAGGCTTCCGGAAGGGGGGCAAGGATATCCGGAAGTATTTATGATGCGCTTCGTACAGTCCAATTGCAGTGCGCTTAAATTTGCAGATGTCAAGAATCAGACTATTTTCAATAATTTCGTTTATGGCTCGGTATATGGAATCCATTTTCTGAAAGATGCAATAACAGGCAAGTATCCGGGGGAAATGACCGTTATAGGTCATGGTTCTGACGGGTGTACTTATTCTCTGTTTGTAGAAGATGCGGATAAGGATACTAAGATAGTTGCCATTAACTCAGAATTGGTCAATACTAAAATTCCAAATGAGCCGGTCAGGTCTTATGTTCTCATGGGAGGTAAGGTCAATACCGATAAAGTTCATCCTGATGCTAAATTGATTTTGTACAATAGTGCATTTTGGGGCAGCCCTGTCATCGGGGCGATAATAAATAATGGTATTGTATCTTTCCAACAAGCTAATTTCTCACGTTCCGGTACGCAGGGTGTAGATGTTAGAGGTGGTAAAGCGCATGTCTATACTTCTTATTTCGCTCAAAAAATGGCGGAGACAACTGTCAAAGATGAAGGGTACGCCAGACTGGGAGCGCAGGGTAAATCGATAGAGTTTACTAACAACTACTATATTTCCGGTTTCCGGTTTAATAAGTCGGGAGAGGGATTGATTTATGGATCTGATAAGAAGTAGATGTTGCTTTAGGTATAGAAAGGAATAAAAGTGATTAGGGTTTAGTGATAAGTGATAAGCGCCATTCGGTATATTATTTTTTAGACGCGGATGACGCGGATAACGCGGATTTAAAAGGCTGCGCTATAAAAGTGGATAAAAAAAAATCCGCGTCATCCGTGTCATCCGCGTCTAAAAGATTATTTATCACTTAACTCATAACCCTGTAGAAACGAAATAAAGGCTGTACCGTGAACCGGATACAGCCTTTATAGATGTCTGTCAGAGTGTTTTTATTATGTAATCTCCACATGGGTATTTGGCGCTCCCGCACATGGGTATTTGGCGCTCTCACACATATCTATTTGGTGGTCCCACACATACCTATTTGGCGGTTCCCCAAATTATCCGAGCGGATTTTCATCCAAACCTCCGCCTCCACCGGTGTTTCCTCCCTCGCTTCCTCCGCCTTCGGGAACTACACCTATATATATAGGACGTTGCAGTTCGAAGGTGCGTGCCTCCTTCGTCTGGTAGCTTCCATTAGAGAATTGCGTGGTCACCTTCACCGTCCACTGCCCCTCGGTGATGCCGGCAGGCAGTACGAATTGCAGTTTCTTGGGCGTGTTGGGGCTGACGCGTGAGGCGGGAATGAAAAACGATTTCGAACTGTCCGCCACGGAGGTCAACGTGATGCCTACCGAGGCGTCTTTCCCCACCAGTTTCAGTCCGTTGCCGGTGATGACCGCCATACCGCTGGCTCCCATCGGGGCACGGGTGGTGGCGTCAGCGTCAGCATACTCGGCGCTCACCATGCCGGCAATGTGCGGACCGGTGGCGGCGGGCTGCATGAAGAGTGTCAGTTTCGTCTGTTCCATAGCCTGTTTCAGGACGGTGCCGGGGCGCAGGCTGGCGTAGACTTTCACTTTCTCGCGGTCCACCGGGGCGGAGAGTTCCTCTTCCATGATGACGCCGCTGGCCATGGGTTGCACGTAGCACAACTGCGTGGCGATGTTGTAACCGCTGGCGGCTGCGGCAGCTACGGCCTGTGCCTGGAGGTCGAAGAGGTGGCGGATCTCACTTTTGTTGTATTTGCCGCTCAGCAGGGCCACATCGGCGGCGATGTCATCGTCAGTCAGCGTTTGCTCTTTGGTGTTTACTTTCACGGTGTAGTCCGTGTCGATGTCAGGGGTCAGTTCGTTGAGGTAGGCCTTCAGGTCCAGCTCGTTCTTGTAAGTTCTTGTTTCTGCCATGATTGATGGTTTCCTTTCTTGTTTGTGAGGCTGCGTGTCCGTCTCGTTCGGGTGGCGAAGGCGTGGTCTCGGATTAATAGAATGTTTTGCCGCTCGTGTGGCGGGGGGGCAAATATAACCTTTTTTCTTTTAATGGAAGGCAGAGGACTGACTTCTTTTGAAAATACTTTAATTCAGACCTCGCATATAGCCTGAAAATATTCTCCCTGACAGAGTATATGTGAAAGTTGAATGAATCAAATAATTTAAAGGGATAATTAATAAGATAAGGACCGAATCATGATTAAATCCTCATATTAATTGAAAATTAAGTGTAAGCTAATTGAAATATAACTGAAGCATTAATCTGTCGGGCTTACATTTGCAATGTGAAATAATAGACAATGGCAGAGGTATAGGTGGAAAGTTTTTTAATAATAGATATAAATAATAATATTTTATGAGAGTTAAGTTATTCATAGCATTGGGTATGCTTGGTATGAGTTTGTTCACTTATGCCGGTTCCAGACACGCCGCGGAGACTTCTTATCCGAGTTATAAAGGATTGGTAATGGCGGGATATCAAGGTTGGTTTCGTGGACCGCAGGATGGAACAAATCAAGGTTATGGCCATTATGGAACCGGAAAGCAATTTGACGAGAAACATTGTACCATTGATGCATGGCCCGATGTGAGCGAGTATGAGAAAACGTATGAGACTTCTTTCCGTCATGCCGACGGAAGAAAAGCACGTGTATTCAGCTCTGCGGACAAGTCTACTGTTGATTTGCATTTCAAGTGGATGAAAGATTACGGAGTGGATGGCGTGTTTGTACAGCGTTTTGTGGACTATACCCGTGGAGATCAAAAGAATTCGGTGCCTAACCGTATCCTGGAAAATGCTTTGGAAGCAGCTTCCAAGTATGATCGTGCCATCGCTGTGATGTATGATCTGTCCGGTTTGAGAAGATCCGGTGAAGACTGCTCCATGATAATAGAAGACTGGAAGAGGCTGGTGGACAATCAGAAGGTGACTAATCAGTCTGGTACGAAAACTTATTTGCACCATAACGGAAAGCCGGTAGTGGCTATCTGGGGTGTTGGTTTCCCCGACCGTCCTTACAATATCAGGAATATCGGCATGGAGCGTTTGATTGACTTCCTGCAAAATGATCCGGTATATGGCGGTTGCACGGTAATGTTGGGTGTTCCTACCTTCTGGCGCACTCTGGAATCCGATTGTATGAATGATCCTTATCTGCATACATTGATCCGAAAGGCGGATATCGTTCTGCCGTGGACTATCCAGCGCTTCTCTCCGTTATTGCACAATGATATGGATCGTTTTCGTGACCTGGTTATTGGAGATATCCGCTGGTGCGAAGAGAATGGAGTAGATTATGTTCCCGCCGTAACTCCTGGGTTCAGTTGGCATAATCTCAGCAAACTGGAGTTTCCGGATGACGTAAAGCCTGTAGGCAGTATTCCCCGTCAGGGAGGACGCTTCTATTGGCAGCAACTTTCTACAGCGATGATGGCAGGGGCGGAAATGATTTATGTAGCCATGTTTGATGAGGTGGATGAAGGTACCGCTATCTTTAAATGTACGGGAGATCATCCGGTTAGTGACATTGCCAAGTTTATCGATATGGACGGCCAACCTTCCGATCATTACCTGTGGTTGACTGGTGAGGCGGCCCGTATGCTCAGGAAAGAAATTCCATTGACATTTAAGATGCCCGTAAGAAATTAAACAATGAAACGATATCAGTTAATAATTGCTCTGTTTGCATCCTTTCTGCTTCTGGCGGAAGGGGTGCAGGCTCGTATTACAATGCCGTCTTTCTTCTCTGACGGAATGGTGTTGCAGCAAAAAAGTGCGGTTGCCATTTGGGGAAGCAGTGACAGGAAACAGCAGAAAGTAACTGTAAAAACTTCATGGAATGCTAAGAAATATACGGCAGTTACCGATGAATCGGGTAACTGGAAAGTAAAGGTAGAGACACCTGTGTATGGTGGTCCCTACAGCATAGAGGTGAGCGATGGTGAGTCGGTACATATCAATAATGTACTGATCGGTGAGGTATGGCTTTGTTCCGGCCAGTCCAATATGGATATGCGGGTAAGCGGACGTTATGGTGATCCGGTGATTGGTTCGTTGGATGCCATTGTCACTTCCGGAAATCCCGAAGTTCGTATGTTTATGATAGGAAGCAAGATGACGTCCGAACCACTGACTGACTGTGAAGGTATTTGGCAGGAAGCTTCTTCTGAAACAGTCCCCGAGTTCTCGGCTGCCGGATATTTCTTTGCACGCAAACTGAACCAGGTGCTCAAGGTACCTGTCGGTATTATCCATGCGAGTTATGGAGGTTCGCGGGTGGAAGCCTGGATGAGTAAAGAAGGGATAGAACCTTACAAAGATTTGTCGAATGTACACAATGCTTCTATTCTTTATAATGGTATGTTGAGTCCCGTAGTCGGTTATGGCATACGAGGTTGTTTGTGGTATCAGGGAGAAGCCAATGTAGATGTCCCCGACCTGTATACGCAACTGTTTCCTTCGTTGGTGAATGACTGGCGGAAACAATGGGGAATAGGGGAATTTCCTTTCTATTATGCTCAGATTGCTCCATTCAACTATAATAAGGGTGAGGGGAAAGGACAAAACTCGGCCTATTTGCGTGAGGCTCAGGCAAAATGTCTGGGTATTGTACCTTCTTCCGGAATGATAATTCTGACTGATATCGGTGATGCGCGTACCATACATCCTATGGAGAAGGAAACCGTAGGTAATCGTTTTGCATACATGGCCTTAGGACTAACTTATGGTAAGAAGGGTTTCCCCGTAACCGGTCCGTTGTATAAGTCTATGCAGATAGAGGGAAATAAGATCGCGGTATCATTTGATGAAGTAGGTAAAGGTTTGACTACATATCGCCAACCACTGACAGGTTTCGAAATAGCCAGTGAGGATAGGGTGTTCCATCCTGCCAATGCGCATTTGGGTAAAGATGCTCAAACGGTGGTCGTTTCCAGCCCGGAGGTGCCGCATCCGGTGGCAGTGCGATATGCTTTTAAGGATTATGTGAAAGGCTGTCTTTATAATATGTTCGGTCTTCCGGTATCTTCATTCAGGACAGATGATTGGTAACAAAAACATAAACATATAATTTTATGAAGAATAAACTCTGCATGCTGTTGTTGGCCTCAGGAATCGGATTGTTTTCCTGTGCAGAAAAGGATCTCCCCAAGGAGTATACCGATAGCGTGAATGTATTTATAGGGACTGGTGGACATGGCCACACTTTCCCTGGTGCAACTTTACCTCATGGAATGGTACAGTTGAGTCCGGATACCCGTCTCTTTGGCTGGGATGCCTGTTCCGGCTATTATTACGACGATACTTCTATCATGGGCTTTACCCATACCCATCTTAGTGGAACGGGTATTGGAGATTATGGCGATATACTCTTTATGCCCGTAGTCGGCGAGAAACCTTTGATTGCCGGGACAGCAGAAAACCCGGATGAAGGCTATCGTTCTCGTTTCTCGCATGAACAAGAGAGTGCCCGACCGGGATATTATCAAGTACTGTTGCAGGATGATTCTATCAATGTGGAACTGACCGCTACTTTGCGTGCAGGCCTGCATCGGTATACTTACCCTAAGGCAAGTGATGCCCGTCTGATTGTGGATATGGAACCTACCATTCATGGTCATCAGCATCCTGTTACTCAGATTCGTGTGGTAAATGATTCTACCATAGCAGGAATGAAATATACTATTGGTTGGGCTAAGCGTCACTATGTATATTTCTATGCAGTGTTTTCCAGTCCGTTTGATTATAAATTGTATTCGGGAACTGAGTATCAATCGGATAGTACATCTGTAACAGTCAATACCGCTAAGGCAGTGATTAGTTTTAGAAATCTCCCTGCTGACGGACGCGTATTGGCAAAGGTAGGTATCTCAAGTGTGGATGAAGAGGGTGCCCGATTGAATGTAGAGGCTGAAATCCCCAATTGGGACTTTGAAGGTGTCATGAAACAGGCGAATACTGCCTGGAATGAAGCCCTTGGAAAGATTGATATCGAAACTTCGGACAATGATAGCCGTACTGTATTTTATACTTCACTGTATCATGCATTTATCCAGCCGAGCCTGGCATCCGATGTAGACGGACGTTACCGTACAATGGGGCATGAGATTAAGCAGGATGCTTCTTATACAAATTATACGGTGTTCTCTCTTTGGGATACTTTCCGTGCAGCTCATCCTCTCTATACTATTGTTACACCAGAGCAGAATCAGGCTTTCATTCGTTCCCTGCTTCGTAAGTATGATGAAGGTGGTATCTTGCCTAAATGGGAACTGGCTTCTAATGAAACCGGTACTATGATCGGTTACCACGCCGTTTCTGTCATAGCCGATGCTATGATGAAGAAACAATGCGATTTTGATGTAAAGAAGGCACTGGAAGCGTGTATACGTTCATCGGTATATGATACTACGGGTGTTACGCCGATGATGGATCGCCAGATTCTGAATGGGAAACTGATGCCTGTATCCATTAAATATAAGAATGAACTGGGATATATTCCTTGCGATAAGGTAGGTGGTTCTGTTTCACAAGGACTGGAATTTGCTTATAATGACTGGCTGATAGCCCAGATGATGAAGGAGCATAATCGTAAAGACCTTTATGATAAATATATGGAGCTTTCCAGGAACTATCGGAACTATTTTGATCCGGAAACTAAACTGATGCGGGGACGTCTGAGCGATGGCAGTTGGATTACGCCTTTTGATCCGGCATCCGTGCAACGTCCCAGTAATTACGTAGAAGGGAATGCATGGCAATGGGCATGGTTTGTTCCGCAGGATGTAGAAGGACTGATGGAACTGGTTGGAGGACAGAAATCTTTCGAGGCCCATCTGGATACGCTGTTTACTACAAGTTCCGAACTGACGGGTGATCCGAACGCCGCTGCCGATGTTACCGGAATGATTGGCCAGTATGCACATGGCAATGAACCAAGTCATCATATTCCATACCTTTATAATTATGCCGGTGCACCTCGCAAGACACAGGCTTTAGTAGACCATATTCTTCGTACACTCTACCATAATGATCCTAACGGGCTTTCCGGAAACGAGGATGTTGGACAAATGTCTGCTTGGTATGCATTGAGTGCTATGGGATTCTATTCGTTCTGTCCGGGCCGTCCGGTTTATGAAATTGGCCGTCCGATATTCGATAAAGTGACTATTCATTTGAGTAATGGGAAAGATTTTGTAATCCAAGCGAAGAATAATAGTGTGGAAAATAAGTATATTCGCTCCATGAAGTTGAATGGTGAGGAGTTGGCGGAACCGAGATTCTCTCATTTCGACTTGATGAAGGGTGGAGAACTAATATTTGAAATGGAAAACTAAAAAGATGCTATGAAAAGAAGAATCGCTTTATGTATTGCTGTATCGCTTTGTGCGGGTGTGTATGCGGGTAATAATCCCGGTATATATAAGAAAGGCTGGATTGATTTTAACAAGAACGGTGTGAAGGATATCTACGAAGATCCTTCGGCACCGATAGAGGCAAGAGTAAAAGACCTGCTGTCGCAGATGACCTTGGAGGAGAAAACTTGCCAGATGGCTACCTTGTACGGGTCCGGCCGTGTACTGAAAGATTCTCTTCCTACAGAGAAGTGGAAAGATGAAATTTGGAAGGACGGTATAGCCAATATAGATGAACAGGCCAATGGCTTGGGACGTTTCGGTTCTTCTTTATCATATCCTTATGTAAATAGTGTAGAAAATCGGCAGACCATTCAGCGATGGTTTGTGGAACAGACCCGTCTGGGAATACCTGTCGATTTTACCAATGAAGGAATTCGCGGACTTTGCCATGACCGGGCCACCATGTTCCCTGCCCAATGCGGACAGGGGGCTACCTGGAATAAGGAACTGATCAGTGAAATAGCTCAGGTCACCGCTGAAGAAGCAAAAGCATTAGGTTATACTAATATTTATTCTCCTATTCTGGATATTGCACAAGATCCGCGCTGGGGACGTGTAGTAGAATGTTATGGAGAAGATCCTTTTCTGGTGGGAGAACTTGGAAAACGGATGATTAAAGGACTTCAGCAAGAAGGGCTGGTTGCCACTCCCAAACACTTTGCAGTATATAGTATCCCTGTCGGTGGGCGTGATGCCGGTACCCGTACTGATCCACACGTAGCACCGCGCGAGATGCGGACTCTTTATATCGAACCTTTCCGCAAGGCTTTCTGCGAAGCCGGAGCATTGGGAGTCATGAGTTCGTATAATGACTATGATGGTGAACCGATTACCGGAAGCTATCATTTCCTTACTGAAATACTTCGCCACGAATGGGGCTTCAAAGGTTATGTAGTGTCTGACAGTGAAGCGGTAGAATTTCTTTATTCCAAGCATCAGGTGGCTGCCGATGCTGTAGATGGAGCTGCCCAGGTAGTAAATGCGGGACTGAATGTGCGTACTAACTTTACTTTGCCCGAGAACTTCATTCGTCCGCTTCGGCAGGCTATTAGTGAAGGAAAGGTTTCCATGCAGACGATTGATAGCCGTGTAGCAGATGTGTTGCGGGTAAAGTTTGGGATGGGGTTGTTTGATAATCCTTATAAGGGAGATGCTAAACATCCTGAAAAGGTGGTACATAGCAAGGAACATCAGGCAGTATCCATGAGAGCGGCTTTAGAATCTATCGTTTTATTGAAGAATGAGAATAATATCCTGCCACTCTCCAAAGATTTGAAGAAAGTAGCAGTGATTGGTCCTAATGCGAATGAAGTGCAGAACCTGATTTGTCGTTATGGTCCGGCTAATGCTCCGATAAAGACGGTATATCAGGGAATAAAAGAGTATTTGCCTGATGCAGAGGTTCGTTATGCAAAAGGAACAGACATTATTGATAAATATTTTCCGGAGAGTGAGCTTTACGAAGTACCATTGGATCAGGAAGAACAGGCTATGATGGATGAGGCTGTAGCCTTGGCAAAGGAATCGGACGTAGCCATCATGGTACTGGGAGGAAATGAGAAGACAGTGCGTGAGGAATATTCCCGTACCAATCTGGATTTGTGCGGACGACAGGAAAAACTGTTGCAAGCTGTACACGCAACGGGCAAACCTGTGATCTTGTTATTGGTAGACGGACGCGCCGCCACCATCAACTGGGCTGAGCGTTATATTCCGGGTATTGTACATGCTTGGTTCCCGGGAGAGTTTATGGGAGATGCTGTGGCACAAGTACTTTTCGGTGATTATAATCCGGGTGGTAAATTGGCGGTAACCTTTCCCCGTTCGGTAGGGCAGATACCTTTTGCTTTTCCTTTTAAACCGGGTTCCGATTCAAAAGGTTTTGTACGTGTTACCGGTACGCTTTATCCCTTCGGATATGGTTTGAGTTATACTACTTTTGCTTATAGTGATTTAAAGATAGAGAATCCGGTCATTGGTGTACAAGGTAGTGTGAAGCTGAGTTGTAAAGTGAAGAATACAGGAAAAGTAGCCGGAGATGAAGTCGTTCAGCTTTATCTGCATGACGAGATGAGTTCTGTGACTACATATGTAAAAGTATTGCGTGGCTTCGAACGTATCCATCTGGAACCGGGCGAAGAAAAAGTGATTGATTTCGTGCTTACCCCGCAAGAGTTGGGATTATGGAATAAGGATAATCATTTCGTAGTAGAACCGGGCACGTTTGCGGTAATGGTGGGAAGTTCTTCACAAGATATTAGGTTGCAAGGGAAGTTTGAAGTGAAATAGTCATTTTAATTATTCTCCGGTTCATTTGTCATTTAGATTATTCTCTATTGCTCCAAGAATTGAGTACGGCTCTTCCTTCTGCTTTTGATTTCAAGGAATATTCAGTAGAATATTGAATTGATCATAATAGTTCAGAAGGAAGGTGCCCGTAAGTCTTTTTGAATGTTTTAGTAAAGTGGGAATTATTTTTGAATCCCGTTTTATAAACAACTTCAGAGACATTAAAGTTACCTGATTCTAATAATTCTTTAGCTCGTTTCATCTTATAGCAACGTATAAATTCGGATGCTGACTGGCCTAAAAGGGCTGTAAGTTTTCTGTGTAATTGCATACGACTTGTTCCAATCTCCTTACAAATATCTTCTATATTGTAATCCGTTTCTTCTAAGTGTAATTCTAACCAATTATTAAGCTTGTTTATAAATTTCTGTTCTCTTTCGTCTAATGCTATATAATCTTTATTTTCGTTAGTGTCATCATCATTCGTATTGAGTGTATTTCTCTCTTGATATTTTTTGAGTGAAATCATATTTCTTACCTGAAGTATCAGGCTATCCGGGTTGAAAGGTTTGGTGATGTAGATTTCAGCTCCACTCTGATATCCCTTTAATAAGTCTTCTTCTGCTGCTTTGGCGGTAAGTATAATGACAGGAATATGACTTGTGTGGAAATCGTTTTTAAGTTTGTTACACAATTCTAATCCATTCATTCCAGGCATCATGATGTCGGTAATGATTAGATTCGGGATATATTTTAATGCTGTTTCGTATCCGGAAAAAGCATTATCTTCGGTTAATACCTCGAAGTGTGGGGAGAGATATTGATGTAAGTATTTACGCATATCATAATCGTCTTCTATGACCAGAATGATTTGTTTGGAGGCAGAAAGCTGTACAGGTGATTCTTCCTGTAAAAGATTTGATTGTTGTTCTTCTTGTATATGTGATTGGTTGATTTCTTCTTCCTTGTAATAATGTTGAGTGATAGGAATAGAAACATTAAAGTTTGTACCAACTTCTATGGTGCTCGTTACTGATATTTTTCCGTGATGCAGTTGTATTAGTTCATATACAAGCGATAGTCCAATGCCAGTTCCACTCGATTGTTGAGTACCGCATTGATAGAAGCGGTCAAAAATGTGTGGAAGATCTTGTTCTGATATTCCACAACCATTATCTTCAACTGTAAAGAAGATATGATCTTCTTCTTTGGCGATAAAGACGGTTATTTGATGTCCTTTTTGAGTGAATTTAATAGCATTGGATAATAGATTATTTAATATTTTGCTCACCTTGTCTCTGTCTATCCATCCTTGTATTTCAGAAGAGTCTGAAAAATACTGAAAATTTATTCCTTTTTGTTCTGCCAGAGGTCTGAAGCTCTCCAGTATCGCTTCAAATAAATGTGCGATATTTGTCTCTTGTATAGATAATGGAAGAGCTTCTTTGTCTATTTTTCGAAGATCTAAAAATTGATTGATTAAGTTGGATAGGCGGTTTGTACTTTGCTGAATAATCTGAAGTCTGGAGATTATGAATGTATCATCTGTGGGATGCTTAACCAACTCCTGTAAGGGAGCACTGATAAGAGTGAGCGGCGTTTTTATTTCGTGCGCAATATTGGTGTGAAATTTTAGCCTGTTGTCATTCATCTCTTTATCATGTATTCTCTCTAATTGTTCGATGTGTAGTTTGTATTTTAGTTTTTCTTGTCTCTTATAATGTATGACAATGATATAAATAATGATAATTCCCAGTAAAGTATAGGTGAGGTATGCCCACCAACTGGCCCATGGAGCAGCTAGGATTTCAATATCCAGTGTTCGATATTCATCCGCCCATACTTGGTCACTGTTGGAAGCTTTGATACGCAGTTGGTATTTTCCGGGAGCAAGATTGTTGTAAGATGCAGAACGGTTTTCAGCACCTCCATATATCCAGTCTTTGTCATATCCTACTAGCTGATGCGCAAATTTATTGGATTGTGGATTATTGAAGTGTATTCCTACATAATTGATAGTGAAATTATTTTCATTGTGCTTTAAAGTTATTTCTGAAGTTTCAAGAATTGATTTTGGTAATAGAACTCTTCCATTCTTTTTCTTCCCTATTTCTACTTCTTTATTGAATACTTGCAATTTGGTAATCAGTACTTGAGGCTTAATTGGATTGCGTGTTATTTCGTCAGGGTGGAAATAGGTTATCCCATTTATGCTGGCAAAGTAAATAATCCCATTGTCATCTATCTGACTGGTTTCCATTAAAGAATTGTTTGATAAACCATCTTTGTAGTAAAAGCGGTTTATCTCATTGGTGGTAGGCGTGAATTTGATAAGACCTTTGCTGGTAGCCAGCCATAAAGCACTATTTGTGTCTTCAATAATGGATAGAATCTTGATATTTCTCAATTGGCTAATGTGATTGAAGCTTTTTATCTGAATCTTTCCACCAGAGAAGTCGATGCTGTTCAATCCCGCATCTGTACCAATCCATATTTTATTGGAACTGCTTTGGGTTACTGCCCATACATGGTTACTGTTTATCTGTTCGTTATGATTATCCGATAAGTAAAATCGTGTTTGATTAGTAATGTTACTTTGCTCATCAAGTTCAAACATAAATAATCCAAAATCTCTGGTGCAAGCCCATAGGTGGTGAGTACCCTTTTCAAAATATAGGTTATTGATATTAATCTGACTGTTTTTCAGATTGAATTTATTGTATATTTTGATTTCAAATTTATCCAGTTTCGTCTTTTTTATTAGTATGAGCCCATTTCTATATCCTGCCCATATATTACCCTTACTGTCAGATTGAATTCCTCTTATGTTTGTAATTTTTTCTTTGTGAGATGTTTGAGTGGGAATAACTGAACGTGGGTGCTGGAAGTTATTTTTTTGTTCCAACATATATATATTATCTGTGGTAGAAATCCATATATTACCTTCGTTGTCTTCAGTAATAGAATTGGCTGTTTGCGGTAAAGTAACAGGGATTGGATTATTCTGTTTTTCATTGATATAAAATAATGATTTCTGCTTAATTTGTATCCACATCCTATTCGCTCTATCCTTGTAGAAAGCTCTTATGAAATTCCTGTCTTCTTTTTTGACATCAAAAAAACGGTAAAAGTGGGGAGATAAAAGATTCAATCGTCCGACTCCATTTGTTCCTGTTCCAATCCACAGATTTTGCATATTGTCAATGAATATGGCTTTTATGATTGATTTCTCAAGATATTCGTTTTCGTCTGTGGCCAACTTTTCTATTCTATAGCTTTGTTTCTGATAGGTTAGGGTTAAAATCCCTGCATTCTCTGTACCGATTAGGAATGTATCTTCGCTTTGTTTTCTAATGGTATGAATACGTTCCAATTGTTGGTATGAGGTTAGTATCTTTTCTATTTGATGTGTATCTCTATGATACAAAAATAATCCTTCATATCCTCCTAACAATAAATGTTTGTCATCTAAAGTTTCTATGGCAAAAATGGATGAAGTAATATTGGGCAATTTTTGGGGAAGAATATGTGAATGGGATGGAGGTGTATTGTTGGGATTTAGGGTGTAGAGCCCTATAGTGGTACCTAATATCATTTCATCTTTTGAATTCCTGTATATGGCACGAACATTAGTCATTTCTTCGAAATTAGATACGATGGGAGTGATTCGGAGTTCTCTATTTTCAGGTGAGTAATTTAATTTATATACTCCACAGCCTGTGCCTGCCCATAGGTTATGCTCATTATCTTCATATATTGAATATATATTATTATCTAAGGGATTTTCGCTAAATTTGAATTTGGAAAATTCTTCCAGATCATAATTATATAAATTTAATCCTCCACCTTCGGTTCCTATCCATAGATTTTCGGCAGAATCCAAATATATGGAGAGAATACGATTGTCGCTGATAGATTTTGGATTGGTATCGTCAAACCTATAGGTTTTGAATGTATATCCATCGTAGCGCAGTAAACCGTCATAAGTAGCGATCCAAATAAAACCATATCGATCTTGGGCAATGGAACTGATGTCATGTTGTGAGAGCCCTTGATTCATAGATAGAATTTCCAGACGATATTTAAAACTAAAATCGGATGCTAATGCTTCTGACAGATTAGAAGCATATAGAAATATACTGAGTAATAAATAAAATGCCTTCATAAATATAGTAGATTATGAAACAAAGATAAAATATAATTTTAGATAAGAGTGAGAGTGCAATATAAAAAAGAGGCAGATGATACATGGAGAGCTAATGTGTTACAAATAGCGCAATGTAATGTGACCTAAAAGTGAAAAAACGGTCAAATATTGAACTTTGTTACATCCTTTTTAATCGTTGGTACATACGTGTTATTCGCCGATAATCTTTATCTTTATTTTTGTGACGTCTTTATCGAAAGATGTAGTTATGGCTATTAATACAAACCTTAAATTAGTAATTATGAATTTTAAAGAAAATTGCAAGAGGCTATTACTGTTTTCGTTGTTCTTGTTATTTGTTTCGGGTGTATCCGCTCAAATTCAAGTAACAGGAGTTGTTATTGATGAAGTGGACGAATCGCCACTGATTGGCGTTACTGTAATGGAAGTCGGGACTCAAAAAGGAGTCATCACCGATATGGATGGTAATTATTCTATTACTGTAAAAGATGAGAATTCAAGATTGTCTTTTACTTATATAGGTAAAGAGGCAAAGACTGTTCGGGTAGGTAATAGACGAAAAGTGGATGTTACTATGGGAGATCAGGCCAATGAACTAAATGAGTTGGTTGTAATTGGGTATGGTAGCGCAAAAAAGAGTGACCTGACAGGATCTGTTGCTTCTATGAAGGCATCTGCGATTGAGGAAAGTCGTTCTGCATCATTTACAAGTGCGCTGGCGGGTAAGATAGCGGGAGTTATGGCCATTCAGAATGGCGGTGATCCGGGAGCGGGTATCAATATTAAGATTCGTGGTGCCAGTTCTGTTAGTGCGGGTACTTCACCACTTTATGTAATAGATGGCGTACTGATGGAGAACTCACAAAGTGAAGTTTCTGGAGCAAGCAGAATGGGAGATACCTCATTGGATCCGATGGCGTTGATTAATCCCAACGACATTGCATCTATTGAAGTTTTAAAAGATGCTTCGGCTACAGCTATTTATGGTTCGCGTGGTGCCAATGGTGTTGTGATAATAACCACAAAATCAGGAACCAAAGATGGTTCTACGCAATTGAGCTTTTCCGCAGATGCTGGCTTTGATTTATTACCTCAGAAACGTACGTATGCACTTTCCGGAGCAGAATATGAAAATTATATGAGATTACGCTTTCCTCTGCCGGCTGACTTTGTTCCCGGTGAAAGTACGTTGGCTGGAAACACCGCACTTGGTTGGAATCCTGACGGAACGCCCAAAATAACTGGCATCAACAGGGTATGGCAGGATGAAATATTTCGTTTAGGAGTATCTCAGAATTATAATATATCACTCCGCGGTAGTTCTAAAAAGAATACCTATGCATTTTCTCTTGGGTATTATGATAAAACGGGTATTGTGAAGAACTCCGATATGAATCGTTTCTCGTATTCTATGAAGGCTGAAAGTACGGTAAATAACTACTTGAAGTTAGGAATGAATCTTTCAGGATCTGTGATGGTGAATAATGGGATTGTAAATGCTACAAACCAGACTCAATCTAACATTTTTACTCAAATGTTGATATTCAGGCCTAACATTACGGACCGTGAAATAGAGGATTCTACGGATGCGGATGATCCGGGAAGCTCTTGGAATAATCCGATAACGAATTTGAATTCTGTTGTTCAAAGAACTGACGCGCGCAGGACTCAAGGTACTGCCTATGTCATTGTAACTCCTTCAAAGCATTGGACTCTCCGTTCCACTATCGGTGGGTACATGACTGATGCTAAAAGTAAGAACTTCTATCCTTCCACATCAGGTATGGGGCGTGTAGATAAGGGACGCGCCAGTCATGGCGTAGCCCGCACTACTAACTTGCTAAATGAGAATACATTAACTTTCATGAAAACCTTTAATGAAATACATGCAGTAAATGTATTGGGAGGTATTACTTTCCAGCGCACTATTTTTGATAATCTTACCACTACTACTACAGGCTTGGAGATAGAGAGTTTGGATGAAGAGAGCTTGAAGTTCGGAGCAAATATTTTACCGCCGGAAAATTCTTATTCTTATTATTCTCTGATGTCTTACTTAGGACGAATTAACTATACTTTAAAGAGTCGCTATTTATTCACTGCCAGTTTCCGTGCTGACGGCTCTTCCAAGTTTCCGAAAGGAAATAAATTCTCGTACTTCCCTTCCGGAGCTTTTGCTTGGAAGATGAATGAAGAAGCTTTCTTGAAAAATGTGAAGGAAATAGATCAGCTGAAATTGAGGCTAAGTTATGGTCGTACAGGTAATCAAAGCATCAATACATTGGCAGCTTTAGCAATGATGTCTAAAAAATACTATAGTTTTAATACGGCTCAAGGTACTACCGGTTCACCAATTATCAACATGGGCGTTATTCCTGGAACTATAGGCAGTGATAAACTGCGCTGGGAGACTACGGATCAATATAATGTAGGTGTCGACCTGTCTTTATTTAATAGTAGAGTGAATTTTACAGCCGACCTTTATTATAAATATACCACCGATTTACTTATCACTGAGCAGCTTCCGGGTATTTCAGGATATCAGAGTGTAGTGCGGAATATTGGTTCTGTAGTGAATAAGGGGCTTGAGTTGAATTTGGGAACCGTAAATATGAATACGAAGAATTTTACATGGACTTCTGACCTGAATATTTCATTCAATAAGAACAGAGTGAAGAATATAGGTAGTGGAGATCGTATTCCTATTACTCCTACAGCCATTATGCAGGGGCATTTCTTGGATGTCTTTTATGTTCGTGAAGGTTATCCTATCGGCGCTATGTTTGGATATAAGACTGATGGATTGTATCAGTGTCGTGACTTTAGTGATTTCTATGATGCTAATGGTACTTTTATCTCTGATAAGGCTCAGCAGAAAGCCATCTATGACAATATAAAGGGAAATAATGGACAATTTACTTTGAGAGAGGGAGTTGTAAGTAGAGGAAATGTTGTAGAACCCGGTTATCTGAAGTTGAAGAAACAAGGAGAAGGGGATGTGATTACTTCGGATGATAAAGTATATCTTGGTTCCAATGAACCTAAGTTTTTTGGCGGATTTACCAATCGTTTCTCTTATAAAAATGTAGAATTATCTATTTTCCTGCAATTCTCTTATGGTAATAAACTATTCAATACTAATCATGCAATGCTGAGAGGATATAACAACTATAATATCGAACAGCAATATTATGATAATATGTGGACTATTGATAGACAGAACGCTCCCTTACACATCTATTCAGATAATATAGGAAGGCAAACTGCCACGGAACTGCAGGCTGAAGATGCTTCTTATCTGAAAATAAAAGAGATATCCTTCTCTTATCGTCTGCCTAAAAAAGCAATGAGGCATTTGGGGGTGAAAGGTGCTAAAGTATTTGTGTCAGGTATCAACCTGTTTACGTTTACAAAATATTCCTGGTATGACCCTGAATTCTCTTCTACTAACCCGTTAACTGGAGGATTGGATAAATATTCATATCCGACAGCACGTACATTTAATGCCGGATTCTCAATTGATTTATAATGAAGTACATCTTAATAACTATGAGTATGATGAAAAAAAATAAATATATTATTGCACTTTTATTACTCTCCAACTTATTTACTGGTTGTGAGATCGGATTCTTGGACAATGAGGCATTCTCTGATTTGACAAGAGAGGGATATTATGAAAAATTATCTGATTATGAGGCTGCTTTAGTAGGTTGTTATTATTATATATCCGGACGAGGAACCACGAAAGAGGGTACCTATGCGACAGGATTTCCTGTATTGGGAGAAGCTGGTACAGATGAGTGTTATATTGCAACGAATAAAGGTGCCAATTGGATATACGCCACTCAATTAGACCAGTATACTACACTTAATTCTGATAACTTAATTTGCCAGGAAGTATGGCTTAATAGTTATGCAGGAATTAATGCGACTAATGAAATTATAAGTCGCATAGACGAAATGAGTGAGGAAATACTAAATGCTACACCGCGTTATCGTGCAATTGCTGCCGAAGCTCGTTTTTTGCAAGCTTTGTGGTATTTTAATATGGTCAGAATATTTGGAGGAGTTCCGATTTTAACTACACCTTCAAGAAGCAGTAGTAACTATGAAGTGGATAGAAATTCTATAAAGGAAGTTTATGCGCATATTTTCACATTATTGGAATATGCAAAGCAGTTCTTGCCGGAAACTGTGTCACAATATGGTCGTGCCAAGAAGGCATCAGCTCATGCGCTTGCTGCAAAAGCAGCTTTGCATATAGCTTCATCTATGCAATTGCTGGCTCCTAAAATGACTGAACAGGTGAAGTTGGCAGGTATCAACTCATATGAGTGGAATTATACGGATCAATCAGGCAGGGAATACTCCAAGGATGAAACAATCAAGTATTATTATACTGTAGCACGTGATGAGGCGCGGACTGTGTTAGATATATTTGCTCCTAATTATCTGATGCCCAAATTTACAGATTGTTTTTATCCGAATGAAAGTTCTGATGAGATTCTTTTTGAGGCTGTATTGTCTACGGGATTAGCTAATGAAATGGGGGGCTGGTTTGGCTCGTTATTTGGTCCTATGGGACCTTCGGCAAAAGGTGGAGGACAACAGGTTATCTTCCCGGTTCAGCCTATTGTGAATGACAACTATACTTACACTATGACGGCTACGCAACCATGTGTTTCGGTTGATGATCGTTTTGCCTGGGCAATATCCACCTTCCAAATAACACAAGCTGGAGAAGTGAAAGCAATTGCTTTTGGACAACGTTATAAACAGTTCCAAATTGCTAAATTCCGCATCGATGTTCCCCCTTCATATAATCAGGATAGAACACCGGTTAATAATCCGATCTTGCGTGTTTCAGATATTTGTTTGGTATATGCAGAGGCTCAGGCTGAGTTAGATAATATAGAAGGTAAGGGGATTACAACAGATGCATTAGAGTTCTTGAATGTGGTGAGAAGAAGGGCAAAAGTAGTGGAATATACACCGACTTCCATATTGGAGGTACTTACTTACGAAGACCTGAAGAAACAAGGTAATAAAGAGATTAAGGGGTATGTAGCCACAAATCCTATTGAGCATTTCCGTCGGGCTATCTTGAACGAACGTATGTTGGAACTCCTGGGAGAAGGACATCGCTGGTTTGACTTGGTACGTATGGGGGTATTGAAAGAAGTGACGGAGCAATCCATCGATTATGCAAGAACCCGTCCGGGTGCCAATTTGAGTAATCCTAATATTCCAGTGCGCCATATTAGTGAGTTCCATATATTCAGACCTGTTCCTGCACGAGAAATATCTTTACATAAAGGGGCTTTGACTCAGAATGACGGGTATAATTAATTGAATTTTTGCCATGAAAATGAGAAATATAATTCCGCTGGTGACTGGAGGCACTTTGTTGGCTACTCTCTTTGGAGGTAGCACATTGCATGCGGCTACAAAGTCGAAACCTAATTTGGTATTAGTTTTGGTAGACGATATGGGATGGGGGGCTTTTGCCCCCAACCATGTCGATTTTACAGAGAAGGAGTTAAATCAAGAGTTTTGCAGAATACATGTCAAGGACTATACTGCCGAAGAGGCTTTTGAAGCAGCGCAAAAAGCGACTCCTTATCTGAATCGCTACTGTCAAGAGGGAGTTCGATTTACCAATGCCTATGTAACGGCCAATGTCAGTGCCCCTTCGCGTGCCGGGTTGTTAACATCTTCTTATCAGCAGCGATATGGATTATATATTATAAAAGAAGCAGAAACCGGAATTCCAACAACGGTACTTACTATGCCTCAGGTTATGAAAGATTATGGCTATGCGAACGGGGCTTTTGGAAAGTATCATAATGGAAAGGGGATGGATGAAATACATACCTGTTCTCTTGGACATCATCCTTTGGATCGGGGATTCGATTACTGGTTCGGGTTCAATAGTCATGGCACTTCTTATTATAATTCACCCATATTATTCCGAAACAGGGAAAACATTGCATGTGCGGAATATACTACTGATAAGTTTACAGAAGAAGCAGTTCAATTTATTAAGGGAAATGAAGGGAGCCCTAAACTTATATATTTAGCTTATAACGCCCTGCATGGCCCATTAGGAGCACCTGCACCGGATAAATATATGAGTCGTTTCCAATATAAATCGAAATTACTGAATACGTATGCTGCTTATACTGCAGCCATTGACGATGGAGTTGCAGCGGTGATGAAAGAGTTGGAGAAGATAGGAGAAATAGATAACACGATGTTGGTTTTTATATCTGATAATGGAGCTCCGGGAGGTGCTGCTGCCGTATTGCCAAAGAATGGTCCCTTCTCCGGTTTTAAGGGGCAGGCTTATGAAGGAGGGATACGTGTTCCTATGTTTATATGGTATGGAGACAAAATCAAACAGGGATATGTCTGTAATGAAATGGTTTCAGCAATGGATATATTTCCTACTTTTTTTGACGAAGCAGGTATTTCACTACCCAAACAGCAAGCGGTGGATGGCAAAAGTCTGATGCCTTTGTTGCATGGAACTTCAACGAAAGCTGTGCATGAGTATTTGGTTTGGATGTCTCAGCAGGCAGAAAATTGGGGAATGTATTCCTTGTCTGACCAGCAGACAGCCGAAGCTGCATTTATGGTGAGAAAAGGAGATTTTATGTTGCGATATATAATGGAAGAGGATACGTATTATTTGCATAATCTGAAAGAAGACCGTAAGGAAGGTGAGAACTTAATTGCTCAATACCCGGAGTTGACCCAAGAAATGAAGACTATTTTTAAAGATTGGTTTCAACAGATGATACCTCCTATCGGTTGGCGTCAACAGTTATGGCAAAATGTACAGTTCTGGATTCCTTCATTGCCCAAACCCTTGCCGGTGAAGCGTAAAACTAGCCATAAAAAGAAAACTAATATAGTAAAAACACTATGAAAGTATTTGACGGATATAAAAGTAAAATAATATTGGATTATGAAATTAACAAGTAAAATATACCTTCTGTTTATTGGATGCTTTGTTCCGGTGATAAACTATGGACAACAGTTGTATAAGCCTGCGCATTTTGAAAGCCCCCGTTCAATGCCGATACAATCTGTTCCGGTTAGTAAAACAATCAATGTAGTTGATTATGGAGCTTGTCCTGATGATAATAAAAATGACTGGCCGGCTATTTGCAGGGCGCTGGCTGAATGTGAACGAAGTGGTGGTGGAGTGAGAATATTATTTCCGAAGGGGATTTATCAGATAAAAGTAGGAGAACGGAAGAGTAAGTTAACTCATGCTTTTAGTTTGTCGAATGTCTCAGACTTCATAATTGAGGGTGATGGAGCTATTCTTATCTTAGAAAATCCGGATGTTGCGTTGATGACATTGAAGAATTGTCAGGCTGGTGTTATTAAAGGGCTGACCATTGATTATAAAACCTTGCCGTTTACTCAAGGAGCGGTAGTTGATGTAGATATAAATGGCAAAACATTTACTTTTCGGTCGGATGGAAAGGGTGGACGGCCTACAGATGATAATTTTGCGAAATCAAAAACAAAGTGGGGGGTTCTATTCGATCGTGAAAATAATAGATTGTTGAAAGATAAAGCTCCTAATCTGGTGCCAATAAGAGAAGTCTCTAATTTAGGTGATAAGAATTTGTTTCGCATCGTGACAACCCAAAATGTGATTGAACAAATAGCTGTAGACGATCCATTTGCGATGATTGCTCGCTATAATGGCTGCTCTACTTATAGTGTGAATCAGTGTCGTCAGATTACATTCCTGAATAATATACATTATGCCGGTCCGGCCGGCTCTTTTGGTTTGAGAGAGTCAACGGGCATAAGCATTGTGAATTGCAAGATACAACAAAAAGAAGATAGGCTTATCAGTCAGAATGCAGATTGTGTACACGTCACTCCATCTTATGAAGGCCCTTGGATTGAAGGTTGTCTGTTTGAGGGACAGATGGATGATGCAATTAATATAAAAACTGAACTGGTTTATATTCTAAAAGCTATTTCAGATAATCAGTTCTTAGTTAGCGCTAAATTGCGGGTAAATGACGAACTCTCGCTTTTCAATCCGCGGGAGGGACGTTTGATAGGTACTTGTAGGGTGTTAGAAGCTGTTCCGATGGATGATGCTACAAAAATTAAGATAGATGCCCGGTTTGAAAATCTACAGATAGGTAGAGATAAAACGAAAGATATGTTTTTTAACGATAGTAAGTCTAATGATAATTTTGTGATTAAAAACAATGTCTTTCGTAATTCCCGACGTTACGGAATGCTTATTCAAGCGAAGAATGGGATAATTGAAGGAAACATTCTGGAGAACCTCAGTACGGGGGCGATTACATTGCAAAACAGTGCATCCTGGCCGGAAGGCTTTGTTCCCCGGAATATTGTAATTGAAAATAATAAGATACGTAATGCGGGTTTCGACCGGTCATATTGGGCAGAAGGCAAAGATATTGCTCCAATACTCATCCGTACGACTACTGTCAATAAGAAACAAGCAGAATGGAAAGGTATCAGGAACATTCGGATAAAGGATAATGAAATAATAAGCAATAGTGACCACACTATATTTTTGAGTGGAGCTCAGGATATTGTGATAGAGAAGAATCGGAACGATGCCCAAAGTGATGCTCCGTACTATCAGGAAAACTGTGACAATGTGATTATTAAGTAGTTTACCTTAAAAACTGAACAATATGAAACAAGTGAATTTAATATCATCAGTAATATTAGCTTCTGTAGTAAGCAGCATGCCGGGAAATGTGATAGCACAGCAGAAGAAAAAAGAGAAACCTAATGTCATTTTTGTATTGACTGACCAGTGGCGCAAGCAAGCTTTGGGCTTTAAAGGTGAAGATCCCGTACAAACTCCTCATTTGGATGAATTTGCTTCGTGGGCGGTTTCTTTTGATAATGCTACCTCATGTCGTCCGGTATCAGGACCGGGTAGAGCCTGTCTATTTACTGGAAAGTATTCTATCAACAATGGGGTCTTTGCGAATAAAGTACCGTTGGCTACGGATGAAGAGTCGATGGGACGGGTTTTCAAAGCTGCCGGTTATGCAACTGCTTATATAGGTAAGTGGCATTTGAATGGAATGAATGATCATGTAACTGACTCAGTGAGACGTCAGGGATTTGATTATTTTGTTCAATCTATGGGACATCAACCTTTTTTTCAGGGATATTACGTGCAGGATGATAAAGAACGTACTTATATTAAAGGTTGGGCACCTACATACGAAACTCAATTAGGTATCGAGTTTATCGAGAAGCAAAAGACAAGTGAACAGCCTTTTTGTCTCGTATTATCATATAATCCTCCTCACACGGGTGGAGGGCCGGGATTCGAAGATCGCTATCAGCCGGGTAAATATGGACCGGATAAAAAACTAAAAATGGGATATGGTTATGCGGGACCTGCTGAATACGAGGCACTTTATAAAGATATAGACTATGAAAAGAATCCAATACGAGGTAATTTGAAACCCATTCGCCGTTCGTCTGATACCAGTGCAAGAGTGATTCCTGGTTATTTTGGTGCTATAACGGCCATTGATAATGATTTTGGAAATCTGATGACTTATCTGGAACAAAATGATTTATTGGAGAATACAATTATTGTATTTACATCGGATCATGGTGAGAGTATGGGATCACAAGGATTAATGACAAAAGGAACTTGGTTCGAAGAATCCATGGGGGTACCGTGCCTCGTAGGCTGGAAAGGGGTTATCAAACCAAAGCGTGAAATAGTAGTATTCAATAGCATTGATCTGATGCCTACTCTATTGGGACTCTCCGGGTTGAGTATTCCTCAGGGAGTAGACGGTGTCGATTATTCTCCACTACTATTGGGAAAGAAGTTTAAGGCTCCTGAATATGCCTTTACTTCTTTTGATTTCGGAGGGGTAGAGGAATTGAAGGCACCTCGTTACTGGAGAGCGGTTTATACTTCCCGTTACACTTACGTATTATGCGGTATGAATCAAAATCGTGCCTTTACGAAGGATGGATTGGTGCTGTATGATCGTGAAAAAGATCCGTTGCAATTGAATCCTATTTATAAAGGTATGGGTTATGATAAGACTATCGATAGGCTCCATGCAGAACTGGTCAAGCACTTGGATGAAACCGGTGATCCTTTTATCAAAGAGTATTGGAACAACCCTGATGCCGGTTATCCAAAACTGAACAAAGTGACTATGGATCCATATAGTGCGTTAAGGAAATCAGGAGCTAATGCCAAAGGAGGTAAGAGTAAAGGAAATAGAAATAAGCAATTAAAAAAATAGATATGAAGTATAAATTATTATTGTGTGGTATAAATCTACTGCTTTGTCTAAGCACTTGTTTTTCATCTGCACTGATGGCAGCTGAGACTGTGATTGATTTTACGGGAAAAATAAAAGACGGGCAGAATATTACTGCTGTGATAAGAAAAAGTATAGAAGAAGCGCCTAAGGCTGATTTGAAGTTCGTGTTTCCTAAAGGCGTGTACCACTTTTCTCCGGCAGAATCATTTAAAAAGACGTATTGCATTACGAATCATGAAAATGGAGAGAAGAATATAGCCTTTCTTTTTGATGGTTTTAGAAATGTAAAAATCGAAGGGGATGAAACCGAATTTGTCTTTACAGGTGCTATGCTTCCATTTTTATTCGTCAACTCTCAGGGAATTGAGTTGACCGGTTGTTCTATCGATTGGTCGATCCCTTTTTATGTACAAGGTGAAGTGATTTGTTCTATGCCTAAATCAAAAAGTTATGATGTCCGGTTTAATTCGAAAGGCTATGATTTTCAAGTAGCAGATAATCGATTAGTGTATCCTAATCAGGAGGGATTTTCTTATTCCGGTATAGGAGAGAGTCTGGTCTTTGATAAATATTCTAAATCACCGGTTTATAATTCGAATACATTGGACATACATCGAAAGCAAAATGCTATGGTTGAAAAACTGTCTAATGGAGACATACGCATAACAGAAAAAATCAAATCTTATCCTTCTGTGGGTAGTATCATTGTTTTTAAGGGACCAAATGGAGAGAATCGTTATGCACCTGCAATTCATGCATTAAAGTCCAAGGATGTGGTTATCAGAAATGTAAATGTATACCATGCTTTGGGAATGGGCTTTTTGGGAGAAATATCAGAAAACATCTCTTTAAAGAATTTTAATGTATGTCTTCGTGAAGGAACAGATCGTATGTTGTCGGCAACTGCCGATGCTACTCATTTTTGTAATTGTAGAGGGAATGTAGTGGTAGACGGATGTCTTTTTGAGAATATGCTGGATGACGGAACCAATGTACATGGTACTTATGTACGAATAGAAAAGATTATATCGAATCGGACTTTGCAGGCTAAATTGATGCATTTCCAGCAAGGAGGTTTTGAGTTTGCCCGTCCGGGAGATAAGAACTGGTTTATCATAGCACCTTTGATAAATCGACAAAATGAGAATAAGATTGTAGACTATCGTCGTTTGGATGATTATACTATGGAGCTTACGTTTGTCAAAGACTTGCCTAAGGAGCTTAAAGAAGGAGATTTGGTTGAGAATAAGACATGGAACACGGATAGTTTCGTCATGAAGAATTGCACGATTCGCAATCACAGGGCCAGAAATATTGTATTGAAAACTCCAGGAAAAACATTGATAGAGAATAATTATCTGAATTCTATGATGGCTTCCATTCTGATGCGTCCGGAGGCTTACTTCTGGTATGAAGCCGGAGCTAATGAGAATACAGTTATCCGGAATAATACCTTTCACAATTGTATATTAGGCGGCGGAGAGCAGGCTATGTTATTCATTTCTCCCCGGTTTGCCAAGAATTTTGATAAATCCGGCTGGATTGATAAAAATGTTGTATTTGAGAATAATACGATTCATACATTTGATAACAAAATAATCCATGCAACGTCTGTGAATGGTTTGGTTATTCGTAATAATAAGATAATTCAGACGAAGGACTTTAAACCTTATAACCCGGAGAATCCACTGGTTGATCTTTTTCATTGTAAAGATGTGGTTGTGAAGGGGAATATGTATCAGTTTGACACTCCTGAATTTATTCGCATGGATGAGGATACCAGACAAACAGCGAATATAAATCAAAAGTAGAATTCTAAAAGATAAATGATTATGAAATGGAATGCATTAACGAAAGTTCTCCGCTATGGAGGTTGGGGAGTACTTTGCTCTTGTCAGGGAGTGACGAATACCGGATATCAGCCTCAAGGCGAAGTGTCAGCCAAAGCACAGGCGCGTAAGATCATATTTATTATGACAGATACGCACAGATGGGATATGCTGAGTTCTATTACTCCTGAAATAAAGACTCCTAATCTGGATCGTCTGGCAGAAGAAGGAGTACGTTTTGACCGTGCTTATACTGTTTCCCCGGTGAGTGGCCCTGCCCGTTCGGCTATATTTACGGGATTGTATCCGCATACTAATGCTTCCTGGGGAAATGACATGCCTATTGCAGATAATGTAAAAACTTTGGGACAAAGGCTTTCTGATAACGGTTATTACTGTGCGTATACCGGAAAATGGCATTTGGATGGAACTGACTATTTCGGCAACGGGATCTGTCCACAAGGCTGGGACCCTGAGTATTTCTATGATATGCGCATGTATTTGGAAGAACTCACGAGAGAAGAGAGGATAAAATCCCGCTTACCGGAGACTAACAAAGAGTCTATACCGGGCGAGTTTACGTATGGTCACCGGGTTACGGAGCGTGCGTTGAAATTTTTGGAAAGCCGTACTTCTGATGATGCGTTTTTTCTGATTGTATCTTACGATGAACCCCATCATCCGTTCTTGTGTCCGGAGCCTTATGCCTCGATGTACAAAGATTACGAGTGGCCTAAGAACCCCAGTCATTACGACAATCTGAAGAACAAACCCTCTTATCAACAGATGTGGGCTGAAGGCAGACAGTTTGAGAATAAGGACGAGATGACTATCAAGCATCCCTATTACTTCGCTTCCCTTTCATTCATTGATTATGAGATAGGTCGTCTGCTGAAAAAGATAGATGAATTGTACCCTGATGCACTTGTGATTTACACTTCCGATCATGGCGACTTCTTGAATGCACATTCTTTGAAGTCAAAGGGACCATGCGTCTATGATGATGTTTCCCGTGTTCCTTTTATTGTCAGATGGAAGGGACATGTTCCCAGTTCTTTGGTGACTACAACTCCTATCTCTTTGATTAGTGTTACACCTACGATTCTGGATGCTGCAGGGGTTACTATTCCTGATGTGATAGAAGGAAGCAGCATTCTTAACACATTTACCTCTCCCGTGGATCAGCCTAAGAAGCCTGTCTTCATGGAGTTTGGACGTTTTGAGGTAGACCATGATGGTTTTGGTGCTTTCCAGCCTTTGCGTGCCGTATTTGACGGACGATATAAATTGAGTGTAAACCTGATGTCTACTGATGAACTCTATGATTTGGAAAAAGACCCTTATGAACTGGATAACCTCATTAATGATGATACTCATGCAGTATTGCGTGATAGTCTGCACAACTTGATTCTTGAGCACATGAATGAGACGCGCGATCCCTTTCGGGGAGTGTATTGGCATGCCAGACCCTGGCGTAAGGACTTTAAGTCCACTTGGGAGTATACTGAGTATACTCGTGCTCGTAAGACTGATGGGTATAATCCGCGTAGCTTGGATTATAATACGGGATTGGAGGTTGAAAAATACTCTTGGCCTAAACAGCAAGATACTAAAAATTAGAGCTATGGACATAAGATATCCAATACATATCTTTGCTTTATTGAGTTTATCGCAGGCTTCTTCTGCACAGAAGAAACCTGCGATGGATCAGAAAAAGCCCAATGTACTTTTCGTGATGTCCGATCAGCACAGAAGACAAGCTTTGGGATTTATGAAGGAAGATCCTGTGATAACTCCTAATCTTGACAAATTCGCAAAAGAGGCGGTAACTTTTACTAGGGCCTATTCTGCACATCCGGTATCAGGACCTAACAGGGCCTGCCTGTTTTCAGGTAAATATACTCAAAATAATAAAGTATTCGGGAACGATTGTCGTCTGGAGGATGATGGAAATGGTATGGGAGCACTTTTCAAAAAGAGTGGCTATAGTACTGGATATATAGGTAAGTGGCACCTTGACGGGCATGGAGGAGGGAAGTATTCATTTGTTCCTCGTGAGAGAAGATTAGGATTTGAATATTGGCTGATCAGTCAGGGACATCGCCATTTTGATGGTCGGTATTATGGGGATAAAGACTCACTCATTGTTACCGGACGCTGGATGCCCGATTATGAAACGGAGAAGGCACTCGAATTCTTGAAGAACCGTAATGGAGAACGTGATGAAGGAAAGCCATTTTGTTTGGTGGTATCATATGCTCCTCCACATAATGGCATGGGACCGGGATTTCAGAATAAGCATAATATCGGTCACTGGAATGCCCTATTAAAAGATTTGCCAATACGTAAAGGTAGTGGTTTTGCCGCCCCGAAACATTTCGAAGAGATGTATGAACCGGCTGATAAACTGCCACGTAGGAAGAATGTAGAGAAAGTGGATAATAAAGAATCATATCCGGCACTACCAGGATATTTCGGTGCCATTACTTCCATTGATGAAAATTTTGGTAAGCTGATCCAGGAGTTGAAGGATAGTGGGGAGTGGGAAAATACCATCGTTGTGTATACCTCTGACCATGGAGAGCTATTGGGATCGCATGGAAGAATGTACAAAGATTTGTGGTACGAAGAATCTATAGGAATCCCTTTGATGATTTCCTATCCGGCAAAGTTGAAACCCAAAAAGGCAGCACAACTGATTAATAGCATTGATATATTGCCTACATTACTGGAGCTTGCTGGCATTGAAATTCCCGAAGTCATCGATGGTAACAGTTATGCTGACTATATGAATGGTAAAGAGAAGGAAACCACCGATAAGATTTTCTTCCAGTTCGATCGGGGCGTACTGAATGACAATGGCCCTGACCGTTATTATCGTGCAGTGCGTACCAAGAGATATACCTATGTAGCTGCAATGTCTCCCTACTATGACCAGTTTGTAGGTAAGAATAAGGAAGTATTGTACGATAATGAGAAGGACCCTTATCAGTTACATCCCATTTTCCTGGGAGAAAAATACGATGCAATAATGAATGAACTTCGTACAGCGGTAATGGACTGGTGTGAACAGACGCACGATCCGTTTTTTAGTAAATACTGGAAATGACAGATTAATAACATTAAAAACATAGGGGATTTATTCATGAGAAAAGTAACGATATGGTTTATTCTATTTGTTTGGACAAGCACTGTGTTTGCCCAGAAACGGATATTAATGGAGAATTTAGGAGTTTCACAGGACAAAGATATAACTCCTATAGTGTTAGAGGCGTTGCAGCAAGCTGATTTTAAGGATGCCATACTTGTATTTCCTAAGGGAACGTACCATTTTTATCCTGAAAGGGCTATTGGCAAATATCATGCAGTAACCAATCATGATAATTCCTATAAGTATTTTGCCTTTCCTTTGATTGGCTGTACCAATATTGAAATTGATGGTGGTGGTTCCGATTTCATTTTTCATGGAGTTATGACACCTTTTCTGGTTGAGAACTCTATGGGTATCAAGTTGAAAAACTTCTCTATTGATTGGAAAGAGCCATTTTATCTGCAAGCTGAAGTTTTGGAAAGTAATGCTTTAGAGCAATATGTAGATATTGCGGTAAATCCAATGACAAAGACTGAGTTTGAAGGTAATCGTCTGGGATTCGTGACCAACGGATTATCGTTACCTTTCTTGGGTGAGTCAATGGTGTTTGATCCGAAAACAAACGCTGTGGCTTACAATGCCCAGTCCTATCTGTTGAATGGTGTTGCATCCAGAAAAACGTTTGATCAATCATTGGGAGGGAATAACTACCGTATAAAAGCCAGGTTTGCCAAAACACCTGCCCCTGCCGGTTTGATTTATGTTTTTAAAGGCCCAAATCGTTCCAATCGATTGGCACCGGCCATACATTTAACAAACTCTTCGAATTTACATTTGGATAAACTCAATATCTATCATGCAGGAGGCATGGGAGTCATTGCAGAAAAGAGTGAAAACATCCATCTTAATGAGGTAAACGTAAAACTGCGTGAGGGGAGTGGCAGAATGGTGTCTACTACGGCTGATGCTACACACTTCTGTAATTGTAAAGGAGAGTTAGTAATAGAAAATTGTTTATTTGAGAACATGCTGGATGATGCGAGTAACATACATGGTACTTATGTTAAGATCAGTGAACTGGTTGACAAACATACCATTCGTGCAGGAGTAAATCATATACAACAGTTCGATTACAATTTTGCCAGTTCAGGTGATAAGGTTGAGTTTATTACTAACGAGACTCTTTTGCCTATAGCACCGGCTACCGTAAAAAGCTTTAAGAAAATCAATGACCATCTGTTTGAACTTTCCTTTGTTGAGGAACTGCCAGCTACATTGAAAGTAAATGATGCTGTTGATAATGTTACTTGGTACCCCACTACAATATTCCGTAACAACGTAGTGCGCAACAATCGTGCCCGCAGCATTCTTATAAGTATTCGTAATAAGACGGTGATTGAAAACAATACTTTCTCTTCGATGATGACCTCCATTTTGTTTGAAGGAGATTTGAATCACTGGTACGAATCGGGAGCTGTAGATGATGTTTTGATACGTAACAACATCTTTTATGATTGCGTTTATGGTGGTGGTAAAGGTTCCGTCATCTGGATTAATCCACGCATGAAACAAACTTTAAAAGACCAACCTTATGAGAAGAATATTGTAATTGAAGATAATGAATTCCGTACTTTTGATAATTCCATTTTGAGTGCCCTGTCTGTCGATGGTTTGATATTCCGTAATAACAAGATAATAGAATCGGGTACTTATCCGAAACTATGGCCCGGTCTGCCGGTGATTGAAGTCAGAGATGGGCTGAATACCTTAATTCAGAACAACTCTTTTGAAGGGAAAGAAAAGGCACGTATCGTTATTGATGAAAACTCCAGCCGTTCGCTAAAGATAGACAAAAAGCAAAAGGGATTTGTTATAGACAAGAAGTAAGAATCTTGCAATTGAATGTGATAAGAATATCATTCTTCATTTTAAGTATTGGGCTTTTTACGGAGTCAGTGACTGCTTCCGGATTGAAGGCAGTGAAGTCCGGGGAATGGAATGATCCTACTTGTGGGATAAGGGACGAGTGCCTACGATAGATGATGATGTAGTGATTGATAATTTGAACTAGGTAGTGTATTCGTTGGCAGAAGATGATATGCAGGAGTGTATCCGGTTGTTCCTGAATCTGTATATTGATATAGATTCAGAATTGTCATTAGGAGCAAAAACTGCCAAGAAAAAATGAATATACTAATCGGCGGTATTCTAACGTGCCAAGGAGAGTTGACAGTTGGTGATGGAAACATGCAAGGAGCCTATATGACATTTAATGTAGAGAAGTCTGGAATAGTAGGAAGTGGAAAAGTCATAGTTTCCAATATTAATGTAATATCTGATCAAGCACAATTTGTAGTATCTGTATCACAATTAACTGTATCTAATAATGTTCAGATGGGGGCAAGGGGAGGAAACTTTGTCTTTACTTCAGAGTATCGTGTGAATATTGGCCTGAATTTGTCTACGGCAGGGCATGCCGGGAGATGGATAGTTGGGGAAAATTGTTATCGAAGGGGAGGTTACTTGTGGCAAACTTTTCTTATGTAATCGTTACCTCTCTGTTCCCAATGGTGGAAGTACTAAACCTCAGGAGACTTTTGTGGCTGAGTAGGGAAATCCTATAATGAATATGTCTGCATTGAGTTATTATTGAGGAATGGGGCTGATTGAACATCTTTCTGATACACCTATAGGACTGATACATGTGATTATATGCTATTGGTAAATGTCTAAAAAAAATATTTGTGAATTCTGTCACATATTTAGGGTATCTCAGTCGTATACTTAGGTTACCCATTCTGAAGAAGCCATGACCGGTTTCTTCAGAATGAATTTTAATGGAAGGTCCAGTCGAGTTGCCCAATAAGTTTCGTTGTGTGCTGCATTTTCAAACATTTTACTTGTCCATTGATCGAAAGTGAAGCCTTTGGCTCGCATTAGACTGTCTACTTGCTCTTGATAATAGGCGTACTGTTTATCAATTTGCTGGGTACCACGGTTGAAGTATATCTTTTGTTTACTTTCGGGTGATAACTTTTATATTTGGTGCTTTCTTGTACTCGGACAGAGAGTATAAATAATAAAAGAAAATATACGAATGCTATTCTCATAATTATTCTACATTATCCCAGTTATCAGTTCTGAATGGTTGTGCCGGCAGACCAAAAGTATTGGTCAGGTTGGTTTCATACCAAGAGTGGAAAGCATATCTCACGGCTATAGGTTCAGGAACCTCCTCGCACTCCACAACCAATTTGGCTTCTTTGTCTACGATCCGAGCTTTGGCAGGGTGGAATTTGCGATCGGCTCCTGCCATCTCGAAACCTGTAATGTTGTAGCTTGTTGGACAAAGTCCCAGAGGTGTATCTTTATAAGTGACGATGGCCCGTCCGTTTTCTATCACTACACCTTCCAGCAAAGGGCCGTGAGCGGGGAAACCTTTCATTTGATAAGCCTCGGAAAGTGCTAAAATAGCAAAACGTTCTCCTACAATATTTGCTTGTGGATAGTGATATTCAAATTCTTTTCCCAAGTCAGTGGTTAACACGATGCCGGAATTGGGTATCATGTCCAAACATTTTATTTGCTGTTCTACAAGGAAGGGTTTGCCTTTGTGACCTTTTCCCGGTGCACTCATTGCAAAATAAAAAGGCATATTAGGATTTTTCCATTCCGTTCTCCACTGTTTCACCATGGCGGTTTTTAGTTGCGCATACAGTTTGTAATTCTGGATATTTCCTTCTCCTTGCGACCACAAGAAACCTTTAGCGCTGAACTTATTAATGGGAGTAATCATACCGTTATAAAGCAGCGAGGGCCGTTGTTGTATTTTCTTTCTTGCTTCAGCTTGTTTTCTGTCCCATCCATCTACTGATTGCAATGCCTCGGGGCTCATCCAAGATTCGATAGAGGAGCCTCCCCAGCAAGATACGATAATGCCTACCGGTACGTGTAAGGTTTCATTCAGCATTTTGGCAAAGAAATAGGCATTGGCACTTAACGTTGGTATGTTTTCTGAATTTGATACTTTCCAGGTTGCATCGCAATCGGATAAGGGCTGAGTGCTGTCCGTTTGCGGAAGCGAGATGAAACGAATATTCGGATAATTACCAGCTTTAGCAATAGTTTCTAATGAATTGTTCGTAGGCTGTCCCAAGAAACCTTGAACAGGCATTTCCATATTTGATTGGCCGGAGCAAATCCAAACTTCTCCTATCAATATATTGTCCAAGATAGTCTTCTCACCATCATCAAACGTTATTTTATACGGACCTCCGGCTTTGGGAGTGTTTACTTCTACCAACCATTCCCCGTTTTCGGAGGCTATGGTTTTATATTTTCTGTTATTCCAGGAAGTGGTTACGGTGAGCGACTTGCCTGGTGTGGCTTTTCCCCAAAGTCTGCATAGACTTTGTTGTTGTAATACCATGTCGTTTCCCATTATATGAGGCAGGGTAACTTTAGCACCTATTGCATTGGCAATGAGAAGCGCTGCAAAAAATAAGAAATGATTCATTGTATGTTGTTTTTGATTAATGTATTTTGATTACCAGTCGTCTGTTCTAAAGGAAGAGGCTGGTAGCCCGGCTGTATTGAAGAGAGTACCAGTAACAAAACTTTGGAATGCGTATCTCACGGCTACAGGTTGCGGGACATCAGGCGAAGAAACGTATAGGCCTTCTTTAGTTATTTCAGCAGTAGCGGGGTGAAAGACTTTATCTTTTCCGGCTATTTCGAACTCTGTGAGTTTTTTCCCATAAGAGGTTAACCCCTCGGTTGCATGGTCAAAGAATATTCTGATTTTGTCCTTTTTTATTTCCATAGACTTATAAATGGGACCGGTATATTCAAAACCTTTCATGCCGTAGGTCTGTGCTAAAGCTATGTAGGCAAAGCGCTCACCTACCACCTCTTTAATCGGGCCATGCATAAAGGTTGAGTCGCTGATATCCAGTAGTATGGCAATGTCGCAGTTGGGGGTGTTCCGGGCGCAGTTAACTTGTGCTTCCCGCATATACCCCATGACATTGTTGAAAGGGTAGGGAGCTAATTGAGCCAGATTGAAGCTGAAGTCTCCGATTCCCCAGCGATTTCTCCAGTCGTTGACCATGGTTCTAAATAATAGTTCGTAGTTATAATACTGCCTAGAGTTATTGGCTCCATGCCACCAGATAACTCCTTTTATTCCGTAGCCGATGATGGGATGAATCATACCATTGAATAGTTTGTTAGGCAAATGCTGTATTTGAGGTTTCTTTCTGATGTTTTTGGAGGTCTTCAGTTGTTGGGTTATTGATTGTAGGCTTTCATTACTCATCCATGCTTCAATGGCAGAGCCTCCCCAGTCGGCTTCAATGATTCCGATGGGCACTCCCAATACTTGTCGTAGCATTTTGGCGTAGAAATATCCTGTGGCGCTAAAGTTGGCTACAGATTCAGGACCACATGTTTTCCATTCGCTTTCACAAGATTCTTGCGGAGCATCTGAAGCTATTCTTTTTATCTGGCATAAGCGTATTTGAGTATCTGCAGAAGTGACTATTGCCTTTAATGAGCCGTCGACTCGCTGGTTCTTAAACCCCTTTATGGGCATCTCCATGTTCGACTGTCCGGAACAGAGCCACACTTCTCCGATCAGGATATTGCTGAGTACCTTTTCTTCTCCATCGCTTATTTTTATGTGATAAGGGCCACCGGCTTCAGGGGTGGAAATTTTTGTTTTCCACTTTCCATTCTTGTCGGATGTGGTAGAGAAGACAGTAGAAGTCCAAGTAGGTTGGATGGTTACTTTCTTGTTGGGTGAAGCTGTGCCCCAGATGTTGACATCCATTTGCTGTTGCAGGACCATGTTGTCGTTAAAGATAGAGGCAATTTCAACTTTGGCTTTTAGAGTAGCCACATTCAGAATACTGAATAATAATAAAAGTACTTGATGCTTTTTCATGTGAATCAAATGATTAAGATGTTTCTATTTATTCTTGGATTTAGGGATAAAGACTGCATCTATCGGAGCAATCTTTAGTTTTTCGGAATATTCGGTTATGAAATCGGATAGATGTATTTCTTGCTCTTCTAATGAAGGATTGACACATACGACAGCATTTTCAAACTGGCGAATGATGATATCCGGTCGGTTATAGATTTTTATGGAGTGAATCTGTAGCTGTTCCGTGCCTTTTATCGTAATCGTTAAGGTTTGTTTGCCGGCGGATACTTTCGGCCTTCTGAAATAAAATGAGTTTTCATTCTTTTCGTGGCCCACTAGCCCATAGAGGTCGGTGAAAAACTCTTTGGTCTTTTTTTCTGGTTCATAATCGGGTAAGTTGGAGAGAGAAGCATAAATAAAACGTGGTACAAGATCTGAATTGGCATCGGGTGGGGTAATTGTTTCAGCTTCAATGAAGATTGTGATGTCTCCCGTTGGGAGTTCCACATTTTTTATTGAAAGTGTGGATGATTGAGTGGCGGGTTTTATTATGATTGAGTTTCCTTGGATAGACATACAGCAGTTTTCACCTTTAAGGATGCCTTTGTGTAGTAGCTCTGCAGGAGTTCCGGACAGAAGGTTCGGGGAGGATTTGGCATATCGGATGAGTTCTCCCTGTATGCGTCCAAAACTACAAGGCTGTATCCAGGAGGGCAAGAATGAATAAGAATCGGGTACTGTAGTGTAGGCCCCCAGACAAGAGGCAGTTGCTACTCCAAAACGTCTCAGGCGTTCTGCATGATGCTGGTCGTTGCCGTCCATCAGTTTCAGTACAACATAGCGAAACTGTGGAGAGAGCGGATTGAACTTATCCCAATACAAATGAGTATTTACTGTTCTGGAGAATCCTCTCCAACCATCGTTGTGTTGTACTAAACCTTCTGATTCTATGCCGTTCAATACCCCTACGGCCTGTTGATTAATGGGGTGTTGTCCGTCGCAGGTGATAATAAAATTCTGCCCCATTCGCTTCCGTAAATTTTTTAGGAATTGTAGGTCACCGGCTTGCCATATATTTTGACCATTAATCCATCCTCCGTCAGCTTGACCGTCGTTATTAGTATCCCAACTTTCATGTTTGGACACATCAAAGTAGTTAACGTCAAAAGCAATGCCATCTAATTTCTTTAATATACCGTTGTCTGGATTGAACCAATGATGAATTTCATTCAGAAGAACGTTGGCGGCTGTTCTGCCGTTCTTATCTTTTGGGCAGGCTGATGATAGGTTATAGTAAAACATGACATCGTTTCCCCAGATTCCTCCTGCAATGGGGGCCACGTATGTCTTTCCGGCTTTGAAAGAACGGCTTTGTGTATTTGTCTTTCCACGTTTCAGGATGAGAGTACTTGTAGATGAATCAATGGATTTAATATGAGCTATTTCAGAGTTATACCAAAGTTTGTTGCCCTGTTCGTCCAGTTCTACAAGTAGCACATAGTGTGGAATCCATCGTCTGGGTGACGTATTCCGGTAAACGTATGCTTTTTCGCGAAAGTAGTCGATGGCTTTTACTTGAATGTGAGTTTGAGATGATGTGCAATCTTCAGATAAAAGGCTGCCGGTTTCATATACCCAGTGCCCGGGAAAGTATTTCTTGTTTATTTCCGGATAATCATTCACCTGTCTGGCCTCTCCGTTAAAGTGTAGCAATAAGAGCTTTTCGGGGTATGTCTCTGCAAAGCGATTGAGCCAACTGTACAAAATAGTATCTATTTTAAGTTCTTCGCAAATATATTTTCGAAGGAGTCCCGAGGAGGTTACATATTTCTTTTCCCAAGTGTCATAATCGGTATGAACGTTCCGTTTCATTTCTCCGCGGAAATGAAAAAACTGAGGATATTGGCTGTTAAAAGCTGTTTTGCCTATTAGTTTATTCTGTTGCGAAAATAAGTGAGCAGGCAATATACTTATAAACAATAGAACTAAAAAAGATGTCTTGTTCATAACATAGATTGAGTAATGGTTTTATGAGTGCAAGTATAGGCTTTTTGAATGAGAACCTTTAGAAAGCATGTAACAGATACTCTTATATATGTATCATTCTTAGCTTTTTATACATAAGAGGCAAAGCCTATATGTCCCTGTATCTTCTGATTGTAACCATTGTTGTTCCTGATGTAACCATATTTATTTATCTATTGTTTGTTCGGGACTTAACCTCTATATTTGAAGTTCCTTATATAATTTATAATGTTCAATTCTTAAGTTCATCTTATATGAAGACTTCACTTTTTTGGACTGCGGCTACTACCTTGTTGACTATTGGTTCTGCATCTGCCGCTGTCACGACGTCCAAAGCAGACAAATCGGCTTCTAAAACACGTCCGAATATTCTTTTCTGCATTGCTGATGACGCCAGTTACAGGCACTTTGGAGCAAATGGCTCTTCTTGGGTTAAAACTCCCGGATTTGATCGTGTAGCAGAAGCAGGTATTTTGTTTACGAACTGCTATACGCCTAATGCAAAATCTGCTCCTTCCCGCTCTTGCATTCTAACCGGGCTTTATTCTTGGCAACTTGGAGCGGCGGGTAATCATACTCCTATTTTCCCGGATGATTTGAAAGTGGTGACGGAAGCTTTGGAAGAGAATGGTTATCAGGTTGCTTTTACGGGAAAGGGTTGGGGACCGGGAGATGCAGGTGTTAAAAATGGTGCTCCCCGAAAATTGACGGGTACACCTTATCTGAAACATAAACTGACTCCGTTGACAACAGGAATTAATAAGGTTGATTATTTTAGAAATTTTCAAGATTTCTTACAGGAAAAGGAGGGGAATCAGCCATGGTTCTTTTGGTTTGGATGCTTTGAACCACATCGGAATTATGAATATGGTTCTGGTGAGAGACTTGGTGGAAAAGATAAAACTGTAATTGATGACTTACCTCCCTTTTGGCCTGATAATGACGTGGTACGTACCGATATGCTTGATTATGCCTTTGAAGTGGAATATTATGACAATCTCGTCAATCGTTTTTTGGACGAACTGGAGAAACGGGGGGAGCTGGATAATACTATCATTATAGTGACTTCGGATAACGGAATGCCGTTTCCCCGGAGTAAGGGAAATAATTATGAATATTCCAATCACATGCCTTTGGCTGTTATGTGGAAAAATGGTATTGCCAATCCCGGAAGAAAAGTCAGCGACTATGTGAGCTTTGTAGACTTCGTTCCCACTTTCTTGGAAGTAAGTGATATAGGGGTACAACAATCGGGATTAATTCCTCCTGCGGGGAAGAGCATGGTGGATATTTTCAAAACTTCAAAAGCCGGCATTGTATCAAAAGACCGGCATTATACATTGTTGGGTAGAGAACGGCATGATTATGGTCGTCCGTTGAATCAAGGCTATCCAATCCGTTCCATATTGCAGAATGACTTATTGTATGTTACGAATCTGAAACCGGAACTTTATCCTTGCGGAAATCCGGAAACAGGGTATACGGATTGTGACGGTTCTCCTACAAAGACTGAGATTCTCCGTATGAAACGTTCCGGAGAAAATAGTTACTATTATGACATAACATTCGATTTCCGCCCTGAAGAAGAACTTTATGATCTGTCGGTAGATAAAGACTGTATGAATAACTTGGCTGGGAATGAGAAATATGCAAAGATAAAGAAGGCTATGAGGCAACTTCTGTTCGATGAACTGCGGGCACAGAAAGATCCGCGGTTAGTAGGGGATGGAGATACTTTTGACCGTTATCCATTCTGGAAGAAAAACTCCAATGATTTTTATGAGCGTGTGCAAAGTGGAGAAATTAAAGAACCGTGGAAGATGTCGGGATTTTTATCTCCTACTGATTTTGAAAATCATCCTGACAATAAGTAACCAGATGGGAAAATTATTTCATAACAAGATATCAAGTTACAAGGAAAGCTTGAAGTGAAATAATTGCTATCTTTGCTATGCGATATGAACCATAGTCTTTAATCATCATGAAATGGCAACTTTGTAAATAGCTTCGTTTAGTATGATAGGGCAACAGCTAAGTCTGTTGCCCAACTTGATTGTGACCGTTTCCGTCACAAGATATTAAAATACTAAACATACAAAAAGAAGTAATTACAATGAATACGAAAACATATCCGCGTACCAATGATTATCAGACTATCTATTTGAATACCATTATCAACAATCCGAATATCATAGTTGGTGATTATACCATATACAATGACTTTGTAAATGATCCGGCTCAATTTGAGAAGAATAATATCCTCTATCATTACCCTATCAACCAAGACCGCTTGATAATCGGCAAATTCTGTTCTATTGCCTGTGGGGCAAAGTTTCTTTTTAACAGTGCTAACCATACATTGAAATCCTTGTCCAACTACACATTCCCCTTGTTCTTTGAAGAATGGGGATTGGATAAGAAAAATGTAGTCTCAGCATGGGATAATAAAGGCGATATCATTATAGACAATGATGTCTGGATAGGTTATGAAGCCGTTATTATGGCAGGCGTGCATATCGGAGATGGAGCTGTCATCGCAGCACGGGCAGTAGTAACTAAAGATGTTCCTCCCTACACCATAGTAGGAGGAACACCTGCCAGGAAAATACGGATGCGATTTGAGGAAGAGATAATCGCTAAGCTGCAACAGATACAATGGTGGAACTGGCCTGTTGAGAAGATACGTCAGTCCTTACCCTATATCATGAATGGAACGGTTGACAGACTTACTTAATTCCTCTCTTTGTATCAGAATTATATCTCCATTTTTCACTTTATGCTTCTGAGGTGGTTTGTTTCCTGAAATCGTAATGATACCATCTTCGAACATACGTTTCACCTGATTGGCAGAGAGTGAGAAGCGCCTTCTGATTAATGATGATAATTTGAGATCAAACTCAAACTCGCACTTGATGTGGATTTTGATAACCTCATTGGATAGATTCAGCAAATCTTCCAATGAGGTATTAGGAATAACTTCGTATTCTACACTACCATAATCCAGCCTCAGGTTATTCTTTCTCTCCATTTCAGTAGAAAAAGCATACTTCCAGGCTGTGTCTTTATCATTCATAGAAAAACTATGGAATAATGTCTTGTCAATCAAATCCGGTTTACTGCGTGATAACAAAGTGAGGTTGCAGGTGTTGTCACACTTCACGCATCTGTAAATCAACCATACATCTATGTTCTTCTTTTGAGCATTCATCCTGAACTTGTCGCTACAATAAAATCGGTCACTATCGCAGTGACTGCACTTCTTAATTAATAAAGGGGTATTATTCACCTTTACTTCCCATGTAATTGTTGTCTCCATAAATAAACTATTATCTTTCTTTGCGGGTTAAGTAATTTTCCGGCAAAGTTGGATATTAGCCATTTGCATAATTCACAAGATGTCACAAGACACTATGAAATATTCTTTGTTTACCTGTCAAGTTCGTCCATCATTTGGGTTATTTTCTCTTTCAGTTTATCCAGAAATTGTGTCCTGCTTTTCTTCCTGTTCCTGATTTCAAGAAATATCCGGTAGAAATCACCAATCTCAATATCAAAAAGAGTTTCGCAGCAGAAAGCGATTTCTTTCAGGTTCGTGTTACCATTATTAAAGCATTTTCCGGCATATAGTGCATAAATGAATTCTACCAATGAAACCTTACTTTCCGTCCATTGCAATAGTTTGCTTTCTATGATGGAGGTGAACTTAAGGTGTAGTTTCTCCGATAGCGCATCAATCTCCGTGGAGAGATAGTGAGTGAGTTGCTTATTTGCTAAGATCTCTGCTACGCTGGAATCATGCAAAGTGGAAAAAGAAGTATCTCTGTCCAACGAGTGGCAGTGAACATCTGAAAGGATATCATAATGCTTTCTCATGAAATACAGATGATCTGAGTCTGTTTTACCGGCTTGATAATAGTTATAGAAATTCTTGTCCGAAGAGATATTCTTCAGACTTTCATATTCCTCCTTCAGGTATTTATATTGAGCTGACGGTGATTTTCCGATCCGATTCCTTTCAATCTGATACAGACGGATATAAAATATCAGTAGACCGGATATTTGTGGTTTCCGGACTTTAAAGAAAAGAATCTCCTCCTCGGGATTGATAAACTGATAGTCCGCAATGGTTACTTTTAGCCGGGCGAGTGAAGTCTGTATGAAGCCGACTATTTGCTTTATCTTATCGAGGATATCAATATCTTGTTGCTCAATTCTTTGGATTTCTACTTCTATGTCTTGCTTAATGTTCTTTACGAAATTCTCCATTCGCATTCAGCGCATCCATAACTTTCAGGCGGTTGCTGCGAAGCCTGCTAAAAGTCTGAATAGCAAATTACAATTGCCTTGCAGAGACAATGTAGTTAATACTAAAAATGATAAAATGAAAAACCTGTCTGAATAAGAATTATTCAAACGAAAGAAATTAGCCTGTGGTTTGTGAGGCTAATATTAAGCAATAACAAATTTAAGAATTGTGCCCAAAATAGTTGCTTTTAGAATTCGGGGCAAATATAGTCCTTTTTTTGTAAATCCCCTAAATCTACAGTCAAAATGTAGATTCAGGGGATATTGAGTATAAAGAGTATTGAATTGAACTATCAGAATATATATTGTACACCAAACTGGTATCCGATATACAGTTGTTGCAGTTTGGTAGACCCAGTCTTTTTCCATAAGGAATGGTTCGGGAATATTTTGCTGTTGCTCACATCTTTGGTCATCATATAGTTTATGCCTACCCCTCCGAATAGCTCAATATGCTTCCCGATTCTGAAGGATGGAATGAGCGAGTATCCAGTATTTAAAACAGGCTCATCCGAATCACTTCCAATGGTTGAGGCTTTAAGCTCATTGTTAATTCTGAACCAGGAGGTAACAGGGATATGAGCACCGAATCCACCTTCAGCCACCAATGAGTTATTCTCTGTTTTATGGTTATATCCAACACCTATAATGCCATAAGTGTATCTGCCGCCCGAACGGAATGTGGCTACCGTACTTCCCAATGCATCATAAGTGACAGCAACTCCCATCTCACCATTTTTAATGATGTTGATTAATCCGATGGGGCAGTCACTCTTATCAGCTATATTGACCAGTCCGGCAAATTGTACGCCATTGACCTCTTTTGCAATGTTGACTAATCCGGCAACCTGCAAACCGTTTACTTCTTTGGCAATATTGACTAATCCGGCGAATTGGAATCCGGTCATTTCAGAAGCTGTATTTGCCAATCCTGCCATCTGGAAACCACTGAACTTATTCTTATTTATATTAGCCAATCCTGCAGACTGCACTCCCTGTCCGTCATTTCCTACATAGTTTGAAAGTCCTGCCATTTGGAAACCTTTGGCATCATTCAGAATAATGTTTGAGATACCTCCCCAGGTAAATGCCTCTTCGTTTCTGGAAATACCTACAAGTAAGTTGAGTGAAACAGTATTCGTATACTGATGCGAATAGGCTCCATTGGTACTCAGAGGCGGGACAAAGCTCAATTGAAATACGGTTTTCTTGTCTTCATTGGATTGAGCAAACAATGCGCTATAAACTAATACACATAGTATTAAAACTAAAATCTTCTTCATCATTTTGGTTTTCTTTGTTACTAATCTTTATATTTCTATCATCTTGATTTCGGTTACAAAAGTAAGTTTAATAATTCTTCCTTAGAGAGTTTGTAGACGAACCATACTGTTTCTTATGACGAAATGATGAATATGAGTGATTATTCCCGTAATTTCTTTGGTGTGATAAGCCAATCCTCAACATGCGATAAACTAACTCCCAGAATGCAAGAATCTATTATCGAAGATGCATAAAACTATTCATACTATAACTGTTATTGAATCTTACAACAACTGTGTTACTTTCTTACAATAGATATAATTTTATCTTATAACAACTGTTGTAAGAATAAAAATGTGCATTCTGAGAATTAGTTTCTTGCATTGTGGCGATTACTTCCTTGCATCGTTGCTGTTCTTTTTGTTGGCACCGAAATTTGCTATTCGCGTTCTATATCTTGCATCCTGAATTTTGCTTGGGTATAAATTAGTATCTTTGTTATTCATTTTAACCACGACATTTCAGATGGATGGCAATTTTTATATATATACCGATCTCTCTGCCCTTCCTGTAGATGAACATGAAGCGTATTTGGCAGAAGGATTTGGTGGAGTTTGCACAGGTGGAACGGCTGTAATAGAGGTTTTTTCAGTCAGCCGCCAGATATCTAAAAACGACCTGGTGACAGTTTTGCCGTTACAGTCAGTATTAATCCGTGAGGTAAGTCCCGATTTCTCTATGACTTTTTTCAAAATAGATAAAACGATGTTCTTGGATACCATGAGTAGCCTGGGGAAGATTACTCCTGATTTTTTCTTTTATATGCGGAAGAATTTCCAGGTTCGGTTGACTCGGGGTGAAGTTCAGAGATTTCTTGGCTTCTGCCGTGCAATTGATTTTCGGAACAGTTCTGACGATCCCGCTTTCCGGCGGGAAACCATATTACACTTGTTGCGTATCTTTTATTGGGATTTCTACGTTCATTTCCGCAAGACCGTAAGCCGGGAGGGAGTTTCCATCCCCTTGAACTCTAATAAGGAGAATATTGCTTTCCGGTTTGCAATGCTGGTCTATGAACACTATAAGCAACATAAAGAAATGGCATTTTATGCGGACAAGCTGTGCATAACTCCTCAATATCTGACCCGAGTTATTCAGGAGGTAAATGGTCAGTCGGCCCGCGAGTTACTTGCAGATCATGTTGTACTGGAGGTGAAGGCACTGCTTCGAGACGCTAATCTTGATATAAAAGACATTGTGCGGCAAACGGGGTTTTCAAACCAATCGTCGCTAAGTCGCTTTTTTCGCCGGCATACGGGTATGTCTCCGACAGAATACCGGCGTACAATTCACATTATTCGCTAACTACAAAAACTGATAAATGGAACGACTGGAAACACAAACTTGCAATGGAGATAGTACATCTTTTGAAAAAGAGATGCTGGCATTGTTAGATGAGCAGATTTTCTTGACAGATAGCGTGTTCGCCCGTCTGCCGATGGGTGTGGAAATTTACGATGCGTCAGGTATACTCCGTTGCTTAAACGAACGGGCACGACTTATGTATGGTGTTAAGCTCGATGCGGTAATCAACAAAGTCAATCTGTTTGAAAGTCCTTATGTGGACGAGGCGCTTTTAGCGAGAATTCAATCCGGAGACGACATTGTACTTGAATTTGAATATGATTTCGACCGGATGAATAAAGAGTATTTCCATACTTCCAATAAAGATACCATTATCTACGAGGTCAAGATTGTTCCGATAACCAATAAGCAGGGGACTATCGTAGGTCATATATTGCTCACCAATGATGTGACTTCTACCAAAGAGGCGGAGTATCGGACTGAAGAAAGTAAGAAAAACCTGGAGATGGCGATGGAGGCTGCGAATATGTCTTCATGGGTATACGACGTGTACAAAATGGAGTTCGGGATCTTGCATGGAAATTCTGTTTTCAAAAGTGGTATGTCCTTGGAGCAATTGTTACCGATGCTTCATCCGCAGGACTGCGTTCCGTTAAGGGAACTATTTTCCCGGCTGATAAACAAAGAGGTCCTGCAGGGGCAGCTCACAGTACGTGTTTTCAATGAACAGGAAGGAGAATTCCGGCATTATGAGAGCCGTATGCGGCTTTCGACCGAGCATTTTGGTAAATTGCAGATTGTAGGTACCTTGCTGGATGTAACTGAAAAGCTCCAGATGGCAAAAAAGACACAAGATCTTTTAGTTAAGCGTGAACTGGCCATGAAGGTCAACGATATAGTTCACTGGGATTTCAACGTGCAGATGCAAACATTCGAAGCTTACAATGATCCGGTAAACGATTATGCTTCTGACAAGTTGGTATCTTTGGAAGAGTACTTGAATGTGATTCATCCCGAAGACAGGTCTTTGGTCAATGATGCGCTGCAATCTATGCTGTTGGGGCGGAATATGAATATAAATCTCACCTGCCGTATTCAGACCAGGTATGATGATACATGGCAATATTGCAATATTACGGGCGTTCCTTTCGAATTTGGAGAGGGCGGAGATGTTATCCGTTATACCGGCTTTAGACAGAATATTTCCAAACTCCATCAATTGAACGAGGAGCTTAAAGAACGGAACTACAAGATGGAACTGACTTTCAAAACTGTGGGTATGTCCTATTGGGATTACGATGTGAAGACCCGGCAATATCGGTCATTCAATGATCCGGTGAATGATTTTAATCCCGAAAAAGCAATTATGCCTGAGGATTATTTGAAAGCTGCCCATCCTGAGGATACGGAACGTGTTCGTGAAAATATAGTCGGCATGTCTGCCGGGCAGTATAAGGAGTTCTCGCTTCAGTATCGTTCCCGTACCAAATGGGATCAGGATTGGCAGACACTGATTGTTACCGGGCTTCCGTCTGAGCGCGACAAGAAGGGGAACGTCATTCGCTATACCGGTATCGCTTTCAACAATACGAAGTGGGAAAAAATGGCTCAGGAACTGAAAGAGATGAAGGATAAGGCCGAGCTCTCCGACCGGTTGAAGTCGGCATTTCTGGCCAATATGAGTCATGAAATACGTACACCACTGAATGCCATTGTAGGGTTCTCCGAATTGCTGGTCGACAGTGACGACCCGGATGAAAAGAAGGAGTATTGGCATATTATCGAGTCCAACAATGACTTGTTGTTGCGACTTATCAATGACATTCTGGATCTTTCGAAGATTGAGTCGGGAATTATTGATCGGAAACGTGAACGGTTTAACCTGACACAACTGTGCAATGAACTCTATGTGATGATGCGGTCGAAGATTCCGAATGCTGACGTGGAGTTGGTCCAAGATAATCCTTGTTCGGAATGTTGGATTTTCCTCGACAGTAACCGGCTTAAGCAGGTATGGATGAACTTCCTGACTAATGCGGTAAAATATACCAGATCGGGATATATCAGAATGGGATACTCGGTTGAAAAAGACGGAATTCGGTTTTATGTGGAGGATACGGGGACGGGTATCCCTAAAGAACTACAGGATCGGGTTTTCGGTCGTTTCCAGAAGCTGAATGAATTTGTTCAAGGTACAGGACTTGGATTGGCAATCTCCCGGGCAATTGTTGAAGCTGCGGGTGGAGAGATCGGATTCACTTCTGAACAGGGGATTGGATCGACCTTTTGGGCATGGGTTCCGTGTGAGATCTTTCAGCATGGAGACGTCGGTTGTCCGGAAACATCTCTTCCAAACCGTCGTCCGGTGTTTAGCGAAGGCAGTGACAGGAAACTCAGAATTCTGGTGGCTGAAGATAACGACAGCAATTTCTTGTTAGTGCGGAGTATTCTTAAGGATTACGACTTGTTACGGGTGACCAATGGTGTAGAGGCTGTTGAGGAGATTCGCAATGGGAAGTTTGATTTCGTACTTATGGATTTGAAAATGCCTGTTATGGACGGTTTGGTAGCTACTCGGAAGATTCGGGAGTTCAATAGTGACATCCCGATTGTAGCACTTACAGCCAATGCTTTCGATGCTGACCGCGCCAGTGCTATGGATGCCGGATGTAATGCTTTCTTGCCTAAGCCGGTAAAACGGAAGCAACTGTTTGAACTCCTTTCAGGGGCCTGTCGGTAAGTTTGAGATAAATAGTAATTCGCTTGTTTAGTGTGCTTCGGTAGCAGCTCTTGGAATAACTTCTACTTTATTCTAACTCTGTTGCGCAGATATCGATTGTATTCAGTGCGTCCGAGATATCAGTCGGGGTTATCCCTTGACATTCAATTCTCAGTATCTTCTCCCAATCTTCAAAGTCTACGTTCCATACGTGGATCTGCGGATATTGGGTGAATAACTTTTCTATTTTCTTTATTTCCCGCTTCTTTTCTATAGAAGTCCGGAAGATTAAAATATTGTCTGTCATTGCGATAGCTTATTTAATACCACTTATGTTATTTAGTCTGTTTAGTCTTTCTGGAAGCACTTCGTTTGATGCAAAGATAAGCCGAATAGTCTTTCCGTAAAAAGTTTGTAGACCAACCTACAGATTCCTTATGACGAAATTAAGAATATGAGTGACCAACTTCTTTTCCTGTATATTCATACTGCTTCATTGGGTTTGCAAAAATAGTGCCCCGATATCAGATTTGGTTGTCCATTCTTGCTAATCTGATGCTGGCTGCAAATAATATGCAAAAATAGCGTTCGGATTTATGAAATGTGCTTAATGAAAGAGGCGATGAGGTTGTGAAGGATGTATTCTTTCGATCTGACGGATAGCCTGTACTGTCTATTTTTTTATATGCTTCAAAGGCAATCGTGGGAACAACTTCCTGAACCGTACCAAATGTGTCGTAATATTGCTTCCGGCTATAATAAATGTCACAGCCAGGATAATCAATACAATTCCGCAACACAATCTGGGTGTCAGACTTTCCCCGAAGATTGTTACTCCGAAGAATACAGCCGTTACAGGTTCCAAAGCTCCGAGGATGGCTGTAGGGGTAGAACCTATATATTGCACAGCTTGCGTAGTGCAGAGGAAGGATATGGCTGTAGGGAAAATTGCTAATGCAATCAGATTCCCCCATAAATACCATTTATCGACAACATGCAGGCTTTGTCCGAAATCTACGCGGACTAAAAAGAGCGACAGACCGAAAAGCAATACATAAAAAGTAACTTTAAGCGTTGCCACATCCTTTAATATCGGTCGGTTTACCCCTACGATATAAATAGCATAGGAGAGGGCCGATGCCATGACTAATCCAACACCAACCAGACTAAGCGTTGTACCGTCTCCTCCTTTATATAGTAACCCAATACCACTTAAAGCTAGGAAGATACATAAGACTGTTTGTAATGTGATTTTTTCCTTGAAAGCGACAGCCATAATCAGTGCCACCAAAATAGGATAGACAAACAGCATTGTTGAGGCAATACCGGCTTCCATATAGTTATAGCTTTGAAACAGGGTAAGAGAAGAAATGGCGACCAACCATCCCAGTATGACTAACGGCAATATTTCTTTCCGCTTTAGACTAAAACTTCTACCTCTCGCTTTGAGCATAATCCCCAGGATGGGAATGGCAAACAGATATCTGAAGAAAAGAACGGAATCCGGATTCATACCTTCCTTATATAGTGGAAGGGTAAAGAGGGGATTCATACCATAAGTGGCGGCAGCAACGGCTCCCAATATATATCCTTTGACCTTTGTATTCATAAACACTAAATAATTTCTTAGTTCTGGTTTTCTTTGGGGGTGCAAAGGTAAATCTTTCCTTTATATATTGTCATTACAAACCTCTTAATTTTTGCTTTTTCCTGCCTTGGATGACTTCAGTTTTCGTATTCTCAAAATATTATTTATCTTTGCGCCATGACAAAGACATTCAAATCGGATTTGGTTTAATAAACAATCTGTGTTTCTGATACAGATTGTCCCTTCGTTTACTCTCGGATAACTCCTTTCGAGAGTAGTTTTCTATTATTATAATTCAAGTTTAATCTGTGTACAATGATGAAGGCATTGTTATGCTTTCCGTGTATGCAAAATACATTAAGAAAATGAGTAACGAAAATAAAACAATTCACGATTTCGAACTTAAATTAATCTGTGATTTCTTCTCCAATATGGAACGTCAAGGACCCGGAAGTCCTGACGTAACACTGAAAGCGCTGAGCTTTATAGATAACCTCACCGACAAATCCCTTATCGCCGACATCGGTTGTGGAACAGGAGGACAGACAATGGTATTGGCCGGACACATTCCCGGGCAGATCACCGGACTTGACCTTTTTCCCGACTTTATTGATATCTTCAATCGCAATGCAAGGCAATCAGGTTTGCAGGACAGAGTGAAAGGTATTGTCGGTTCTATGGATAACCTTCCTTTTCAGAATGAGGAATTAGACCTGATCTGGTCGGAAGGAGCCATTTATAATATTGGTTTTGAACGGGGACTGAATGAGTGGCGTAGGTATCTGAAACCGGGAGGATATATTGCTGTTTCTGAAAGTTCGTGGTTTACTGATGAACGTCCTGCGGAAATCAATGACTTCTGGGTGAATGCGTATCCTGAAATAGATACGATTCCGGGTCAGGTGGCCAAGATACACAAAGCAGGATATCTTCCCGTCGCTACATTTATTCTGCCGGAAAATTGCTGGACAGAGCATTACTTTGCTGCAAAGATTGAAGCTCAGAAAATCTTCCTTCATAAATATGCGGGAAATAAGATCGCCGAAGAATTCAGTTCGCTTCAGTTTGATGAAGAAGAACTATACAGTAAGTATAAAGCATTCTACGGCTATACATTTTTCATAGCAAAAAAGATAGAACAATGATTCATTTGAATAATTACGGTTGGAATGACAAGTTAAACCAACTAAAGCAAGAGTCAACATACAATGCCCTTACACATGGACGTATATCCATCGTACACCGCACATGTTACGAGGTCGTTTCAGAAAACGGTCTGTTTCAGTGCGAACTGACGGGGAATATGATGTATGGAAAATCAGACTTTGAGCTCCCTTGCACTGGTGATTGGGTACTTTTTCAACCATTCGACGAACATAAAGGGATTATAGTGGATATGCTGCTTCGTGAACGGACTTTATATCGCAAGAAAAACGGAACGGTTGCTGATAAACAGGCCATTGCCTCGTATGTTGACAAGGCATTTATCGTGCAAAGTCTTGATGATAATTTCAATGTTCGCAGAGCCGAACGTTTCATGGTTCAGATGCAGGAAGAGAATATTAATCCTGTATTGGTGTTCAATAAGGCTGATTTAGGGTTTGACAAGCAGAAAGTTGAAGAACAGATCAGACACATTGCCCGTCAGATACCGGTGTTTTTTACAAGTATTCATCAACCTCAGACGATTCTCCAATTACGGGAGTCTATATCGGCAGGCGAAACGGTTGTGTTTGTCGGTTCTTCAGGTGTAGGGAAAAGTTCTCTGGTGAATGCGCTTTGCGAGAAATCGGTATTACTAACGTCTGATATCAGCCTGTCCACGGGAAAAGGAAGACATACTTCTACTCGTCGGGAGATGGTATTGATGGACGGTTCAGGTGTATTAATTGATACTCCGGGCGTCCGGGAATTTGGCTTGGCCATTGACGATCCCGATTCTCTTGCAGAGGTTTTGGAGATTTCAGATTATGCTGCATCGTGTCATTTCAAGGATTGCAAGCACATCAACGAACCAGGATGTGCCGTTTTAGAAGCGGTAAGTAGTGGTGTATTGGACCGTAAGGTTTATGAAAGTTATCTGAAACTTCGACGGGAAGCGTGGCATTTCTCCACTTCCGAATATGAAAAGCGTAAAAGGGATAAATCCTTTTCAAAACTCGTGGATGAGGTGAAGAAGCGTAAAGCAAATCGCTAATATCTATTTTAAGAGTGTGTCATTTACCTATTGGGTTTGTGACACACTTTCATTTTATATTTTCAGTGAATTATAAAAACGTAGGTGTGAACTCGATGCCTAAGGCACGGGCAATATAACTTCTTGCCGTACCAACCTTCTCTGCTAACTCCTGTTGAGTTATCTTTAGTTTGTAAACTCTTGCAGATATTTAACTCTGATTTTTCTACACTATACCTTCACAATCGAGGAAACTATAGTTAGGGTTCATAGCTCCTGATACAGTTTTGCCGGGACACTTTTCTTCTGTAATGCTAGTAGAAGTGTTTTATTTCCGTTTCCTGTAAAAGCCGCCCCCATTACTTTGGGGTCGAGTGGAAATTCTTGTACCTTTGCACTCGTTTTTAGAAAAGAAGAGTCACGATGATCAATAAATATGAAGAACGTCTGGGAACCGAGCGTATGTTGCCACTGGTTTTCAAGATGGCGCTTCCGGCAGTAGCAGCACAATTCGTCAATTTGCTTTATAGCATTGTCGACCGTATCTATATCGGACACATACCGGGCATCGGGACGGATGCATTGGCAGGCGTAGGGGTAACAATTTCTCTCGTGGTGTTGATTTCTTCTTTTTCAGCAATAGTGGGCGGTGGTGGTGCACCGTTGGCTGCCATAGCCCTCGGACAAGGTGACCGCCAGCGTGCCGGAAAGATATTGGGGAATGGTTTTACCTTGCTGATTCTATTTACTTTAATTACTTCCTTCATTGCCTATACCTTCATGGAGCCTATCCTGCTCTTTACAGGCGCTTCGGAACATACATTGGGCTATGCGGTCGATTACCTTTCCATTTATTTGCTGGGAACTGTTTTTGTAGAGATTTCCACCGGACTCAATTCCTTTATCAATGCGCAGGGGCGTCCTGCCATTGCCATGTACTCTGTCTTAATCGGAGCTTTATTAAATATCATTCTTGATCCTATTTTTATCTTCTGGTTTGATATGGGGGTGAAAGGTGCTGCTTTGGCTACGGTGATTTCTCAGGCTTGCAGTGCCGGATGGGTACTGTCTTTCCTGTTCTCCCGGAAGGCTTCTCTGCCTTTGGAGAGGCGCTATATGAAGTTGAATCGGGGAATTGTTGTTGCGATGCTGGGATTGGGAGTATCTCCGTTCATTATGGCCAGTACAGAGAGTTTGGTGGGCTTTGTGCTGAATAGTAGCTTGAAAGATTTTGGAGATATTTACGTCAGTGCGTTGACGATATTACAGACTTCGATGCAATTTGCCAGTGTGCCGCTGACGGGGTTTGCGCAAGGCTTTATTCCGATTGTAAGTTACAATTATGGCCATGGTGACAAGCAGCGTGTGAAGGATTGTTTCCGTATTGCACTGATCACGATGTTCTCTTTTAATTTGATTCTGATGCTGCTTATGATCCTGTTCCCGTCAACGGTTGCATCAGCTTTTACAAGTGATGAAAAGTTGATAGAAACGGTCCGTTGGACCATGCCTGTCTTTCTGGGTGGTATGACTATTTTCGGCTTGCAACGTGCCTGTCAGAATATGTTTGTTGCACTGGGACAGGCTAAGATATCCATTTTTATCGCTTTGCTCCGCAAGGCTATTCTGTTGATTCCGTTAGCATTGATACTGCCGCATTATATGGGAGTGACCGGAGTATATGCGGCTGAGGCTATATCCGATGCTACGGCTGCAATTTGCTGTACGCTGTTGTTCTTTTGGCAGTTTCCTAAGATTTTGGGGAAGATGAAATAAGGTGGATAGAAGCCTTCCAACTACTTTAAAGTGATTATTTTCATCTTATTAGTTTGATAATAGAGAAACTTTGATTAACTTTGTAAGTGCTCATATAATGGTAATTATTGAATGGAAAATGGAATAAATGATAATATATTATCACTTATAAGTAAAACTCCGGATTCGTTGATGCTGGGTATTGCTGAACGTGTAAAGTTGAGGCGACTGGAAAAGGGATGGACGCAAAATATGCTTGCTACGAAATCAGGAGTTTCTTTGGCTTCTTATAGGCGCTTTGAATCGTCAGGGGAAATGTCCTTACGTTCACTGGTGATGCTTGCCTTTGCGCTGGATATGACCGATGAATTCGAAGCTCTTTTCAACAGTAAGACCTATCAAAGTATTGATGATATACTAAGGGCAGGGCAACTAAAACAACGAAAACGGGGGAGTAGAAATGGATAATATTTCAATAATAGAGGTCTTTATATCTGGCAGGCGCATAGGGCGAATGGCTCTTACGCCTGAAGGTATGTGTGGTTTTGAATACGATGCGGATTGGATACAGACCGGTTTCTCAATATCTCCATTCTATTTACCGTTGAAATCGGGATTGATAATGGCTAAGCGAGATCCGTTTGGCGGAAACTTCGGAGTATTTGATGATAGTTTACCTGATGGTTGGGGTAATCTTCTGCTTGATCGCTATTTGCAAGAAAGAGGAATAGATCCATATAAGTTGAATATTTTAGAACGGTTATCTCTTATTGGCTCCACAGGACGTGGTGCGTTGGAATATTACCCGGATAAAAGTGTTGTAACTGATGCTGAGTATCTCAATTTTGATAGCTTGGCAAAAGAAGTTGCAAAGATACTTGAGAGCAAGGAAAGTAAAGGGTCGGTAGACCTGCTTTATAAATATGGAGGTTCATCGGGTGGTGCCCGTCCCAAAATATTTACCAAAGTAGATGGTCGTGAATGGCTTGTGAAATTTAAGGCTACAAATGATCCTGTTGATGTGGGAGAGATCGAGTACAACTATTCATTGCTCGCTCGTGATTGTGGAATACGAATGGCAGAAACTCGCTTGTTTGATAATCGTTACTTTGGAGTCGAACGATTTGACAGAGCTCCTCAAGGTAAAATCCATACGGTAAGTGCAGCAGGATTACTTCACGCTAATTATCGGATTCCAAGCCTTGATTACTCTATATTGCTTAAACTAACACTGAATCTTACCAAGGATATGGAGCAAGTAGCAGAAATGTTTCGATTGATGGTGTTCAATGTATTGATTTCAAATAGGGATGATCATGCCAAAAACTTGTCTTTCCAATGGGCTAACGGAGCATGGAAACTTTCGCCGGCTTATGACCTTTTACCAAGTAACGGTTTTAATGGTTACCACACCACGACTATAAATGGAAAAGGAGAACCTGCACTTGCTGACGTCATTACGTTGGCAGCTGAAATAGGGCTATCAAAACAATATGCAACTCAGACCATAGAAGAATTGACAGAGAAATGTGTTGCCAAAAAGATGGTAAAATTCAGGTTGAGATAATTACCGGCTTGATGAGTATCATTTAGCTTATAACTTGATCGGTTTTAGTCGTATGGTAAAGAAAAAAACTCATATAGACTTCTGTCATGAATTGAAAGCACAGAATTTAAAAGTTACTGTCTTGGGAACATACAAGGATTACAACTCTAAAATTGCTGTAAGATGCGATAAATGTGGTTGTGAATGGTCGCCGCGTGCAGGAAGTCTATTGCACGGACATGGCTGTCCCAGGTGTGCCGGAGTCAAACTGAAATCTCATGCGGAGTTTGTGAAAGACTTAAAATCCCTGAGAGATGACGTTATCATAACTGGTCGGTATGTGAAGGCACTCGAAAAAACTAAATTCAGATTCTTGAAATGTGGACATGAGTGTGATATCACTCCTGCACATGTTCTTAGTGGCAGGGGATGTCCGGAATGTGGACGATCCCAGAAAGGAGCGTCTCAGCGCTTGACGATGGAGATATTTTTGGAGCGTCTCCATAAAATCGACCCGAATCTTGTTGTCAGCAAAGGTGCAATGTATATAAACAATCATACACTTATGCCGCTTCATTGTAATGCCTGCGGATATGAGTATCAAATAAGACCTCATGATGTTCTGAACCAACGTGGCTGTCCTAACTGTCACAGGTCCTGCACCTCCTTTTTAGAACAGTTCATATATCACTCATTTGCTCATATTCTGGGCGAATCTAAAGTCATGTCAAGAGAAAAAACGGTGATAGGAGTTGAATTAGACATATATGTGCCTGATTTAAAAGTAGCCGTAGAGCCCGGTTCGTGGCACTGGCATAAAAATATGGTAGCGAAAGACTGGGAAAAGCATCTATTGTGCAAATATAAAGGCATCAAACTCATAACTATATACGACCACTATGATGATGCAACAGCTCCTTTCGATAATTGCCTGGTGACACATTGCGATCTTGTTTCTCGCCGGAATACAGATAAACTGATTGAAATAACAAAAAAGATTCTCTCCGAATTCGGATTAAATTCGAACCTTGGTACAAGTGAGTGGGAAAAAATTAAGAAGAATGCTCAAATTGATTCAAGACGAATGAGCACTGAGGAATTTAGAGAAGAACTGTCTAAAATAAATGATAAGATTGAAATTATTGGTGATTTTGCAGGAGCTAATAATAGAATTAAAGCACAATGTAAAGTCTGTAATCATGAATGGCATGTGAGACCGTCTTCTTTACGTTTAGGTTCGGGATGTCCTAAATGCGCCGGTACTTTAAAAATGACACATAATGACTTTGTTGAAAGATTAAATTCATTACAGCCCAATGTTATCCCTCTGGCAGAATATATCAATATTGATACTTCTATAAGAATAAAATGTAAAATATGTGGCTATATATGGTTTACCCAACCCTATCATCTTGTAGCGAAATATAATAGAACCGGCTGTCCGAAATGTGCCAATAAAGCACGGAGAACCCATGATGATTTTGTTGAGGAAATCGCAAAGCTGTTGCCTACAATTAAAGTTATAGGAACCTATGTAAGCAGGAATAAACCCATATTAGTACAATGTAGTGAATGTGGCAAGACCTGGCAGGCATATCCGGGAAATTTATTGCGAGGAAGCAGCTGTAAAAGCTGTAAATTCAAGAATACAGTGCGACAAAGAAGTAAGAAGATAAGGTGTATCACCACCGGAGAAATATTCAATACATTTAAAGAGGCTGCCGAAAAATACAATATAAGCTGCTCAACAATCTGTCTGTGTTGTAATGATAGCTCTAAGCATAAACATGCCGGAGGATTGGAGTGGGAGTATACTATACTGTGAATCACGCTTTTTCTATGTTTCGGGCTTTACTAATTTATAGCCTTTGATATTTCCAGACGAAATCTATTCAAATCAAAGTAGGAAGAAAACCCCATCGTTTCCTTCCTACCCGATTCTTTATTTTCAGAAGTTTTTTTATTATGTCACAAAGACCTTTTTTATCATTTCTTCTTCATTTCCTATTTACGGTGCTTCCATCACATTAACTGTTACCGTCACCTTCTTTGCCGCATCCGACAGATTCTGTATCTCAAAGGTTGCCGCCGCATTTGCCGGGAACGATCCTGTGGGGAAATCCTTTGCATTTTGGTCCAGCGTCAAGGTATAGTCTATAGCTTCGGTGTTATGTCCTTCCGTCTTATCCGCTTTCAGCCAGGCAGGCAAACCTACAATCCGGCTACCGCCTTTGGTAGTCACAGTAAGTTTCATGGACGAGGTGGTTCCGGCATTGGCCTGTTTCTGCATACTGAGTGTTCCTGTGATCACATCCGGTGATTCTGTTCCGGCTGTGTAAGTATTTGCCGCATCCGGTTCTGACGGTGTAACTGCTGCCGCAGCAACTGTCGGCACTCCTACGGCTGCTTTCACTGCAATCTGGCTTTCTTCGCGTCCCGCCTTGCTGCGCAATAAGATGATGGCTTTCGGGAAAAGATTCCCAGAATAGCTATCGGCTTTTGACACTTTACAAGTATACGATGCCGATCCGGCACGGGTTACCGGCGTAATTTCTGTCTTCAGCCACTCGGCACCGCCACCCGCGGAACTTGTATAGACAATGCTGCATTCCGCTTCCGAATTGCTGGTGAAAGGAATACTGAAATATTCAGTCTCATCCGGGGAGACGGTGGCTGTATTGTTACCCGCAATAGTGGTTGCTCCGACTCCTGTCAGTGTCCCGATAGCCAGCTCATTTTCCGGCTGATACTCAAAGTCCCCGCCATCCGTCCAGTCCGAAACGGTGATGTTCACATCCAGCTTGAACGGGTCGGCGTCGGTGATGCGCACCGTGTAACGGTGGTTAGGCTTCACCTCGATGTAACCGCCCGTACCCGCTACCGACTGCTCAAACTCTACCATGTAACTCACCTCCTGCGGTATATCCGTCTGGTTCAGCGCATACTTTCCCTTGATAATCAGATACCCCTTGTCGGTAATCGGACTGGGATAACTGTAGAAAGCCCCTGTCTGTGTTCCCTTATTGGCATTGGCGCCGTCAAAGTCACGGTCGGGGTAGGTGATAAGCGTCTTGTCCGGATCGGCATCTTCCACGGGAACCACCGGAAAGAAGGTAACGCCTTTGCGGCCGTGCCCCATCGATACGCCGGTGATGGTGAGATGTGACAATTTCTCGTCATTGATGATATCGAAACGGGAGACGATACGCGACAGCGTCATATTGATGCGGGTACGGGAGCCCATACTGATATCCCGCAGGTCGAGCGCAGGGCTGTAGGAACCTACCATCGGCAGGGGTGTCAGCAAGATGTCCGTATCCTCGGTGGGGTCCAGCAACGGAGTGGTAAAGGTGAGGAAATCCGTTTCAGTGGGAATCCCCGCTTTGGTCACAATGTTATAGTCCGCACCCGGTGAACTCTGTTCCAGCGCTACGAAATTGGTGTATTCCGCTCCGGCTTTCAGCAATTTCGGCTGATTGGCAATGCAGTAGAATTTGGTGAACAGGCCTTTCTTGGGACGCAGGGTGGCGAGTGCTACGTTGTCACCCTCCACGGTCAATATAATTTTCGTAGCGTTAGGTATCGTAGAACCGTCCGAACGATAACAGAACCGTTCCTGATAAGTATATGGCCCTTCCTCCTTGTCCGAAGAGAACACATAAATATCCAGCGAAGTGATTTCATTCTCTTCGGTCGTGGCGATGGGGGCATCGGCGCGGGTGGTGCCTGCCGTCTTTATGTTCAGCTTGTTCTGAAAACCGAGGATGATTTCGCGGCGCGTCGGGTCATTGACCAGCGGATCATCACCGGGAGTAGTGGCCGACGGCACTTCCGCTTCGCTGCAACCCGCAAGGGACAGGGCAAGCAGGCCTATCACCCATGCGGAAAACTGTTTTCTATTTTTAATCATAATCTTATTGTTATTAATGGGTTACTGAATTAAGGAGCCACGGCCGCCGCACTCACCAGCACTGTCACGTCTTCCATGCCCGAGATATTGTTTTTCAGCACAATCGGCGCGGCTGTGAAGTCGGTTACGGCATCCTTCACGGTCAGAGTGAACGTCTGGCTGCCGGTAGCATCCGTCGGAGCGGTTCTTGCAAAGGCGGTGGTCTCGGCAATGGTGAACCAGGACGACAGCGTGCTTGCCGTCACGCCTTGCGGAGAAGTAATTTTCACCTCAACGGTGCTTCCGTCAGTGCGGGGCACATCGGTAATCTTATAGTTATTGTAAGCGGCTCCGCCTGTTGTCCCCGTCAGTTCAATCGTTGTAATGGCAGGATCGAGCAATTCCACCGTCAATTCCAGTGTCTGAGTTACATCTCCCAGATTGATAATCTCGAACTTGCTGTTTGCATCGCTGGTTGCCGTCACGTCTTTCAGCATAAGCGTATAGTACTCTTCCACCGGAGTCGAAACAGCAACATCCGTGGCGGGAGTACCCGTCGTGCTTGGCGCAGGGCCTGATTTGCTCTTCGAAACTTCCAGCCAGGGAAGCTGATTATTCAATACTAATTTCGTTCCGAACGGACAGCTTGCCCCGAGTGTGATGCTGCTCTTACTCGTTTTATACATCGTGAGTTTTCCATTCGCCTGATCGTATAAGTTGAAGTTCCCCGTATCCGCATCCGGTGTGGCAAAATCCAGTACCGGTGCCGTGGCGGGCGGCACAATGGTCAGCGTAGTATAAACCGATTCATCCTGTGAAGCCGATTCATTGGCCAGGGTCAGTGTAACGGGAACATAAGGAGTGGCGGCAGTCAGCGTATATTTGAAGGTCATGGTAGTGGTGGTCACTCCGTCCACGACTTCCGACTTGTAACTGGCATCGTCATGCTCCAGCCAATCAATGTCCCATCCCGTTGTGGTGCTGAACTTCGGCTGTACCTTGCCGCTGGCCGTAGCGGTCAGTGTGATGACTTTCTCCGTACCGTCGGCCGTCACGCTGATTTCTTTGGTGGCGACGTCCGCATCGGTTCCTTCCACATTCAGGGCGGTCACTACGGGCGCGGCATTATCGGGCTTGACGATGACTCCGCCGCCGCTGGTCCAGTCCACAATTTCAAAGAAGGCGGTGATGGTGGCTTCCATCACTTCCTTTATGTGCAGGGTGTAGCGGGTGTTGGCCACTACGTCTATGAAAGCGGCTGCTCCGCCGGTATCGGGAGCACGCTGTATGTCGAGATGGTATTCCACGGGCACAGGGTCTTTCTGCATCGGGTTCTGGTATTTGCCTTTGATGATGAGGAACGCCTCGTCCGTGTCTTTCAAAGGATAGGTGTAGAGGGCGCTCTCCGTCACTCCCTGATTGGCTTTGGGCAGCATCAGATAGCTGCCTTCGGTTACGGGGTACTTGATGAGGCTGGCAGTACGACCGGCATCATCCAGTGTGGTCAGCGTTCCCGGCATCACGGTAGCCTGGTTGCGTCCGTTTCCCAGCGCGACGCTTTCAATGATCAGTCCCGTCTTGGCGGATTCATTGTCGATGTCGAAGCGGCTCACGCGGCGTTTCAGTTCGATGTTCACCGTGGCGATATTGCCCAGTATCTTCGTTGTGCCGCTTCCGGTCATTACTAATGGAGTGCCCAGGGCGGTGCCTGCCGGCTCCAGTTTGGCGGTACAGTACTTCTCAAAGTCCGTGGCTTTCGTGCCGTCGGTTTCTATGGCTCCGGTGGCGGCGTTGGTTTTCACCGCTACCAGAGGGTCTATCGGGTCTCCGTCGGCTTTGTAGAGCGTGGTGCTGTTGGCCACGCAATACAGTTTCAGGTTGGGGATGCCCTTCAGTTCCGTCGGAAAGATGGAGGCCTTGCGGGCGGTTCCGGCACCGCTCAGTTTGAAGGTTTTCGCTGCGGTGTCGTCCTGTGCGGCGGCTTTCCACGTTTCCAGATACTGGTAGTCTCCGCCGTCGGCGGTGGCTGCAAATACATAGATGTCCAGGTTGTCAATCTGGTTCTCACTTTCGGAAGCGATGGCGCGGGTGTATTCCTGCGACTCTCCTCCGCCACTAAATACGAGACGGATCTCTTTGCCCGCTCCTTTTACCGGAGCGTCGTCGGTGCCAAGCTCCCCCTGGCTGCATCCTGCAAGTAGGACCAGCAGAGCCGACATCCAAAGCATGTTTTTCGTTTTCATCATTTGTCTATACTTTTTTTGAAAGTTAATAATCTTATTGTGAGGTATTTCCCGGGCCGTACTGCTACGGGTGGCGTAGACGGTCAGCTACGCCGGTAGTAGACGGCCGTCTATGCCATCCGTAGGTGGCCACCTACGCCACACGTAGCAGTACGGCTGCCGCCGGACTATCCTAACGGGTCCTCTTCCAGACCTCCATCAGGACCGAGACCGCCTCCATCGGGTGCTTTGCCTATATAGATGGTTTTCATCACGCTGCGCGGCACTTTCAGCATGGTCTTGCTGTTGCTGCCGAATTGTGTGGTTACTTTGAGTTCATACGTCCCGTCCGCCAGATCGGCAGGGATGATGAACGTCAGTTTCGAGGGATCGTTTGTTACCCAAAGGTCTTCGGCTACTTTGGTTTCCTTTCCTGAACTGCTTTTCAGGATGATACCCACTGACGGGTCGGTTCCCACCACTTTCAGCTTGCTGCCTGTGAGGGTGAAGGCGCGTCCTGCCGTGGCTGATGCATCCTGTGCACGGGTGGAGGCATCCTGCACGCCGCCGATGTACATGGCGCTGCCTTTCTCGCCGATGATGCCCACTGTGGTTGCCTTGATGGCTTCCCGCAGGTCGGCGCCTACATTGAAGTTCACCACGATGGAGTTCTTTGCCGGATTCCAGGTGGAGTTTTCTATGACGCCGCGGAAAGCGACCGAGGCGTAATACAATCCCGTGTTCACGCTCATGCCGGTCATCAGCATGCGTTTGATAACCCGTTTTTGCAGGTCGAAGACGTGGCGGATGGTTTCTTCACGCAGGCCGGAGTCCTCCGCTTTCAGTTCGGCGATGATGCGGTTTTCGTCCGCACTGCCGATGGATACGGGGACGAGGATCATGTCCTCCTTGTTGTCCACGGTCACGGTGTTGTCCGCCAGTTGGCCGTTGATTTGATACTTGATTTCGTTTGCCATAATTTATAAATATTTATAATGAATACTATCGGTAAAACCGGAGTCTTGCCGTTGTTAATAATTCGAATAATTATGGCATGAGGAATGAGTCTCTTAGAGAAAAGCCAGAAGGGAGTTTCACAAAAAAAATCATTCCAACATGCCAAAGAACGAAAGCCCGTTTGACATGTTGGAATGATTTTATAAATATAGGGTAACGCTTAAAAGTCAGGCGTTAGTGTGTGATGTTATGCATCTCTCATTTTACCTGATTATACTTAGGTTAATTCTTTGTTTTACACCTGTACTTCCTCCGCTCTCTCCAGTTCGCACCCTCGGAACTGCATGATGATGCAATGGAGCTGCGTGCCCTGTCGCAGTCGCTCCACACGTGGGGCGGCAGCGTAGAGGCGTATCTGGTTTACGGCATCTTGCCACTGGGCTTCGGCCTTGGAGTCAGAGTCCTTCACAGCTAGGTATTTTAATTCGATGATGTAGCTGTGGGCAACGGCGTAATGGGTAAGGTCCGCCATCAGGAAGAGGTCGCAGAAACCGTGGTTAAGTTCCATCTCAGGGGCAACCAGATAGTAGTTGCAGATGCTGAGGTAGGCAGTGAAGAACCCTTGCAGGTTGCGTTCACCCTCGATGGCGCTGCGCACGGCGGAATTTTCCTTATAGGCCCGGGCGATGAATTCAAGACCGGAACGCCACTCGCCTTTGTAGGCCATGGCATCAAACTGGTCCATAAGACGTTCGAGGTTGATGCTGTGCTTCTCCTGATACTCTTCGAGCATAAAGTCATAGTACTGCTTGCGCACGTTGTTGTTGGGGATGCCCAGTACCGGACGTTGCCCGTCCGTACCCACGATGGTAAGCATACCGTAGTAAAAGAGCAGGCTGGGAAATATCTCCGGCTTGATGATGTCACGGGCGGGAAAGGTGGTCACCAAATTAGCAACGATTTGTCCCTCCTCGGCGATACGGCGTAGCACGCCCTTACGGTCGCCGTCCAGGCGGTCCAGTTGGATGAGCTTCTTCATCTTGTTGTAATCCGTGCGGGTGTTGGGATCAATCATCTGTTCGGGCGCTTTGCCTCCATTAATGTAGTGCTGCAGGTAGTAGAGAACCATGTCGCAGTTGAACATCTTGGGGTCGCTGTCCAAACGGTCTTTGGCAAAGCAATAGTTGTCGTACCAAGGCTTCATATCGGCAATCATCGCTTCGATGTCTCCATTGTGCTGTCCGGCATCCTTATAGTACTGCAACATTTGGCGCACGTCTTCTTCGCTGAATCCCAACATTCGGTTGAATTCCGGTTCGGTACTGATGTTCCAGCCGATGTTGAATCCGCTGGTGAGGTCATCGAGCGTGACGGGGCTGACGCCGGTCATGAAGATGCGCTCGAACATGCCCTTGAACATCTTGAATACATCACGGTAGAAGCCGCTGGCGTGGGTGAGCGAGTGATAAGCCTCGTCACCCTGCTCGTTGAGCACTACATTGGTGAAGTTATCATATTCGTCGATGATGAGGTAGAGACGGGCGCCGCAATTCCGGGCCTGTCTATCCAGAAAGTTGATTTTGGTGGTGGCATCGGGCTGCTCTTTCATTTCCTGCTTAAAGCCGGGGTAGTAATAAGCTTCGTAAACGAACGCGAAGTCGTCCAAAGCACCGCAACAGTAGTTGTTGAAATTTATGGCCAGCCTGTCCGCTTGTCCGCTGACGCGGGAAAAGTCGAGAGACAGAATCTGGTAGGCGCCCTGCAAGGGCGTAGGGTACTTGCCCACCCACAGGTTACCGAACCGTGCCTTGAACTTAGGCTTCTGCGCGATGTCGTAGTAGGCCCGCAGCATACTCAGGAAGATGCTTTTACCGAAGCGCCGGGGACGGATGAAGAACAGGCTACGAGGCTGCTTCTCCAGTAAGGGTAGATACATAGTCTTGTCTACATAATACTGGTTTTGCTCCACTACTGTGACGAAGTTGGAGACGCCGTAAGGGATTTCTTTTATATTTTCTTCCATGAGGATATGTATTTTATGAGTCATTCCGAAAAGAATAGAACAAAAGTAACTGATTATTGAAGAAGTAACAAAGAAAAGGGGAAAAAAGATGGTACAGCACATAAGTACCACTTCATTATTAGTTTATACTATGAAGATAGACCAATCTATATAATTTGTACTTACTAAAATTCAGGCTTCGCAAGTAATCCGAAAAGCTTTCAGACTACTTGCGAAACTTGAATTAAAAATCATTCCAACATGTCAAAGAACGAAAGCTCGTTTGACATGTTGGAATGATTTTTTAATATGGGGTAACGCTTAAAAGTTAGGCGTTAGTGTGCGATGTTATCAATTGATCAGCAACTGCTATTAATTTTTTTGCAGGTTCAATCATTGGAGATATATCCTCTTCAGTAACATTATAAATACAATTATAATCACCTTTTTCGCGCATAGACTGTAATTGGGATAGAAAACGTCCCAGTTCTATGTCTACTAAGTTGGTTCTAACAAAATGCATCCCAAATAGATTGACTAATCCTTCATGGCTTTTGAATGCATATCCATACTCTATAAGAAGTGCAGAAACGGCATGAAAACAAGCATAATAAAGACGATTAGCTACCACTTCCCAAAAACAGAGAGTGACATTACCTTCCGCTTGTTTCAAAGTGGTACGGGCTTTTTCCATCTGGAAAATGACTAGACTTTTTCTTTCTTCATCCGATAGTTTCATAATAGTGCTACTCCTTCCTCATTTACGTTTTTATAGAATGGTGTAAAGCTACTGGCTGCCCACTCCTTAAGAGTATATAGTACAGGATTGATGCGTTCGTTCAGGTCCCATCCTAAAGCGGTGAAAGGGAATGAAACGTTGTCATAGTCTGATTTCTCCAGTTTATCCTTATCTAATATGATAAGCACATCCCAGTCAGATGTTTCATCAGCATCTCCGCGAGCTCTCGAACCATACAACAGAACTTGTGCTCCGGCAGGTAAATTAGTTTTTGCTATCTTCTTTAAAGAAGAGAATACTTTGTTAAAATTGCGTTTCATAATTCAACCTCCTTTATTTTATCAATAATCTTATTGTTTTGATGAAGGCTTTACAAAGATAATCATAATTTCTATTCTCAGCATCCCGAAGAACAGGTTTTTACGTTTTTATCAAAATGTATATTCTATTTATAGAGACACTTTTGTGTATTATAAAAATCATTCCAACATGTCAAAGAACGAAGGATTCTAAATCCTAATATTAGAGGCAAGCGGATTACAAATCCGCTTGAACGGGAGATAAAGGAAATTCTTTATTTTACCTACATATACTTTGGCTGATTCTCGGTTTTACCTAAATGTACTTCGGCTAAATTCTTGCTTTTACCTAAGTATGATTCAGCAGATTTATAGATTTCGTATTATAAAAATCATTCCAACATATCAAAGAACGAAGGATTTAAATCCTTATATTAGAGACAAGCGAATTACGAATCCGCTTGAACGGGGAAACAGTTTATCGGTGAAAAGCAACTCCAACATAGTTACTTTCTGCAACGTCTTTACTCATAAGTACCCATGTTAATTTGCATGTATATGCATTTGTATTTGCATCAGTCACATATAGGCCGCATCGCTGGCCTGCTGTATAATCCGAAGTATAGTACTTACCTCCATTCCAAAAAATAGTGAGAAAATTTACTGGGTAATTTATGGTTTTTGAGGCTCCAGTAGACCAGCTTAAAAAGCCAAAGGCATCGTTTATAGTGTTCCATGTAGGCATTAGCCAGCCATTACCCATATTGTTTACATAATTCAAAGCTGTGTCATAGTTGATATTAGATCCTAATCGTACCCAATATAATGTACCTATTTTTGCAGCCCACTGCCCGCGTCCAATAGGTAATTGGTTGTAGAATTCGATAGTTAGGTTTTGGTAATAAGTGGATTCTTTTGATGTAAAAGTGTACGAACCTAGTGATATTCCAGGAGAACCACCGCCCATATTTGTATTATTGCCTATAGCAAGTTTAAATGTGTCCCAAGGTTCACTATTACTCCACGAGTGTGTATTAGTTAGGGTAAACCTACTATCGAAAGAAGGTGTATTCAATCCTCCGGGAGAATTAATTGAGAAGGAAAGTTCCCGTTGTTGAAATAGAGCTCCGACATCTTCCTTTATATAAAAAATGGCATTATCATCTCCGGTTACATTATAGTTTATACAATTAGTCGGATTATTTGACCTCATAGTAGGGCGTGAAGAAGCATATTCTATAGTATGGGTTACCTTCTTACTTGTATCTTTGGTATTACGAATATCAAAAGTGAGTGATCCGGCAGAATTATAATTTCCTCCTTGGATTCCTACGCGGTAAATTTTCGTAGTATTGTCTGTAGTACTCACTAAACTATAGGTAAAATCTCCATTATTACTGTGGATTTCACTTCCTCCAAGCGAATACACTTGTATCTTATAAGTAGAAGTTGTTCCACTCTTTACCCGTTTGGCTTTCATCGTAGTTCCACTGTAAGTATTCGTTGTGGGCAGCGGTTCACCTATAAGAGTCACTGTTGGTGCTTGGAATTCTCTCGCAATATTCACTGTCATTCCTATGCCTCCTGTTGCATTAGTGAACACGATTTGTGTATCATCAAAACTTGTTGCGTCTTCCTTTAGTTTGAAAGTGAAACTTACTGTTTTATTTTCCGGTGTGTTACGCGTAGACACCGGTGTGATGTTCTCCAGCCATGACGGACACCTGCTTATGGTAGGTTTACTGTAATTATCCATCGTAAGGGTGAATTGGTTGTCCTTGATGATAGGCATAGTAAGCGTGGCTGTGGTAGCTGTTATAGATGAAAGACTGATGCCTGCGCTTGGATTTGTTATTTGTAAGCTACTGATTCGATTGGGGAGTAATTTCACTTTGATATTTTCGGCTTTTGTCTCGTCCGAACGATTTTTCAAGGCTACGATGATTTCTTTTTCAGTAAGATTGACATCATCCGTGCTTGCCCACCGGAAAGTATATTCTTGTGTAGTATTTACACTTGAAGTAGGATTAACGGTAATGCCCGAATTGGCTGGAAGTTCCACCTTGCTGCCGCCAATAGAAGTGATATTTATCGTGCCTGTGGATGTATTAGCGCCGATAACCTGTACCAGATAGAGTGTATTGTCCGCCGCATCCCATTTATTTACTCCGTCAGGATTCATTGTTCCGCCTGTGGATTCTACGACAGGAGTACCAAAGGTCGTATCTATTAGTATCACTTCTTCACTGCCTCCCGCTTTATCCGTTAGGTGCAGGATACCACGAGGATAACTGTCGCCCGCGTAACTTTCATTGAAAGCGATTTTGTATTTCACTTGTTGCGTGGCTTCTGCCCGTGTTGTGGTGACGGGGATTTCTTCCAGTTTCAACCAGCCGTTAGCAGGGCTGTTACCGTTATAAGTCAGTTGTACATTTACTCCGGCATTGGAACCTGTGGAGATAGTAAAACTACTTCCTGCTTTGAGCGCCAGTGTCACAATATTGGTGCTGATGTCGTAAGTGGTTTCACCCACAGGCAACAAATCAGCTACCGCGATTGTCTCCAATCCGTTGTCGGGCTCGTAATCATCTATATAGTCTCCTGTTTCCCAGTCCACCAGACGGATATTGGCTGTCAGTTCAAAAGGGTCAGCTTCTGTGATCTGCACCGTATAGCGGTGGTTGTGGTTTATCTCGATGCGCGTACCGTTACCGTCGGTTACACGTTCGAAAGGGATGCGATAAGATACCTCTTTCTTTTCATCCGTCAGATTCGCTGCATACAATCCTTTCAGAATAAGGTATCCCGCATCTATAGCATTACATGGATAGCAATAGAAAGCTTTGGTGGTAGTTCCTGCGTTAGCGTTCAGTCCGTCGAAAAGGCGGTAAGGGTATGTAATCAGTTGACCGTTTGTGGCGGGAACATCTCCTGTCGGACGAATGGGGAACAGTGTTACACCTTGTCTTCCGTTTCCCATACTGATATCTGTGATAGTAAAATGAGACTTCGTAGCATCGTTTACTATATCGAAGCGTGCCACGGCGCGAGTAAGTGAAACATTAAGTCGTACGTAAGTCCCCATACTGTATTCGCGCAAGTCGGTGGGCTGGCTGTTGGCACCGGACATGGGCAACGGGGCAAGTAGTATATCAGCATTAAAGCCGGTGGAATTTAATAGCGGGGTATTCAGTTTAACGAAATCACTCTCTGTAGGTGTTCCGGGGCTCGTTACCATGTCTCCGGGTACGCTGGACTGTGGTTGTGAACTTTGCTGTAACGGGGTATAATTCGTGTATGTATTTCCTGCGGCATCATCCATTTCGGTTTGATTGGCTACGCAATAAAACTTGGTGAATAAACCTTTGCGGGGGTAGAATACCACATTTACTTTCCCGGCGGCCTCGTCCGCTTTCAGTTCGAGAGGGGAAGTTCCTGTGGGCAAGGTTCCGGCATCCGAACGGTAGGAGAAACGTTCCTGAAAGGTGTAAGGCCCTTCCTCCTTGTCACTGCCGAAAGCATAAATATCGAAACTTTCAATACGGTTTTCATCCTCTTCGGCTATACCGTCGCGGGTGATAGCCCGGTTCTCGGGTGTACCGTTCACAAGGATCAGCTTGTTTTGTAGAGAGATTACCACCGAACGGCGGTTGGGGTCATTGGCCTGCGGGTTCTCCGGTGTTTCGGGAGTGCCGCCTATTGTTTCTACTTCGGAGGTGCAACCTGCCGTCAGGCAGGACAGTATCACCAATGAGAAGTACAGAAAGAATTTAGCGAATGCTTTCATGCTTATTACTTTTATGCGGTTATTACTTATTTCCATTCCTCGTTCTTTTTATTCTCTATTATGTTTTCTGTTTTTCGTTCTTTATTTTTCATTCTTCATTTTCTTCAGGTTCTTCCTCGCCTTTTCCGGTTCTACTCCCAGTGCCTTGCGAAACCATTCTTCCGCTTTCTTCCGGTCACCTTCCAGATAGGCCAGCACACCGAAATCATTCCATGCACGCGGGTCATCGGCCACCTTGTTCAGATATTGCCGTGCGCTAACCGGATCACCTGCCATGATTACCGCCGAAGCCGCATTAATATTGGCCAGCACGTCATCCGGAAAGTGGTAGGCGGCTATCTCATAAATTTCACGATATTGCTCCGTGCCGGGGCGATAAAATGCGGCTACCCGGTACATCTCCTGCAATGACAGCAGGCGGGGATGGGTATATATCAGACTTGCCGCCTCTTCGATATTGAAAGCGCGGGCCTCATAGCCTACCGTGATACGGATACGTCTCAACTGTGGAAAATAGCTTTTCAGAAGTTCCCGATATACGGTTCCTCCGTGCATATCCATTAATTGTTTTTCGCGTCCTTCAAAAATGCCGGTTCGGGCAATGAGAGACAATACTTCGTCACCGTGATTCATGGGGCGACGTTGCAGAAGTTCCACCAATCCGTCCCAGTCTTCGGGTATGGAAGAAACTTTATAAAGATCGTGCCCCGGTGCATACGTGGCACGCATATACTCCTTGAAACAGCGTGCGCGGTTGGAAGCCAGTATTTCATTGTCCTTGTATGTCCCGTCGGGCGAAGCGTAACCGCAGATGGAGATACTCGAAATATTTGCCAGATTCCCCTCGGTAAGTGGACGCATCAGGCTGTCCAGTTTCTCCAGTTCGGGGCGGTTGTTGTGGAATTCACGGCGCACGTCATAAACTCCGGTAGGGTAGTCTATATATAAGGTGGCACTTTCCGAACGGTGTTTCTGAGTTTCCATATCGGGGGTGAGGTAAGTTACCATGGCTGTACACTCGGCACAGGGCATACAGTCCGGCCTGCTTTGGGTTTCTTGCCGGTTGGCGGCATTTTCATCTCTTTCTGTAACTGCCTGCGGGGTTGCCGTCTGCTCCGGCAGATTTACAGCCTGTCCTTGTGAAACGGCCATTTGCCCCTGTGAAACTGATATCTGTCCCTGCGGAACATGGAAAGGGCTTGTCAGGGCAAGATCGGTTATTACCGGTTCTACTCCGAGCATCTTCATCCGGCAGCAATCCCGGTGTTCGCGCATCAACACCAATGAAGCGTGTTCCATCCATGGGCTATAAGCAACGGATACCTTATAAATAATACTGTCTTTCCGGTTTCTGTCATAAAGCGTACGGTAAGGAGGCAAATAGCCGGGAGACGGTTGAAGTGCCTGCCGCCTGTGGTCGGCACGGGCACGGCGACGTCCGCTCACTACCACGGCGGGCAGCTCTTGCAGACGCCCTGCACCACGCAGCACGGGAGTGAACAGATAAGCCTCCGCATTCCCCGCTTTTGCATCACTCAGATTGAGTAGCAGTTCTATGTGAAGACTGTCTCCCTGTGTAAAGGCGTGCGAACCGAGTGTTAAAGTTCCGCCCGCCCATGCTTCCGCAGTCAGCAGTACCCCAACCAGACATCCTATTATTTTCTTCATCCTTTTCATCCAGCCTCTTTAATTTTTAATTGTTTTTCATCCCAGTCCTCCGCCTTCCGCCCAGTCCGACGAACTGAGCTGTGTCACTACAATCTTCTGCCCGATGGTTACCAGCAGGTCAAACTCCTGTTCCGTATTTTCATCCAGACTGACAGGCAGTTTACGAAAGAACAGTTGCAAGTCAATCTCCTTCATAATCCGCTCATTACCCCGGTAGATACTCAGCAACGGATGTGATCCTGATGTCAGGCGATACGTTACCAATTCTCCCGTCAGTTCATCGTTATAGTTCATCGCCGCCTTGGCTTGATGCCATATTACCGGGCTGCCTATGGAGGGAAATGTGAAAGCTCCGTCACCACCGGCCAGCGGTATGTCGTAACCTGCCGGAAAGCCGTATTCGCAAGGCACGCCCCGCAGGCGGAATGTATATCCTCCTGTTCCTTCCGCCGGATAGTATCCGTCTTCCCAATGTACGGTAATCCGGAGGACGGCGTGGCAGTGGGTCAGGTAGATGGTCCGGTTCACTGAATTTCCCGTAGCGGGAATTTCAAACGTGCTATATCCATAGTATAGTCTTTCGGTGTTTGAACGATATTCGCTTGTGGATGTCCCTGTGGGTGTTCCCGTAGCCGAAGTCATTGCCAATTCACGGATTTGTGTCACGCCGGGTTGGGGTGCGGGTACTACATCGCTTTCATATCCCCAGTTTCCCCATGCCACGAGGGTATATCGTCCGGGAGCTAACTCTCCCTGCCAATACTCCAGGCTGTCACCTTTCAGTAGCCGGATGTCCTTCAACACTCCGTCCGCATCGAAAAGGAACTGGTGGATGTTGTCCACATACATGGAGAGTTGTCCGGCGTCGGGCCTGCCGGCATAGCGGTAATTCAACCGTGCATTGTAGGGACACACTCCCGGTTCGTCAAAATCGAACGTGCAGGAGGTGCAGAACCATAGTATGCAACAGAGGATTACCATAACTTTCATCGGATGAAATAAATGAGTGACACACCGGCCCGTGTAGGTCCGAAATAATTCCTTTTATAATGTCCCATGCGCTCGCCGCAGCCTGCGCACCGGTATTTATCATATTCCATGCGGGCATATCCGCCACCAATTACGGCTTCTATCGAGAAGCGGTCGCCCAGCACCCAGTGGTAACCGTAAGTGATGCCTCCGCCATACAGGTCACCCCGGTAAATAATGTCTTCCATACCCGAAAAGAAAGGAATCTGGCCTACGTTGTAGTAAGCGTAATGTCCGTGCACTCCCAGGAAGTGTCCTTCGAACTTGCGGCAAGGCCAGTAGCGTAATTCCGGTTGTATCAGGTAGAGATTCAGTTTCATATCATTGCCGAACTTCCAGGCATTGTAAGCCCCGTTCAGTGCCATTGTGAAATGACGGCTGATGCTGGTTTCCACTCCTGCATTGGGTGTGGTAGTTCCCCACAATAGCAGGTCGGTGCGCAATGCCACGCGTTGGGCAAAGGCAGCGGTACTCATCAGACTGAGCAGCAGGAACAGCAAATAAAGTCGTTTCATGGCAATTCGGATTTATTGCAAAGTTTAGATATGGGGGATGGAGTTCTCCATAAGGCATTCGCTCACGGGAAGTTCGGCTATGGAAATTTCCATCAAATAAAGGCGTGTCATCTGATTGACAATGCCCAGTTTGCGGGCTGTCGTCCCATAACAGGAATAGAATTTTTCGTCACTGGGGCGGTTGAAGTAAACGCCTTCTCCCAATGCTTCAAGAATGGAAAGGAGGTTGATTTGATGATATGCACAGGCAAGGTGGTAGGATTCGGGGCGGTTATCAGACAGATTATCCGGTCGATTTTCTATCAGTGCTATCAGGCGTCCTTTTGATAGCTTTTGCAGCAGGTACGTAACTTCGGAAGGTGAAGGATTAAGGGAAGTACTTAACTGGTAATCCTTATACTGTATGTCGTGCAGTACTGCCAGGGCGAGTTTTGTTCTGAGTGTTAACATAGCGCTTGCTTTTTATGTAGATTATTGTCTGTTTTGTTTGGAATGTTCCGATTCCCGGTAGGAAACGGAACGGGCGCTATTGCAACCATAGATTGGACAGATAAAAATCATCTTCCATTTTAAAAAGGCAGACAATTCTTAGCTCTTCCTTCCCTCTATTCTTAGATTTAGTAATGAGATTCCCCTGTATTGAGATATGGGTAGGGGAATTATGTCTTCAAACAAAAAAAGTGAAAGCTTTTTAATCAATACAAAGAGCTTTTCCACTGATATACCATATTATTACAGGAATATAATATTTATTGACATGACTTTTTGAGACAAAATCTAACTTTCAGGATAAGAGAGATGTTTTTGTCGTGTCTGGTGTTGTAATTTAACTGATTTTTTACAGAAAACTGGGAAACTTCGATAAGTATTTCCTGCTTTCCTTGTTTATTTCAATTGGAAATTGTTCCTTTACCGCCGGAATCGTTCCGTTTCCTACCGGGAATCGGAACAGAAATATGAAGCTCATTCTGAGAGCTTTTACTCTCTTTATCATTCCTATTTCCTTTTCCCCTTTCTTTCTCTTTCCCTTTCCATTCCTTTGCTGCCATCGGATTAACTAATGCTGCCATTTGCAAATTCACCACCGCCAGTTGTTCATCAGAGAACGACCTCAAATAAGTATGCGTAATTTCTTCCGAAGCATGGCTCAACCCTGCACTAATCTTAGATACGGGTATATCCTCATTATACGCCAGAGTCGCCCACGTATGCCGTGCTACGTATGAAGTCAGCCTCACTCCCAATCCCAATCGTTCAGATAATCGATACAAATGTTTATTGTAAAGTCGCAAGGCACTCTCATATTGTTTCCTCTCCTCAGGTATACTTCCCGGTTGGCGTATAATCCTTAATAAATAGGGTGAACCCGAATCATCACATAAATACCTCTCGATAATTTCCCACATCCACGGTTCAAGCGTAATCGTCAACATCCTCCCCGTCTTGCTACGGCGATAGCAAAGCACATTATCATGAATATCCGTCTTCCTCAAATAAGCTAAATCTATAAAAGGAATCCCCCGTAGATAATAAGAAAGAATAAACAGATCCCGTGCCACCCCCAAACTTGGCACATCCTCCAAATCAGCATCCGCCACCATACGAAGCTGTTCAAGACTTAACGCCCTTTTCCTCGTCTCCTCGTATCCCGTAAATACCTCACTAAAGAGCCGCTTAGCGTCTTTCAGCTCTTTCTCCTTTTCTGCTTCTCGACAAATAGCCCGCAACGCTCGGAAATAACACGCCGAAGTATTACGTGAACAGCCCGAAGCCCATAAATAGTGTTCAAAACTTAGCAAGAATCCTGCTGTTAGATTTCTGAAATCAAGGGATTCTATATTAGTAAACCCTTCCAAACTATTCAGCATACTCCTGCAAGTATGTTCCGCCGAAAACTTAAACAACTCCCCAAAACTATTCGCATGAGCTACAATACCTTCTTTTAATGTCTTCATTTTCATCATACTGTTCTTTTAATGAATGATTATCCCCTCTCAACTCCATCCTCCATCATTTGTTTTGTATGAAAAAGGAGGTAAATATCAAAAGTAAGAACAGGAAAGTTGACTGCTTGTCATAAAATATATATAAATACGAATATTCTGTATATAAGGTCCCCAATTTAAAACAATTTATAATCAGGGATATAGCAGTGTGAATAAAAAAGATATAAGAGATTTTATTTTATAGGAGTTTGCTTTAAGTCGTACTAGCTATACACATTCTTTCCTAAAATTATGCTATGGTCACACTAAACTATTAATTTAGGGGTTCGACTACTATTTCTTGTTATTCCTGAAGGATAAAGTTTTTTATCTATGCTATTGTTATCTGTATTTTGTAATAGTATAACTACTCAAGTTTCACATGTAACCTATCAGGCTGAAAGCCTTTTTATTATATAGCGTAGGACATCGCCTTATGCACCGGATTTTCCTCCTCTCTAAGCCCTGAAAGGGTGAAATAGAAGTTATAGACCCTGTTGCGCCCTTTCGGGGCTTAAATAGAGAGGCCTATTATTTACATAGAGCGATGCCCTACGCTTTATAATTTCAGGCTTTCAGCCTAAAAGAACACATGCGAAACTTAAGTAACTATAATAGTTTTAAGATATGGGGAATTCGATGAAAAGAGAAATTAGAGTAACATTGGTTGATTCGAGATCATAATCTGAACTGTGTCAGCAAAGAAAATGGAGGATTAATTTTGTCAACAAGGTTCAGATTATGATCTACTAAAAACGAAAAAATGGGCAACGTTACCAAGTTGCAATTTTCATTTTAATGTTTTCAACTTACTAAAATAGGGTTGCCGCAGCCATATTTCGCCATCACCCACAGCGATAAATCGCTGCTTAGCACGTGTTAAAGCCACATTCAATAAATTCGGTTTAGATGAAGCCCAGGAAGCAGCACCTTTTGATTTTTCATCCAGTCCCAAGCATAAAATAACACCAGCTGCTTGCTTGCCCTGAAATGTATGTACTGTTCCTATGTGAGTCTCCAACCACTTTTTCAAATCTCGATCTTCTATTAATTTGTAGGTCGCTAATACCTGTTTGATAGGCATACGTAACTCCTTTTTTAATATGAGGGGGATTTCTGAAAATGGAGAAATTACAAATAAGTCGGGTAAATCATGCAATTGATGTATTTCTTCAATGATTATTTGCTTGATTAGCTCTCCTTGCTCCGGCACATAATGCCGTCCATTGACCTTGCCAGCCACTTGTATAAACTCGTTTTTTATAGACAGGTGAGAGCTACCAGGCGTTGTAGAATTATACATCATTCCATTATATGCAATTTCGTTAGCAATGGAGAACATTGGATCAAGGCAACGACGATGTACCCGCAATGGAGAGCCTGTCCAAGTTTCATTCGTTACCCAACCGTACGGATTTGCACGATCGGCCATTGACTGAACAGAAAGTGAAGTATGTATCTGTGTTTTATCCAGCCCAAAGTAACTACTGATATTATTGATAATCTGTTCGGGTATTGTGACAACAGGTTCTATTTGAAAAGGATCACCTACGATAACAGCCCGTTTGGAACGCCAAATTGCTCCTGCTGCAGCTTGTGGAACTGCCTGACCAGCTTCATCCACAAATAACCAGGGGATTGTTCCTGCTCCCATCATACTAAACATACGTTGGATGGATGCAAATGTAGAAGAAACTACAGGGATTATCAACCAAAATGTATTCCACATTGCCTGTACTTCTTTTTCTGTGAGAGAGCCTCCTGCTTTAAGATAACTAAAGAAGCCGTCGAGTGTTGTTTTTATACGACTCGATGTTGCATTAGCTCGGAGGATAAACAACTCGTTTACTTTCATGGCTTCAATGAATAACTCCGATTGTAATTGTTTAAGTTTCATTGAGTACCAAGGGGAAACTTCTTGCATTTCTTTTGATTCAATCCGTTCCCAAAATGAAGCATCAGCATACGCCATTTTTAATTCCTGGCGAGCAGCTTCGGTAACTTCCAATAGTTGAGTGTGTTTGAGAATTACCTTGTCATAATCCTTTTGACATTGTTCTTGTAGCTTACTTAGTTTATCAACTTTCAGGTCAAGTTCATGTAAAGCATTCTTTTGCTTAGCTATATTCTCTATTAATTGGTTATATTCCGCAAGAGTAGAATTCAAGGCTCTTTTATAGTGGGTTCGTACCGTTTTATTAAACAAATAAATAAAGAAGCTGGGACGGGTGGATTGCAGTACCTTTAATTCGTTCATAGCTTTTTCTTTTTGTTGTTTACTCATTTCCAGTTCAGTGGATAATAAATCTCTGTCTTCTCGCTGTTTGTCTACCTCTTTTTGAGCATGAGATAATTGATCTTCAGTATTCTTACGCTCAATACAGAGTTTTTCAAACTGTTCTTCATTTTTCATAAAATCAGTTAGACGAGATTTCTCTTCCTTTACTTTTTCTAATTTGCTTTTAAATGATGAAACAACCTCTAGCCATTCTTCTTCTGTTGGTTTATGATCGGTTAGCTTTTGTTTTAATGTATATGGTTTCTTTTCTGAATCTCCTTCCCAGATTTTATTTATCATTTTTCTCTGGTTCTCTTTATTACCCATTACAGCAGCAATTAGTCCCCAATATTCTTCATTCAGGCATTCTTCGCTCACTCGCCGAAAATATCCAACTTGGTCTGAATAACCTTTTGCTTCCTTTTTTAAAGGTAGTTCTCTTGAAATATTTTCTACTGCTCCGTTATTAGAAGAAGCAACCACTATGCCACCGAAGCAAATAGATGGATCTGGCGCATAAATAAATGGGGTATAGTTATTCACCTGTACTTCTCCTATTTTTCGAAATGCTTTTGCAGGATCGGTAAAGTCAACCATCTTTTTGGCACGTTTCACTAGAATAGCAGCGACTATATCTCTTAATAAAGTGGTCTTTCCTGTACCGGGAGGTCCATTTACTGAGAATATTCCTTCTTGTTTTTCTCCTGATAAATCCTTACTAACCATATTCACAGCAAACTGTTGCATCAGACTAGCTGTGTGAGGAGATGGCCAGCAACCATCCGGATAATTCTCCGGTACTAAACATTCTTTCAATATTTCTGGTTGAAGTGATAGATCGGAATGGATAAAATTTTTATTCATGCAGGCATTCAGATAATTCCGAAAAGCTACATTGTAATCTCCTTTTTCTGGAGAAGTAATTATTCGCTCTAAATCGTCAATATAGAAACTGTTCAATAGGTCTGCGTTTGATTCATCTTTATCCGAAGTATTATTTTTCTTGTGTACTTCTTCTGTGCGGACATATATTTCTGTATCAGGTGAAGAGCTCCACTTTAAGTCTTGTATGATTAAAGATTGTATTTCATGAATCTTTTCAAATGTCTGAACATCCGATAAATAGCTTGAATAGTCTTCTGCCAGCTCTTTTTCATTTTCAGTCAATCGTTCCAATAGGCTCTTTCTCAATTTATTAAAATCATCTGCCCAAGAGTCTGTATTCACTTTACCTTCTTCCAATTGCCTTAAGGCCCATGGCATAGTGGAAAAACCCAATGTGTTTTGTATATATACTCCCAGATTATCTAATTTAAAAGAAGCATAGCATACTTTGGCATCTGTTATGTTTGGATTATAACTTTCATCTTTAAAGAAGTTTTTTACAAAATCAGAAACAATTTTCAGAGAAAATACTCCTATATAGATAGTGTACTGAATTGTTTTTTTAGGATCTTTGGCTTCCAAAGGATACATCCAAGGAAGTTTCTTCAATGGCTTTATGCTTTTATCTTTGGGTAAAAGAGCCGGAGCAAAGTGTTCTAACTTGTGCCAACAAGAAAGTATGCGCATATAATCCGTCCTGTTATTTTTTATCATACGAATAGTCTTGTTTTATTGAGTTAATGGTCCAGCCTCCTATTCCTATATTTTCATCAGGTAATTCTTTGAGTGTGCACAAAAAGAATTGCGGTGGAATTTGCATGATTTCCGCGGCTACTTCTGTCATTCTATGAATTAATTCACTTTCTTGTTCACGGATGAGTGATCCTCCTTCAATAGTAATATATGGCATTGTGTATTATTTTATTGGCGTTTTTATTTATCTCAGATATAAACTGTTATAAACTTTTAAATCTTCGACAAATGCAAAAGTAACTATTGATTTGAACATAAGCAAGTTGTAGTAATTTTATTTTTTTGTCATCTTATTATTAGATGTTTTATTACTAACGAAAGCATATCCGGTTCTGATGACAGTAAATATCGCTTTTGGGCGATTACTCAACAGTTGATTAACTAAAAGTTTTATAATGACGCTGTAATATTGTGTTATGAGAACAAACAATACAGATCATAATGAATAATAGAAAGACCTAGAAGAATTGGCTGACGAATTTTTGTTTATATCTTGATTTACATCATCAGGCGTTGAAAAACATAATAATTAAAAGAAAAAAGCAGCCATCTGAATTAGATAGTTGCTGATTCTATGTGATCCACCTGGGATTCTCCTTGCAGAGTTACTACGCTGATATTTAAAACTTTATATTTTTAGCTTCAAGCATATCCCATGAATTATCCCACTAATTTGCTACGTGCTTTTGCGGTAGTTTGCTTATGGAGAATACTAGGGACAAAGATCAACATATTTGTTGGTTTATCAAATTTCGAGAGCATATAGGCATTATAATTATTATAAGGTAGTAATAGCTTCTTTTACTACATCATTTAACCAATTGTGTCCAATTGCAAAATTACGAAAAGCTAAAAATTCATTATCATTATCATTGGCTTCATTAACAAAACGTCTGACCAATATATTTATAGCCTGCTTTTGTTCTTCTGGAGTTGAATTATAAACAAGCTCTGAAATTATTTCTCTCTTAAATTTATCAATAATTTTTTTTCTACTATCATTTAAATATTTACGGTCTATTCTACATGTTTCTATTGTATATTTATAATCTTCGTTATCAGAAGTTATTTTCCCATCTCTTTCAAATATCAAATAAGGACTTGGATCTGATTGCTCTGGATTTATTAACTTTGGTTGTTCTTGAAGATTATATTTGTTGGATGATATAGTATTGATGCTTTTTAAATCTTTTGTACTAGGGCATTTAGCTCGCTTTCCTTTTATTGCGAAGTTTATGCCTTTATAATTATTGCAGTAGTGGCACGCTAATAAAAGATTATCCCAACTATATGCTAACCAGTAGTAAATTTGCTTAGGTCTAAAATGTTCAATATGATATTGTTCAACCTTTTGTTCGCAAAAAGCACATTTGCTGTTATATATAAGCACTAATCTATCTCTAATATCATCAGTTTTATATCGATCATTGTAAGGTGCTTCATTAATATAATGTTTCTTTGCTATTAGTTCTAATCTCCTTTGGTGTGTTAATTTATCATCACCAATAACTAGTGATGGTGGTATTACTGCTAAGTCTTTATCGATCTTCTTCATTTTGATATTCTTCTAAAATGCTATCTATCAAAGAGTCAATTTCGTTCTCACTAACAAAATTCTTACCTTTTTCTTTTTGTTCCTGTAACTTTGAAATAAGTTTCTTATTTATTTTATACAATAAATAAGTGTCGTTAGTATCGGAATTATTATCATCTGTGTCTAATCTGGAATCTTCCAATCCAAACAGAGAAGAAGTTACTAAAGTATTCATCATGAGATGATCTAAGTCCTTTCTATAATAGGGTTCACTCACTTTTGTTATGCCGTTCACTCTATACGTTCTAAATATAATAGAATCGTCTGATGCGCCTTGAATAATTGTAGGGCTGTGCGTTGTAAATATGAACTGTATATTTGGAAATATATTTCGTAACTTACTAACAATTATTCTTTGCCATTTTAAATGCAAATGTTGATCTATTTCATCGACTAAAACAACACCTTTCGTTTTGAATATATCATTGCTATTGTTTTTGTATAAACGATACAACAAATCACAGGCAAAAATAATGATACTCCTATATCCTTCTGATAATTGATCTATACCTAGGAAACATCCTTTTTCCTCAAAAAAAACCCTGCTCCCTTCAATGTGAGTTTTAACGTTTCTTTCGAGTAAATTAAATAGAATGTCTTCTAATTGTTTGGTTGCAACTTTTATTTTTAGTTTATTTTCTTCAGCTTGTTCCTCTTCCAGTTTTAGATTTTTCAGCCATTGCTCTGGACTATTTAGTGTAAGATCATTGTTGAATAATGACATGAAACCATATTTTTCAGAAGGATCAGCATTATATCTTCCGCGATGTGTACCATAAGCATAAAGATTATCAAGATATATTGCATTAGAAATATTATATTGATGCCCCCACTCATCAACACCATATAGATCGCTATTATTATCCAATATATCGGATGCAATTCCTGTATCCCGCTTTTCAGTTTTATATTTGATGTAATTTCCGTTAAAAGCAAGATATATTGCCATTATTATAAGTGACTTTCCGTCACCATTCTCTCCAAGAAAATATATTTCTTTTGATTTTTCAAAGTCAATATCTACTGGCTCTTTTATTGATAGAAAATTCCTGATATGTAATTCTTTAACGTAACATGCATTAAAGCTATATCCTTCAAGCCATGTTTGGAATTGATCAAAAGTTAAACTTAAAGCTTTATGAAATTCATTTTTTTCACATATACTATAAAACTCATCATTCGAGAGTTCTTTGTTTGTAAATCTGGAAAACCTTTCTAATAATACTTTTTTAAATAATTTTCCAACTTTAGGATTATAATATACGACGGAGAAGTCATAAGGTACTTCATTTTTTCTCCTATTTGTCGGTTCTGTTGCTTCTGCAACCACTAAAGCACTGCGAATATTAGTAAGCTGTTTGTCTTTAGAATCAATATAAAAGACACCTTTCATGTTATCTTTTGAATACTTAGTTGCAAAGTCTTTTACAACCCCTCCATGAGTAAAGATCAGAGCTAGTAATGAAAATATTTTCTTTTCTATTGGATATTTTTGAATTTCAATCCAATAATCAGGAATTGGATCATCTAGAGAGTTGATACCAAGAAATGAACGCAAAATTCTTTCATTAATTTTTGCTTCCTTATTTTTATATTTCTGTATAGTATCAACACTATATATAACATCCAATGCTTGGACTATATCATATTTAGTCCATGATGTCCTTAGTTCTGTAAAATCTATCTGAATAGAATCCATGATTATACTTTTTTATAAGATATAATAAGCTCATTCACATCTAATTGATATTCATCAGAGCGTCCCATTTTGCTGTGAATATATTCCCTTGATTGTAAATCGCATTTATATCCTTTCCCCAAGACAGAACTCCCAATGTTTAATATTTCTTCTTGACTAATCATTCCATTATTGCTGTAGCTTAAGACTAAATGGGATTCCCTATTTTTAACCCCTTCAAATAATAATTTGAAAGCATTTCTCACCTCTTTCTTCTTATCAAAAGGGGATTGATGCCGATCATCCCTATACCGACCTTTATACTTTATAATGGGGTGATCATATCGGACTAAAGTTTCTATAGCATGATAAAACCTTGAGTAATGAACCGTACTATATGGTGGGTCTGCATAGACGATAGAATTTTTTTCTATTACTCGAAGACAATCCATATAGTCTAGTGATGTTACTTTATATTCAAAATTAGTTTCTATATTTAATGTGGAAATCAACTCTTCAAATTTTTTAGAAAACAAATTCCATATATTTTTATGACGATATATTAAAATATCATTCATATTAGATTCAGTAACATCTCGATATTGCGCAAAATGACCTGTACTTTGTGATGCATAAGACATTGAAAAGATTAAGGCTGACAATATTGCATAATACGAAGGTGTACCAATATAATCTTCTGCTATTGCTCTAATAGAATCTATCCATACACATTGTTCAAATGACCAATATGTACCAGAATAATATTTTGTGAATAGGTTAAAACCTATTCCAAAATCAAAACTAATCAGTTCTTGTTGAGCTTTCTCAAGTTGCTGTAACTCTTTATAGTTGGTAATTTGGGTATAATCAAATTCTAATTGAGGATATCGTTTTTTGAACTCTGCGACTAAAAAACAAACACGTTCCTCAATCTCCTGTATTTGTAGAGGCGGAATTAAACGATTTAGATTTAGCAAATACGTATTACTAAATATGGCTGAGTATTGCTGTATATCGTTTGCATGTATATTATATTCGTCTTTTAAAGATGCGGAAATAATAGATGTTCCTGAAAATAAGTCACATAGCCATTCAGAAGCCACATTTAGATTTTGAATTGATTCTGTTACATATTCCAATATTTCTCTTTTGGCTCCCATATATTTGATTAAATGGGGTATATTTTGACTACTAATCATAAACGTAAGTTAATTCTATTTCAATTATATGCAAATATAGAGAAAGTTTTCCGCTTTCTCGCTGGATTTGAGATTTTATATATGCAAAATATAGTATCTCTTCTCATAATACTTTTAAAATTAGAACAGATACTTTTACCGTTTGGGTTTTCTCTGTTTTCTCTTTTGGGGTTTAGGCATTTGTTCTTCTAATAATGTAGAACTCAATGTAAAATCTACTCCCAATGAAAAGATAGATAACAAGGAATCACCGCCATTGTTGTTTTGTTGATTATTAGAATGTTTGTTTTCCATTCTTGCTATCAAGATTGCAACAAATATTGTTTTCTTTTTCACTGGACTTGGAATATATCTTTTTTCTTTTCACCAGTAAAAGTTTGCGTCTGTAATTCAAGTTGTGAAGAGATAGAATCGTTTTTCATTGTGTTGTGGTAGTCAAACGATTCGTAATGTTGGCGGTCGTAACCAAAGAGTTTATCAAAGCCCTGTTTCGCTTGTTGGAACAGGCTCATGCGGTCAAAACCTCCTTTGATTATTCCGTTCTTGGTATTCTTATGATTGGTAAGTGGTGATAGCTTCTTTTTATTGGTTTGGTCTTTCCTGCTCACAATCAAATGGCAGTGGATATTCAGCTCATTATCTGAACGGCTACGATCAAAATGAATCTTACCATAGAATTTTATATCCGGGGTGGATAGTTCTTTGTTGAAGTTCTTGGCATATTCAGAAATGAACACTTCCCGGATATAACGTTTCATTGCTTTGGCTTGTTCCTGTTCTGTGTTACCCATCGCTCGGAGTTCTTTTTCCGATGGGCTGACATGAATAGCATAAAACTTAGCATCCGTTTTTAGGAGTTGCCCGATATTAGTATCTATATCTTTTATAACGGTTGATTTATAAATATTATCATCTGTCAGATTGAAAAAGTCTTCGGTATAGATACCTTTTTCCATCCGTTCTAAATCTTCATGTTCCCTTGAAACGGCTATTTTCTGCTACTAACTAGAAAAAGAAATCCCCGATAATGCTTGATTATCAGGGATTTGCTTGATTTTTCTTTTGCTTTCAGTGATCCGCTTGGGGCTCGAACCCAAGACCCCAACATTAAAAGTGTTGTGCTCTACCTGCTGAGCTAGCGAATCAAACCTTTATTGCTGTTAAGCGGGTGCAAAGATAGGTACTTTTATTTAATTTGCAAGGAATATGAGGAAAAAAGTTTGCATTATTTTTCTTCTATACCCTCTATTGGTTGATCTTCAGTGGTTTCTGTCTTATAAATATTTTCTTGATTAATGATGTATCGCTGATAATAGGAGAGCATTAGAGTGGTAAGTGGCAAAGCTATAATCATACCCAGCATTCCCATTAACGATCCCCAAATGGATAGGGAGAGCAGGATGATAGCCGGATTCAGGCCGGTAATCTTTCCCATGATACGGGGAACGAGATAGCCATCTTGTATGATTTGTACTACTATAAATACAGCAGCGGCCGAAGCTATGATGATCCAGAAATTATCACCGGTATCCGCAGCTTTCAGAATGGCAAGCATGATGGTGGGGACAAAGCCGATGATTTGTAGGTAAGGCACCATATTCAGTGCACCAATGAATAATCCCAAACCAATGGCCAGCGGGAAATCAATAATCAGAAAGCCGATACTGAATAGAATGCCTACGCACAAAGCTACTAATGCCTGTCCGCGGAAATATCTGTTCATGCCGTCTTTTACATCATTCAGTATGCCGGTTACTGTTTTACGGTATTTTTTTGGCATCAGGTGTGCCCAGCCTTCGGAAATACTTTCGTAATCAAGCAGAATAAACACTATATATAATAGGATAAGGAAGACGGTGAAGAACCCGAATAAGAGATTGATAGACTCCGATATTAGCGACCATAGCTTAGGAACGGTTACTTTAAGGGCATCCAATATATTCTCCTGGCTGAACATTTGCTCTAAGATGTGCAGGTCGATATTCTGCCGGATAAATTCGGAGAGGGTAGTGGGGACATTGCTTGCTGTATGAGTGGTGCTGAAGTACTCTATCAATAAATCCTTTACCCGCAGGAATTCCTGAATCATGGGCGGCACAAGCAGATAGAATGCAACGCTTCCTATAACGCTGAGAGTAAACAAGGCACAAAAGATAGATATTATTCTGTTTTTTAGCCGTAGCTTATGCTGGAAGAAGCTTACCAACGGATATATCAGATAAGCAATAAGCCAGGCAAGGAAGAACGGAAGCAATACGCCGCTCAATCGCTTCAGGAGCATTAATACCCCAATGATGATAGCACCGAGAATGACAGCACGGATAAAACTGTCGAATGTAATTTTCTTACGCTCCATAAGGCTTTTGCTTTTTATTTATAGTTTATCCACCGGCGGCAGTCCGATCTCCCTTTATTGCCCGCAGATAGCATTCCCGGCAGAGGGGTTCGTATTCGGCTGTTTCTCCCAGAAGGACTTGTTTGTCGTTCTTGACAGTGCGGTGTGAGAAGGAGGCTAATTGTCCGCACTTCACACAGATAGCGTGGACCTTGGATACTTCATCGGCAATGGCGCAAAGTCCCGGCATAGGACCGAAGGGAAGACCGCGGAAGTCCATATCCAGACCTGCTACGATAACACGTATGCCATTATTGGCAAGCTCATTACACACATCAATCAGACCATTATCAAAGAATTGCGCTTCGTCGATACCTACTACATCGATTTCTGAGGTGAACAGCAGGATACTTGCCGATGAATCAATCGGCGTAGAAGCAATGGAATGGCTGTCGTGAGATACAACCTCTTCTTCCGAATAGCGCGTATCGATGGCAGGCTTGAATATTTCTACGCGCTGTTTGGCGAATTTAGCGCGTTTCAGACGGCGGATCAGTTCTTCCGTCTTACCAGAGAACATTGAGCCGCATATAACTTCGATTCTTCCTCTACGATTGGTTTCCTGTATATGGTCTTCCGAGAATAATACCATTGTTCTAAAATGTTTATTTTAGCCGCAAAAATAACACTTTTAATGGCTTTCCGATATTTTTTCATTATTTATTTCTACATTTGCGGCATTAACATTTGTGATGCGAAAGGAAATGCAGACATTATTGGACGACATAGAACTGGATATTCAGGAACTGAAATATTTAATGCAAGTTCTTGCAACAGACGCCAACCCTACATTGAAGGTAGTAGCTAAACGGAATATACAGCAGATGCGTGCACGACTGGATGCTTTGCAGAAACTGCTGGACGAAACTCCCGTAGAGGAAGTTGCCATTCCTGAAGCTCCTGTCGCTCCAGTGGTTATTCCCGAACCGGCCGCTGCTCCTGAACTGGTTAAACCGACTCCTGTAGAAGAACCGGTCGTTGTTGAAATCACCAAGCCGGTAGAGATCGTATCTCCCAAGCCTGAGTCCACGCCCAAACCCGAGTCTGAATCGTCCGCAATAATATCTTCTGCATCGCCTATTTTAGCAGAGCGGATAAAACCGGCCACTGATCTGCGGCATGCTATCAGTCTGAATGACTCATTCCGTTTTGCCCGTGAGATTTTTGGCGGTGATACTGCACGTATGAATGAAGTGATACGCCAATTGGGGGCTGCTCCTTCATTGGAAAAGGCATTGGAACTCTTTTCTTCTACCGTTAATCCTGATGAAGAGAATGAAACGGTGGTTGATTTTATAGAACTTCTTAAGAAATACTTCAGCTAAAGCAATTACGGATATGGGAAAACTTTATGTAGTGCCTACTCCGGTAGGAAATTTGGAAGATATGACATTCCGGGCTATTCGTATTCTGAAAGAGGCGGATTTGATTCTTGCCGAAGATACGCGCACTTCCGGAATCTTACTGAAGCATTTTGAAATAAAGAACGCAATGCAATCCCATCATAAGTTTAATGAACATAAAATGGTGGAAAGTGTTGTTAATAGAATAAAGGCAGGTGAAACTGTTGCGTTAATATCGGATGCAGGTACACCGGGAATCTCTGATCCGGGCTTTCTGGTAGTGCGTGAGTGTGTTCGCAACGGTATTGAGGTACAATGTTTGCCGGGGGCTACAGCTCTTGTGCCGGCTTTGGTTGCTTCGGGCTTGCCAAATGAAAAATTCTGTTTCGAAGGTTTTCTTCCGCAGAAGAAAGGACGTATGACACGTCTGAAGATATTGGCAGAGGAACGCCGTACCATGGTGTTTTATGAGTCTCCCCACCGTCTGGTGAAAGCGCTGACTCAGTTTGCAGAGCATTTCGGTGCGGAACGTCAGGCATCTGTATCCCGGGAGATCTCGAAGATACACGAAGAAACGGTGCGTGGCACTTTGACTGAATTGATTGAGCGTTTCACAGCCAATGACCCGCGTGGAGAAATAGTAATAGTAGTAGCAGGAATAGACGATTAAATAACTTCATTAACCAACGTAAAACAAAAGCGTATGAAAAAGTTAGCAGTTTTAATTGTATGTGCGGCCGTTATGGCATCGTGCGACGGCTTGTCAGGTGGAAGTAAAGACCAACTGAAAGCTGAAAATGATTCTCTTTTGATGGAACTTACTCAGCGTAATGCTGAACTGGATGAAATGATGGGTACTTTCAATGATATCTCTGAAGGCTTCCGCCAAATCAATGCCGCCGAAAGCCGCGTAGACTTGCAGCGTGGTGCGGTTTCAGAAGGTTCTTTATCAGCTAAGCAGCAGATTGCCACTGATATTGAATTTATCCAGAAACAAATGCAGGAAAACAAAGAGCAGATCGCTAAACTGGAAGCTATGCTGAAAAGTAGCAAGAATAACTCTACCCAGTTGAAGAAAGCTGTAGAATCTCTGACCCAGGAATTGGTAGCCAAAACCCAGCGTATCGAGGAATTGCAGGCTGAACTTGCCTCCAAGAATATTCGTATTCAGGAACTGGATGCAGCTGTGACTGGCCTGTCAACTGACAAAGAAGTGCTTACTGCCGAAAATGAAGCAAAAGCTAAAACCGTAGCTGAGCAGGATAAAGCATTGAACACCGCTTGGTTTGTTTTCGGAACAAAGAAAGAACTGAAGGATCAGAATATTCTGACAAATACCGGTCTCTTCCAGAAAAAGCAAGTGCTTAAGGATAGTGATATCAATAAGGATTACTTTACTCAGGTTGATATTCGTACAACGAAAGAAATTAAGTTGTATTCCAAGAGTGCAGATGTCTTGACCACTCATCCGGCAGGTTCTTATGCTTTGGAGAAAGATGATAAAGACCAGCTCGTTCTGAAGATTTCGAATCCGAAAGATTTCTGGAGCGTATCCAGATACCTGGTTATCCAAGTAAAATAACTTAATTAAATTATAAGAATGGCAGGGAAGGGTTATCCCTGCCATTTTCTTTTTATATGCAGTACAAGAATATTTTTTTCGACCTGGACGATACTCTCTGGGCCTTTTCTTTTAATGCCCGTGATACATTTGAGGAAATGTATCGCAAATATGAATATGATCGCTATTTTCGGTCTTTTGAACATTTCTATGAACTCTATGAGAAGCGTAATATCGAATTGTGGGCAGAATATGCAGATGGAAAAGTGACAAAGGAAGAATTGAATCGTCAACGTTTTCTCTATCCGCTGGAGGCAGTAGGAGAGGGGGATGCGGCCTTAGCGAAAGCTTTTTCTGATGACTTCTTTACGGTTATTCCTACAAAAAGCAGACTGATGCCCCATGCGCAGGAAGTGCTGGAATATTTGGCACCTAAATATAATCTTTATATTCTCTCCAATGGATTTCAGGAACTGCAATGCCACAAAATGCGTTCTGCCGGGATTGACCATTATTTCAAGAAAGTAGTTTTATCAGATGATATTGGTGTCTTGAAGCCATGGCCCGAGATTTTCCATTTTGCCATGTCGGCTACTCAGTCTGAACTACGTGAATCGTTGATGGTGGGTGACAGCTGGGAAAATGATATAACGGGTGCTCAGGGAGTAGGTATGCATCAGGTGTTCTATAATGTAACGGGACGTACCGAGTTTTCATTTAAGCCTACTTATCAGATTACAGATTTGAAAGAGTTGCTCCAATTGTTGTGACATTGAGGGATTAGTTGTAATTTTGTCAGCGTAAACACATAATTTGCAGCTATGGATACTATTTTACCTTTCGCTTTGCTTTGTTTCACTTCTTTCTTTACGTTGACAAATCCTCTCGGGACTATGCCCGTCTTTTTGACCATGACCCATGGAATGACGGATAAGGAGCGACAGTCTGTAGTGTCTCGTGCTACATTAGTGGCTTTCATCACGATTATGGTCTTTACCTTTGCAGGTCAGTTCCTGTTCAAGTTCTTTGGGATCTCTACAAACGGTTTTCGTATAGCTGGTGGTGTCATTATCTTTAAAATCGGTTTTGATATGTTACAAGCACGTTATACACAAATGAAATTGAAAGATGAAGAGATTAAAACTTATGCTGATGACATCTCCGTCACCCCTTTAGGGATTCCGATGCTTTGCGGTCCCGGTGCCATAGCAAACGCCATTGTGTTGATGCAGGATGCCCATACTATCCAAATGAAAGGTGTACTGATTGGTATGATCGCCTTTATCTACTTGATTACATTTTTCATCTTGCGTGCCTCTACGCGACTGGTAAAAGTTTTAGGGGAAACGGGAAATAATGTGATGATGCGCCTGATGGGACTTATTCTGATGGTAATTGCTGTGGAGTGTTTTGTGAGTGGGGCAAAGCCGATATTGGTGGATATTTTGAAAGAAGGATTGATATAAAAATACCCCCAAATGTCAGGTTGGACATTCGGAGGTATTTAAAATGTTCAGTTATCGTATGATTATCACCATGGATAATTTACATTCCAGATAAATGCTACGGTCTGATACCAACCCAGACTAACGCTGCTTCCACCTTCATCATAACCTACCAAGGCATTGATTATATAGAGGTTACCATCGTTTTCGAATGCACAGTTGTTCTTACCCGGTGTGTAGGCAAAGTAATAGTTACCGTCGTCTGCACTCGCTTCACCCATTTTCTGAACCGTAGATGGAAATCCGACAGGTGTACCATTAGCGGCATTGACGATGAACTGGATATGGTGTCCCTTTTCCAAAGTCACTCCTGTTGCACCGGCTGCTGTTTCTGAATAATAGTAGGGACTTACCAGTCGGTACAAACCATTACCACCTTCTGCCTTTTCTATATCCACTTTCACACCGTCACCTACCAAACCGTTATCGTCGATAGTTCCTGACCATGAAGTATAGAACTGAGCGCTACCGGCTGCTACCCAATTGTACAATTTGCTTAAATTAATTGTTGTGGTAGAATTGCCTGATACAGAGGTGTTATCCTTTGCTATGGAAAGAGTCGCTTTATAAGAAACACCTACTTGAATGTTGCCTACTGCAATCGTATAAATGGCGGTATTGCTACCATCTGCAAATGTTACCTCAGCCGGTCCGCTCAATGCAGGATCATTAAATTTTGCATCTACGGCAATGGTCGATGCACCTACATTGGTATTGCGTGTCAGAGAAACTTTGATTTCAGTCAACGTTTCAGTACCTGCTACGCTATAGGTTTGTTCGCTCTGGTCGAACGTATATTTCACTTCGCTGTCTATCGGGGCTTTGTCCCAATAACCATCGGTACTACAGCCGACAAACATGACAGCCGCTACCGACAGCGCTATGGATAGAATTGATTTATTGAAATTCATATAATGCTATTTTTTCAGTTTGTTACCTATGTTCATTAGTTGTCTGTAACCGGAGACGGAATTGATGTTACCGGATTATTGTCTGATGCCGAGATCAATGAGTTACCTTGTTCTTCACTTTCAGGGATACGGTAGATCAAGGTGTTATCACCAGCCGGCACGTTAAATACATAAGCGGCAGGGAATCCGGCTCCACGACGGTCGATACCTTTGTTCAGTCGCAGAATATCAAAATAAGAAAGGCCCTCACCCCAAAGTTCAATACGGCGTTGCTGCCATACTGCATCCTGTACAGCTGTTGCACTGGAAGCGGTACAAACATAGGCAGGGTCACGATAGTCATTTACAAACTTTTGTAAAGTAGCTGCGCCGGTTGAAGGATTTCCCCCCATAGCTTGTGCTTCTGCTAAAATCAAATACATTTCTTCCACACGCATCAGAGGAATGTCGCTTGCGTTGGTGCTTTGAGCCATTACTCCTTTATAAGGACCGTATTTCATTTGGGTATAAGCGGGGCAACCATATTTCGTAGCTTGGGCTACTTGTGTTGCATTCAAATTGTCAGAGTGCTTATTGGCATCGAGCCACCATCCTTTACGAACGTCTGTATCAGGAATCTCATTATACAACTTCTTGTTGATCATACGCCATGCTCCTACTGAAGCGTATCCATAATTCAGTGATCCCATATGTGAAGGGAAATTCACAATACCGGAAGTTACTACACGGTCTGTTTCAGCGATTACAATGGCCCACATCCAAGAGTGGTCACTGCTTTCTGTAAAGCCCGGAGCACCTGCTTCTTCGCGGCTATAAGGTGTACCGCTACCGTTGATGGCTTTTTGAGCGTCTTCAGCTGCCGCAGTCCAATTTTGCATGGTCAGATTGACACGTGCACGTAAACCATAAGCCACTTCCTTGCTGATATAGCGCTTATCGGTACCGCGGGTTTTGTCAGTAGCTTCTAATAAAGATACAGCTTTGTTCAGGTCACTCATGATCTGATCGTAAACTTCTTGCACGGTAGACCGGGCGCAACCATTAGCAGCAGCCTCATTGGCATTTTCGTTTGTAATCAGAGGAACACAAGGCTTGCTTTCATTCCCTTTATAAGTATGCTGATACATCTGAGCCAATACGAAATAATCGAATGCACGTATAGACAAAGCTTGTGCTAGGTAGTACTTTAGAGAGCTATCTTCCGTAGCTGGGTCGATGGTACTCACTACTCCATTAGCAGTATAGATCTGGTTGTACATCGTACGCCATAATATGTTTGTCGGGCGATAGTTAAAGAAAAGATCCTCAAAAGTCATAGAACGGGTAAACCAGTTATAGTTTATATCTAAACCAACCATATCCGTGCCGCGGCTGTCCAAGTTCAGCATAATTGAACCATAACCGAAGTCGTCGTGTCCAAAAGAAGTGGGTATGGCATTGCCATATACACTGAACATCGCAGTGATACCCGTTACACTTGCCGATACCATTTCTGGGTCGTTTTTAACAACTTCTTCTTTCTGGTCGCTTGTAACAACAGCACCCAGCGGTTCGGTATCCAAATCATTACACCCCACAAGCAATACACTTGCAAGTGCCGATGCGAATATTTTAAATTTTATATCTTTCATTGTTATTCTGCTTTATAGTTAGTATAGTTTAGAACGTTAATTTCACTCCTGCCGAAATACTGCGTAATGCACCATACGTAGAGGTGGTAGATGATACATAACCTTGACGTGGATCTAATCCCTTACGTGCAGCAAACAATGCAACATTGTCGGCAGCACCATAAACTCTAAGTGATTCTATTCCCAAGTTGCGTACGATTCTTTTCGGTAATGTATAACCTAAAGTAATATTGTTAATAGACAAGTAGTTGGAAGAAACAATCCAGCGGTCGGAGCTTGAACCTGCATCATAGTTTTCGGTTGCACACAAACGAGGAACATCTGTATTCGGGTTCTCTGCCGTCCAAGCTTTAGCAATGTCCTTATGCCAGTTGTAACCGGCATTACTGTTGCTGCCACCATGCATCAAGTCTTGATAAGTATAATCCCACAGTTTACCACCCAGCTGATAAGAGAACTGGATAGAAAAATCAAAACCATAGAAATCCAAGCTAGTACCAAAACCACCATAGACGGTCGGAAGCAAATCACCGGTAGCTTCTTTGCAATTAGAAGCGACAGCATAGTCTGCTGTTGTATAGGCGTTTCCTTCATCATCTTTCGCCCAGAACAAAGATTGTCCGGTAGTGGGGTCAACACCTGCATATTTCACTAGATAAAGTTGGTACATAGATTCACCTTCGCGATAAATACGTGAACCACTGATTAATTCACCATTCAAATCAGGATGCAGCTTATTTACTTTATTTTTCAGGAAAGTGGCATTCCCAAAAATGTTCCACTTCAAATTATTGATATCAATCGGAGTATAATTCAATTCAATTTCTACACCCGAGTTAGTCATCGAACCAATGTTCATTGGAATAGAACTGTAACCGTTGGAGTTTGCTACCGGCTTATTATAAAGCATGTCGCTAGTCTTACGGTTGAAATATTCTATTGTACCTTCTAATTTATGGTTGAGCAGTGTGAAGTCAGTACCTATATTGAAGGAGTTACTTTTTTCCCAAGTGATATCTGGATTACCTTTATAATAAAGTGTACCATCCGAGAATATACCATTAGCACCGGTCATGGAGTATTGATCCAGATACGGATAGTAGTTTGCATAACCGTTTCTCAGCAATGCATCGTTACCTTGCTGACCAAACGAAGCCTTTAGCTTCAACATATCAATCCATTCTGTATTTTCCAAAAATGCTTCTTTACTGATAACCCATGCGACACTGGCCGACCAGAAGTTACCCCAACGTTTGTCAGGATGGAAACGAGAAGAAGCGTCGCGACGGTAAGAAGCACTGGCAAAGTATTTTTCATCAAAGTCGTAATTGATTCGACTGATAATACCTCTGGTAGAATATTCGTCACGAGCACCACCACCACGTTTGTTATCGATAGTGTTGTTTACCGTGAAATCATAATCCTTATAAAGATTCTGCCCGGTTGCATAACTATATTCATAGCGGTAGTCATAGCTCTCATAACCTAACAGAACATCGAAATTGTTCATGCCGAAGCTTTTCTTATAGGTAGCCAGGTATTGCTGGTTGAAGGCGGATGTACGTATGTGTTCTTGTTGTGCAGTACCACCGTAACTTGCAGACTGTCCATAATACTTGTTACCCAAAACATTATAACGTGTATTATCAATATAGGCACCTAATGAACCTGTTAGTTTCAGTCCTTCAATTGGGGACAACTCGATGAACCATTTACCGTTAAGGATATCCATCAGGTATTCTTCTTTATTATAAAGCAAGTCACCCTTGGGGTTTGACATGGACATAAAGTTACGCGTGCTGTTTGTACTGCTACCATCACCATAATCATAAATCTTGTTACCTGAATTCTTGTCGTAAGCTAGTGAACCATCAGCGTTACGTACATACATCGGATAAACTGGAGCAATATTATTTGCCAGTAAGAAAGCGTTTCCTGAAGAAGCAGTAGCTGTTTGGTCGCCCGGATATTTGCTCTTAGAGTTAGTATATCCTAAGCTGGTGCCGAATTTCAGCCACTTTTTTGCTTGGTAGTCTACATTCAAACGCGTTGAAATACGATTGAAACCTGAATTTTCGATAACACCGTTATCTTCCAGGTAACCGGCAGAGAAATAGTAGTTCAAACGGTCTGTACCACCTGATACGCTCAAGTTATACTCTTGACGCATTTGACTGGAGATCGTTCCATCTGTCCAATCATCCGGAGTATAGTAATATTGTCCGTCACTATAGCCCAACTTCGCATTTGGATTGATTTTACCATCCATACCGATAAGACCTTCACCTTGAGGCAACGTATATATTTGGTAACCAATTGCAGGGAACAACTGTGCGTTAGCATAGGTGTGCGCTGCTTCTGGAGTACGTCCCAATTTGTAATAAGCAGCATTGTAATGAGCCTTGTAGAGAGTCTCCATGTACGTATCAGGGTTTTCCATCACATCGTATTTACCTACTTGACGAGAATTGCTACCCCAACGTGCATCTATAGATACACGCGCATTACCATCCTTACCTTTTTTAGTGGTTACCAAAATAACGCCGTTAGCACCACGTGCACCATACAAAGCAGCTGCGGCAGCATCTTTCAGTACAGTCATAGTTTCAATATCCTGTGAATTGATAGAAGAAATATCACCATCAAAAGGAATTCCATCTACTACGTATAACGGATTGCTGCTGGATGCCATAGAACCAATACCACGAATACGTACTGTGGCTGAAGTTCCTGGTTGGCCGTTGCTGCTTGTAGTTTGTACACCGGCTACACTACCCGACAATGCGTTGGTAATGTTGGATACTTGGCGCTTTTCTAGTTTATCTGCCTTTACAACACTCGCAGATCCGGTAAATGCAGACTTCTTTGCAGTACCGTAAGCTACCACTATAACTTCGTCAAGCATCTCTGAATCAACCTTCATAAAGACCTTCATAGTAGGTTTAATAGCCACTTCTTGTGTCTGCATACCAATGTACGAAACCTGCAAAGTCTTCGCAGAACTATGCGAGTGCTATATATCTAATTTTCAGATGTATATACATGGTGTAAGAAATTGTATTTGAGTGATAATAATTTATAATACATTGATATATAGCATGTTAATAAATAGCAATATGTATTAATATCTACCGGAATTATACTATATTAGTTAGTTAACTCTCTAGTTATTAGTATATTACTATTTAGTATATTGCTATTTGATATAGGATATAAATGAACTAAAAAACGATTACTATGCGTTCAATTCCATAATGCAATGTAAATAATAATCAACATCTAGGTCAAGGTTCCACTAAATTTTCATATTAACACGGATATTTCACAAATAGTTTGGATTTTTCATTATTCAACAGTCCGCATCGGCAAATACAACACGGATATTTCACCTTTAAAAGTGCTTAATGATAGCATAAATAAAATGTAATCTCTGTACTTGTTATTTTTCTATTTCTTTCTATTTTCAATATAAACTTCCATGCATTTGCAATGCGTCCTAAAAAAATATATAATAAATAAAAGTCTATTGCACTAAATCATTTAAGAACAAAGGAATGAACAGAATAATTTAGGAAGCATGCGCTCTGCTAATTCAAGGTCATTAAACTGTCCGGAAGTAGTGGTAATTACTGGTGTCCATCGTTGTAGACAGGTCTATCTTAATGCTGCAAATTCGTGAAAAGCAAAAAGAATAATCAATACCTTTACTTTTAAATACAAGAAAAGGAGATTTTCACAAATCCCCTTTTCTAAAAACACTTTATTTTACTGATTACTCAGCCAAATTTGGGTTATTAGTAATCTCTCTTTCCGGAATATTGAATATCAAACGTTTGTCATCATAACTATAAGTACTACCTGGAAGCATTGCATCTTCTGCACAACGGGTAATTGATTTCTTATAGCGTTTCATGGTTAATAGCCCACGTCCTTCAGCCCACAGTTCAAGACGCCAGTTGAAGTATATCATATCTAATAATGCATCCTGATTCATCACAGCTACTGCTGCTGCGGCGTCAGCATCACGCTCATCCAGCAATGCCTTCAATGAAACTCTGGCAGCCGGTAAGTTATTTTCGCGTGCATTGGCTTCTGCATTAATCAAGTACATTTCGGCAACACGCATATAAACTTCATCATCATACCATTCGCGATTGCCCATAATTCGTTTAGAGTTATAGAATTTCCACCAATTGGTCAGCTCATATTGTTCACCTTTTGAATTATATTCACTAAACCATTTCTTACGAGCATCCGAAGCCGGAATTGAGTTATACAATTCCGTATCAATTAACTTCTCTCCACCTGCATAGGCATAACTATAAGTGAACAAGTCCATGTGTCCCCAGAAAGTAGGAAGAGCTGGAGAATTACTTGTTGTCAAATCAATGGCCCACATCCATCCTGGAATGCTAACAGATGCAAACCCTGAATTAATAATTTCAGTCTTATTCATTAAGGTATATTGTTTAGAGTCAATTACCTCTTGAGATAATTTAGCTGCATTCTTATAATCACCCATAGTCAAATAAACGTATGCTAATATACCTTTTGCTACCGATTGATCTATTTGGTCTTTTGCACCCGAAGGACGTTTAAACCCTTCGAGTAAAGGGATTGCATCGGTTAAATCTTTCACTATTAGTGTATAGACATCTTCTACTGAAGATTTTTTCACAGCTTCTGATGTTAATTGCGTACGATAAACGGGAATAGCCAAAGCTGTTTTATCTTCTGCATAAGGTCTTGCATATAAGTTCACTAGGTTAAAATATGAATGAGCTCTCAGAGCTTTAGCCTGCGCATAGTATATCTGGTTTTCTTCACCTTCGGGAGTGACTTCGTCACCACCTGCTGCATCCAGTATTTCATTAGTTGCTTTTATGAGCTTGTAATAATACCTCCAAAATTGATAAGAATAGTTAACGGCGGTGGTAGTGGTGCAAGTTAATGAACCCGCAGCTTCAAACCATCCATACCCTTGTGACATAATAACCATATCTCCACTCATCAAGTCTGTTGCAATATCTACAGATTTCTGTCCAAAATCATCGTGGCCACCCGTACCACCTGAATTCATAGCAAATGTAGTGGAATATGTACCCAAAGCTTGTCCCATTAAGATATTAGAGTTCCATTTCGCTACTTCCTGTAAATCTCCGGAAGTAATGTAATCTGATGGACTCTTTTCTAAGAAAGAATCACCACAACCACTCAATAGTAGTGATAACCCTAAGGTTGTTACCGGAATATATATTTTTATATTGAATTTCATAATTCTTATTTTTAATGTTAGAATTGAATTTTAATACCACCCATTATTGTACTTAAAGGAGCATACTGGCTTCTACCTGATTCGCCGGAATCATTTTTGTTATCATCGTTAACATTGTCACTATTACCGGAAGACGCCATAGAAACATACCCCTTACGTGCTGACCAATACAATAAGTTGTCACCTGAAATGAAAAAGTTCAAATCAGAAAGATGTAGTTTAGCAACAATACTTTTGGGCAATGAATAACCTATTCTTACGTTAGCAAGGTTTAAGAATGAACGGCTTGTCAGGAAGCGAGTAGAACTTGCATTAGCATAGTTAGTACCATCAGCGCCACCACCATAGTCGTTAGATAAACTTGGAATATTAGTTATGTCACCTGGTTTCTGCCAACGACCTTCTATATCTTTATGCCAATTATATGAACCTGATGTACCACTGTGCATTATCGCTGCATAGTTGTAATCGTAACCATAACCACCAATTCCATAAGAGAAGGTTGCATTAAGGGTAATTCCCTTAGCGTACAAATCAAATCCAAAGCCACCTTGCAATGCAGGGATACCAGACTTATCTACAAACTTTTTGGTAGCTTTATCCCAGTCGCTAGTTTGCTCTACTTCAAGCTTATTAATTGTATTCTTAGACTTATAAGTTTCCATATCAGTGATCAACTCTCTTTCACCATTAGCTTTTACATTATAATATTGGTTATATAATGCGAAGCCAGTTTCCGGATCAACGCCTGCATATTCGCGGATATAGAAGTCATATAGTGAATGACCTTTTGCCCAACCATAATATGTACTGATTTCGATAGGCTTCTCCGTACCGGTTGTTTCATCGATAGGCATTTGGGTCATCTCATTTTTATAGTAACCTCCATTCAGTCGGAAATCAAATTTATAATCCTTCTTATTTAATAAATGTGCTGTCAATGAAAATTCAACACCTTTATTTACTAATGCTCCGTCATTTACCGGATAAGATGCATATCCCAAAGAAGGAGCAACTTGCTTCATAAACAACATATCGGTTGTTTTCTTGTGGAAGTATTCTACTTCGCCTTCTAATACATCGGCAATATTAAATTCGATACCGGTATTAATAGTAGTGCTTCTTTCCCAAGTCAAATTGGGATTACCTTTAAATTTAAAACTGAATGTGAATTCATCATTTAAGTTATCAATTGTATAAAGGTCTTCATAAGGATAGTAACCGGCAACAACCGGGTTCGTTATAAAATCTTGGTTACCCAATACACCCCAACTCAACTTGTATTTCAAGTTTTTCAACCATTTGACATCTTTCATAAAGTCTTCATTTGTAATGGCCCAGGCAGCACCTACCGAACCAAATATACCCCATTTATTTCCTTTGGCAAAACGAGAACTACCATCCGCACGAACCGTTCCGTGAAGGAAATATTTATTATCGTAGTCATAACGGAGTTGGCCAAAGTAACTTTCAATGGAATATCCATATGTATATGATTCCAGATAGTCCATAATTACACCATTACTCCATTCTGTATTATCTGGTCTAACAATTTTAGATTTGCTTCCATAAGCAACAGATGTTTTGCTGGATGTTGACTCGTGAGCTACGAAAGCATCAAAATTATGTTTATCAAAGCTCTGTCCCCAGGAAAGTATCTGATTAGCTGTGAAATTCAGGTAGTTAGTCTGATATTTTGCAATCTGTCCTTTGCCAGCACTATCACCATAATAAGGATTGGTAAGTTCATTCTCTGCCGAACCTAAGTACTGCAAGCCAACATTTGCAGTTATTTTAAAGTATTTCAGGAATTTAGCTTCAAAAGATCCATTTCCATTGAATTGATGTGAAACAATTTCATCCTTATCTAATAATAATGCACCTGCCGGATTGATACCGGAAGCGAAAGGACGCTGATATCCGGCATTCATGCCATAATCAAATTTGTTTCCACCAATTTTCGTGTCTTTTACGATATTTCCATCTTCATCACGTTCAAATACAGGGAATAAAGAAGGCATACCATTAATAAACTGAAAGCCGTTGTTCATATTACTATCCGATTGTCCAGGCTTATTGGTTTCCATATATGCGTATGCCAAAGATGTTGTAGCCTTCAACCATGGAGTAATTTGATTACTCATATTATTACGAACATTAAAACGCTGATAGTCTGAAGAAATATAATAGCCTTCATCTTTCAAATAACTAAAAGCAGTATAATGAGTCAGTTTTTCATTACCACCAGATATTTTTACGCTGGCATCCAATTTCTGACCTGTACGGAAAATATAGTCATCCCACTTTTCAGGAGTGTATTTACGTGCAACTCCACTGTTAAAACGCCCGGTAGCAGGATCAATCAACTGTGCACCATCCGCGTTCCACATATTATAGATTGGAGCAATACCATATTGTGCTTGAAAAAGATTTTTAGATGCCCATGCAGCAGATTGTGTGGCATCCATACCACCTCTGTTACCTGCATAATTTTTCAAACCTTCCCAAGTTAACTCTGTAAATCGTTCAGGACTGTCAATTACATCATACTGCGGGATTAGGCGCATATTGGCTCCATACTTAATTTCTGCCTCAACGTGTGTTTTGCCCTTTTCACCTTTTTTAGTTGTAATTAAGACTACCCCATTTGCGGCACGTGAACCATAAAGTGCCGTAGCAGTAGCATCTTTCAAGACTGTCATAGAAGCGATATCACTGGGGTCAATGCCGCTTAAATCGGCTTCAAACGGGATACCATCTACTACATACAATGGAGCGCGACTTGAATATGCCGAGCCTAAACCACGAATACGGATACTTGCGTTTGAACCAGGTTGACCAGAAGTAGACATTACCTGAACACCAGCAACTTCACCACTTAAAGCTTTAGATAGTTCTGTTGGGTTTTTTAGTGATATCTTTTCTCCTTTAATTTCCGTAGCCGAACCTGTGAAAGATTTCTTCGTAGCAGTACCATAAGCAACAACGACAACTTCATCGAGTATTTCGGTATCTGCCTTCATGACTACCTTTACATTTGGCTTGATCAAAACCTCTTGTACCTTCATACCAATATACGAAATCTGCAACGTATTCGCAGAACTCGGTACTATATATATAACTGATATTAAGATGATTATATTTGTTTATAGAACTCAATGAAAGAACATAAATATTTACCAAAACATTGATTTTAAGGTGCATAAGAAATGCTAGTGCATATTTGTATCTACCGGAATTATCCTTGATTTGTATTTTAAATATCTAATTATAAGATTATTATCATTATATAACAAGCGAAAATAAACAATAAAACCGATACTATGGGTTCTCATCAATACATAATTGTATAATATATTTTAAATTGTTACCAAAATCAGAACGATATATTTTATTTCTAAAATTGATTCTTTTAAATGTCTTGATTTTTATTCAAAAAAGCACTATATTCGATCGGATGCAATATGAATGCATACAACTAAAAAATAAGAAAAGAATATAGAGATCAAAAACGATAGATCCTTGTTATTGACTACATTCTCATTATCGAAGCTTGTCGGGAGTTATACTCAATAGTTGCTCATGCTGAATGAATGTAAAAAGATCGCTCGCTTCCCAGTGAACGGTCTTAAAAAAATTAGCTAAATATAGGTATACAATGATTTATATAAAGAATCGCACTCTTGATTTTTGAAAAAATGAGATAAGCCCCACTCTTTCATTTGGCATAAAACAAATGAAAGAATGGAGCTTATTAATAGGTTAATTCACTAATTCCTTATTTAGCAGCCTCTAAGGACTCTAAATAAGCATCCCCATTTAAGTACAGATATGAAGGATTAGCACAAGGTGAGGCAGCCCCTTCGCTATAATCCGCCATCTTAATATACAAGGAGTTGGCAGGGAAGGTAATACAGCCAGCCTCTTCATCATAAGTTCCCAATGGGTATGTCGCAATATTTGTTGACAGATTTCCATATACAGAACCGATAGAGAACATTCCATATCCCCAGTCCATACCTAAGTCAACTGGTGATAATGCCGCTCCCTGGCTGGTCACATCAATAGTAAAGAGATATTTGCCCGGTACCACATCGTTTTCCTCATTAAAAGGATAACCATCGTAGCCACCATACTCATCTACCGTTTCTGTCGCTACACGTGCAAACGGACTGTCAAAGCGGAAACGAACGCTGGTAGCCGTTTCTGCCCGTTCCAGTTTTACAGCCATCGGCATTGAAGGATCAACGCCGAAGAAAGTAGATACAGTACCGTCTAAATAATAACCGGTGCCGATTGATTCCCATTTAATGATACTGAAATTAACAGAAATTTCATTATATCCACTAGTGTATTCACTTACATTATCACCACTCACGGCCAGCTTTAGATTATAAAGAATCCCTGCTGTCGCTGATGGAGTCTCCACAGTCAACGTCGTAGTTGCCTCTCCGGCAGCAAATGATGCTGTAGAAGGGCATATAAATATATTCTCTTCGTTATTCAAGACCTTTATATCCACAGAACCAGCTGCATCAGTTACAGAACGTTTTAGTGTAAGGATAAAAGAAGTAACTCCAGGTTCAACTTCTACCGTTTGGGTATAATTACCTGCAAAACAAATTCCTTGGTTGCCCTCCTCTAATCCTCCCGGAGTATAACTTTCCGCATCCGGATCGCAAGCCACAGCCATCAATGCAATAGCAAACAGGCTAAATATTTTATTAATATATTTCATATTCTATCCTTTTTATAATTAACTTATTCTTCATCAGGTATCGGAGTTGGAGCAGATACCAACGGATTATTTTCCAACAATGGATTGTATTGTACCTCTTTGTTGGGGATACTGTAAATTTGGACCGGATCACCTGCAGCAATGTTAAATACCGCAGTTTTTGGGAATCCGCATCCCAAACGATTAACACCTTTATTCAGGCGCATGATATCGAAATAGGCTAAACCCTCACCCCAGAATTCGATACGTCGCTGATGCCAAACAGCTTCCTGCACAGCTTCACCTGTTGTAGCTGTACATTTATAAGACGGATCACGATAGGTATTTACAAAAGAATTGAGAGTGTTCACACCACCGCTTACATCATTGTTCATGGCTTGTGCTTCTGCTTTAATTAGATACATTTCCTCTACACGCATCAAAATCACATCAGTTGCATTGTTATTTGATCCCCATTCGTCATTCATTGGGCCATATTTCACTTGTGTGTAAACCGGAGCACCTTTTTTAGTAATATAAGCCTGTGCTGCTGCCGGCAGATTTACAGATACGCCTGTATCATCCAGAAACCATCCTTTACGTACATCACTTTCAGGAATCTGGTTGTAGAGTTTTGGACTGATTCTGCGCCATCCTCCCACAGAGGCATAGCCATAATTCAGTGACCCCATGTGAGATGGAAAATTACAAATACCAGTAGTACTTACACGGTCTTTATCCGTAATTAAGATACCCCACATCCATGAAGCATCTTCAATATCAATGAAAGTTGGTTTGCTCACCGCTGCGCTACTATATGGAACCGAAGATGTACTGGCAAGTGCAGCTTCGGCATCTTTCAATGCATCTGCATAATTGTGCATAGTCAGGTGAACACGAGCACGTATACCATAAGCAACATCAAGACTAACATAACGCTTGTCGGAACGGGTTTTCTTAGTGTTAGCCAATAACTCAATAGCCTTATTCAAGTCACCCAAGATGAATTCATAGGTTTCCTTTACCGTAGAGCGAGCGCAGCCATTTGCCGCTACCTCTTCCGCATTCTCGGAAGTAATAATGGGCACCCCTGGGGCATCTTCATGTCCCTTATAGTTAAACTGATACAACTGTACCAACGTAAAGTAATCGAATGCACGGATAGCCAATGCTTGTGCCAAATAAAATTGCAGAGTAGGGTCAGACGTTTCATTATCTACAGTACCAATAACAGCGTTGGCTGTATAAATTTGGTTGTAAAGCGTACCCCAAAATTCGATGGTAGCCGTACTCGTACTTAAGCAATCGCTATAATTGGCTGAATTAGAATACCAATTGTAGCCTGTTATATCAGCTACAAAATCCGTAGTTCTTGAATCAGTAGCTAACATAATAGTAGGATAACCTATATCACTATGTACGTTATCATCTTCGGTATAAATTTTAGCATATTGTGTAAAGTTAGCTGTAATAGCAGTTACGCTGGCTTCAATTTTAGAAGGGTCAGCAGCAACCACATCCTCTTTTTGGTCGGCTGTAATAGTAGAACTTAGTGGGGCAGTATCCAAGTCAGTACATCCGACTATAAATGCACCGAATAGAGCAACTTGCGTTATCTTATATATTCTTTTCATATTCTTTCTTTTTTATAAAATTCAACCATTTATCAGAATGTTACTTTCAGGCCACCAGAAATGGTACGTATAGGAGTGTAGCGGTCTGTTGAGGCAGTCGTATAGCTCATACGTGGATCAAGTCCTCTGCGGGCAGAGAAAAGAGCTACATTATCGGCTGCACCATAAACACGCAAGCTGCCGATACCTAAATTTCTCAACCATCTTTGGGGCAGTGTGTAACCTAATGTAATGTTATTGATAGCGAAATAGTCAGAACTTGTTAACCAACGATCTGAACTAGAATTGGTATATTTATCAATTGCATCTATACGCGGTATATCAGAATTCGCGTTTTCGGGTGTCCAGGCATTCAGTATATCTTTGTGCCAGTTATAACCAAGGTCATGTGAGCCACCACCATGCATCAACGCCTGATAACCACTATCATATATCTTTCCACCTAACTGATAAGCACACTGGATAGAAAAATCGAAACCGTAAAAATCCAATGTAGTGCCGATACCTCCATAAATAGTGGGGAGAAGATCACCGCTGGCCTGGCGGTTTGTGTTATAAGCAGCCGACCAGTCACTGGTTTTATATTCTGCTCCGTCAGTATCTTTAGCCCAATACTGCGCCTCACCACTTTCATGGTCTACACCTGCATATTTCGTCAAATAGAACTGATATAAAGATTCACCTTCACGATAGATATAAGATCCATTAATCATTTCCCCTTTCAGGTCAGGGTGTAATTCAAGAATCTTATTTTTCATCATAGTTCCGTTCCAATTGATGACCCATTTGAAATTGTTAGTCTGAATCGGAGTGTAATTCAATTCAATTTCAACACCTGAGTTACGCACTGAACCGATGTTCATCGGGAACTGTGTATAACCATTGGACATAGCTACCGGCTTGTAATACAACATATCTTTCGTCTGGCGATTGAAATATTCAATGGAACCATCAACGCGTCCTTTCAGAAGAGCAAAGTCCACACCAACATTGAATGAATTGGATGTTTCCCAAGTGATATCTTTGTTTCCTTTATAGAAGAGTACACCGTCAGAGAATACTCCTTCCGAACCGCTCACTGTAAATTGATCTTGATAAGGATAATAGTTTGGGTATTCTTTATAAAGAAGGTTATCGTTACCTTGTTGTCCGAAAGAAGCTTTCAGTTTCAACATATTAATCCAGTCAATATGAGAAATAAAGTTCTCTTTAGCCATATCCCATGCAGCACTCACACTCCAAAAGTTACCCCAGCGATTATCCGGATGGAAACGTGAAGAAGCATCACGGCGATAAGAAGCACTTGCATAGTACTTTTCATCGAAATCATAGCTGGCACGTGTGATGATACCGATAGTAGCATATTCATCGTAGCTACCGGAACCATTTTTACGGTCGATCACATTTGAGGCAGTCCAGTTTTTATCACTATACATATTGTAGCCCAGAATATAATGAGATTCAGTATTATAATCCATACTCTCATATCCGGCCAAAATATCAATATGATGCACGTCAAATGCTTTTTTATAAGTCAGTAAATATTGCTGGTCCAGAGAATACGTGCGTGATGAATACTGTTGCACGGAGCCGTTTTGGGATGCAGACTGGCCATAATACTTGTTACCTACAATATGTAAACGCGTATTGTCCACATGCAAACCTAAAGAAGCAGTTAAAGACAGACCATCCAAGATGTCTACTTTAGCATACCATTTCCCATTCAGGATATCCATTAAATATTCTTCCGTATCATAGAGGAAACTACTCATTGGGTTAGACATACTCATAAAGTTACGAGTGAAGTTTGTACTTTCGCCATCACCATAATCATATATCCGATAACCGGTATTAGCATCATGCATAATCTGACCTTCAGCATTACGAACATACATTGGATAAATGGGGGCAATGAAGTTACCTACAAAAAAGGCATTACCCGATGAAGTGGCTGCATCTGTGTCCTGATCTCCAGGATAGCGACTTTTTACATTTGCATAGCTTAAATTTACACCGAACTTCAGCCATTTCTTAGCTTGATAATCTACGTTTATACGACTAGAAATACGTTCGAAACCAGAGTTCTCAATAATACCGTCATCGGCAAGATAAGCAGCAGAGAAATAATAACTCAATTTGTCAGTACCACCAGATACGCTCAGATTGTATTCCTGACGCATGTTACTTTCAAACATTTCATCTGACCAGTTATCCGGTGTATAATAGTAATCACCATCACTATAACCCAACGTTGCATATGGATTCAGTTTGCCATCCCGACCTATCAGGTTCTGACCATTGGGCACATTGTAAATCTGATATCCTAAACCTGGAATCAAATCGGCATTAGCCTGTTGATAGGCTCTCTCAGCTGTATATTTACTATTATATACATAACCATTATATATGGCAGAGTATGCAGTTTCCATGTAAGTAGCTGCGTTTTGCAATACATCATAGTTCTTCACTAAACGCGAATTAGCTCCCCAACGTGCATCCAATGATACCAATGTCTCTCCGGTTTTTCCTTTTTTAGTTGTAACCAAGATAACACCATTAGCACCACGGGCACCATACAAAGCTGCCGCTGCTGCATCTTTCAATACTGTCATTGACTCAATGTCTTGTGAGTTGACAGCAGAAATGTCGCCCTCGTACGGAATACCATCTACTACATACAACGGATTATTACTGGCATACATGGAGCCAATACCGCGAATACGTACTGTAGCTTTTTCTCCCGGCTGTCCATTTGTGCTTTGTGTCTGTACACCTGATACTGTTCCGGAAAGTGCATTTGATATGTTTGAGACTTGGCGTTTCTCCAGAGTTTCGGATTTTATCACAGAAGCTGAACCTGTAAATGCCGATTTCTTAGCCGTACCATAAGCGACCACCATTACTTCATCAAGCATTTCAGAGTCGGACTTCATGAAAACTTTTACAGTCGACTTTATAGCCACCTCCTGCGTCTGCATACCTATGTAAGAGATTTGCAATGTTTTCGCAGAACTCGGCAGGTTGTATCTTGTTGATAATCAATAACAAATATATATTTATAGAACTCAAATCAAGACAAATATAATTTATTAAATATCTAGAAACTAGATATATACAGAACATGAACATATATTTGTATCTACCTAAAAGTTCCTCTGTTTGATTTTCAAATACTTAGTTATTAGCTAGTTACTGCTTGACTGTGAATATAAATGAGTGATAAAACTAATACTATGGGTTCAAGTAGAGATTGAAATGTATGAAATACTTGAATTTTCTACCCAAACCAGATTGGTAAATTGCATGTATATCAATAATTTACCATGTAGTCTTGATTTTTCAATAAAAAAGTACTATGTACAGTTGAGCTTAATACGAACAATTTCATTCTCACAAACAACAAATGACTGTATCGATAAAAAAGATAAATAGAACATTTACTCTAACTTGCAATTAGCCTATATTAAATCAATATTTATTCTTTTATATAATAGTGAATTACAGATTCAATTAGAGAAAATAGATATAAGAAAACACCCTAAAAGTCATATATAAAACTTTTAGGGTGCATTTCATCTAAAACAACTTTATTTTAAGAAGACTTTATTCGTATTGTTGACGGAATCATAGTTCATATCGGTATGGTAATGAATTAATTCCGCCAATGTGTTCTGATAGAATTATTTTCCTGCAAGATTTAATTCATCGTTGTAATCGGTTTCATTCAAGGGCACATCCCAAGTCCATTTGTTTGCACCATCAGCTGGGATCGTTTTCGCAATGGAAATATGTGCATTACCTCCATCAGCGAATCCTTTACGCACTACAGAACGATTCCATCTTTTGTAATCGCTCCAGGCAAAGCCTTCACCCCAAAGTTCAAGTTCACGATAATCCATGATTTCGTTCCAAAGGGCTTCACCGATTTTAGTACAAGTATATTCAGGATTACGTCCAGAGGTAGCATTCAGCTCTATCAGAGCGGCTTGTGCATCCGGTTCATTGTTCAAGAAGTAGTTGGCTTCTGCTTCAATCAATACCATTTCTGATGAACGAATGAAAGGCAGATAGCTTACCCCCGGAGTATCAAATACATAGAATTTCAACTGTCCACCCAAATACATATAGCCAGATTGATAAGGAGCGGCAAGTCCGCTTACCGCCATTCTCTGGCAATACTCTGCAGCGTCTTCCCAAAGCAAGTCAGCTTCTTCGCCTTTACCCAGTCCAAGAATACCGTAAGTCAAATCCATGGCTGAACCATCATTAAAATCATAGCCGGGGAATTTGTCTTCCGTCAAGAACAGCGCTTTGCGGGCATCATTGTCCGGGATGCGGTTAATAAGCTCACGCCCAATGGCCCCAGCACCAGTATTGTTTGCACTCGCATAATATCCGTTACAAGCAAACTGAGTACCATAACTCCAATACCAATTATTTTCTTGCGAACCGCCGAAACAACCGAAAATCCACTCACTCGTCGGATTGCAGAAACCAGATTGATATTCAGCGTTACTCATAAGCGGATAGTTTTGGCGGGCGAGTTTGGCTTCGGACAGAGCTTTGGTGTAATCTTGCTTAGTTATAGCAGCACGAGCATAGACTGCATGAGCAACATTTACATTCGGCATCCATACTTGTGCGGCATCACGGTCCATACCACTCTGGTTATACAAGGCAATTGCTTCATCCAAATCTTTGTAGATTTGCGCATACGTCTCAGCCAGAGTAGCATAGCCTTGTCCGCCAGTAGATTCATCAATACGGAGCACGAGTCCTTGTGAAGCGCCGTTATTGGAATCCTGCCATCGCCAACAGTAATAGTGCACTAACTTTTCGAAAGCGTATGCACGGAAAGTCAGTGCTGAAGCCTTGACAAAATCTTTTTCAGTTTGAAGTCCTTCGGCATTATCAATATTGGTAAGAATAGTGTTCGCATTACCAATGATAGTATAATAGTAGTACCATGCGTATGCATCATAAATAGAGTTAGTGCGTGTATGGAATTCTTGATTATGGATAGGTGACCATCCGGAAGCATACATATTATATAAGTAATTCTCGCTCGGATAGTTTTCATAATGAGCCATGATGTTGTTTTCGCCTGCAAATCCCTGACCAAAATAATACTGCTGGGTAGTCATAATTTTGGCTATACCGTTCAATGCTTTCATTGCATTTGCCGTGGTCCCTACGGCATCGGATGCTCCCGTTGAATCGGTAGGAGCGGTATCCAAATAGTCACCGGCACATGAGGACACTAACACCATACATGCCAATAGGCTACCTGTGAACAATTTATTGAGTATTTTTTTCATTTCTAATACGAATTATATGGTTATATCTTTAGAATTTTACAGTCAAACCGAAATTATATACACGGGCTGTTACATACGTATCATCCGAACCTCCATTAAACGAATATTGCGGATTTAGTCCCTTACGTGAGGTTAGTGTAAAAAGGTTTTCTACACCGGCAGTCAATGACAACCCTTCCAATCCTATGTTCTTCAGCCAACTTTTAGGTAGACTGTAAGACAGGTTCAAATTCTTGAATACCAAATAAGAAGAGCTGGTCAGCCAACGGTCGCTAGCGGCATTCAAGTCGGATGACTTATGAAAATCGGCACGCGGAGTTCCATTCGGATTGATGCGGTTGGCGGAAGTTTCCGTCATACCGGTGGGAACTTCTTTCCAAGAGTTTAGGATATCCTTATGGTAAGCGTTACCAGAAGCACCTGATTCGGATACTCCCATCAGGCTAGCATAACTGCCATCATATGTCTTGCCACCTAAAGAATAGGTGAACAACATATTCAAATCCCAATTCCTCCAAGAAAGCGCCGAACTGATAGATCCATAGACTGTGGGAAGTGCGCTACCTGCCCAATCACGTTTGGCGTATGAAGTGGCAGTGGCATAATCTGTACCATTGATGGTAGCCAATGCACCAGCTTCTTCGGCAGTAGCCTTCTTATCCGGATCCAGTGTATAGAGAGAAGTACCAGTCATCTGGTCCACGCCTTCGAAGTGGTAAGTGTACCATTCGTAGATGGAATGCCCTTCAGAATAGTTCTGCATACCGTGCAGAATATCTTTTCCGTCAGGCAGTTTCACAATTTTGTTCTTCAAGAAAGTAGCGTCCACACCAAAGTTCCATTTCCAGTCGTTATTATTGATAATGTCAGCATTCAAAGAGATTTCCCAGCCACGGTTGGAAACGGTACCGATATTCTTGTATTGTGTCAGGTTCATCGGGGCAGTATCAGCAACCCAAGGATAAGAGCCAGCCGAAAGCGGCAGACGAACCTCAAATAGTAAATCTTTAGAGCGCTTGTCGAAGTAGCCTATTTGGAAGTTCAGGCGGTTAAACAGACGTCCTTCTACAGCGATGTCTACGGTCTGAGTCGTTTCCCATTTAATATCCGGTGCAGAAAGTGACTGTTTTACCAACGCAGCTTCACCACCGTTCTTGTCGATAGTATAAAGAGCCATGTGTCCATAAAGGCTGACGCCCATATTGTTACCCACTTCACCGTAGGAAGCACGCAGTTTTAATGCATCTAACCAGTCAACATCTTGCAAAAAAGATTCCTGTTTCATGTTCCAACTTGCACCTACGGAGTAGAAGTTACCCCAACGGTTATCTTTGTGGAAACGTGAAGAACCGTCACGACGGAACGAACCTTCCAAGAAATAGCGATCATCATAGTTGTATTTCAGACGTGCCAGATAAGATTCCGTTTTGTCTTCATCATCACTTCCTGTGAAATAAGAGTTATTGAGAAAGTTACCCATAGTAAGATTTCCATCTACTGCCATGCCGGTATTCATTCCTGCTGTATATTTACGTTCCCAACTATAGCTTTCGTGAGCTGCCATAACTTCAACATTATGTACGTTATTGAACTGGTAGCTCCAATTTACGATTTCTTGCAAGGTCGTGGTTCTGTACTGGTAAGCATAACTAGTCAAACGACCACCGTTGGTAGCACCGTCACCTATTTCCGGATTGTCGTACTTCTTATTATTGGAAGTACTGTTATTCAGGTCACCTTTTACAGTCAATGACACTCCATAAGGTAATGAGATTGTGGCAAAAGCTTGTCCGCCTAATACGTTACGTACGCTTTCCTGCTTGTTGAACAACATTTCATATGCTATATGGCGGTTGCTTAAATAAGGGGAAGTAGTATCATATATTTTGTCTCCTGCAGCGTCCAATTGATATGTGCCATCAGCATTGTGTAAATAAACAGGATATACCGGCGCCATATAGCGGGCTATGTAAAATGGATTGGCATACGCATTACCGCTGGCATTACTATTATAGTTGCGTTTAGTCCAGGATCCTGTAAGATTCACACCTCCCTTAAACCATTTATTGGGAGTATAAGTAGTATTGATACGGCCTGAGAAACGTTCATAACCGGTAGCCTTCACATATCCTTTTTCATTCAAATAGCCTACGGACGAATATACATTATATTTTTGTCCGGATGCAGCAGCCGACAAGTTGTATTCTTGGCGATGTCCGTTACGTTCAATGGCATCCTGCCAGTCAAGGTCGTCATAACCAGTCAGACGAGTAGCTATCAGCTTTCCGTTATTGTCGAACAGTTGGTCGTCAGCAGCATTATAAATGTTTCGGCCGATGGACTCACTGATTAGGTGGCTCGTGGCATATGCGGCCGCCTCGTTTTCTGACATCCCGGTATTGCTCATCATAGAGTTTTTCTTGGCCATCCAACTTGCTTCCATCCAACGGTCTGCATCCAGACGTTCATACTCGGGAATACCTCTGTTATATATACCCTGATTTACCTGTAGTGTAATACTTGGTTTGTTAGTATTACGCCCACTTTTGGTCGTAATGAGGACTACACCATTAGCAGCACGGTTACCATATAATGCAGCTGAGGCGGCATCTTTCAAGATGGACATGCTCTCAATATCGTTAGAGTTTAGTTCGGCCATGTTTCCATCAAAAGGAACTCCATCTACTACATACAGAGGACTTGAAGCACCTGACACCAATGTACCGAAACCGCGGATGCGAATCTCGGGAGCTTGTCCCGGTTCGCCATAGGTATTATTTACTTGTACGCCCGGTGCGGCACCTTCAAGCGCGCCGGTCACACTGGTTGTAATACGTTTCTCGATCTTTTTATTGTCAACTACCGAAATAGAACCTGTCAATGATTCTTTTTTAGCGGTACCGTAGGCAATTACCACAACTTCGTCCAAAGCTTCGGCATTGCCTCTCATTACAACCTTCAAGTTAGGTTTGACTGCAACCTCCTGTGTCTGCATACCAATAAACGAAATCTGAAGCGTTTTCGCAGAACTAACGCAGTACTTATTTTGTTAATAATCAACTAATTAGCATATCTTAAAGAACTAAATATTATGTATTTCCTATTTTATAATTATTTGTATATAAGCATTTTATATATACATGAATTCATTAAATTCTACCAGTATTATCCCATATTTAGAAAATATTATATTGAAATTCAGCAATATACCGCTTTCATTAAAATATAAATGAACTATCAAACAACTACTGTGCGTTTAATTCACTGCACGAATGTACAAAATAATAAATAATTGAAAGTTACTTCTGATTAGCGGTTCATGCATAGAGGCAAATATAATTTAAAGTATATATTTTTCAGTAAAAAGTCACCATTCACCTTTTAGAGAAAAATATTTAAAAGAACAGAGACAAGAAAAACAGAAAAGCGAAAACTAAATAGTATTATTTATAAAGAAAAGCTACCTCAAAATAAAAATGAGGTAGCCTTATTCATATCTTTTGTATCAGATATACTCTGTTACAAACTTATTTCCCAAATAACAGTAGTAGGAAACAATTATTCCGGTAATTCTAATGTTTCTGTAAAGCCACTGTATAGAATTCCATACCCGCCTTCTACAGCAACAGCTCCACGCATTGCGAATAGCAACTTATTGCCTTGACGTTGCATGTCGGTAGGAGTGAAATACACCATTCCATAAGTAGCATGTTTATATCCAGTAGCTTGTAAGTCCCAATTAACCAGAGTTTGGCCATTTTCACTCAATGTAAAGACCATGGGATATCCTTCTGTTATACAATCCGGCAACTTGTATATATTACCTTCTTTAGCTTTCAATATAGGCTGTTCCCATGCCTGGCCGAAAAGTTCTGAAGTATATATCCCGGTTCCGTAATCCTCCCATGTCAACTTTCTCTGGGCAGTTACAGTTATTTCACCGGATTTAGAAGGTGACAATGCATCCTTGTCATCTATGGTCAGTACAATCTCATATTTACCAGTAGCGCTCAAGTCATCTATAGAACCGAAAACTAATTCTGCGTACCCCACTGCTTCGCCTTTTGCAAAGGCTATATTGGAACTTTTCAAGGTGAATACACCTTCTTCTACTGTAGCTTCATCTATGCTAATGCCGACTGAAGCCTCTGCATCTGTATTTCCACGATACACGGAAACCCGGATAATACCATTGTCTTCAGCACCTACTTCCACATTCATTTGAGTAGATGCAAAAGCTGCTTCAACTCCGTTTACACCATATTTCGTACCTTCTGCATCTGTATCGCAGGAGGTAAAAGCTACCAAACAGAGCAATATAGCAGCATATTTCTTTATTGTATATAGTTTCATATTTTCCTTCATTATATAGGTTTATAAATTATTGAACTATAGGATTCTGATCCGCAGAGGTAATATTCTCATTACCATCTATTTCAGACTGCGGCAGAGGAAGGATAAATAATGGAGAAGCGGCATTAGTGTTCTTTGTCGTTACCTTCTCTGTATGATTAGAGCCTTCATAATTACGATTATACCCCAAACCTAAACGCTGCATATCGAAGATACGTCCCACTTCACCCCAAAGTTCCACACGACGTTGGAATAAAATCTCATCCATTAATGTTTCCAAAGGAGCATTAGTGTCAGAATTATAAGTATTTGCATCTGTACGGGTAGCTAAACGTTCCTCAAACTTACTATCTCTCGCGTTTCCTAAAGTTTTTATTGTGGTACGGGCAGCACCATATTCTTTCTGATGACATTCGGCTTCAGCCTTTATTAATATCATCTCTTCTGCTCTCATAAGTAAGTAATCACCTGTACGGGTGGTGTAATCTGCCATTTTAAACTTAATTTGGCAGTAACTCGTATAAGATGACGCTGTCTTTTCTTCGTCAGAAGGAATGGCCCCACGGAACCACGCTGTTTTACGCTCATCTGTATCAGAAATCAGTTTATACAACCCTGTGCTTATGCATTGGCGTGCTTTAGAAGCATACATACCCGGTGCATCAGCATCCATATGCGAGAAGAAGCTTGCAAAACCACTGGACTGATCGGCTATAATTTCCATTCCCCATAAAACATCTGCTGTTTTTACACTATTATTCCCGCCCAATTCGGCTATAGTGGCAACTTTTAATGAAGGTTTTTTTAAGGCTTCAGCAGCTGCCGTCGCAGCACCTGCATAGTCATGTTGAGTAAGGCAGATACGGGCTTTTATGCCATTAGCTACATAGTAATCTATATGAGATACATGCGTTTGCACTTTATTACTGATACTTCCTAACAGATCAATAGCTTTTTCTATATCAGAATTGATTTGAGTATAAACTCCCTGAACGGTTCCACGAGGGCTTCCCTCCGAACCGGCAACCGTTGCCCCTGTATACAAAGGTACACCGGGTGCATCCTCATGTCCTTTATACGTTTGTTGGTACAATTGTATCAGATAGTAATAAGCAAAAGCACGCATGGCATAGGCCTGCCCTACAACGCTGTTCTTAAGTTCCGGATCACCTCCCATTGTGTTTTCTGAAGCAATGATATAATTTACATTACTAACGATAGTATAATAGAAGTTCCAAATAGAATAAGGACGTCCAGCTTTATTTGAATAGTCTCCATGAACATTCAAACGATAATCTTCATAAAACCAGCCTTGTCCCTGCTCTTTCATTAAATGATCTTCAGCCATCAGATCTCCAAGCAATTGGATAGCTGTCTGTCCGCAGTTTTCTGAGCCCCAGTTTGAACTCCACCCTGCTACATATAACATACGGTATACACCATTTATAGCAGTTTCTGCGCTACTTGCATCTGCAAATATCGTAGAACCTGATACCTTGTCAGTCGGTTCCGTATTCAATTCATCGGCACATGAGCTGAATGCAAGAAGGCCGATTAAAGAAAATATATATAATACTTTTTTCATCTTTTATATTATTTAATCAGGTTTAGAAAGTGATATCAATTCCGAATGAAATTGTTCTGACAGGTACGTAACCAAAATTCGTTCCCCCAGTGAAGTTATATTGAGGGTCCATACCTTTCAGGTGATTGAACAATACAACATTGTCTGCCGTTGCAGTCAGGCGTGCAGAATCGAATCCGATAGATTTCATCCACTTTGAAGGCAGAGAATATCCTAAAGCTATATTTTTAATAGCAAAATAGGAAGCGTCAATCAAACTGTTATCAGTAACAATGTAACTCTTTCCGATTTCAATACGTGGGATGTCTGTGATATCCCCCGGATTTCTCCATGCACGTTCCAGCATTTTACTCTTTGCCTGTCCTACATAATTGCCATATAATAAGGTATTATAAATACCATCCAATACTTTACCACCAATAGAATATGTACAAAGGATACTCAAATCAAATCCTTTATATTTGAATGTATTATTGATGGAACCATATAAATCGGGAATACGGCTACCCTGAATTTCTTTGCATGCAGTAGCCTTGGCCATATCGTTAGTTATATACTTTTTGCCCTTAACTCCGTTTTCATCGGTATCCCATGCCCAATACAGTTGTTCTCCAGTTGCGGGGTCAACGCCAGCGGCAGTTGCTGTATAGAATGAATATAAAGTCTCACCTTCGCGAATGATATAAGATCCGGAAATGATTTCCGGTTTATCTGCCAGCTGCAAAACCTTATTCTTAATCGTAGAGCCAAGGAGCGTTAAGTTCCAGGTAAACGGAGTATCTTTAAAGATATCAACTCCCAATGTGAGGTCAATACCTGTATTACGCATACTACCAACGTTCTTGTTGTAGCCATCAAAACCGAGTGAAGTTGCCATTGGGAATGACATTAACATATCTGTCGTCTTACGTTGATACCATTCGATAGTAGCAGAAACACGATCAAACAATTTTGCTTCAATACCAATATTCAGGTTAGCATTTTTCTCCCATTTCAATTCTTTATTTTCCAAGGAAGTTACGGCCGCACCGCTCATCGACGAGTTTGCATAACCCAAATCATAAAATGACTGCCAAGCATAAAAATTCTGTTTGGTACCATTCAATATGGCATCATTACCCTGCACACCGTAGCTGGCCTTTAATGACAGATTATTAATCCAAGTAATGTCACTCATGAAAGATTCGTGAGAGATACGCCAGTTACCACCGACCGACCAGAATTTACCCCAACGGTTATCCTTATAGAAACGAGAAGAACCATCGGTACGGAAACTGGCAGAAAGGTAATACTTATCGGCAAAGTCATAATTCAAACGTGATAACACAGATTGAACTGCATAATTGTTCTGATAAGAAGATGCTCCTGTAATCGTTGTAGCTGCATCCAGTTCATAAAGTCCACCAAATGGGAATCCCGTCTTGGTTGCTGACAAATAATCATATCTGTATTTATAAAATTCATGTCCAACCAAAGCTTCAAAATGATGATCACCGAACTTTCTGTCGTATGTCAACAATTGATTGAAAGTATAGCTGAATGTACGTGCAGTAGCTTTCTGTATAGTACCTTTTACGGCTACAGAGTTGCCGTTGTATGGATTATAATAAGTTGCTCCGGCTGAATTGATTAAGTCAAAGCCATAATTAACAGAGAATTTCAATCCTTGCAAGAATGTATTTTTCAAATCACCTAATTCCGCATATACACGTCCGCTCAGGTTATCGCTTTGAGTAGAATACATATCATCATATAAGGTAGCAATTGTGTTCCACTCTGAACTGGCACCGGCCGGTCTGTTTTTACCATAGTCAAAAACGGCATTTCCCAAATTGTCATAAATCGTAGCACCATTGGCATCTTTCTCAAAGACAGGGAAAATAGGAGCCATTAATTGTGCACTGTACCAAACATTGGATGAACCGGATGAATTTTCAACAGCTGTATTGCTCTCATTGCGAGAGTAGTTGGCGCTCATTCCGGCTTTTAACCAGTTTGTAACTTCAGAATCTATATTCAAACGTCCATTATACCGATTGAATTTTGTTGTCTTTAACAGACCTTCTTCATCAAGATAGCCTAAAGAAAACATATATTTGGTTTTGTCGCTTCCACCACTGAACGAAGCAACATACTCTTGACGTAAAGGATTGCTTTTTAAAGCTTCATCCATCCAGTCTTCACTATATCTTAATTTGGCATCACTACGTACTTTTCCTGTCACAGGATCGATCAGTTCTGTAATACTATAATTAAAAGGGTTATACTGTTCGTTCTGGCCTAGCATAGCAGTGGATCCACTTTTCATAGCCTCTAATGCAGCAACACCTGCCAACTCCGGAGAAACTCCACCGTTGATAATCTGATTATTCTTATATGACTGGAAGATTGTTTCTAAATAACCGGCTTCGTCCATCGTTTCATAACGTGGAATAGCACGTGAGGAAACACCCCAATTTGCTTTCAAGTTCACTTTTACCTTACCGGAATTACCTTTTTTGGTAGTAATCATAATCACACCATTTGCACCACGAGAACCATAAAGAGCACCAGCAGAAGCGTCTTTAAGAACTGTCATCGTTTCAATGTCATTAGGATTGATTGCTGAAATGTTACCATCATAGGGAACACCATCTACTACATACAACGGTGATTGTGATGAATTGATAGAGCCATAACCACGGACTACTACAGAAGAGCCTGATCCCGGCTGCCCTGAACCTGAAGTAGTTTGCACACCGGCAACCATACCGTCCAATGCTTTCGTAACGTTTGCAACTGGTCTTTCTTTCAACTTCTCAGACTTGATAACTTCCGCAGAACCAGTAAAAGACTCTTTCTTTGTGGTACCATAGGCTATGACCATTACTTCATCCAGCATTTCAGTATCCGACTTCATAATAACCTTTACATTCGGTTTTATTGCAACGTCCTGTGCTTGCATACCAATATACGTAATCTGAAGCGTTTTCGCAGAACTTGGTACGTTCGATAAAGTAAAATCACCATCTACACCGGTAATAGTACCAAGTTGAGTACCTTTTACCAATACAGAGGCTCCAATAACTGGCTGCCCATCTTCTTCAGAAATCACAACACCCGTGATTGTCTGAGTTTGGGCAGTTACTAGGCCTATTCCAACAAAAAGACAGGCCAATAACAGCATTAATTTTCTTTTCATAAATTCTCTCTTAAAGTTTAACTTTACATTAATTGTTTCTTTACTCTAACAAAATGCAAATATATTAATAAAACTGAAACGAACAATTATTTTGTTGAAAAAACCTTGTAAATCTATCAATTTGTTAATCAAATGCTTGTTTTTATGCTTAACAGCAGCTTTTTTGCACTTAAAAAACCTAAATGACATTCTGATTGCTATCACTCTGAAGCACCTCTCAGGCTATCATTCCTTAATAGATACCTCACCTTTTAAACTAAAAGTGTTAAAAATGTGCATTGGGAGGATTAATTTGAAAGTCATTTTACGTAGATTTACCTTTTTTATAAAGGAAATACAAAACAAAAAACACTTTGTAAAGCGTACTTTTACAGATATTAAGTCTTCTTTATTTCTTGTATAGCACATTATTTCGTCTTATTTGTTCATAGTATTAACTAAAACAACTAAAGATGAACAAGATTATTTACAGTTTAGTGTACAACCGGAAAAAGAGCCTTAATAAACGAGGCGTAGCTTTAGTACAGGTAGAGGCTTACTTGAATAGGAAGAAGAAGTACTTCTCTACTAAAGTCTATCTGAGACCGGATCAATGGGATGCGAAAAAACTACTAGTAAAAAACCATCCTAATGCAGATGCCTTAAATCGATTGATTTATGAGTTTATGGCCATGATAGAAAAGCGCGAACTTGAGCTCTGGCAACAGGGTAAACCTATCACTTTGGAGATATTAAAAGAGATGCTTTCTGAACAGCAAGAACAGGAAGATAAATCTTCATTTATACCTTTTTTTAAGCAGGAAGTGATGACTTCCGGCTTAAAGGAAAGTACCAAGCGTAATCATCTCTCTACGCTTGCACTATTGCAAGATTTTAAAAAGAATGTAACATTCTCTGATTTAACTTTTGAGTTTGTATCTTCATTTGAATATTTTTTGCAATCAAAAGGGTATCATACTAACACCATAGCTAAACATATGAAGCATTTAAAGCGACATATCAATGTAGCTATTAATAAGGAGTATATGGATATACAAAAATATGCCTTCAGGAAATATAAGATCAAAACCGTAGAAAATGGACATACGCATTTGGCGCCGGAGGAGTTAGAAAAAATGGAAACGTTGCAATTGACTGGAAGATATATAAAATACCAGAAGACATTGGATGCATTTCTGTTCTGTTGTTACGCAGGTATGAGATATTCCGACTTTGTAAATATGAAGCCGGAAAACATTGTGGAAATGCATCAGGAGACCTGGTTAATCTATAAGTCTATCAAAACCGGTACAGAAGTCCGACTTCCATTATATTTATTATTCAACGGAAAGGGAATTCAGATTTTGAATAAGTATCAGGCAAATCTACAAGATTTTTTTCATTTGAGAGATAATTCGAACGTGAATAAAGAGTTGATTATCATTACCCGATTAGCCGGATTATCTAAAAAAGTGTCATTCCATACAGCACGACATACTAATGCAACGTTATTGATTTACAATGGTGTTAATATTACAACCGTGCAAAAACTTTTAGGGCATAAGAGTGTGAAAACTACGCAAATATACACTAATGTTATGGATATGACAATAATAAGTGATTTGGAGAAAAACCACTCATTAGCTCATCGTAAAAAAGGAAAATAAGTCTCGTTGAATTAAGGTGTAACCGTTTGCCATGAAGCTTTAGGAATATTGGATAATTGAGTTACACCTTTTTTGTGACTTCATGTATCTGGTCTATTTGATATTCTGTTCTATTTCTCTTCTTTTTCAGTTTCTTGTATTATCTGTCTTTCATATTTAAATAGTAATATAAAGGAACTTAAGAAGCATTACACGCAATGTTGCCATAATATGCCTACTCCATAGCCCAAATACTATTTAAAGAATAATCTAAAATGAGAGTTATAATTACAAATAAGCAGATAACAATCTTTAGTAATAATGCTAATAATCAAAGCATTACAATGTATCCATTTCTTGTCGACAAGAAATTAAGAGTTTGTCGACAAGGAGTTAACTTCTTGTTCTCAAACTCCTAACTTCTTGTTAGCAGTAAACGACATTTCTGACTTTTATTCAACAAGGTGTTCCATATAAGAATTCTTTCTGAATCACTTGGAAGATTATCCTATTTTATTATCTGTGTAAATGAATATATCCATATTTAGAATTAATATATGTCAAAAAAACAAGACCATATAATATACTTCCCTTATGTATGTAATTTACCGATATGTTCCCAATATACTCTTCAAGCATTTCATACATATAAATGTTTTTTCGAACCTATAGTATTGGAATTATAATTCATCGCTTAGCCTTATTACCTATTAATATCTTGATAAACAGAATCTTGATATATAAATAAAGGATCATTTGAGTAGATACATGCTTACAAAACTATTTATTATATATCTGGTAATTAGCTATTTAACAAATTTCCAATATCTCATAAAAAGTTCTTCTGTCATTTATTTCTCATTGATTATCAATAAAATATCACCTACTAAGTTCTGCGAAGACTTTGCAGGTTTCGTACATTGGTATGCAGACACAAGAAGTGGCTATTAAACCTACTATGAAGGTCACAATGAAGTCTGATGCTGAGATGCTTGATGAAGTAATGGTGGTTGCCTATGGTACGGCAAAGAAGTCCCAGTTTACGGGTTCTGCTTCTACTATTAAAGCTGATAAAATTGCAGAGCGCCAGGTTTCTAATATATCGAATGCCCTTTCAGGACAGGTAGCCGGTGTACAAACTACAAGTGGTAATGGACAACCGGGTACAGGTTCTACTGTACGTATTCGCGGTGTTGGTTCTTTGTCTGCAAGTAACAATCCATTGTATGTAGTGGATGGTGTTCCTTATGATGGTGATATTTCAGCTATCAACTCACAGGATATTGAGAGTTTGACGGTATTGAAGGATGCTGCTTCTAATGCATTATATGGTGCACGTGGTGCCAATGGTGTAATTTTGGTGACTACCAAAAAAGGAGCTACGGGAAAAGCAACTGTAAATCTGGACGCTAAGTGGGGTACTAACCGTCGCGGTGTGTCTAACTATGATGTTATGACTTCTCCTCAGGAATATGTGGAGAACTACTACACAGCAATGTTGAATGGTTATGCTGGTGGAGATCCCAATAGAGTATTGTCTAATGGAATGACTGGTAATCAATATATTAACTCATTGCTGTTTTCTAAAGACGGTTTGGGATATCCTGTTTACACAGTGCCTAATGGTGAGGGATATATAGGTGTAGACGGTAAACTTAATCCGAATGCTAAACTTGGCCGAGTGTATGGAGATTACTATATTACTCCTGATGACTGGGAGAAAGAGTTGCTTGACAATGGTAACTTACGCCAGGAATATAACGTAAACATTAGCGGTTCTACTGAAAAAATGAACTATTATATGTCAGCTGGTTATCTGGATGATAGCGGTCTTATCCCAGGCTCATCATTTTCACGCCTTTCATTCCGCCTGAAAGCTGATTATCAGGTGAAGGAATGGTTGAAAGTAGGTGCGAATGTTGCCTATTCTAATATCGTAAGCCGTTATCCTGATGAACAAACTACTTCAGGAAGTTCTACTAACTTATTTTATATAACTAATAACATTGCGCCTATCTATCCCTTGTATATCCGCAATGCAGACGGAAGCATTAAGAAAGACGCTCGTGGTTTCACTATGTATGACTATGGCAATGGTATGTATACAGATGGTACTACAGCTCTGAACCGCCCGTTCCTTTCTCAATCTAACCCGGCATCTGCTCTGCAGTTGGATAAGAATGAGTACAATATGGACATCTTGAGTGGACGTGCTTTCGTAGAAGTATCTATTATCGAAGGATTGAAAGCGACTGCTAACTGGGGTATGGACCTGGATAATACACGTTATACAGAATTGATCAACCCTTACTATGGACAGTATGCAGGTAATACCGGTGGTGTGGTAGGTGTTTCTCACAGTCGTGTATTCAGTATCAATCAACAGTATTTATTGACTTATAAGAAGAACTTCGGTGATCATAACATTGATTTACTGGCAGGTTTTGAATCTTATGATTATAAAAATCAGGCTTTGTCCGGTAGCAAGCAGAAAGTCTACAATCCTAATATTGTAGAATTGAATAATGCGATTAATACTCCGAGTGCAAACTCCAGCACAGCTAATTATGCTACAGCAGGTTTCTTGTTCCGTGCTCAGTATGATTATCTGGAAAAATACTTTGCCAGTGCTTCCTTCCGTCGTGACGCTTCTTCACGTTTTCATCCGGACAACCGTTGGGGTAATTTCTGGTCTGTTGGTCTCGGTTGGTTGATGAACAAAGAGTCATTCTTGCAGAATACATCTTGGATTGATATGTTGAAGTTCAAAATCAGTTATGGTGCACAGGGTAATGATAATATCGGTAATTACTATGCGTACTTGGATCAATATACTGTTTCTAACAGTAATAATGATTTTGCATTGGCTCTTTCTTATAAAGGTAATAAAGATATCACTTGGGAAACTTCTCATAGTTTCAACACAGGTTTTGATTTTGAATTCTTTAAAGGCCGATTGAGCGGTACTGTTGAATACTTTAGCCGTAAGACTACAGATATGCTTTATAACAAACCGATGAATGCTTCTGCCGGTTATGCCAGTATTCCGATGAATGTTGGTTCTATGACTAATAAAGGTGTTGAATTGGATTTGAACGGACTTTTGATTGAAACGAATGATTTGACCTGGCGCATGAATTTTAACTTGACTCATTTCAAGAATACGATCAATGAACTGGATCCTTCATTGAATGGTGAGATGATTAGTGGCAGCTACATTTATCGTGAAGGCGAATCCAGATATCAATTCTATCTGCGTAAATATGCCGGTGTAGATGAGAACGGAGTAGCACAATACTATAAGGATATTACAGATGCGGAAGGCAATGTGACCGGACAAGAAAAAACTACGGATGCTCCGAATGCTACCCGTTATGCAACCGGTGATATTCTGCCGAAGGTATATGGTGGTTTCGGTACGAGCTTGAATGCGTATGGATTTGATTTCTCTATCTCTTTTGCTTACCAGTTGGGTGGACGTATGTACGACAATGGTTATGCATCTTTGATGAATTCAGGTACCGATCCCGGTCAGAACTGGCATAAGGACATTCTGAAAGCTTGGACTGCTGATAATAAAGGCTCTAATATACCTCGTCTGAGTGCAACAGACCAGTATGCTAACTATTTGTCTGATCGTTTCCTGACTAAGTCTGACTATTTGAGCATCAACAGTATAACACTGGGATATACATTGCCAAAGAGCTGGGTACGTTCATTGAATATTAGTTCACTACGTGTTTATATGTCAGCTGACAATGTAGCTTTGTTCAGCAAGCGCAAAGGTTTCGACCCTCGTCAGAGCTATACAACTGCCAGTGCAGACGTATATTCTCCTATTCGTGCTATTTCGGGAGGTTTATCACTTTCATTTTAATCTAAAACAAATATAGAATTATGAAGATTAACAAATATATATTACTGCTTTCTGCAACCATGGTGGTGGTTTCTTGTGATCTCGATAAGTTTCCTGAAGGAAGCACCGTGACACAAGACCAGAAAAATGAGGTGGTTGAGTTGTTGCCAGACCGTATTTCTTCTGAATTGAATGGTTTGAAAACAGGTCTTTATTCTCATACAAACCTGTTGACTGATTATAATAACCACATGGACTATGGCTTTCCGGCAGCTTGTATGATTTATGAAACAGCCGGACAGGATTTGCTGACTTTGAATGACCAGACCGGTTATAATAAGTTTATCAGTTCTCAACGCTTATTAGACAGAAACATTACGTCTACATTTAATGCTTTTCTGTGGAAGCTATATTATAAACACATGAAAACCGCTAATGATATTCTTAAAGCTATTCCGGCAGATGCGGCAGACGCTTCTTTAAAGAAATATCGTGGTCAGGCATTGGCTTCACGTGCTTTTGATTATTTGCAACTTATTCAGACTTATCAGTTGACTTACATAGGTCACGAAACAGCTAATGGTGTACCTCTGGTACTGGAAACAACTTCTGATACTGAGTTGATGAATAATCCGCGTGCAAGTGTACAACAAGTATATGGCCGTATTATGGAAGATTTGGATGAAGCTATTACTTTGTTGACAGGTGCTTCTGCACGTGCCGATAAAGCTGAAATATCAGTAGAAGTGGCCTATGGTCTGCGTGCTCGTGCTAACTTGCTGATGGGTAAGTGGGCTGCAGCGGCTTCTGATGCTGCTAAAGCTTATGGAACTTCTGCTCCTTATTCTGTTGCAGATGTAAGCCAACCGACTTTCTATAATGCTACAGATAATGCATGGATATGGGGTATCGTAGTGACTACGGAAGATTATCTGGCAAAAACCGGTATCGTAAACTGGCCTTCTAATCTTTGTTCACTGACGGGTATGGGATATACGACAGCAGCTAGCGCTACTGACGTAGCTTACCGTCTCATCAACAAGAATTTATGGGCTAAGATACCAGAAACGGATGTACGTAAAGGTTGGTGGGTAGATGAAGATTTGCACTCGCCTGTTCTGGATAACGGACTTGGTGAAGACTATGCTTACTATTGGGCAAACGGTATGTTTAATGGTGGAACATTCCCTAGCAAATTTTCTCCTTATACAAATGTGAAGTTTGGTCCTGACAATGGAACTTTCGCAGATACAGACAATGCACAAGACTGGCCGTTGATGCGTGTTGAAGAGATGAAACTGATTGAAGCAGAAGCTCTTGGACGGGATAACCTGGCTACAGGTAAGCAGAAATTGGAAGAGTTCGTAAGACAATATCGTGATCCGTCTTATACCTGTACTGCCGGTTCTTTGGACGCATTTATCGATGAAGTTTGGTTCCAGCGCCGTGTTGAGCTTTGGGGTGAAGGTTTTGCATTATTCGACATCTTGCGTTTAAAGAAACCTATTATCCGCCAGGGAGCTAACTATCCCATCAACAGTACATTTGCTGAAATTGCTGCTGAGGCTCCTATCATGATTTACCGTATTCCTGAGGCTGAAACATCTGTGAACAGTGCTATTACAGAGGCGGACAATAATCCGGCTGCAATGGCTCCGACTCCGGTGAACTAATAAGCACATTATCAAATAGGAAAAGAGAATGGGGTGTATTCGGATTTACGGATACACCCCTATTTTTTTATTAGTTTGTAAAATAGTAGTGGAAAATATTTGTAAAGTATTAGATTTCTGTAACTTTGCATCTCCCTTACTTAATTATTCTAATAAATGATGCCTATGAAGAAATTACTACTTCTGTCTTTAGTCCTTTTGTGTAGCTTAACTGCATGGACTGCTCAACGCTCTCCGGAAGAAGCTTTATCTATAGCCCGAACTTTCTTTATACAGTCATCTGAGGCTGTAACCCGTAATACTGGTGATATTCAGTTGGTGGCAGTTTCCAATGATTTGCTAAAATCTGTATCTACCCGTAGTGTGGAAGGAACAGCTTTTTATGTTTATAACCATGGACAGTCTGCCTATGTGATTGTTTCGGGTGATGACCGCATGAAACCTGTATTGGGATATTCTGATAGAGGTGCTTTTGTAATAAACAACTTACCTCCTAATATACAAAGTTGGCTGGAAAGTTATAATGCTGTATATACGGCTTTGGCCGGTGGTGAACAAGTGATAAAAGAGCCTCGACTGCTGACGCGTGCCGTTTTTCCAGAAACTGTAGCTCCTATGTTGGGCGATATCAATTGGAATCAGGATGCACCTTATAATAATGCTTGTCCGTTAGTACAAGGAAGCCGGAGTATGACCGGTTGTGTAGCCACAGCCATGGCGATGATTCTGAAATATCACAATTTCCCTGTAAAAGGCAAAGGCACTCATTCTTATAAGACTTCATCAGGACTTGAATGTTCCTTTGATTATGGAAGCACCACCTTCAGTTGGAATGAAATGCGATCTCAATATGTCGGTGGCAACTATACTACTGAAGAGGCAAATGCAGTTGCAGAATTGATGCATGCCTGTGGTGTTGCTGTTGATATGGAATACTCTCCTTCCAGTTCCGGAGCTTACTCCTTTAAAGTGGGACAAGCTTTGATCGATTATTTCGGCTATGATGAGAATCTGGGGTACGTATGTCGTCAATATTTCACTTCTGAGGAGTGGATGAATATGATTAAGACAGAGCTCAGTGAGAGGCGTCCCGTACTTTATAATGGAGCATCCAAAGATGTAGGACACGAATTTGTTTTCGATGGTTACGATTCTCAGGATATGGTTCATGTGAACTGGGGCTGGGGTGGTTTAAATAATGGCTATTTTGAAGTTGTTTCCTTGGATCCGTCATCTCCGGGAATTGGTGGAGGCACAAATCTTGGAGGAGGTTTCATCTATCAACAAGGGATGCTTATCGGGTTGCAGCCTCCTATAGCATCATCGAATTATACTTCTCATTTTCATCTTGCAAAATTAGAGGTTAGTAAAGAAGAAGTTTCTAAGGGAGAAAAATTTGATCTTACGGTTACTGATATGTATAATATGAGTACGACTTTTAAGAACGGTCATTTGGGATTCATTGCAGAGAAAGATAGTAAACAATATGTTTTATGGAGTGCATCCTTAGGAAATGTAAAGACTAATTGGGGAACCCAAGGGCAGACTTTCTCAAATATCACAATTCCCAACGATTTGGTTGATGGAACTTATGCATTGTATTTAGCAACGAAAGATGTGCGTGAAGCCTCTTGGAGCCGTGTACGTGGTGATTATGGTTCGGAATCCCAGTTTACACTTATTGTTGCCGGCAATAAATATACTCTTACCCCATTTACGGGTAACTTGATATTGCAGAAAGATTTGGATGGAAGTGTAGAAGTCTTGCATAATCTATATAGTGGTCGTAAAGGTGATTTTAAATTATTACTTTCCAATAAGAGTGCAACAAGTGAATTTTATGGTTTAGCAGGCGTAATGTTTCTCACTACAGATGAAAAACCGCAGATCATAAGTCTAACCGGGTATACTCAGTTAGAACTTAAACCAGGTGTGGATAATAAAGAAATAATTATTTCCGGAAATTTAGTTTCTAATCTAACAGAGACGTCTACTAATATTCCTGTCGGAGATTATTATATTTGTCCAGGTGTGCAATGGGGGGAATATGTATATGGTATCGGTGAGGAACTGTTGGCCGTCACTGTTAATAGAACATACGGAACCTCTAATCTAGTGGTAGACAATGCACACTTGGAGAAAAATCAGCTTCAAGTAGGAGAAAAACTTAGGCTGATGGCAGACTTATCACTAAGTGGAACTGGCAATGTATATGATAAAACTTTGATGGCAGCGATTTTCACTGTAGGTCAAAGTTCAACCTCTAATTTGCATTATGCAGACGTTTTTATAGAAAAAGACCAACTTTTTGAATTGAAGATGGAGATAGATCTACAAATAGAAGAGGGTAATTATAGCGTTAGTTTATATAAGCCGGAGTTGTTGGGAGGATATAATGGGAATAACCCACTGTGCAGTTTCAAATTCTCTGTAGGACCGGCTACTGGTGTTGAAGATGAAGTTATTAATACGAATGGGATAATTATCTACCAACAACCTGTAGAGGATATTCTGTCTATTCGTACGACTAATATTGCTAAGATAATTTCTGTCTATAATTTATCCGGACAACAGATGATACAGCAAAAAGAGTTCGGAGATAAAAAAGAATATTCCATACCAGTAAGAGGGTTGACCGCAGGTTACTATATTGTAGTATTACAGTCGGCTGATGGTAAGGTATACAAGAGCAAATTTATGAAACGTTAGACTATATATATTTATAGTACTGGAACGAGGCTATTCTATTAACTTAGGATGGCCTTGTTTTTTCTATTCTAATGAACGATTTTCGCTTTAAAACGTTCATTTGCGATAGGATCATCAAAAAAAGTATTCAAAATCATCTGACGAACCATATATTTCAGTAATTTTGTCTTTCTAATGAACAACAAGATAGTGATTTGTATCATTCGTTGAGGTGCTACTAAAAACAACTAACCCCTGACTATATGAGGTGTACACTACTCTTTCTATTTATTCTTCTTGCAAATCGGCTTCTTGCTGATAATGTAACAGCAGAGCAAGCTCATGCTTTAGCTACTGATTTCTTTAAAACGAATGTTCAAACCCGTAGTACTGCTGCGTCACCACAGTTACACTTAGTTTGGGATGGGGAAGATGCGAATACCCGTAGTGCAGGGAATCTTCCGGCTTTCTATGTTTTTAATAGTACCGACCAGAAAGGTTTTGTTATTATTGCCGGAGATGATGTGGTTATGCCTGTACTAGGTTATTCTTTCACAAACAGCTTTGTGGTAGATGGGATGCCTTCTAATCTGAAAAGTTGGATGAATGGGCTGAAAGAGCAGATCAACGAGGCAAGAGAGACGGGACTGAATACTTCTGATGTTGTATATGAAGCGTGGAGAGGGGTGTCGGATATGACAACCGGAGATGTGGTAAAGCAGTATCAAACGGCGGAGTGGGATCAAGAGAGTCCTTATAATACGCTTTGTCCTAAAATAGAAGGCACCCAGACTGTTACAGGGTGTGTGGCAACGGCTATATCCATATTGATGCGATATCATCAATGGCCGAATGCAGGAACGGGTACTCTTCCAGCTTATAGTTATGAGGCGCTAGTTAGTGGAGCTAAAATTTATCAAAATGTATCGGGGAGAACTTTGGGACATACTTATGCTTGGAACGATATGCCACTTCAATATGATCGGAATTCATCCGAGATTTCTAAAAATGAAGTTGCAACTTTGATGTACGACTGTGGTGTTATGGCTCAATCACAGTTTAATATCGCTTCTGCCGGTGGAACCGGTGCCTCTACATTGACAGCAGTTCATGGATTGGCAGAGTATATGAATTACAATAAAAGCATGTTGTGTCTTCGTCGTGAATGGTATTCGGATGCAGAGTGGATACAAATGTTGGAAAATGAAATAATGACAGTAGGCCCTGTGCTTTACGGTGGAGCTACTCTTAGTAATGAAGGACATCAATTCATATTGGATGGATATACAACGGAGGATTATTTTAGAGTAAATTGGGGGTGGAGTGGCTATAGCAATGGTTATTTCCTGATTTCAGCTTTGAATCCGAATAATCAGGGAGCAGGTGGTAGTACTGGCGGTGGCTTTGTCGCGAATCAAGACGCTTTGTTCGGGCTAAAGCCGGCGGAGGGAAATTCAAGCTATCAAACATTATTGGCCATGCTTGCTGGGAAATCTCAAGATGGGACTTATTATTCCGGCTTGGAAACCTCCGAAACTCAATTTAATGTAAATTCTTCCTTTATTGTGAAGTGCGGCTTCCTCTGGAATTTGGGATTAGACTCGTTCTCGGGAAAAGTAGCTTTGGCTATGGTTGATAAGAATCTGAATATAAGAGAATTTATATCAAGAATTTCGGATATTCCAAGTATGCAGACATATTATACAGTGTCCTTTGCTCCTTCCTGTAGAATCTCATTGACTCCACAACCCGGTGATCGTATTGTTGCAGTCTATAAAGGAACAAATGATGCCGAATGGAAAGTGGTTCGTGGTGGTCCTGATACCACGAATGAGATTATTGTTAAGGCTGATCCTACTTCAATTATAGAGACGAAGCAAGAAATACAATTTACTGCTTTCTGTGATAAGCAACAAGAAACCGTGGTTGTTTATTTGCCGGAGAATTCCCACAGGTTGAATCTATATGATGTAAACGGGCGTCTGTTGAAACAAATATTGTCTGAAGGAAAAGAAACTATAACTTTCTCTTGCCGGGAATATCCTACGGGAGTGTATCTTTTGCAGGCTGTAACGGACAAGGGAATCCATCAATGTAAGTTTTTAAAATGAAAAAGAGAATTAATATTGTAATAGCAACCTTACTTGTGCTATTGGCGGGTTGCCGTTCTGCGAAAAAGGAAACAATGGTCACCTCTGATATGCAAAAGATAGAAATGAATTCTGGAGTAATTACTCCACAGTTGACAGGTGGTAATCCGGCCTCTACCTCTCCGATGGTTTATATTTATAAAACCAAGGCTGATTATTCACACCAGGTACCGGTGATGATGGATGAGGCTCGTACCCGCATTTTGTCCTATCCTGCGCCCGGGGATTTGAAAATGGGGGATGGGCTACGTCTGCCTACTCTTTTGAATAAGGGATACTTACTGGATAATAAGGGAATAGGTCCTAATGTGGCTTTTCTTACCTATACGTATGAAGAGTATAGCCAGTTGCCCACAGCGCCTTCCATGACCGATCTGATGTCGCATATTCTTGATAAGTATCCTTTACTGGAAATTCGTGCATGCGGTCGCCGTGCTGATTATAAAGATATTGTTATAGAATTAAATGAGAAAATAGCAGAAGGATTTCTGCAAAAATAATTATATTTGTCGCCCAATATATAATAAATAGGTATAGTAAATGAAAGAATTTGTAATCTCCGAAGTACAGGCAGAAACGGCGGTATTGGTTGGTCTCATCACAAAAACACAGGATGAGCGTAAGACAAACGAATATCTCGATGAACTGGAATTCTTGGCTGAGACAGCCGGGGCGGAAGTAGTGAAACGATTTACCCAGAAGTTGGACCAGGCACATTCTGTGACCTACGTCGGCAAAGGTAAACTGGAAGAAATTAAAGAATATATTCGGAACGAAGAGGAAGCCGAACGGGAAATCGGTATGGTGATTTTCGACGATGAACTCTCCGCGAAACAGATACGTAACATTGAAGCTGAGTTGAAGATCAAGATATTGGATCGCACCTCGCTAATTCTCGATATTTTTGCCATGCGTGCACAGACAGCCAATGCAAAGACGCAGGTGGAACTGGCACAGTATAAATACATGCTTCCCCGTCTGCAACGTTTGTGGACCCACTTGGAACGCCAGGGTGGTGGTTCCGGTGCCGGTGGCGGTAAAGGTTCGGTGGGACTTCGCGGTCCGGGTGAAACGCAGTTGGAAATGGACCGTCGTATTATCCTGAACCGTATGTCATTACTGAAAGAACGTCTGGCAGAGATTGATAAGCAGAAGTCAACTCAGCGAAAGAACCGTGGACGTATGATACGTGCGGCATTAGTGGGATATACCAATGTGGGCAAATCCACATTGATGAACCTGCTTGCCAAGAGCGAAGTATTTGCAGAAAATAAACTGTTTGCAACATTGGATACTACAGTGCGCAAGGTGATTATTGATAATCTACCGTTCCTGCTTTCAGATACGGTTGGTTTCATCCGTAAGTTGCCTACTGACTTAGTGGACTCTTTCAAGTCGACACTGGACGAAGTGCGCGAGGCGGATCTGCTGTTGCACATTGTGGATATTTCACATCCGGATTTTGAAGAACAGATAGAAGTAGTCAATAAAACATTGGCGGATATCGGTGCATCCGGTAAGCCAATCATACTTGTATTCAATAAAATAGACGCTTACACCTATGTGGAGAAAGCGGCTGACGACCTTACCCCCAGAACAAAGGAAAACTTGACACTCGAGGAACTGATGAAGACTTGGATGGCAAAGATGGAGGATAATTGCCTCTTTATCTCTGCCCGTGAGAAGATCAATTTGGAGGAACTGAAGAGTGTGGTTTATGCACGCGTGAAAGAACTGCATGTACAGAAATACCCTTATAACGATTTTCTTTATCAGACCTACGAAGAAGAGGAAGAATAAACTAAAATTTGTTGGTCATGAATTACAGACATTTAACCGAAGACGAAGTACTCCGGTTGAAAAGCCAGTCGTGTCTGGCGGATGATTGGGGGAAAGTAATGGTAGCAGAAGACTTTGTTACCGAGTTTGTACATCACACCCGTTTCTCGGGAGATGTACGTTTAGGCGTATTTCAATCAGAGTTCACATTGCCGGGTGGAATTAAAAAACATTCCGGTTTGCGTCATGTAACACTCCACAATGTCACGGTGGGGGATAACTGTTGCATTGAGAACATCCAGAACTACATTGCTAATTATGAGATCGGGCATGACACATTCATTGAGAATGTAGACATCATCCTGGTGGACGGATTGAGTAAATTCGGTAATGGGGTAGAAGTATCCGTACTGAATGAAACCGGTGGGCGTGAAGTACTTATCAATGATAAACTTTCTGCGCATCAGGCTTATATCCTGGCGCTTTACCGCCACCGCCCGGAATTGATTTGCCGGATGAAGTCTATAACAGACTTCTACTCCAATAAGCATGCCTCTTCGGTAGGTACTATCGGCAATCATGTGATGATACTCAATACAGGTTCTATCAAGAATGTACGTATCGGAGACTATTGTCATATCTGCGGAACTTGTCGTCTTTATAATGGTAGCATTAATAGTAATGCGGAAGCACCGGTACACCTTGGTCATGGAGTTATTTGTGATGATTTTATCATCTCTTCCGGTTCACATATAGACGATGGAGCTATGCTGAGCCGTTGCTTTATAGGCCAGGCCTGTCGTTTGGGACATAATTATTCTGCGTCCGAATCGCTTTTCTTCAGCAATTGTCAGGGAGAGAATGGCGAGGCATGCGCTATCTTTGCCGGACCGTTCACGGTGACGCATCATAAGTCCACTTTACTGATTGCCGGTATGTTTTCATTCATGAATGCCGGTTCGGGTTCCAACCAGAGTAATCACATGTATAAGTTAGGCCCTATCCATCAGGGAACATTGGAACGTGGTGCTAAAACGACTTCCGATTCCTATATTCTTTGGCCCGCCCGTGTAGGCGCTTTTTCATTGGTAATGGGCCGCCATGTGAATCATTCCGATACTTCTAACTTGCCTTTCTCCTATCTGATAGAGCAGAACAATACTACTTATCTTGTACCGGGTGTCAACCTGCGAAGTGTAGGAACCATCCGTGATGCACAGAAGTGGCCGAAGCGTGATGGACGTACGGATTCCAACAAACTGGATTTCATCAATTACAACTTACTCAGTCCCTATACCGTGCAGAAGATGTTCAAGGGACGGGAAACTTTGCAGAACCTGCGCCATGCTTCGGGTGAACTTTCCGATATCTATTCTTTCCATAGTGCGAAGATCCGTAACTCGGCATTGGTGAAGGGTATCAAGTTCTATGAGATCGCCATCCATAAATTCCTTGGAAACTCTGTCATCAAACGTCTGGAAGGTATTGAATTCAAAAGCAATGAAGAAATACGTGCCCGCCTGAAGCCCGACACCACAGTGGGTAGCGGTGAGTGGGTGGACATTTCCGGCCTGATAGCTCCGAAGAGCGAGATAGATGCCCTGATCAATGATATCGAGTGTGGAAAAGTAGACCGTCTGAAGTACATCAATGCTGAATTTGAGAAAATGCATCAGAACTACTACACTTATGAGTGGACCTGGGCTTATGAAAAGTTGGAGGAATACTACGGAATCAAACCGGACAATATTACGGCTACAGACATCATCCGCATTGTAGAGAAGTGGAAGGAAGCGGTAGTCGGGTTGGACCGTATGGTGTATGATGATGCCAAGAAAGAATTCTCGCTGGCTTCTATGACGGGCTTCGGTGCCGACGGCTCGCGCGCAGAGAAAGAAATGGACTTTGAGCAGGTGCGTGGTGACTTTGAAAGTAATCCGTTTGTCACTGCCGTGCTGAAACATATTGAAGATAAGACAGCGTTGGGTGACGAATTGATAGGTCGTATGCAGAGGGTGTCATCATTTTCACTCTAATTAAAGAAATATTTCAATAATAGTTCTTACCTTTGTGCTACGATTCATTAATTTAATTTACGAGTAATTATGGCAACAACACCTCCGTTCAAGTATCAACCTATGTTTGAGCATGGGGAAGATAAGACTGAGTATTATCTGCTTACAAAAGACTATGTATCCGTAAGCGAGTTTGAAGGAAAGCCCATTCTGAAGATTGAAAAAGAAGGTCTTACAGCAATGGCTAACACGGCTTTCCGCGATGTGTCATTTATGTTGCGCCGTTCGCACAATGAGCAAGTTGCTAAGATTTTGCGCGACCCCGAAGCAAGTGATAATGATAAATATGTAGCACTGACCTTCCTGCGCAATGCAGAAGTAGCTTCAAAAGGCGTGCTTCCTTTCTGTCAGGATACCGGTACGGCTATCGTTCATGGTGAAAAGGGACAGCAGGTATGGACTGGCTATTGTGACGAAGAAGCTCTTTCGTTGGGTGTCTACAAAACATATACTGAAGAAAACCTGCGTTACTCTCAGAATGCTCCGTTGAATATGTACGACGAGGTGAACACGAAGTGTAACCTGCCTGCGCAAATAGATATCGAAGCTACCGAAGGTATGGAATATAAGTTCCTTTGCGTGACCAAAGGTGGCGGTTCGGCCAATAAGACTTACCTGTATCAGGAAACAAAAGCAATCCTGAATCCCGGCACTCTGGTTCCTTTCCTCGTTGAGAAAATGAAGACGCTGGGTACAGCTGCTTGTCCTCCTTACCACATCGCTTTCGTCATTGGCGGTACTTCTGCTGAGAAGAACCTGCTGACGGTAAAGCTGGCTTCTACTCATTATTATGATGAGTTGCCCACTACGGGTAACGAATATGGACGTGCCTTCCGTGATGTAGAACTTGAGAAAGAAGTGTTGGAAGAAGCTCATAGGATTGGCCTCGGTGCACAGTTCGGCGGTAAATATCTGGCTCATGATATCCGTATCATTCGTCTGCCTCGTCACGGTGCATCTTGTCCGGTAGGTCTGGGCGTTTCTTGCTCTGCCGACCGTAACATCAAGTGTAAGATCAACAAAGAAGGTATCTGGATTGAAAAACTGGACAGTAATCCGGGCGAACTCATCCCGGAAGAAATGCGTCATGCAGGCGAAGGTGCCGTAGTTAAGATAAACCTGAATCAGCCGATGGCAGATATCTTGAAGGAACTGACTAAATATCCGGTGGCTACACGTCTGTCATTGAATGGTACGATTATCGTAGGCCGTGACATTGCACATGCTAAGCTGAAAGAACGTCTGGACCGTGGTGAAGATTTGCCACAGTATATCAAGGATCATCCGATTTACTATGCCGGTCCTGCCAAGACTCCGGCTGGTATGGCTTGTGGCTCTATGGGCCCCACTACTGCGGGACGTATGGACTCGTATGTAGAGTTGTTCCAAAGTCATGGTGGCAGCATGGTTATGCTTGCAAAGGGTAACCGTAGTCAGCAGGTGACGGATGCTTGCAAGAAGTACGGTGGTTTCTATCTCGGTTCTATCGGTGGTCCTGCCGCTATCCTGGCACAGAACAACATCAAGAGTATCGAATGTGTAGAATATCCCGAACTCGGTATGGAAGCTATCTGGAAGATTGAAGTGGAAGACTTCCCTGCATTCATCCTGGTAGATGACAAAGGCAACGATTTCTTTAAACAATTGAAACCTTGGAATTGTAGTAAATAAGAGGAATCTTTCTATAGATTAAGTGAAAGCTGTCCCGAAGAAGTTGATTAACTCCTTGGGACAGCTTTCTTGGTTTAATAGATGTAGAACTTGATATGCTCCTTCCTTTTTCCCCTAAAGCTTTCATGTTTATGTCATTATGCTATAAGCAAAACCTTGTTTTCCATATGGGGGCTGTGCAGCCCACAATTGCGGGACGAACAGCCCCCATATGGAAAACGTAGAGCCCGCAACTGTGGGATGAAGTTTTGCTACAGGCAAAAGAACAAAAACAATAAAGCAAAGCTTGGTTTTCATACGACCTTCTTCCCGTTTTTCTTATTGTTCCTAAGTATTCCATTGTGGAGTCTATAAGTTCTGCAACAGGTTTGCCTACACCATCCTACATCATCCTACACCATTTTACGATATTTATTTGCTTGATAATCAAGAGAGAACGGTTGTCGGTGTAGGATGTAGGAAATAAAGAAGTATTTTTTTAAGTGTCACTAACCTCAGGTGGATATCAGAAAAATAATAAGATATTCTTGTATGCCGATACTAATTTCTATCTTTACACCTTCAAAATCAGATTAATCTTATTGACAGTTATGGAAACTACTCCCCACATTTCTCCGAAGGCGGACTCCCGTGTTGTTTGGCTGGATGTCGTGCGACTGATAGCTATGTTTACCGTGGTTTGTTGCCATTGCACAGACCCTTTCAACTTTTATCCGGGAACGGCTCCGAATATTGAAGATATCAAGTTTTGGGGGGCTGTCTATGGGGCGGTGCTGCGTCCGTGCGTACCTCTTTTTGTGATGATAACGGGAGCTTTGTTGCTCCCTGTGCGTGGGGATGCATCCGTATTCTATAAGAAACGTATTCCACGTGTGTTTTTTCCGTTTCTTATCTGGTCGGTGATTTATAATCTTTTCCCTTGGATTACAGGATTGCTGGGAGTGGAACCGCGGGTGATTCTTGACTTCTTCCCGTACTCGGGCGAAGAAGTGATGCGCCAGTCTTTAGCTGTCAGCATGGGATATATTGCCGAACTTCCTTTTAATTTTTCTATCCTCGATGTACACATGTGGTACATTTATTTGCTGATAGGACTCTACCTGTATTTGCCGATATTCTCCGCCTGGGTGGAGAAAGCTTCGGAGAAAGCCAAACTCTGGTTCTTGGCAGTATGGGGAGTGACATTGCTTATACCTTATTATAATGAGTTTGTAGCGCAATACTTGTGGGGAACTTGTTCGTGGAACTCATTCGGCATGCTTTATTATTTTGCCGGCTTTAATGGATACCTGCTTCTGGGGCATTATCTGCGCAACCATGACTGGACTGGACGGCAAGCTGCACTGATAGGTGTTCCTATGTTTGTGGTGGGCTATGCGGTTACTTTCTTCGGTTTCCGCCACATGACGGCATTGCCGGACTTTACGGATGAAATGCTGGAATTGTTCTTTACCTATTGCTCACTGAATGTGGTGATGATGACCATTCCTGTATTTATGTGGGCAAAGAGAGTGAACATTCGTTCGGAGCGGATGATAAAGGCATTATCCAATCTGACACTTTGCGGTTTCGGAGTTTATATGATACACTACTTCTTCACCGGTCCGTCAGTGGTACTGATGCGGGCGGCAGGTGTTCCGTTGTGTTTGCAGATACCTGTCGCCGCAGTGGTTGCATTTGGCATTTCCTGGTTCCTGGTGGCAATGGCATACCGTTGTTTTGGAAAGAAAACGAGATGGGTGATGGGATAGTCTCTGTAGGATTATCCTAATTCAATATACTTCTTCATGGTCAGACGGTTTTCACCGTCCAGGCGTTGGTATGAAACTTCATTCATAATGCTTCGTATCAGGAATATACCCAGTCCACCAATGGCACGTTCTTCAATGGGAATGGTGATATCGGCATCCGGGGCATTGGTCGGGTCGAAGGAAAGTCCCTTGTCGGTCAGTAAGAAGATTAATTGATTGTCTGTCAGGCTGGCTTTTAGTCGGATTTCATGATGCTCTTCCAGCGGGTAGGCATACATGATAACATTGCTGACAGCTTCTTCCAGTGCCAGATTGATATGCATGGTTGTTTCTGCCGGCAGGGACAAGTCAGAACAGAATTCTTCTACAAAGATTGCCAAGGCTGTGATCTCATCCAGCTCGTTGGTTATTCGGATCTCTTTTTCCATGATGTTATGGTTTTATTGTTTTAGGTTCATAATGAATTAGCAGAATGGTCATGTCGTCACTGGCCTCTGCTTGTTGTACATGGGAGGCTACGGAACGAACCACTGTATCTACTATTATGCGTACGTCGAAAGTGCCCAACGGAGCCAGAGTTGATAATAGGCGATCTTCACCATACAGCTCTTTGGAGGCATTTTCAGCCTCGGTTATTCCGTCGGTATAAAGGAAAAGACGGGTATTCTTTTCAAGAGTGATTTCTTCATCGGTGTATTCCATATCTTCCAGTACTCCTACGAATAACTGTATTTTTGCTTTCAGTAGCGTTGTATTTCCGTCTGCACCTATTATAATAGGTGGATTGTGTCCGGCATTACAGAAACGCAGGTTTCCGGTTTTCAGGTCGAGTATACCGATGATGAGGGTAACGAACATATTGGCCTCGTTGTTTTCGGAGATAGAACGGTTCATCTTGCTCATAATCTCGGCAGGCGAGGTGGCCTGTTGGGCGAGGGTGCGGAACAGGCTGCGTGCAATGGCCATGAAGAGTGAGGCCGGAACACCTTTGCCCGATACGTCACCGATGACGAAGTAAAGCCGGTCATTGTCGATAAAGAAATCGTAGAGGTCGCCGCCTACTTCTTTGGCAGGATGCAATATGGCATGCAGGTCCACGTCTTCCCGTTCGGGGTAGGGTGGGAAGATTTTGGGAATCATTCCCATCTGTATCTCGCGGGCAATGGACAATTCGCTTTCAATGCGCTCTTTGGAAGCGGTCGTTGTGCGCAGTTCCGAAACGTAGCCCGACAATGACTGCTGCATATAGACCAGTGAGTCGTGCAAATCTTTTATTTCATCTTTGGAGTGTACTTCGGGTAATGCCACATCAAAACGTCCCGTGGCAATGGAACGGGCGGATTCGGAAAATTTTCTGAGCGGACGTACCAGTCTGTGAATGATTTGATAGATTAACGGAAGCAGTACCAGCATACCTGCCAGGAAAATATAGATGATGCGGTGGGAGGTGGCATCCAGATTGTGGAGTATCATCTGGCTGGGGCAGATGGTGCATACAGACCATCCACAGTTAGGGATGGCGGTATATAGAGCGTATGAGTCCTGTTCCGCATTGTTGAATTGTGCTGTGCCGGTCACACCGTTAAGTATATTGCGGCCTATTTCCTCTTCCTGAACATCATTCTTGCCTAGGGCAACGGAGAAAATGGTTTCGTTCATTATCTTTTCCCGGTCGGGGTGGGTGAGGAAACTACCGTTCCGGCTGAGCAGGAAGGTATAGCTGGATTGGTAAGGTTTCAACTTATTTACCATATCGGTGAAACGGGACAGGGAAATGTTGGCCGTAAATATGGCATATACCTCTCCTTGTGGGTTGCGAAGAGGTAGCGCGTATGTACTCATAATTGTATTTCCGCCTCCCGTGTCGTAGTAGGGTTCGCTCCAATAACTCGTTTTCAGAAGTTTAGGTATCAGATACCAGTCCATGCAGGGATAATCGTAGTCTGCTCCACCCAGTTTCAGATAGTTCACGATCTCTTCTGCCCCCTCGTTGATGCTGAAGGCGTATGGCATGAAGTATTTCCCTTTCTCCTTATAATATCCGGGAATGAAAGCGATACCGCTTCCTACAATCAGGCTATTGTTTTTCACGATGGCGGTGAGGACATCTTTTAGAGAATCGGGGGTGCTTAGGTTTTTCTCCACAATCCAGACGGACTGTTCGAGGGTAGATTCTACAATCTGCAACTCTCCGCTGATTTGTGTAGCTGTGTTGCGCAGTAGTCCGTGTGCATGGTCTATGGCATCTTCCGTTATCTGCTTCCGGCTGTAATTATAGAACAGCATCATGATGCAGACAAAAACTATCAGCGTGAAAGACAGCACATAAATGCTTAGTTTGGTGGCAAACGATGGGGAAAAAAATGCTTTCATGGAGGAATGATTATATAATTAGGGGGATATGGTGATGTGCAGTGTTGTTTATTTTACAAAATCCTCGTAACGGATACTGGCACTTCCGGCAGGCGTCAATATCATTGCAGCGCGTGCAAATCCTTCCCGGCTGAGGCGGTAGGTACGTTGTCCGCTTTGCTGGTCCACTTGCAGGCGGAGAACTTCCTCCAGCATTTTGCGTTGGTGGTAGCGGTTGGTGCCTATATTGCCCTTTTTCACTTCTTCCATAACCATATCGAGAGCTTCTTCACGGTGCTCGTTGGTCCATGCCCAACCACGCATACTGGCTTTTACCAGTTTGCGCACGACTTCCGGATATTGGTTATAGAACTCTTCCGTGACGTACAACCCATCTTCAGGCAGGTTGTAGCCATAGTCGGCAAGACGTATGGAGTATATCGAATCAACGTTCATCCCGTATTCCGATAATTGGAGATACTCATTATAACTTCCTACCAGGCAAGGATCGGCAGCCCCGGAAAGAAACACATTGACTCCGCTGTTGAACCGTATCCATCCTACCTGTTTCAGGGCGTAATGCTCTGCAAGCCGGTCAAGTAGTTTTTGGCTCAGATGATTCCATACGGCTATCTTCTGGTTTCGAAGAGATTCCTCGCCTTTAAGAGGAGAGTGGCTGATAAGCATCAGACTGTTTTCCTGTGAGGTCTGCATGACGTTTACTACACGTGCGCCTGCAAGCCGCTCCATGAATGCGTATGAAAGGTTCATGATTACTACCGGGGCACGACCTTTCTCCATAAACGAAAAAGAGCTTTCTGAGATGGCAGGATGTTGTACGCATACGTCAATTCCCTCCTCTTTATAGAATCCCAGCTTATCCGCCACGTAATAACCGGTAAATTGGGCTTGGGCGGTCCACTTCGGGGTGAGCATGATGCCTTGTGCTTTAGTCTGGGGTGAAGCAAGTAGTAAAGGCAATAGGAAGATGCTGAAAATAAATCTTTTCATCATAATATTTACCGGATATTAAAGAGAGAAGTGCAGCCCGTCATTTCAAAGATGTTTTTTATTTCCGGCCTCATAGCCTCGATAATCAAACTTCCCTGATTTTTCTGTACGCTCTTTTGCAGGATAAGAAAGCATCGCAGGCCGGAACTGCTGATGTAGGACATTTGTTCGCAATTGACGATGATATTGGGCTTGTCTTCTTGAAGCAAAGGCTGTATGGCTATGCTGAAGTCGCGGGCGTTGGCTGTATCCAACCGGCCTTTTATATCCAGTACAATGATGCCGTCTACTCTGCAAATGTTTGTGTCCAGCAGAGCGTCCGGTTTAAAGTCTATATCCAACCGTTTCACTAGAGTCAGCAGATTTTGGGTGTCCGTAGTTCGGTAGTTTACTTCGTCCATTGTGCGGTGAATAAGGAAATGCCCTAATCCTTTGGTGAGCTGCTCTTCGAGGGATGGCTTTTCATCCGGACTTTTTTTCTGGAACGGATCAACTGCGATTCCTTCGTCCGTGATCTGGAAAGTCAGCCTTCCGGGAGTGATATGTGCCTGAAGCTGAATTTCGCTTGATTCTCCTTTCGGATAGGCGTATTGAATGATGTTGGCTATTATCTCTTCTATCGCGAGATTCATGCTCATCGCTATTTCCGAGGGGATGTTGAGTGATACTCCCAATTCTTCCATAAATTGGGAAATACGCCCGGTCTCATTCAACTTGTTGTTGATAATAATTTCTTTTTCCATGTTCTTTCGTTAATGCTTTATAGTAACGTGTATAGTAGCTGGCTTAATATGTGCAAATATCCCTATTTCTCTTTATATCGAACGGTCTTCCTCGCTTAAAAGCGTCCCACTTTGGGTGGAATGGCTGAAATGGTACTTAATACTACTTGAAAATGGTACTAAAAAGATTGTATATATTGCCCCATAGTTGATAAGTTTTATAACTTTGCGCCAGAAAAATATATCGGATAAACGAACACCTGTAAAATAAAAAGCGAAAGGAAAAATGACCAGTGTAATCATGTTGTTTATAGAGCTGCTGCTCGATATCGTCGGTCTTGTTACAGGAGGGATTATCTGGGCACATTCTTCTGAAAGCAAAATTCGTAAGGCTTGGGGAATGTTGGCTACCACTCTGTCGCTACTTCTGCTGTGCGATAATATAGAGTGGATGTGGCTTTTTAGCCGTGGAGTGGAGGAGATACCCCGCTTCGTTGAGGTGCCTATGGATCATTTGTCTATTTGGCATATTGTACGTGTGATTTTCTTTTTCCAGCTCTTTTCGCTATTTCCCATTGCTTCACTGAAGCCTGGATGGATGACGCTGACAAGGATCACCAATTATTGCATTCCTATACTGCTGATTGTTTGCATTGCTTGCTGTTATCAGTTCTTTAACGGGCATTATACGATGCTGAAGTCCTTCGCTGCTATTGGAGAGAATCTGGGAAAGCAGGATGTAGTGGTCAGACTGATGTTGTTTGTCATCAGTGTATTGATGCCTTCCTTGAACTTTCTTCTTCCTTATCTGAAGCGTTGGATACCTATCCGACGGGTACAGAGTAGGGGGATGTATATTTATATGGGATGTTTTGGATTGATTATGTCGGGGTATATCTGGCTGATGTTAGGAACCAGTGGTTTATGTTTTAACCTTTTCGGGTATTTTGTGGTTGTGCCTACTATCTTGCTGAATATACTCTATCTGCGCAATGATAACCCGCTCTCTTTACCGCCATTGCCGGTAATTGATTTAAGTCGGCAGGAAATAGAGGCAATCAAGGAAATTGAAGTGTCTCCCGTAGTGCTTGAACTTAGTGAGCAACTGATGGCCTTTATGAAAGGGCATACACCTTTTACCAATCCCCAATATTCATTGCAGAATGTGTTGACGGATATAGGAACCAATGAGCACCGGTTCAATAAGGTATTGCGTTACAATGGTTTCTCAGGATTTCGGGATTATATTAATTTCAATCGCCTGCAATACTTTAAGGAACAGGCGGCTTTACGGAAAGAACTGACAGTGAAAGAACTTATGTTTATGAGTGGATTTACTTCGCGTTCCAGCTTCTATCGCTATTTCGCCAGTATTGAGAAAATGTCTCCGAGCGAGTATATGGAAAGACTTCAGCAGGAAGGTTAGGGGATTTCACCACAGAGTAACACTGAGTTTCACAGAGTTCAATATTCAATATATGCAATTAAAGAAATAAGATTCTGTGAAACTCAGTGTTACTCTGTGGTGAATCATTGTATCTTATTCTTTTTCTTCCACTGCTCGTACTTCTTCAGCACTTTCAGTCCGTCGCTATTATACCAACTATATCCGTTACGGCGTTCGTGTCCTATTTCTGAGATATCGAACTTCTTCACTCCATCGCGGTCACTGAAGAAAGGACGGTTATCTTCCAGTGTATAGAAGCGTGCCCACAAAGGAGGACAATCCGTACATGGTACCATGCGGTAGTCTTTCTTTCCTTCGTCATTGGTGAAGAACTCTTTCTTTATGCCTTCAATCTTGGATGACTTGAACCATTCAACTGCATTTTCTATACAGTTGATAACCTCTTGTGAGGGATTGGGCAGAGACATTAATAGAATGACTATTTCGTCAGACTCTTGTCCGCTCAGTGAGGGTAACTCATAGGCGCGTGCTTTAGCGGGAGCAAGGGTGTGTTCGTCATGTTGTGCACACCAGACGGTTGGTTTGCCATTTAGGACAACTTGCGTTTTGAGGATGCATTCCACACCTTTGTTGAATGCGGCGCGAGCACGGTTGCAGATGCTGTCGGGGACATATTCATAAGGGGCTTTCTTTTCGTATACCTCGCGCAGAAGTTCCATTACATTTACCATCGCGTTGTCATTGTAGGTGATATGTGTGTAGTAACCTTTGGGACGGGGCCAGAACTGAGGCCAGCCTCCATTGGGATATTGTGCTTTGAGGATATAACGGATGCCGTCCAGCGCACTGTCTCTGTATTTCTTAATATGAGTAGCCAGATACAGGCGGGAGAGGTATTGGATTTCCGTACTGGTGGCGTCGTTGTCTATGGTGCTTTCGTTCACTTCATCTTTGGAAGCAAGTACATCTTCCAGCTCTTGTTCTGTCAGTTCGGCAGGCATATAGATATTTTTAGGCCAGCCGCCGGTAGTTTGTTGATAGAGCAGGACATTGTCGCCAATGCGGATGGCTTCAGGAGTTTTAAAGAATTCGTCGTTTAACTTGGGTGCCATCTTTACCCAAGTTTTATACGGCTTTTTTTCTTTGTAGTTTACGGTTTCTTGTGCGAATAAGTTTGTCAGGCACAACAAGGCCAGACAACACAGGCAAATCTTTTTCATGGTCGTTGTTTTTTATAGTTCTACTGATGGCAAAAGTAGAGGAAAAAAATTCGCCTGATGGGGAATATTTGTTTTATTCCAGGTATTTTGTTACTTTTCCACTGATTTGCAACAAAGAAATCTCGCATAATTTAGTGTTATACTCCGCTGAAAGAATTCTTTCTTCTGCATCTAAAAGGCTTTTCTGTGCTTCACGCATTTCGATACCTGAAAGGTTTCCCAGCATATAACGCTCCATGGCAATCTCATGGTTTTCTTTAGCGGCTACAAGGTTCTGGCGTTCCAGGTTCAGCATTTGCAGGTTGTTCTGGTAAGCTTGCCATAAGTTGCTCAGGTCTGCACGTAAGGCTTGTTCCAGTTGTTCGCGTTCCAGGCGGGCATTCTGAATGGCAATACGTGCATTGTTGCGTTCCCGGCGACGGTTTCCGTCGAACAGGTTGAAACCGATAGTCAGGCCGAAGTTGGCACCAAGATTACCGCGTTGGATGTTAGTGGCGATATCGTATTTGTTGAAGGTATAGCCATAACCGCCGTTCATCTTCAGATAAGGATAGTCGCGGGAACAAACCTTTTTGTAATCCAACTGGGCAAGCGTGTTGTTTTGATAGGCTTTCAACAGAGAAGCGTTGGTTTGCAGAGTCATGTTCCAAAGCTCTTCAAAGTTTAGTCCACCGTCTACGTTGATCAGACTGTCTTGAATAATGATGGGCTGGTCTACATCTTCGTTCGCCATCAGTTCGTTCAGTTGGATACGGGAGGTATGCAGCAACTCTTGCTGTTTCATATACTGGGCACTGTCTGCATTGAAGTCTACCTTTGCCTGTTGGTAATCCAGACGGGAGAAGTTACCGATGTGATAACGCTCTTCCACGATACGCAAACGCTCTTTGGACAAAGATACGGCATAGCGGAAATTATTCAGACGGATCTTATGTTGCAGATAGTTGTAATATTCGGCAGCGATGTTGGCTATCAGGTCTTCTACGGCGATACGGGTATTGGTTTCACCTTGTCTTTCCAACTCTTTCAGACGTTGGTAGTTGGCGGTGATGTTGAAGCCGTCGAAGATAGTCCAGTTCAGATTAAGCCCCACGTTCATGGTCTGATCGAATACACCATTCTCTTTGACATGTTCTCCGGTAGCCCGCACTTTGCTGTCTGTATTGTCTACGGTTCCTTTATAACTTGCAGAGAGGTCAAGTGTCGGCAGATAACCGGCGTTTCCCAGTGTGGCGTTGTTTTTGCTGACTTGTTCCTCGTTGCGGGTAATGCGCAGCGAGTAGTTATTTTGAAGTCCGTATTCCAGGCAGGACTTTAATGTATAAGATTGCGGCATCTGCGCTTGTAACGCAAGCGAGGTGCTACAAATGGCTATGAGGGATAAAATCGTACGTTTCATGATTTCTTTAACTTACTTCTGTTAGTAGATACATAACTATATATGGCAGGTACGATGTACATAGTGAGGAATGTGGATACCAACATACCGCCCACTACGGCTGTACCCATGGCAATGCGCTGGTTACAACCTTCACCCGAAGCGAATGCCAACGGTATCAATCCGAGAATGGTAGAAGCACTGGTCATTAGGATGGGGCGCAAACGTTGCAAGGATGCATCCTTGATAGCTTCCATTTTATCTTCTCCGGCTTCTTGTTTCAGGTTGGCAAACTCTACAATAAGGATACCATTCTTTGCCACCAGACCAATCAACATGATGATACCGATCTGACTGAAGATATTCATTGTAATATCGTTGAAGTACATGAATATTAAGGCTCCGGCAATAGCCAAAGGCACGGTAAGCATGATAATCAACGGGTCTTTGAAACTCTCGAACTGTGCTGCCAGAATCAGGTAGATCAGCAGGATTGCCAATACAAAGGCAAACATCAGACTGGAGGAACTTTCTCTATATTCTTTGGAGTCTCCCGTCAGTGCGGTACGGAATGTATCGTCCAATGTCTCTTTGGCAATCTTGTCCATCTCGTCCAACCCTTGTCCGATGGTTTTCCCATCAGCAAGTCCGGCAGAAATAGTGGCGGAAACGAAACGGTTGTAACGGTATAATTGCGGAGGAGCGATACCGCCGGTCAGTTCAATCAGGTTGTCCAACTGCACCATTTCACCTTTATCACTACGAATATAGATGCCTTTCAGGTCGGAAGGTTTATTGCGTTGCTGGCGGTTGATCTCACCCAATATCTCGTATTGCTTTCCATTCATATAGAAATAACCCATACGCTGGCCGCTCAATCCGTATTGGAGTGTTTGCGCAATATTGCGTGTGCTTACTCCCATGATACTTGCCTTGTCGCGATTGATATTGATGCGGGCTTCCGGCTTACTGAACTTTAGGTTCACGTCGGCCATTTGGAAAACAGGATTTTCATAAACTTTCGCCATAAATACCGGTAATACTTCTTGCAACTTTTCGATGTTGGTAGCTTGTAATACGTATTGCACCGGCATACCACCACGTCGTCCACCGAAAGAGGATGATTGTTGCACAAACGAACGTGCCTTGGTCTTTTTCTGCACAGCCTTCGAAATTTGTTCGGCTACTTCCATCTGTGTATAGTCACGATCTTTCATGTCCTTCAACGTGATACGTACATTACCGCTACCACTTGATACACGTGCCGTTACCGATTCTGCATCCGGCAGAATGGAATCTACCAACTGGTTGATGTCTTCCGTATAATCTCGTATGTATTCATAGGTTACACCCTCTGCTCCACGTGTATTGATACTGATTTGTGAACGGTCTTCCAATGGTGCCATCTCGGCAGGGATGGCATTCCACAGAAATACGATAATTATCAATGTTGCTAAGATAAGTGGCATAGCCAGCCAGCGCTTGTGCAGGAATATTTCCAATGACCGGCTGTAGATGCGGTTCATTCCTTCGAAAAATGGCTCGGTTTTCATATAGAACCAGTTCTTCTTTTCTTGTTTTACCAGCAGTTTGGTGGCAAGCATCGGAGTGAAAGTCAATGCGGCAAAAGAGGAAATGATAACAGAACCGGATACCACGATACTGAATTCACGGAAAAGTCGTCCAGTCATACCGTCCATAAATACGATGGGGAAGAATACGGCTACCAGTGTGATGGTGGTAGAGATTACGGCAAAGAAAATTTCCTTGGCACCCTCGATACCGGCCTCTTTGGGTGGCATCCCGCGTTCAATACGGACATAAATGTTTTCTGTCATTACAATGGCATCATCCACCACCAGACCTACTGCCAGCACTACCGCCAGCATGGAAAGTACATTGATGGAGAATCCTGCCAGATACATTACGAAGAATGCTCCGATAAGTGAAACGGGAATCACGATACAGGGTACCAGTGTTACACGCCAGTCGCGCAGGAAAAGGAAGATAATGATAATAACGAGAATGAATGCTACATATACCGTTTCCTTTACCTCACTGATAGAAGCACGGATAAACTTGGTATTGTCGAAACCATAAGAGTATTGCACGTCATCCGGAAGGTCTTTTTGCATCTGTTCCATACGTTCATAAACGGCATCGGCAATCTTGATGTGATTGGCACCTGGTTGAGGTACTACAACAATACCTACCATCGGTACACCATTCATTTTCATGTAACTCTTGATGTCCGCCGGTCCTAATTCTGCCCGTCCGATATCGCTGAAACGGATGATACGGTTATTATCTTCCCGCAGAATCAGATTATTAAATTCTTCTGCCGTATGCATCAATCCCAATGTACGGATGGTGAGTTCCACCGTATTACCTTCGATACTACCGGATGGAAGTTCCACATTTTCTTTATCTACCGCATTCTTAACGTCGATGGGCGTAATACCGTAACCTGACATCTTGATAGGATCGAGCCAAAGACGCATGGAATAACGTTTTTCACCCCAGATACTAACACTGCTGACGTCTGAAATAGTCTGCAACTGTTCTTTGACAGTGAGGTCTGCTATTTCGCTCAGTTCCAGTAAAGAACGTTTGTCACTTTGCAATGCTACCATCAGGATCGGTGTAGCATCCGCATCTGCTTTTGATACGGTAGGAGGGTCACAGTCGCGAGGCAGATAACGCTGGGCGCGTGAAACTTTATCACGCACGTCGTTTGCGGCCGTTTCCAGGTCTACGGAGAGTTCAAATTCTACCGTAATACGGGATGAACCTTGTTGGCTGACACTGGACAAGGAACGGATTCCCGGGATACCATTGATGTTTTGCTCCAATGGTTCGGTAATCTGGTTTTCGATAACATCGGCATTTGCACCCGGGTAGGAGCAGGATACCGAAATGATGGGATTATCCACTGACGGATATTCGCGGACGCCGAGATAGCTGTACCCGATAAGTCCAAAAAGCAGGATGATAAGGGTAAGCACTGTGGAGAGCACCGGGCGCCGTATGCTGAGTTCGGATATGTTCATAAGGCGTCTGGTTTAATAGATATTATCCAATGTTACGGGTAATCCTGTGCGGAGCTGCAATGTTCCGGAAATTATAATTGTATCTCCGGTCTGCAAACCCTGCAATACTTGGGTTTCAGCTTCTGTACGTATGCCAGTTTGTATTTCTACAGGTTGGGCTTTTCCAGATTTATAAAGGAAAATCTTGTCCTTACCCATTTCCGGAACGATAGCTTCGGATGGAACGGCAAGGGCATCATGGATTTCATTTTTACTTAAGCGAATATCTGCATAGCGTCCCGGCATTACATTACCGTTGGCATTGGGGTAGAGGGCACGCAATGTCAATGTATGGGTGTTTTGATCCATTCTCGACTCGCGTGCGTACACTTTGGCATGGAACGTTTCAAGCTTACCCTCAAGTCCGAAGTTTACTCCTGCACCGATTTTTACGTCATTGGCATAACGTTCGGGAACGGAAAATTCTACTTTCAGCGGAGATACTTTTGTAAGTTTGGCAACGATGGTAGTGGGGGAAGCATAGGTTCCGACACTGACTTGGCGCAGACCGATTACACCGTCGAACGGAGCACGGAGCTCGGTTTGTGCAATGTTAGCTTCTATCAGGTCTATGTCTGCATTCAGGGTTGCCAGTTCTGTTTTTACCTGCTCGTAGGCTTCCTTACTGACTGCATCCCGCTCCAACAATGCATTCTGGCGGAATACGCGGTCTTCTGCCAATTTCAGTTGGGCAACAAGACGCTGCAACTGTGCCTGTAAAGGCCGGTCGTTCACTTTAGCCAGCAGTTGTCCTTTTTTAACCTGGCTGCCTTCCTCAAAATTGATTTCTATGATTTTACCTGAGGTTTCGAAAGAAAGATCCACTTCCTCATCAGGCAACAGGCTACCGCTGATTTTGATTTCATCTTTGAGCAGCTGTGGCTTTATGATCTTTGCGTTTACATTTAATGCTTTTTTGCCATTGCGGTTACTGCTCATAACTTTGTCGGCAGCTGCCAATTCTTTATTCTCTTTAGGAAGCTGGGAATAAATACCCCAACCTATCAGTCCGGCACCAATGAAAATGATAATGCCCCATTTAACTTTTTTATTCATGTATCAGTATTAGTATTATATCAGATATTAAGTTAGATTATGTAGCACTAATTTGGACATATTAGGAACAGAAAGGTTTAATGCGAAAAGCGTTAAAAAAGGTAATAAAGTGATAATGTAATAGCACAATAGCGTGTTATTATGATAGGATGATAAAGTAATAGACTGATAAAACGTTATCACATTGTTGCTTTATCAATCTATCGTTCCTTTTAATATGCAGCCCGGTATTTACCTTCCTCTTTGTCTTCCAACATGTTAAGGTATGAGGCATAACGCGATTCGCTGATGTAGTGTTCCTCCACGGCTTTTCGTACGGCACATCCCGGTTCGTGGCGATGCGTACAGTTACCGTAACGGCAATCGGCAGAGAACTTAAATATCTCCGGGAAATAGTGTCCTATTTCCTCCTCTTCCATATCGAATGTTCCGAAACCTTTGATGCCCGGTGTGTCAATGATATATCCGTCTCCCGGAACGGGAAACATCTCAGAGAACGTAGTGGTGTGCATTCCTTTGTTGTGGTAGGCGGAAATCTCCCCCGTTTTTACGTCCTGTTCAGGCAATATTGCGTTGATGAGCGTTGATTTTCCTACACCGGAGTGACCGGAGAAAAGTGTTACCCGCCCTTTAAGTTCTTCCTGAATGAGTTCAATGCCTTCACCGGTTTTGGCGGAGACTTTAAAGCAGGGATAACCGATAGTGGTATAGAGATTGATGAGGCTGTTCATATAATGAAGTTCCTCTTCATTGTATGCGTCTATTTTATTGAAGATGATCTTTACCGGAACACGGTATGCTTCGGCAGAAGCCAGAAAACGGTCGATAAAGGTGGTGGATGTTTCCGGATAGTTGACCGTTACGATAAGCATGCTTTGGTCAAGGTTTGCAGCGAGAATATGCGATTGCTTGGAGAGATTGGAAGCACGACGGATAATGTAATTTTTCCGGTCTTCTATTTCACTGATGAGAGCAGTTCCTTCCGGATTCAGAATGATTTGTACATAGTCTCCCACAGCTACCGGGTTGGTACTGCGAATGCCTTTTAACCGGAAGTTACCCTTGATTTTGCACTCTACACATTTACCTTCATCGGTTTTTACCAAATACCAACTACCTGTATTTTTTATTACCAGTCCCTTCAATTTAGTTGAGAGTTGAGAGTTGAGAGTTGAGAGTTGAGAGTTGAGTATGCGCGAATAACTCTCAACTTTCAACTCTCAACTGAATAATTATACGGTCATGATTTCTTTGTCCTTTGCAGCCAGCATATCATCAATTTGCTTGATGTATTTATCGTGAATCTTCTGCAATTTCTCTTCACCTCCTTTTTGTGCATCTTCTGCCAGGCCGTCTTTAACAGACTTCTTTAGGCCATCGATTGCATCACGGCGGGCATTGCGTACGCTCACTTTGGCAGTTTCGCCTTCACCTTTACACTGTTTGGCAAGTTGTTTACGGCGTTCCTCAGTCAGCGGTGGGATACCGATACGGATGATTTCACCGTTATTTTCCGGCATGATGCCAAGGCTGGAGTCAATGATAGCTTTCTCAATCACCTTGAACATACTTTTGTCCCAAGGCTTGATGACAATACTACGGGCATCCGGAGTATTTACGGCAGCTACGTTATTGATGGGAACCATGCTTCCGTAAGAGTCCACACGGATACCGTCCAGCAAACGAACGTCTGCTTTTCCGGCGCGGATGTGAGCCAATGCTTCTTCCAGATACATGACGGCCATATCCATTTTTTCTTGCGCTTCATCTAAGATCTCTTTTACTTCTCTCATATTTCTTAGTTTTGAATTGTGCTTTTAGAATTTTTGATTGAACAAAAGTAGTATAATTTTGTCTATTTGCAAAATATTAGCTAACAGGAATAAAGCAAATTGCGTATATTTGATAATACGAATATCTCTGCATATACTGGTGAGGGAGAGAATGACTGTCTGCGATGATTTTACTTAGCAGTTGCGAGAAAGAAGGATAGAAATGGCGGTGTGGCTATTTAATCTGATAAATATGGAATTGAAAACAGGACAGAGATTTAAAAACAAAAAACTCCGGTAAACATCTGCCTACCGGAGTCTCTTACTATTTGATTGTTTTTTATCAGTTATGTACCAATGTACCTATTTCTTCTCCTAACATTACCTTTTTCAAGTTTCCTATTGTATCCATGTCAAAGACAACAATGGGGAGATTATTTTCCTTACACATGCATGTTGCAGTAAGATCCATTACTTTCAGTCCACGTTTCAGAACTTCGTCATAAGTGATATCGTCGAATTTTGTGGCGGTCGGATCTTTTTCCGGGTCTGCGGTATAGATACCATCCACACGTGTACCTTTTAGCATGACATCGGCTTCAATCTCGATACCGCGTAGAGAAGAGCCCGTGTCTGTAGTGAAGAACGGATTTCCCGTTCCGGCAGACATAATAACGACTTCGCCTGCTTCCATGCTTTCGATGGCTTTCCATTTATTATAAAATTCTCCGATAGGTTCCATGCGTACGGCTGTAAGTACACGTGCCTTTACGCCGGTAGCTACTAGGGCGGAGCTTAGTGCCAAACTGTTGATTACAGTTGCGAGCATACCCATTTGGTCGCCTTTTACGCGGTCGAAACCTTTGTTTGCACCACTCAATCCACGGAAAATATTTCCACCGCCGATGACGATACCTATCTGAACGCCCAGTTCATGGATTTCCTTGATCTGTGCTGCATATTCGGCAAGGCGCTTCTCGTCAATGCCATATTGTTTTTCGCCCATTAGGCTTTCGCCGCTGAGCTTTAACAGGATTCTTTTATACTTTGCCATATGATATTACATTTAGTTTCTGCAAATATACGCTTTCTGTCTGTAAAGATTAACTTTGGTACAGAATTTTTCTACTTAAAGCTGCCTGCATGATGCCACGGAGAGATAAATAGACGATGAAGGCGAGCCAGAGGGCATGATTTCCCATCCATTCATGTAAAGAGTAATAAACAAGGAAGAAACTGCCGGAAGCTACCAGCATGGAGTAAAACATTTGTCGGGTGGCAGTGGCTCCTATAAAAATGCCATCCCACAGGAAAGCGGCAAAACCTGTAAGTGGGATTGCCAATACCCAATAAAAGTAATTTCCGGCTTCCCGGATGACGGAGGTTTCATTAGTCAGTAGTCCTAGGAATGACTTGCCTCCAAAGAAATAAAGCAAGGTGAAACCTGTGGAAAGACCGACACCCCAAATGAAGAGTTGGCGAACCGTGCGATATAATGCCGGTTGATTATTGGCACCAACATATTTACCCACTAACGCTTCTCCTGAATAAGCAAAACCATCCATGATATAAGAAAATAGAGTGAATAATTGCATTAGCAAAGTATTGACGGCCAATACTATTTCTCCTTGTGCCGCTCCGGCAGAAGTGAAAAATAGAGTGACAATGACCAGACAGAGGGTTCGTAGAAAGATATCCCGGTTTACCTGGAAAAAACGCAGCATGGCTTCCCTTTTCAGCACTTCATGCCAAGCAACGTGCTTTTTAAGTCCTCCATAATATCGCCTCCATAATAATAATGCCATCAGGAAACCGGCATATTGAGCTGTAAGTGTTCCCCAAGCTACCCCGGCAACTTTCATGTGGAACAGGTAAACGAAACAAAGGCTTGCGGCAATATTCACAATATTTTGTGTGATGGCGATGTACATCGGGAAACGTGAATTCTGCATACCGATGAACCAACCTGCGAATCCATAGAGTCCGAGCATAGCAGGAGCTCCCCATATACAGATCCGGAAATAGAGTGTAGCCAATCGCTCTACTTCCTCTGTAGTTTGTATAAAAGTGAATGCCAGCTTCCGGATGGGATATTGCAATGCCACTAAGATAATGGCGATAAGCAATCCTACTCCGACAGACCGTAATAAAAGTCGTGCAACTTCATCCAGATCATGTTTGCCGTATGCCTGTGAGGTCATTCCACTGGTCCCCATTCTCAAAAATCCGAAGATCCAGTAGATAATGTTGAATAACATTCCGCCCACGGCAATGGCTCCGATATATGCAGCGGCTCCCAGATGCCCTACGATTGTTACATCAATCAGTCCCAGCAAGGGAACTGTTATGTTTGATATAATCGAGGGTACAGCTATCTGAAGTATTCTTTTATTGATAATATTCGGAGTTTGAGCAATCATTTTAAAACTCTGGTTTGTTCTATTTACCGACAAAGGTACTCTTTTTGTCGCAAACGGTAAAAAAGTACCTGATAATAACAATTTTTATAATACATAATGTTTTAAAAATGAGTATATTTGCGGTAACAAAAACTGGGTAATATTTAATAAGAGATGAGAACCTTAACTTTGCTATTTTCATTAATAGTTACTTTCCCCTTTGTGCTCTCTGCGCAAACGGCGGGAGAACTCCTACAGAAGGTGTCTGCTGCCTTGTCTGAGGGGCAGGATGATTATGTTGTGAGTCTGTTTCGTCAGGCGATAGCTGCCGGAGCCGATCAGACTGAAATGTATTACTGGACTCAAATAGAAAAAAACAGTGCCGTGGCTCCCCGTCTGGTCAATGAGTTGGCAACCTATTACAAGCGTAAGCGGAATTATGACAAAGCTTATCTTTTTTACAGAGAATTCTTGCAGTATCATTCCGAAGATGTTCCTGCACTTGTGTCGTGTGCCGAAATGGAGATGATGAGAGGCAAGGAAAAAGATGCCGTCAAAACTTATGAAAAGGTTTTGATGCTGGATGCCAACAATCTGCAAGCCAATATTTTCTTGGGGAGTTATTATTACCTGCAAGCAGAACGCGAAAAGAAGAAGCTGGAGGATGATTATAAGAAAATAACTTCTCCTACACGGATGCAATACGCCCGCTATCGTAACGGACTCTCTGATGTCTACTCCAATGTTTACTCCAAAGCAAAGGACTATTTGCAGCGTGTGTTGCAACTGTTTCCTTCCACAGAGGCGGGAAATACCTTGGAAAAGATCAGGAAACTGGAAGCGGAAATTAAGTAAGCTGTAATAGGCTTTCTGCGTTTTCTACTGCTCTTTTGCAATAATAACCCGAGGCAATCTTTTTATTGATCTCCTTTATATTTCTGATCATTTCGTTATAGGATTCTGCGGAAATGGATGATAATATGGAGTCTAACTCTTCCAGTGAATCAATACACACGCCTATTTTGTTCTCTGCAACAAATGAGGCCAATGCTGCTTCTTTCCATATAATTATGGGAAGATTGCAGCGTATGTATAAGGACGCTTTATGCGGATTATTTATCTTCTGGTATATTCCGAGATCTCCCGAGCAAGTATGGATAGAGTCTCCTTCCCATATTAAGCCAAAGTGGGCGCTGACTTGTTCTATTAACTGATCTGAAGGCACAAAACCTTTAAATTTGAACAACGTTTTGTCTTTTATTTTATCTTCTTCGAATCTTTTACCGTAAAGTTCAAATTGCCATTTTGACATCACATCATTCAAAGAGTACAGATATTTGTTTTTTCTGTAATTTAGTGCTCCTGCGTAAATCACCTTAATTGGTTTCTGGTTAGGCTCATGTGTATTGTTGTTTACGGAAGGAGATAGATAATCGAAAATCTCTAGACATACCATAGGTTGAGTGTATCCTTGTGATTCCATCCATTCCTTCATCCTGTTGTTGTGTACGATTAGTACATCTGAGTGGCTGAGGCGTTTGATTTCCTGTTCTGCTGTCAATTTTTTGCTTCTGAAAGTTCCCAAGTCATGGATTATTGTGATAACTTTTCCTCGTTTCAAATGTATGATATTACATACGAAAGAGTAATACTTCTTGAAAGGATACTGAACGACTACCACGTTATTGGCAGAAATTGTAAACAACACTTTTAGTACTCCGGCAAGGGTTATTAAAAAGCCTGTTATCTTGTTGGAATAAGTGGTTTGCGGTAGTCCGGCATTTTTATATCCCAGTTTAGAGAGAATTTCTTCTATATCTGTTTTGGCCTTATTGCCTGCATTATTTAGAACATTATAGTTTTTGGATAGATAATATTGAGTCATTGTTTTGTTCTTTTAGATTGATAACTCCTTTTGGGTGAGAGATATGGCTGATGCAATAGTATCATCCATATCGAAATATGCATATTGTCCCAAACGTCCTCCGAAAATGACATGGGAATTTTTTTCTGCCAATGCCTTATACTTATTAAAACATTTTAAATTCTTTTCATCATTGATGGGGTAATAAGGCTCGTCAGAAGGCGTATATTTCTGAGGATACTCCTTGGTAATGATAGTTGAAGGTTGTTTCCCGAGTTCAAAATGTTTGTGTTCAATGATTCGTGTAAATGGGTATTTAGCTTCATTGTAGTTGATTACGGCATTACCTTGATAATTGTCAGTATCCAGATAGATGTGTTTAAACTTCAGACTTCTGTAATCCAGTCTGCCAAACTTATATTCAAAATACTCGTCGATGCAACCTGTGAAAAGTATCTTTTCTGCTATACTCTGAAAATAGGGTATGTTATCAAAATAGTTTGTATAGGTTTGAACATGGATATCCTTTAATAGATTGTTGGTGAGTGCAGTATAGCCATCTTTAGGGATGCCTTGATAAGGGTCGTTGAAATAGTTGTTATTATAAGTAAGACGGAAAGGTATTCTTTTGATGATGGAAGCAGGCAGTTGGTTGGCGGGACGTCCCCATTGCTTTTCTGTATATTCCTTAATAAAAGTGTAATATATGTCGTCTCCGCAAAGCTTCAGTGCTTGCTCTTCCAGATTGGCAGGCTGGGATATGTCTTTATATTTAGAGCATTGTTCCTGAATTTTGTGTTTTGCTTCTTCTGGAGTATTTACATTCCATAATTTATTGAATGTATTCATATTAAAGGGAAGATTGTAAAGCTTTCCTTCGCTGTATGCTAGTGGGGAGTTAATATAGTTGTTGAATTTAGTGAATTTGTTTATATAATGCCAGACTTCTTCATTGTCCGTATGAAATATATGCGCTCCATACCAATGTATTTTAATATCATTTTCTTCTTTTGTATAAATGTTTCCTCCTGTGTGTCCGCGTTTGTCAATGACCAGACATTTCTTTCCATTTCCGTTCATAATCTGCGCAAAAGTAGAACCGAATAAACCGGAACCCACGATGAGGTAGTCGTATGTATATTTTCTCATTCGTTTAATGCTTCTAATTTTCAAGAATGTGACCTTGTTTATTGCGTATATTGAGTCCGCTTTAAAGAATCGATTGTCTAAACAGGTTACTAATTAAAGTGGACTCAATATTGATAAATGTTTTATTCAAACATGGAATTTGGATAGCAATAGATACCAATTTGGTCTACTTTCTTCCCGGATTTTCCGTAAATTCCGTGCATCTGGAGACCTATATTTCCAAAATCTACTGAAGTCCAATCTCCGCCACTTCCACCAAATACATAAACTTTATTCAGGTTGGTTGTAAATACCAGTTTGTCTACTTTGCCGCCACTGCTGACCTGAAGGCTGGTGATGTATTCGTTGTTGGCTAAGAACATCCATGATTCAGCACCTCCATTTCCACCAAAATGCGCAGAATTAGTGTATATATTATTACTGTCTACCCAGTATACTTGGATTGCGTCAATAACCGCACCGTGCTTGACTTTTATAGCAAGGATTTTTTTCCATGTCGCATTACCAGATAGGGTTGCTGGTGCATCAAAAGAGGCACCACCATTTCCTCCCCATGGACCGAATGAAATTCCGCTGGAAATTCGTGTGTTCGCAGAGAATGCCGGAGTTTCTATTTCTTTAGAATTCATGGATTTGAGATGCTCTATCTCTTTAGAAAAGTCTGGTCTGTTATAGTTGTGATAAATAGTCTTTCCTTCGAAATTTTGCTCTAATTGGTGTATGTATGTCATGTAACTGATGTAGCTTGTATCTGTTGCTATGCTTTTGGCTGAAATTACATCAGAATCAATACTTGATTTATTGATTATTACAGGCTCATTATCATTTGTGCACGAAACTAATAGTGCAAAAAAGAAAATTGTGAATGTTGATAGTTGGTTTTTCATAATGTTTTTTGTTAAATAGTTGATTTTTTATTGAGTTATTTCGAAATAATCGTGGTGATGTTTTGTATCCTAAATGTTCTGTTCCTTTGTAGCTTTAGAAGTGTCCATAGAAAGATTCTTCCCCTATGGTTAGTTCAATGGTGTATTTCCCTTTTGGTAGTCTGGGTAATTCAAATGTATGCCATTTTGAGTAGCCTATAATAATAGCCGAATGAATGATGTTTTGTATGTATCCTTTATTGCTATTTCAAGTTTTTCAATGGGCATATCCGAATAAATAGAAATGATATTCCCGTCATGAGTAGCCGTCGGCATTATAGGCAAGGAACGGTCATCCTTTACCCAATCATCGACATTTTCTTTATATAACTGTATTTGTGTTTCCTGTGCCATGCCATCCATGTAAAACAGAAAACTGATGAATATGAAAAGTATTCGCTTCATAGTTTTTGCTTTTTAGTTGATTCTTTTTTGCAAATGTGAACTTTTCTGAAATTATATCAAATGATTGGAGTGTGCAATGTAGTGTGCATATTCCTTTTCAGTGTGCAGTATAGTGTGCTAAAATAGACTAATTGGCTTATAATGAGAGAATAATGTCGTCCCAGTCCTTTGGACTTCCTTTTGTGCCGAAAACTTTTTCATAAAGTCTCCGGCGGGTAGAAGAAATGGCCTCCTTGCTATGATTCGTCAGTTTTGCAATGTCTATGGGAGGGATGTTTATTTTAATAAGTAGGCAAACAGAGTATTCTTGCTCGTTCAGATTATAGAGGTTGCGCAACTTTTCGGTGAAACCTTCGTAAAGGCTGTCTATGGTTTCTTCAAGTTCTTTCCAGTCGTTGTCGGAGAGTCGTTTTTTAGTCGTGAGTAGTTGCTGGATATGCTTGTATATTTTTGATTCCGGAAGTGCGGTATCGGATTGTTTACGCCTGACCAATTCTATTTCCGCTTGCTTGTTTGTGCAGAGGGGCAGTTCTATTTGCTCTTCCAATTGGACTCTCAGTGTATTGTTTGTTAAATCGGCTTCCTGCAGTTCTTGTTCCAGTTCTTCAATTCTCAGCTCGTTTTCTTTTATGTACAGGGCACTTTTTCTGTATTGCTCTTCCTTTAATTGGCCGAGCTTTCTTAATTGGATATTAAGTAGCTGTTTTTTCCGTTTGTAGCGTTGAAGGTAGGCGAATAATAGGGCAATGATAAGAATTCCTATTGATATAATATAAATAATGAGGTTTTGTTTTCTTTCATTTGCTGTTTTCAGTCGGTTGTTCTCCTTCTCGCGGAGTTGGTAATTGTAGAGAGTATGTAATCGGCGAATGGTTTCTATATTGGTGATTTGGTAGATGGAGTCCGTGCATTGCTGGTATTGGCGGAGGTGCAACAATGCCTCTTGGGGATTGTTGTGCATGATGGCGATTTCCGCCAATCCTTTGCAGGCTGTCTGCTTGGCATAAATGGTGCCGCACTTCAGTAATTCTGTATAGTAATAAATGGCGGAATCAATAGAGCCTGTCTTGTGATATAGTTTTGAGGCCATGGAAAAGATGCCGCTTCTACTGGGAATATCCAAGGAGTCCAATGAGGGTTGCAGGAATTTTCGAGCTAAGTCATATTTTTCTAATTCAATGTACAGGCTTGCCATTTGGCTTTGCACCATAGCCATAAGATCGTAATTTCTCAGAACTTTCGCTATATAATAAGCCTTTCGGAGGTAATATAGGGAACTGTCATTTTGGTCGAGGCATCGGTAACCATTGGCTATATCTCGTAAATTGAATACCATACTTGCGCTATCCTTTAGTGCTATATTGCATTTTCGCGCTTCTTTTAATATTTTCAGTGCTTCATCATAAGTCTTCTGATAGAGAAACAACGTTCCCATCTGGCTGTATATCTTGCTTTTTAGTCGATATCCTTTATTGTCGGGTAATGCGTCTATCGCCTTTTGGAAGTAATCCAGTGCTAACGGTGCATCCTCTAAGTCCCGGTATACCCGTCCCGCATAATAGTATGCCTCCGGCAAATGGTGCTCATCTTTTTTCTCTGTGTAATAATGTAGCACGGGTAGTATCAAGCTATCAGAAGTATGACGTATATATGCCTTGTCGTTTGCTTTGATGCAAAGCAGCCGATAATACATCCGCGTTGCTTCAGATTCAGCTTTCATGCTCTCTTTTAGTGTATTCAATAAAGCGATAGCGCTATCCGGTCGCGCACTCGCCAAGCTGTCCGCTACAATTAGTGATTTCGGGTAAGGCCTTTTGCCACATGCGTAGGCGCATAGGAGCAGACAGGTTAGTAGTATGAATCGTGTGCTTGTTTGTTTCATACGTACAAAGATACGTTTTTTTTCTAAAAAAAGTGAAGAGTGGAAGTATCATAGGTGGAAAGATCGTTCTCAGAGGGCGTGTTGACCGGTCACTTTGAAATATTTTTCTAACACCAATAGCGAAATTAAGTTCTCCCGTTTCCGGTTCTTGAACTGCTTTACGTATTCATTGGCATGTTTAATGATTTCCTGTGCTTCATCAATATGTTCTATATAATATTGCAAGCGGGATTCTAAATCGGAGAAATCCGGTTTTATTTCAATATAATGATAATTGGGAATCAATGTACCTTCCATGAACCATGTTTCACAGGTAGGTTGTGGCATCACTGCTATGGAATTAGAAGACATCACCCATTTTAGATTGCTTGCAACATCATTGCCTTCAAGGGCTAGAATAAACTTGTAATCTAAATGCTCTTGGATAGTTTTCTTTTCGGTCTGCCACTCTTTAGGATCGGTGGTGTTTTTGCTTACATCGCCCAAGTCGCACATTGGATGATGGAAATACATTTCCATGAATTTTTTGCGCGAAGTTTTACCTTTCACTTTTCCTCGAAAAATTACCATATTCTTCTTGGATTCGAATGTTTTCTTGTCATTAACAAAGATAAAGTGTCTAACTTTGTCAAGTTTCATTATTACTGAATTCTCGTTGTGGAGAGTTAAAGGGCGGCTTTTGACAATAGAAGGATATTGAGGAATATAGGTTACGTCTCCTGGACAGAAACCCCATTGGAAGCGAACTGGAAACCAACGGGTATATTGGTAGGTGTCAAAAAAATAGACCTTTTGTTTGCCTATCTTATGCTCTGCTAAATGAGGTGCAGTGGAGGGTAGCTTTATTGGTCCGGTCAATTTATTATAATAGTTGACGCGTTGCTCTATATATGTTCTATCATTCCTTCGGGATAGCGTTTCTAATCTATTGTGAAGACGCATTCGAAAAAAAAACTTCGGCATTAAAAGCCTGCATGCATTTATGGCATAGTATATAAATTTGGGGTTTTTCCCACTACGTAACTTGTATAAGAATTTATTTTTCATTTTTGATCAATGTATTTCTTTAACTTACAAAGTAATGAAAAAATAAAATTATATCAAATTGTTTAGTGCGGAAAGTTATTCTAATTTCGAGAAGCTTACTTTGGAGAAAGAAGTAGACTTTGGGTATCAGAGCAGATACTGTACTTCTTTAAATAAATATCCGCGTTCTTTTCCTATCTGATCCTTAAGAATAAATCGTCCGTCCGGTTCTACACGTAGCAGGCATGCAAGGAATTCACCGTCTGCGTCTGCATAACGGTGGAAGCCGTTTCGGCGGAAAAGGGAACGGACATAACGTTCTGTGATAATATCGGCTGCATTGTTTGAAGTGTCCGCTTGCAAAAGGGTATAGTATTCTTTTACCCGCTCCATGATATTGGCAAGTATCAGATAGCGGTCGTGTTTTTTTCCCGTGATTTGTTTTAAAGATATCGGATTTGGGGCGTTGCTCCGGAAGACATCTTGATTGATGTTTACTCCGATGCCGGAAATGCTGCGCCCTATGTGATGACCTGAAAGATCATTCTCTATCAATATGCCGCAGATTTTCTTCTCGTTCCAGTAAATGTCGTTCGGCCATTTAATTGAGATACCTTCTGTCCATTGGTCCAATTCTTCTTTAATGGAAAGGGAGACGATTTGAGAAAGGATGAACTGGCGACGGGCTTCTATAAAAGTAGGATAGAGCACGAAACTGAATGTGATGTTCCGGCAATCTTCTGACTCCCAACTGTTGCCACGCTGCCCTTTACCGGCAGTCTGGCGCTCGGCTATGACCGTCGTGAACTCTCGGACAGCGGATTGCTGTTCGTTGCAAAGTTGAGTTAAATAGTTATTCGTAGAGTCTGTTTCCGGCAATATGATCAGTGGGACAGGAAACTCTGCGGGAGTAATCATCAAATTCAGTTCTTTCTTCATATCAGGGCATCATATTCGGTACGCATTTTCTTGGTGAACTTCTTTAGTACTTCCTCATAAGCATGGTCGATGAGGCTCTTTATCAGTTTATCGTCCACATCTCCGTCAAGGAAGATTTGGTTCCAGTATTTCTTGTTAAAGTGGTAGGCGCCCTCAATAGCTGAGTAATGCTCACGCAATTCTATTGCATACTCCGGATCACACTTCATACAGATTTTGTTAGAGCCTTCCAAGTCAATCAGTACAAACATCTTATCCATCACTTTCATCACAAGTGAATACTCGTCGAACGGAAGACATTCCGTTACGGCTTTTTTGGCGAGACAGTATTCGCGGGCGGTTTCTATATCCATACTTTCTGTTTTTAATTTCTATTAATTTGCGGGTGTCCGGTTACGAAATTTGCTTGAATTTCACCAAATCCCATCCGCGGAACACTAGGGCGATTGCGATAATTTCCGTAGTACCTTTCTTTTCCTGTACTTTCGGACAGGCTACATATTGCGCCAACTGTATTCCTGCATCTTCCAGCAACTTCTCCACTTTTGCATCTTTGGCGTCGCGGGGGCAATACTTCACTTCAATGGCATAGCTGTACGGCATATCGGGCAGTTGCGGAAGGTTGGGTATCAGGTAGAAGTCGGAGAAGCCTTTGTTCATTTCGTATTCGGGCATTGTTATGTAGTAACTGTTCATGCCCATATAGCTGAGGAGAAAGCCCTTGACGTGCGCTTCACCTTCCATGAATTCGCGGATGGAGCTTTGTTCCTTTAGCCGGGTGGCGATATATTGGAAGTAGCTTTCCCATTCACGGGAATAAGCCATGCCGTACATCAGTTGATTCAGTTCGTCAACATCCAGGTTCATGTGTCCGGCGGTGCGGTATGCGTCTGCCAGATAGCCGTATAGTTGTTCACGCACCACTTGGTTGGGGATTGTCAGTTGCAGCATCGGTCCGCGTGTACCCGCTATTGTCAGCATTCCGTAATAGAAGAGCAGACTCTTGAAATTATCCGTTTGTGCTATCTCCACGGCGGGGAAGGACTCTTTTATCCTGCCAACCGTTTCACCCTGTGTGATGATTTCTTGAATGATACTGGCATTTTTGCCGAAGTTTTTGTCTATAAGGATGAGGTGGCGCAGTTTGTTATAGTCAGTGCGGCAGTTGGTGTCGAGCATGTTTTCGGGTGGCAGTTGCGTGCTTAAATAACTGTTCACGAAGTAGAGAACCATATCTGAATTATACATTGGCAGTTCCTTTAGTGAACGACCTGAGAAACAGTAATTATCATACCACGGTTTCATCATGCTGATCAACTCATCGACGGGATGAATGATTTTTCCTTGCTGCCGGTAGTATTCCAGCAATTCCCGTACTTCGGCTTCGGTGAATCCGATCATGTTGTTGAATACCGGGTTGGTGCTTTGATTGCTGGCGATATTGAAGCCACTTGTGAGATCGTCCATCGTTACAGGGCTGACACCGGTGATGTACATACGTTCCACAACCCTGTCAGTATAGTCTTTGACGGTTTTGAGAAAGTTCCGCAGAAAACCGTCGCCATGGGTGAGGGAGCGATAACGGGTATTGCCGTAGTTGACCAGTACGTTGTTGGCAAAGTTATCGTATTCGTCGAGGATGAGGTACATCTTCAGGCCTTGTCTCCGCAATGACAGGCATACCGCGGTCAGCTTCTCGGAAGCCACTTCTTTTTGTTGTACCATTTCAAGGGTGTCTGGTGGCAGTAAATCTGCATATTTCAGACAAAAGTCCGTAAATATCATGTCGCAGTTACTGTTGAATGAGGCTTCCATTTTTTCCGGGTCGGAGACGATACTGGAGAAGCTCATCTTCAGCACAAGATACTTGTTGCGGTCTGGGGTAGGATGTTTTCCCACGTATAAGTTACCAAACAGTTCATCAAATTGTTTTTCTGTCTTACAATCATAATAGCATTCCAGCATATTGAGGAAAAGACTCTTCCCGAAACGACGGGGGCGGACGAAAAAGAAGAAACGGGCAGTCTGTTCTATCTGTCTGATATATTCCGTCTTATCGACATAATAATAGTTATTACGGATAATTGCAGGAAAGTCTGTCATCCCGTAAGGGATTAGCTTAGTGGAATTTGCCTGATTCATAAATAGAGTTTTTTTAGAATATTTCCGAACGAAGATAGAGAGTTTTCCCGAAACGGGCAAGAAGAATTACGAAAATGCTGTGTAAAAGCACTTTTCATGTTTGATTCAGAACATTGGCGGATAAAATGCATCTTTGATATGCTCTATTTTAAATGCATCAGCTTCACCGACAACAGTAATGATATCAAAGCGTACAGGGACATCAATGTTGAAATGTTTGATGTAAGCATCAGCGGCTACTACAATATGGCGTACTTTCTGCCAGTTAACAGCATCTTGCGGTTCGATGTATTCTGTATTACTGCGGGTTTTTACCTCCACCACAATTAATAGTCCGTCCTTGACTGCCACAATGTCCAGTTCGAGACGGTTTTTTCGCCAATTACGGTGGTTGATGGTGTATCCGTTACGTTCCAGATACGCCACTGCGGCGTCTTCTCCGGTCTTTCCGAGGGTATTGTGTGCTGCCATACCTATATTCGTCCCTATTTTTAGCTGTTTCTATGCAAAAATACGTTTTTTCTGCTTTGTATTTACAGAAGTAAAACTAATTTTGCAGGAAATATGAGAAAGAGAGATAAAACGTGTGCGAAAGCAACACCCGAAGAACCCAAACGCGAACAGCGTATTGTTTGCCTGATGAGCGAGGAAGAGCTGCGGATTGTAGACCGTTATCTGGAGAAATACAAGATAACGAATAAATCGCGGTGGCTGCGGGAGACTATTCTCATGTTTATTCATAAGAATATGGAAGAAGATTATCCGACCCTTTTCGGTGAGCATGATATGAGACGATAAAGAGAATTCTTTAATCCTAATTAAATTGAAGCGGATGGACGATAACTATTATATGAAACAGGCGTTGATTGAAGCACGTAAGGCTTCCGAAAGGGGAGAAGTGCCCGTTGGCGCAGTCGTTGTATGTAAAGACCGTATTATAGCTCGCGCCCATAACTTAACAGAAACTTTGACTGATGTGACTGCTCACGCTGAAATGCAGGCTATTACTGCCGCAGCCTCTACTCTTGGCGGAAAATATCTGAATGAATGTACTCTCTATGTTACAGTAGAGCCTTGTGTTATGTGTGCGGGGGCGATTGCCTGGGCTCAGATGGGAAGGCTTGTGTTTGGTGCCGGAGATGAGAAACGTGGATATCAGCGTTATGCATCTCAGGCCTTGCACCCGAAAACGGCAGTTTCACAGGGCGTTCTTGCTGAAGAGTGTGCAGTGCTGATGAAGGATTTTTTTGCGGCAAAACGTCGCTGAATTCTAATATAGTTCCTTTTTTTGATCTGTATTTCGTATTTTATCCGTATATTTGACTATTCAACGGAACTTTAAATGCATTATGTAATGGAATATCATCGTATATCTTTTATTCACAACGATACAGAGTATTCATTTATCAAAGCTATGAATGACAGATTAGTGGGATATGCCTTAATGTCTGCTTGCCGACTGGAAGTTCAAATTTATATGAAGGAGAATAATCTGAGAGGTAAATACATTCTTACCGGCATGGCAAAAATCTGATTACTCTTTAATTTCTTCAAAATCCACGTATTCTCCTTCATCTTTAGAGAAAAGTTTCTTGTGTTTTCTATGGATATCATTTCCAGGGGAAGTTGTTTCTCCGTTGGATTGCGAAGAAGCATCCTGTTGTTGATCACCCGAGAAAGAATAACCTCTACCGGATTGATAACTTCCTCCGCCATTCTGGTAAGTACCTGAAGAACTACGACGTTTCCCCAGTCCGAAAACTGTTCGGAGAACGGTGCCGATGATGCTGAGTCCGATGACCAGAATAACGACTATAATGACAAATAAAAATCCTAAGATGTGAAACATGGGCTAATCGTTTTTATATATTGTTCGTCTTACGAACGATAGTACAACAACCGTGCCAAAAGATTTGTTTAGAGCTTCTTTCTCACAAACCAGCACAGAATGATGTACCAGCCAATGACAGCTGCAAGTCCTACAAAAATAAGCAAAGGAATGCTGACTATCAAAAACAAATAACGGATTTTATTTTCTTCCCAAGAGAAATTCTTCAGTTTGAAGGCGAACATTGGGAATTCAGATACCAGTAACAGAGAGAATAATACGATGCAAATCAATAAACCATACAGGACTGCTCCACCTTGTATCAGCCAATCATGGTATTGTGCCGCTGCTGCTGCCCAAAATAAGGTATTGGCAGGAGTATTTAGGCCGATGAATGAGCTGGTCTGGCGTTCGTCAATATTAAATTTAGCCAAACGCAATGCTGAAAATACAGCAATGAGGAAAGCAAAATAGGGAACATATTCTTGAAAACTACTCATCCAGTCGGGATAAGTAGTTTCGCGTAATAGAGAGAATACAATTACTGAGGGTACTACTCCGAAGCTGACGTCATCTGCCAAAGAGTCCAATTCTTTTCCAATAGGAGAAGGAGCATTCAGCAACCGCGCTGACATTCCGTCGAGGAAGTCAAATACAGCGCTGATAATAATGAAGGTAAGAGCCCATTCATACTTGAACTCGAAAGCCATAACACATGCAATACAGCCTGAGAACAGATTCAGACATGTCAATGTATTGGGGATATGGCGGGTAATACAGTTAGGCATTGTTTAGTTATTTTAGTTTGGCTATCACAGTCTGGTTTCCTGTAGTGGTTTGTCCCATCTTTACGAGCACTTCTGTACCTAACGGGAGATATACATCTACACGGGAACCGAATTTGATAAAGCCCATGTGTTCATCGATATAACAGTCTTCACCGGGTTCGGCATAGGTGACGATGCGTCGTGCCATCGCTCCGGCAATCTGACGTGCCATTACTTCTACACCTTCGGGAGTTTCAATTACCACTGTAGAACGTTCGTTGTCCGTACTGGCTTTCGGTAACCAGGCTTTCATGAACTTTCCGTTATGATGGGCTACCTTCTTCACGGTTCCGTCTACCGGATACCAATTAGCGTGTACATTGATAACACTCATAAAGATGGAAATCATGAGCCGACGATCGTGGAAGTATTCATTCTCATCCACTTCTTCTATAACTACTATTCTACCATCGGCAGGTGCCACCACTATTTTCTCGGTGTCTTCCTGGCCAAACAGGCGGATAGGGCATCGGAAAAAATTCACCAGCATTCCATACAGGACAATACTTACCACAGCTACGATATAGAATGGCAATTTGCATTCTAATCCAAAGTAGAGAGCGGAATTAACAACCAGTAGCAACAATAAACTGCCGGCCAGTGTATGTGTCCCCTCACGGTGAATTCGTATCTTTTTTAGTTTTTTTAGTCGACTCATGTAAGTTGTTTTATTCTTCGAATAGAAATTATCGGCAAAAATAGGCTTATTTTGAAAATCTAACAAGCATTTGGGGCGAGAAATGCAGATGTTGATAACTTTTAGGGAAATATTTTTGTTAGGTCTTATATACGTTGTACTTTTATGCTCTCAATTGAAAGGAGATATTTATGCAGGATTTTGTTCATTTGCACGTTCATACCCAGTACTCCCTCCTCGATGGTCAGGCCAGCGTAAGCGCGTTGGTGGACAAGGCTATGAAGGATGGAATGAAAGGGATAGCCGTGACTGACCACGGTAATATGTTCGGCATTAAAGAGTTCACAAATTACGTTAACAAGAAGAATGGTGGGCCGAAGGGAGAGATTAAAGATCTCAAAAAGCGGATAGCCGGTATTGAAAGTGGTGAGATAGCTTGCGAAGACAAAGACGCGGAACTTGCTGATTGTCGTGCGAAGCTTGCGGAAGCGGAAAATAAGTTGTTCAAGCCGATAATCGGTTGTGAGATGTATGTAGCACGCCGCACCATGGATAAGAAAGAAGGTAAACCCGACCAGAGCGGTTGGCACTTGATTGTGTTGGCTAAGAATGAGAAAGGATATCATAATCTGATAAAACTGGTATCCAGAGCCTGGACAGAAGGATATTATATGCGTCCGCGTACAGACCGTAACGAACTGGAAAAGTATCATGAAGGATTGATCGTTTGTTCAGCTTGTATTGGTGGTGAGGTGCCTAAAAAGATACTTAACGACCAATTGGAAGATGCAGAAGAAGCCGTGCGTTGGTACAAAAATCTTTTTGGTGAAGATTATTATCTGGAGTTGCAACGCCATAAGGCAACCGTGCCCCGTGCCAATCACGAAGCTTATCCGCTACAGCAGAGGGCGAATGCCAAGCTGATAGAGTTTGCCAAGAAATACAATATCAAACTTATTTGCTCCAACGACGTTCACTTTGTAAACGAGGAACATGCTGAGGCACACGATCGTTTGATTTGTCTGAGTACGGGTAAAGATCTGGATGACCCTAAACGCATGCTTTATACCAAACAAGAGTGGATGAAGACAAAAGCTGAAATGAATGAATTATTTGCAGACATTCCCGAGGCTTTGTCCAATACGCTGGAAATCCTAAATAAAGTAGAATATTATTCAATCGATCATGCGCCTATCATGCCGACTTTTGCTATTCCTGAAGATTTCGGAACAGAAGAAGGGTATCGGCAAAAATATACTGAGAAGGATTTGTTTGATGAGTTCACTCAGGACGAAAATGGTAATGTAGTATTAAGTGATGAGGCTGCCAAGGCTAAAATCAAACGCTTGGGCGGATATGAAAAGTTATATCGTATAAAATTAGAAGCGGACTACCTTGCCAAACTTACTTTTGACGGTGCTAAAATATTCTATGGTGATCCTCTGTCCGAAGAAGTAATGGAACGATTGAAGTTTGAACTTTACATTATGAAGACGATGGGTTTCCCAGGGTACTTCCTTATTGTACAGGACTTCATTGCTGCCGGGCGTAATATGGGTGTCTCGGTAGGTCCGGGACGTGGGTCGGCAGCCGGTTCGGCAGTAGCGTATTGCTTGCAGATTACAAAAATCGACCCCATTAAATATGACTTGCTGTTTGAGCGTTTCTTGAATCCCGACCGTATCTCCTTGCCTGATATCGATATCGACTTTGATGATGACGGACGTGGTGAAGTGCTTCGCTGGGTGACACAAAAGTACGGTCAGGAAAAAGTGGCGCATATTATCACATATGGTACGATGGCTACCAAACTTGCTATCAAGGACGTGGCCCGTGTGCAGAAACTTCCTCTGTCGGAATCTGACCGTTTGGCCAAATTGGTTCCCGATAAGATACCTGATAAAAAGCTGAACCTGCGGAATGCTATTGATTATGTTCCTGAATTGCAGGCGGCTGAGGCTTCTCCCGATCCTTTGGTGCGTGATACGCTGAAATATGCTAAAATGTTGGAAGGTAACGTACGCGGTACGGGTGTGCATGCCTGTGGTACGATTATTTGTCGTGACGACATTACCGACTGGGTGCCTGTTAGTACGGCTGATGATAAAGAAACGGGTGAAAAGATGCTCGTTACTCAATATGAAGGTTCGGTAATTGAAGATACAGGCTTGATTAAGATGGACTTTCTGGGATTGAAAACATTGTCAATCATCAAGGAAGCTGTAGAGAATATTCGCCTGCACCGCAAGCTGGAGTTGAATATAGATAAAGTGCCTATTGACGATCCTGCTACTTATAAACTATATAGTGATGGGCGTACGATTGGTACATTCCAGTTTGAGTCTGCCGGTATGCAGAAATATCTGCGTGAGTTGCAACCTTCTACTTTTGAAGACTTGATTGCAATGAATGCTCTCTATCGTCCGGGACCTATGGATTACATCCCGGATTTTATCGACCGTAAGCATGGGCGGAAACCGATTGAGTACGATATTCCTGTCATGGAGAAATACCTGAAGGATACGTATGGTATTACGGTATATCAGGAACAGGTGATGCTTTTGTCCCGTCTGTTGGCTGACTTCACTCGTGGTGAGTCCGATGCCTTGCGTAAAGCGATGGGTAAAAAGCTACGTGACAAACTGGATCACATGAAACCTAAGTTCGTTGAAGGCGGACGTAAGAATGGACATGATCCGAAAGTACTTGAAAAGATTTGGGGAGACTGGGAAAAGTTTGCATCCTATGCTTTTAACAAGTCTCATGCTACTTGCTATTCATGGGTAGCTTATCAGACGGCCTATCTGAAAGCTAATTACCCTGCCGAGTATATGGCAGCCGTAATGAGTCGAAGTTTGTCGAACATTACCGATATCACTAAGCTGATGGATGAATGTAAGGCTATGGGTATCAAAGTTCTTGGTCCGGATGTGAATGAGAGTAATCTGAAGTTCACTGTTAACCCGGAAGGAAATATTCGTTTTGGTCTTGGTGCAGTGAAAGGTGTGGGCGAAGGTGCCGTGCTGAATATCATGGAAGAACGTGAGAAGAATGGTCCTTTCAAAGGTATATTCGACTTTGTGCAACGCGTCAATCTGACAGCTTGTAATAAGAAGAATCTGGAATGTCTGGCTTTGGCAGGGGGGTTCGATGAGTTCCCGGAATTGAAACGCGAGCAATATTTTGCCGTGAACTCTAAGAATGAAGTTTTCATGGAAACTTTGGTACGATATGGTAACCGTTATCAGGCAGATCAGGCAGCTGCCGCCAATTCCTTGTTCGGTGGTGAGAATGTAGTTGACATAGCTACTCCCGAAATTCCTGAAGCTGAACGCTGGAGTGATCTGGATCGTCTGAACAGGGAACGTGATCTGGTGGGTATCTATCTTTCCGCTCATCCGCTGGATGAATATTCGGTTGTGTTGCAACATGTTTGCAATACGCGTATGGCTGAACTGGAAGACAAAGCGGCACTTGCCGGACGTGAAATAACGATGGGAGGAATTGTTACTTCTGTACGCAGGGGCATCAGTAAGAATGGTAATCCTTACGGCATAGCCAAGATTGAAGACTATTCCGGTTCGGCGGAACTTCCTTTCTTTGGTAATGATTGGGTGACCTACCAGGGGTATCTGGGTGAACGTACTTTCCTCTTTATAAAAGCGCGTTGCCAGCCTAAACAGTGGCGGCAGGATGAATTGGAAGTAAAAATTACCTCTATGGAATTGTTGCCGGATGTAAAGGAGAAGTTGATTTCCAAAATTACCATTCTGATACCGCTTTCCGTGCTGAACCAGGCTTTGGTTACAGAGCTTGCGGCGCTAATGAAAGGGAATCCCGGAACGACGGAACTTTATTTCAAAGTGAGTGATCCTGATAGTAAGACAGTGGTAGATATGATTTCCCGTCCGGTGAAACTTTCCGTAGGACGTGAGTTAATCTCTTATTTAAATGATCGTCCGGAACTGGAATTCCGGATAAATTAGTATCTTTGCTTCCATAAAGATTTTGACAGTAATCATTAAACATTAAATAATTAATCAATAACGCAATGGCTTTAGAAATTACAGACAGCAACTATAAGGAGATCCTTGCAGAGGGTAAACCTGTAGTAATTGACTTTTGGGCCCCGTGGTGTGGTCCTTGTAAAATGGTAGGTCCTATCATTGAAGAATTGGCAGAAATGTACGAAGGACAGGTTCTTATCGGTAAGTGCGATGTAGACGAAAATGGCGATGTAGCTGCTGAATACGGTATTCGTAATATCCCTACTGTACTATTCTTCAAAAACGGTGAGTTGGTTGACAAACAAGTAGGTTCTGCTTCCAAATCAGCTTTTGATGATAAGATAAAAAAAATGCTCCTTTAAAGAGCATAATATAAATAAGGTATTAACCCTTAAAAAACTAACTATTATGGGACTGGAAGACGATTTCTTAAAGGATGATCTCGATGACGAAAAAACCATCGAATACATCAAGAATTATTTGCCGCAGGAGTTAAAAGAGAAGTTCTCTGACGACGAATTCTATTATTTCCTCGATTTGATTGACGAGTATTATTCTGAAAGCGGCATTCTGGATGTAGAGCCGGATGAAGAAGGATGTGTCGAAGTGGATCTGGGGCAAATCGTGGATTACATCATCAAGGAAGCCCACAAAGACGAGATGGGTGACTATGATCCGGAAGAAATCCTGTTCGTGGTTCAAGGTGAACTGGAATATACGGAGTCATTGGATGATGATGAAGAATAGAAAGGTTCAGTTAAGTAAAAAAGGAGTCCGGACAGTTTGTTCGGACTTTTTTTGTGGAATTATTCCACACTTGTAGAGCAGATTCTACACTCTTCATTATTCTTGTTAAGCCATTTAATGCGTTGGCTATGAATAATAAAGGTGCAACCATCGAACTTTGGCACGCCAGTTGTGTTTTTTATTTATAGGGTTTTTAACATTAACATAAACAGAGAGCTTATGAAATCGTTTTTAAAGAAGAGAGAAATCAGAATAACGAGAAGGCAGGCAGTGATTGCCGCAATAGCTGTAGTGGTGTTGGTAGCAATTTATTGGTTTGTTACCCACCGACCGGCACCTGCACCGGATCTTCCGGTGGTAGCTGTGGAACCGGTGATACAGGATGACGTGGAAATCTATGGTGAATATGTAGGACGTGTCCGTGCCCAGCAATTTGTAGAAGTCCGTGCCCGTGTAGAAGGGTATCTGGAAAATATGCTTTTTGAAGAGGGTACTTATGTGACGAAGAATCAGGTATTGTTTGTTATCAACCGCGACCAGTATGCCGCGAAGGCAGACAAGGCGCGTGCGCAACTAAAAAAGGATGAGGCACAGGTACGCAAGGCACAGAACGACCTGGAGCGTATCCGTCCTTTGTATGAACAGAATGCTGCCAGTAGGTTGGATTTGGATAATGCAGTGGCTGCCTATGAAACGGCTGAAGCAAGTGTTGCTATGAGTCAGGCTGATCTGGATCAGGCAGAGTTGGAATTAGGATATACCATTGTTCGCTCACCGCTTGCAGGGCATATCAGTGAACGATATGTAGACCTTGGTACGCTGGTGGGGACGGGTGGTAAGTCTTTGCTTGCTACCATTGTGAAGAGTGATACAGTACTGGTAGACTTTAGCATGACAGCATTGGATTACCTGAAAACCAAAGAACGTAATGTGAATCTGGGACAAAAGGATTCTACCCGTTCCTGGCAGCCCAATATTTCTATAACACTGGCAGATAACACTGTTTATCCCTTCAAAGGTTTGGTTGACTTTGCTGAGCCACAGGTAGACCCCCGCACCGGTACATTCTCTGTTCGTGCCGAAATGCCCAATCCGAAACATGTATTACTTCCGGGACAGTTCACCAAAGTGAAGCTCTTGCTGGATGTACGGGAGAACGCGACAGTAGTTCCCCTGAAATCTGTTATCATCGAGAAAGGTGGTGCTTACGTGTTTGTAATGCGTCGCGATTCTACAGTGGAACGTCGTTTTATAGAGTTAGGACCTGAATTCCAGAACCAGGTGGTAGTGGAGAGAGGTCTGGTGCCGGGTGAGACAATAGTGGTGGAAGGATACCACAAACTAAGCCCGGGCATGAAAGTTAAGGTTAATAATGCCCTGTTGAAGAAAGAAGACGAAGATCAAAGTCAGACACCGGATTCGGCTAAGACTGAAAAGTAATTGACGAACATAAAACAGACGCATATGAAAGTAAGTTTCTTTATAGACAGACCGGTATTCTCGGCTGTCATCTCCATACTGATTGTCATTGTGGGTATCATCGGATTGACGATGCTCCCCATTGACCAATATCCACAGATTACGCCACCGGTGGTGAAGATTAGTGCTTCGTATCCCGGTGCCAGTGCACTGACAGTATCACAGGCGGTAGCTACACCTATCGAACAAGAATTGAATGGAACACCGGGAATGCTCTACATGGAGTCCAACAGTTCCAATTCCGGTGGCTTTTCCGCTACAGTGACATTTGATATTTCCGCTGACCCCGATTTGGCGGCAGTAGAAATACAGAACCGTTTGAAACTGGCGGAGTCCCGTCTTCCGGCAGAAGTGGTACAGAACGGTATATCCGTAGAAAAACAGGCAGCCAGCCAGTTAATGACTATCTGCCTGATGTCTTCCGACCCGAAGTTTGATGAAATCTATCTGAGTAACTTCGCTACACTGAACGTACTCGATTTGCTTCGTCGTATTCCGGGTGTAGGGCGTGTCTCCAATATTGGTAGCCGCTACTATGCTATGCAGATTTGGGTGCAACCGGACAAATTGGCAAACTTCGGACTGACCGTAGCCGATTTGCAGAATGCTCTGAAAGATCAGAATCGTGAGTCCGCAGCCGGTGTGCTGGGGCAACAACCTGTACAAGGATTGGATATTACCATTCCTATTACGACTCAGGGACGTCTTTCTACTGTAGGGCAGTTTGAAGAAATCGTAGTTCGTGCAAATGCGGATGGTTCCATTGTTCGTTTGCGCGACGTGGCACGCATCTCGCTGGAGGCATCTTCATACAATACGGAGAGTAGTATCAACGGTGAAAATGCAGCGGTGTTAGGCATTTATATGCTTCCGGGTGCCAATGCTATGGAAGTGGCAGAGAATGTGAAGAAGGCAATGAATGAAATCAGTAATAATTTTCCCGACGGATTGAGTTACGAGATTCCATTTGATATGACGACATATATTTCAGAGTCTATTCACGAAGTATATAAGACTTTGTTTGAAGCATTGATATTGGTAATTATCGTGGTGTTCCTGTCACTGCAAAGCTGGCGTGCTACACTTATTCCGATTGTAGCAGTACCTATTTCCCTGATTGGTACGTTCGGCTTCATGCTTATATTCGGTTTTTCGCTCAATATACTTACTTTGCTTGGATTGGTACTTGCCATTGGTATTGTGGTGGACGATGCTATTGTGGTAGTGGAGAACGTAGAACGCATTATGCACGAAGAGAAACTGCCACCTTACGAGGCTACGAAAAAAGCGATGGAAGGATTGACGGGAGCGATTATTGCTACGTCTCTGGTATTGGCGGCTGTGTTTGTACCGGTTAGTTTCCTTGGTGGTATCACAGGGCAGCTTTATCGTCAATTCACGGTGACAATTGTGGTTTCCGTATTACTTTCTACGGTGGTTGCATTGACTTTGAGTCCGGTAATGTGTTCGTTGATATTGAAACCGGAATCGCATAAGCGAAAGAATATCGTATTCCGTTATATCAACTATGCACTGAATATGGGCAACCGTAAATATGTTCGCCAGATTTCACGTGTGATAGGAAATCCTCGCAGAGTACTGGCTGCATTTGGTGTGGTACTGATAGCTATCTTACTGATAAATCGTTTGATACCGACCAGTTTCTTACCTGTGGAAGATCAGGGTTACTTCAAAGTGGAACTGGAACTGCCCGAAGGCGCTACACTGGAGCGTACACGTACTGTGTCGGAGCGTGCAGTAGAGTACCTGATGTTGAATCCGGCTGTAGAGTATGTGCAGAGCGTGGTGGGTAGCAGCCCTCGTGTAGGTAGCAGCCAGGCACGTAGTGAACTGACGGTTATTATGAAGCCGTGGGGGGCACGTGACGGACAAACCATTGATGAGGTGATGGCACAAGTGAAAAAGGATTTGCAGGAATATCCTGAATGTAAAGTATATCTTTCCACGCCACCGGTCATCCCGGGATTGGGAAGCTCGGGTGGTTTTGAAATGCAGCTTGAGGCACGTGGAGATGCCACATTCGATAATCTGGTGCAAGCTACGGATACATTGATGTATTATGCATCACAGCGTAAGGAGTTATCCGGACTGTCATCATCTTTACAGGCGGATATTCCGCAACTCTATTTCGACGTGGATCGTGATAAGGTAAAACTGGCGGGAGTGCCGTTGGCAGATGTCTTTTCAACCATGAAGGCTTATACAGGTTCGGTATATGTGAACGACTTCAATATGTTCAATCGTATTTATCGTGTATATATTCAGGCTGAAGCACCTTATCGGGAACACAAAGAAAATATCAACCTGTTTTTTGTGCGTGGGGCGGATAATGTAATGATACCGTTGACTTCTCTCGGAACAACTTCCTATACAACTGGACCGGGTAGCATCAAGCGCTTCAATATGTTCAACAGTGCCGTAATTCGTGGTGGAGCGGCGGATGGTTACAGTTCCGGTCAGGCCATGGAAATCATTGAGCAGATAGCTCGCGAACACTTGCCGGAAAATATAGGTGTAGAATGGAGTGGACTTTCTTATCAGGAGAAACAGGCCGGAGGACAGACAGCAATGGTATTGGCATTGGTATTCCTATTCGTATTCCTCTTCCTGGCAGCACTTTACGAAAGTTGGACAGTGCCCATTGCGGTGTTACTTTCATTGCCCATCGCTGCGCTGGGAGCCTACCTCGGAGTGTGGCTGTGTGGATTGGAGAATGACGTCTATTTCCAGATCGGATTGGTAATGCTGGTCGGTCTGGCAGCAAAGAATGCAATTTTGATTGTAGAATTTGCTAAAGAACAAGTAGATCGTGGAGCGAATGTGGTTAAGGCGGCTTTACATGCATCGCAGCTGCGCTTCCGTCCTATCCTGATGACGTCATTGGCATTTATTCTCGGTATGTTGCCGATGGTTATTGCCAGCGGACCGGGCTCGGCAAGCCGTCAGGCTATTGGTACCGGTGTATTCTTTGGAATGATTTTAGCTGTGACGATAGGTATTCTTTTGGTACCGTTCTTCTTTGTACTGATTTATAAGGCGAAGGCAAAAGCGAAGAGTACGAATATTAAGAAAGTTACGAAGCGATTTAAACGATAAGTTATGAAAAGAAAATATACAATATATTACATGGTGGCGTTGGTGTTATTGTTCAGTTCCTGCCAGTTGGGTAAACATTATGTACGTCCGGAACTGAACCTGCCGCAACAGCTTGACTCAACGGAACAGGACACGCTCTCTCTTGCTGACCGGCAATGGTGGGAACTCTACACCGATACTACGCTGCAAGCGCTCATAGAGCGGACGCTCGAATATAATAAGGATATGAAGATAGCTGCCGCACGGGTGAAGGAACTGGCAGCAATGAAGCGCATCGATTTTGCTAATCTTTTTCCGCAAGTCAGTGGAAAGCTGTATGCGGACAAGGAAGCGGAAAATTATGGCGGAGACAATTATGATTCAGACCGGAGTTATGAAGCTAAGGCAATCGTTTCATGGGAAGTGGATCTTTGGGGAAACTTACGTTGGGCGAAAGATAAGAGTATGGCGGATTTCTTAGGTTCGATAGAGGCGCAGCGGGCACTGAAAATGAGCTTGGTGGCAGAAGTGGCCCAGGCATACTTTGAACTGGTAGCTTTGGATAATGAACTGGCTATTGTCCGTCAGACACTGAATGCCCGTAAAGAAGGTGTGCGGTTGGCAAAGCTTCGTTTTGAAGGTGGACTCACTTCCGAAACCTCTTATCAGCAGGCGCAGGTGGAATTTGCACGTACTGCAACATTGGTACCGGATCTGGAGCGAAAGATTTCCATTAAAGAAAATGACATTGCTTTCCTGGCAGGTGAATATCCACGGAAGATAGAACGCTCGGTGTTACCCGAAGAGGTTAAATTGCCGGAAAATCTTCCTGTAGGACTTCCTTCCACATTGCTGGAACGCCGTCCGGATGTACGTCAGGCGGAACAGAAATTGATTGCGGCAAATGCGACAGTAGGCCTTGCGTATACCAATATGTTTCCTCGTTTGGCTCTGACAGCACATTATGGTTTGGAGAGTGCTGAATTCTCGGATTTCCTGAAATCACCTTATCATTTCCTGAGTGGTTCCCTGTTGACGCCGTTATTTGCGATGGGTAAGAACCGGGCGATGCTGAAGGCCAAGAAAGCAGCGTACGAACAGGAGGTTTACTCTTACGAGAAATCAGTGCTGACGGCTTTCAAGGATGCGCGGAATGCGATTGTAGATTTCAATAAGATAAAAGATATCTATGAGTCACGCCTGCAACTGGAACAAGCTGCACAAACAAATGTGGAGTTGGCTCAGTTACAGTATATTAATGGCGTAATCGGATATCTGGACGTGCTGGATGCACAACGTGGATATTTCGATGCACAGATCGGATTGAGCAATGCGATACGGGATAAGCAGATAACACTGGTGCGGTTATATAAGGCACTCGGTGGGGGATGGCAGTAGGAGGGTTAAACCTCCGGTGTATTCAGGAAGAAGAATACAGACATTCCGATAAGAATGATTCCCAGTACGCCATAGAATAACCGGGCACGTTTTCTTCCTACACTCTTTACGGCGAACTGTGTGTTGCGGGCAGTGAAAAACCACTCCCAGTCAAACACAGCCGCCAGTAATGAGATGATGCCGGCCACTACGAATATACCTTGTACGATGTATTGGCTCATAAGATATTAATCCAGATTTTCCATTGTCAACTTGCGCGAACCGTCTTCCAGTTCCTCAATAGTCACTTTAATTGTGTTGCCAGGCAACAGTTCTTCCACCAGTTCCGGCCATTCAATGAAACAGAGTGCACCACTGTAGAAGTAATCTTCGTATCCCATATCATATACTTCTTCCAGCTTCTTGATCCGATAGAAGTCGAAATGGTAGATCAATTCTCCTGCTATGTCCGAACGATATTCATTGATAACGGCAAAGGTGGGTGATGTAACGACGTCTTCAACGCCCAACTCCTGGCAAAGTGCCTTGATGAAAGTCGTTTTACCGGCTCCCATTTTTCCATAGAGAGCGAAAACAGTATTGTCCCCCATAGCAGCGATAAACTCGCGGGCGGCTTCATGGATGTGCTCCAGAGATTGAATTTTAATTTCCATACTATATTTAATTATGATTTTACTTTCAGTTTCGTCCACTTAGTGTGATAAGTGGGATAATCATCTCTTCCATCGAAATGCCTCCATGTTGGAAGGTATCGGTGTAGTAGCTGACGTAATGGTTGTAATTATTGGGATAGGCAAAGAAATCCCGACCTGTGGCGAAGATATAGCGTGTACTCACGTTGGGTGAGGGGAGGTGTATCTCAGAAGGGCGGGTGATTTCAAACACCTGTTTGGGATTGTATGCCATGTTGCGTGACAGTTTATAGCGCAGGTTGGCATTAATTTCTTTACTGTTGCTTTGCACCTTTACCGGGTTATCTACGCGAATGCTGCCGTGATCGGTGGTGATGATAACCCGATACTGACGGCTGGCAAGTGCTTTCAGCAAGTCGCTCAGCGGTGAATGGCGAAACCAGGAAAGGGTGATACTACGGTAGGCTGCCTCGGTAGAGGCGAGTTCACGTATCATTTTGCTTTCCGTTCGGCTGTGACTCAACATGTCGATGAAATTGAATACGGCAACATTGAGGTCATTCTGCGCTAAGGCGGGAAGTTGTGCCAGCAGACGTTCTGCACTGGAAGCATCGTTTATTTTATGGTAAGAGAAAGTATCACTGCGGCGATAGCGTTCTATAATGGTACGTATCAGTGGAGCTTCATTCAAATTTTTGTTTTCCTCTTCGTCCTCATCTATCCATAATTCGGGAAAAAGCTTAGCTATCTGGTCAGGCATCAGCCCGGAAAAGATGGCATTGCGGGCGTATTGTGTGGCAGTGGGCAGAATGCTGAAATAGAGTTGCTCTTCAATGTTGAATAAACCGGATAATTCATTGGCAAGAACGCGCCATTGGTCGTACCGGAAATTATCAAGTACAATAAAGAAAATCTTTTCACCTTTGTCCAGCAGAGGGAAAAGGATGCGTTTGAAAAGGTCCGGGCTCATTAGAGGGCGGTCGGTGTTTTCCGAAGAGGGTTTGCGTGTGTTAGTTGCCCCTTTTTCGTCCGATACCCAGTTGGCATAGTTCTTCTTTATGAATTTGGCAAAGGCGGAATTGGCTTCTGCTTTCTGCATGGCAAGCATCTCGCTCATAGGGCTGTCTGTAGCTTCCAATTCCAGTTCCCAGTATACCAGGCGGCGATATAATTCCATCCAGTCGGTTGCCGTCAGTGAGTCATTGATTTGCATGCCTATCTTACCGAAATTTTGTTGATAAGCGGTTTGTGCAGCTTCGCTGACTATATCCCGACGATGCAGATTCTTCTTTAGCGACAACAATATTTGGTTAGGATTGACGGGTTTGATCAGGTAATCCGCAATCTTTTGTCCGATAGCCATGTCCATGATATTCTCTTCTTCACTCTTGGTGATCATGATAACAGGGACGGTGGGGCAGATTTCTTTTATTAATGCCAGAGTTTGCAGACCACTCAGTCCGGGCATGTTTTCGTCCAGAAAGATTAGGTCGTAGGTTGTAGCGCGGCAGCGGTCGAGTGCATCCTGTCCGTTGGTTACGGTATCTACTTCGTAGCCTTTGCCTTCCAGAAACAGGATGTGCGGTCGCAACAAACTGATTTCATCGTCCACCCAAAGTAATCTATCTCTCTTCATATTTATAAGTTTTTAGCTACAAGCTACGAGCTACAAGTGGCTGCGTTGTACTCGTAACTTGTAGCTTGTCACTCGTCACTATTTCAGTCCCCAAAGATAACACCATTTTCCGGGTCGTCCTCTTCCGTAGGCAGATTTTCTTCTCTCTGTCGTTCTTCTTCCTCTGTCGGCAGGTTCAGCAGAGGTTCATCCAGCGTATAGCCTTTTAGTTCCGGTTCCGGTATGGAAGAGAAGTGTGTACGGTAGAAGGCATCATAATCATCGAAACTATATTGTTTGATTAATTGCGCATAGTTGGCCTCCGAGATGAGTATAGCACGCATACCACTGAGCCGTGCCGCCATTTCGGGATTTGCATAAAGTCGACGGAAATACTGCTGTGTTTCATCGTAATTGTTGAACGGACGAATTTGCAACATACCGATACCCCGTTCGTGAGCAAATGCAAGGTCGAAGTTCTTAACCAGGAAAGTGGAGAAATTATAGCGTGCCACTTCAAACAGAAGCATATTCTCGTTTACTTTTCCTTCTTCATAAGCAAGGATAAAGAGGAACGGTACATTGCGCTCTGTGCTGAAAGCACTGTCCGGTGGGAGAATAGCGGTACTGCTCGAACTGTCGCCCAACAAGTTGCCTGCCTCGGCCAGTTCGGCACTCCGTCGTTGCCAGATAGAACCGAATGTATGGCTGTCACGGGCCAGCAGACGTCCTTCCTGTACGCCTTTCAGTATATGGGCGGCCAGATCGGTGATTTCGTTCTGCGGATATTGCTGTACAAGTTCTTTCAGAGTGGCGAGGAATCTCTCTGTTTCTCCTCCCTGCAGTCGGGTGACGGCTTCGAGGAACATAAACTTCGGGCGGTGTTGCCCTAATGGATATATTTCGGAAGAAAGATGTTCGGCAGCCCGCACGGTGGTTGTGTCGCCCATCTGGAAATGCTCATAAGCACGGACATAGAGTGAATCTTCACGTTGTTTACCATGTACGGCATTCTCTGCGAAATCCGGGTCAGCCAGTGTCTTGGCATAACGGCTTTCGGGGAATCGGGCGATAAGTTCGGCTTTATATTTTTCAGCGGAACTACCTTTTTTCTCATAATATTCTATAGCCAATTCCGTCAGGAATAACTGATAATAGGCTTCATCAGCTTGCGCGAAGTCCGGGAACTGCCGTATGAGCCTTTCGAACATGGCTTCTGCCCGTTGGAAATCGTGCATACGATCCTTGAAAACCATTCCGGCACCGTATAAAGCTTCCGATAGCAATGCGTTGGATGCCTGCATGGCCTCTTCTGTCAATGGGATCTGTGCCAGATAGTATTCCGGACGATGCGTATCATTGGCGATACTGTCGGTAGTTCCCTTTTTAGGATCTTTTTCTGGGGAGACAGAGCTTTCTGTTGCTTCATTTTCCTGACTGTTCGGGATGCTGTCTTTGGGGGCAATATCTTCCGATTCACTGTAATCTATTTCTTCAAAATCGTCCAGTGCAACCACAGTCTTATTTTTCCTTCGCCAGTTGTCTTCCAGTTTTCTACGTCCCCACAAACGTTGGAACTCTGCTTTTCCCTGCTCTACTAATTGCGGATTATAGAAATACCAATCCTGCTTTCCACCTATTGCCGGCTGGGTGGTTTGTGGAGTAGTGGTATTCCCTTGCCCTGGTTTGCTGATAATCGAAGTTGCAGGTAACTGACTTTCCGCTTCTTCCCGCATCTGCAGGCGGTTTGTTTCCCGCTCTGCTTCTTCGGCCGCCTTGCGTTCTGCTTCCTCCCGGGCGATGACCTGTGCAATGATGTTTTCTATGACGGCCATTCGTTCCGCCTCCGGCATCCCGGCAAGGTGCTGCAAACTATCCTGCAACTGTATGGTATTGGTATGAGGTACCAGTTCGTCCAATATTTCCGAACGGGTGGTAATGTCGGCATATTCCCGGTGTGTCTTATCTATCAATCCTATTGCCTCTGCATATGCTTTCTGCGCTTCAGCATAGCGTGCCTGCTGCCAGTACAAGTTTCCTAATGTCAGTTGAAGAATTCCTTTCTCCACACCATTACGGGTGCTCTTTTCTATTCCTTTGTGATATGCGGAAAGAGCCTGCGCCGTGTCTTTCCCGGCCAGGTAAACATTACCCAATGCATAGTAAATCTGATCCAGATACTCTTCGTTTTTCTCGTCTTTGCTCAGCCGCAGTAGCTTCCCTGTTATCTTACGGCTATTGGCGGTGGGCATCACTTCCGTCTGGCGGATACGGGCACTCAATGCCAGTTCGTACGGAGGGTTGAGACGAATTACTTTGCTGTATGATTGATAAGCTTGTTCCGGTTGTTGCAATAGCTGGTAAGTCTGTCCCAGGAGATAATAGCATCGCGCTTTTTGCTGTTTGTTCTTCTCGTTTTTGGCTGTCTTTTCAAGATGAGGGATGGCTTCTTTGTATCGCTGACTGCCCAACAGGTAGTTTCCTGTTGCCGAAGCATAAGGGACTGCCAGTGATAGTGGCAGACTATCGTTATTTACCCGGTTCAGAGCATCTTCAGCATCGTATTGCCAACCCAGTGCTGAGTAGCAGCGGGATAGCCAGATCAGAGCTTCGGAAGTGATATTCGTCTGTCCGTCATAGAGGCGCACGATATAAGAAAAGGTTGAGGCAGCTTCCGGGAAATCTCCTTTCTGATATTGTGCTTTTCCCAATAGCAGCCATGCACGGTGTATGAAAGGATTGAACTCCCGACGTGCCAGCCATTTTTTGTATTCGTCCGTGTATGCCCGTCCTGGTTTACGTATGGGGCGTCGCTTGATAGAATGCTGACGAATAGCTTTTTGCGCTTTTTCAATGGCTCGCTCATAGTCGGAAGTACCGATACCTGTAGTTTCTTTATTGCCGATGGGATAGAGGGGGAGCATTTCCATGTAGTTATCCTTATTCCCTTGTTGCTGTGCCTGCAATCCGGCTTTATAAGCTTCGTTTCCGTTGAAGTAGACGTTGTAACGGGTGGTTAGGGCATGATAGAAGCGTGTGCCGGCTGTATTCTTTCGGGTAGAACATCCGGCAACGAGCATCAAAGTGACTAAGATGCCAGTGAGGAGGATTGCTTTGCGTTTCAACTATGCCAGTAAGTTTTACGGGTTCTGCGTTTTCTGCCGTAAAGATAAATAAAAACTCTTTCCCAGCTTACATACTACGTATATAATGATGGAAAAGAAGATGATAGCTGCGCCGGAAGGAACGTTGAGATAGTAGGATATCATTAATCCGCCCAGGCAACTGAGATAACCGATGCCGATGGATAGCCAGATAATGCGGTGGAAACGATGCGTAAACAAATTCGCAGTCATTTGTGGGATGGTGAGCAGGGAAATAACCAGCACAATGCCTACCATGCGCAGACATGCCACAATGGTCAGTGCAATGAACATCATCAGTACATATTCGAATATTTGTACGGGAATGCCTTGTGAACGTGCAAATTCCCGGTCGAAAGCAACGTAAATAATCGGACGCAGGTATAGGATAAAGAAAATAGCCAGTATCACTGCAAGTCCTGCCAGCAAGGCGATGTCTCCGAATGTAATCGTCAGTATATTACCGAACAGATAAGCGGACAAATCAGGTGCGAACCCGGGTGAAAGGAAAGTGAACATGATACCCAATGCCATCCCCAGCGTCCAGAATACCGCGATAGCTGAGTCCTCACGCATATCATTGCGTTTGCTAAGCCATTCCACGCCAAAAGCCGACAGTACCGCAAACACTCCGGCTGCCAGAATAGGAGAGATTCCTGTATATAATCCCAGACCAATTCCTCCGAAAGAAGCATGTGTCAGTCCGCCACTAATGAACACCAGTCGCCTCGTTACGATATACGTACCGATAAGTCCGCAAACAATGCTTGCCAGCAAACTGCCGATGAGGGCATGTTGAAAGAAGGTGTATTGCAGTAGATCCACTTTAAAATCTCCTCTCTCCTATAATCAGGAATATTTCATCTTTGATATTGTTTGGCAGAGCTATTCCACGCAGCTGCAAACTGCGTACCCATCCGGCAACGTCGATGTCCTGCATCGTATAGAATACGTCCCTGAATTCATCTTCCTGTTCAGGAGTGTAATCTTCGGGGGCAATGCCGATGTACTTGTCCAGTTCTTCATCATCGTAGTACTCTATCTTTTTGCTGACGGCAGCTAACAGACTGTCCCGTTCGCATATTTCGTGCTGTCCGCAGCATTCTGCGTCGGCCTCTTTCACTTCAGGCATGGCATCCAGTTCTCCGCGCTCTATTTTCTTTTGCAAGCGTTGGTTACGGATGTATCCTGCCAAAAGGGCGATACAGACAAGTACAATAAGACTTATAATTAATATCCACATAGCTTATTCCTCTATTTCAATCCCAAATCCTACTTGTTTCAAATCTTCCCAGTATCCCGGATAAGACTTGGACACCACTTGCGGATCGGCAATCCGTATGGATGGCGTCCGAAGGATGGCGGGTGCAAATGCCATTGCCATCCGGTGGTCTTCATAAGTCGCAATAACGGGATGGGAGGCCGGTTCGCAGCGTTCACCGTTCCAGATTAATATACTGTCCTGTTCCGATTTTACCACATATCCCAGTTTATTCAATTCTGTAATAAGCGCCTGAATGCGGTCGGTTTCCTTTATCTTCAAGCTCTGCAATCCGGTAAATCGGAAAGGTATGTTCATTAAACAACAAGTCACAACGAAAGTTTGTGCCAAGTCGGGTATATCCACTAAATCTTCCTTTAAACAGGTAACGGAAGTTCCCATCTTAGTCAGTATCACTCCTTGGTCGGTATATGTGGTGTGTACACCGAGTTTGGCAAATATTTCAGCTCCCCGACTGTCGCCCTGATAGCTGCGTGGGAGAAGTCCGGGTAATTTTATTTCCGTTTTTGTAGATTCCTTTTTTTCATTATCCTGAATTAAGGCAACCATCTGATACCAGTAAGAAGCACCGCTCCAGTCACTTTCTACTGTGAAAGGTATGTCTCTGTACTTTCCCGGACGGACGGTGATACTACTTTCAGAACTCCAGGCAGCGTCTGCACCGAATTCTTTCATCAGTTGCAGTGTTAGATTAATGTAAGGGCGGGAAATGATTTCTCCTGTAAGATTCAACCTCAATCCGTTTTTCAGGATGGGACCGATCATCAGTAAAGCAGATATATATTGTGAACTGACATTTCCGGCAAGGCTGATTTCTTCGCCTGTTAATTCTGTACCTGTGATGCGTAAAGGAGGAAAGCCTTCTTTTCCGGCATACTCTATCTGTGCACCCAGTTCACGTAAGGCATCCACCAGAATACGTATGGGGCGTTGTTGCATCCGTTCGGTACCGGTAATGATGCGTGTACCCGGTGTTACACTGAGGTAAGCCGTGAGAAAACGCATGGCGGTTCCGGCGGCAAGAATGTCGATATGTCCGGGATTCCCGTCCAGTGCTTTTATCATGACACGGGTGTCATCGCAATCGCTCAAATTGCTTGGCGCGATATGCCCTTGGGCTAAAGCGTGTAATATCAAAGCCCGGTTACTGATACTTTTGGAAGCCGGGAGCTGGATAGTGGTATGCAAAGTGGCTGGTGCCGAAAGTTTATAGCGCATAGTTGTATTCCTTCTTAAACGTAATAGCTGGTTTACAGGCTACAAAAGTACGATAAATATCTGAATAAAGAAACTTGAGTTACATGACTTCTATCCGAACTGTGCACAGATTTGTTTCGTATCTGCTCTGTGTCTGCTCCGTACTTACTCCGTATATAATAGAGGTATCACTGACCGAATAGGCTACGGAGTAGTTACGGAGATGACACGGAGATAGTATGGAGATGACACGGAGAGCATACGGAGATGGCATGGAGCCGTTCTGAAACGAATTCCGTCAACGGGTTATTTAAGAGGTGTGTAGCACGCAAGTAATATATGTATACGAATATCTTTTTTGCGTAAGGAAGCTTACTCTCAGATTATCAAAAGCTTACAAAATGTTAATTCCCAGTCGACAAGAAGTTAAGAGTTTGTCGACAAACTCCCAACTTCTTGTTGACAAACTCTTAACTTCCTGTAAATGGAAAAATAGTATTTTTTTCGGTTTCCTTACAGTATCAGGATTACAAATCCGATTGAACGGCGGTTATAACACAAATTCCTGATAGTTCTCTTTGTTTATTACTTTGAAAGACGCTTCCGGATAAGCTGTTGCGAAACTGGTAGGGACATTCGGTTTTTTGTCTCCCCACTTGAATTCAAAAGCGGATAAACCTTCGGGTGATTCTTCTATTAGATCAATTTCTTGATTGTCGTATGTTCGCCAGAAATAGAATTCTTTGGCTCGGTTACGATTATAAGATTGCTTCATTCGTTCGCTGATTAAATAGTTTTCCCATAGTGCGCCCACATCTTGGCGTACAGATAGAGGGGTGAAATTTCCGATGATTGCATTGCGAATACCGTTATCGTAAAAGTACCATTTTCCGGCTTTCACTACCTCTTTACGGAGATTGCGTGAATAGGCTCCCAAACGATACACCACGAATACTTTGGATAATAAGTCAAGATATTTTTCAACTGTATTTTTGCTCATTCCCAATTGCTTACCTAATTCGTCATAAGATACTTCACTGCCCATTTGGAATGCAATTAGACGCAGTAGCTCCTTCATCTTACTGGAATTTTTCAAACCGTCGATTGCTAAAATGTCTTTCAATAGATAAGCTCCTACAATATCTCGTAGATAATCAGTTTTCCGCTCGAAGCTTTCTAGCATCACTACTTCCGGATAAGAACCATAGATAAGTCTAGATTCTAAGTGCTGTCTTGTTTCCAAAGCATTTTCTATTTGTGAAATCTCTTTTTGTGAGAATGGAGTCAGATGGAATTGGGTAGATCTGCCTACCAAAGGCTCACCGGCTTTGTTGAGTAGGTCGAAAGAGGAAGAACCGCTTGCAATGACTTTGATGCCTTCCACTTCGTCCACTATTAATTTAAGTTTGGAACCGATTTCCGGGATGTTTTGTGCTTCATCAATAGCCAGCAAATCTATCCCTTCTAATAAATGCCTGTAGTTGGAAATACTCCGTTCATTTAATAGGGCAATCGTATCGTAATCCTCTCCGTTAAGTAACATGGACTGACCTTTAAACTCTTTTATCAACTCACGTATGAGAACCGTCTTTCCAACGCGTCGTGCACCAAAAAGCAGAACCGCTTTATTGGGTTCTATTCGTTCTGATATTTTATCCTGAAGGATACGTTTAATAATATTCATCACACTTTGTTTTGTGACAAATATAGTAAAAAAGGTCTTTCAATTGACGATTTTTACGCAAAAATAGTCAATTGAAAGACCTTTTTTATGGTTGATTCATCTTTCTTCAACGAACACTGTATCTTTTCTGAAATCAATTGGTGATACACCGGCCTTCCGTTTGAAGAACTTTCCGAATGAAGACTGGTCGGAGAAGTTGAGGGTGGTGGCAATCTCCTGTATGGAGAGTTTGGAATGTGTCAGTAAGTTACGGGCTTCGCTGAATAGCATTTCGAAGATGAAGTCGCTCACGCTTTGTCCTGTCACGAGCTTCACAATCTGTGTCAGATGATGGGCAGATAAGTTCAGGTGGGCAGCATAGAAATCTACCTTATGTTCTTCACGATAATGCGTTGCCAGTAGTTCGATGAATGATTTGATAATACTTTCGTATCGAGTCAGGCAGCCGTCCGTATGGGGGAGGTTGGTTCGTTCAAGGATGTCACTTAAATCGAGATAAAAGGCGAACAAACGGTTCAGAATGACTTCTTTGTGATAGAAATGCTCTGTACGGTCAATATTCTTATTGATGCTGGCTAATCGTTCGGCTAATAAAACGGCGTAAGGATGCGCTAAAGGAACTACCGGTTGGTTATATAGCCGCACACCGTATTTGGTCCGTCGGTAGATCATGTCGGTGGAGTCCATTTCATCCGTAAAAGCCTTGCTGACAAAGAGACATTGACATTGAAAGTCATCACTACATTCATAAAAATGAAACAGATGAGCAGAAGATAGAAGTAAAAGCGTATCCGCTTGAATATCATACGCCTTGTAATTGATTACGGTATGTCCTTTTCCGGATAAAACCAATAAGATGATAAAAGCGTCCAGATGGATATCTGACGAAAACTGTTCTTCTGCTTCCCGATACCCGATAGTAATGCAACTGATTTTCTTTCGTGTATCATTTCTGCTGCCACTAATGATGGGGAGTTCACTGATGTTTTTGATGCGTATGGAAGGGGCCATTAGGTATGATTTTATGTTGTACAAAGATAATGTAAACCTTTGAAATCTCCAAATTAAACCAATTTTGCCCAATTTGGGATTTCTTTCCGGCAAAGAATTTATCCGACCTTTGCAGCCGTTTTGAGGTAAATGATAATTTAGCAGCGTAGCGCTGGAGCAAGGTTCTCCTTCGGCGTGCAAGTAATCTTTCAGACACGGATGACACGGATGACGCGGATTCTTTTTTCCTTCGGTGTGATATGCCGGTATGTATAGCGCAGCTTTAAAAATCCGCGTCATCCGTGTCATCCGCGTCTAAAAGATTAAAGTCCGCGTTCGGTCCGCCTTATCCGCGTAGTCCGCGTACCCATTCCCTCGCCGCTAAATTATCATTTTGATGCTCCTTTATTAATTTAATAGGTATTATGAGAAAATTGAAAGTATTATTTGTCTTTATCGGTGCATTGAGCATTTCGTTGGCACCTGCACAAACCTTTCAGAAGATGACAATTGAAGAAATGTTCGAGTTGGCAGATGCTAATAGTCGCAGTATTCGTATGTTCCGTCTGGCGGAAGAGGAAGCCGGACAGGCAGTAAAGGTGGCCAGGAATGCTCAACTTCCTTCGATTGACGTATCCGTTTCGGCAAGTTATTTGGGGGATGCCTGGTTGGCAGACCGTGATTTTACAAATGGAGAGAATGCTGCTATGCCGCACTTCGGCAATAACTTTGCAATAGAAGCATCGCAGGTAATTTATGCGGGTGGAGCTATCACCAGCCGGATTGCCATTGCCAAATTACAACAGCAACTGGCAGAGTTGGATAAAGAAAAGAACAAGCAGGATATCCGCTTTTTGTTAGTAGGCAATTACTTGGAGATGTATAAATTGCAGAATCAGGCTGAAGTGTACCGGAAGAATATAGAGCAAACCCGGAAATTGGTAGAAGATATCAATGCCAAACAATCGCAAGGACTGGCTTTAAAGAATGATATCACTCGTTATGAGTTGCAACTGAAATCTTTGGAACTGGCATTGACACAGATTGAAAATGGTATCCTTATCCTGAACAATCAATTGGTTACGGTATTGGGTTTGCCCCAGGAAACGGTGATAAATGTGGATACTACCTTGCTGGGACGACTTCCCAAGCCCTCGGAGGAAGCTCTTTGGCAGGAAACGGCGGTATTGAGTTCTCCCGTGCTGCAACAGATGAAATTGAATATCAAGCAGTCGGAGTATAATGAACGGATTGCAAAGGCTGAACGTTTGCCGTCCATAGCTCTTTTTGCAGGTGATAAACTAGATGGTCCTATTACGATTGAAGTGCCTCCCATTAACAAAAATCTGAACTATTGGTATATCGGTGTAGGAGTGAAATTCGATATTGCTTCTACTTTCAAGTCGGGTAAGAAAATTCGTCTGGCACGACTGTCCACCCAGCGTGCGCAAGAAAACGACTTATTGTTGCAGGAGAATGTGCGGACGGAAGTAAAAGCGGCATATATCCGTTTTCATGAGGCTTTTACCATTTGCGATACACAAGAGAAAAGTCTGGAATTGGCAGCACAAAACTACAGTGTGGTGAATAACCGCTATTTGAATGATCTGGCGCTGATTACTGATATGCTGGATGCCAGCAATTCTAAACTGAATGCGGAGTTGCAGTTGGTGAATGCACAGATCAATATACTTTTCAATCTCTATAAGTTGAAGAAGACGGCGGGGTGCTTATAAATTGTCGTCAAGTAATTTTTCATCCGCAGATGACACGGATTATGCGGATTTTATTTTTCTGAAAGGCATAGCTCAGCCGTAGGAACTGTGTAATCTGCGTTATCTGCGGATGAAAAATGGTTTTTGATATATGAATGTAAACTAATGAATTAAATAAGACATGGAACGTAAAAAGAAAAAACTGATTTATAACGTAGTGGTTAGCCTCTTACTTATCACCGGACTGGTGTGGGTATGTTCCCATTTCGTTCATCTCGGCAATGTAGCCTATACAGACAACGCACAGGTGAAACAACTGATTGTCCCCGTCAACAGCCGTGTACAGGGTTTCATCAAGAAAATTTATTTCGATGAATACCGGGAAGTACATAAAGGCGATACTCTGGTCTTGATTGAAGATTCCGAGTTTCGTTTCCGCCTGGCACAGGCTGAGGCTGATTTTCAGAACGCCATTTCGGGAAAGAATGCGGTGGCCACCACAGTACATACTACTCAGAATAATATAGCTGTATCCGATGCCGGTTTGCAGGAGGCAAAAGTCCGGTTGGATAATGCCGAACGTGAATACTACCGGTATAAAAACCTTTTGGCACAGGATGCTGTCACCAAACAGCAGTACGATGCTGTGCAGACAAATTACGAGGCATCCAAAGCACGCTATGAACTTCTGCTTCGCCAACGTCAATCTACAACTTTGGTAAAGCAGGAACAGACCCATCGTCTGGAACAGACGGATGCAGGTATCAAACTGGCGCAAGCTGCCCTGGAGCTGGCGCGTCTGAACCTTTCTTATACCGTTATCCTCGCTCCTTGTGACGGAACTACCGGTCGGAAAGAAATTCAGGAAGGACAACTGATACAACCCGGGCAGACTTTGGTTGACATTGTCGATGAAAATGAGAGATGGATAGTAGCTAATTATAAAGAGACTCAGACTACCCATATCCGAGAAGGCCAGCCGGTAGAAATAGAAGTGGATGCTGTGCCCGGAATAACGTTTAAAGGTGCTGTGAAATCTATTTCCCGCGCTACGGGTGCCAGCTTCTCTCTTCTGCCGCAGGATAACTCTGCCGGAAACTTTGTGAAAGTAGAACAACGTATTCCTGTCCGTATAGAATTCTCTACCGGCAATCGTCCGGAAGATATGGAACGCTTGCGTGCCGGTATGAATGTGGAGTGCGTAGTAAATTATTGATATTATGCACGAAACAGGACCTTTTTCCATTCCGGCCATCCGTGATTTTGTTCCTCCTAAGTTGCGTCCCTGGATTATCATTGCCTTTGTCATCGTTTTCCAGTTTTCCGGTGGTCTCTATTTGGCGGCAGTCAGTGAGATGGTCGGTTCTACGGCATTGATGCAGGAAGATATTATGATGGCAGGCTACGCTTCTATGATAGGCATGGGACTGACATTCGCCATCATGTTTCGACTGAAGTTCCGCTTTGCTTCGAAAACTTCATTGATGACGTGTAGCATTGCCTTGATTGTTTCTAATCTGATATGTATGCAGACGCATAGCATTCCTGTGCTGGTGATCACCTGTTTTTTTGCAGGAATCTTCCGCATGTGGGCTACATTCGAATGTAATTCCACCATTCAGCTATGGCTTACCCCTAAACGGGATTTGTCGGTATTTTTCTGTTTTATCTATCTATTGGTGCAGAGTTGTATTCAGCTGTCGGGACTGATAACAGTCTATACAGCATTTTGGGCAAAGTGGGAGTATATGCATTGGCTGATTATTGGTTTATTGTTATTGGTGATGCTAGCTACATTGTGCCTGTTCCGTAGTTATCGCTCTTTGCCGAAGTTGCCGTTGTTCGGTATCGATTGGTTGGGGGCTTTGATGTGGGGACTTGTGTTGTTGTGCATCCTCTTTGTCTGTGTGTATGGGGAACATTACGATTGGTATCAGTCTTTCCAGATCCGGGCGGCAACCGTCATCGGTATACTTATTCTTGTATTGAATTTGTGGCGTGCATCTTTCATTCGTCACCCGTTCATTGCTTTGAAGACCTGGACGTATCGTGCCGTATGGTTTCCCTTTATACTATATATAGTAATAGATATTCTGCTGGCGCCTTCGCATCTCTTTGAGCATCTCTATATGGAGAGTATATTAGGGTATGATACCCTGAATGTAATTTCGCTCAATTGGGCGGTATTGCTGGGAATTATAGTGGGAGCAGGCTTTACCTTTTTCACTTTTTCCCGTCGTAAGTGGCGATATAAGACAATGACTGTGATTGCATTCTCTTCCATTACGGGTTATCTGATGTATTTTTATTTCGGTATTGACTATGCTTTGCCCAAGGAGACATTGTTTGTGCCGCTGTTCCTGCGCAGTTTCGGGTATGTGATAATAGCTATTTGTTTTCTTACAGTGCTATCTCGTGTCCCTTTTCAGCATTTCTTTCAGGCGGTGTCCGTACAGTCGTTTGTCAGTGCCGGATTTGGTGGGGCTTTGGGAACGGCTATACTGGGGCATGCTCTCAATGGGGCAATGAAAAAGAACTCGATGTTACTGGGTTCGGTAGTGGATCATGTAAATCCTTTCATCAGCCGGATACCCGTTGGAGAAGTATACGGTGCTGTGCAGCAACAGGCTCTGATGGTTTCTATGAAAGAACTGTACGGCTGGCTCACTCTGATGGCTTTGTTCTGTCTGTTGGCCTTCCTGGTTTACGAGAGTGATATTCGTCCATATAAAGTACTGCATCCTACCTATCGTTCCATTCGTCGTTTTGTGAAGCATGAGTTGCGTATAGACAAAAAATTGGAAGCTACAGCATAAGTTGAGATTTTTTTGTTCTTGTATTGGATAGCTTTGGCTAAAATTGGTAGGGGGAATAAAGTGGATTATTATTATTTTTGCAGCCCGAAAGTGGACGTATATTCCACGAAATGTATAAGTTAAGTTTATATGGTAAAAGATAATTCAAAGCTGTTTATTCTGGTCTTATTGGGTATGCTGACGGCCTTCGGGCCTTTTGTCACGGACATGTACCTACCGAGTCTTCCGTCTATGGGAGAATATTTCAGTACAAGTTCTTCAATGGTTCAGTTAGGACTGACTACCAGTATGATCGGACTGGCCGTCGGACAGATATTCTTCGGCCCTTTGAGTGACCGTTATGGTAGACGCATACCGTTGCAGGTTGCTATGTGGTTGTTTATTGTGTCAACGATTTTCTGTTTGTTTGCGCAGAATATTCAGCAATTCGTCGCTTTCCGGTTGATACAAGGTATTGCCGGGGCAGGGGGGATTGTTATAGCCCGTTCCATTGCTACGGATAAATTTTCGGGCAAAGATCTGGCAAAGATGCTGGCGGTCATTGGAGCCATCAACGGCATTGCTCCCGTGGTAGCGCCTATTATTGGCGGAGTGTTTACGGAAGCCATCGGTTGGCAGGGAATTTTCATAATTTTACTTGCATTGGGTGTGCTCCTTTTGATAGGATGTATGCGTTTCCGGGAATCACTCCCGGCGGAAAATCGCCTGGCTACGAAATGGGCGGATACTTTTAATAGTTTCAAGGTGGTGCTTCGCAATAAACAGTATGTCTGCTATGTGCTACAACTCGCTTTTGCACAAGGAGTACTGTTTGCTTATATTGCTTCCTCACCTTTCATAATACAGCAACATTATGGTTATTCGCCCTTTGCTTTCAGCATTTGTTTCAGTGTTAACGCCATTGCCATCGGTGGTGCGGCGGCATTTTCCGTGAAGTTTCGCCGGCCTGCGAACGGAACGCTGGTCGGTTGTATGGGTATGCTTATTTTTTCTTTACTCGAATGTTCCGCTTTGGCTTTGGGTTGCAGCTTCTGGATTTATGAACTGCTGCTGATAGCGGTTCTTTTTATGATGGGAATGACGTTTACCACCTCTACCGCATTAGCCATGGAGTGTGAACGCACAAATGCCGGAACAGCTTCGGCACTGTTGGGTGCTGTTTGCTTTTCGTTCGGCGGCATTGTCTCTCCCCTGGTAGGCATTGGAAATATCCTGGTTTCTACAGGGGTTATATTTGTTATCTGCTCTTTCTGTTCCCTTTCCTGTATTTTGTTGGCTTTAGGTAGAAGGCGTACGAAGCTTTACTTCGCATTCAGTACATCCCAGAAGCGTTGAGGCAGGTGAATGTTAGGCACATCCGCAGCCTCTTTAAATAAAGGAGCAATCTCTTTCGGGGCGAATCCGGCAATACCGCATCCTATCTCTGTAACGAGGAAAGTATATTGTGAATGCTCTTTGGCAAAGCGGATAAACTCATCTACATAAGGTCTGATGGCTTCCGGCCCACCATGCATGGTCGGAATGCCATAGGTCTGTCCCTGTAATCCGGTTCCTTGTCCCCAGATGGCTCCCCATTTTTTCCATGCCAGATAAGCGGCTCCGCCACCATGCGCGCCTTCCAGGTTGCTGCCAAAAACGAATATCTCGTCCGGATGTAGTTCTGTGATACGATTAGAGGTAATTCTTGTTTTCATACTTTTGTGATTAGGTCATAATTAGTTTTTTCTTCTTTTCTTCATTTTTAAACTCTTGCTTTTCAGCAAAAGTAACCTTTAGGTAACTATCTTACCGATTTGTAACTTCTTGTTTATAAGTAAAATAGTATATAGCTTTGCATCATCGGAAAGTCACTGACTGCATTTGCGAAGTTAGTGAAAAAACAGATGAATGCAACTATTTTATAAACAAATTAAAAGCAAAAAAACAATGAAAGAACTTGCAGTAAAGAATTACAAGACCGCAGAAGGTCAGAAAATCAGTCAGGGTGGTAATGAATTTACAGTGAAACCGATTGTTGAGCAGACGGATGTGGACCAATGCCGTGTGAACTTTGTAGAAGTGGAACCGGGTAATTTTGCCTATGGATATCATTATCACGAAACGGACGAAGAGGTGTTCTATATCATCAGTGGTACAGGAATTGTTCGCACAGCAAATGGGGATGTGACGGTAAAGGCCGGTGATGCAATAACTTTCCCTACGGGGCCTGAAGGTGCACATGTCATTCGTAACGGTTCGGATACGGAAAAGTTGGTTTATATTGACTTCGATACGAATAACCTTCCGGAGATTGTACATCTTCCCGATACAAATCAGGTAATGGCTTACGGGAAGTTCTCTAATGGGGTTTATGATAAGAAGTAAGGTTTTCCTGCCTTCACCTCCGGAAGCTAAAGAAACTTGTATACTATGGGACTCTTCTGATTTTTATTGTAACTTTGCATAATGCATAACTCTAATATTGGGGTATATGAAAATTAGAGAAATGCCCTTGGATGATATCGACCTTCTTGTTAAACTCAGATTTGATTTTATCAGAATTTAGGTTTCATACCTATTAAAGATATCACTAAGTAAGTGAACATAATTAGTTCATATTATGATAAATGATAATTTATCGGCGAGGGAATGGGTACGCGGACTACGCGGATAAGGCGGACGAACGCGGACTTTAATCTTTTAGACGCGGATGACACGGATGACGCGGATTTTTAAAGCTGCGCTATACATACCGGCATATCACACCGAAGGAAAAAAGAATCCGCGTCATCCGTGTCATCCGTGTCTGAAAGATTACTTGCACGCCGAAGGAGAACCTTGCTCCAGCGCTACGCTGGTAAATTATCATTTATAGAACAAGCTAATTTTGCATGAGCACTTATGCAATTAAGGTTATAATATTAAAGATATAGGAAATATGGAAATAGATTTAACGACTCCGGCTCTATTGTTTTCGGCAATCTCATTGATTATGTTGGCTTATACCAACCGTTTTATGTCGTATGCCCAGTTGGTACGTACTTTGAAGGAACAATACCGTGAAAATCATTCGTCGGTAACTGCGGCACAGATTGCCAATCTTCGTAAACGTCTGTATCTGACGCGTGCTATGCAGGTGACAGGGACAGGCAGCTTATTGTTGTGTGTCGTAAGTATGTTCTTTATTTATATACAACTTTATCTTGTATCCATCTATATCTTTGGACTGGCAATGGTGTTGCTGATTATCTCTCTGGCTATCTCTGTGTACGAGATTTATATTTCGGTGAAGGCTTTAGAGATACATCTGGATGATATGGATGAATAATCGGATAGAATGAGTAATCTTGTCCCCATATTAGGAGTGAACAGGCACCGTCTGTTGATTGACGGTGAGGGGGTGACCACATTGGTGGCTTTTCATGGTTGTCCTTTGCATTGCAAGTATTGTCTGAACCCTCAGTCTCTATCCGATGATTTTGATTTCCCGCTTTATTCCTGCGAACAACTGTATGAGAGGGTGAAAGTAGATGAACTTTACTTTCTTGCAACTCGTGGTGGTATTACCTTTGGTGGTGGTGAGCCTTGTCTGCGAAGTGAATTTATCAGCCGTTTCCGGGAACTTTGTGGGAAGGAGTGGAGGATTACAGTAGAAACGTCTTTAAATGTACCCCGGAAGCATCTGGAGATTCTATTGCCTGTGGTAGATGACTATATCGTAGATATCAAGGATACGAATGATGAGATCTATCAAAACTACACAGGAAGAAGCAATCATCAGGTGCTCGGAAACCTGCGTTGGCTTATAGAGCACGGAAAAGCCGAACAGATCACAGTCCGTATCCCCCTTATTCCGCAGTATAATATGGAGGAGGATACTACGCATAGCATAGATTTACTAAAATCTATGGGACTGAGTCATTTTGATGTATTTACGTACCGAACTTAAAAATTACTTCTTATCAGGCTTCGTCCAACGGTCATAATGTACATTCTCCGGTTTCCATTTATCTTTCGGAAGTGGGTTCTCTGCCGGATAACCGATAGGGATTACATTCAGAGGAACAATCTGTTCGGGTAATTGGAGTATTTTCTGTACTTCTTTTACCCGTTCGTCTATAGGATAAACGCCTGTCCAGACAGCTCCTAATCCTAAAGCTTGTGCAGCCAGCAACAAATTCTCACTGGCGGCGGAGGCGTCCTGTACCCAGTACTCTATACCCGCACCACTGATAGCTTTAGTTAAATCTCCGCATACGGCAATAGCCAACGGAGCGTCTTTGACCATCTTGGCGTAAGGAAGAGTAGAACCCAGTTCATTCATTGTTTCTTTGTCTCTGATGACAATGAAAGCCCAAGGCTGCCTGTTGGTTGCTGTAGGAGCTGCCATGGCAGCCCTTAACAATTGCTCTATTTTTTCATCTTCTACTTCTTTCGGCTGATAAGAGCGAATACTGGTTCTTGCATGTATGTTGTCAAGAACCGAAAGTTTATTATCCTGTTTCATGGTAGGTTCCTCCATCTTATTAAGTTGATTGGGTTTCGGTTGGATAGATAATGCAGTTACTACTATAACCAAAGCTAGATTGAAAGTGTTCAGCGCATAGTGCATTGTTTGCTCTTTGGACCTTTTAGAAAGATATGAGATGATTAGGGTACATAATGCGATGCCTGCCAGTAATCCCAGGAAGAGTATCCAGTCGAAACTGAAAGCACTTGTCGGTTTGTCTGCCGAATGCTCCTTTGCATACTCCATGGCCTTATGTACAGACTGGATAATGGCTGCGGAAGATTCTGTGGCTCCGGATATTCCATCCACTTCTTTATGGATTGCTTCCTCTGGTGAAAGATTGTTCCATTGTTGTAACAGACCGCTGTTTCGTACTTTGGCAAAGTAGCTGGGTGTTTCGGAGTTTTCCAGAGCTACTACTTTTAGAATACGGTTCTCTTTTATATAGATTTCCAGAGGAACATTTCCGCCATACCCGTTAATATCTTTTGTTAGTTGCCGGGTAGATATTATCTGTACTCCGTCATCTGTATGTCGTAGTATCCCGGAAGTTCCTGTTTGGCTTTCTGTTGTATTTTCGCTTTCAGAAAGAATGTTCCCAAACTTGTTTCCCTTGCAGATGGTGACTGCCAGAACCAGGAAGAAACAGGTTATCAGGCTAATGATGACTTGGGCTTTTAATGTTTTCATATTTAGCTGCTATTTATAGTGTATGCAAATTTAGGGGATTTTTGCTGAAAATAGCAAGTACTTATTAAAACATAGTTGCAATAATCTGAATAAACAGTATGAGGAATACCATTGCAATGGGATAAACCGTAGCGTAAGCCACACTCGGAATGTTGCTGTCAGTCATAGAATCAGCTGCTGCAAGTCCTGGAGTACTGGTCATACCACCGGTGATGGTTCCCAGCAAGTCGAGTATGTTGATTTTGAATACAAACAGTCCGACGAACACCGCTACTAACATAGGTACCAGCGTAATTGCAGCACCCACTCCAAATAGCAACCAGCCGCTTTCCTGGAAAGTCGCTACAAGATTGGTACCTGCCGAGGTGCCGACTTCGGCTAGGAATAGCAACAAGCCCAACTGGCGTAATAACTGATTAGCAGGTCCGGACATAGACCATAGAATAGGACCTGTCTTACCAATTGCACTTAAAAACAAAGCCACAATCAGAATACCGCCCGTCAATCCCGGGGAGAAAGATAAACCACCGGGGAAAGTTATATTCAGTTTACCGAACAATACCCCTAAAACAATACCCATTGCGATAGGGAAGAAGTCTGTGTCTGATAACTTTTTAGCATTGTTTCCCAGCAAGCGAGCCAGTCCTTTGAGTCCTTCTTTTTCACCTACCACCATTAGTTTATCACCGAATTTTAAAGTCAGATCCGGCGATGGAGACAGGTCGATACCGCTTCGGCGAACACGTGTGACAGTACATCCGAAGTTCTTCATCAAGTTCAGATCTCCCAATTGTTTATTGATCATATCCTTTTTGGTCAGCAATAAGGATTCGATCTCTTGCGTGTCTACCAGAGGCAATTCGCCCTCTTCGCGTTCTCCTACTAAAACTGAAAGCTGATTCAGAGCTTCTTCACTGCCCACTGCCTGTATATAATCATTTTCATGTAGCATCGTTTGTGCTGTGGGAATGGAAATTCTTTCATCATGTTTATGGCGTGAAATAACAGCACCTGTCATGGCCCGTGCGTTGATTTGCATCAAGCTACGGTTGAATACGGCGGGATTGGTAACACGATAGATACAGGTCGTCAGTTCGGGAAATTGGCCGCGACGTTCTTTTTCCAGTCGACGGGCCTCCTTGTCCAGGTCAATACGCATGATACGGGGGAGCAGTTTTACAAACAAGATAACACCTATAACCCCAAACGGATAAGCGATACCATAGGAAATGGATGCCAACGGAGAATTTGTACTGTCGATGGCTACGGCAAGTCCCGGTGTACTGGTCAGCGCACCGGCTATCAAACCTACCACACTGGGCGTATCGATGTCGAATAGGTATTTGAGCCCGACAGCTGTAAGAGAAGCCGAGCAGATAATCAGCATGGTAATTATGATCAGGGTCTTTCCTTTGCTTCGGAACGAGTCGAAGAAACCGGGGCCGGCCTGAATACCGATAGTAAAGATAAAAAGTACCAATCCGAAGTTTCCTAATTCTTTAGGAATGACTACACCGAAGTGTCCAAAGAGAAGGGCAATGAAAATCACTGCGGAAACATCCAGTGATAAACCTTTAATTTTGATTTTTCCCAGCATGAAACCCAATGCGACAATGAGGAAGAGGGCGAAATAGGAGGAATTAAGTAGGTCAGCAAACATGAATTTAGATTATTTGTTAGTTTTCAATAATTCTTCTACCGCTATTTTCAGCTGTGTATCTTCGCCTTTTACAATAGTTTCGGGTGAGTTGGCTACTTTAATATCCGGTTCCAACTGAGTATTCTCCAGATAACTGCCATCAGGCAGGCGGTAACCAATCACAGGAATACCGAATACCAAGGTAGGATCTTGCAGGCGTTCCCATGATACACTGGTCATAGTGCCCGGGACAGGCATGCCTACCAGCTTGCCCAGTTTCTGATGACTGTATACCCACGGTGTGCCGTGTGCATTGGAATAGTTGGCTTCGCACGTCAGCATGATGGATGGTTTGTTCCAGCGGCGGCTGGGCATATCGCAGGATTCACGGCCGCGAACTACCTGTGTGAAGTATTTCTTACCACTGAACAGTATCTCTATATCTTCGTGCAGGCGACCGCCTCCGTTGAAACGTGTGTCGATGACAATCCCTTCACAATTATTGTATTTTCCCAAGATGTCTGAGTAGATGGAACGGAAACTGTCATCACCCATAGACTTGATGTGCACGTAGCCTAGTTTGCCGTTCGACCATTTTTCAACATCTGCCGCACGTTGTTTTACCCAGCGTTCGTAGAGCAATGCGCTGAGTTCACTGTCCTTGATGGGGATTACTACTTCTTCCCAACGCTCTTTCGTTTTAGGATTATAGAGTGAAACAAGAGTTTTCTTTTTTACCTTGTCATTGAGAAGCACGTAATAATCAGTTTCAGGAGTAATCTCTTTGCCGTCAATCTTTTCAATAACAATGCCGGCTTTCACCTTTGTGGTAGCCTTGTCGAACGGGCCTTTTTCTATCACTTCGGCAATGAGCATTCCTTTATCCTGATAGTTCCAGTCGAAAAGTAGTCCCAGACTGGCTGTAGGCTCACTTTGTCCATCCGGATAGAAACGGCCTCCGGTATGAGAGACATTCAATTCGCCCAGCCATTCACTTAAAAGTTCGGAAAAATCGTAATTATTATTGATGTGTGGCAGAAACTTACGATAGGCTGCCGTCATGGCGTCCCAGTTGACTCCGTGCATATTGGTGTTGTAGAAACGCTTTTGCTGTTGCTTGTATACATGATCGAACATATACTCGCGTTCGGCTGCCAGATCCAGTTTTACCTGAGCAAGATATTTAATAGGTTTCAAGTCATCGGAAGCCATGTTCATCTTCTGCATATTCTTACCGTTCAGAATGAAGAGAGTTTTTCCTTCTTTATCCATTTCCAGAGAAGTCCATCCGGCATCTACTTTGTGGAGTAGCTTGGTTTCCTTCTTGCGCAGATCCATCTTCCATAAGTTACGTCCGCCTTCGGCGCTTGCCAGGTAATAGAGGGTTTTGCCATCTTTGGAGATAAGGGTACTTCCCATATTCGATGAGTTTGGTGTCAGACGTACGATGCGGTCTTCTATGTTTTTCAACTCTACCACGACATCTTTTACCTTACTGCTGTCTTTATCAGCTATCTTCTTCCGGTCGGAGTTTGCTTCTTTATACAGTTCGTAATCCTCTTTGCTCAGACTGAATTTATCGTATGCATCCTGATTCAGGAATACCAGCATGGCATCGTCCAGAGAACCCCATGAAGCGTGTGCACGCATACCGTAGCGTTCGGTAATGAAAAGAATGGCATTGCCGTCGAGCACGAAGCTGGGTGAACCGCTTGTGTATCCGCTATTAGTTAGATTGACAATCTCGCCATTGCCTTGTGCACTGACCAGACCTATATCCGAGTATGGATCGTGCTTGTTTCCGATAAATTCCAATGTAAACCATTTGCCGTCCGGAGACCATGCATAGTCAAATCCTCCGCCTGTGCTGTACCAGGTAGAGCCATCGGTGATCCGGCGTACTTTCTTGGTTTCCAGGTTGAGCACCATCAGGCGGTTACGGTCTTCAATGAAAGCTAACTCCTTACCGTCGGGTGAGAATTGCGGATGTGAACGTTCTACGGTGGTAGAGGGTAATAGCACCTCTTCCTTTATTAAAGTTGCGTTCGGGAAATTCGGATCTTCTTCCCGAACTATCTTAGCCAGATAAATTTGCCAGTTGCCATTGCGTTCACTGGCATAGGCCAGCGTCCGGTTGTCCGGAGCAAACGAGAGACCATCTTCTTCTGCTGCCGTATGTGTGATCTGTTTAGTCGTGGCATAGTCCGCAGATGTGACGAATACTTCACCACGTACAGTGAAAGCAATCTGCTTGCCGTCCGGTGAAACTGTAGCGGAAGTTGCTTTATCCGGATATTTCAGATAGGCTATTTGCGGCTGGTCGTCACGAATGATTTCCACATTTATCTTCCGGGGATTCGAGCCTTCTTGTTGGGTATAAATCTCACCATCGTATCCATAGCACAAGGTGCCGTCGTTACTCATTGAAAGGAAACGCACGGGATGGGTTTTAAAGCTGGTTATTGTTTTTATCGATTGGGGTTGCGAAATCGGGAAAGAATATACGTTGAATGAGCCACCATTACGTTCGCTCAGGAAGTAGACGGTTTGTCCATCCGGTGATACTATCGGGTTGCGATCTTCGCCTGCATGCTGGGTAAGGTTGGTGTGTGAACCTGTTTTGGTATCGTACATCCACACATCGCGGGTGATGGAAGAAGTATGGTGCTTTCTCCATTCATTTTCACCTCCCTTGCGGTCCTGATAGAAAAAGCGGTTGCCGGACTTATCAAAACATACCGCTTCGGCAGGGGTGCCCAGTACTTGTTCGGTGCGTCCGCCGACTGAAGGAACTTTGTAGAGTTCAGTCATGGCGGCTGAAGGAAAGAGAGCGCTGCCTGCCGGATCCTGAATAGATGCTGAGAATAAAATATATTTGCCGTCCGGGGTAAAAGTAGCAGGGACTTCATTGGTTGAATGAGTAGTCAGTCGCCGGGCTGTTCCGCCATTTGCCGGCATTACAAAAATGTCGAAATTTCCATTCCTGTCACTGGCAAAGGCTATCTGTTTGCCATCCGGTGACCATACCGGGGTACATTCGTAAGAGTCTTGTGTAGTGAGCTGTGTAGCTGCTCCGCCCTCGGTTGGTATTTTGTAGATGTCCCCTTTATAGCAAAATACAATTTCTGTTCCGTCGGGTGAGATTTGTACATCACGCATCCAGAGTGGAGTCGTCGCATAGCTGGTTATTGCCGTGAAACTAAAGGCAATGTAAGCAAGAATTTTCTTCATAAGTATATTTAATGTGTTTTTATGCAAATATAGGTAATTAGTCCGTTAATATGAAAGAAAGTCATTACTTTCCCTTACTCTGTTCAATCATTTGGTATCTACTGATACGATTTTTGCTGCTTCTACAAATGCTGAAATCAACTTTTTACAATATAGGTGGTCTTAAAGTATATGAAAATAGGATTGTCACCTACTGTTATTCAGGTTTTTGGCTAAGCAATTGAATTGATTCAGTAAACTCAACTATAATCTCAGATAATTCAGGATTGTCATTACGAAGAATTATTGTTGCAAAGTTCACAACACCTTCCGCATTGACAATTGAGGATGAAATCATTGTAAAAAGTGCTTTTCGATTATAAGTGGAAAACCAATATTCAAACAAGCGGCTACGCATACGTTGTTTATTATCACCGGTCTCACAAATATATAGTAATGTAGAATTATTACATCTAAAGAATTCATCAACAATAGAAACTATAGTATCGCGGACTTTACGATCACGGGGAGATTTGTGATTGTTGATATTGGCAATGATTAATTGGTATGAATTTTTGGATAACAAGACATCATCTTCCATAAAACCGACAGAATAATGCACACCACCATCTGTAAAGAATTGATAGAATCCGTTCTGTTCGGTCGGTTCTACTTGATAGGGAGTTTCCCCACTATTAATACGTTCCAATGAAAGATGAAGTATCATAGAGCAAAGAATTTTTCAGCCTCTTTACCCGTTCGTTCTTTATATGTCTCTTTCATTGATTTTTCCAATTGAGCAAGACATTTTCGTTTTTTCTCTCTCGCAGCTTGAAACTTGTCAAGAGCTTCTTTTTTTGTAATCTTTGTTTTTGCCATATACTCTATTTCTCCTTTCTACTTGCAAAGATAACACTTTTCGTTGATAATCATTTGTTTCATAATTAAAAGTAGGGTTTGCGTAAATAGGGGTAGCGGTTTACACTATGGTTTACACCAATGGGTAATTTTCGCGTCAACCACAGCGTCAACCGCACCATTAGGTGGAAACTCGTAAAAAGCAAAAAGCATCGATAACCTTGCGATTATCAATGCTTTATCGGTAGTCGGGATGACAAGATTCGAACTTGCGACCACACGCCCCCCAGACGCGTACTCTACCGGGCTGAGCTACATCCCGAATTGCGGATGCAAAAGTAGTGCTTTATTTTTAAATAGCAAATATTTCTGTTGATTTTTGTTTTGCTATTATCTTGTTAGATAACACATCTCTCTTATTCTTAATTTGTTATGATGGAAAGTTTATTCTATTTAAATTTCGCATGTAGCCTTTCAGCATACATGCGAAACTCCAGTTTTATTATTTTAGAAAGTATCTGTCGATTCTTCTTTTACCCTCTTCAGCAAGTTTTCTACATTTTGAGAGTGGTAATATAAGATACCTTCCAGTTGTTTCAGAAAACCTACATTGCTTGCCAGTTGCGTAATGAATTGCAGATGCAGACCGATTTCCCGGTTGGCTTGCAGCAACGTCTTGTGCGGGAGTGTACTTTGCAGCATATAGAATCCGCTGGCATCTTGTATTTCTGCAATGCCGTTTCCCCATTCGTGTGTACCTAACAATTGTAGAACATGGATGAATTGTCTTAATTTGCGTTTCAGACATTGCAGGCTTATATATTCCGAAGATTCTTTGACATACGCGATGTTCATGATGTCAATCAGTTGTAAATAGTACGCTTTCATGGCTTCTTCTGATGGGAAGCCCGTGCGTGGGTGCATTGCTACGTTGGGTAATTCCTGAGCGGTTACCGGCTGAGTGTTGTTTTCCATAAATCGTTAAGTTTTAAAAGGTGAATAATTCGATTCATGAGAGAGGAGAAGGAATTGAAAAAGCAATCCCTGCCTGTCCCATTGTCGAACACTAAACTCACAGCTAGTATTTGGAGGTGCATTAACACTCCCCATGGGGGTACAGGGACCGCCATATAGGAGTGGCGTGGACGGGCATAAAAATGCCCGCCACGGATTCTTGGCAGGTTTCCCTGCTGTGAGTTTATAATGGTTCGACATCACAAAGGTACAATAAAAAATAAAGTAGCAATGTAAATCGGGGAGGAAAATATATCTGTTCTCTGATTAACTTTATTAATGATGCGAATCAGAAGTTGAAATTCACATGAATAATACCGAAATAAAGGATCGATGAATAAAACTGATCTTCGGAAAGGTATGACTGCGAAAAAAACGCTGCTCTGTTCTGAAACTTTAGAGAATCAATGTATTATAGTCTCTCTGAAAATCTTTATCTTTGCGGACAGTTTGAAAATAGAAGTGAATAATAATTGATACAATAACTTAAAACAACCAGAATCAAATGAAGCAGGATATGATTGTTATCCTTGACTTGGGTAGTCATGAGAATACGGTATTGGCTCGCGCCATCCGTGCGTTAGGTGTATATAGTGAGATCTATCCTCATGATATAACCGTTGAAGAACTGAAAAAGTTGTCCAATGTAAAGGGCATTATTATCAATGGTGGACCGTGTAACATAGTAGATGGTGTTGCCATCGATGTGAATCCTTCTATCTACGAGGCGGGAATCCCAGTGATGGCTGCCGGTCATGACAAAGCGACTTGTGCGGTGAAACTGCCACAGTTTACTGATGATATTGAAGCTATCAAAGCAGCTGTTAAGCCTTTCGTTTTCGAAACTTGCAAGGCCGAAGCTAATTGGAACATGACCAACTTCGTGAATGACCAGATTGAATTGGTACGTCGCCAGGTGGGTGACAGAAAAGTATTGCTGGCCCTTTCCGGTGGTGTTGACAGTTCCGTAGTGGCAGCTCTGTTGCTGAAAGCAATTGGCAACAATCTGGTATGCGTGCATGTAAATCACGGTCTGATGCGTAAAGGCGAATCCGAAGATGTAGTAGAAATGTTCGGTAATCAGCTGAAGGCGAATTTGATCTATGTAGATGTTACCGACCGCTTCCTTACTAAACTGGAAGGTGTGGAAGATCCCGAACAGAAACGAAAGATTATCGGCGGAGAGTTTATCCGCGTATTCGAAGAAGAAGCGCGTAAACTGGACGGTATCGACTTCTTAGGCCAGGGAACTATCTACCCTGATATTGTGGAAAGCGGAACGAAAACGGCCAAGATGGTGAAGTCTCACCACAACGTAGGCGGTCTGCCGGAAGATCTTCAGTTCGAACTTGTGGAACCGTTGCGTCAGCTTTTCAAAGACGAAGTACGTGCATGTGGTCTTGAACTGGGCTTGCCTTATGAAATGGTTTATCGTCAACCCTTCCCCGGTCCCGGTCTGGGCGTGCGTTGTCTGGGTGCTATCACACGCGATCGTTTGGAAGCTGTGCGCGAGTCCGATGCTATCCTGCGTGAAGAGTTTCAACTTGCCGGGCTGGATAAGAAAGTGTGGCAATATTTCACCGTGGTACCCGACTTCAAGTCAGTGGGTGTACGCGACAATGCCCGTTCTTTCGAATGGCCGGTTATCATCCGTGCTGTCAATACGATTGACGCGATGACCGCTACCATCGAACAGGTAGAATGGCCTGTCCTGATGAAAATTACGGATCGTATCCTGAAAGAAGTAAAACATGTGAATCGTGTTTGCTACGATATGTCTCCGAAGCCTAACGCTACTATCGAATGGGAATAAAAGACTTTTTGTTAAATAGCTAGCGCATTAAGTCCTTTCGGATACTTCATTTAAAGATACTTTCCGTATCTTTGCTGTCTCTCTTACAAAAGGTGGCATCTTTTGCTGTAAAAGATGCCATCTTTTGTGTTATAAGATGCCACCTTTTGCTACAAAAGATGCCATCTTTTGCATGGAAGGAATAAGGGAAAGATATCAAAGGTAGTAATTAAAAACACGTAAAGACTATGGGAATGATTTACTTGGTAAGAAAGAAGCTCTTCCAGACTAAGGAAGGTGCAAAACAACTGTATTATGCCGTGCAACGTACACTGCAACCCAGAGGTGGGGTGACCGAAGACATACTGGCAAAACGAATCGCTCACCGGACGGGCAGGAGCGAAGGTGATGTAAAAGGAATATTGGCCGACCTGCCTCACTTCATAGAAGAGGCCTTGAAGAATGGGGAGTCGGTATCCATCAAAGGACTGGGTTCTTTCCATATTGCGATAACCAGCGAGGGCTTTGAACACCCCGAAGACGTGATGCCGGGAACCGTGCGCATTTCGCGCGTTTACTTCACCGCTGACCGCGGCTTGACCAGGGAATTAAGCAGGGAAATGAGATTTTTCCGCTATCCGCTGAGCAAGTACTTCCCGGCAAGTATGTTGAGCAAGAAAGTTGTGGAAGCGGAAAAGAAGGCGGAACTGCAAGGAGAATTTCCGGAAGAAGAGATTACTGAGAACCCCTAAAGAATACCCCTTCCACACTCTATTCCCTATGAATAAAGGGTTGCAGAAGTGTGGAAGGGGAAATAGTACAGGTACACAGTGAGGTTATACCCCCATGCATTCCCGATAAAAATCGAACATTTCGTAAATGGTATCTTTGTCGGCAGTCTGGTTAAGGCAGATGTCTCCGACTTCTTTCAATAGAGTGAAGTTGATGGCGCCGGCAGTGTTCTTCTTGTCATGCTTCATCAACTCATAAAGTTGGTCGTACTGTTTGCAATTAAAGGCAAAGCCACCGTAGTTCTCTTTGATGAACTGAATGGTCTGGCGCATTTTCTCTTTCGGAAAACCTACCTTTATATAAGAGAGGTATAGCTCGCAAACAATTCCCCAAGCAACAGCATAACCATGTAATACGGGGCGACCTTCGGCAAGAGCCAGACTTTCGAAGGCATGACCTACGGTATGTCCCAGGTTCAGCGCCTTGCGGATGCCGTGTTCCAGCGGATCTTGTTCCACGATATCCTCTTTTACTTGTACGGAACGGCCCACCATTGATTTCAGTGCAACGTAATCTATCTTGTCCGTATCGAAAGCCAATAACTCGGCAAGGTGCTCCGGGGTACTGATAAGACCGTGCTTCAACATCTCGGCGTACCCGGAGAAGAAGTTGTGGGCATCGAGGCTGCGCAGGAACTCCGTTTCAAGAAGTACACTGGCGGCGGGTGCGAAAACACCGATTTCGTTCTTCAACCCGTTGAAGTTGATACCCGTTTTGCCTCCTACGGAAGCATCCACCATGGCCAGCAGGGTGGTGGGGATATTGATATAGGCAATGCCCCGCTTGAAGGTAGAAGCGGCGAAACCACCCAGGTCGGTCACCATGCCGCCACCCAGGTTAATCAGTAATGAATGGCGTGTAGCTCCCTGTTCGCTCAGAGCTTGCCAAACAGAAGCCAGGGTTTCCAGATTCTTGTGTACATCTTCGGCACCGATAATAATTTCGGTAGCCTCTTTCAGTGCCGGAATGTCATTGAGTTGCGGCAGACAGAGGCGGTGGGTATGCTCGTCGGTCAATATGAAGAGCTTGTCATGGGGACAATTCCCGATGGCGCTTGCCAGGCTGCTTTCCAGTTTCTCGCAAAGGATTACTTCTTGTTTACTCATCTGATTAATTACAAATTATAAATTACTGATTGTGGATTCTAAATTATGAAAGAGATGGATACCTTCTTTGTTAATTGTGGTACAAAGATAGCTCTTTTGGCAATAAAACGTTATCTTTGCCCATCGATTTTTGATGGGCTGGCATGATGCTTCTGCCATCTGCCCCCCACAATCTATAATTTAATAATTAGTAATTCATAATTTTGAAATGAGAGCATTACTACCGGTTTATTGTCGTCTATTAGGATATTTTGTGATAGCTTTGGCACTGTTTCTTCCGTTCCTGATGCTGATGCTAGGGAAAATGACGGATTCCAACCTCTTGTTTTATAAAGAATGCTCTAAGCTGCTGATGATGCTTGGCGCATTGATGATTCTGTTTGCCTACACCAAGAACGAGAATAAGGAAACCGAGCAGGTCCGTAATACGGCTACACGTAATGCTATGTTCCTGACAGTATTATTCATCTTTGGCGGTATGCTCTATCGCCTGGCGAAGGGAGACATCATGAGCGTGGATACTTCCTCTTTTTTGATCTTTCTGATACTGAATGTTCTTTGCCTGGAATTTGGTATAAAGAAAGCGGCAGTTGATAGGTTGTTTAAGCGAGATCGTCGATAATTAGAACATTTTATTTAAACCTCATTAAACTTTTCCATTGAAAGCTTGTCAAATGAAACAGTATAAAAACAGACATTTTGTTTCATAAAAAACAGGCGCATGAAAAAAGTAATCATCGGAACAGTGTTATTGCTGACAACCACACTTTCCGCTTTCTCACAGACTAAGAACATTACCGTAGCGGGGCGTGTCATCGAGGATGACACGAAAGAGCCCGCAGTACAAGCCACAGTACAGTTACTTTCGTTACCGGACAGTGCATTTGCGGCGGGTATCGCCACTACAGCGCAGGGATATTTCACCCTGCCCAAAGTGCAGGCCGGGAAATATGTATTGAAAGTTTCCTATATCGGCTTCCAACCTACAGTGCTTCCTTTGCAACTGTCGGCTCAAAATCCCAATAAGAATGTAGGTACGCTGGCTCTGAAGACGGATGCCGTGATGCTGGCAGAAGCGGTGATTACCGCAGAAGCTCCGCAGGTACAGGTAGTGGAAGATACGTTAATGTACAATTCCAGTGCTTACCGCACACCGGAAGGGGCCATGCTGGAAGAGCTGGTGAAGAAACTCCCCGGTGCCGAAATTGATGATGACGGTAACGTGAAAATCAATGGTAAGGAGTTGAAAAAGATCATGGTAGATGGAAAGGAATTCTTTGGTGGAGACGTGAAAACGGGCTTGAAGAACTTACCGGTGGAGATGATCGATAAGCTGAAGACGTATGACAAGCAGTCGGACCTGGCACGTATCACGGGTATTGATGACGGTGAGGAAGAAACCGTACTTGACTTGACGGTGAAGAAAGGTATGAACCGTGGATGGTTTGGTAATGCGGATGCAGCCGTGGGTACTGAAGACCGCTACGCAGCCCGTTTAAATGTAAATCATTTTGTGGATAAGACACAGGTAACCGTTATTGGTTCTACCAATAACGTGAACAACCAGGGCTTTTCAGGTGGTGGAGGTGGACCCCGCTGGCGTCGTAACAATGGTTTGAACGCACCTAAAGAATTGGGTATCAGTTTTGCCACAGAGAATAAGAAGATAGAACTGGGAGGAAGTGCCCAATATAATTATAATGACGCTGATATCTCTAATATCAACTCGTCCGAGCGCTTCTTGCAGAATGGTAATTCATATTCCAATTCCAACTCAGTCAACCGGAACAAGAATTCTACATTCAGAGCCGATTTCCGTATGGAGTGGAAGCCGGATTCAATGACGAATATCATTTTCCGCCCGAACTTCTCTTATGGTAAGACGGATAATGCTTCGAGCTCATTGTCGGGAACTTTTGATGCAGACCCATTCAGTCTGGTTGCCAATCCGAACGATTATCTTGATTTTGATAAAATAATTGCCGGGGACCCGTTGAAGGATATTCGTGTAAATGCTACGAACAGCGGGACACTTTCCGACAGCAAGAGCATTTCGACAGATGCGACTTTACAAATTAACCGTAAGCTGAATGATAAAGGACGTAACATTACATTCCGCGGACGCTTCGGTTACGGTGATAATGACAATAATCAGTATACGGAATCTACGACACGTTATTATCAGATTCCTACGAACCCGGACTCTACTTTGGTTCGTAATCAGTATATCACTACTCCGACCAATAACTATAATTATAGTGCACAAATTACGTATAGCGAACCTATTGCACGGGCCACTTTCTTGCAATTCAGCTATCAGTTCCAGTATAAATACAGCGAGAGTGACAAGACGACTTATGATTTGTATCAGATCAATCCGGAGTGGGGAATTGGCGAGCCGTTGCCTACCGGTTACGAGAACCATGCAGTGGATAGCTTAGGTAAATATGCCGAATATAGATATTATAATCATGATGCATCCGTATCGCTGCGTTTCATTCGTGAAAAGTATCAGTTGAGTGCAGGTATGTCTTTCCAACCACAGAGTTCCAAGCTTTCTTATAAGAAAGGAAATTATATGATCGATACGACGCGTTCCGTGTTCAATTTTGCTCCGAATGTCGATTTCCGTTATCGCTTCTCCAAGGTAAGCCAGTTGCGCTTTAACTATCGCGGACGTACCGGTCAGCCGAGTATGGAAAACCTGTTGCCGATTGTGGATAACTCCAATCCGTTGAATATCCGTGTCGGTAACCCGGGCTTGAAGCCTTCTTTCACGCACTCTATGCGTTTGTTCTACAATACGTATAATGCGGAACTTCAACGGGGTATCATGACGCATGCCAGCTTCTCGGCTACGCAGAACAGCATCAGTAACAGTACCGAATACAATGAACAGACCGGTGGACGAACCACGACGCCGAAAAATATTAATGGTAATTGGAGTGCTTTCGGTATGTTTGGATTCAATACGGCACTGAAGAATAAGAAGTATACCATCAATTCATTCTCTAATATTAATTATCAGAATAATGTGGCGTATCTGTACAATCAGGAAACTAAAGTTGATGATAAGAATACGACAACGGGCTTGACGCTGAGTGAACGTTTGAACGGTGCCTACCGCAATGATTGGTTCGAATTCGGGTTGAATGGCTCTATCTCTTACACTGCCGAGCGTAATAAACTGCGTCCGGACAATAACCAGGAACCTTATACTTTCTCTTATGGTGCCAATACCCAGTTGATGGCTCCCTGGAACATGACTTTCACTACCAATATCGCCAATCAGAGCCGTCGTGGTTATACGGATTCAAGTATGAACCGTAATGAGCTGATCTGGAATGCACAACTCTCGCAGACTTTCTTGAAAGGTGCGGCAACGATAAGTTTTGAAATGTACGATATCCTGAAACAACAAAGTAACATTAGCCGTTCATTGACGGCAGATGGTCGTTCGGTTTCGGAATACAATGGTGTTAACAGCTACTGTATGGTGCACTTTATCTATCGCCTGAATATCTTTGGTAACAAGGCTGCCCGTGAGAAGATGGGTAGAGGTGGATTTGGTGGTCCTGGCGGCCATGGCGGACCTGGTGGACGTCCCGGTGGATTTGGCGGACGCCGTTTTTAAAGTAAACTGACCAGTTATTATTATAAGTTTCCCCTTCCATTCGCTTTCGCTGAAAAGAGATGGAAGGGGATTCTGTTTTTTAGCGTTTCCCTGCGTTGAAGCAAAAGCCTACATGAAATTCTATTCCTATGTTGTGGGGGGAAACAAGTGTCTGGTCTTCTTGGAAGGAATATTTGAAGAGATCTTTGGGAAACTCCTTATCAATGGGAAGAAGGCCATATTCGGCACCGATGCCGGCAAAAAGATTTTTGTATTTGAAATCTACTCCGAGGCTTAAACCGATGTCCAGACGTTTTAGCCCATCGTTTTTTTCAAAGGTCTTATGCATTGCTTTACTAACATTCACCGATGAGGTGCTACTGCCTTCACCGGGTGCAATAAGTCCATCATCGTCAAACCTTTCCTGGGTGACAAGCACCCAGTTTACTTTGCTTTTTCCGCCAATTCCATAAGCGATGTATGGACCTCCGCTGAATTGAAATCCGCAGTTGTTATTCAAAGGCAGATATGCGGCAACTTTGATGGGAACTTGTAGATAGATTCCGTTTATTTTAGAATCAATTCCCAATACCATGTAGATTTGTTTGCCTTCCTCATTAGTGCCAAGGGCTGTTATTCCTTCGTCAACAGAATAGCTTCTGTTAAGGAATTGTAGTCCGGTCTGCATGGACCAAGTTTTGTCAATAGGGAATTCTACGCCGACTCCGAAACGGTACCCAAAGTTAGCATTGTAATTTTCATTTTGGGTAATGCCGGTCAATCCGGTTCCACCTTGTACACTGATTTTTACTTGCGAATGACAGATAGTAGTTGACAAGCCCAGCACGAGGGCGATTAAAAGATGTTTTTTCATATTTCATAGTATTAGTGTGTAATTACGCAAATATATGTAAATACTTTAAAGACAATCTCTTTTTTCTTATAAAAAAACAGGAATTCTTTTATTTTCTCTATATTTGCTTTCGTGATTGACTGGAACTATATACTAAACCAAGTAGCTACCGTCGCCTTTGATATTATTTACTTTGGCGCTATCATCGGAACAATTGTTGTCATCATTCTCGACAATCGTAATCCGGTGAAGACATTGGCATGGATATTGGTATTGATGTTTCTGCCTGTTGTGGGACTGGTCTTTTACTTCTTTTTCGGGCGTAGCCGGAGGCGCGAGCGAATAATAGAGCAGAAGATTTATAACCGTCTGTTGAATAAACCGATGGTGGAATACCTGGCGCAGGATGCCACTACCTTGCCTATAGCTTATAGCCGGCTCATTTCTTTATTTCGCAATACAACCCAGGCGTTTCCTTTTGACGGCAACCGTGTAGAGACTTATACCAGCGGTGCTTCCATGCTGCAATCCCTGTTGCGGGAACTGGCTAAAGCCCGGCAACATATCCATATTGAATTTTATATTTTCGAGGATGATGCCATCGGGCGAATGGTGCGGGATGTACTGATAGAGAAAGTACGGGCGGGCGTTGAAGTACGTGTCATCTATGACGATGTAGGATGCTGGCATGTGCCCAACCGTTTCTATGATGAAATGCGTTCGGCAGGTATCGAGGTACGCAGCTTTCTGAAAGTACGTTTCCCCCTGTTCACCAGCAAAGTGAACTATCGCAACCACCGTAAGATTGTTGTGATTGACGGACGAATCGGTTTTGTGGGTGGGATGAATCTGGCAGAACGCTATATGCGTGGGTTCTCATGGGGGATTTGGCGCGATACGCATCTTTTATTGGAAGGCAAAGCCGTGCATGGCTTGCAGACCGCTTTCTTGCTCGACTGGTATTTTGTAGACCGTACTTTGATCAGTGCCTCCCGTTATTTTCCGAAGATGGAGGCGTCGGGTAATTCGTTAGTACAGATTGTGACGAGTGATCCTATCGGTCCCTGGAAAGAAATTATGCAAGGATTGAGTATGGCAATTTCCGGTGCGAAGAAATATTTCTATATACAGACCCCTTACTTCTTGCCTACAGAACAGATACTGGCTGCTATGCAAACGGCCGCATTGGCAGGAGTTGATGTTCGACTGATGCTGCCCTTGCGTGCGGATAATCGCCTTACGAATTTAGGTTCTTGTTCCTATTTGGCGGATGTATTGCAGGCTGGTGTGAAAGTTTATTTTTATAAGATAGGTTTTCTGCACTCCAAACTGATGGTGTCGGATGATGAACTTACTACTGTTGGCTCTACCAATGTGGACTTCCGCAGCTTCGAGCATAATTTTGAGGTGAACGCTTTTATTTATGATACTGAAACTGCACTGCAAATGCGTGAAATCTTTCTTCAGGATCAACGCGAGTGTGTGCAGGTCTTTCTTAAAAACTGGGTGAAGCGTCCCTGGTGGCGGAAAGCTGCCGAGAGTGTGGTGCGACTGATGGCACCGCTCTTATAAACTCTCAACTTTCAACTTCTCAAAGAAGGAGAAGTTCACACTGCCATATACCCGTCTCTCTACAAAGTTCGGATGATCTTCGAAGTTATCTTTCTTTCCATGTTCCAATACAAGCAAGCCTTCCTCTTTCAAGAGATTGTTTTCGAAGATAAGATTAGGAATGGTTTCCAATCCCTGCAATTCGTACGGAGGATCGGCAAAGATAAAATCGAACTGTTCACGTCCTCCTTTAATGAATTTGAATACATCGCCACGGATAGGGATACATTTGTCAGTCTTTACCTCTTGCATTATCTTGCAGATGAAAGCATGGTGGTCCCGGTCTTTTTCAACGCTGATTACGCGGTCGCAACCCCGTGATACCAGTTCGATGCTGATGCTGCCGGTTCCTGCAAAGAGATCGAGTGCGGATACTCCGTCCTCAAAATCCAGATAATTGGCAAGTACATTGAACAGATTCTCTTTGGCAAAATCCGTTGTGGGACGTGCCTTGAAAGTACGGGGCACGTCAAATCTTCTTCTTTTATATATTCCGCTGATTACTCGCATGTGGTTATTGCTTGTAGGTCGAGGTTAGTGGCAGGGTTCATGATGAATACCTGCCGGATAAATTTTCGTAGTTCGCTGAGCAAAGCTTCTTTGTCGGACAATTCACCGGTGAGGTGCATTTCGTCACGTTCCTGTTCAAAGCCGAGTTGCTTCCATATATATAATAGGTAATAGATGCGGTCCGCTGTCTGTTTACATTCAAAGGAGTTGGCAAGCAACAGGTGATTGCGGTCGTAGCAATACAGGTCGGCGGCATCTTTCCGCAGATGCACGTACATTTTCCGACTGTTGCCCAGGCGGCTTTTGCTGGAGAAATGTTCGATGAACGAGCTTGCCTGCGAATAAAATCTTACATCGGGATATTGTTCGCACAGGAAAGAACGGGCACTCTTGTCCATACTGAACAATACTACGGCATTATTTTTTCGCAGAATGTTGTATTGCACAATTTCGTTTTCCCGCTTCGGGTGGTTATGATAAAAAAGTGTTTCCGTCTGTTCGTCTTCAAAGAACTCCAGTGGCACGAGGGTAAAGCGTTTGTCCGCCATGAGTATATTTACCCGGCGATAAGGGTGTTTAAGCCATTCTATTTCACGGAAAGTCTGTTTAAGATTGGCTGTGAGGGAGAGTGATTCTTCTACTTTTCGGTCAAAGAAAGAGAGCTCGCCTTCACCCAGAGGGTTGAATACAGAAAAAGAAAATCCATCCGCACTGAGGCGGATGGATAACGTATATTGTTCCGATTTACTAAAGTCAATCGTTTCTATCATACAGTGTTGCGGATAGGGAATTATTCCCAGTTACCTGCATTATTGTTAGCAGTTTCCAAGCTACCGATCATCAGACCGCAGTATTTACCCAACTTAGTCTGTACGTCTTTCATGTTAGCAATTTCTTGCTTGTCCAGACCACCCAGGTAAGTTTCATACGGAGTCTTAACTTCGAGCAGACAGAAAGGAGCACCGGATTTAGCTGTATCGTTCTTGATAGCCATTTCGAATTGTGCGCCGCCACCGTAAGGAACGTATCTCATAGAATCGGGATTGAAACCTTTTGGGAAAATAGTATCCAATACTGCAACCCACATGGTGTCACGCTTGAAGTTTTCCAAGCCTGCTTTCTTTACCTCGTCGTATTTACCTGTTTTCTTAGCTTTGTTGATGATAGCAATAGCTTTCTTTTCTGTCATACCGTCTTCCAACTGCTTGTCATTCAATTCACCTTCTTTGTAGATAAAAGGCAATTTCTGGTTTTTAACAAAGTAGATCAAAGTGTCGAAACTTGCCGTGTACTGTTGGTGGTTCAAGTTACGATACTCCTGCTGTGCTTTACGGATGTCCATTAAGCGGGCAATAACTGCCTTCTCTCTGTGCTTTCTAGCCTTTTCGAAATTAATAGGACCCATAATGCTGGTATAGCAGATGTAGATCAGTACCACTGCACACAAGCCTAAAACGATATTAAATACTGTTTTCATGATAAATATGTTTTTTAGTTGTTATATTCGTACCGCAAAAATAAAATAAATAATTCTAATGGCGATAGTTCCTGTAACTTTTTTCTATTACAAAAATGATAAATAACTATTTAGAAACGCAAATTAAGGAAAATTTTCCTTATGAACCAACTTTTGAACAAGAAATAGTACTAAAATCATTAGCTGCCTTCTTGTTATCTCCCCGTAATGATGCGGTTTTTGTGCTACGCGGATATGCTGGTACAGGAAAAACTTCGCTGGTCGGAGCGCTGGTACGGACATTGGATAAGTTGCAACAGAAGTCAATTCTGTTGGCTCCTACGGGGCGGGCGGCGAAAGTCTTTTCGGCTTATGCGGGGCATCCGGCGTTTACTATTCACAAAAAGATTTACCGTCAGCAGTCTTTCTCCAATGAGGTGAGCAACTTCTCTGTAAACGATAATTTGACTACTCATACCTTATATATAGTGGATGAGGCTTCGATGATTTCGAACGAGGGGTTATCCGGTGCAGTGTTTGGTACAGGGCGTTTGCTGGACGATTTGATACAGTTTGTTTATTCCGGTACAGGATGTCGGTTGATACTGATGGGGGATACGGCGCAGCTTCCTCCGGTGGGTGAAGAACAGAGTCCTGCTTTGTTTGCCGAGGCACTGAAAGGTTATGGGTTGGAGGTGATAGAGGTAGATTTGACGCAGGTAGTACGTCAGGTGCAGGACTCCGGTATATTATGGAATGCTAGCCGGTTGCGCCAACTTATAGCTGAAGATGCCTGCCAGAGTCTGCCAAAGATAAAGGTATCGGGGTTCGCTGATATAAAGGTAGTTCCGGGCGATGAACTGATAGATACGTTGAGTACTTGTTACGACCGTGACGGGATGGATGAAACCATCGTCGTATGTCGTTCCAATAAGCGTGCGAATATCTATAATAATGGTATACGCGCACAAATCCTTTGGCGGGAAGATGAATTGAACACGGGCGACTTGCTGATGGTAGCAAAGAATAATTACTACTGGACAGAAAAAAGTAAAGAAATGGATTTCATTGCCAATGGTGAGATAGCTGTTCTTCACCGGATGCGTCGTACACGTGAGTTGTATGGTTTCCGTTTTGCGGAAGTTCTGCTCACTTTTCCTGATTACGGGGATTTTGAACTGGAAGTTAATCTATTGTTAGATACTTTGCATAGTGATGCACCGGCTTTGCCTAAAGCGGACAATGACAGGCTGTTTTATGCTGTGCTCGAAGATTATGCCGACATTCCTGTAAAACGCGAACGGATGAAAAAGATGAAGGCTGATCCGTATTATAATGCTTTGCAAGTGAAGTATGCTTATGCCGTTACTTGCCATAAAGCGCAGGGCGGGCAATGGAAGAATGTATTTCTTGACCAGGGGTATATGACGGATGAATATTTGACACCGGATTATTTCCGCTGGTTATATACGGCTTTTACCCGTGCCACAGGTACTTTGTATCTGGTGAATTACCCGAAAGAACAAATCGTATAAATAGCTGGGATTAAAAAAAATATCTGTTCGCATGCAGTAATTAACTATTTACTGCATTTTCATTATACGAATCCGATATAAAAAGACTAAAACAATGAAACACATCTATTCTATTCTAATGTTGATTTCACTCTTGTTTGTGGGTACTGCATGCGAGGATGATTATCGTGATATGGTATTTTTTACGGGAGAGGCGCCTATTTACCAGATTGGGACTTGTGATAATCTGATTGGTTCCGTGAATCTCTATCAGGATAAACCGGAAGGTATTATTGTCGGTGTGGATGGAGGTGATGGCAATTATGTCATAATAAACGGAAACGATGCCGTGGTAACCGCTGCTTTTGTGAAAAATGAAAATGGCTATCAGCGTATATTGGTTATTCCTAAAGGAATAGGTGAGACTTCGATAACGGTAAGAGACGGCAGTGGTTCTTCGGCAATGTTGAGAGTGAAGGTAGACGAATGTGTGAAATTTGTTTGGTCTAAAGAGAAAGATGGCATTGTGGTTATTGGAGAAGCTACAGAAGAACAAAAGAAGAATATAGTGGATGCATTCACTAACTTCTTTACTGTAAAGGAGGGAGGACGTTATGAGATGATACCGGATAATGAATCTGATTTGTGGGAAAAAGGAATCCTGCGTGTCCGTCCGGATGATTCTACTATTGCTCCTTTCGTAGGACAATATGAAAGGGTACCGGTTCTGGAAGGTGAAGTGGAACGTTCAGGTCTGCTATTTAAGTATAATAATGAAGAGCATCTTTATACTTTCAATGCTCCCAATCTTACCAGGCTGTCTGTAATGGAATATATCGACTTTTGGGAAGATGTAACCGAAGTCTGTCCGGTGGAAGTCCCGACAGGATGTAAAGTTTATCATGTGGAACGCTTAAAACCACGTAATCAGAGTGGAGAATAATTGAAAAAGATATACTAATCTAACCTTTTTTGTCAAGAGAGAATTTATGTATGTTTAACGGAACGGGAGGGCTTCGGCTTTCCCGTTTCTATTTTCTGCAAACAGATGATGTATTTTACTCAAACAGATGGTTTGTTTGGGGGGATTACATCGTTTGTTTTAGTCCATTACATAGTATGTTATCATGTAAAACATACTATCTTAACTCATTTCACTTCTATAGATACAAAAAAAGAGGAGAAACATTCGCTTCTCCTCTTTACTATATATCTTCCCGAAACTAAATCAGGATTACATTGACAAAGATACGACATCAGAATGTCAAAGTCAAGTCTTTTGCCAGTTATTTACTTGCACAGGCGAATAATAATCCGCCTGCCTTCACAAGTCAATTATTAAATTCCGGCAAGTTCCAGTACCTTTTCTATTGCTGCATTCAGTCCGTCAATGTTCTTTCCACCTGCTGTTGCAAAGTGAGGCTGGCCGCCGCCGCCGCCTTGAATCAGTTTGGCAGCTTCTTTCACCAGATTTCCGGCTTTCAATCCACCGGCTACAAGGTTATCACTCAACATTACTGTCAGCATCGGTTTTCCTTCATTGATCGTTCCGGCAACGAAGCACAGGTTTTCTGTAATCTCGCCACGTAGTTGGAATGCAATATTCTTAATGCTTTCTGCGGGTATCGGAGCACAAATCTTAATTACCTTTATGCCGTGGATTTCCTGCATGTTTTTCAGCAATCTTTCCTTTATCTGCGCCTCTTTCTCCCTCATGAAGTCTTCCATCTGCTTCTTCAATCCGGCATTCTCTTCAATGTACTTGCGGATGGTTCCGGCCAAGTCGGGTGCATTGTTGAAGAGCGCTTTCAGATCTTTCAGAGTATCTTCGATGGTGTCCATCAATTCCTCTACGCGTGCACCGGTGTAAGCTTCGATACGGCGTACGCCGGCAGCAACGGAGCTTTCAGATACAATCTTTATCATACCGATGTTTCCGGTAGCGGCAACGTGTGTACCTCCACAGAACTCAACGGATGAACCGAACTGAATAACACGCACATGGTCGCCGTACTTTTCACCGAACAAGGCGATAGCACCCAGTTCTTTGGCATCTTCAATAGGAATATTGCGGTATTCCTTCAAAGGTATGTTAGCACGGATTTTAGCATTCACCAGATGTTCTACCTGGCGGATTTCTTCGTCCGTCACTTTCTGGAAGTGAGAGAAGTCGAAACGTAGTGAGTCGGGGGTTACTAAAGAACCCTTTTGCTCTACATGCTCGCCCAGTACTTCGCGGAGTGCAGAGTCCAGCAAGTGGGTAGCCGAGTGATTGGCTGCACAGGCAGCACGTTTGTCGGTATCTACACAAGCCATCATCGGAGCTTCCGGATGTGCGGGCAATTTCTTGGTGATATGTATCGGAAGGTTATTTTCCTTCTTTGTATCAATTACTTCAATCGTTTCGAATTCGCTGACCAATACACCTGTATCACCTACCTGACCACCGCTTTCGGCATAGAACGGGGTATAGTCCAGTACAATCTGATACAATGTCTGGTTTTTCTGTTTTACTTGGCGGTAACGAAGGATACTTGTTTCATATTCCGTATAGTCGTAACCTACAAATTCAGTAGTTCCTTCTTTCAGTGTAATCCAGTCGCCGGTTTCTATGGCAGCGGCATTGCGGGCACGTTGTTTCTGCTGTTGCATCTCGGCATCGAACTCCTTGATGTCGGCAGTCATACCGTTTTCACGGAGAATCAGTTCCGTCAGGTCGAGCGGGAAACCGAAAGTATCATATAAGGTAAAGGCATCCTTACCACTGATTTCTGTCTTTCCGGCAGCTTTGGCGTCAGCCATCGTCTTATCCAGCAAGCGGATACCGGTTTCCAGTGTACGGAGGAAAGAGTCTTCTTCTTCTTTAATAACCTTGCTGATCAGTTCTTTCTGTGCTTCCAGTTCCGGATAAGCCTCACCCATATTCTCAATCAGAACCGGGAGTAATTTATACATGAATGCCTGTCTCTGCCCCAGGAATGTATAACCGTAACGAACTGCGCGGCGCAGAATACGGCGGATTACATAACCTGCCTTTGCATTCGAAGGCAATTGTCCGTCTGTAATAGAGAAGGCGATTGTACGAATGTGGTCGGCGATAACACGCATAGCGATGTCCGACTTCTCGTCTTCACCATACTTCTTGCCGGTCATGTTGCCTATAGCCTTCAGTATGGGTTGGAATACATCTGTATCATAATTAGAAGTCTTATCTTGTAGTGTGCGCACCAGTCTTTCGAAGCCCATACCGGTATCGATAACTTTGGCAGGAAGTCCTTCAAGGCTACCGTCGGCCTTGCGGTTGAACTGCATGAACACAAGATTCCAGATCTCGATTACTTGTGGGTGGTCTTTGTTCACCAATTGACTACCGGGGATCTGAGCCTTTTCTTCTTCCGAACGTGAATCGATATGTATCTCGGAACACGGACCACACGGACCTGTATCACCCATTTCCCAGAAGTTATCATGTTTGTTTCCGTTAAGGATATGATCTTTTGGCAAGAACTGTTCCCAATAGGAAGCGGCTTCATTGTCACGTTCCAGTCCTTCTTCGGGGCTACCTTCGAATACGGTGGCGTAAAGGTTCTTCGGATCTATCTTCAGAACATCTACCAGATATTCCCATGCCCAGTTGATTGCCTCTTTCTTAAAGTAGTCACCGAACGACCAGTTGCCCAGCATCTCGAACATGGTATGGTGGTACGTATCGTGTCCTACTTCTTCCAGGTCATTATGCTTTCCGCTAACGCGCAGGCATTTCTGCGAGTCCGCGACTCTTTTATATTTTGCCGGGTGGTTACCCAAAATAATATCTTTGAACTGGTTCATCCCCGCATTAGTAAACATCAGTGTCGGGTCATCTTTAATTACCATTGGAGCCGAGGGCACTATCTGATGGCCTTTGCTCTCGAAGAAACTCTTGAATGAGTTTCGGATTTCATTTGCAGTCAACATACGTCTGTCTGATTTATGATTTATGATTTATGATTTATGCCATGGGGATTTATGACTTATGCATCACATGATTTAAAAGAATAACTTGCCGAATACTGTAGATGTTTCCCCATCACTGTTTTCTTATAAATCATAAATCATAAATCATAAATCTTATAATTCTTGAAAAAACTGTGCAAAGATAGCTTGTTTTTATTACTTTTGCCGTATTAATGAGCGAAATATTTCCAAAAGATGCGCAAAGTTTACTACATTTATAATCCACAGACGCAGACTTATGACCGTATTTACCCTACTGTCCGGCAACGGATGGTGAGTCTCCTGCGCCGTTTGTTTATCGGCATGGGCTTAGGGGCAGGTAGTTTCATTATTCTGCTGATTATCTTCGGTTCACCTTCCGAGAAAGAGTTGAGGAAGGAAAATAGCCAACTTTTAGCGCAATATAATGTGCTTTCCCGTCGTCTGGACGAGGCAATGGGGGTGTTGCAGGATGTGCAACAGCGTGATGATAACCTGTATCGGGTTATATTTGCGGCTGACCCTGTACCTTCGGCTATTCGTCAGGCAGGGTATGGCGGCACTAACCGCTATGAACACTTGATGGATATGGCGAACTCCGATCTGGTAGTGAATACAACTCAGAAGATGGATATGCTCAGCAAGCAACTCTATATCCAGTCGCGTTCCTTCGATGATGTGGTGGATATGTGTAAGAGCCATGACGAAATGTTGCGTTGTATCCCCGCTATCCAGCCTGTTTCCAATAAAGACCTTCGCAAAACAGCTTCCGGTTACGGAACGCGTATCGACCCTATTTACGGAACTACAAAATTCCATGCAGGTATGGACTTCTCGGCACCTTTGGGTACGGATGTTTATGCCACAGGAGATGGTACGGTGATACAGATGGGGTGGCAAACCGGATATGGTAATCGGATTGTGGTAGATCATGGATTTGGTTATCAGACCGTATACGCGCATTTGCGTGATTTCCGTACTAAGGTCGGCAAGAAGGTGGTACGCGGTGAAGTTATTGGCGGGGTAGGCAGTACGGGAAAGAGTACAGGCCCTCACTTGCATTATGAAGTTCATGTAAAAGGTCAGGTAGTCAACCCTGTCAACTATTACTTTATGGATTTGAGTGCCGAGGATTACGACCGGATGATACAGATTGCTGCCAACCATGGTAAAGTTCTCGATTAACAGCTATGGATAAAGACTTGAAATTATATTATTCCATCAGTGAGGTGGCCCAGATGTTCGATGTGAACGAGTCCTTGCTTCGTTTCTGGGAGAAAGAGTTTCCACAACTTTCTCCGAAGAAGGGGAGCCGTGGGGTGCGGCAATATCGCAAAGAGGATATTGAAACTGTGAAGCTGATCTATCATCTGGTGAAGGAACGGGGAATGACATTACCCGGTGCCCGCCAGCGAATGAAGGACAATAAAGAAAACACTCTTCGTAACTTTGAAATTGTAGATCGTCTGAAAGCTATTCGTGAAGAACTGCTCAGTATGAAGAGAGCTCTTGACGGATTTACTTATGAACAGGTGGAGGAGCTGAAAAAAGATATTCAGGAAATAGAAGGATGAATAGGATTACTTTATACCGTGTAAGGAAAATGGATAAAGTCTCAAATCCCCGATTACAAAAAGTTAAGAGTTTGTCGACAAGAAGTTAATTCCTTGTTGACAAACTCTTAATTTCTTGTCTACTAAAAGTTGATATCTTGTAACCCGTTGATAACTAACGATAAAAACTCTTCGCATAGAAGCGTGGTTTGTGTATAAATATCGCTTATTTTCATTTAACGGATCATCTCTTTTATACAATCTTGCTTTATAGATTCCTTATAACCTTATGGATGGAGCCTGCCCAATAATTACGCAGCCCGAAACCTCTTGCTTTACCACCGGTTGCCCAGTCTTGTATTATTTCTTTCGTTTCCGTATTGAAGAATACTACTTGATAGGAACCGTATGCTTCTGCTTTGTTCAGTAATTTGGCAATGATAACCAAGCCAATACCCGGTTTCTTTTGTGTGGGAAGTGCGTTCACAATTTGCTTAATCTGATCTTCACTCAGCATATAGCTTGCATTGGTCGTCATCAATTCTTGTGGATCGATAGCTTCATTGACCTGATTGACAGCATCGAGTGAGATTTCATTAACTCTTACTTTCAGCTTCTTACTTACGTCATATTTCTTGGCTTCGGTAATGAACAATCGGTTAATTCCATCAAATGCTACTTTAAATTGTGCCGGGGTTTCTGCTGCGCCAAATACTTTAGCCGCTGAATAGTCCACTCCATAGAAATTGATACTTTCAACTTCTTTAAGGAAGTTCTTGTTTTGTCCGAAACAAATCATGCTTGTTGCAAGGAACAGAAGGGTGAATAGCTTTTTCATACAATTAATAATTTAGAATCAGTACTCAGTTTATTATTTTGTCAAAATTAGAAATTAGTTATCGTAAATCAAAGAATTTGATGCTTTTTCTACTCATCGGAGGCATTTGTATCTGAGAGATATATTCTGCCGGTTCAAACCGGATGGTAGGAGCTACCCGTATTTTAGAGCGGAATAAATCTTTAATTTCTTTGGCAAAGCTTTCGCTGTTCTCGTCACTGCCAATCCGGATCAGGATTTCGTCTGTACCTAACTTATTGGTGTACACCTCAACAACGTAGTTCTTTACCCGGGGAATATCATCCAATATGTCGAATAATGCAGGTGGATACAGGGTTGTTCCTTTGTATTTTATCATTTGTCCTTTTCGTCCCAGCACAGAACTTAACCGGATGGTGTTTCTGCCACATGCACAAGGTTCCGTATATTGGTAACAGATGTCTCCGGTTTTGAAACGAAGTAAAGGCATACCTTCTACCCCTAAAGTGGTAATGGTTACTTCTCCCGGTTCTCCTACCTTCACCGGAAGGTTCTTGTCATCCAGAAATTCTACAATGATAAGTTCGGGTTGCAGGTGTCCGCCATGGAATTCAGAACATTCGGTGAAGGACGATTGCATTTCCGTAGAGGCATAAGTGGAATAGAGTTGGAGTGACGGCCACTTTTCGCTGATACGCTGTCCAAGGGTGTTCAATGTAAAATCGGGGTTACGCAGTGCTTCGCCGATACATACACACTTCTTCATAGAACAGGTGTTATGATCAATCTGATTTTTCTCGGCAAACTCTATCAATTTAATCAGGAATGAAGGAACGACCATGCCGCAGGTAGGGTGAATACGGTGAATGGTATCCCATTGCAGTTCCGGTATACCGTTGCCTACACGGGCTACTCCCATACCGAGCTCTCTGGCTCCCAAGTAGTAGGCAAGCCCTGCCATGAAGCGGCGGTCTATGGTGGTCATCAGTTGCAGTATATCGTGTCGGCTGCATCCGGCGGTATTGAAGGACAGATACTCGTTGTATGCCAGACGGTCCAGGTCTTTGGAGGTCAGTACAAAAGTAACCGGATCTCCTAAAGTTCCGGAAGTGGTGACATAGTCGATAATATCATCCGGGTCTACACAGATGAATTCACTATTATGTAGTTGCAGGTCTGTTTTGGTGGTAACGGGAATTTGTTGGAGGTCTTCTATCTTCTTGATTCGGGTGATGTCTATGGAATGTTCTTTGAACATTTGCTGATAGAAGCGGGAATGTGCCTGCAAGTAAACCAAGGTTTCAGTGAGCCTGGCTTCCTGATACAATTTAATCTCTTCGGGAGAGTGAAACTGTATGTCTGGATTCTTTTCCATATTATTGGTTTTTATTGATTTTTTGTTGGATTCGTACTTTTTCTGCTTGTTTGGGAATGGGCATTGTTAGTGCTTTCTGCCAATAGGTTATGGCTGTATCAGTTTGTTGTATTGCAGCATAATAATCTCCCAATACTTCGTAAACGTAATAGAATGAAGGATTGGATGCCTCGTAAAGATTCAGGACCTTTGTTTCTATTGTTTCTTTCCGTTGGGTCTTTTCTCGGATGAGCTTCGTTAGCCGTTTATAAGCCATAAACTGTTTGTAGTTTGCTTGCCTGATAAAGTTGTCTTCGGGAATAGTCAGATTCAAAGTGGCGATTTCGTGATGGAAATCTATGGTATCGCTGAATATTTTGTTTAGATCGTATGCCATATACTTGCCGCATTGCCAGGGAGAAGTGGATACATACATGATCTGTTTCTTCGGTAGGAAAATAACAGAGTGATGGGCTATGAGTTGATTGATAGCCATTTCATTACCCATGCCCAAATCAATATTGTCCAATCCTTTTTGGTTGCGGAGAATGGAAGCAGCTTTCATCGGGTCGATAGGCTTATTCTCTTTCAACAGTTCTTGCAGACGGGCAAAACGATAGGGACTATCGGAAGTCGCAATGTTTTCCTGGTTGCGTTCATCGTTGCGGAAAGTATCTGATTGATAATGGTTGGTACAAATAATCTGATTACCGCTACTTGTAAAAAGTGCCGTCTTCTCCGGTGACTTTTCAATGATAGCGGCTCTGCCATCTTGTGCAGAACCGATCAGTATGGATTCGGAAACAAATGTTTTTCGTTTCAGGGCGATAGCATAAGCTTCATCAATTGTTGAGGCATATTGCAGTATCTCTCTGGTCAGGATAGAGATGGGAGTGGCGGAAGCAGTCGGCATATCCGATTTTGCAGCATTGATAGTCACCGTGAGTCCGGTTTCATTCATGCCCGAAAGTACACCGATCATACCCGGCCAACCCACAGATGCAAATTTATAGCCTTGCTCGGGCTGATAAAAAGATACCAGCTTGTTGTGTGCAAACTTATCCCCCATATAAAAATCAAAATTGCGTCCGATGATGAGGGAAGAGTCGGCACTGTTTTCTCCCCAGGTGGCAAAGGAACTGCAACCTACCAACATGTAATCTTGCATGGCATGTCCCAGATCGTGAGCCGAATGATAATTGAGCTGGCGCTCGTAGGGAGTACCGATAAAGTCGTACTCATGGGTACAGGAGAGCGAAATGCCATAAATTTCATCTCTGAATTCTTCCGGGACATTCTCTCCTAAATTACGGTTGAAAAGTACGATGAAGAAGCGGAGAAACTTAAGATAATTGTCAGAAGGTACTATTTCGCGTATCTGGTCAACAAAGACTTTCTCCTGATAGTATAGCAAATCAGAAGAAAGTTTGCCTATGACCTCACCGCGCTGGAATGCATCGCCACTCACCTTCAACTCCCACAGACCACTGTTGCTTTGCCGTAGATAATTGCCCGCATATTCCCGAAGACTGTCTGTCTGTACCAATTCTCCGTTGGCCTTGGGGGGGTAGTCGGGAGTCAGCATATCCGCAGAGAAATAGAGGATGCTAACAAAGAGGATAATGGCAAGGAGAAGCACCCCTATGCCACATGCCGTATATTTAATTGTTTTCTTTAATATCTTATGCATGGCCTATTCGTTTAGCTAAATATTCATGTCCGAGTAATTCGCCACAAGTGATGATGGAGGTTAATGTAACTCCTAAAGCACCGTGAACGTTCAGGTTTTGTCCTGTGAGAAATAAGTTTCCCAGTTTGGTCCGGGTGGAAACAAAACCGATCTGCGGACATTTGTAATCTTTGATAATTCCATAAGCAGAACCGTCGCAAGTACCCGTAAAGTCTCTGTAGCTAAGTGGAGTAGTGGTATACATAGTCTCGATGTGATCGGTAAAATCGATCCCGTGACTTTTGATGAACTCCAACAATTGCCTGGCTTTTTCCATTTTGAAGGCTTTATAGTCTTCACCTCGTTGTTCGGGAAGTGTATCCTGCCAGGCAGACAGCTCATCTATATACATGGGAGTCAGAATGGAAATGACGTCTGCATAATCACTGTTGCGGGAAGATGCTTGTGTGGAGATCATGCAATTGGTGGTATATCCCATATTGACTTTCTTATCATACCATACATCATTGTCTCCATGCAGATAGAGGTTCTGATTCAGATACGGATAACTTTTCTCTTTCATAATCAGATAAAGAGTGAAAATACCGTATGTGTTTTCTAAAGAATTAATACGGGAGATATAGGCATTTTTGATACAGCGGGTTTTGTCTAGCAAGGTTAATGTTTGTTTGGGGTGTACGTTAGAGATGATGTATTTGCTTTCTATCCGCTCTGCATGGTTTATCTCTACCCCTGCTACCTGGTTGTTCTCTACAATGATACGGGTGACTTCACTGTTGTTCAAAACTGTTCCGCCATGAGTGCGAATCACATTGATCATCTCAGAGGCCACTTGCATACTTCCGTCAATGAACCGATAGGCTCCTTGTATGTAGGAGTTGTTAATCATGGCGTGTTCATAGAAGTTGGAATGTTCTCTTAAGCCACCATACAGAAGTGCCGAACCGGCCAATACCGATTGCAAATCAGGATTGGTGGTAATCTTATCTATCATTCCTGCTGCTGAGGTATTGAAGAACTTCATTCCTTCAGTAGAAATAATACCTTTCTTCAGATTATCCACACTGATCAGGTTGCCTACCTCTTTCAGTAACGTTGTATATTGCCGGAGATTTTCTTTTTCGTGAGGAAATGATTGGCAAAGGGTATCGGTAAAGCGTTCGTATCCCATTGCGTAATCATATACGCGATTCTTATAGAAAATCTTATCAAAAGCATTTTCATCCAGTTTCCGGACTTTGAGGTGATCCATGATTCCTACATACCGGAAAAACTGATTCATGACTTGTCCTTCATCCAGACTACCTATATAATGAATTCCTGTATCCAACAAATGTCCTTTCCGGTGATACGTCTGAAAGCATCCTCCAAACAGTTCGTTCTTTTCGAGCACACATACGTTATACCCTTCTTTACTAAGTATGGCTCCACATTCAAGGCCACCTAATCCGCTTCCAATGATGATGATGTCATACTTACTCATGGCAATTGCTTTTAAGTATATAGATGGTATTCGATGTATATTTATCGTTGCGGATAGTCTTTACTTCCATTCCACACTCCCGGGCTATGCTCTGAATTTGAGCTTCGGAAGTGAAGCAGAGTTCATCCGTAGTGCGGTTGAACTTGACAACTTGGGTAGAGAGAACTTCCGTGAGGCGGGTTAGCCGATGCTTATGGGTCTCAGCGGAATTTCCATCACGTACGATAATCATTCCTTCAGGACGAAGAAGATTGGCACATCTCACTAACAAGTCATGTTGATGTTCATAATTCATGTAATGCAATACGTCATTCAGGATGAAGACATCACTTTCCGGGAACTCATAAACCGATGCGTCAGCATGTTCAAAGCGAAGGTTTTCACTACGAAGCCAGCCGTGTTGAGCTATAGCTATTTTATCTTCGTCATAATCGATTCCTAATATTTGCCTTTCTTTGGATATCATAGACAGCATATAGCACAGAGGACCGAGACCACAACCGATATCTGTAATCTGTCCTTTCATCGGAATCAGTTGATTGAATAACTGGTAATTGTGTTCCATCTTTACTTTGATACGGATGTACCACTCGATGACAGGACTTTTATAGATATAGTTCAGTACCAATGCCTCATAAAATGCCGGATTCGCCGGTGTATTCTTTTCCAGGCAAATGCGTGCATATTCTTCTTTCATATAGGAAGAGATGCGCTTGGTACGTTCCTGGTAGGTAGTTCCGAATGAATCATCGTTATAAAGTATGCGAGGCAATATTTTAGAGTAAATAATGCCTTTGCGGACATAGAAAGGTTGTGCCTTGGCTATAATCTCTCCATTGCCGTATAGCAGAATAGGAATAATATCCAATTGCAGAGTTTCTGATAAATAGAAAGCACCTTTATGAAAACGTTTCATCTTGCCGTCATAGGTCCGGGTACCTTCGGGGAAGATGGCGATGGAGTATCCTTCTCTTACTTTTTCCCGCATCCGTTCCACACAAAGTTCATATCCTTCGTCTACATGGAAGAAACCTGCATATTGAATAATTTTTCCAAATACCGGAGAGTTCCATACCCAGTGATTGGTTATCATGATAATCTTCGGGGAAAAAGATAATAACTCTAGGATATCAATGAAAGACTGGTGATTGGCTATTATGATAGCCGGCTTTTTGAATGTCTCATTGGTTACGTTGATGTGTTCTTTACGTACAAATGTTGCCACTACCAATATACCTTTGCAAGTAATGTTGATAATCCGGCAAACAAGCTGCTGCTTATAACTGCGGCGTACCGGAATGAGGTATAATAAGAAAATGAAAATTCTCAGAATGATGCATCCTGTAACGAAGAGCATGAAAAGGATGATCGTGCGGAGTAAACCTATCAAGGTATACGGGGGCAATCCCTTAGAAGCCGGTTTAGCAATAAAGAACTGGAAAATAATAGGTTGTATGGTATAGGCTACTAATACCACCGCTGCCATTCCAAGGATGGAAATCAGTGAAATGGATTGCAGGGCGGGATGTTTGGCAAATACTAAAGTTCCCATTCCCACAACGGCTGTGAATGCAGAGAAGAAAATAGCTGTCTTATGGGAATTCAGGATCGCTTTTCCTGTCCGGTATTTGTTTTGGAGTCCATCCATGATGAAGATACTGAAGTCGTCTCCGATACCGAAAATGAAAGTAGAGAGGATAATATTGATAATGTTGAATTCGATACCCAGAATCCCCATCAGGCCCAAAATAATGGTCCAGCTGATAAGCATAGGCAGGAAACTGATCAGGGTTAATTCTATACGCCCGTACGAAATCAATAGAGCCAGGAATATAAGGAACGAAGAAATATAAAGTATCAGGTAAAAGTCATTATTGATGGCAGAGACCCATTGATTAGTGAAATAACTCCGGTCGAAGACTACAACATCCGTATTATCCTTGAATTGTTGATAGACTTCTTCCTTATTATCATCAGTGATGCGTACCTGGGTAACGAGCATCGTGATGGAGTCAGCGCTTGTTTGCCATTCGTTCAGTAGGGTAGTGGCGATACTGTTTGTATCGTCCTGATAATTATAGGGCTGGAATGGGTGTTCTAACCATTGGTAAAATGCATCGAAACTACCTTCCCGGAAGTGATAGGTACGGGCAGCGTCTTCTATGTATTTGCGAATAGTTGATATCTTTCCCGACCCTCCCCAATACTGGTTCCATCGTTCCAGACGCTTTTGCTGTTCTTCCGGTGAAATTAAGAATTGCTCGGCAGATGCATACGCTTTAATAAGTCCCTGTTCTTTAAAAGCGGATAAGTGCTGATTGGTATTTGCATAGCTTTCGAGTGCTTCTGTCATGTCTTTACCTACACTGACAAAAAGTACGGTTTTTTCTTGGGCATTGAAAAGCTGTTCCAGTTTAGCCTCTGCCTGTTTCAAGTGTTGAGGCTCATAGTTGAGGCTCATCATGTCTTCGTTAAACTTGACTTTTTGTGAAGTAAATAAGCCGATGAGGGTAATAATAATGATACCACCTACTAACCATTTGTTCTTTTCATAAGGATAGGCATTGATTTTTTCAATAAAGCGTAAGACCCTGCCTTGCTTTACATCTGCTTGTCCTTTCAGAAAATGTGGAAGGTAAATAAGACAGAAAAGAGTAGTACCGATAAGTGCCAGAGAAGCAAACAAACCGAAATCGCGTAGCAATTCGGACGTGGTAAAAGTAAGTCCGAAGAATGCACCTATTGTAGTGAAACTGCCTACTGTAAGTGGATAAGTTATTTCTTTAATCAATTGCTGGACAGTAGAAACATGATTTTGATGGGCCAGCATGTGTATGGAGTAACTCAGCGCAATACCCAGAATAGCCGATCCGGCACCTACAGCAATTGCAGAGATATATCCCTGAATAAAATAGATCAGGCATAAAGCGAACAATCCCCCGAATAAAACGGGAGTGACAATGAGAGGGATTGATTTCTTGTGTTTAAATACCAGCGAGATGAAAACAATGATAATCAGCAGTGCGATCGAAGAAGTAATAATGGTATCCTTTTTAATCTGTCGCGCATTATAGACGCTGACCGAGGGACCTCCAAAGTAAGATGCGCGAATGGAAGGATACTCTTTCTGAACCTGTTGCAACTCATTTTCAAGTATTCGGATCAGATTTTCATTCTCACCGGTACTTCCTGTTCCAAATACCGGAGTCATAAACATCAGCAATGTATTTCCGTCCTTCGAAAAGATGTGTCCGTTGTTGATTTCATAATTGGTTTCCAACTGAAAATCCTGCAAATGCTTTAAGACGTTATTTCCAAGTCCTAACGGGTCTCTTTGTATATAACCTCTCAATGCTATACCTGCGGGAGAAAGAAGGTTGGTATAGTTCTTTCGCATTATGGCTTCTATGCCTTCCTGCGTTAAAAGTGAGTCGAAGTGCTGATAGTCTTTTTCCGTCAGGAACAGCGGAAGGTTTTCATAAACAAAATCTGTTGCTTTTTCAATGGTTGTTTCATCTACTTCCGAAAAGATATCTTTAATCCAGGTTTGGTTAGACTCTTCTAATAAGTTTTGTTTCAGTTGGTCTCCGGCTTCTATCATTAAATCCGGAGTTACTGTAGAGTCGGCAGGAGAGATTAAGATGATAATCTTATCCTTTATTTTTAGGTTATCAAATACCTTGGTGATATTCTGGCTGTTTTTCGTATCAGGAAAGAAACGGGTCACATTCTCTTCAAACCTGACTTGCCAGGCGAAGTACCCCATAAAAAGGACACAAACACAGAGTGACAAGTAGAAGAGAACTTTGTGTCTTTGAAAATAATTATATAGTCTGATAAAGAACTGAGTCATGTTGTTTTCGGCCTTCTGTATATAGTGAGCAGGCTGATCGTTATGATACCTGCCAGTATACTACAAGCGGTTGCAAAGATAACACTTCCAATTAAATATTGCTCTAAAACCGATTTCACATTTTCAAATGAAATATCGGTAAGATGAAGTTCAACCGGCCTGTTCAAGACTTTACATCCTGTCAGGTAACTGCCATATAATAGGAAAGGAATCATGGGAGGAATACTGATATTAGCTGCTACAATAGCTATTACTTTGTTGAGTTTAAGCACATGAGCCAAAAATAAAGTAGCAAGCATCTGGTATCCCCAAATCGGGACTATTCCCATAAATATACCTAACATAATGGCATAGGTAATCTTCAGATTCGATTCTTCGGACTGTGTAATGTGAGTCCGGAAGAATTTCCGGCAATTGCTCCAGGTTAGTTTCCGGAAGAAGTTACGCGGATAAATCCAAAGGAAAGTGATGAACACTAAGAAGGTATTCAATATACTGATGCGAGTGAAATCCCGGAAAGGACGGAAGTGGGAGACACGTTCTTCCTGGGGCGGATAATAGACATGTATGGGTATATTGCGGACCGTGGTTCCTCCCCATACTGCAAAGACCAGTGCTTCAAGCTCAAATTCATATTTAGCGGTATAGTAGAATCTCTGCACATTGATTTTATGTAATGGATAGAGCCGGTAACCCGATTGGGTATCCTGAAGCTTTACTCCGGTTTCAAGTTTAAACCAGAAGTTGGAGAACTTATTAGCAAAAGTATTCTTGCCCGGCATATTGTCCGAAGTCAGATTACGGGCACCTACCAGCAACGTATCCGGTTCTTTTTCTATTTCTTCCATGAAAATAGGAATGTCTGAAGCAAAATGCTGTCCATCGGAATCTATAGTGATGGCATATCGGTAGCCGGCTGCTTTGGCCTGTTTTAATCCGTTCTTTAAGGCAGTTCCTTTTCCTTTATTGGTAGGATGGGTGATGATATGCAGGTTCGGATAGTTTTCCAGAAGAGTAGGGGTGCTATCGGTAGAGCCGTCATTGACAACGATGATATCTTCTACATAGAAGAGTACATCTTCAATTACGGTAGTCAGCGTCTTTTCATTATTGTAGGTAGGTATAATAACTACAATACCAAGTTGCCTGGCTTTCTCATGCCATAGTTCCTCGCTACGTTCTTCCATATTTATTTGCCGATTAGTTGTGCTTTTAATTTGATGCAGATATCTTTTGAAGATACTCCTTCAGCAAGAATCTGGAATGTATCCGTTTCGTTTTTTTTGATAGTCAATGAGAGCTTTAATTCCGGTGTTTCATTCGGATTAATAACTGAAAGAAACTTGCATGAGGCTATCTGCTTGTATTGCAGGGGAGCTTGTTGTATTTTCTCTATGCACTCTTTTATCATTTGCAGCATACAAACGCCCGGAACTACGGGCTGTTGTGGAAAGTGTCCATTATAAATAGCATGTTGTGGGTTGAGCATGACTTGCACTACCCAGTCTGTTTCATTGATATGCTCAGAGTGCGTGACTTTATAGAAATTGGGAAGAAGTTCAGCCATATTAGTTTGGGTTTTCTTTTAATTTGTCCAACTGTATACTTAGTCGCAACCAGGGATGTTTGATTTTTATCTGTTCGGGATGTCCTGAGTTGAACTCCGATAGATAGAATACTGTTTTTCCGAATCTCCTGCCTGTGACTCTTTTTTCAAAGGTACTGCTTTTCTTTTTGATGCGGATATTCTTTCCACTTAAAAATAGATTCTTGAAGTCTGTTTCCAGTAATAGCAGCATTTTCTTTTTCTTCATGGGCTCTATGCAACTGTTGACGTGAAATTCATTTTCCCGAAGTGAAAAATCAAAAAGACTGAGTCCAAAGTAAGTAGATGCCAATATTCTTATTTCATTATCCGGCAATTTCCGTACAATTAATAAACCGCTGAAGTGATGTTTCATGAAGTCTAACTGCATATTGTATTTTTGCGAATATTCTTCAGCGCAAATAATAGGTGTCACATAAGATGTGGCATCTCCTGCTATTGTTTTTGAGGAACCACAGGAAGTGAATAGATACAGAATAAAGATCAGATTAGCGAATAGAAAACTTTGTTTCATCTTTCAAAGCATTAAATCTCTTGTTGTAGAATTCATATTCCGTATAATTGGTGGCTGTTTCGGAAAGACGCAATTTGTAAACCGACATATCTTTCTTATCTAGGTGTATTTCAATTTCCGAAATGTAGGCTTGTATGGCTTTATTGACCGGCTTAATCTTCACTATATAATAGGAATCATTTTCAAAATATTCCAGTTTGTAGTCGGAAGACATTTTTGAGAGATCACCTATCATGCAAGCTGTGAGCATATCTTGCATTTGATTCATCATCTTATTGGCGGTTAGGCTCATAACGCTCTTTTTACCGTCCGATACAATTTTAAGCCGGGAGTCGTTTATCACTATTAGGTAGTTGACGGGTTGGGCGTATTCCATACGTATTTTGCCACTCTTTTGATAATAGAATTTTCCTTTGGAGGCTACCTTCTCATCCAGAATATCCAAATACTTCACTTGTGTAAAGTCACTTTCAATGGACTGCATGGTTTGTGCTTCCTTTGCCAAACGGTTTTCAAAATCCTGGGTATGGATTAGCTTCTTCATTGTCTGGGCGTGGGTATAGGAAATACCCAATATGATTGATAATATTATTAGTATGGTTCTCATAATGCTTTTATAACATGCTGTCCAGACGGACAACTGTATATCCCTGTTCTTTAATTAAGTTAAGTATCTCTTTTAATAACAGGTCACTGTCCGGCATCCGATCATGTAGAAGGATGATAGAACCGGGGCGTAACCTTTTCTGAATACGCTTCAAAACTTTCTCTTTGGAAGGTTGCAGTGTATCGAGTGTTCTGATATTCCAGCCAACAGGAGTGTATCCCAATATGCGGACAGCTTTTGCTATAGTAGGATTCGTGACTCCAAACGGTGGGCGGAATAACTTGATTTTCTGCGAAGTTACTCGTTCTAATGCAAACTGGCAAGCTTGCAAGTCTTTTTTCATCCGCGACAGGCTGTACAAGGGAAAATGATTGGTATGGGTAAAAGAATGATTACCAATCAGATGTCCTTCGTTGATAATTTGTCGGATCAACTCCTCATTCTCTTCTACTTTGTGACCGATGCAGAAGAAACAAGCCGGTATTTGTTGTTCTTTGAGTACTTGCAATACTTTGGGGGTTTGTACCGGGTCCGGTCCATCATCAAAGGTGATAGCTACAATTTTATCTTCAGTCTGTTTCTTGCAAAATACCTTGAGATAGATGTTAGAACGGATGTTGCAAGATGCGTAGACGAGAAAGATAATCAGTAATGTGATCAGGATTTCCACTATCATTGTCTTTTCCGGATTAAAATAAGTGAATGGTTAATGGAGTGATAATGATTATATATCAGAACTGTCTGTCCCGGATTTAGATTCTCTTCAAAAGTTTTAGCCACTTTCCATAAAGCAAAGGAAGATGCTGTAGGATATTCACCACATTCATTCTTAAAGGTGGTGCATGTTGCTGTGGGAAACAGGCTGTTTTCTAAATCGGTATACAGGGTATCTTCTTTCAGGTTTCCATTCTTACCGGTAACAAACCAATCGATTTGTCCGGCTGTTAATCGGTTACTTTGCAAAAAGCGATGAATCTTTTCAGCTACTTCCTGTGTACTGCTCGCATGAATAAAAGTCGATATACCGGCAAGTTCTGCTAATGTGGATTCGGTGGTTTCTCGTCCCAATAGGAAGAACTGGGCACCTTCGCCTGCTTGTATGCCCCTTAGCAGTCCCAGGCGTTGTTGTATAGCGTGACTGTTAGGGGTAATCTCATCAATAGCTCCTACGAGGACATTTTCATCACCTTCCCAGATTCTCATCATACCGTCCAATAGTGCACTTTCGAAACTCAATCCCCGGTGCACATACGTCATGTTGTAAGCATGTATCTGGCGGAGTAATGCTATTTGGGCTCCGATGGTATTGAAGGTTGATTGGATAAAGGGTGTTGGGTTCAGTAGTTGTTCTTCATTCTCAATGATTGTATTCAGGAACTTCTCTGTATCTGCCAGGCATCCGAGTCCGGTTGCAGTGATGATCGCATGTACTTTTTCGGAAGGTAGGGTACTGATACATTCCAGTCCGCAGGCAACTCCCATTTTGATGATCCGGCTCATACGCCTCCGTAGTGCGGCATTTGTGATAATGCTCTTGTAATCCGGTTCGTTAGCGGATAAATAAGGGGATTCTCCGGAAGCAGTATCCGCGTGAATAGAAGCAATATGATTGATATAGACAGGTTGCATCATTTCTCTTTTAATGTGGAAAACAGGATCGAAGAATCATTTCCACCGAATCCAAAAGAATTCGATAGTACATTACGAATGGGTAGTCCCTCGCGGAATGAGGTTTCGGGCATCAACATGTTTTCTTCTATAGGTTCTTTGAAGTTCAGATTGGGATAGATGAAACCATGATATACGGAGAGAACAGAATAAACCGCTTCAATTCCTTCCGAAGCCCCTAATGTATGACCAATAAACGCTTTGACAGAACTGAACGGAGGAATTTTATCACCAAAAATCCGTCGGATAGCAAGTCCTTCTGAAAGATCATTACTTGGAGTTCCTGTGCCATGTACATTGATATAATCAATCTCTTCGGGAGGAATTTCACTCTTTGCTATGGCTTCTGTCATAGACCAGAATGGTCCGTTTCCTTCGGGTGAACTGCCGGTTTGATGAAAAGCTTCATTCACATTCGAATATCCGCTTAATAAGCAATAAGGCTCTTTCCGGAGTAATTTCTCTGATTGAAGCACAATATATCCGGCTCCTTCTCCTAAGTTGAGGCCTGCACGGGATGCGTCAAAAGGACGGCAGTGTTCCTTATCCAAAATCATAAGTGAGTTGAAGCCGTTGAGGGTAAACTTGCACAAGGCGTCCGTACCTCCTACAATGGCAGCGTCCAGTTGGCCATTCCTGATCATGCGGGCTCCTAACATGATAGCATTAGCTGCTGATGAACAGGCGGTACTGATAGTGGTTACAAAGTCATTTACTTTCAGATAATCTGCTATCATTTCAGTACTTGCACCGCAGTCATGAGAGATAACTTCCCGTAATCTTCCTTTTCTATTGTCCTTTTTAAAGGCATTGTAGAAATGTTCACTCAAATCCATACCACCTACAGAAGTGGAAGATATGAGACCTACACGCAAAGTATTCAAATCTAACCGGGCGTCATCGACTGCTTCCCGGGCAGCTAACATACCTAATAAGGCTGTCCGGGAAAACGTTTTTTGTATATCTAAAGAGAGTAACCGTTTTAGTTCTTCATTGCTGTATTTTACCTCTGATACGGGTACATCCAGTTCCGTAGGGAAAAGAGTGACTTTCCCCATACCATGCTGATGTTTCCTGAGTGAAGCTATATTTTCTGCAACCCCCAGACCAATACCTGAAACAACACCTAAACCGGTTACATATATCTTCATTATTTCTGATTTTCAGAGATATAGTTAGCTAATGTACGTATTGAGTAGAAAATCTGTTTCCCTTCTGCAGGATTCTTTATTTTGATTCCATAGTTACGCTCTAAAATAAGAATAATCTCAAGTGCGTCAATAGAATCGAGTCCTAAACCACCGTCACCAAACAGAGGTTCATCAGGATTAATCTCTTCGGGTGTGACTTCTTCAAGATTCAGTTCTTCTATTAATTCTCTTTTTAGTTTTTCTATTAATTCTTCCATATCAATGTTGTACTTCTATTAGTTTAAAATCAGCTTTATACTCTTCCATTAAAAGGTTGCACCATCCGGTGATGCAAGCTTTTAAATTACCTTTCTTCATTACAATTCGTGCATATTCTTCCAGTTTATCCGCATCGAACTCTTTTTCTATGAAGAAAGTATTTTCTCCTTGTATCTTATGACGGATACATATCTCACCAGCTACAACGTTAGGCAGAGTGTATACAAATACCGTCGGACTGGCTGCATGGTCACCTTCCTGATTGATAATCATCTGATGACGAATATCCGTATTCAGTGAGGCGGCAGCATTAACCAGCAATATCCCTATTTCTTCCGGTTGAAAGTTTTTCTCTTTCAACAGATATTCAACAGCAGTATATCCCAGTTTGCAAAGGTCGTCCATTTTGTAGAATTTCATGTTACTTCCACCTGTATTTTTATATGCTTCGCGGATAAACTGCGCAAAGTTTGGGGCAGATGATGAAAAAACGGTCTCTCCATTCATACTTAAACAGCTATTCTCAATGGAAACAGTTGCGGTTGTATGAACTGTCACCGATGATTGCACTCTTGAGGGCTGTTTCTGATATGCGGGAAGTGTCAATACGATAGCAGCATTACAACCTCCGAAACCGGATGCTGTTTTGATGCAGTGTTTCATGGGTATTTCCTGATGGTCAGCTTGCACCAGAATAGGCATGCTGACACCGGGCTTTTCATAGCCTAATGTACCGAATAGTACGTTTTCCTTTAGTTCGTGAATACAGATAATAGATTCAATCACTCCCGATGCCCCTAAAGTATGACCGAAATAAGATTTCAAACTATGAACCGGAACGGTTTCCAATCCGGCTAAATGAATAGCTTTCGATTCCATTTCATCGTTATAGACAGTAGCCGTTCCATGTGTATTCATGAAACTAACGTCTTCGGCAAGGACTGCGGCTTCTTTCATGGCCTGCCGTATGGCGAAGTAAAGTCCGTCTCCTGTACGTGACGGGCCTGAAATATGATTGGCATCGTTGCTAATGGCTCCTCCGGACAGGATGATATCCGTATCGTTTCCTTCCGAACTCAGCAGGATAGCACCACAAGCCTCTCCTAAATTGAGTCCGTCTCTCCGGGCATCATAAGGGCAGCATCTTTCGGTACTGATGGATCTGAAAGATAGAAATCCGCTGGTAATGAAGTGGGAGAGGATATCACCTCCCGCTACTATGACTTTTTTGTATCTGCCGGATTCGATCCATCGCTTTGCCACAATCAGAGCGGATACTCCTGATATGCAGGCATTAGAAATAATTTCTACCCGGTTGCCGGCCTGAAAATATTCGCTTATTCTTCTTCCCATTTCCCATAGATGAACTCTGATATCAGGGGTGTCGGGATGATTGGCCAACAGGTCGATATTACCTTTAGTAGTGGATAGGATGAGGCCACAATCTTCATCCGCCAGATTCATTTCGGAATGGGACAGAATATCCTGAATGGCAAGTATGAATAGTTGTTCCAGACGTGTGTACGTACCCAAATTCTTTGCTCTTTCCCATTGTTCCGGTTGAATCGTGGCAGCTAATATAGAGGTATCAGATATGATTCCTGCTTCATGCCTGGTGATTCCGCTTCGATATTCCCGGATTGCTTTTATATTCTCCCGGGTATTTGCTCCTAAGGAACTGATCAGAGTATCAGCTGTGATATATACAGTTATAGGATGTTCCATTTCTTTTTCCACTCCTGATAAAAAGCCGGAGTTGCTAACTCCAGCTCCCTGTTAGTATTTAGAAAAACCTGAGTTGTACTTCCGGTGGCAACGATATTGTTGTCTGTAGCCCGGTATAGTACATATTCGAATTTAATCTTGGCAGCTTCACAAGAAATGTATCGGGTTTCAATGATAACTTCTTCACCGAAGGATAAGGATTGCTTAAATTGGCAGTTTAATTCAACGATGGGTACCATATATCCTTCACTGTAGATATCCATATATCCTAAGCCATAATGTTTTCCGAAAGACTCCCTTCCATCTTCAAAATAGCGTACATATTCACCATGCCATACGATTTGCATGGAGTCTATTTCACTGAAACGTACCTTTATTGTGGTGCGGTCAATGAGTGCAGGTGTATGCAGATTCGTTTTTTGCCTCATTTCTTATCTAAAAATATTTTCATCCGGCATTCTGCAATCACTCCTTCCGTAGTGCTTACACAAGCAGATACCAAAGTAATGTCGAATACTTCCTGAATAACCGTAATTTCAGTGGATAATTTCTGTCCTGTCTCCGGCAAACGGTGAAGGGTTAATTTATCTACCGAACCGATAAAGCCTAAGGGTACCGGTTCATTTTTCTGTAAATAGATATATCCGATCCGTGCCGCTGCCGATTGGGCTATGTGTTCAATTATACCTGCTTCCTGCAATTTGCCTTCCTGGCAGAAGATATTATCGTCAGTGACTGTGAGACCTGAATAGGAGCAATTATCTTCAATGCCACAGAATGAGTCTACCATAACGATTGGCGGTCGTTGTGGTATCAGGTTCAGGATTCCTTCACCGGATATGATAGGAGTTCTTTTCATTTCAGCTTACATTTTACAATACTGTGTCCCAATCCCAGGTTGTCATATATTTCCTCTATTTCCAACCCTGATTCTTGAATGCACCGTGCCATATCGTCGGAGTGATACATTTTGCTGTTACCATTTGCCATAGCAGTAAAGTATATACTGATCTGTGTCAGGCAGTAGGCAGCGGTTTCGAACTTCTGTCGGTCCCAGAATGTTTCCATAATGTAGAGTCGCCCTTCTGTAGACATGGACTGAGCAGCCCGTGAGAGTATACTGATAACTTCTTTCTCGGAAAAACAATCCAGAAACTGACTCATCCAGATCGCATCAAAACCTTTCGGGAAAGGTACTTTTTCATCGAGAAGATTCACACCATGTCCATGAATACGCTCGTGGCCGGCCATTTTTTCCGTCTTTTGCTTCATCATTTCCAGTTGTTGGGGTAAATCCATAATGGTAACTTCTACTTTCTCGTTGTATTGCACACATTTGGTAGCCCATCTACCTGTATTGCCTCCTACATCGAGCAGAGTCCGGGGAGAGTGGCTGAATACGATTTCGAGTGCCTGGTCGAAAGAATTGTCCGAATAAAAATGGTCGAAGCCGAACCAGCTTTTCTGTGCCTGCCCGGGTAAGTCGGATAATCCCTCGTAAATAGTAGGCCAGTTTCCCAGTTCTTTCAAACCTTCGGGGCGGCCATTTAGCAAAGCTTCTTCCAGGTGGAACAGACCTTTGTAATTGACGTCCTGATTAAAATTCATGTTCACTTGTGCCATCTCATCGTTCAACAGGAACCATCCGGCCTTTGCCAGTATATATTGATCGTCTTTTACCAATACAGTACCTATGGTGAGGGAGGCTTCCAGTAGAACTTGTGCTGCATATCTGGATAACTCGGTTTTCTGGCTGATCTGTTCCAGTGACAGACCTTCCCGATTATCGGATAGCAGGTGGAAAATACCGAATTTCAGCATCAAGCGTGAGACCTGAAATACGACGGGGCCAAAAGCGATTTCCTGGGCCAATCGCTGTGCTTGCACAGCGGTGAATCGCTCTTTGGCATATCTCTTTTGTAATGAAGGGAATAGTTTCATTCTGTTGATTTTTGTTTATTCAGACGGTTTCCAGAAAGAATAATAGTTAAACCATTGTTCGGGATATTGGCCGATTATTTTTTCCAGAGCATTCACATATTGTTCCAATAATAATTGTTCTGCTCTTTTCTCTTTCGAACCGGACACTTGCTCAGCAAGTATAAAATGGAAATGATAGGTTTGTTTAGCCTCCCGCATGGCAAAATAAAAGACTACCGGAACTTTCATCCGCGATGCCAATAGGAAAGGACCGATTGGAAAATGTGCTTCGTGTCCCATGAACTTGCAAGTCAGCAGTTTATCTGCATTCAGATAGCGGTCTCCTTGAAAACAGACATATTCCTTATGATCCAGTGCCTCTGTAATTTTAAATATATGTGCCAGATTATCTTCGTTGACCGGTATAATCTTGTAAGGTTGCTGCTGCCCGTTCTTTTTCAGTATTTCTTTAATCTTTTGATGTTCGGCATCGTACATCACCACATTCATTTTCTTGCTGTAGTCATTGAAAAAAGGAGTTCCGATTTCCCAATTGCCAACATGTGCACCGATCATGATTACTCCCTGATCTCCATCCAATACATTTAGAAACTCCTGATAGTGGTTGAACTTGAAATGATACTTGTCGATCATTCCATTTCCAATGGCTACTTTGTCTATAAGTATCTGTCCCAAACGATAATAGTTGTTCAGCAATAGTCCCACCGACTGTATGCGGTTCCGTTTTAAAATACGACGGGCATATTGCCAGATACTCTTTGTTGCTTTCGGAGCGAACGGAATAAAATAAAGAACAATCAGAGACAGAAAACCATAAGCGGCTTTTACACCACAATACCTGATCAGGTAAATAAAAAACAGGTATCCGGATACACCGCCACGGGTTTTACCTTTCCACATCTTGTTTATTCGTTTTTGTTTTCGGCCATACGTGTGATGACGAGATTATAGAAGTCCTGGAACGTTTTGATTCCGACAAAATCTTGTCCGGTTACATTAAAACCGAAGTTCTTTTCAATCAACACTACCATATCTACCAAGTCCAGACTGTCTAACTCAAGGGTTTGCATGAGCGGAGCATCAGGCTGGATAAGATCGATATCTACTTCAAATTCCTCGGATAAGGTTTCTCTTATCTTTTCAATGATTTCTTCGTGGGTCATACTTATATTACTTTACTTTTTTAATAATTAATGTAGAATTGGTTCCTCCGAATCCGAATGAGTTTGAGAGGAATGTATCAAATTCCATATTTACTCGTTGGGCAGGGATATTAAGTTGGGCAGATGCTTCATCAGGCTCTTCGAAATTCAGATTGGGAGCAATGAAGTTATTTTGCATCATTAGAGTAGAATAGATTACTTCACTGGCACCTGCCATCCACATTTCGTGACCGGTCATAGACTTGGTGGACGTCACGTATGGGCGATGTCCTTCAAATACCTCTGCTATGGCTTTTGCTTCATTCAAATCACCTATTGGTGTAGAAGTGGCGTGCGCATTGATGTATTTAATTTCATCCAATGCGATTCCGGCATTCCGGATGGCCATTTCCAATGAACGCTTTGGCCCGTCTATATTAGGAACAGATATGTGATCTCCGTTGGATGAAAAACCGTAGCCGATAATTTCTGCCAGTATGGGGGCTCCTCGCTTAACAGCCGATTCATAACTTTCCAGTACCAGGCTGGCGCCACCTCCGCTGGGTACAAGCCCGTCCCTGCTTTTATCAAAAGGTCTGGATGCTTTCTGGGGTTCAGTTTCCCGATTGGAAAATGCACTTAACCCGTCGAAACTACCGACTGAGAATGGATTTACTTCCTGTGCGCCACCACAAAGAATGCAGTCCTGCAATCCCGATTTGATAAGCAGATATCCCATGCCAATGGCGTGGGAACCGCTTGCACAAGCACCGGAGATTGTGAAGTTTACTCCTCTGAGTTTAAAGATAACTGACAGGTTCATCGACACAGTTGAATTCATCGACTGGAAGATAGAACCGGAACCTACCAGAACGGTATTCTTCTTTTCCCGGATAATATCCACAGCATTAATAATCGGTGCAGTGCTACTATCATTTCCATAGAGCACCCCTACTTCGTTCGCTTCCAGGAATGCTTCATCGATACCTGCATTTTTGAAGGCTTCCACACTTGCCAGATAGGCATATTCTCCTTGTTCAGGCAGGCAGAGACGTTTTCGTCTGTCCAGCATCTTTTTGAGATCAGGACGCTCCAATAAGCCGGTCAGTGCGGACAGATATCCCATCTCTTTCCGTTGAGGATCGATGCCGATGCCTGATTTACCGTTATATAATGAGTCTGTTACTTCGCCCAGATTCTTTCCGATGCATGAGTAAATCCCCATTCCTGTAATGACAACTCTTCTCATGTATGCAGTCCTCCATTGATTGAAATAACCTCACCTGTAATATAAGAGGCATTGGGAGAGACTAAAAAACTTACGAGATCAGCTACTTCTTCCGGTTCGCCGAAGCGTCCGGCAGGGATCTGTTTTTTCCATTCGTTCTCGTTGATATCTTCGGTCATTTCCGTGCGGATGAATCCGGGCGCTACCGCATTGACGGTCACGTGCTTCTTTGCCACTTCCTGAGCTAATGCCTTGGTAGCAGCAATGACACCTCCTTTGGCGGCAGAATAATTGGTCTGCCCGGGCATGCCTTTGATCCCCGATAATGAGACGATGTTGACAATACGTCCGAAGCGTTTGACAAGCATGTTCTTAAGCAATGCCTGAGTGACATAAAAGAAGCCGTTCAGACTGGTGTTCAGTACCCCACTCCATTCTGCTTCGGTCATCCAAAGCATCAGATTATCTTTGCGGATGCCTGCATTATTTATCAGCACCTCGATATATTCATCCGGATGTTGTTCGCTCCAGTTATTTAAAGCTTTGGATACTGCCTTTGGATCAGTAACATCGAACTTCAAGAGTTCTCCGTCGCCTCCTTTTTCACGAACTAATTGCAGTGTGTTTGCCGCTTCCTTATCGTTGCTTTGATAATTTATCAGAACGGTATATCCCATTGCTGCCAACTTGATGCTGACAGAACGTCCTATGCCCCGGCTTCCGCCTGTTATTAATGCGTATTTCATTTATAAATTGAATTTCTTATTTTTCAAGTATTCACTCATAGCCTCTATTTCCTTGTACTTGGGAGTATCCTGGGTAAATACAGGGAAAAATGCCCGGATCTCATTGTATACACAACGCGATTCCGTACTGAGCTTTTCCTGTATCTTTAAGTAATCTACAGCCTGTACGATACCCATAAACAGGATGCTCATAACCTGGAAAGAATTCTCTATGACTGTTTTGGCTATTAATGCAGAATTAGTTCCCATGCTTACAATATCCTGATTATCATTGTTGTTTGGGATACTGTGTATATACATGGGATTAGATAACGTCTGGCACTCAGCTGTTGTGGAAGTAGCTGTAAATTGTGAGGCTTGTAACCCATAATTCAATCCTAATACTCCCAAATTGACAAATGGAGGAAGTATTCCGTTGATGCGATCATGGAACAGATAGTTCAATTGGCGTTCACTTAGCATTGTCAGTTTCGTTATGGCTATTTTCAGTTTATCCATCTCAAAAGAGACGTAATCACCATGAAAGTTTCCGCCATGATATACATTTTGGGTTTCCGGATCAACAATCGGATTGTCGCAAGCTGAGTTGATTTCGTTTATCAATACTTCTTCTGTATTTATGAGGGTGTCATAAACCGGTCCCAATATTTGTGGAGTACATCTTAACGAGTAATAAGGCTGTACTTTATGTTCAAAAATCTTTTCTTCATGTTTCTGTCCGTACAGTTCATTCTCTCTCTTGAGAGTACATTTACTGTCGGACATCCAAACTCTCATCATTTCAGCTATCTTTTGCTGCCCTTTATGAAGTTTGGCATCATTTAGCGGCTGAGAAACAAAATCATCATACGATGCGGCAATTTCATTCATCATTACCGAGGCGCATACGGACCAGTTGAGCAATTGGCGGGCATAAATCAAGTTAACAATGCCAATGCCTGTCATAACAGAAGTGCCGTTTGTTACTGAAAGCCCTTCACGGATATGTATGGAGAAAGGTTTGAGATGATTCTTCTCAAGTACTTGGACAGTGGGTTGTAGCTGCCCTTGATAGAACACTTCTCCTTCACCGATCAGTGTCAACGCTATATGCGCCAATTGCACTAAATCGCCACTGGCACCTACACTGCCATGCTCCGGTATATACGGAAAAATATCCAGGTTAATGAACTTGACGAGTAGTTCGACCAGCTCTGTATGTATACCTGATTTCCCTTGAAGAAAGGTGAATAATCTGGCAATCATTGCTGCTTTTACATAAAGAGGAGGCAATGGTTTTCCCGCTCCGGTAGAGTGGCTCCTGATGATGTTGTATTGTAATTCCGTTAATGATTTATCTTCAATCCTATATTGAGCCATAGGACCGAACCCTGTGTTAATTCCGTAAATAATTTTATCACTGGAGAATTCCTTCAAGAAACGAAAACTCTTATCTACTTCTTGAATACATTCATCGGAAATAATTACTTTTTCATCATCAAACAGTAGCTTCTGGAGCGTTCCCAAATTTATATATTTGCCGACTATCATAGTATACTTCATTGATATAGACTGCAAAAATAGCTATTTTATATCAATAATAGATGTCTATGCAAAATAAAACTTTTTTCTGCAAGGTGGTTTTTGACGGACCTGAATATATTGTAAATAATGTTATTCAGTAACAGCTTCCAACAATTTTATCTCATGACTGGTATCATTCGTATTACAGCTTCCATTGAATTTAGCCTGTGATTCTATTTCCAATTTGGTGGTATAGATATTGCCCTGCATCACACAGTTGGCTTTCAGGGTGAGTTCTTCCTTCACGTATGCATCACCGATGATAGTTCCGTGAAGGCAAGCGTGTGTACAAGACAGGTTGCCGTGTATTTTTCCTTCCGGACCGATGACTATTTTTCCGGTACACCGGATATTTCCTTCTACAGTTCCGTCGATACGCATATCTCCATCGATGGAACAATCACCTTTAATTAAACTTTGACTGGAAAGCGTGGTTAATTTATTGCTTACCTTGTCATCTATTCCTTTTTTTGAGTTAAACATGTTAGTATGCTTTTATGGTTTCATATATTCGGAAATATTGTTTCTCACTCCTTCAGTGGGATAGTAATACTTTTGACGTAAGAGTCCGTTGGAATAATCTGCACAACCGAGCCTGTTAATAAGAATAAGGTATTTCCTACTTTTCCGATCGGCTTGCCGGATATATCCTCATTATCGTTATAGCGCACTGTTATGTCATCCTGCATTTTTACGGCTCGATATGTGTATATCCCATAAAAGAAAGAAAATAGAAAAATGTAAATGATGACAAGTGCTAAGTAAGTGATCCTCATTACCGGTTTATACCAGCTCTTCTCTGACATACCGAAGGAACTTTTTTTGTAAGAAACAGGAAAACGTTTTATCCAGATGCGGTCTGTGATAAAAGCGATAATCGGGATGATCGGTGATAATATCATAAACCAGATGATGGTCGGGTCTTCAAAAGGAGAGATCAGAAAGTCAAAAACTGAGGCGTATTGAAAGATATTGATACCGAAATGCTTGAACTTAAAGTAGTTGAATAACATTCCGATACACACCATGACGAGATAGCACAACGGCAGAATGCGCGGAAGTTCTGTGACTACCTGCTCGTATCTGCTTTTTACCGTCCTCTCTGCCATATTTCTTATCCTTCTACACGAGTTACTTGCTTAATGTTCTGTATCTGTTTCAGATTATTGCAGATGGTTTTTACATCATCCACATCATGCACGTACAATTGGATGTTTCCTTCAAAAATACCGTCTGTTGTTTCGATGGACAACTTACGGATATTTACATTCAGCTGACGTGAAATAACCTGCGTTACTTCGTTCAGCAATCCCATGGCATCTATACCTTTTATATATATATTCACCAGGAAGGAGAGTTCCTTATGGGTATCCCACTCTGTAGCCAGAATACGGTTCCCGTAACTGCTCTTCAAACGTGCGGCAACGGGACACTGGCGTTTGTGGATAATGATACGGTCGTTTTCGTCCATATATCCCAGTACATCGTCACCCGGAATGGGGTGGCAACATTCTGCCATGATATAATTCTTCTGGATATTCTCTTCCGTCAGTTTCAGGATTTGCTTCGTATTGATTTTCTCCTTTTCTTGCAGTGGTTTTTCTTCAATCGGTTCTTTGTTGTCCTTGTTACCGCCGAACGAGAAGGTGAGAAACTTCTTCCAGTTGGTTCCTTGTTTCTCTTTTAGGGCATTTTTATCCAGGTCGCCCAATACGATCTTTTTATTGCCGATGGCTATCAGAAACTCGTCCCGGTTTTTCATATTATGGGCTTTCACCAACTTGTCTATCAACAAGTCGTCCAATCGCAGTTCTTCTTTTTTGAAGAATTCGTTCAGAAGGGTTTCGCCTTCTTTTTGGCTGTTCCTTTGCTCTTTGCGCAGGATGGCGGCTATCTTGGCACGGGCACGGGCAGTAGTGGCAAATACTTCCCATTCCGGTTGTACGCGTTGTGATTTGGAAGTCAGAACTTCCACCTGGTCACCACTTTGCAGTTTGTGACTCAAGGGGACGAGCTTATGGTTTACTTTTGCACCGATACAGTGGCTACCGATATCAGTGTGCAGGGAGAATGCAAAATCCAGTGCCGTAGAGTTCTGCGGCATAGTCTTGATTTCTCCTTTGGGAGTAAACACAAATATTTCCGATGCAAACAAGTTCAGCTTGATGGTATCGAGGAAGTCGATGGCATCCGGTTGCGGGTCATCAAGTATTTCTTTAATAGTGCGGAGCCATTTGTCCAGTTCGCCTTCGTCTTCGCTGCCTCCGCCATCTTTATATTTCCAGTGGGCGGCGAAACCTTGTTCGGCTACATCATTCATCCGTTCACTACGGATCTGTACTTCAATCCACTGCCCGTTGTTTCCCATAAGGGTGACGTGCAAGGCTTGGTAACCATTGGCTTTGGGATGACTCACCCAGTCGCGCAGACGGTCGGGGTGGGGTTTGTATATTTTAGAGATGGAGACATAGATATCAAAACAATCGTTCAGTTCTTCGTCCGCGTTTCGTGGTTCAAAGATAATACGTACGGCAAGTAAGTCATAGATTTCTTCGAACGGTACATGTTTGGTCTGCATCTTGTTCCAGATGGAATAGATGGATTTGACACGCGCGAGAATACGGAATTTCAGCCCCATTTTGTCCAGCTGGGCACGTATCGGAGTAGTGAAATCATTGAATACTTTATCACGTTCGGTTGCTGTGGCTGCCAGCTTTTCTTCGATTTCCTGATACTCTTCGGGATGTTCGTACTTGAAACTCAGATTCTCCAGTTCTGTCTTTATCTTGTACAGTCCCAGGCGATTGGCGAGGGGAGCATAGATATACAATGTCTCGCCTGCAATTTTGAATTGCTTGTTGGGAAGCATCGAACCTAACGTGCGCATATTGTGCAGCCGGTCGGCTATCTTGATCAGAATTACGCGTATATCATCGGACATCGTCAACAGCAACTTCTTGAAGTTCTCTGCCTGTGCCGAAGCGCGGTCACCGAAAATACCACCGGATATTTTGGTCAGTCCGTCTACAATCTGAGCGATCTTCGGGCCGAATATGTTTTCTATGTCTTCTACGGTATAATCCGTATCTTCTACCACATCGTGCAGCAAGGCGGCACAAATGGATGTAGAACCAAGACCTATTTCGTTGCATACAATTTGTGCCACAGCGAGGGGGTGCATAATGTAAGGTTCGCCCGAACGGCGTTTGATGCCCTTATGCGCCTGATTGGCAAAGTTGAATGCCTTTGTTATGATCTCAATACGCTTGCGGTGTTTGGTTGCCAAGTAGTCGTTTAACAGTTGCTGGAAAGCCTGTTCAATCATTTCTTCTTCGACTTTTTCTTTATCTTTCTGGCCCACATTCTCTTCCATATCCTGTTCTCCTTTCTTCAGTTGCTGCAAAAATAAGCAATTTTCAATATCACACAAGTATTTGTGCCTTTATTTATATATCTTCAATTGCTTTCCGGCAGAAATGTTGGTATTGCGCAATCCATTCCAACTCTGAAGTTGCTTGACGGTGACGCCATAACGACCTGCAATACCACCCAGTGTTTCGCCACTCCGTATCTTGTGGTAAGTCAGCTTCCCGTTGCCGGTTGTAGCGCGTCTTGCTGTAGAGCGGGTTTCGGGGATGGCTACAGTACGGCGGTTTTTGAATAATTCATTAGAACGGTGGGCGTAGATGGTGTCCTGGCTGTCGATAAATGTACTGATGTAATTCATTGGCAGGCGGAGGGTTTGCGCCTTGCTTTCACCGGGAATTATATTCTTTTTATATTGGGGATTAAGACTTTTGATCTCTTCCATACTCACGCTACAGATATCGGCAAGCTGTTCGAAATGTAAGTTTTTTGTTACCTGTACTGTATCTGTTGCATCGGGAATGTTGGTTTCCATGGGGCAGATGTTGTGCTTGCAGTAGTAGGTCATCACATAGTTGGCGGCGATAAACGCGGGTACATATCCACGGGTTTCTTTCGGCAGGAAGTTATAGATTTCCCAATAATCCGTTTTCCCTCCGGCACGGCGGATGGCCTTGTTGATGGTGCCCGGGCCGCAATTGTAAGCGGCAATCACCAGATTCCAGTCTTGGTAAATGGCATACAGATCCTTCAGATAGCGGGCGGCAGCCCAGGTGGCCTTGATTGGATCGCAGCGTTCGTCAACGAGACTGTTGCTTTCCAGGCCATACATTTTTCCGGTAGCCAGCATGAACTGCCACAGTCCGCAAGCGCCTGCGCGTGAACGGGCGGAAGGGTTGAGAGCGGATTCGATAATGGGCAAGTATCTGAGTTCGAGCGGCAGTCCGTAGGTGTCGAGCGCTTCCTCAAAGATAGGCATGTAGAAATTGCAGGCGCTCAGCATGAACGATACGTTATTGCGTAAGCGTCCTGTGTACATATCTATGAATTTACGTACAATTTCATTGTATGGCATTTCCATCACGGCAGGAATACGGCTGAGACGGTCGATGTAGACGGAATCACTGAAAAACGGATTCTCAGTGGAAGTACTGCAATCTTTGCCTAAATCAATATAATTCTTTGCTTTCCAGTCGTTGAGCAGGCTGTCCAGCGGATAGGTCATACTTGGAGGAAGTTCGATGCTTTCCTTTCTTTCCGTTCCGTTGTCGCGGATAAGTACATCCACGCTTTCTTGCGCTTGCACCTGGAAGGTGAAGAGTGACAGACAAAACAGGAACGGAGTGGCGATAAGCTTCTTCATATTTACAGATTTATTCTTCATGTGTGATTATTCTTTGGTATGGCTTTATTCTCATTTAAAAACGGAAACTGCATTGCAGTCCGACGGATTTATTGGAGGTACCGCTGCTATATGGGTTGTTGATAACAGCCGGTTCTATTCTCATACTAAGGTCGGGCGTTATGTCGAAATTAGATAATTCCGCATCTACATACGCATCGATGACTGATATCAGATAAACACCGATAAAAGCGAAGATACTCAGGTCGCGATATCGACGGTATGTATCCTTTCGTTTTCGGAGCGTTTCTACTATTTGTGTCTGGGAAACCCTGTCGATGTATCCCGGGGGGAGGAGATCAGTGATACTGCTGGCATCCCAGTTGCCTTTGGAGGCGTCCTTGTACGCTTGCATGTAGTCTTTGTACATTTTCCCGTTCCAAGTCAGTGCATATGCACATCCGGCAAAGCCACCATATATAATAGGTAGTTTCCAGTATTTCCGGTTGTATATTTGTCCACCACCCGGAATTACCAGGGCGAGCCATGTCGCTTTGGTCGGATTGGGAATAAAAACTTTTTTATTGAGTTCCTTATTCAGACTGTCCGCAGGCGTATCGGGCACTTGCGGGGTGGGGGCGGAGGTCATCTCCAACAAACGCTTTTTGTTTTCGGCAGCAATACTGTCGGCTACTGCGAGGCTATCAGCGGTTGAAACCCGTTGCAGAATAGGATCGCTTAGTGCATCCAGGCTATCCGGTACAATTTGCGGTATCTTCCGCAATGTGTCCGCAAGCTCTTTTTGCTGTCGTTTGGCAGCGGCACGCGGACGGTCCTGCCCATACATAGCAATCCCTGCCGTCTGCACGAGGCAAAGCAGCAGGGCGATACACCATTGATATGTTTTAGTTCCTTTCGTCATTTATTTTTTTAGAGTATCGAGTATGCCGATAATACGTTCTAAATCCTCTTCGTTATTGAACGGGATACTGATTTTACCTTTTCCTTTCTCCGAACAGGTCAGCTGCACTTTGGTACTGAAGAAACCGGATAGCTGTTGTTTCAGCATATTAAATTCTTCGGGCAACTTGGCTCGTTTGGGAGCTATTTTGCGTCCGCCGCTTTTCACGGTTTCGCCTTCGCTCAGAGATTTTACTAATTCTTCCACCTTGCGTACGGAGTATCCGTGCTCGATGATTTCTTCGAATATCTTCACTTGCAGCTTCGGATCAGCCAGAGTGACGAGTGCACGGGCATGCCCCATGTCAATCTGCTTGTTTTGTATGGCCATCTGAATAGGTGCAGGCAGCTTCAACAGGCGCAGGTAGTTCGCGATGGTAGTGCGCTTTTTACCTACACGTTCGCTGAGACGTTCCTGTGTCAGGCCGTATTGTTCCAACAGGTGCTGGTAGGCAAGAGCGATTTCCACAGAATTCAGGTCTTCGCGCTGTATGTTCTCGATAAGCGCCATTTCCATGACGTTTTCGTCGTCGGCGGTGCGGATATAGGCGGGGATGCTTGTCAGTCCGGCAAGTTGCGAGGCGCGGAAACGGCGTTCTCCGGCAATGATCTGATATTCATCGTCCGAGAGTTTACGCAAGGTGATGGGCTGAATGATACCTATTTCAGAGATTGAGTCGGCAAGTTCCTGAAGCGCCGTTTCGTCAAATTCATGACGTGGCTGATTCGGGTTGACGACAATCTTCGACAACTCTATTTCGTTGATGGAAGAAGAGCCTTCGGTCTGCACTTCGTCCATTGAAAGCAGAGCGTCAAGCCCGCGTCCTAATGCATTTCTTTTTTGTGCCATGGTTCTTCGTTTTTAAGTTAATTGTTGCGACTAATCAGTTCTTTGGCAAGTGCCATGTGGTTTTTGGCTCCTGTGGAGTCTGCGTCATACAAGATGGTAGGCAGACCATAACTGGGAGCCTCGCTCAGTTTGACGTTGCGTTGCACCACGGTTTCGAACACCAGTTCCTGGAAGTGGCGTTTCACTTCATCGTAAATCTGGTTGGCCTGGCGCAGGCGTGAGTCGTACATGGTCAGCAGGAAACCTTCGATTTCGAGTGCCGGGTTCAGTTTCGACTTGATAATTTTGATTGTATTCAGCAATTTACTGATGCCTTCCAATGCAAAGTATTCCGCTTGTACGGGGATAATCACAGAGTCGGCTGCGGTCAGTGCGTTGATGGTAATCAGTCCCAGTGAGGGCGAGCAGTCTATCAAGATATAATCAAACTCTTCCTTCAGCGGGGCAAGTACTTCTTTCAATATCTTTTCCCTGTTTTTCAGATTGAGCATCTCTATCTCGGCGCCCACCAAGTTTATGTGTGAGGATATCACTTTCAGTGTATCAATCTCGGTGTCATGAATCGCTTCGCGGACATCAGCCCGGTCGATAATGCATTCGTAAATAGTGCATTCCGACTGCTTGATGTCGACACCCAAACCGGAAGAGGCGTTTGCCTGCGGGTCTGCGTCCACAACGAGCACTTTCTTTTCCAGGGTGGCGAGTGAGGCTGCGAGGTTAATCGTAGTCGTTGTTTTTCCTACACCACCTTTTTGATTTGCCAAAGCAATAATTTTTCCCATAATCTTAGTGTTTATTGGCAGCGAAATAAGTGATAATTCCGTATTGCGCCTACTAAAAAAGAGAAAGATTGCAAAATCTGTTGATAAGTCGCCTTTTTTGTTAATAACTCAAAGCCGTTTTATTTCATTTCGACCTGTTCCGGCACTTTTCGTTCTCTTGTTCAGCTTGCAAATATACGTAATTATCTTGAAATGAAATATCTTTTTTGTCTCGCTTGCAGAAGATTAAGATTTGTTTTAAGTGCCTGTCCGCATTTGGGACGTGGTTTGTGCGAATAATCATGCGTTCTGCACTTTCATCTCTTTCAGCGGCTTTAGGCCGTTGTGTGTAAGGCGTTTAGACTGAAATCTCCGGTCGGGGACGGCTTTCAGTGCTTTCAGCCTGTTACCGTATCAATATCCTTTGTTTCGTCTTCCGGCTTATTTGGAGTCTGTACCCGTTCGCGCTCCAGCGTTTCGGGACGTAGCATTTCGTGGGGGAAGTATTTGCTTAGTGGGTAACGGAAGAAATCCATGTTCTGGCGTAGCCTTCCTGTTAACATGCGATCTGGTTTGAAGTAGATGCGTGAAACCCGCACCTTACCCGGCATCACGTCGTCGGGATGTTCGAATCCCTCGCTTGTTATGGCGAGGTTGAAGGAGCCAAGTCCTCTGATAGTGACGGACTCTCCCTCGCTGAGTGCTTCTTCGATATATTTGGGCAGGTCCACCAGTACGCTTTGCACGTCGCCCTCACCCATGCCTTTGCGACGGGCCATGCGTTGCGCCAACTTTTCGGTAGTTACTCCGCCGCGCGGTTGCAGGGTACGTTGCACGGCGTAGTACAGTTGCTTCATTCCTTCCTTGGAGCGGAAGAGTTTCTTCCTTACTAAATAAATCATTCCCATATCCTTGTTCCTGTTGATTGATGTTGTTGTTGATATCTATGCTTTTCAATGTCAGTAGCATAGTACCTTAATGCCTGAAACTCATTTCCCTATGAACTGTAGTTCCCTTTGCTTTGCTGCGTAAGATGGCATCTTGTGTTGTTTAAGATGGTATCTTATACTGCACAAGATGGCATCTTGAACGGCAAAGGTAGTCATGCTTCAGTAGATATGCAAGCTTTTTGCGGGGGAAAGGTAAGGAATGTGTCTGTGATGGATAAGGGGATGCTTCGTGGTGCGGACGTTAAATAAGCGAAACTTCTCCTCCTTTTGCCACTTAAAGCAGGAAACTCCTCTTGAAAATGTGATTGAACGGAGAGAACTCCTCCTGATTTTGTGAAAGGACAAGCTTTGAAGTATGGAAAGAGATGCATTGGAACAATTCTTTTGATTTCAAATTGATTAAACTCTGTGAAACTCTGTGTTACTCTGTGGTGAATTAATTCATAACCCTACAGAAATGCACAAAACGTGACCAAGAGAAGTATAAATTGAGATTGGCATATACCTATATATTGGTAAAAGCCGGAGCGGTAACACATATTAAGTACCAGAGTTTGCGTTTTTAATATGAGATACATATCTTCGCAGCCTATTCAAATACTTGTCGATTAAGAAAGTGAATAACAGCAGAAAGAAGAGAGTAGTTATAGCGTGGGTGCTGATGATGGCACTTCTGCCGTTCTTCGTGGTGAAAGCTTTTCACCATCACGAGGACGAGCATGCTGCTTCCTGTTCCCATGCAGATCATCCGCGCCATTCGTCCGATGATTGTGCTATCTGCCACTTTTCTCTTTCTCTTTTCACGGAAGCGCAGTCTGTTGACTTCCGTTGCATCTTAACGCCCATCACATTTGAGCAGGTTGTTCATCAGGATAAGATTGTCTATACACTTTCTTATTCACATTATCTACGTGCACCTCCCATAGCTTGATTACATAATTTACATTCATGTGGAGACGGGCTTTTATAGCTTGCCTCTCATTGTTTTATTCTAATCAAGATTGTAATCAATGCGTATAGGAATTATTCCGGGCGTGCTGGGGATGTTGTGTACAACCCTTTCCGTCCATGCGCAGAAACCCGATTCAGTCCGTAATGTAGCTTTGCCTGAAGTCGTGATAGCGGAAACCTATCAACAGCTTCAGAACAAAAAGACTGCACTTACGCTCGAAGTGGCTGACAGGGATTTTTTGCGGAAACATTTCACGGGTAACTTCATGCAGGCTATGGAAAATATCCCCGGCGTGCAGGCTATGGATATCGGTTCGGGATTCTCCAAGCCGATGATTCGTGGCATGGGCTTTAATCGGGTGGCTGTATTGGAGAATGGCATCAAACAGGAAGGGCAGCAATGGGGTGCAGACCATGGTCTGGAGCTGGATGCTTTCAATGTGGATGCCGTGAATGTAATGAAAGGTCCTGCTTCGCTGCTTTATGGCAGTGACGCCATGGGCGGAGTGATTGACATTGCTCCGGTGCAGGTGCCGGCAGAGAATATGTTGTTTGGTGACGTGACGCTGTTGGGTAAGTCTGTGAACGAAACCATAGGCGCTTCACTGATGCTGGGTATCAAAAGAAATGCATGGTATACGCGGTTGCGTTACTCGGAACAGCGCTTTGGAGATTACCGTATCCCGGCAGACACGATTGTTTATCTGACTCAGAAGATGCCGGTCTACGGTCGTCGGCTGAAAAATACGGCGGGATGGGAACGTAACGTCAATTTCTTTACCCAATATCAGAAGAAAGGATATAAGTCGAATCTTGCTGTGTCCAATGTTTTTCAGAAGACGGGGTTCTTCCCCGGAGCACATGGAGTTCCCGACTTGTCACGTCTGGAAGACGACGGTGACAGCCGGAACATCGATCTTCCTTATAGTAAGGTAAATCACCTGAAAGTGACCACTCATCAGCAGTATGCCTGGGAGAAGTTTATTCTGTCGGGTGATATCGGTTATCAGAACAATCACCGCGAGGAATGGAGTGCGTTTCATACCCATTACGGAACACAACCTCTGCCGGAAACTGATCCTGACAAAGAACTGGCCTTTAATCTGAATACTTTCAGTTTTTCGGCAAAAGGACGGTGGATCGGTTCTTCTTCCTGGGAACACCGGATGGGGTGGGACTCTCAATTCCAGCGAAATACGATTTCCGGTTATTCTTTCTTGTTGCCGGAATATGATCGTTTTACTACCGGTATATCCTGGCTTACGACGTATCGTCCGGATAATACGTTATCCGTCAGTGGAGGTGTACGGTATGACTATGGTCGCATGCGTGTCTTTGCCCATGATGATCCTTACCTGGCTACTTATTTGCAGGAACAGGGATATGATGAAGAGCAGGTGGAGTTCTACCGGTGGAACAGCCGCCGGGTAAACAGGAGCTTTGGCGACTATTCTTTATCATTGGGTGTGGTATGGACGCCCTCGATGCGGCATCAGCTGAAGGTAAATGTCGGACGGAGTTTTCGTCTTCCGGGAGCTAATGAACTGGCTTCGAATGGTGTGCATCACGGCACATTCCGTCATGAACAGGGAGATGCCACACTTTCGTCCGAACAGGGTTGGCAGATGGATGCTTCTTATCAGTTGAAGTACGGGAGATGGTCCGTATATGTTTCTCCTTTCGTCAATTGGTTTAGTAATTATATCTTTCTGCGGCCTACGGGGGAATGGTCTGTCTTACCCCATACGGGACAGATTTACCGTTATACGCAGACGGAAGCCTTGTTTGCCGGAGCGGAGGCGAGTGTGGAACTAACTGTTTTGCCCACTCTCAACTACCGTATATCCGGTGAGTATGTCTATACCTACAATTGTGATGAACGTATTCCTTTGAGTTTTTCTCCGCCTGCCACGCTGCGCAACACGCTCACCTGGCAAAGGAAGCGGTATATGCTTTATGCCGAATGGCAGAGCATAACCAAGCAAAATCGTGTGGATCGTAATGAAGACCGCACGCCGGGTGCAAACCTCTTTCATATAGCTGGCTCTCTTGATTTACCCGTTGCCGGAACGGAAGTGGAGATTACTCTGACTGTCCGTAATTTATTCAATACGCGGTATTACAATCATCTCAGTTTTTATCGGAAAGTGGAGATTCCCGAACCGGGGCGAAACTTTCAATTATTAATTAAAGTACCATTTAAAAAATTATTCAAATGAAAACAAGATTTTATTTCCCGATGATTATTTCCTTTTTAGTGATAAGTGTTTCATTACTTACTGCTTGCGGAGACAGTGACAATCCGCTTAGTGATACTACAAAACCGGTGATTGATCTTAAATCGCCTGCCGAAGGCGGAGTGCTGGCAATAGGCAGTGAACACGGAGTACATTTTGAGATGGACTTATCGGATGATGTCATGTTGAAATCGTACAAGATAGAGATTCACAATAACTTCGACCATCATTCGCATGATACCCGCACTGCTGAGACGACTGTTGATTTCACCTTTAATAAGTCTTACGATGTTTCGGAACAAAGAACGGCTCATATCCATCATCATGATATCGTGATACCGGCTAATGCCACTCCGGGAGATTACCACCTGATGGTTTACTGTACGGATGCTGCCGGAAACGAGGCGCATGTCGCACGCAATATCGTGTTGAGTGTGACGGGAGGAGATGACGGACATCACGAAGAATAACGGTTTACGCTGGTTTTATTCGATATATCGAACAATATTGTAACCCGTTGGCGGAATTAATTTCTTTCTGACGGGTTATGAACTAAAATGATAAATAATCTTTTAGACGCGGATGACACGGATGACGCGGATCTTTTTTTATAGCGCAGCCTTTTAAATCCGCGTTATCCGCGTCATCCGCGTCTGAAAAATAATATACCGAATGGCGCTAATCACTTATCACTAAACCCTAATCACTTTTGTTCCTTTCTAATACGGGATGAATTAATTCCGCCAACGGGTTATTGTATTATTTTTATTCGATATATCGAATGAAACGCAAACTCTGGGACAACAAAAGCAAAGTATTGTATTAGGTGCTTTCTTTATTTTTGCCTACTTTTGCATAGAAAATAAAGATGAATATGGAAAATCAGAGACCTTTAATATTGGTTTCCAATGACGATGGTGTCATTGCAAAAGGCATTAGTGAGTTGGTTAAGTTTCTTCGTCCGCTGGGAGAAATAGTTGTGATGGCGCCGGATGCGCCGCGTTCGGGTAGTGCAAGTGCGCTGACTGTAACGGAACCCATTCATTACCAGTTGGTTCGTAAAGATGTAGGGCTGACAGTTTATAAATGTTCCGGTACTCCGGTAGACTGCATAAAACTTGCCTTGCATACGGTGCTCGACCGCAAACCCGATCTGATAGTCGGTGGTATCAATCACGGCGATAACTCTGCCGTGAATGTGCATTATTCCGGTACGATGGGAGTGGTAATTGAAGGTTGCCTGAAAGGTGTGCCTTCCATTGGTTTCTCTCTTTGCTGTCATGATCCGAATCCTGATTTTGAGCCTTCCGGTCCTTATATCCGTGAGATAGCCCGTCAGGTTTTGGAAAAGGGGTTGCCTCCGTTGACTTGCCTCAATGTAAATTTCCCCAATGTACGGGAACTCAAGGGAGTTAAAGTCTGCGAACAGTCCAAAGGACAGTGGACCAATGAATGGGAGAATTTTGCGCATCGCGGTGATACCCATTACTACTGGCTGACCGGTGAGTTCCAGAATACCGATTCCGATAATGAAAAGAATGATCATTGGGCACTCGATAACGGCTATGTAGCTATTACTCCGACCAAGGTGGATGTTACGGCTTACGAACTTATAGATGAACTGCAAAGCTGGTTTTGAAGAAGTTGAGAGTTGAGGATTGAAAGTTGAGAATTAGCTGCGCTATGATGCTGCATAATAATTCTCAACTCTCAACTTCCCCAACTCTCAACTTCATAAAATTTTTAATTTTATGAAGTATTACTTGATTGTCGGTGAAGCTTCCGGTGATTTACACGCATCTCACCTGATGGCTGCTTTGAAGGTTGAAGATCCGCAGGCGGAATTCCGTTTCTTCGGAGGCGACCTGATGGCAGCAGTGGGTGGAACGATGGTGAAGCACTATAAGGAGCTGGCTTATATGGGCTTTATCCCGGTGTTACTGCATTTGCGCACAATCTTTGCCAACATGAAACGCTGCAAGGAGGATATCGTGGCATGGCAGCCGGATGTAGTGATACTGGTAGATTATCCCGGTTTTAACCTGAATATTGCCAAGTTCCTGCGAGCCAAGACGCAAATCCCGGTTTATTATTATATCTCTCCGAAGATATGGGCGTGGAAAGAATATCGTATCAAGAATATCAAGCGGGATGTGGATGAATTGTTTTCCATTCTGCCGTTCGAGGTGGAGTTTTTCGAAGGCAAGCATAATTATCCGATACATTATGTAGGCAATCCTACGGTAGATGAAGTGACCGCTTTCCGTGCGGAACATCCTGAAACGTACGATGATTTTATTCGTGAGACCGGATTGGATCCTAAGCCGATAATCGCTTTACTGGCGGGTAGCCGGAAGCAGGAGATAAAAGATAACCTGCCCGATATGCTTCGTGCGGCTTCTGCTTTTCCTGAATACCAATTGGTTTTGGCCGGTGCACCCGGTATTTCTCCTGACTATTATCATGAATATATAGGAGGTACGAAAGTAAAGATTCTTTTCGGACAAACCTATCGTTTGCTGCAACAGGCTGAAGCTGCATTGGTAACTTCGGGAACTGCTACGCTGGAAACGGCCTTGTTCCGGGTGCCGCAGGCTGTTTGCTATCATACGCCGATAGGAAAAGTCATTTCGTTCCTGCGCCGTCATATACTGACGGTAAAGTATATTTCATTGGTGAATCTTATTGCAAACCGTGAGGTGGTGAAAGAGCTCGTGGCTGATACGATGACAGTAGAGCAGGCCCGTGCCGAACTGGAACGTATCTTATATAATAAGGAGTATCGGCAACGAATGCTCGAAGGCTATGAGTACATGGCATCGCGTCTGGGAGATGCCGGTGCGCCGAAGCATGCTGCACAAGAAATGATACGCCTGTTACACCTGCATTATTGTAGTGGGAGCTAAAGGAGTAGAGGAGTTACATAATGAAAGTCTTTTTGCTTCAAAAGGCTATAAAATAGTTAAAAGAGATAAAGCCGGTGCAGTAAATGCCCGGCTTTCGTATTTTATAGTCAGAATACACGAAAGATTATGAACTAACAATTTTTACGAAAACAAGCAAAAGGACTTTGATTATGAAGAGATTACATTGGCTATTTTTTATGATGTGCTTGGCAGTACTACCTGCGTTGCAATCATGCGATGATTTAGATGACGGATACTCTATCGGTGATTTCTCTTATCCGAATTGGAGCACCGTACGCGTGAAGGGGAATACTTTCTATCTGGAAAGTGACACTTGGGGAACGCTTTGGCCTATTAATACTAATATGGGTTGGTATCAGCCTGTAGACGGGCAGCGTATAATAACAATCTTTAATCCCATCTATGATAATTATGAAGGATATGATCATGCCGTGAAGATTGAGAAGATCTGGCATGCCCTGACGAAAAGTGTGGAACCGCTGACATCGGAGAATGACGAAGAATATGGTAATGATCCGGTATTTATTTATAAAGGGGATATCACTATCAGTGGGGGATATATGAACATTATCTTTATGCAGAATCTGCCGAAGAATTCGGGTACGAAACATCGTATCAGTCTGGTACAACGTGCAGAAGATGCCGAAGTTCCTTTAGCAGAAGAAGGTAATGATGACGGATATATCCATCTGGAGCTTCGATACAATGATTATGATGACCTGAGTGGAGTTCGTGCTCCCGGATTGGTGTCGTTCAATCTGAAAGAATTGAATATAACTTCTGAAACGAAAGGTATCAAGTTAAAGCTGAATTCAGAAGTAAACGATGAAGTCGAAATTACCTTTGAAAAACAATCGGATAATTCCGCAAAAGTTTCTAACTTAGATTTCTCAAAGATGCAATTGAAGTAAAGTAAAGTGTTTTGTGTGTGAGGCCGGGTGAATGTGAATTCCTCCGGCCTTTTTTTATTTCATCAACATTAAAACGTAGAGGTAAACCACTGCTGCGGGGATTGCCAGTAAAGCACTGTCGAAACGGTCGAGCATTCCACCGTGGCCGGGTAGGATGTGACCCGAATCTTTGATGCCTAACTGGCGCTTCATTAGCGATTCCGTTAGGTCACCCCAAGTACCGAAGATGACAACAACCAGTGCCAGTCCGGCCCATTCCCAAACAGACAGGAATGAGAAGTAGTGGGCGAATACGAATGAAGAAGCAATAGAGAACACACCACCACCGATGCTTCCTTCCCATGACTTCTTGGGGGAAATACGTTCGAACAAACGATGCTTGCCGATTAACGAGCCTACACAATATGCTCCAGTGTCACTCAGCCATATAAATACAAAGATGGAAAGTGGTAGGATGGGATTGTAGGTCACGCTGCTTTCTGCCGGGTTATATTGGAAAGCCAATACGTTGAGCAATGCAAACGGTAATGCTACATACAGCTGGCTTAACATGGAAAAGGCCCAGTTGCCAATGGGATTCTTCTTTTTCAGATACAGTTCTGTAATTATCAGGTAAAGCAGTAATGCCAGATAAGGCAGAAATACCTGGGCTCCGATAGTAGATTGACAAAAGCCCATTACGGCCAAGAAGAGATAAGCGCCTCCCAAAGCGGTAATTGTTTTATTGATTTGTACTTCACCGTTTTGGTTTATCAGATGGGCAAATTCGTGTACGCTCAGTGCACCGATAATGGTGAACAGGATACCGAATGAAAGGGGGCTGTATAGGATACAGCCCACCAATACTACTACGAATAACACACCTGTGATGGCGCGTTTTAAGAAATTGCTTTTCACGGTAATTCCGTTTTTTAGTTCTTTATTCTTTTGCGGGGCGTTCTACAGAAACTTTGGTACCTTCTGCTGAAACCTTTGTTTTGCCGGTTTCTGTTCCGCCTTCAACATTGTTTTCTTCTTCCGCTTTTACTTCTTTTTCGCTCTCCACAGCTTCTTTGGCGGCTGCGTCTTCAGCTTTCTTAAGTTCTTCCGAAATCTTGTTTGCACTGATTTCTTCAGAACGAGAAGCCCAAGGACGTTTTCCGAAGATTTCTTCCACATCTTCTGCAAAGATAACTTCTTTATCTATCAGCAACTGTGACAGTTTGGCGTGCCCATCCCTATGTTCGGAAAGTATTTTCTTTGCACGTTCGTACTGTTCGTTCACCATATTCTTCACTTCTTCGTCAATCAGTTCAGCAGTTTTTTCGCTGTACGGACGATTGAAAGAATATTCATCGTTGCTATAATAACAGAGATTGGGCAACTTTTCACTCATTCCGAGGTAGGCAATCATGCCGAAAGCCTGTTTCGTAACACGTTCCAAGTCATTCATGGCACCGGTCGAAATACGTCCCAGGAACAAATCCTCAGCAGCACGTCCACCCAATGTGGCGCACATCTCATCAAGCATTTGTTCTTTGGTGGTAATCTGGCGTTCTTCGGGCAAATACCAGGCAGCACCCAGTGCACGTCCGCGTGGAACAATCGTTACTTTAATCAACGGATTGGCATATTCCAGTAACCAGGAGATGGAAGCATGTCCTGCCTCGTGGATAGCGATGGAACGACGTTCCGCTTCCGTGGTGATTTTCGTCTTCTTTTCCAGCCCACCAACAATACGGTCTACGGCATCGAGGAAATCTTGTTTGCCTACGAACTTTTTGCCGTGGCGGGCAGCGATCAGTGCAGCCTCATTGCAGACATTGGCGATATCGGCACCGGAGAAGCCCGGGGTTTGGCGTGCCAACAGGTCTACGTCTACTGTATTATCTATTTTGATGGGGCGTAAGTGTACGCCGAATACTTCCTTACGTTCGTTGAGGTCGGGAAGGTCTACATGAATCTGGCGGTCAAAACGTCCGGCACGCAGCAAGGCTTTGTCCAAAACGTCTACACGGTTGGTAGCAGCCAGGATGATTACACCGCTGTTGGAACCGAAACCGTCCATTTCTGTCAATAACTGGTTCAATGTGTTTTCGCGTTCATCATTTCCACCCATTGCGGCAGCTTTGGCGCGGGCACGACCTACGGCGTCAATTTCATCAATGAACACGATACAGGGGGCTTTTTCTTTGGCTTGGCGGAACAAGTCACGTACACGTGATGCACCTACACCGACAAACATTTCCACAAAGTCGGAACCAGCCAGTGAGAAGAACGGTACGTTGGCCTCGCCTGCCACAGCTTTGGCAAGCAGAGTCTTACCGGTTCCCGGAGGGCCTACCAGCAATGCACCCTTGGGTATCTTACCTCCCAGGTCTGTATATTTTTGCGGTTCTTTCAGGAATTCCACAATTTCCTCTACTTCCTGTTTGGCCTCGGCAAGTCCGGCTACATCTTTGAATGTAACTTTTACGGGAGTCCCCTTCTCAAACAGTTGGGCACGCGATTTACCGACATTGAAAATGCCGCCACCGCCTGCACCGCCACCACCGCTCAGACGGCGTGACATGAATATCCAGAAACCTATAAGGAAGGCAATAGGCAGAATCTGCCACAGTACGACCCCGAAATAATTGCGTTTCTTTTCGTAGTTGATAGAACCGTCAAAGTGCAGTTCATCTTTTTCCTTTTGCAGGAAGTTTCCCAAACTTTCACGAGACGGTGCTTCAGTTGTAATCATGGGATTTTTACCCACTTTGCTAGAGTCTGCCTGAAATACGTTTTTAACGTATTGTGGCTTGATATATGCTTCTACAGAGTTATCATCATAACCGATGATTTTGCTCATATAGCCGTCACGTACGTATTGCTGGAATTCGTCATAAGAGACACTTTTGATTCCAGTACTGTTTTCATTGGTGATGTACAAGCCCAGAAGCATCATGGCTATGATCATATACAGCCAGTTCAGGTTGAACTTGGGCATATTTACCTTATTGGGCTTTTTGTTAGCGTTATTATTATTGTTGTCCATAGGGCTTATTAATCAATGTCAGGTATTTGGGTTAATTTGGCGTCGGCCCAGAGATTTTCCAGATTGTAGAAGTCTCTCGTTTCGGGTAGAAACACATGGACCAATATGTCGGAGTAATCCATTGCTACCCATTCGGCATTGCGCAATCCGTCTATTGCAAAAGGTTTGCTGTTAGCGCCTTTGCGGGTGAATTCCTTTACGGACTCTACAATGGCGGTCACTTGGCTTGGGGAGTTTCCCTGACAAATGACGAGATAGTTGCAGATAGTATCGCCAATTTTAGAAAGATCTGCTATTACAATATTTTTTCCTTTTTTATCTTGTATACCTTCGGTTATTTGTTGAATGAGTTTCTTTGATTCGTTCATTACTTATTATTAAAATTAAACAGTTGACAAATATACGCTGAATTCTTGTATCAAACACCTAAAAGGGAAAAAGTCTTTCAATTTTTGATTTTTTTTAGGTATATATTTCTTTGGCATACGGCATCTTAGCAGATTTTAGAGAAAAAAACACGAGAAATTGTTTTGGATTATCAAATTCTTTGTATCTTTGCAATCGCAAAACAGGAACGACCTGTTATTGGGCTATGGTGTAATGGTAACACTACAGATTCTGGTCCTGTCATTCCTGGTTCGAATCCAGGTAGCCCAACTAAAAAAGCTGCGAATGTAATAAGTTCGTAGCTTTTTTGCTTTTTTGTCCCTAAGTCTATTAACGTCTAATACGATAATGAAGCTTATGAAGAGATTCATTCTGTTTCTGCTGCTATTTTTCTTTATTTTAGGATTAGAGGGTAGAGCATGTGCCGAATGTGGTGAAAGCATTACGGTGAATGCTGTCGATCATCAACGTCTGAAATCGAAAGCGCATGAAGCAAAGGCATATTGCGTTAGTAAGGGATTCAGTACAAATTATTGTTTCTTAGTAGATTTCAGCATACATTCTGGTAAAAAACGTTTCTTTGTTTGGGATTTTAAAGGAGATTCCATTAAGTATGCAAGTCTTTGTGCCCATGGTTATGGGAAAGATAGTACACCTTCCAAACCTGTTTTTAGCAATACGCCGGGAAGTCTTTGCTCTTCTCTGGGAAAATACAAAGTAGGTATTCGGGCTTACAGCAAATGGGGAATCAATGTTCATTATAAATTGCATGGTCTGGAACCCACTAATGATAATGCTTTCAAACGTATTGTCGTATTACATTCTTATACTCCTTTGCCTGCGACAGAGGTTTATCCTTCACATCTTCCATTAGGCATGAGTCAGGGATGTCCGGTGATTTGTAATGAAACGATGAGGCAAATTGATGTGTTGTTAAAGGCTGAAACCAAGCCTGTATTGTTATGGATTTATAATGATTGATCATACTTTATGTTTTAAGTAATAATGTAGCAATTCTATTCAAAATAATTAAAACTATGGCAAAAGAGTTAGAACTCAAGTACGGCTGTAACCCTAATCAGAAGCCGGCCCGCATTTTTATGCAGGAGGGGGAGTTACCTATCGAAGTCCTGAACGGACGCCCGGGATACATCAATTTTATGGATGCACTGAACGGTTGGCAGTTGGTGAAAGAATTGAAAGCGGCTACCGGAATGCCGGCTGCGACTTCATTCAAACATGTTAGCCCTGCAGGTGCAGCTATTGGTCTGGATTTGGATGAGACAATGAAACAGATTTATTTTGTTGATAACTTGCCGCTTTCTCCTCTGGCCAGTGCATATGTGCGTGCCCGTGGTGCGGACCGTATGTCATCTTACGGAGATTTTATAGCTTTGAGTGATGTCTGTGATGAGGCGACTGCCCGTTTCATTAACCGGGAAGTATCCGATGGTGTTATTGCTCCGGGATATACGGATGAGGCACTCGAAATTCTGAAGAACAAGCGTAAGGGTACTTATAATGTGATTAAGATTGATCCTTCGTATAAACCTGCACCGATTGAGCGTAAGGATGTGTTCGGAATAACTTTTGAACAGGGACGTAATGAGATTCAGCTGAATGGCAGCGAACTGTTCGCTAATATTCCTACGCGGAATAAGACTTTTCCGGATGCTGCAAAGCGTGATTTAATGATAGCGCTTATTACTTTGAAATATACGCAGTCCAATTCTGTATGTTATGTGAAAGACGGACAAGCGATTGGTATCGGGGCAGGACAGCAAAGCCGTATCCACTGTACCCGTTTAGCTGGAAATAAAGCTGATATCTGGTATCTTCGCCAGCATCCAAAAGTATTGAACTTGCCCTGGGTAGAGAAAATCCGCCGTGCCGACCGTGATAATACGATTGATATTTACATTAGCGATGACCATGATGATGTGTTGGCTGACGGTATTTGGGAGCAGTTCTTTACAGAAAAACCGGAAGTGCTGACGCGTGAGGAAAAGCGCGAATGGCTGAATACTCTGAAAGGAGTAGCTCTTGGTTCAGATGCTTTCTTCCCGTTTGGAGATAATATAGAGCGTGCTCACAAGACTGGTGTGGAATACATTGCCCAGGCAGGAGGTTCAGTACGTGATGATCATGTTATTGAAACCTGCGATAAATACGGTATCGCTATGGCATTTACAGGTATTCGTCTGTTCCATCATTAAGATAAGATATAAATAACAAAGAGGGTGTTTCAAAATGTTGAAACACCCTCTTTGTATATATAGGCTTAAAATTATTCGGCGCTACGAATGGAATCGTCGATAACCTTAATCTTTTGTTTTACCAATTCAATATCTGCCTTCAGTTTTTCTACTTTGCGGTTTAGTTCTGTCAGCAGGCTGTTGCCTTTCTTTGAAGAAGCTGTCAGGAAACCAAGATTATTTTCATAAGTCTGCAATTCGTTCTTCATGGCATCTGCTGCACGTACCAGTTTCTCGCGTTCGCGATAGAGTGACTGCGGGCTGCCTTCCTGAATACTGCTGATGTTGGATTTGAAGTTACTCAATTTCTTATTGGCAGCGCTGATGTTGAAGTGGTCGAACAATTTGTCCACTTGTCCGTGGTATTGCTTATACAAACGGTCTTTTTCCTTGAAAGGTACATGGCCGATGTTGTTCCATTCCTTCATTAATTCGCGTACCAACTGAGTAGCTTCATCCGTATCCATATTCTCATCAATGGCACCCAACTTCTCGATGATTTCCTTCTTCTTATTCAGGTTGTCTATCTCAACGGAACGTTGGGAGGAAGTAGCCTTGTTCTTTTGTTCGAAGAAGTAGTCACAAGCGGAAATAAACCGTTTCCATATTGCATCAGAATATTTCTTTGCTACCGGACCGATAGTCTTCCATTCTTTTTGCAGTTTGGTTAGTTCGTCAGCGGTTGCTTTCCAGTCGGTGCTATCTTTCAGAGCTTCAGCTTTCTCACAAAGAGCACGTTTCTTATCCAAGTTTGCATTCATGCCCTCTTTCAGGGCTTTAAAGAATTCACCTTTCTTGCGGAAGAATTCATCACACGCTTTACGGAAACGTTCGAATATCTTCACATTCATCTTTTGCGGTGCAAAACCGATGGTCTTCCACTTGTTTTGCAGGGCAATGATCTCCTGTGTTTTATTGTCCCACGCAGCAAAATTGGTCAATTCGTTGTAGTCTATTGCTTCAATGATTTCACAAATCACTGTTTTTTGGTCAAGATTATGCTGCTCTACTTCCTTCAATGATTCGAAGTGTTGTTGATGACGGCGATTTACGGCTGTGGAAGCAGCTTTAAATCGATTCCATACTTCGTCACGCAGTTCTTTTGCAACCGGACCCGTGTCACGGAATTCCTGATGTAGCTTTTGTAACTGGTGGAAAGCTGACACAACATCTGCTTCATCAGCCAGCTTTTCGGCAGCTTCACATAGATGTGTCTTTATTTCCAGATTTTTCTTGAAGTCATATTCGCGGAATTCATTATTCAGCTTCAACAGATCGTAGAACTTCTCCACATAGAGTTGATAACTCTTCCACAGTTCGTTGACTTTGGCTTGCGGAATAAGTTTCACTTCATTCCACTGTTGCTGTAACTTCTTGAATTCTGAGTAGGATTTGTTGGCATCGTCGGGTGACTCTACCAGTTCTTTCAGTTCCTCGATAATGGAAAGTTTGATTTGCAGGTTCAGCTCTTTTTGTTGTTCCTGTTCAGCTGACAATGCACCTCTCTTTTCTTTAATGACGGACATGATATTTTTGAATTCCTCTTCAACAGCATCCGTTGTCGGAATGAAATTCTCTGCTACTCCCCCGTTTTCGATAAACAGCTTCTTTGTCGCTTCTTGTTCGGCATTATGAAGCTTATAGAAAGCCTGTTTCAGACTATCTATCTCCTGTTTGCCGGCGTTTTCCACATCTGCGGAAATCTCTTTCAATTTAGCCAGGATTTCTTCCTTGCTTAGCTTTTGTGCGGCTTCTACCGGCTGCTCTTCCTGCTTTGCTTCTTCAGCCGGAGTTTCCGTCAGAGCCGGTTCTGAAACCTCAGCTGCTTTCTTTTCTTCTTCTAATTCCACCGCCTTTTCGGGGAGATTAGTGTCATGAGTGTCCATCATTGTACATACATTTTAAAAAACGGTTTTACCCGTTCGGGTTACATTAGGTCACAAATTAATGAAATAAAACAATTACTTCATACTTTTTTCCTTAGTTTTTTTTCATTTTTCTTGTTTTAGGATAGAAGTACGGTAATTCCCATATATAACATCATGCCTATAATATCATTGGTAATCGCAATAAACGGACCGGTAGCGATGGCTGGGTCTACCTTCAACTTTTCCAGTGTCATAGGTACCAGTGTGCCGAAGATAGATGCGAACATCACTACTGCAAACAGGCTGATAGAAACGGAATAGGTGACGGTGGCAGTTGCACCGAACCGGACAAAATTATATATATATACTAATAAGGAAATAATAGTAGCGTTGATAAGGGCCACTACGGATTCCTTGGTAATTTGCTTGAAAGTATCTTTTGCATCCAGCGAGTTGTTGGCAAGGCCCTGTACGATGATAGCCGAAGATTGTGTTCCCACGTTTCCGCCTGTACCACCGATCAGCGGGATGTAGAGTGCCATCTCGGGATGGGCTGCGAAAGTAGCATCGAAATTACCTAAAATCATGGAATTGCCGATACCCCCCAGCATACCGATAATAAGCCATGGCAAGCGGGCGCTGGTCTGGCGCATTACATTATCATCCGTTTCCACATCCTGGGAAAGACCGGATGCCAACTGGTAATCACGTTCCGATTGCTCACGAACTTCATCCATGACGTCGTCTACGGTGATTTGCCCCACAAGCCGTCCGATACTGTCGATAACAGGAACGGCTACCAAGTCATATTTCTCAATGGTCTGTACCACATCGTCCACAGATGTGTCTACGCGTACAGAAATGGGGTCTTTCCTCATCACGTGTTTAACCTTGGATACAGAAGGGGAGGTAATCATCTTTTTCAGTGGAAACACTCCTTGCAGGCGGTTTTCGTCGTCGATGACATAGACATAATAGATCTCATCCAACTGCTCAGCTTGCTGGCGCATCTCTTTCAGGCACTCCGGCATACTCCAGTTCTCGTTTACGACCACCATTTCAGTACCCATCAAACCACCGGCGGTGTCTTCGTCGTACTTCAACAGGTCTACGATGTCTCCTGCCTGTTCGATGTCTTCAATGTGAGAAAGAATTTCTTCCTGTTTCTCTTCATCCAGCTCACGCATCAGGTCTACGGCATCATCCGTATCCATGTAGTCCACAAAGCGTTTGGCAATGGTTTCCGATGGGAGTATTTCCAGGAATTCTTTACGGACATCTTCATCCATTTCCATCAACACGTCTGCCGCCGTTTCGTTATCCAGTAAGCGGTATACGAAACGTGCTTCCTCAGGACTCAGGTCATTGCACAGTTCGGCAATATCCGCAGGGTGCAGGTCTATAAGGAGTGCTTTGACGTTCTCAGCGTCCTTTTGTTCTATGAGGTTTTTGACATTGTCAATGTATTCTTCGTCCATCTCCATAATCTTTCTCCTCTTTTTAAAATGATAATTTAGCGGGCTAAGCCGTGATAATTTTAGGCGCGGATTACGCGGATTTCACGGATTAAAAGCTACGCGCTCATCCGCACAATCCGCGCCTAAAATCTTTAATTATCATTTTTTGGTTTCATCACTTGTTTCTCTAATCTCTTTCAAGGCCTGTTCAACCCGGTTGGTCAGACTGATAAATTCCTGTACTGATAGTTGTTCTGGTCGTTTGTTAAACAAAACGTCTTCCGTCAGCGGACAATCTTTGCCGAGTATCGGCTTTATCGAATTTCTCAGGGTTTTGCGGCGTTGATTAAAAGTCGTTTTCACTACTTGTTTGAACAGCTTCTCGTCACAACCCAACTCTTTCGTTTCGTTTCGCGTCATACGGATGACTGCGCTTTTCACTTTGGGTGGCGGATTGAATACATGCTCGTGTACGGTGAAAAGATATTCTACACGATACCATGCCTGTATCAATATGCTCAGGATGCCATACGTTTTACTGCCCGGTCCGGCGGCAATACGTTCGGCCACTTCTTTCTGTATCATACCGGTACAACAAGGTATCAGTTCTTTGTTATCCAACATCTTGAAGAATATCTGGCTGGATATATTATAAGGATAGTTTCCTGTCAGTACAAAAGGTTGCCCGTCGAACAGGCGTTGGAGATTCATTTTCAGGAAGTCATCTTCAATGATGTTGTCTTCCAGCGACGGATATTCTTCACGCAGATAGGCTACGGACTCATAATCCAATTCCACCACCTTCACCGGACGTTCTTTTCTCACCAGAAACTGGGTCAATACACCCATGCCCGGACCTACTTCCAGAATGGGGAGGCCGGGACATGCGTCTACCGTATCGGCTATATCCTGTGCCACTTTCAGATCTTTCAGAAAATGCTGGCCGAGAAACTTTTTAGGCTTTACTAATTTCATTTATCAACTAAATCGTTACTTTTGCACCGCAAACGGAGACCGTCCTTTTGGGAAAGTGCTGTATTTGCAGCCCACAAAGGTAATCCTTTTCGACGAAGAATAACGAATTCTGCATGAATAAACTATTAAAAAAGACACTGAAGATCCTTTTACCGGTCGCTTTGGGCGGTTTTATTCTTTATTGGGTGTATCGAGATTTTGATTTTGCACGCGCCAAGGAGGTACTTCTGCATGGAACGAACTGGGGATGGATGCTGTTTTCGTTGTTTTTTGGTGTGATGAGCCATGTTTTCCGTGGCTGGCGTTGGAAACAGACGCTTGCGCCGCTCGGAGCTTATCCAAAGACGAGCGATTGTGTGGATGCTATCTTTGTTTCCTATGCCGCTAATCTTGTTTTACCCCGTGTAGGCGAAGTTTCCCGTTGCGGTATGCTTGCCAAATATGACGATGTTTCTTTTGCCAAATCGCTTGGAACAGTGGTAACGGAACGCTTGATAGATACATTGACCATTCTTTTGATTACCGGGATTACTTTTCTGATGCAGATGCCCGTCTTCCTTCGTTTTTTTGAAGAGACAGGTACGAAAGTTCCTTCGCTGGTGCATCTGGTGACATCTCCCTGGTTTTATGTCGTTCTTTTTAGTATCATTGGTGTATTAGTATTACTCTATTTCCTTCTGCGTATGCTTTCTTTCTTCGAGAAAGTGAAAGGAGTGGTGCTGAATGTATGGGAAGGTGTGATGTCATTGAAGAGTGTGAAGAATATACCGCTTTTCCTCCTTTACACGGTGTTGATATGGGGATGTTACTTTTATCACTTTTATATCACTTTCTATTGCTTCGCTTTTACTGAACATCTCAGCTTTCTGGCGGGTCTGGTGATGTTTGTAGGCGGCACTTTTGCTGTGATTGTCCCTACTCCTAATGGGGCGGGACCGTGGCATTTCGCTGTCATTACAATGATGATGCTATACGGTGTCAATGCTACTGATGCGGGAGTTTTTGCCCTGATAGTACATGGTATACAGACATTGTTGGTTATTATATTGGGTATTTATGGCTGGTTACATTTGTCGTTGGTAAATCGTACGAAACAGAATTCATAAGCAGAAAAAAAAGAATGAAAACAAGATAAATAATCTTGTTTATTTGTTGTTCTATTCTTTTGTTGTAACTTTGTAATTAAAGAAATGGAGGCTCGGTATGGAACAGCAACAAAAATTTTATCCGGTAGGAATACAGACTTTCTCAGAAATCATAGGAAAGAATTATTTGTATATTGACAAGACTGAATACGTTTATCGCATGACGCATTCTGCTTCCAAATATATGTTTTTGAGTCGTCCGCGTCGTTTTGGCAAGTCGTTGCTGACCAGTACGCTTCATTGTTATTTTGAGGGGAGGAAAGAATTGTTCAAAGGACTTGCTATCGAAAAGCTGGAGGCGGAATGGAATATGCATCCGGTTCTTCACTTTGACATGAGTACAGCGAAGCACATGGATAAAGAACGGCTGGACAGTGAACTGGAAAGAAAACTTTTGGAATATGAAGAAATATATGGGCGAGGTAAAGGTGATGTTGAAGTTAACCAACGCCTGCAGGGGGTGATACAACGCGCTTTTCAGCAGACCGGCAAGCAAGTTGTTGTCTTGATTGACGAATATGATGCTCCGCTTCTTGATGTAATGCATGAGGATAAGAATCTGCCTATACTTCGCAATGTGATGCGTAACTTCTACAGCCCGCTGAAAGCCTGTGACCCTTATTTGCGCTATGTGTTTCTGACCGGAATCACGAAGTTTTCCCAACTGAGCATCTTCAGTGAACTGAATAATATCAAGAACATCAGTATGGACGAACCTTATGCTGCCATCTGCGGCATTACGGAAAAAGAAATAAAGGAGCAAATGAGCTATGATCTGGATTTGTTGGCGGAAAAAATGCAAATAACGCGTGATGAAGTGCTGGTAAAATTGAAAGAGAACTATGATGGTTATCATTTTACCTGGCCTTCACCAGATATTTACAATCCTTTTAGTCTGTTCAATGCTTTTAACGATGGCAAATTTAACTCCTATTGGTTTGGCAGCGGTACTCCTACTTATTTGATAGAGATGCTGAATAAATTTGGCGTTCTTCCATCTGAAATAGGCGGAATAGAGGCTGTTGCTGCGGAGTTTGATGCTCCCACGGAGCGTATGACCAGTATTACTCCCTTGCTCTATCAAAGCGGCTATATCACAATAAAAGGTTATGACAGTGTTTTCGACATATATACGCTTGATATTCCTAATAAGGAAGTTCGTATTGGATTGATGCGTAATCTGATTCCTTCATATATCACAAATGATACGTTGACTACCACTACTATGGTTGTAGACCTGGCACGTGCTTTATCTCGTGGCGACATGGATGCTGCTTTGCGTTTATTACAGAAATTTCTTTCTACGATTCCTTATTGTGATAATACTGATTATGAAGGGCATTTTCAACAGGTCTTTTTCATCATCTTTAACCTTTTGGGATATTATGTTGATGTAGAAGTACGTACTCCCCGTGGTCGTGTGGATATGGTGATGCGCAGTTGGACGACTCTCTATGTTGTTGAGTTGAAACTTGATAAGAGCGCTGATGCGGCTATGCAGCAGATTGACCTGAAAAACTATCCCGAACGTTTTGCGCTGTGCGGACTTCCGGTAGTGAAGGTGGGGATAAATTTCGACACGAAACGACATACGCTGGCTGATTGGAAGATAGAACCCGTTAAATAAATTGTGGGACTACAATACCTTGTCTACAAGAAGTTAAGAGTTTGTCGGCAAGAAGTTAACTCCTTGTCGGCAGGAAGTTAACTCCTTGTAATGCTCTGATAATCAGCACCTGTTTTAACCTCTGATTTTGCGTTTTTTTATCCTTGTGTGCGTGCCTTGTTCAGTGCTCCTATCAGATATTTCCCTTTGCTGTTCACTATACTCCACTTGGTTGCGTGTATTATTTTCCAGACTTCGTTTCCTAGCCGTCCATAGTCGGACAACTTCAATATTGCTTTCGTATCATTTGGATCGTTGATATGCAGCCCGTCCAATGCGAGCAAGAGACATTCCAGGTTGTGGGTATTCTTGTTGTAGGCATATCCCGGAAACTCAATGAAAGAATATTTCCTCCATACCCCGACATCCTCCCCCGGCGGGGGAGTTAGAGGGGGAAGTACTCTATTTTCGTTTGCTTTGTTTTGTTCTGTTTTGTTTTGTTCGGAATTGTCGGCATTTTCGGTGAAATTGTCTGCATCCTGCATGCAATTTTGAGGGTTTTGCATACCATCGGTCTCTTTATCGGCTTTGCCGTCTTTACCGCCCTTATCACTTTCTTCCGTCTTCACCAGCATGTAGGGCAGGGACTCTAAGTCCCTTTTTCTACGTTTGGTTGCTTCGAGCCATACTCTTTGGATCTCTACGGAAGTCAGTATTCCGTGTTCCTTATAGGTTTCTTTGTCGAAGAACCCCTTTTCCATCAGTGTCTCCACAATTCCCTGCATCTCTTCTTTCGCAATTTCCCTTCCCACTTTGTTGGTGAAGAGTGTACACTGTTCTTCATTCCATACCATGTAGTATCCGTTTTCCTTGTATATCTTGCACACTAATTTCATGACTGCCGTTTCCGCTTTCATTCCATACCTGGCTTCTATCAGTTCCATAGCCACTTCTTCGAAGAAGCTCACCTGAGTAGGAAAATAAGGTATGCTATTGTATATCATTGCCATAACTTCATTCTTTAATTGTTAATCATTAATCATTAATTGTCAACTGTTAATTGATCGGTCTCCATTCCAGAAAGTTTTCCAGCTGGAAGCTTCTCCACGCCTGTAGTTCTACATCCCAGTAGATGATGTGCCCTTCTATATGATGTATATCGTATTTCCGACGGAAACATTTTTCGTATGGAAGTAGTGTTGCTTTTACAAACTTGAAGGTTCCGTCCTGTTTGTAGTATGCCACAAGTGCATACCCATACTGCATGTGGCTGATGAGGCTTTCAATTCTGTCGGTCATCCATAGTGCTGCGTCTTCCGTGTAGGCTTTTTCGAGCATGATTCGTATTTTCCATTTCTTTCTGAGTGCTTCATAGATTGAAGCGGGTTTCTTTAGTTTTCTCATTGTGTTTAATTTTAAATTATTAATTCTTAGTTCTTTAGTTGGTGTTTATGTCGGGCATAAAAAAAGAGAAGACATCACTTTGGGGATAAAGCGACATCTTCTCGATTTGCGGGGCTTAATCTTTGCTAAAGTGGGGGCAAAGATATAGTAGATTGTATATAGGGTGTCAATATTTAATTGTTGTCCATTTATTTCTTATCTTTATTCTTGTTTTTACTCTTCTTATCCATCACTTTTTGTAGATGTTCACCTCTCCAGATTTCTCCCAATTCTATTTCTATTGTCTTGGCTGATAGTGGAGTATTGCTGTCGGAGAGAAAAAGTCCCCATTCAGCACCCTTGTCCGCCAATTCGTGAATGGATATGTTTTCTTTTTTACCGAAAAATCCTTTGTCTCTCCAATTGAGCAGTTCTATCATTCCTTCTTTTCGATATTTGGGAAGTATCCCTTTTACCACTCTACCTTTAGGGCGTCCGGGTTTTCTCTTAATCTCTGATACATTGCCTCTTAAAGGTGAATTTTCTGCCTGTTTCAGGCCTTTTTTTCAAGGCTTTTAGCCATCTCTTTTTGTTTCATAATTTCACTTATTTAACGTAATAATAAAATATATATTAAATGTTTGATTTGAAAAACGGGCAAAGGTAAGCGTTTCTTTTGTTTACAGGCAATAGGTGTGATAGAAAAAGTTTTTTTTTCAATAAGAAATGTGAGGGTAATTTATTGTATAATAGAGTAATACGTTGTATTTATAGGGGTGTCCAAAAAACGTTCGTTTAATGGGCACAAAGATAATGGGTATTTTTTGAATGTGCAAAATGTTTAATAAAAATATTTTTATACTAGGCTCTTTTTACTGCTATATCGCTGATTATCAGTCTAACTTTTTTGTCGATAAATATATTTAATATCCTTTCATTTTTGTCCTTTTTGAATTTCTTATTTTTCTCAAATCTTGACGCCCATTAAACGAACGATTAAAAAATACTTTTTTGAGTTTAATGTCATCGTTTCTATCTTATTAAGTTAAAAAACTATTTGTTTCGGTTTGAAAGAGAATATGTCTCGTTCAAACCGCGAAGCGCACCCGGAACTATACTGAAATCCTCAATAGTTTTCTTGCAAGTGATTGAAAATCAGAAATATTGGTTTGCCGCCCGTACTCGTGATAAGCAAGAGTTTGCTGTCCGAAAATCCCTAGATAAGTTTAAGGCAGAAGAGGGTCTGGATCTTGATTACTATCTTCCCACGCGAACTGTGGTATCTCAGCTGAAGTATCGCCGTAAGCGTACTGAGGTTCCTGTTATTCGAAATTTAATCTTTATCTACGCTACCAAGCAAACTGCCTGTGATCTTTCCAATGTTTATGGTGTTCGGCTTTATTATATGAAAGACCTTTTCACTCATTCCATGTTGGTGGTCCCTAATAAACAAATGGAAGACTTTATATTTATTATGGACTTGAATCCCGATGGAGTCAGTTTTGATAGCGAACCCTTTGCTGTAGGGAATAAAGTAAAGGTCATCAAAGGGGATTTTAGCGGCATTGAAGGTGAGATTGCCACACAAGCCAATAAAACCTATGTTGTTATTCGTATTAAGGGTGTCTTAGTCGCAAGTATTAAAGTCCCCAAGTCTTATCTGAAGCTAATCAACTAATTATATATTAATCTCCATGAATTCTTTACTTTCTTGTGCTTTTGAGCTTCAACATGTCGCTCATGAGCTGATGTATCTTGGTATGGACGGTGAACCTATCTATTCCGATACTTTTTGTCGGTTGAATAAGGAAGTTCTCGTTAAGTCCAATTCTCTTTTTTCCTCTAAGAGTTCCGATATCGAAGAAGAAGCCAATCTGTGTCTGGCACTTTTGATGGGTTACAATGCTACGATCTACGATTATGGAGATAAAGAGCAGAAGAAGCAATCTGTATTAGACCGCGCTTATAACATTCTGGAACAACTTCCAGCTTCCTTGCTTAAAGTTCGTTTGCTGACTTACTGTTATGGCGAAATTTATGAAGAGGGTTTGCTTCAAGAAGCTCATTCCATTATGGATCAGTGGGACAAAGGGACTTTAACTTCCGAACAAGCGGAAGTTATGGAAGAATTGAAGAATATTGAAGAGAATCAATATCCTTTTGAGATATTACAATGACAAAAATACTTATACCGTATGGAATCTATGGAACAAAATGATCATTTTATTCCTGATGGAATGAATGATTTTGAACGCAGTGTAAAACGCGTTGGCGATTGTTTGCTGGCTTTTATTGGTCTTATTATTTTTTCGCCTTTATTTTTGATTTGTTATCTCGCGGTAAAGCATGAAGATGGTGGTGCAGCCATATTCAAACAGGAACGTATTGGGCGTTTTGGTCGTCCCTTCTACATTTACAAATTCCGTAGTATGAAGTTGGATGCCGAAAAGTATGGTCCGGCACTTTATGCCGGTGGTAAAGATGAACGCTTAACAAAAATCGGTAAATTTCTTCGTGAACACCATTTAGATGAGCTTCCCCAACTTTGGAATGTCTTTCTTGGTGACATGTCTTTTATTGGTCCTCGTCCGGAACGGAAGTTCTATATAGATCAGATTATGGAGCATGATCCTCGTTATCGCTATTTATTTCAGATCCGTCCGGGAGTTACTTCGTATGCTACTTTGTATAATGGGTATACGGATACAATGGAGAAGATGTTACGTCGGTTGCGGTATGATTTGTTTTATTTGGAACGTCGCTCATGGTTTTTTGATTTCAAGATACTGTTTATGACGTTTATGAATATTGTGTTTGGAAAGAAGTTCTGAGAGTTTAGGATTTGTTAAAAAATATCAATAGTGACTCGTTCGCTAAAAAAATAGAACTGTTCGTGAGGTTATCTGGAGCTTTGTTGACAATATTGTTAGTTCTGGTATTACATTTTGGGTTGGCCTAATATTAGCTCGTTTACTAACTCCAGAAGAATATGGTATTATGGCAATGATTGTTATATTTGTTACAATATCCAGCTTGAACTCAGTCAGATGGAGTCTTGTAGGAATTATGGGATCCCTTTTATTTGTTATAGCAAATCGGCATGGTGAGAATATAGGTACTGTTTACAATGGATACTACATCTAATAATAAAAGAATTGCCAAAAATACATTGTTTTTGTATATTCGAATGTTACTACTTATGGCAGTGACATTATATACATCTCGAATTGTATTGAAAGCATTGGGTATTGAAGATTTTGGCATTTATAATGTCGTTGCTGGTGTAGTAGCTATGTTCAATCTTTTAGTGAATACATTGTCTAATGCAAGTTCTCGTTTTATTACTTATGCTTTAGGAAAAGAAAATGAGATAGAGTTAAAACAAGTTTTTTCCACAGTTTTTGCCATTCATCTTCTTTTTGCTGTGGCTTTATTTTTTTTGGGTGAAACAATCGGTTTATGGTTTGTATATAATAAGTTAATCATACCTAATGAGCGTCTGATTGCTGCATTGTGGGTATATCATTGTTCTATATTAACTGCAGTTGCTATTTTTGTGAGTGTGCCTTTTAATGCTTTGATTATTGCACATGAACGCATGGGGGCTTTTGCTTATTTTTCTATAGTAGAGGCTGTTTTAAAGTTATTGATAGCTATTGGTTTAATTTATGTGCCGTATGATAAATTAGTCGTTTATGCAATCTCTTATTTCTTTATACAAGTTTTTGTAAAGTTTATTTATGTTGGATATTGTTTGTTGCATTTTTCAGAAAGTAAATTTCGCTTTTCTTGGGATTCGAGGTTAGTAAAAAAAATATTTGTTTATGTAGGGTGGACATTGAATGGGAGTTTGGCAGTTATCGGATATACGCAAGGGATAAATATATTGTTGAATATGTTTTTTGGACCTATAGTAAATGCAGCACGAGGTATTGCAGTGCAAGTACAGGCTGCAATAAATACTTTTATTGAAAACTTTCAAACAGCTATCCGCCCGCAGATTATAAAAACTTATGCATCTTCTGAATTCCATTATATGCATACATTGGTTGTTGCATCGTCCAAATATGGTTTTTTTTTGACACTTGTACTTGTTTGTCCCATAATGCTATGCATTCAGCCTATATTGATGATGTGGTTAGGAACGGTACCTGCACATACGGATGATTTTATTCACGTCATATTAGGGGTTGCTTTGTTATGGCCATTGAGAGGGGCAATGATAGATGCTATTCACGCAACGGGTGATATTAAAAAATTTCAATTATATGAAGGTACTGTACTTTTGTTAATAGTACCTATTGCGTATCTCCTGTTAAAGTTTTGGCATGTAGAAGCGGAAGTCGTGTTTTGGGTCTATTTTTTGATAGAGTTTGTTACACAAATATTTCGTATATGGATTGTTTTACCCAAAATTAAAATGTCTTTCTCATTCTATTTTAAAGAGGTCTTTAGGCCTATAAGTTTATTATTTTTGCTTTCGTTTATACCTTTGTTTTTTATAAAAGTATCGGTGGAAGAAACATTTTGGTATGTGATATTATATCTGTTGTTATTTGGTGGTTATATACTTCTTTGTATTTTTTTTTGTGGTTTACGAAAATCGGAAAGAAACTTGATTTTCAAAGTTGTAAGTAAACAGTTTTCTGTGTTCAAGAAATTGTGAGTCTTCAAATTAGGTCTTATTAATAGTTATTTATATTGTATTGAATTTATGCAAAAATGGACTGTAAGAACATCTAGTATATATAAATGCTTTTTATGGTTATACTGTATAGTGTTGGGATGTAGAGATTTGTTTCAATCGATGGGACTGCCTGTCTTTATTTTCCTAGCATTACTGTTTTTTATTCCTTTTGCTTTGTTAGTATTGGAATTTGTACTTAATTTAAAGTTTTCTGTTGGTACTTTTTTGTTTTTAACTCTGATTGCCTTTTATCTATTTATATCTCCTGTTAATGTTAATGGATTTCAGTTCTTTTTACCATTGCTCTGTGCAGGTCTAGCTTTTAGATATGTAGATTACAAATATATATCAAAAGCCTTTTTAATAACTCAAATGGCGTGTTTGACTATTCGTTTTTATCTTATTAATATTGGACTGATTGTGGAAAAGAAATTTGGCGCTGCTTGGAAGGTAGAAGATGGCCGTTCCGTCTATGATTTAGGCTATGGCAATGCCAATTCAGCAGGTATGATTTTTTTTTTCTTGTGCTGTATGATTCATTGCTATTGGTATAATAGTAAAAAGTGGTTGTCTTTTGTATTAATATTATTTATATCATATTTTGCTTATTATTATACAGTAAGTAGGACTGCTTCTTTTTCTTGCTTGCTTCTTCTATTGACCTATTTTATTCCTAAAAAAGTATATGTGCTTGTTGCTAAGAAAAGAATACTATTACTGGTCCCATTGATAGTAGCCTTGCCTCTGTTGTTAGTGCCTTTTTCATCAAACCTTGTTTTCCTTGACAAGTTTTTGTCTAATAGGATTTACTATATGCTTTATATGTTAACTCTTTTTCAAGATTCGTTTTCGTTGATAACGGGTGTTTTTATAGAAGAAAATAATAATTTTCCGATTGATAATGTGTTTTCTTACTTATTAGTATATGGAGGGATAATGGCTGTTTTTATTTTTTATTTTTTCTATGTGTCTATTGTATGGAAATCACAAAAGATACCTTTTTATATCTTAGCCGTTTTGATGGTTATAATACTTTCTGGAATAGGAGAGTCTTCATGGGCTGTTTTTGGACGTTTGGGCTCTTCTTTCTTTTGGTTGATTTTACTAAATAAGACGATAATTTTAGCAAATAGATGTTGATTGCAATATAGAACTGTTTAAATACTAGTATAAGTGGATAATATTTTATTTTTTCATCCTCAAAACGATTTTTCAGGGAGTACTCGTGTATTGGCTAATGTGATAGAAACAGAATATATTGGACGAAAAATTTCTGTTATTACTCTCAATCGCTCTGAGGGTTTTTTATCAATGTTGTCTAATGTACAAATTATTCCCATTCGGCTTTTGCTGCTTAAAGGGCGGAAAATTCCAATTGTTACATCAGTAGCTTGGCGGATATACGCCTGTTGGTTATCTTGTTGGTATGGATGGAATTTTGATGTGTTTTATATCAATACTATATTGCCATATTATGCGGCTGTTGTGGGATGTCTATATCGTAAACAAGTGATTTTTCATATACATGAAAAATTTCTTGTTCGTTCATTAGGGATAAGGTGTGCAGAATATGTCTTTCGAAATGTGCCAGCAAAACATATTTTTGTTTCACAATATGTGAAACAAAAATACTCTCCATTACGGGGTTGTGAAGACATTGTGAAGTATAACAAATTATCTCCATCTTTTCTTTCTGAAATACAATTTGTTCCGATAGAGCAAAGGAAGAGAAATACAATACTGATGATGTCTTCTCTTTCAAAGGCAAAGGGATTGTTGACTTTTATTGAAGTAGCCCAAAGAATGCCTCATTTTTCTTTTTGTTTAGTGATTAGTGCCAATAAAGAGTCTATAGTAGATTTTTTTGATTGTGATATTCCTGCTAATGTAAAATTGGTTTCTGTACAGAGAAATGTACATCCTTTTCTTCGAACATCAGATTTAATTTTGAACCTTTCAATACCATCTTTGTGCATAGAAACATTTGGCATGACAATTTTGGAAGCAATGGCCTATGGTCTTCCAGCGATTGTTCCTAATGTGGGAGGTCCGGCAGAAGTTGTTATAGATGGTTATAATGGCTACTGTATTGATGTAACAAATGTTGCGTTGATAATTAAAACAATAGGTGATATGTTGGATGAATCGGAATATAGACGACTTGCGGAAAATGCTTTGATTCGTCTTGGAAACTTTGTTTGATTTTTATGTTTTAATACAAATTAAAATCAATGAATAATCGTGAAAAAATTCGTGCAATAGCCTTTTATTTACCTCAATTTCATCCAACAAAGGAAAATGATGAATGGTGGGGAAAAGGGTTTACTGAATGGACAAATGTGGCTAAAGCGCGTCCATTATTTAAAGGACATTATCAGCCTCATATACCAGCGGACTTAGGTTTTTATGATTTGCGTTTGTCTGAATCAAGAGAAGCGCAAGCAGAATTGGCAAAAAAATATGGTATTGAGGGGTTTTGTTATTGGCATTATTGGTTTGGTGGCGGTAAGCGTTTGCTGGAACGCCCTTTTACTGAGGTGTTGAGTAGCGGAAAGCCAAATTTTCCATTTTGTTTGGCTTGGGCTAATCATTCTTGGAAGAAAAAATTATGGGATCCAAATGCTACGTTTAAGGATAAACTATTAGTGGAGCAGACATATCCTGGAGATGAGGATATTAAAGCTCATTTTTATACAGTATTGCCAGCTTTTAAGGATAAACGCTATATTACGATAAACGAATGCCCTCTATTTTTGATTTATGCACCGTTGGATTATAAGGAGGTAAGTCATTTTATGGAAATGTGGCGTAAATTGGCTGTGCAAAATGGCTTGAAAGGTATTTATTTTGTAGGCCAAGGAAATATGGTACATCGTAAGGCTATCTTGGCTTTGGGTTTTAATGCGTTCAATGATGCATCTGTTTTTGGTATTCAAGAGAATAAAAATGGCCTATATTTGGTTGCTCGAAAAATTGTAGCTCGTTTGTTTAAATACCCCATTTCTTATCGTTATGCAGACGCAATGAAGTATTGGGTGCATTCAGAGGCTAAATTTGATGATACGATTCCTACTATTATTCCAAATTGGGATCATAGTCCTCGTTCTGGTGCTAAGGGGGTGATTCTTACAGGCGCTACTCCGCAACTCTTTCGAAAACATGTGGAGGAAATTATAAATCTGATAAAAGACAAAAAAGAAGAAGAACGTATTGTGTTCGTTAAATCATGGAACGAATGGGGAGAGGGAAACTATTTGGAACCGGATTTACAATATGGAGATGGACATTTAACTGCGTTTAGGAGTGTAATCGAGAGTCTAAAATACTAAAATGATAAAGGTTTTATTGCTTCGAAACGTCTCGCCAACTAACTATGGTGGGATAAAAAAACATTGCATAGAATTGTCTTCTCTATTCAAGGATGATATGGATATATCATTCTTACCTATCAAGGATTTACCTCAAAAGAAGATACCTATTATTGGAAAAACTTTTTTTGTTTTTTCAGCCTTGTATAAGTATTTAAAACAGACAGAATTCGACATTGTGCATATTCATGGGTTTGCTACATTAGATGTTGTACAAAGTTTCTTGATAGCTCATTGGTTGAAGAAAAAAATTGTATATAGTCCTCATTATCATCCGTTCAAGTATTTGCAACGTCCATTTTGGGGTAGATTATATTTTTATGGCTGTTTGCGTTTTCTACTTCGTTTTGCTTCTGCAATCGTAACTATTACTGATAATGATACTGCTTTTTTTAAAAAATATCATAAAAGAGTGTATAAGATTCCTCATCAGTTTGAATCTTCAAGAGAGGTATATCGTATGCCTGATACAAAACAGGGAAATATGATATTATTTGTAGGGAGGAATGATAATAATAAAGGAATTTTCTATTTGTACACTCTTGATTCTAAGTACGAGATACATCTTGTAACTAAAGGGGGTGTTAAAAGGAAGGATTTTATTGTGCATAATAACATATCAAGCGGAGAGTTAAGTGCTCTGTATGAAAGGGCGGCTTTAGTGGTAATTCCTTCTCGTTACGAGGCTTTTTCTTATGTCGCTTTAGAAGCTTTTGCTCATGGTACACCTGTTGTTATGTCTGATAGGGTGATGATTGCTGATTATTTGAAAGATTGTAAAGGCTATAATACTTTTAAGTTCGGTGATATAAAAGACTTTTTACAGGCTGTAGAGAAAACTATAGGGCAATCTGTAGATATGGATAAAATATTGCCACAATTTGAAAAGGTAAAGATAAAAGCATCTTATAAGAATGTATATGAGCGTGTAATTAATAAGTAAAGTTATGACCCTATTAAAAACGAATACTTTAGTTTCAATTGTTATTCCTGCATATAATGTAGGGCGATATATAGAAGAATGCATTCTGTCTGTTGTAAATCAAACTTATACTCATATTGAAATATTGGTAGTGAATGACGGTTCTTCTGATAATACTCCTGATGTAATAGATAAACTGGCGATTCAAGACAAACGGATAGTTCCTATCCATCAGCAGAATGCGGGTGTAAGTGCTTCGAGAAATATAGGAATTAAAGCTTCGAAAGGTGAATATTTGATATTTGTAGATGGTGATGACTATATAGCTCCTGACTTTGTGGAATATATGTTGAAACTTGTGAAAATGACAGGTGGAGAGTTATGTTTATCTCTGGATAGTTTTACAAGGACGAGAGAGAAACAAGTACGTCATGAAGTTGTTGAAGTTTTAGATCCAATAAAAGCGACAGCTTTATTATTATCTCCTCGAATAATAGTGGGAAGTTGGAATAAAATATATAAAAAGAGTATACTCTTGGATAATAACTTAGAGTTCTCAACAACTCTTTTTTATGGAGAAGGTCTTTTTTTCTATACAACATTTTCTCAACTATGCACTAAAGTTGGAGTTGGAAACAGAAAGGTCTATTATTATAGGCGTAATAATTATGACTCTGCTACTACAAAATTTAATATTAGAAGCCTTATTAATGGTGATCTGGCGATTGAAGAGATTCGTAAGAACTTAAGGATAAATTCTACTATTATCGATAGAATGTTAGAGCTACATAAATGTTTGTTTAGTATGGGAGCTGTAGTTAGAATCAAAGCCAATTGTAAAGAAAAGGAATACTCCCAAGAGTATAAGAGGTTTAAAACTTATTTGCACGAGCATGCACCAAAATTTATTTTTAGCCATGATGTTTCTCTTTATCATAGAGGGCTTTTGCTTGGAACCTATTTTTGTCCTATTTTAATGGCTTGGTTGGATTTACTAAGGCGTAAACGTATTGCATCAGTTAGTGTAGAATAATTTAAGAAATCACTATACTTCAAATGACTGCAAATAGTCCAGAAAAAATATTTCTGTGGAGTGAAGAAATTAATTAAATAAGTACTATATAAAATTAGAAATAGATGAAGGTGGGAATTCTATCCATGCAGAAAGTGATGAATTATGGTTCTTTTCTACAGAGCTTCGCTTTGAAAAAAACAATAGAAGAATTTGGGCATCAGTGTGAATTTATAGATATTGAGCAGGGAAGAATCTTTCCTGAATTAAAGCGAACATTGCTATTCTTAACAAGGAAGGTATTAGAACGCTATTGCAAGTGGGATGTGTTGAGGCGTATTCGTTATACTTATATTTTTCAACAACGCTTTTTGCATGAGTTTTTTGAGATGCTTGGCACAAATATTCATACGATTAATTTTTTTGATGTAGTGGTAATCGGAAGTGATGAGGTGTTTAACTTTGCGCAACGTGTGCCTTGGGGCTATACTTTACAATTATTTGGTAAGGTATCTAATGCAAATAAGGTTATTTCATATGCAGGTTCTTTTGGGCATACTACCATATGGGATATTGAACATTATGGAGTTAAGGAAGAGATAAGTGGTGCTTTGAATTCGATGCGGGCAATCTCTGTACGTGATGCTAATTCTTGTGAGATTGTGGAAAAATTAACCAGAAATGAGCCTCAAATTCATGTTGATCCGGTTTTGATGTTTGATTATTTGCCCTACGTGAAGCCAATCGATAAAAAAGATTATATTATAATATATACTTATCCAAACCGCATAAGAAATAAAAAAGAGATAGATGCGATTAAACGTTTTGCACATAAATATAATAAAAAACTCATATCTATTGGATTCTATTTCTCATGGTGTGATGAAACTATAATTCCTGAACCATTTGAAGTATTAGGGTATATAAAAGAAGCTGATTATGTGGTAACAGATACCTTTCATGGTTCTGTAATGTCTTTGAAATTTAATAAACAATTTGCAGTATTGGTACGTTCTACCAACAAACAGAAAATGATTTCATTATTATCGCAATTTCATTTGACTGATAGAATTGTAGATTGTTCTGATAGTTTGGAGAATAAACTCCTGCTTCATAGTGACTATGAATTTGTAAATAGTGAACTGCAAAAAGAGAGATTGCGCTCTTTAGAATTTCTCAGGCTGAATCTTCAATAATTAGTAAATATATATATGTCACTTCAGTTTTCAGTATTACTTTCTTTATATTATAAAGAAAGTCCAACCGCTTTGTACCAAAGTTTAGTGAGCATATTTAAACAAACATTACTTCCTGATGAGATTGTTTTAGTGAAGGATGGGCCTTTAACTAATGAACTTGAAAATGTGTTGGAGGAATTTTTATGCAAGTTTTCGATTTTAAAGATTGTTTCTTTATCTCAAAATCAAGGACTTGGCAGAGCATTGAATGAAGGATTAAAATATTGTACCTATGATTTGATTGCTCGTATGGATACTGATGATGTGGCAAAACCTGATAGATTTGAAAAACAGTTAATCGTATTTGAAAGGAATTCAAATATTGATGTGTGTAGTGCATGGATTGATGAATTTGAGAGTGATATTTCTAATATTATATCTACTCGAAAAGTACCAGAACGACACTGGGAAATATTTCATTTTGCTCAAAGTAGGTGTCCTGTTAATCATCCAGTAGTTATGTTTAAGAAATCCGCAATAGTGGCAGTTGGTGGTTATAAGCATTTTCCATTATTTGAGGATTATTATTTATGGGTACGATTATTGATGAATGGGGCAAACTTTTATAATATTCAAGAGAGTTTACTTTTTTTTCGTGCTTCTACGGGTATGTTCAAACGGCGTGGTGGCTGGAGATATGCGCTGGATGAAGTGCGATTTCAACGGTGTATACTAAAAATGGGATTCATATCGCAATTACGCTTTGCTATAAATGTTTTGACTCGCTTTCCTATAAGAATTGCACCTAATAGCTTACGAGGTTTTATATACAAAAAATCATTGAGGTAATAATATAGTATCCTGTATTTTTTTTACGCTTATTAATTGTAATTTAGACGATAAGGTGATTACATATGAAATTTAAGATATTTGTTTTTTCTTATGAATAAAATAAAATCTAATATAGATGAAGTTGTGATTATTGAGCCACAAATACATAGTGATTCTCGTGGCTATTTTTTTGAATCCTTCAATCAAAAAGAATTTGAAGAGAAAGTCTGTAAAACTACGTTTGTGCAAGATAATGAGAGTAAATCTTCTTTCGGTGTACTACGTGGTTTGCATTTCCAGAAGCCACCATTTGCTCAAAGTAAATTAGTGCGTGTTGTGAAAGGGGCTGTATTGGATGTAGCAGTAGATATCAGAACCGGTTCTCCAACTTTCGGTCAGCATGTTTCCATAGAACTTACAGAGGATAATCACCGTCAATTTTTCATTCCTCGTGGTTTTGCTCATGGCTTTAGCGTTTTGAGTGAAGAAGTTATTTTTCAGTATAAATGTGATAATCTTTATGCTCCTCAATATGAAGGTGCTATTGCTTGGGATGATCCGGATTTAGGCATTGACTGGCATATTCCTAAAGATAAAATGCTACTAAGTGAAAAAGACAAAATACACCCTAGGTTAAAAGAGGCGGAATGGTTATTTGATTATTCAGATATGCTTTATTGTGTTCCTGAATAATTGATGATCATGAGAATATAGAAATGCGAATATAATTTATTAGGGAATAATAATGGATATAAATTATAAGCTTATTGATACCCAGCGAATCATTGATTATATTATTTCTTTTCCTAAAGGTGTTTCCGTAGAGGAGATCATTCAAAATTCCGGTGCTGAAAAGTTACGGGTATATCCCGCTCTTTTTGAATTGGAACAGAGTGGATTCTTGGAAGTACTGGAGAGGGAAGAGCTTGGAGCACCATTAATCGTACGTAAGAGAATACATTAAAAGAAACGACAGGTAACAGCGGTTATTTTGTTTTAGGCAGCAGCCGGGATTACTCCGTAATAAGGAGTGGTTCCGGTTGTTTTATTTAGTTGTGACATAAAATAAATATAAAACGGATGCTTACAATTAAAGGAAGCATAGAATACATTAGTAGCTGTATGTATTTGTTGCCGATGGCTATCGGTACTTTTAATAATATGGCAATAAATCTTGCTCGTTCCATTTTTTTTTTCGTCCTTTGCTAAAAATGTAGATGTAAGCCAAATGGAGAAAGTTTGTATAAAAGGGTATAAATCCTTTCAAGACATAACACTTGAATTGGGGCAAATTAATATACTTATTGGTTCTAATGGTTCCGGTAAGAGTAATTTCTTGTCGTTTTTTGAGTTCTTGAATAAAATATACGAACAGAAGATGACTGAATATGTAGCGTTGAACGGTGGGGTGGACAAGTTCTTTCATAAAGGGAGCAAAGTAACAGATGTTATTCAGGCAGAAGTGTTTTGGAAAACTAACCGTTATCAAATTCAGTTGAAAGAAGGAGACGGCAGATTTGTGGTGGCTCATGAAAAATTGGGCTATGCCGCTGGAAGTATGGTATATTATAATGATATAGCCAACTATACCAATGAAGCAGGCATCAAACAATACAAAGGGCTGAAGCGTGGAGACTATATCAATAACTATCTGACAGAAATAAAGAAATATCATTTCCATGATACTGGCAAAACCTCTCCGTTTACAAAAGAAAGCCACATACAGAATGATCGTTATTATCTGTATGAAAAAGGAGATAATTTGGCAGCTTTCCTTTATGCCATTCACGAGGAAACTCCAATTGTGTACAATCGTATCGTGAAAGTGATTCAAAGTATCGCTCCTTATTTTTCCGATTTTTATTTTCATCCGACAGCCGCCAATACGTTGCGTCTGCAATGGAGAGATAAGTATAGTTCAATGGTGTATGGACCCACTGACTTTTCGGATGGTACCATTCGCTTTATAGCTCTGGCAACATTGTTTTTGCAACCTACTCCTCCCAAAGTTATCATTATAGATGAACCCGAGTTGGGATTGCATCCCGTAGCGATACAAAAATTGGCAGGTATGATGCATGTCGCAGCTTCAAAAGGTACACAAATTATTGTGGCTACACAAAGCACCGACCTGCTCTGTCATTTTGAACCTGAAGAAGTGATTACAGTTAATCAGGTTGAAGGAGCTACTCAGATGGTTCGTCTCAATAGTGAAGACCTGAATCATTGGCTGGAAGATTATACTTTGGGCGATTTATGGAAGCAGAATATCGTGAAAGGAGGACAACCTGAATGAACAGACTTATTATAGTGTGTGAAGGTGAGACGGAGCAAGAATTTTGCAAGGATGTGCTGGCATCTTATTTTCGAGAAAAGAATATCTATTTAGAATATCCCACAAATAGAGAATGTCTATGATAAAATGAAGTGCTTGTTCTGTCGGATGAAGAATGATATGCCGGAAGAGTTAAGAGACCGTTTTATACCTTATATTCAGTTGCACGAGTTTGAAGGACTGCTTTTTAGTGATATTTCTGTATTTAAGAATAATTATACTTCCAATGAACTGCAATTTGGTGAGTTGGAAGAGGCAGTAAAATCGGCTGATACGCCCGAAGAAATAAATAATGGTCCGGCTACTGCTCCCTCTGTACGTTTGATGAAGGCGATTGCGGGTTACAACAAAGTGGTATATGGGGCTTGCCTTGCTTCGGAGATTGGCTTAGCTTCTATTCGTAGCAAATGTAAGCTGTTTGATGAATGGATTACTCTGTGCTTGTTGTAGATAAATACCTTACCCATAGTACTTTATGATAAACTCTGAAATAACCGTCCTGGTTATCCAGCTTTCTTTGGCTATTCCTGAATATATCCTCACCTTTGCATCGTTGGCCAACACAAGAATACGTAAAACGAAGTTGAACTAAAATGTAAAAGGAGGAAGATTATGCCTTTATTGTATTATGCGAGACAATCGCAGTTGAAAACGAAAGATGGGGTTAAGCAGTGGCACCTAACATTGAAGAAAGTAGGAAGAGCTGTAAGTTTACAACAGTTGGGAGAGATGGTAGCTGAGAAGTGCTCGGCAACGCCGGGTGATGTACACAACGTAATCAGGAACTTGATGTCGGTGATGCGGATGCAGCTGCTGAATAGCCGTACGGTTCGTTTGGATGGTTTGGGGACATTTACGGTGATCGCGCGGACACGGGGCAAGGGGGTGGATAAAGAGAAGGATGTGAATCCGAATCAGGTAACATCCTTGCACTTCATGTTTACTCCTGAATATACGCGTCCGGCGGCATTGGGAACCACGCGTGCATTGTGGCAAGGTGTGGAATTTGAAAAGTGGACGGGTGGAACTGCTACTGATGGAAATGAAGGTTCCGATGATGGTAACGGAGGAAATGCCGGTGGTGACGGAGGCCTCGATGAGAATCCACTTGGGTAAGTGGAGAATTGAAAGTTGGGGCTGCGCAGTCCATTTATTATTAAAGCACAAAGTAATTAACATGAAAAAAGTGGTTTGGAATAAGATTCTGAAAATTGTAATAGCAGTGGCTTCGGCTATATTAGGAGCTTTGGGAGCTAATGCGATGAATATGCGATAAAAATATCGTGATTATAAAAATGAACGGTGGGAATATGGTTTGATGGACTATATCTCACCGTTTTTTTCTATATCGGGGTACTATATACACTTGCTATTTCGTCAAAATTAACACTAAAACGTAAAAAAGCAGCTTGAATTATAGTCTCTTTTTTGATTTAAAATATTGATAGGTAGTTTGTTGTGCAAATTGTAAATCAAAATACTGAATTCGAAATGTATATTGCCTTTTTTCTCCCTATTTTTGAAGAGCAGATAATTGCTATTATTAATTAATACCTTATTTGTTATGTTATTATGGAAACTCAAAAAGAAAGCATTATGGCAGATGTCAAGAAATTAGCACCATTCATCCAGAGGTGGGAGGGTGGCTTCGTAGACGATCCCGATGACTTGGGAGGAGCAACCAACATGGGTGTTACTATAGCAACCTACAAGGTATATCGCAAACGGAAAGGACTTTCCGAACCTACAGTAGACGATTTGAAACATCTATCGAATAATGAGTGGATCGATATCTTGAAGAGCTTGTATTGGGATAAGTGGAAAGCCGATCAGATAAAAAGCCAATCTGTTGCCAATATTTTGGTAGACTGGGTATGGGCTTCAGGAAACTATGGTATCAAGATACCACAAAAACTGCTTGGAGTTACAGCCGACGGTATTGTGGGAAAAAATACCCTTGCCGCTGTCAATAACTATCCTTCACAGCACGAACTTTTTGACAAGATAAGACAGGAACGCTTGGATTACATTGACCGTATCTGCAAGAGCCGCCCGACGAACGAGAAATACAGACGTGGTTGGTGCAACCGTATCAATAACCTCTATTTCGAAGAATAATGATAAGGCGAATTCTTACATATTATGCAGCCTCTCTGGATGAGTACTTGCACCACAAGTTCCCGCAGCCCGAAGGTATGGCAGAGGTGGGAATCATTGGTAGTGGTGCGAGCGAAAAGCCTTGCAAACTGATTGTTTCACTTGTCAATATTGAGCGTGAAACGGCAGGAGGCATCTCGGCAGGCATCAGTCGTAACAGTTCGGACTATATGCGGACGTTTGCGCCGTTATTGCTGAACCTCGACTTGATGCTTGCTGCTGTATATGACGAGAAACGATACGCCGAGTCGCTTTCCGTATTGTACGAATCGTTACTTTTTATTCAGTCGCATCCCTATTTTGAACTGGATGGGCAGAAATATACGGTAGAGATCGTCACACTTTCGGTACAGGACATTAATAATATCTGGACCACGCTGGGCGGACAATATTATCCGTCGGTGATGTGCAAGCTGCGCAGGCTTGCGGTGGATGCGGAGGAAGCCGTCAGCAGTGGTGGTATTGCCCGTGAACCATCGGTCAGCGTAACAAAATAGAAAGGAGAAAAAACAAATGAGCCAATATATAGCCATAGCTGCCATACGTATCGAACACAATTATTACAATCCGCCCGAAAACAGCTTTGTGGGATTAGAGCCGACACCCGAAACCAAAAAGTTGATGAGACAGCGGGGAGTGATGTTGAGACAAAGTCGTGGAAATGAGTGGCAATGGATCATGGCCGATGATGCATCGGGATTTGCAGATAAGGATGTACTGGAATTATCTATGATTGTGAAGGACCCTTGTTTTCTGCAACAGATAGAGAGTGACGGATATGATCCCGACAGTTTTTACAAATTCAATGCGGAAAACGGATTGGTGGAAGTGAATGCCGATTTTGTATGGAGAAAGGATACGAACGGGCAGAAGTTGAAAAATGAGTTTTGCCGGATTGTTTTGAAACCGGTAGAAATGGCATCGGAGAGGTTGCGAATGCTCTATATGAAAGTAGAGCAATTGGGAAAAGAAGAGATACGGGAAGAAAACAGTGTACAATTCGCAGCCATAAAACAAGAAATAAGGCAGTTGCAGGAAATCTGTTGTCCGAAATTTACTATCCGATTTTGTTCCTGTGCGTATTATTGGGAGTATCTGTGTGTATTTAAGGATGAAAATGATATGCGGGGAAAAGATCTCAGACTGCGAACTCGCGAAAATGTAGTGGCTTTTGGGGCACCGGAAAAGTATGAGAAAACAAGCTTGGGAACCAATGTCTGGAGACTTGTTTCTACAGGACGGATCAAAGCGAAGGAGCGGTATGACATGCCGATGCAACTTTATATTGGCAGGATGTTGGAAAGCCGGTTCATTTCACCGCCGCAAATAGGGAAATTCCAGTCGGATTCTCCGCATACCCTAAGAGAAGTATGCTATATTAAAGAACAATAATTATAAATTTTAAAACTGATAATTATGGGAAGCATGAAAACTCCCGGCGTTTATATCATAGAGAAGAACGCCTTTCCGAACTCAGTGGTGGAAGCGCCAACCGCTATTCCGGCTTTTATCGGCTATACCAAGCAGGCCGTGAACGGGAATAATGACCTGAAGAATGTGCCGTGGAAAATTTCATCGATGACGGAGTATATACAGTATTTCGGTGGGGGGCCTGACTTGAAGTTCGAGGTAGATATAAAGGATGGCTCACTCTGTATTGAAGGAAAAAACTGTTATACATTATACTACAACATGCTGCTGTTTTTTGCTAATGGTGGTAGTACCTGCTACATTGTTTCAGTTGGCAGTTATGAGGATGCTTTGAACAAAAATGCTATGCTCACTGGATTGGAAAAGCTGACCCTTGAGCAGGAAATTACGTTGGTGGTCATACCTGAAGCTGTAAATCTGAATAGTAATGAAGAGTTTAGGGATATACAGCAACAGATGCTTTCTCATTGTGGTGACAGAATGAAAAACCGTTTCGCGCTGCTTGATATTTATCCGAAGGCAGATGAAAATACAAACATAGAAGACCAAGTAACTATCTTTTGTACTAATATCGGTTCCAATTTTTTGTCTTATGGTGCAGCCTATTTCCCTTGGTTGAATACTTCGGTAGTGGGAGATCGGGACTTGACGGGCGATGTGTTTGTATGGACTAATAATGTATACACTTGCAGGACACAGATAAATGATGATTTTGCCAAGATAGTGGAATCTCTTTTTAAAGAGACAGAGGAGCTTGAAATAGAAAGTAGTGTAGTAAAGAATAATCATACTTTCAAACTTGAAGAAGTTGCTGTGGGTGATATCTATGCTGACAAGGACACGAAAAAAACAAAAGCGATAGGCCGGATAGAAAGTATAAAAGACATTAAGGATGCTGAGGGTGAAGAGGTTATAGGAAAAAGTGTGAAGGTAATATGGATATTTCCAAATAATGTAGATAAACAGGCCTTCCATCAAGCGTTGTACAACGGTTCATCCGTTTATAAGCAGGCTATAAAAGGTGTGCTGAAAAAATTGAACCTGCTTCCCCCGTCTGCAGCTATGGCAGGAATTTACACTATGGTAGATAATAGTCGCGGTGTATGGAAAGCCCCTGCCAACGTAACGTTGAGCTATGTGGACAGTCTGGTAGAAGACATCGACGACGATCAGCAGGCTGATTTGAATGCCCCTGCTCATGGAAAGGCCGTCAATGTGATACGCCTGTTTCGTGGCGAGGGTATAAAGGTGTGGGGAGCACGTACACTGGATGGAAATTCCTTGGATTGGAGGTATGTGAATGTACGCCGCACCCTGCTATTCCTGGAAGAATCGATAAAGAATGCTGCCCGCGCTTATGTATTTGAGCCGAATGTTGCCGGTACATGGATTAACATGAAGTGCATGATTGAGAATTTCCTGCGTAGTGTGTGGAAACGCGGCGGACTGGCGGGCGCGACTCCTGAAGATGCCTTTGAGGTGCATATAGGCTTGGGCGATACCATGACTGCTGAAGATATATTGGACGGTATCATGCGTATTACAGTTCTCGTGGCTGTTACCCATCCTGCCGAATTCATTGAGATTACATTCCAGCAGCAGGCACAAAAGAGTTGATAACCGATTGTTGAACTTAAATTATAAGAGTCATGGGAGAATATAAGACCCCCGGTGTTTACATCAAAGAGAAGAATGCCTTCGGTAATTCCATAGTGGAAGTTGAAACCGCTATTCCGGTCTTTATCGGCCTTACCGGGGCAGCTCAGGATGGAACCTCGTCTCTGCTGAACAAGCCGGTGCGGATTTCATCAATGACGGAGTACAACACGTATTTCGGAGGTGCACCCACACCTCAGTTCATACTTTCTTCTGAAGAGATTAAGGATGATGATGAGGATAAATATTTGTTTTGTTTTCCTAATAATGAAAAGAAAATGGCTTTGAAATGCAAAGCGCCGGAACATATTTATACCTTGTATTATCACATGGTGCTGTTTTTCGCCAATGGCGGCGGAACGTGCTATGTAGTTTCATTGGGTGGATATAACGCTGATTTTTATGAGTCGTATTCGGCTAATAAGGACACTGTGTTTGCCAATATCAAAAAAGAACAGGACATCACAATGGTGGTAGTGCCGGAAGCGGTAAACTCAGCCAACTGTATGAATGTCTATACTGATTTGTTAAAGGAATTGGCCGATAAGCAAAAATATTTTGCTTTGCTGGATGTGCCAATGGGAGCGGGTGCTAAGACAGAGGAAATTTCAGACTCGTTTGGAGCAGGCATAGGTACTACAAACCTGCAATATGCGGCAGCTTATTATCCTTGGCTCGAAACTTCGGTATTATCGGACACTGACATTGATGGAAGGGTGCTGGTCTGGACCTATAATGTAGATACCACTTCAATGACCTTTAGTGGCGATTCGAAGGTGGATGAGTATATCAAAAAGTGCTTTACTATGATAAGCACAGAGAAGGATGCTACCGGTAAGGTATTGAAAGCGGGCGATATTCAACAAGTTAAGACAGATCTTCATAATGCCCTGTTGCAGAATTGGCCGCAATACAAATTGCTGGCGAAGAAAGTGAAAGACTATTTGAACCTGTTGCCTCCCTCGGCTGTAATGGCCGGTGTCTATACGATGATAGATAATACACGCGGTGTGTGGAAAGCTCCCGCCAATGTATCCGTTAGCTACGTGAACAAGCCCGCTGTCCCTGTTACAGACAAAGACCAGGAAGTATTGAATATGCCAATGAGCGGAAAGGCTATCAATGCCATCCGCACTTTCCCCGGCGAAGGTATCAAGGTATGGGGTGCCCGTACATTGGACGGCAATTCGCAAGACTGGCGTTACATCAACGTTCGCCGCACGATGATTTTTCTGGAACAATCGGTTAAGAATGCCGCTCGTGCCTATGTATTCGAACCGAACGATGCCAATACATGGATCAACATGAAGTGCATGATTGAGAATTTCCTGCGCAGTGTGTGGAAACGTGGTGGACTTGCGGGTTCAACACCTGAAGAAGCTTACGAAGTGCATGTCGGTCTGGGTGATACCATGACAAATGATGATATACTGGAAGGAACTATGCGCATCACGGTATTGGTAGCTGTTACTCGTCCGGCAGAGTTTATCGAAATCACTTTCCAACAGCAGGCGCAGAAGAGCTGAGAATAATTAAAAATTAACAATTAAAAATTAGAATATTATGGCAGATAATGGATCAGCACAGAGTCAGGACACTAAGATGTGGCCGTTACCGAGTTTTCATTTCAAAGTGACATTGGGAAGTGTGGGTGAAATATCTTTCAGTGAAGTGTCGGGGCTTGAAACCGAATTCGAGGAAATCACCTATCGCGCCGGTGACAGCAATGATTTCACAAAATTGAAGATGCCCGGGCTGAAGAAAGTGAGTGACATCACTTTGAAAAAAGGTATATTCGTTTCTGATTCCCAACTATGGAAATGGATTGGTAATGTGAACATGAATATCATCCAACGCGAAAACGTAACTATCAGTTTGCTGGATGAGTCACATTCAGCCGTAAAAACCTGGTCGTTGACAAATGCCTGGCCGAAGAAGATTACGGTGGAAGGCTTCAAGGCCGATGGTAACTCAGTAGCTATGGAAACATTGATTCTGGCACACGAAGGAATACAGATTAGTGAATGATTTTTATAGATTATGATTGAGAACCTTGCATGGAAATTTCTGCCACCCTATGAGTTTTACTTTCGGGTGTGTTTTATGGAGAGACTTGTCTCACTGTTTTACGCCTCGTTTACGGAAGTCAGCGGTTTAGGGTGGAACTATGAAAAACGGACACAGACGGGATCAGAGAATACTGCCCAAGAATTGCCTAAAGCAATCAAATATGGCAAAATAACTTTGAAATCACCGCTTGTGCCTTTGGCTGCACCGTTTGAAATCTGGGTGAATGACTGTTGTAACAGTTTGAACATGAAAAATGCCAAAGATCAGATTATTGCCCTGGATATGGTCATTACACTACAAAGTCAGGCCAATGTTCCGGTTGCAGCTTGGCTGTGTTCGCACTGTTATCCGATAGGATGTTCACTCAGTGGATTGGATGCCGCAAGAAGTGGACTTGCAATGGAAACTGTCACTCTGAATTGTAATCGGTTAGAACGTAAACTGTAGAAATTATGCCTGTTGTTATAAAAGAAATGCATATCAGGACGGTTGTAGAAAAACGAATCGTCACGGAGGTGGAAGTTTCGGAAGAGCTTATCCGAAAGATTGAAAATCGCGTAAGGGACAGGTTGGATGCAGAAGATAGCATCCGACCCGGTTCCCGGCAGTGGCAGAGAAAGAAAAATGAGCGTTAGTAATGCATAAAGAAAAAGTGAAATGGGACAGATGACCATCACAGCCTATACGGACGAGAATTTCAGTAGCGAATATAAATCTGCGCTGGAACTTCCCATCAATCCCGATAAGGTGAAGTTCACGAAAGGGATCCAATATGCGGAGGACAAGCAGTTAGGGAGCTTGAACGGGTCGAACGTATATGCACGTTACCGTCCGGAGACCCTTTACTTTGAGTGCCTGCTCGATATGACCAATGCCTTGGATGATGATTGTGAGAAGAAACCCGTCCACGATGTGGTGAACGATCTGGAACAACGCCTTTATTGCTATAATAGTGAAGGGCATCGTCCATCGTTCGTCAAGGTGCAGTACGGTGACATTCTTTTTTTCGGGCAACTCAAGGCGCTCGAAACGGAATATACTTTGTTCGACTTGGATGGTATACCTCTCCGCGCTGAATTGAAAGTGACACTGACGGGCTATTGCAGTCAGAAGGAAGAAAATAAAAGATTCCCGAAACGTTCGCCCGATGTGTCTCGGATGGTCACGCTGAAGGAAGGGCAAACACTGGCAGCCCTATGTAATGAAGTTTATGGTGACCCGCTCCTTGTGGGCGAAGTTGCCCGATTTAATAACCTGAACGGTTACAGGAACGTACCTAGCGGTACCAAGATCCTGTTGCCGATGTTAAAAAAATAATTAAAATTATGGCTGAATCGCCTTCTGTACACAAAGACCGCGTACTAGCTTGTTCCGTTTATTGTAACGGGAGCAAACTGAAAGATGAGTACGCTTTGGTTTCCGCTATGGTGCATCAGGAACTGAACCGCATTGGCAAAGCAACATTGAAGTTTAATGCCGGAAATATGGACAAGCAGACTTTTGACGAGAGTGATGCCGACCTTTTCAAGCCGGGCAATACTATCCGTCTGGATGCAGGCGATATTGACAAGGAAGATACGCTATTCGATGGTGTGATTATTGGGTTACGCATCATTACCGATAGGGATTTTCGTTCCTATATGTTGGTGGAGTGTCGTGATTATGCCTATTCCGCGACGCAAGGACGTAAGAATCGTATTTTTGAGAAGAAGAAGGACTGTGACATCATTAAGGAAGTATTGTCGGCTTACGGTAGTGTGGAAGTAGACTCCACACCCTATCAGCACCCCACGCTGGTACAGTATTATTGTTCCGATTGGGACTTTGCCCTTTCGCGTGCCGATGCCAACGGTCTGTTCATCTTTACTGACGGTAGTAAGATTAAGGTGAAGAAGCCCGATGTGAGTGCGTCGCCTGTACTGACTGTAACTTATGGTGTCGACTTGACTGCTTTTGACCTTGAACTGTCCGCTGATGACCAGTTTACGCAATATGAAGCGATGTCTTGGGATCCCGCTACACAGAAAGCTGTGAAAGTGTCCGCTAGTTCCCCCTCGCTCAATAAGCAAGGGGACTTGCAGCCAAAGAACATTGCCACAGGCGATAGCTTTTTGTTGCAAACTGATGCTCCTACAGACGAGAAAGCGTTGAAGCAATGGGCGGATGGCATGGCATTGAAAGCTGGATTGGCACGTTATCAAGGATCATGCAGCTTTTACGGTTCCGCCAAGGTGGTGCCCGGCTGCATCATCGAACTGAAAGGCTTGGGCAAACGATTCAACGGCAATCTGTTTGTCGGCTCAGTGACGCATACTATCGAGAACAACGAATGGATGACCGAAGCGGGTGCAGGCGTTTCATCCCTGAACATTACTGATGAAACGGATGTGGTATCGCCTTCCGCTTCCGGTTTTCTGCCCGGTTTGCAGGGACTTCATGCGGCAGTGGTAAGGAAACTGGACGGCGATCCGCTGAAAGAATACCGTATTCAGATAGAATTGCCATGGATGGATGGAAAGAATAAGTTGCTTTGGGCAAGGCTCTCCACTATGTACGCCACAAATGCGTCAGGTAACTTCTTCCTGCCCGAACCGGATGATGAAGTGGTGGTGGGCTTTATGAATGAAGACCCCGGGCATCCCATCATATTGGGCGGGGTGTATGGTGAAAAGCACAAACCGCCTTATGAATACGAGGCAAAGAATAATACGAAAGCCATCGTTACCCGTGAGAAGATGCGAATAGAATTCAATGAGGAAAAGAAGGTGATAACGATTTCTACTCCCGGAAAAAACACGGTGGAAATCAGCGATGATGACAAGCATATCAAGTTGACCGACCAGAATAAGAACGAAATTGTGATGAACAGTAGCGGTATTTCCCTCTCGTCGGCAAAAGATATCACACTGAAAGCGAAAGGCGCCATCACAATAGAGGCCACTTCAAAAATCAACGCCACCGCCAAGCAGGATGTCAGCCTGGAAGGACTGAACGTGAAAATGGAGGCTAAAGTGAGTGCAACTGTTAAAGGCAACGCCAAGGCGGAACTTTTAGCTTCGGGCCAAACTACTGTTAAAGGTGCAATGGTCATGATAAACTAATGGACAATTAGGAAATGGATTTTTAATTTATAACTTTTAATTTGAAAATTATGCCTCCAGCAGCAAGAATAACTGATATGCACACCTGCCCCATGCAAACCCCGGCGTTTCCCTCGCCGATACCGCATGTGGGCGGACCGATAGTCGGTCCAAGTGTGCAGAATGTTTTGATAGGGAAAATACCAGCAGCCGTCGTAGGTGACATGTGCGTTTGCGTGGGACCGCCGGATACAATAATAAAAGGTTCATCCACTGTAATGATAGGTGGCAAACCAGCAGCTCGTATGGGTGACAGCACCGCACATGGTGGCACGATAGTCGCCGGATGTCCAACAGTGATGATAGGAGGATGAAGAGTATGAGCGAAAAGAATAATATATTGGACAATGATGGCTTTCTGGGAAAAGGTTGGAACTTTCCGCCTACGCTGACAGAAAACGGTGTAAAGATGGTGTCTTATGAGGAGGATATCCAGCAAAGCTTGTATGTTCTGTTGAGTACGTCGCCCAGCGAACGGGTGAACCGCTATGACTATGGTTGTCCACTCCGTAAGTATACTTTTGAGGTGATGGATACGGAAACAGTAACGCAGATGCGGAATGACATCACAAGGGCGGTTATGCTTTTTGAACCGCGTATCACGCTGGAGGACGTTTCTTTTGAAAAAAAGGAGGAGGAAGGAGTGTTACTGGTAAAATTGATATATACCATTGTTAGGACGAATAATCGGAGTAATATGGTTTATCCGTTCTATTTGAATGAAGGGACAAATTTAAACAACGTAGATATGTGAGCATATTAAGAAACTGTTTTTATTTTTATTCTGCTATTTGTTTACAATAATATTAATCATGTATAAATTAGAAACACCATATAAACAAAATCGGACAATATTGCAGAAGCAAGAGAAAAAGCAATCTGTTCATATTGCAGATAATCGACGGACAATGTTTGATTGCATAACAAGGATATCACCTACTGTTGAAAATAAGATATCAAAGACAATTCAAAAAGTAGGCACTAATTATCGTCTGTCAATTGAAATAGCGGGTTCTGGGAATGAAACAATACATGGAAATAAAGGAATTGCATTTGCTTCAATTGGCAGAATTGGCACACTCGGTCATGTTAGCGAAATGGCTAGCCAAGGACACACTGATTTAGTATATCAAATTCAGGGCCCGAGCGAATGTGTTGGTGGTATATTTGATGCAGGCCCAAATTCTATTGAGAACATATCGTTAACATTATTGGAATTAATAGAGTCTGTTTTAAGAAAAGATAATGGAAATGTTGTTTATATTGATATTAAAGGACATAGTAGAGGGGCTGTAGCGATAAGTTTTTTACTGGATAAGATAGAACAATCAAAGTTAAGACACCGGATAGTTATAAATTCTAGTATACAATATGATCCTGTACCAGGGCAAACATTTTCAACAGCAGAAATGAATCCTTTTAGTCCTGATGTGAGTCCATATTATAAAAAAACAATATTTAAACATAGAATTGGTAAGTCTGCTGTTATATATTCTCTTTATACTCAATATGGGAAAGAAAAGCTCGGTACAACAAAAAATTCTTTTGTACCTCAAACTGTCTTGGGAACAGATATCGTTATTTTAGAAATGAGAAATCATTCTGTCGGATTGACGATGATGGAAGAATTCAAAGATTTGACGCTTGCTCCAGGTGTTTATATTCGTGATGAAACTAATCAGCTTACCCCCATAGTATCAATAAGAGACTTTGATACACATATGACAAGTGGTTTGATACATGCTTATCATGATAGCCAGATCCAAAAAGGTCAGATAGAATTGGATGAAAGAGAGCAGAGGGATAGATTGAATTACCAAGAGCAAAGATATGATGTTATTCGTCAGGTTGTATATACTTGGTTTTATCTACATAATGTAGGTACAGATTAATATAGACTATAGTTGAAGCGGAGAACAAAAAATAATAGAAATAAGAAAAAATCAGTAAGCAACAGCGATGTTCAATCTGATTGAACGTAAAAACATGCAGGTTGCATGGGTATGGACTATAATGCCTGAAAATAGAATGAGGGAATCGAACTGATCGGGACTGTATAATTCAAGAGGACGAAGCGATGATAGAAAGAACGACATACGAACTGAAAGGCATGCTCCGCACAGACTTTAAAGCAGAACGTGCACGACTGGAAGACTTTCCGGCGCTGGAAAGCGACTGGAACAAACTCTTGCATCGTCTGACCAAGGCTGACGAACCTCTCCGCTATCATGATGGTGATGGAGAGGAAGATATGTTGTACCCCTTCCTGGAGAACCAAGAACTGACCGTATTTGCCGATATTACCCGCAAGAAGCTGTCGAACTATGGTAACAGCTTTGCCAATGTACAAGGTACAGCAATGCAGGCTGCCTATGTCCAGAAATTACGACAGGACATCAATCGGTGGATAGCTCGGTTGGACAGCTATCTGCATAACACTTGGCAAGCAGGAAATAACAGCAGCCCTGCCGCTGAAACCGCCCGCTGGTTGAAAGAACGTCTGGAACAGTCATTGTCTGCCGATGAACTAGATGGAAACAATAACTATTACCGGATGCTTCGCACCGTGGCCGCTATACAGGAGAATGCTGATTACTATCTGAATCAAATAAAGGACAGTGGCGATATAGACCCGGCACTGTCCCTGCTCGTTGTCTATCTGAAAAACTATGGCAGCATTGCTGAGGCTTTCAACCGCCGCCTTGCTACGTTGCCTGAACTCTATCGTAAGGACATCCTGCATGCCGTACCACAGGATGCGGTACAAGACAGCGTCTATGTCATTATCACACCCACAGAAAGTATCGGAGGTTTTACCTTGCCTAAGGATGAGCCATTCCCCGCCGGGCAAAATGCCACAGGAGAAGAACTTATTTATCGGACTGAAAAAAAAGAATATATCAGCCCCATACAGTGTGTGGAAGCGGATGCACTGTACGGTTTTTCCAATCCTTCTTATGGAGGAGCTTTGGAACTCTATAAACAACCTATACAACTTCAAGATACAACCGATGCTCAAACCTTGTTCGCACATGGTGAAGAATTACGCATAGGCTGGCAAGTGGAGTCCCCTATGCTTGTGTTGAACGAAGGAGAACGGAATATCAGTATCTATTTCCATCTTACAGCCGATAGTTCTATACCCAACAATACAAAAGGTTTTGTCCTACAACTGAGCGGAGCGGAAGGCTGGATGGAGCAAACTAGCGAGTGCTATATCGAATCCGGTCGGTTATGTTTCAGCTTCAGCTTGCCATACAATGCAGTTGCTCCTGCATCCTGTATGGAAGAAGTACATGGCACAACAACAGAATATCCTGTCATCCGTATCTTGACAGATAATGCGAACTGTCCTTACAAGTGGGCACAACAACTCATTTTCGACAGCGTGGAAATAAAGACGGAAGTGAACGGTATTCGCAACTTCAGCTTCTATAATGATCAGGGTGAAGTAGACACTACGCAGCCCTTCCATCCCTTCGGTATACAGGCAGAGTGTGGCGTCTGTTTTCTCTTCGGTAACGAAGAAATGAGTCTGAAAAACTTGCAGGAAGTCCGTTTGAAAGGTATATGGAGGAAATTGCCCGAAACTGAAGAAGGATTCAACAAGATGTATAAGGAATACGGAACAGATGCGAACGCATTCAAAGTTTCCACCGAATATCAGAAAGGTGGCAGGTGGAAAAAATGCGGTGATGAGCAAAAGCTATTTAGCTTTAATGAAAACGGAGATCTGAATTCTGTCGAGATAGTATTTAGCTTTACGGTGCAGCCACAATCCATTTCCAACGATGAAACTGCCGTTCCTTACGAATACAGTCGTGACAAAGACGGTTTCTTCCGTATCACCTTGGAGTCCCCTTCCATCGGCTTTGGCACAAAAGCCTACCGCACCTTGTTTTCTGAAACGATGGTACACAACAGTGGTTGTAAGGAAAAGAAACGTAAAGACTTACCTTCCGAACCGGTTATCCCTGTGATGGCGGATGTAGAACTTTCCTATATCGCTACGGAAGAGACGACTTTAAGTGATATGGAACGTTCGTTCATTCGATTAAGTCGTATTACGGCACTATCCCGGCAGGAACCATTCCCCATTGCTAAAGGAGAGAAGCAACCGTTTCTGCCTTCTGTCCCGGCTGAAAATCTGTTGTATTTCGGTTTACTTCACGCACTAGGAGAGCAGAACCTGCGGTTGTACTTCGATATGGTATTGCCTCAGGAAAAGATCCCATTCTATGACCCGCAACCGGGTAGGCAGGTAACTTTGGCATGGGAATATTGGAACGGAAACGAATGGCATTCCATTGCCATAGAATCCGTCCTTGCCGAAGAAACGTTAGGACTGACGCAAAGCGGATTTATAGAAATCAATCTGCCGGAGAAAATAAGCAGTAGCCATATGGATAAACAAGGTAGGGCATGGATACGTGCCGCCGTGACAGGCGATTTGTCTTCCTGCCTTGCTGTACGAGGTATCCGGACAAACTGTATTCGTCTCATTTCCCAAAATGGAGATGGTACTTCGTTGCCTGCCGGAACAATACAAGGTATAAAGGAACCGGATGAACGGATTGAAAGTGTCACCCAGCCCTTGAGTGGCTTCGGAGGCAAGCCTGCCGAAACTGCAACTGGGGTGGCTGTGCGACAAACTTCACGCATCAGCAATCGTCACCGTGCCCTCATGATAAAGGACTACGAGCATCTTGTACTGGAATTTTTTCCCGAAGTGGATAAGATACAGTGCATTCCCATTCCGCAGAATAAAGGAGCATCGAAAATATGCCTGGTGGTATTCAGCCGTGCGGAAGACAGCCGTTATTTCCTCTCTCCGGCATGGAAACTGGCGGAAATACAGCAGCTTGTCCGGCAATATGCATCTCAGTTTGCTTCTTTGCGTGTAATTAATCCCGTTTACGAACGTGTGAATGTTCACTGCAAAGCAATCCTGTGGGACAGCGTGCCGGATAAAGGCAAGGCAGTCCGGCAACTTGTTGTTTTGGCACAGAACTATATCGCACCGTGGTATCGGAAAGAAGAAATTCCAATGCTTAAGCAACGTTACTCCTACAAGGAACTTCATGCCCGAATGGTGAATCATGAGGATCTGATGCGGCTGGTCACGTTGGAAGTGAACGGTAAGAGTTTGTCGCGTATAGATGTCGATACCGTGGACTTCACTTTCGAAGGCAAGCACCCTTGGAGTGTATTGCTTCCGGTAATAAAAATAGAACTTCTTTCTCCCCACGACGGCATAGAGAAAGCCGAAATCGGGAGTAACTTCATAATAGGATAGTGGTTTATGGAAAAGAATAATAACAGGCGGAACCGAAGTGTGCTGAAAAGCTATTTTCAGAAAGGTGATGTACCCACAGAACAACAGTTTGCTGAACTGATAGATTCCGTGTCGAACATTGTGGAGGATGGGCAGGTGATGAGAACTCCCAGTGGATGGGCGTTTTTCCCTGGACAAGCCGGTCACTTGGATATCGGGCTTTACACGGAAGAACCTCTCACAGAAGTGGATATACCCACATGGACTCTCGCTGTCACACCCGAAAAGAAGCTGACTGTAAGGAATGCGAAGGGAGAAGCGGTGATGGAAGCGTTGCAAGACAAATCGATAGTATTGTATGGTAGTCTGAAGGTGGAAGACGAAATTACCGCAACGGCTTACCAGACGGCAGGCGGAGGGGGAATCACCCCCAGCGGTGAAGGCTATCTGACTGTCCCTGCCGACAAACAGTGGCATGATTTGCCAATCGATGTGTCGCGCGAAGGTTTCGGTTGCCGTGTATACTCTGTATATGCCTCTTTTCGTGAACAGGGTACGGGGCTTTGCCAACTGACACGTGCTACCGCGCTTTGGCTTAACTTTATGCAACAGCGAATTGAATCACCCCAGAAGCACTGGTGGGGATGGACGGGCAGCGTCCGCTTCCGTTGGCAGATGCGGGAAAAGAATATATACCTGCAAATACGTACCAAAAAGCAACTCCCATCCGGTGAGATACATTGCCGAGTGGTGGAAATGTATAAAGGATAAGCTGATGGGAAAAGGTAATAATGGACCCTATATCAGGCAGTTGGCGGAAAACGAAAATCTGTACTCATACCTGCAAAGGCAGACACTTGAAGAAGTGCACCGCCTCTCAGGAAAGGTATGGACGGATTTCAACGCTCATGATCCCGGGGTGACCCTGGTGGATATCGCCAACTATGCGTTGACAGAAATGGACTACAAGCTCGGTTTCGGTACGATGGATTACCTGACCGGGGAAGATGGAATCTTCGAACCTGAACGTTTCGGACTCTTTCCACCCGAAAAGGTGTATACCACTGCCCCTGTTACACTGGAGGATTATCGAAGACTGTTCTTCGCCCGCATTCCGGAACTGGAAAACGTATGGGTGGAATGTAATGCGGCAACCGGCGGCTACACTGTCAAGATTGCTCTTCCTCCCTTTGAAGAAGAGGATAACGGAAAAACGGTGGTAAAGCAGGTTGCGAAGATTTACAACAGCCACCGTAACCTGTGCGAATATCTCGACAAGGTAATCATCGTGAGGTCTGCAGAACTGGAATTTCATGCAGAATTTGAGATAGAGCCGGGCAAAGATGCGTCTATTGTGTTGGCTAGGCTCTACGGAACCATCTTGCATTATCTTTCCGGCGGAGTGTATATCTGTGCGCCGGAAGAGCTGGAAACCTCCGGCTTGTCACCCGAAGAGTGGTTGGAGGGGGCGGAAGGCATTGTGCGTGTGGTAATTCCTATGCAAAAGAATACCGAATATGAGTTATATAAGAAACTTTGTCAGGTGGAAGGCATCCGGTCGTTCAGTACTTGTTACCTGATGAAGGATGGAAAGCCACAGACCGATTTCTCCGAAGGGTTCAGCTTGAAAATTCCATGTATGGAGAAAGAACTGAAAGTACGTATCCGTCAGGGGCGCTCTGTTATGGGAGTCGATATGGAAAAGTTCACAAGATATCTGAAAACCTTTTATTATGCTCAGAAGCGTATCAGCACGAATGAAAGCGACGTAAAAGGAATTGGTTGGGGAAATATGGTAGGAACGTACCGCAACATTTTCACCTATTCCCCCATAGCCGGAGAGTTCCCCGCATGTTACCGTCTCTCACTCGGACAGGAAACTCATGCTTCCTTTGAGGCATACTTGAAACTGTATGATCGGACAATACAACAAGGATTGGAGGAAGTGAAAGAACTTCCGAACGTGCTTTCCATTGAAGAGAAAGACATGGGGCGTCATTCTTCCTTTCGGAATATCTATGCACTGAAAAGTCGTTATCTGGATTTTCTTGATCACCTGTACGGAGTAGAGAGCCAGCCCGAATGGTTGGAAGAGTCAAACTGTTATGGTGAAATGGAGAGTGAGACGATTGGACGGCGAATGTCATTCTTGCGTCATGTTGCCTATCTGATAAAAAATAGAGCAAAGGCGCGGGATATTACGATGTCGGAGGGAGAGCATAACGCTCCCATAGTGAAGGAGTGGTTTTGCAGGTTGTTGGGCATTAACGGGAACGAGGAACATACCGTGGGCAATGTTCTTCCCGGGCATAATCTACAACTGATAGAGAAGAAACCCGACCGTCCCCTGGCGGACCGACTGGATGCTCTGCTTATTGATGAACGTATGCTGGAACCGGAGCACGTGACGGCCGTAACTTATGAGCAACTGGCAATGGATGAGGAAGGAAAGCGTAAAGAATATAGCCAGTTAAGAGCGGAACTGCCGATATTCAACCGGAACAGGATAAGCGGCGACTTATTCCGCCACGGCATTTCTCTTGGTAACTACCGGATTGTAGAAGCTAAAAAGGGTGAGTATCTGTTGGTGGTCCACAATAAGGAGAAAGGCGGATGGACCAATCTTGGACGTACCGATAACAAAAAGAGGTTGAATACGCTGGCGAACATCCTGCGGAGATATTTACTGGAATTGAACCGGGAGTGTGAAACGGTTTACGTATTGGAACCGGTATTGGTGAGAAAAACGGAACCTTTCCGGCTACTGATTGTGCTTCCGATGTGGACGCTTCGTTTCCACTCGCCGCGCTTCAGGGAGATGTGCAGGGAATTATTGCGCTCTATTATTCCCGCCCACCTGGCAGGCCGGATATACTGGATGGATGAGATAAGTATGCAAGGTTTTGAACATTGTTACAAATTATTAATGAGGGCTTTGACCAACAATGACTTGGCGGATTACAGCGCCCAATTGCTGGAAGTCATATACGAGTTGCTGGGCAAAGCCGTGGAAATACAGATATTAGATGATACGAATTGAACATATATCGTTTGAGTTCGCTGCTGCGGACGAACGGTTCGTACACGACTTGTATGCGGACTGGGATGGCTTTTGCCGTAACTATTTTGAAAAAACGGTGGATGAATGCCTTTCTCCTTTGGATAAAGACAAGGTGTTGCATGAAATAGAACTGTTGGAATTGGATTTGGGGAGTATCCCCGAGGAAAACTTCTACTGTGAGTTTCCTCGGCGCCTCAAAGCGGAACTGCTGAAAGTGTTGCCTTCATGGAGCATACCGACGGAGAGCGAACGGAAAAAGACGGATGCTTCACGCCTGGAAAATCTACTGTTCTATCTGGAACATGGTTATCAGAAGGTGGAATGGGACAATAGTGCTTTTAACCTGACGGAAGAATTGGATTGGGCCGTTTTGCAACAGGCGCTTCATGCAGAGGGTGTAGTATCTCTCTGTATGAGAAAAGATCACGCTTTGTGTCGTTTGCTATGGCAGACAAACGATGACAATACTCTTATCCGACTCTATACCGACTTACTTTCCATGTCATCGTTTGGCTTGTACGAGAAACGTCGTTTCCTTGCAATACTTCTGGAGATGAAACCCGGTATACCCGTGCGTTTTATTCACGAGGATAATGATGACAACAGGCTGCAAAATATGGCGGAACTACTCGATACGCTGTCTGTCCGTCGGATAATGGAAACAGAAACGGAAGAACATGCCGAAGTCGATCTGCCCCCATACTGGCATTATTTGTATGAATGGCTTATCAATTATTATCCCTTTAACGGGATTGCTATCTTTGGGGGTAAAGGAGATTTTATCCGCCATCTGCACCATCGGTTGCTCACATTCATCCGTAAGCGAAACTACTCTTTCTACCTCTCTAAAATGGAACTGACAGTCAACTTCCTGCTTGAAGTTTTCGGACCTGATTATTATAGGGATGTATTAAATGCTATCTATGATCTCCAACCGCACTATGCAGACGGTTCACCTGTGTATGACGGATATTTAAACCGGGAATTGTATCGTATCTTTTTACAACTTTCTCTACTTCGTCTGCCGATGGCGGGAGAAAGTCCGAAAGAGAATCTGGATTCCGGGTGGAAGCAAACGGCATATCCTACAGATATGGAAATGGTGGCAGAATATCTAAATGATACGCAGAAAAATATGGCGGACAAACGAAGCTTATTTAGGCTACTGATAAAGGAAAAACCGGAAATACTGACGGATTGGTTACAATCGGAGGCTGCCAAAGACAACGCTCTACTTAGTGTTATAGCTAATATGGTTGATACTGATCTTCTCAACCGTCTGCTTTCTTCCGTTTCTTTCATGGCGATGGAAGTGGTTGACCAGGTAAGGACCTATCTACTGAACCATATATCGAAAACAGAATGTCTAAAAGGGATTTCTGAAACTCAGTTTAACTTTATTTTTTGCAAAGCAGTGTTGCTTTGGATAGAAAACGAACACTGCGGTCTTTCGGAGTCGGAACGTATCGAACAACTTCTACATCTGTTCTATCAGGAGTTTTCAAGTGGTAGTAATGAGCCTTCTATCAAAATATTATCTGAAAAATTGTACTTGTCGGAAGATGTTTGGAAGCAAGATGCAGGAAATGGTAAAATACGTGTCGACATTCTGAAACTTCGACAGATATTAGCAGACAAGAGTATACCGGAACTTGTAAAACGTAGAATGACGGCATTGTTCTTGGAACAATCCATAGAAAATGAAGAGAATGCCATATGGCTGTTACACGAGCATGAAGTATTGGAGTATACACTTACTTTAATAAGTCAGCCGGTTTTAGAAGAAATTATCAGGCGGTCGGTTGTGCGGATGAACGGTATATCTCATATTGCGGAATTGTTATCCCTGTTTGATTGGCTGGTAACTAACGAACAGGCCCTCTCAGCATATTTGAAGGATAGGACATTCGGACTGAAGGTACAGATGATTTTATGGCTGGCAAAAGTTTCCCAATCGTCAATGAGGATGGAGGGTACTGCGAGAGAAATTCTTTATTTATTTCTTATGACATTGTTTGGCAAGGAAAATATACCGATTGTCATTAAACTGGTATTTCAAGGAAGCATTAGGGAGACAGAAACCAGGAATGAGGAATATGATGATATGGAAGCAGTACTGGACCTGCTGATGACTATCGAGGCAGGTAACGGGAATCCTGCAAAAGTAAGGTTTGAGGAATGGGTACGGCAAACCAAAAAAGACTCCGACATCCTTCCCATACTGTTGGAAAACCGCTGGAACGCTGGAAATGGCTTTACCGATTGGCTGGAAGACGCTACCATCTTTACAGATGATAAGGGTGAGTTGTTACAGAGAATGGTTGTCGAAAAAGTACATGAATGGGTGGGGCTACTACGTAGGCAACCCGAAGAAAGCAAGGCTGTAATATTTGTTGCAACCTATTTGTCAGCGCCTCTTCTTCTGCAAAGCGTGGCACAAGCGGACTTCCGTCAAGCAGCGGTATTGTCGGAAACGATTGAATGGCTGCAATGCAAAGCTGATGGGATTCCATTCCTTACCGGAAATGACAGGCTTTTTTCAACGGCTCTTTCAGAAGCATTGCTGTTCTTTATGCAAGATAGAGATACATTAGGTGGAAGATCCTTAACGGAAAAAGAGGTGGTAAAAAAGTTCTTGGCTCATTTGTATTTTGTCTATACCGGGAAGACTGATTTCCAAAGCGATGCGGAATGGACGAATTTATCGGTCAATCTGGCTGTTGACTTGGAAATGGAGGCATGGCAAGATGTACGGGAGGACGAGTTTGCTGATGTATTGTTACAAAAGAATATAAGCAATACCATATTCAGTCATCATATTGTTTCCGTTCTGGAAAAGTATCCGGAGAAATTTTTGGCATGGCTGGAGAAGGATGCTGATCTGGTTTTAATAAAACGGATTGTCGATGTATCGGATATAACCATACTGAAACAATTGAGTCTGTTTTTGTCTGCCGTTGCAGGATTTGAATATCCTGATGATTTCAGGCAGTTGACAAGCTGGCTCAGCCGATTCGCTAATGATCGGGTATTTGCTTCAGATATAACCAGAATATTGCTGTTATGGGTAAGGGAAACAAATTGGAAAAAACAAACGCCGGAACAAATGGAAGATTATTTCATTTCCCGCCTGTTCGGTAAAAACGTAGCCCGATTACCGATAGAGTGGATTGCAGATGATACTTTGCCGGAAAGTGTACGAAAAAGAATGCTCTACAACCATATCTTCTTCCGACCGAAAGAACTGTTGGCCTACATTCGTCAGTCTGTGGTACGGAATACATTGCATACAGATAAATGGTTGGAATGGATGAGTACCGGAGAATGGCTGCGGCTGGTTGCAAGTCTGTCTCTTTCGCAAGCAGAACTGTTGCAGCAAGTTATGGATTACATATTGATAAGTTATCCGGTTCAAAAGGAACATTTAGAGACTGCTCTGGTAACCTATATCATTGAAAATCCTTCGGAAGAATGGGCGTACAATAGCAGGGAAGAGAATATTCGCTCATTTGTGAAATCACTTCCTATCCTGCAAGAAAAAACAGAAAATGAACTTAAAGACATAGTGAATATGATAAGTGAAAAATTAATGCCGAAAGAGGACAAGAATTGGTTAACCGGCGAACCGGTGTCTGATTCTAAAATATTCTTTGTTAATAATGCAGGTCTCTGTCTGCTGTCTGCATGGTTTCTCCGATTGCTGAGTATGCTCGATTATCTGAACGAGGCAAGGAAGGATATCAAAGATACGAAATCAAGAATTCGTGCCATGTTCTTGTTACAATACCTCACTTGTCAAGAAGAAAAGGAATACCGGGAAACAGAATTGGTGTTCAATCGTCTGCTTGTTGGGTTGCCGATGCATATCCCGTTGCCAAAACGGCTGGAACTGACTGCCGAGGAAAAACAAATCGCTGATAGCTTACTGTCGGCAGTAAAAGCGCATTGGTCCAAGATGAACGGAACGTCGCTGAAAGGATTTCTGCAAAGCTTTGTTACCCGTACAGGTCGCTTGGAGGAACAGGACGAAAAATGGCTACTTACCGTGGACGACAAGACGCATGACATTCTACTCGATTCCGTTCCCTGGGGATTCCGGCAGATACGTTTACCATGGCTGAAGAAATACATACAAGTAAAATGGCACGATAAACAGGAATTCTGATATTAAACATTAAATAAAGAAATCGTATGGAAGCAGAGAAAGTACATCAGGAAAAAGTAGCACGTACCATACAGCAAAAGCAGGATGGCGGCGGTGCATTACAATTTGTTGATAACCGTATGGTGAACACACTTTTGCAACGTGTTGGCTTAGAGGATGAAGAAGGATTTCAGATGAAAACTGCCCAGTTACAGTCTGACGAGGAAGAAGATACCTTGCAGGGTAAATTTGAACCTACTGTTCAGCGTGTGGAAGATGATGCAGAGGGCGTGCAAATGAAATCGGATACTGTATGCCAACAGAAACCGAATAATACCGGTTTGCCTGATAATCTGAAAGCTGGGGTCGAAAGTCTTTCGGGGTTTTCAATGGATGATGTAAAAGTACATTATAATTCTTCACAGCCTGCCACTGTCCAGGCACTAGCTTATACGCAAGGAACGGACATCCATGTGGCACCCGGCCAAGAGATGCATCTGCCCCATGAGGCATGGCATGTAGTCCAACAGCTGGCAGGACGTGTTGAACCTACTACGGAAGTGGGTGGTATGCCGGTCAACGACAATATAGATTTAGAACATGAGGCGGACGTAATGGGTGCCAGAGCGAATAGCTTGTAAAAGAATAGTCTATGAATGAATTTATCGGATGGTTCAATCAAGTTTTGACTATTTCTATTCAGCTTTATTTCCAACAGGAGTGTGAATACTCCTCGCTGGAAGAAGTAAAACCACCTGTAAACGGATGGTTGGAAAAGGTGACTGGCGCTCCCGACTTGACATTTGACGAACGGATGGTGGTCATGTTGGCGTTGATGCCGCATGTCTGTCCGCAGATACTGGACATCTTTTTTGTACAAAACAAGAACTTCGACCGGCAATATACGGAATTCGGTGGTTGGAAAGGCTTGTCACATGGAGGTTTTCTGCCAACTGGTGAGACTGCCTCTTTTATCCTTGCCGGAGAAGATACGGAAAAACGGAAAGGGGTGATCCGGTTCTTCCAGAAGGATCACTGGTTCTACACAAAGAATATCCTCCGTCTGGAAGGCGCCGGAGAAGGTGAACCCTTTTTCAGTGGGCAATTGCGTGTATCGGAAGAATTCTTAAGCCGTGTCTTGCTGGACAAGGAATATAAACCTGATTATAACATCGGCTTTCCCGCCAAACGCATTACCACGCAGCTGGAATGGGAAGATATGGTACTGGACTATCAGGTAGCTACCGAATTGGAAGAAATCAATGTATGGATTTCCTCCGGTAAGACTGTCATGGAGGATTGGGGACTGTCCCGTATTCTGAAAGCTGGATACCGTTCGCTGTTTTATGGGCCTCCGGGTACAGGAAAAACATTGGCTGCGACTCTTTTGGGCAAGAAGAATGAGATGGATGTGTACCGGATAGACTTGTCCATGATTGTATCCAAGTATATCGGCGAAACGGAAAAGAACTTGGCAAAGGTATTCGACCTTGCCGAGAACCGGAACTGGATTCTGTTTTTTGATGAAGCGGATGCTTTGTTTGGCAAACGTACATCCACCAATACATCCAATGACCGACATGCTAACCAGGAAGTGGCTTACCTGTTGCAACGGATTGAAGATTTTCCCGGCATGGTCATTCTGGCGACAAACCTACGCTCGAACATAGACGAGGCATTCTCCCGCCGTTTCCAGTCGGTAGTTTATTTTCCGATGCCGACGGAGGAACAACGGGCTGAGTTATGGCGGAACATGCTTCCTGGGAAATGGTTGGGAAAGGATGCGGAAGAATTGATAACTATGGCGGCGGAAACGGAGTTGTCCGGTGGGGCTATTACGAATGTGGTGAGGCGGTGTGCATTGCGCATGATCCAGTCAAAGAAGAAACTGCTGGATAAAGTAATGTTGAAAGAGGCATTGCAGAAAGAAAAAATAAAAAGTTGAATGTAAGTATGCTTTTTGATAGATTTAATTCGTACAGTATTTATTGCATGGTTTAAGAATAAAAATGTATATTTGCGAAAACTAACTTTTAAACATTATGAGTACAATTTTGCAATTAGCTCCACAGAATGTGTGGAAGCATTTTTATTCGCTGACTCAAATTCCCCGTCCGTCCGGACACATGGAGAAAATAACAGAGTTCCTTGTAAACTTTGGAAAAGGCTTGGGCTTGGAATCATTTGTCGATGAAATAGGCAATGTTATCATTCGTAAGGCAGCTACTCCGGGTATGGAAAACCGCAAAGGCGTCATTCTTCAGGCACACATGGATATGGTGCCTCAGAAGAACAATGATACTGTTCACGATTTTACAAAAGATCCTATTGAAACCTATATCGATGGTGATTGGGTAAAAGCTAAAGGTACAACGCTGGGAGCTGATAATGGTCTGGGTGTTGCTGCTATCATGGCAGTGCTGGAAGATAATAGCTTGAAGCACGGTCCGCTGGAGGCTTTGATTACGAAGGATGAAGAAACAGGCATGTATGGTGCTTTCGGTTTGAAACCGGGGACACTGAAGGGGGAAATTTTGCTGAATCTTGACTCGGAAGATGAAGGCGAACTTTATATCGGTTGTGCCGGAGGTATTGATCTGACGGCTACACTGGAATATAAGGAGGAAGCGCCCGCTGCTGATTCTGTGGCCCGTAAGATTACCTTGAAAGGTTTGCGTGGCGGACATTCCGGTCTGGAAATAAATCAGGGACGTGGTAATGCCAATAAACTGTTGGCTCGCGTGGCACATGATGTGCTGATTGAATTTGATTCTCAGCTGGCAAGTTTCGAAGGTGGAAATATGCGTAATGCCATTCCTCGCGAAGCGTGTGCTGTATTGGTGTTCAATCCGGAAGATACGGAAGGGCTGGAAGACTATATTAAAGAATATGAGGCGCAAATCAACGCGGAATATGCTCCAATTGAAAGTGACATTACTTTGACGATAGAGTCGGTTGAACTTCCTACAGCTATTGTACCTGCTGAAATTCAGGACAATATGATTAATGTGTTGATGGCTTGTCAGGATGGCGTGATGCGCATGATTCCTACAGTGCCCGATACCGTGGAAACTTCATCTAATCTGGCAATTGTTATCATTGGTGGTGGTAAAGCGGAAGTACGTATTCTGGCACGCAGTTCTTGCGATACGATGAAAGAATTCCTGGCAGACAGCTTGACGGCTTGTTTTGCCATGGCAGGTATGAAGGTAGAACTAAGTGGAGGATATTCCGGCTGGCAGCCTAATGTGGATTCTCCGATTTTGCATGCTATGAAGCTGTCGTATAAACAACAGTTTGGAGTAGAACCTGCTGTAAAAGTAATCCATGCAGGTTTGGAATGTGGTATTATTGGTGCCAATTGTCCGGGATTGGATATGATTTCCTTCGGACCTACACTGCGTTCTCCGCATTCACCGGATGAACGTGCATTAATTCCTACAGTTCCTAAATTTTACGATTTTCTGGTAGCAACACTGGAACAAACACCTGAAAAGTAGAGAAATATCTATAGATTTTAAAAGCGGGGAGAATGTTTTTTTGAACATTCTCCCCGCTTTTTTTATTTGATATTTTTATTAAAAAAAATGCCGTTACTTTATAGGTAACGGCACAAAATATGGTGCAAACATAAGTGTTTTTCCATAAATGTGCAAATAAAGCTGTTCTTTTTTCTATAATTCTTAAAAAAAAGAGTAATTGTATTCAAAAAACATTCAATTATGAAACAAAAATTATTATTGGAGATGCTATCCTCTACTATTCTGGAACTTCGTGCCAATGGTCAGTGGGGCACTGCACATGTATACCGGAGCGCACGGAATTCTTTCTCTGCATTTAATGATGATAAGGATATACCGTTCTGCAAATTGAATCCGAACCTTTTGAAACGCTTCGAAATTTATTTGCGCCAGCGAAGATGTAGTTGGAATACGGTATCTACTTATATGAAGGTGCTCCGGGCGGTTTATAACCGGGCAGTAGATAATGGTTATGCCTTGTACATACCAAGGCTTTTCAGGCACGTACATACAAGTGTATGTGCTGATCAGAGAAGATCTTTAGATGCTTCTGATATTGGAAATTTACTTTATGAAACAGAGAAAGTACCTATTAATGGTACTTTACCTTTAAACGTACAAAAAACAAAGATACTATTTGCGCTTATGTTTTTGCTGCGGGGAATCCCATTTGTTGATCTGGTGTATTTGCGTAAAGCGGATATCCAGGATAATATTCTGAAATACCGTCGTCGGAAAACCGGTCGATCATTGACAGTGGCGTTGACACCTGAGGCTATGAGATTGATTCGAATGGTAGCTAATACAGATAAAAATTCTCCTTACCTATTCTCTTTCCTATCCAGTCCTGAAGGCACAGAAACGGCCTATCATGAATATCAATCGGCATTGAGGGCTTTCAACTATAAATTGTCTGTGTTGAAGAAATGGATGGGAAGTCATGCTCATCTAAGTACGTATACTATTCGCCATACGTGGGCGACAATGGCTTATCATTGTGAAATACATCCGGGTATCATATCAGAAGCGATGGGACATTCATCTATCAAGGTTACGGAAACTTATTTGAAGCCTTTTCAAAATCAAAGGATAGATCAAGCTAATCAAGAAGTTATCTCCTTTGTGAAAGGGTATGCTGCTGTCTTCTAAAGAGTGAGGCGGATTTTATAGAATTTCATTATAAAACGCTGATATTTGACTATTGTAGAAATGCAAATAATCAGCTAATTTCCTGGGATATTTTCTCCGGCGGTTTTTCTTGTTTCCTTTCTTTTAGCTTATGTGTTGCGGGTATATTTTTGATTGTCAGTGTGATATCATTATTTTTTTTGATGAGTTTCATTGAAGCCTCTTCTTTTTCACTCCATTCTATGTATTTTTTTCTTATAAATCAGTTTGATCGGTAATTTCTCCCATGTTTCGACATATTATTTGACTAATAAAAGACTTTTCCTGGAGCTTTTTCATACTTTTTCTCTTTTTATTCAACAACTCCGTTACCTATAAAGTAACGGTATATAATGAGATGAGGATTATTGATCAGACTATTATTATTCTTTATTTTTTTAAATTTATAAATTTAAAGTTTTTTATTATGAACAAAAAATTTCTAAGTGCAATCCTGTTCGGGGCTTTAATGGTTGGCTCTGCGGGGACATTTACGTCTTGTAAGGATTACGATGATGACATTGACAGTCTGCAAAAACAGATTGATGCAACCAATGTGACGTTAGGAGAATTACAAGCGTTGATAAAGTCGGGAGCCGTTATTACGTCTGTAAGTAGCACAAATGATGGAATTTCTATTGTGTTGAGCGATGGAAAGTCATACAAATTGACCAATGGTAAAGATGGTGCAAATGGTACAGATGGTAAAGACGGTGTTGACGGTAAGAATGCTGTGGCATGGACTATTGGTGCTGATGGCTATTGGTATGAAGATGGCGTAAAGACAGAATATAAAGCTATCGGTGTTGACGGTAAAGACGGTGCTGACGGCAAGGATGGCATTAACGGTGAAGACGGCAAGGATGGTGTTGACGGCGAAGATGGCAAGGATGGCGTCAACGGCGAAGATGGTAAAGATGGCGAGGATGGTAAAGATGGTATTGACGGCAAAGACGGTAAATACTATTATCCTAACATTGAAACCGGATGCTTTGATATTTATCAAGATGGCGAACTGGTTGAAGCTACTCAGATTAGCTGGAAAGCTGCGGGAGTCAGTGCCGTATTGAGTGGAAACACACTGACTTTGTCAGGAGTAGATGGTGATGCGCAAACAGTAGTGATCTATGTTGGTAAACAGCTGGGATCTGTGGCATTCATACCAGAAGTAATGAGTTTAGAAGTTGCTTATCCTACTACAACTAATCCTTTCTATCATTTAGCAACTTATTGGGACGAAAATAAATATAATACTACTACAAAGCAACTGATAGCTCAAACTAATTGGGATAAATCGAATGTTGTAGCCATGCTCTATCGTTTGAATCCTGATGATGCTTATGTGAAAGATGCAATTGCAAGTTTTGTGAATCGTGGTGTTACTACACGTGCGGTTGCCAGTGATAAGGCTGATTTATTGAATATAACTGGTGAACCGACATTTGCTAATGGAGTTGCTGCAGTGAATGCTACTATTAATGCATCAAAGCAAAGCAGTGGCAAAAATGATATTGCAGCTATGCAAGTGTGGGTAGGGCAAAATGCGGTAACTTCCGACTATATCCATGTGAAATCAACTGCTATTAATGTATTGTTGGTAGATAGTATGGCTACGAAGGGCGGAACTCTGACAGAATTTTATTCTCGTACAAAGAGTTTTAAGGGTACCGGTGAAAATGATGCTTTTGTTAAGGATCTCGTTCCTTTGAATGCAACTGCTAATCTTTCATTCAAATTTGATGGTGAGATTGATTTGAAAGACTATGTAGGTCTTTACTCTTCAACTAAAGATATAAATAAGTTCTTGACCGACCTTGGTTTTTATGGCATGAGCTACGTATTCAGCCTTCCTGCCGAGTATAAATCAGATGATACGCAGAAGACAAATCAGCAATGGTATGTTGAACTGAATAATGGTGTTGTTAAAGCTAATGCAACAAACCTTGAGAATGGTTTGACACCAGCTATCGGACGTACTCCGGTTGTTCGTGTGGATGCTTATATGACCTCTAATACAGGTGCCCGTAAATTGGTTGCTTCTTCTTATATTAAACTATCAATTACAGCAAATGATCCCGGACCAGGTAAAGATGCAGATCCTATTACTGCAGATATCAGTTCTACTAAACAGTATGAATATCATGCTCTGAAATCTGGTACAATGAGTACTGTAGCCGGAGAAATGGATTGGAGAGCAGTTAATAATGTGCTTTACGGTAAAACAGGCTTAACTTCACAAACTTTCTGGAACTACTATGGTGGTGACGCTAATACGTATGAGGTGAAAGTGACGACGAAAGAGCAGAATACTGGTCGTGAGATTCCTGTTGTTAGCGGCTATGGTCTGATGGGTGATGTCTGGGCTTATAGCGGTTACGGTTTTGATTTCCAGGTTCTGCTGAATCAAGGTGATACTCAGACTTCTAATATCAAGATTGGTGTATACAATGGAATCAATACAGAAAATCGCTATATGGATGTAAATGGTTTGGGTGCTGAATATATTGTTACCCTTACTATCAAGTCTGATAACGTTAAGGCGAAGGGCGATATCGTTCTTACACAAAAGATTTATGTGAAAGAAGATTGCAAGAGCTTCGATTATAATCCGTTGTATTATGTAGCATCTTATCAGGGTTACGATAACTGTGTAATTGTTAAGGGACAATTGAAGTCTACTTGGGAGATGTCTTCTAATGTAAGTGAACACTTCAAGATGATCGATAACAAGAATATCTTCCAGTATTATAATACAATCAACAATGTAACTGGTCTCAACTTTGCTTGGGCTACAGGTACTACTGGCGTGACTTATGATGCTAATGCACAGGAAGTGAAATTGAACGCTGAAATGACTAAACCGTATGAAGTGAAGAATATGACTTATAGAACCACATTGGCTAACGGTGAATATTGTGATTTCAACTATAACATCGTATTCCAGAATCCGTTTGTTGCTGGTACTTCAAATGCTGTTTCTGTAAATGATGGCATTGGTAAAAATACTGTTGAGACTATGCCGCAGGTTAACGTTAAAGATAATGATGGTGCTGCTATCTATTCTTACAATGCTACATCAAAGACATTGGTTCTGTCATCGAAGGCAACCGATACTTATAAGGTGGCTGTACCGACCGTGGTTTATAGCTTCAAGAATGATGATGCATATAAGAATGTAGTTAGTCAGATGGGTACTAAAGCTACTTTGAGTGTTGATCCTTCTACTGGTGTTGTTACTTGGGAAAACTTGGGTACAACTTTGCAAGGTACTCACAAGTTGACTGTAATAGCTACTGTTACATTTGAAAACCTGTCTATAGTAGCATGCAATATTCCGGTTAATTTGATTGGTAAATAATCAAAGTTAATAGAATTGATACAACTACTCTGTGAAGACTAGTCCTTTTTTTCACCATCGTGAAAAGTAAAATGTTGTTGTGTGAGGCTGTTTCCAGTGGGAAGCGGCCTCACTCTTTTTCTGCCATCTTGTCTCCTGTCTTGTCATTCGTTTCATTTCCTGCCATTCTTGCTTATTTTCTCCTTGTCTAATCTTCTTATTTTTGATGTAGATCAAGAAATATGTTATAAAACATACTTTTATGTAATATATCGCTCGAAGTTTCGAACAAAGGTATTATTTTTGTGTTATAAAACATGATTTCAATAGGATAACAAGATTTTTAAGGAGGATAACAAAATGAAAATGTTAAAGAAAATTTTTAAGCACATCAGCGAAGCTGATAAGCACGTTTGGGGTTACTCTACAATTTATTAACCCCCTTTTTATGAGTGTGTATTTGATTTTTAGGTATTAGTTTAATTTTTAAGGTTATGAAAAAAAAGATTTTTAAAACATGGAGAAACATTCTCGCCGAAGTAGGTCGGAATGAGATGTTGATGATGGGTTATACCCTGAAGAAGTAAAAAAGCATTTGAACTAAACTTTATGAAGCGAGGAGTACGTCTTGAAAACGTATTTCTCGCTTCTTTTTATATCCCTTTGAAAGCTTTTTTATATAAAAAACAGCTTTTGTTTAAACTTTATTCCCTTTCTTTGTTGTTAGTACAAAGACTAACAGAATAGTATCCATGGAAAAAATTCAAAGAATTTGTAGTTTGGTGTTGCTGGCAGCGTTTTGGGGCTGTGTGCCTGTGCTGCATGCGCAGTCGTTTGATAAGTTGTGGAAGCAAGTGGAGCAAGCACAGGAAAAGAGTTTGCCGCAAACTGTGATTAAACTGACGGATGAGATATTCCGGAAGGGGGAACGCGAAAAGAATACCCCGCAGATGCTTAAAGCCTATATGTGCCGGAATACGTATCAGAATATACTGACGCCCGATAGTTTCTATGTCAATCTGAAAGGATTGGAACAATGGGCGTTGCATGAGCAAAATCCGGTCAGCCGTGCAGTGTTGAATTCACTGGTAGCGAGTATCTATGCCAATTATGCAGATAATAACCGCTGGGAATTGCGGAATCGTACTTCGCTTAATCTGGGAGAGACGGCTCTACCAGCGGATATCCGCGAATGGAGTGCCAATTTGTTTGTGAATCAGGTAATAAAATATACCGGTGAAGCCTTGAAAGACTCTACTGAGTTACTGAAGACATCTTCACGTACTTATATTCCTTTTGTGATTTTAGGAGATGCAAGTGAATACTACCATCATGAAATGTATCATTTGCTGGCATCACGTGCTATCGATGCTTTACAGAAAGTCTCGTGGTTTGATACGGATTCTTTGGTGAAGAAAGACATTATGGGCATTTATGGGCAGATGATAAATACCTATCGGAAGATGCCTGATCGGGAAGATGCTGCCGTACTGACTATGCTGGATTATATGGCTTGGCGTAACCGTGAAGGAGATGTCTTGCTTCGTCCCCGTGCTGTAAAAGAAGGTGAGAGCGAAGCACCGAACCAATATCTACGTGCATTAGACCGTATCATTAAAGACTATGCTAAACGTGATGTATGTGCAGAGGCGTATCTGGCTAAGGCCCGTTATTACCGTAATATGCGTAAATACCCGGAAGCATTGCAAACCTGTGATGAGGCTATTAGTCTTTACCCTGACTACAAACGCATATCCGCATTGCGTGAACTGAAAGAAAGCATATTGCAACCTCAACTTAACCTGACTGCAAGCAGGGCTACTTACCCCGGTGACTCTTTGAAATTGAGAGTGACCCATCGTAATCTGGATGGATTTACAGTGAACCTGTTTCATACTACTTTATTGAAAGAGGAAACTGATATGCCACAGATCAATACCTCTTTTTATAAGAAATATGCCCGTAAAGTGAAGGCAGAACACTTCTCTTTGTTGCGCCCGGATAATTACCAGTCGGCAGATAGTACATACAGCATGCTGATGCCCGGCGAACCAGGTGTTTATGTTATGCAGATTGTACCTGATGACAAGAAAGGCAAAACTTCTGAAAACTATCTCTATCTTACTCGCTTCAAGGTGTTGACCTTACCTTTATCGAATAAGGATTTTGAGGTTGTAGCTTTGGATGCTGATACTGGAAAGCCTATTGCAGATGCTCAGATTACTTTCTATTCCAGTTACGGAACAAAGAATAATGAGGTGCTGGAGCAGAAAACTACAGATGCTTCGGGCAAAGTGGTAATGCGGTGGGTTAAGCAATTCCGTGCGTTGAGTGCTACGAAAGGCACTGATACGGCAATGCCATTGCAGCGTATTTATAATAGCTCTAATGGAGTCTGGAATGGCACAGATGAAGAGTTTGATGAAGTGAAGATTTTAACGGACCGTTCCATATATCGTCCGGGACAGACTATCTATATAAAAGGTATAGCTTATGCCCAAGAGGGAGATACCGCCAAGGTTCTTCCAAATGAAACTTATACGGTGGAGCTCTCGGATGTGAATGGTAATGATATTGGAGAGAAAAAAGTCCGTACCAATGAATTTGGTTCGTTTACCACAGAGTTTATACTGCCTGCTGCCTGCCTGAATGGATCTTACACGATTGAAGTTGAGGAAACTGATGGCCGGGCATTTGTACAAGTGGAAGAATATAAGCGTCCTACATTCGATATAGTTTTTGATCCTCAGAAGGATTCCTATCAAGTAGGAGACAGTGTACAGGTGAAAGGTACGGTGAGTTCCTTTAATGGTGTGCCTTTGCAAGGGTTGGAACTGAACTATACCGTAACCCGTAGTCTGTTTTCGTGGTGGAGATCTTATGGGCAGAGTTCCACTTCACTGGCTTCCGGCACAGTGACGATAGGAGATGACGGAATGTTCTCTATTCCTGTCCGCCTGCAAGGTGTGAAAGGGGAGAATGCCGGTTTTTATACCTATCAGATAGAAGCCTCTGTAACCAACCAGGCCGGTGAAACACAAAGTAGTGTGACCACGCTGTCAGCAGGCAACCGTTCGCTTGTTTTGTCTGTCGAAACGGAAGAGCGCATTTGTAAGGATGACAGTATCCGCCTGACATTCGTGGCGCGGAACCTGAATATGCAACCCGTTGCCGTGAAGGGTGATTATCGCCTGGTACAAACTGTAGATGGAAAACAGGAAGTCCGTTTCAGCGGACAGTTTACCTCGAATGTGGAAGTATTGTTGCCGGAATGGAAGAATTTGCCTTCAGGTGCTTACGAACTACAATTAGCAGCCAAGGACGATCAGGGTAGGGATGTTGATTACAAGCAAAATATCGTACTCTTCTCCTATGACGACAATCGCCCTCCGGTAGATTCACCAGTCTGGTTCTATGCACGCAATGCAGAGTTTGATGCCGGACACCCTGCCAAATTCTGTTTGGGGACTTCTTATAAGGATGCTTATGTCATGCTGGATGTATTCAGCGGTAAAAAGCGTTTAAGCAGTACGGTGCTTCAATTATCCGACTCTATTGTTCGTTTTGATGTTCCTTATAAAGAGGAGTATGGAGACGGGATAGAGTACCTGTTTGCTTTTGTCAAGGGTGGTGAATTCTATTCTGAAAAGGTCAACTTGCAAAAGCGTATGCCGGATAAAGCACTGACAATGAAATGGGATGTATTCCGTGATAAGTTGCGTCCCGGACAAGAAGAGGAGTGGCGTCTGACGATAAAGACACCGCAAGGTACACCGGCTGATGCTGAGATGCTTGCTACTATGTACGATGCTTCTTTGGATAAGCTGTATCCCAATCGTCAGAATTTTAATGTGAACTATCCCCGTTTCAATCCTCAGATATATTGGTCTTATGGATATACAGGTGGAGCTTTCTATTCTTGTCATTTCTCGATGAAGGAGTGGAAAATTCCAGCATTTATCTACGATACTTTTTATTCGGAAGAAGGCATAAATGAAGCAATGATAATCGGATATCGTTCTGTGAAGAGAACGGATGTAACAGGAAGCGTACAGGTGAGGGGCATAGCATCTCCGCAGACAAAAATGATGGCTATGGCGGATAATGCTTCTGCTGATCTGACAAATATGTTGGCCGGAAAAGCGGCAGGTCTAATGTTTGAAGAAGAAATGTCGCAGGAAATTGGACAGACGGCTGATGATGTAGAGTCGGGCAATACCCCCGAACTACGTACAAACTTCGCTGAAACGGCGTTCTTCTATCCGCAACTGCGCACCAATGAACAAGGTGAGATTTCCTTCTCCTTTACGATGCCACAAAGTCTGACGCGTTGGAATTTCCGCGGATATTCCCATACAAAGGGAATGTTGACCGGTCAGTTGGATGCTTCTGCTGTTACGGCGAAGGACTTCATGCTGTCTCCCAATATGCCGCGTTTTGTACGGGTAGGGGATAAGACCAGTATTGCTGCAACCATTACTAATCTGACAGGTAAATCTTTGAAGGGAACTACGAAATTTATTCTCTTTGATCCGATGACGGATAAAGTGATTTCCACTCAACGCCAAGCTTTCACGGTAGAAGCCGGGAAGACGGTTCCTGTAAGCTTCCGTTTCACAGTGACGGATAAACAGGATATGTTGGGTGTACGTATGATTGCTGACGGTGGCACATTCAGTGATGGCGAACAGCACTTGTTGCCTGTATTGAGCAATAAGGAATACATTACTGAAACCCTTGCCATGCCGGTACGTGGTGAAGAAACCCGTACGTTCTCTTTGGACAGTCTGTTCAATTACAACAGCCGCACGGCTACCGACCGCCGACTGACAGTAGAATTTACAGGTAATCCCGCCTGGTATGCCGTACAGGCATTACCCGTATTGAGTCAGCCCCGTACAGATAATGCTACAGCATGGGCAGCCGCTTATTATGCTAATTCCCTTGCTTCTTACATTGCCAACAGTCAGCCGCGCATTAAAGCTGTATTCGACAGTTGGCGCATGCAAGGCGGTAAGAAAGAAAACTTCCTCAGCCAGTTACAGAAGAACCAAGAGGTGAAGAATATCCTTCTCGAAGAAAGCCCGTGGTTGCTGGAAGCTACTACTGAAGCCGAACAGCAAGCGCGTATTGCTATTTTGTTCGATCTCAATAATCTGTCGAACAATAATATGACCACCCTTATTAAACTACAGGAATTACAAAATGCCGATGGCGCCTGGAGTTGGTACAAAGGTATGCCGGGTAGTCGCAGTATGACGGGATACATCACCGAACTCCTTGTCCGCTTGCCGTTGCTTACCGGACAACAGAACTCCGCTGATGCCCTTTCCATGCAGCAAAGAGCTTTCAACTATTTGCATAGCCAGGCATTGCAGGAATATCAGAATATCCGTAAAGCAGAGAAAAACGGGACGAAGATCGATAATCTTTCATATCCGGCAATGACGTATCTCTATCTGATAGCTATCTCCGGTGAAAGAGTGCCTTCTGCCAATGAAGCCGCTTATCGCTATTTCCTCTCTATGGTCGGCAAGAACCTGAGTTCGAATGCAATGGGAGTCAAGGCGCAATCAGCTATCATTCTGCAAAAGGCAGGTCGCACGGCTGAGGCTAACGAATTTATCGCTTCTATTAAAGAACATCTGGTGCAAACCGATGAACGGGGTGCATACTTTGCTTTCTATGAAAGACCTTTCCTTTGGGGAACACAACCTATTTCCGTTCATGTGGAGGTAATGGAAGCCCTGAGGATGGCAGGAGGCAATGATGCATTGATGGAAGAAATGAAACTTTGGTTACTGAAGCAGAAACAAACTACAAGTTGGAATTCACCTGTTGCAACGGCAGACGCTATTTATGCATTGCTTTGCCAAGGGAGTGACTTGTTGGCATCACGTGGTGATGTACGCATTGTTCTTGGCCGTAAAGTGCTGGAAACATTCTCACCTGCCAAGACCACAGTTCCCGGATTGGGATATATCAAGGAAAGCTTTGCAGAAGGTAGTCCTGAATTGCGTGCCAAGTCCATTACTGTGGAAAAGAGGGATGCAGGCATTGCCTGGGGGGCAGTCTATGCACAATATCTGTCACCTATTTCCGATGTAAAACAGCAAGGTGGTGAACTGGCTGTAGAAAAGAAACTCTATGTAGAGCGTACTTTGACAGGTGGAAAGAAAGAATTGCAACCCATCACTGCTTCCACGCAACTGGCGGTAGGTGATAAAGTGGTTTCCCGTCTGACGATACGTCTGGACCGTGCCATGGATTTCGTTCAATTGAAAGATCAGCGTGGTGCCTGCTTCGAACCGATGAATTCACTTTCCGGTTATCGCTGGAACGGTGGAATAGGTTATTATGTGGAGATAGAAGATGCTTCCACTAATTTCTTTTTCGATAGTCTGAGCAAGGGTGTATATGTGTTGGAATACAGTTACCGCGTTGCCCGTAGCGGGCAGTATGAAGCCGGGCTGGCAACAATTCAATGTGCCTATGCTCCCGAGTATGCAGCTCATTCAGCATCAGTGAAGGTCGAGGTGGAGTAGAAATTTTAAAACTTGCTTTTAGGAACTCTCATTTAAAACACCTACTTTTGTGCATCCTAAAATGAAAACGAATGAAACGAACCTTGATATGTATATATGCGCTTGCCACCGTAGCACTGACTGCTACGGCGCAACCGCGTTTTTCATCCAATAAAGAAACTCACAACTTCGGACAGATCGAATGGAAACATCCCGTTAGCGTGCAGTATGTCATTACCAATACGGGCGATCAACCTCTGGTGCTTACTGATGTAGACCCTTCCTGTGCCTGTTCCGTAGCCCAGTGGACACAAACTCCCATTGCTCCCGGTGAAAAGGGGAAGATCGTCGTCGATTTTGATGCTAAGGCATTGGGGCATTTTGATAAGTCCATAGCTGTTTATTCCAATGCGCAGCCCAATCTGGCTTATCTGCACTTTACAGGTGAGGTGGTGCGCGAGATAAAAGACTTTACGAAAACCTATCCTTACCTTATCGGACAGATACGTATTGACAAAAATGAGATTGATTTCCCTGATACGCACCGTGGCGAAAAACCTGTCATACGGATTGGCGTAGTGAATCTGTCGGATCGTTCGTATGAACCGGTATTGATGCACCTGCCTTCCTATCTGGATATGAAAGTGGAACCGAACGTGCTTCAGAAAGGTGAGAAAGGGCTTATCACATTAACTCTCAACACAGAGAAACTGACAGACTTGGGACTGACACAGGCATCAGTTTACCTGTCACGCTTCACAGGTGACAAGGTGAGTGATGAAAACGAGATACCTCTTTCTGCTATTCTCCTGCCTGATTTCTCCGGTATGACCGATACGGACAAGGCGAATGCTCCGGTAATCCGTCTTTCGGAGACAGATATAGACCTGAGCGCACAACTGGCTAAGAAGAATAAGGTGAAACATGATATACAGATCACCAATACCGGACGCTCTCCGTTGCAAATCAGTAAATTGCAGGTGTTCAATCCTGCTTTAGGAGTAAGTCTGAAGAAGAGCGTGTTGCAGCCGGGCGAAACCACCCGCTTGCGTGTGACGATAGATAAGAGGAATATCGCCAAGAAGAAACGCCACCTGCGCATTCTGATGATTACGAATGATCCGATGCAGCCTAAGGTTGAGATGAATATCAAAGCGAGTTAAAGATTTATGATTTCATAAATCATAAATCTTATCATAAATCATAAATTAGAAATCATAAATCTTATCATGGAACATCCTGAAAACGATGAATCCTATAAAGGATTGGTTGTCAATGCAGGCATTGAGCAACCTTCGTCTGTCAATCCCTATCGCCGCCCGAAACCTAAAAAGCGTCAGCGTTCCGTAGCGGAGTTTGTAGAAGGTATTGTAAAAGGAGACGTCACTGTGCTGAGTCAGGCGGTTACTTTAGTGGAAAGTGTGAAGCCCGAACACCAGGCATTAGCACAGGAAGTTATTGAGAGATGCCTGCCTTACTCAGGGAACTCTATCCGTGTGGGGATCAGTGGCGTGCCTGGAGCCGGAAAAAGTACCTCGATTGATGTCTTCGGCTTGCATGTGTTGGAAAAATACGAAGGTAAGCTGGCAGTGCTTGCCATCGACCCCAGTAGCGAGCGCAGTAAGGGCAGTATCTTGGGTGATAAGACGCGTATGGAGCAACTCTCCGTCCATCCCAAATCTTTCATCCGCCCCAGTCCGTCGGCAGGTTCTTTGGGTGGGGTAGCCCGTAAGACGCGTGAAACGATTATTCTTTGTGAAGCTGCCGGTTTCGATAAGATCTTTGTAGAGACGGTAGGTGTGGGACAAAGTGAGACGGCTGTACACTCTATGGTCGACTTCTTCCTGCTTATCCAGTTGGCCGGAACAGGCGACGAACTGCAAGGCATCAAGCGTGGTATTATGGAAATGGCGGACGGTATTGTTATCAATAAGGCAGATGGTGATAACCTGGAGCGTGCTAAACTGGCCGCATCGCAATTCCGCAATGCTCTGCATCTGTTTCCTGCTCCCGAGTCAGGATGGACGCCACAGGTGATGACTTATTCCGGTTTCTATAACCTGGGTGTGAAAGAGATTTGGAAGATGATTTACGACTATATTGCTTTTGTGAAAGATAACGGTTATTTTGAATATCGACGTAACGAGCAAAGCAAATACTGGATGTACGAAAGCATCAATGAACGTCTGCGCGATAGTTTCTACCACAATCCGGCTATAGAAGCCATGTTAAGTGATAAAGAACAGCAAGTACTGCAAGGCAAACTCACTTCCTTTGTTGCAGCAAAGAGCTTGCTAGATACCTATTTCGGAGAATTGAAGAAGAATTAGTTACGGGTTACAGAGCTACAAGCTACAAGTAGCTGCGCTATCATGCCGCAAGGCACTTGTAGCTTGTAGCTCTGTAACTCGTAACTAATTCACGCTTTTTTCCCTTCCTTCTCAAAGTCCGCCTTCGATTTACTCTTCGTTACGATATATACGCCAAGGAATACGAGGGCGATAGCTACACCTTTTTCCCAACCGAATACACCCAGGCCCATGATAATGGCAGCAATAGAAGCTACGATGGGTTGCATATAGTTGTACATACTCACCACTGTGGGCCGCAGCAACCTTTGGGCGGTCATAATGAAGATATAGGCAAGGAAGCTACCACCTATTACTACGTAGCCCACTTGTACGTATGCCGCGGTAGAAATTTCCGTCCACTGAATACCTGCCACATCATGATAAGAGAATGGAATATAGCACATGGAGGCATAGATAAACATCCATTTATTCAATGTGATGGGAGAATATTTCTGCGATAAGCCCTTGAACACAGTCAGATAAATAGAAAAGCTGATTTGCGCTACCAGACAAAGCAAGTCCCCGATAATACTGCTGTTACCGTTGCTTGTGGCCTGACTGCTTAATATAAGTGTCAGCGCTCCCATGGCCCCTACAAAAATACCCAGTACTTTCAGGTTCGTGATAGGTTCCTTCAGATAAATGGCAGCGATAATCATGGTTACGATAGGAAGTGTGGTTGTCACGATGGAGGCATCGATGGGTGAAGTCATTGAAAGCCCGAAGATATACACTCCTTGATTGAACACCAGTGCAAAAAGTGAAGCAAAGAAAATCTTCAGCATATCGCGGTGATCCACGTGTTCGTGCTTACAGAATGCAGACAGTAGCCAGAAACAGGCGGCTGCACCTACCATGCGGAACGTAGTTACCGATAAGGCTGAAAACTCCATAAGTGCGGATTTGCCGATGGGCGCCATCAGTCCCCATAAAATATTGGCAGTCAGGGCGAATATGTGCCCTTGTACATTCTTATTCATACTCTTTTTTCTTTTGAGGCTGCAAAAGAACAACTATTTTTTGAAACTAAAAAGTCTTTTCTCTTTTTATATACTTGTAGTCTGTTGGAAGTATATGTCGGATGTGTTGTATCTATATGTCGGATGTGTCGCATCTATATATCCAACGCCACCGATATATAGATGTTAAAGGAACAGGATGAAGAAGGGCGTTTAGCCTTCTAATACGATTCGTCCTATCAATCATGCTGTTCATGCAGTGTAAGGAAACCGGAAGATTTACTATTTCTCCTTTTTACAGGAAGTCAAGAGTTTGCCAGCAAGAAGTTAACTTCCTGTCGACAAACTCTTAATTTCTTGTCGACAAGAAATTGATACTTTGTAGCATCTTGATAATCAATGATAAAAATCACTTATACAAAAAGGCGTTTATATACATATATTACTTTGTTTCCTTACATACCTCTTACGTATTCTGTCACGGAATCGGACTTGCCTGAAATTACATAGCTTGTTGTGGATGAGAACAAGCAATGTAATCATTCATAACATTGCTTATTCCGGATCATAAGACTGCTTGTTTTCAGATGTATTCAATACAATTAAGTGTTGTTTCTTCTTTCAGTCTTTCAGCTTTTCCTAAACTCCCTGTTCATCGGCATTTCAGCTGAAAGATACCTGAAACTACTATAAAACTGGAAGTTTCAGCCGTAACGCCGATGGACAAGGGATTCCGTGAGGTCTGAAAGAACGGAAAGAGTTTTTTCTCAAAAATAGCGGATACGGAGTGATACTTCATTTATAGTCCATACCGGGAAAGAAAAGAACAAAAGTGATTAGTGTTTGGTGATAAGTGATTGGCGCCATTCGGTATATTATTTTTTAGACGCGGATGACACGGATAACGCGGATTTAAAAGGCTGCGCTATAAAAGTGGATAAAAAAAAGATCCGCGTCATTCGTGTCATCCGCGTCTAAAAGATTATTTATCATTTAACTCATAACCGAAAATGAATAAAACAATCGCCTTAATCTTCTTTTAAATCATGTTGAAAGACGTTTTTTAAATTTTTATGAGCTATTTTTGTATTCTGTAAAAAAAGAGTTAATCAATATCTTCTGTCTGTAGAGGTGATGCTTGTTGTACTTGTCTTTAAAAATATTTGTGTACTTATTATTGGAAAAATACTTAGTTTGTATTATGAAGCGTTATAGGAAAATTTCATATGTATTAGGGGGAATCTTGTTCCTTGTGGTGGGAATGCTTGCTTTTCAGGTATATGAGAGTGGAATGGAAGAACGCCGAATATGTAAGCAAAAGGCGGAAGTTTCACTGAAATCCGCTACGGAACTTTGGGCAAACCGGGAATTTGATAAACTTGGAATTCCTTATTCTGTTGAAGGAGGCGAGCCGAAAAAGGAAAGCAAGCAGCGTCGTATAGTGCTGGCGGAAGGAGAGACGGTGGTAGCGGTCGATTCGATAAAGGAAGGAAAGCGGTTAATTGCTTCACATAGCTTAAGTGCGAAGATTCGCTTTCTGTTTTTGGTGGACAAAGTGGTTTTCAATGTTTTGAATGAATTATGGCAAGAAGATTTGAATGATAGCCACACCTATTGTTCCGGTGCTCTTATGTTGCAATCGGAATTACCGGGTGACAGGAAAGGAAAAAAGTTTATGGTCGGAGACTCAACGCTGATGGCCGATAAGTTTAAGTTGGGAACCTACTATCTGGATGATATGTATTTTCTTGAGTTGACGGCTTATCTTTCGCTTCCTTCCCCATGGTTGTGTGCCGATTGGGGAAAGACCGGTATTGTTTCTTGTTCTATTGTAGTTGTCTTTTGTTTATGCATATTTGTCCTTCTCTTTTGGAATAATCGAAAAAAGGATAACGACGATGAAGCGGCTGATCCGGATGATTTCGTAATACGCATCTCCGAAAATAAATATCAAATAGGCGGAGTCCTGTTTGATGAAGAGGCGTGTACGCTTACTTTTGGAGATCAAAGTGTGGTGAGATGTTCTATGCAACCTTATAAACTACTTTCTGCATTTGTCCATGCAAAAAGTCATTTTTTATCGAATAACCGGATTGTTGAAGTTTGTGGTTGGAGTTTAGAAAATATCAATATTAATCAAAACAGAAGAGTAACAGTAAGCCTGCTTAGGAAGTTACTTGACACCGAAAAGTCTCATGTGAAAATAGAATCCGGTCAAAACGAGCAAAAAGAGCAGGGCTTTTATATGCTTATTGAAAAATGATAAGTGCTTTATTATTAGTATATAAAGGGGGAGTAATGAAAATTTTACTCCCCTTTTTTACTCCCGTAAATGCATTTTGAATCTATTTATTATTTACATTTGCCGGCATAATAATCATTGATGAAAAACATAATAATCAAATGAAAAACAAGATGAAAAAGATTCTGGTATTTATGGGAGTTGTAGCTATTGTTATAGGAGGATATGTTTACAGTAAACAGTCATCTGCCAAGATGTCTTCTTTAATATTGGAGAATATAGAAGCGTTGGCGGATTCAGAGACAGGCGGTCGTATTTGTTTTGGTAAAGGCTTGGTTGATTGCCCGTATAATCACGATAAAGTATATATGTATGATGCTCCGTATAGCTTATATTATTAGCGTTATATCTATCCTACTATTCATTTCCTGTACTCCGAATTTGGTTGTTTCCGGCAAAAAGGTATATACTGATTTCCCACAGGAACAAGAATTGAAAGCAAGGACGATACGGTTGGATACTGCTTTATTCCGCTATCCTTCCCGTCTGCATGTCAGGGACGGGAAAGCAGTGGTGCTTGATTTGCACGGAACAGACTATTTCTTTCATGCGTTCAGTTACCCTGATTTCCGTTACCTGTCTTCTTTTGGGAGGCGTGGTGATGCACCGCAGGATATGCTTTCTGCCGAAAATTTCCGATGGAATGGGGCTTTTTTGTGGACATTAGATTCTAATAAGTCAGAATTAACAAGGTTTGTGTTTGCTTTATCCGGCGATTCACTGCTTCGTCAGGAAGCAGTGAATCTGGATAAGGATATTCTCAGGGCACTCGATTTTGTGATATGTGAGGACTCTACCTTTATTATTCCCGATTATTCGGGTGATAGTCGTTTTTGTAAAGTATGCAGAGATGGAAAATTGATGCATAAGTTTGGCGTTATTCCTACTGTCGATGAAGACGCTTTGCAGAATGCCCGTCCGGCTTTGGCGCAGGCGTGGCGTAGCTTTATAGATTACAATTCCCGAAATGGGATACTTGCTGTTGCTACTCAGTTGGGTGAAGTGCTCGAAATTTATAATCTGAAAGACAGTACGCATGTTGTGTGCATGGGGCCGCATGGTGAACCGGAATTTCAGGTGTCCGGGGGATATGGTATTCCTACGGGTATCATGGGATTTAGCGATGTGCAGGTGACGGATCGGGCCATTTATGCAGTCTTTCATGGGCGTTCGTTCAAGGATATAGCACGAGATGCCCGGAATGGTATTAATCATCCGGATGGCGGGCAATTTATCTATGTGTTCAGCTTGACGGGAAAACCGTTAAAGAAATATGTGTTAGACCATTATATTTGTGGCATATCGGTAGATGAGCAGCGTGGAGTTATTTATGCTACGGATGTGAATGAGGATGAGCCTATATTAGAATATAGTATAAAAACTATATAGAGTGATAACTAATTAAAAGGAGCAGACAGTAAACGACTTGTTGGTGCAATAGAATACCGAATGCTCCGTAACCCCTAAAATTTAGAAGCCTGGCAAAGATACAAATTTTTAAGTAAAATGGAAACAGATTTCTGCTGTTACGATAGTGCAGTGTGAAATGTGTTCTAATAAGATACTCTGTATCTTGATACTCGACTGTACAATATATGCGTACTTGATATAGTTAATTAAATAGATTTTTACTTTGAAACAATATAAAAATGAAGAAGTTTATGAAAATAGCTTTTGTTGCAGCATTTGCGGCAATTGCAGGTTATGGTGTCTATGCTAATCAGAAAGTAGATACTATGTCAGATTTGATGTTGGCTAATGTGGAAGCATTGGCTCGTTATGAGGTGAATCCTGATTGTCCGAATGGATGTACTAGCGGGAATACGGGATGCTATTGTTACAAAACATATCCAGATCAAAGAGAAGTGAAATGGAGTTGATATTTACAGCTACTAAAATATGTTTAGAATGTTCCAACTAGGCATTTTTGTTGTTTGCTATAGTCATTGTAATAAGAAAAAATCAGCTTTTTATAGGCTGATTTTTTTTCTATTGATGTTTAAAATAATGTAAATAATTTTATTTTGATGAAACGTATTGTCTATTTTGTTTTGTTTGTTTTCTTTGCGAGTAGTTGCTTTAGAAATTCTGATGTGGAAAAATCTCAGAATCATTCTACTAATATCATTGATGTAAAGGAATCTGTGAAAGAAATTATTATAGATACCCCTTTGATAGGAGGGTGGGCGCGACCTTTTATCGTAAATGATTATCTATTGATAAGTGATTCTCAATCCGAAGAAAAATTAATCTCTATCTTTGATAAGAATAATTTCTCCTATTTGATGGGAGTTGGAGATGCGGGGGAAGGACCTAATGAAATTACGAATATGGGGGTAATTGTGCCTGATGAAGTGCATCATCGATTTTTTGTACCTGATTATGGAAAATTGAAAGTATTGAGTTATAGTGTGGATAGTATCTTAAAAAATCCTTTTTATCGACCTGAAGTAAAAGGAGATATGAAAGAATTGCAATTTCCGGATAGATTTGTTTATGTGAATGACACTTTCTGCATTGCACGTTCCATAATGGTTGGAGAAAGCAAATATTTTCAACAATCTTTGGTGCGGTGGAATATGTTGACCGGAGAAATGAAATTATTGGTTGAAGGGCATCCCAAGATAGAACGAAAGCGAAGCCAGTTTGCGGTATCATTGGAACATAATCTGATAGTTGATTGCTATGCTCATCATGACCTAATGACGATTTATGATCTTGATGGTAATTTGAAATACAATATTTATGGTCCTGATTGGGATGACAAGACGAGTAATGATATGGTTTATTATGATGCTGTGGTGATTTGTAAAGATAAGATTGTTGCGGCATATGCAGGAGGACGCAATTGGAGTGACGAGGGATTTCCTAATTGTTTTCAAGTCTATGATTTTGATGGTAATTATATTAAAACGTTGAATATAGGTCGTAAAATTTGTAACTTTTGTTATGATCAGGAGCTGAATCGATTAATAATGGTATTAGATAATGAAATACAATTTGCCTATTTAAATTTGGATGGACTTATAGAGTAGGAACTAATATTAGAAAATGATGATGAGATGTTTTGCTGTTTTGTTATTAAGTCTGTCTGTATTGTCTTGCATAGATGTTAGACAAAATAAGCTTGAGAATCTGTTAGAGCAATGGATGGATTATGAAGTTAAATTTCCTGTAACTTCCATTTTTACAATACAAGGGAGAGATACAGTGGATTTTTATATGAGTGGTGATTACAAGATTGTGACGTATATTGATACTATAGGATGTACCAGTTGTAAATTACGGTTGTCGGACTGGAAGATATTTATGAATGTGGTTGATTCTATAAAAGGTGATTCGGTTAAGTTCTTGTATTATTTTGCGCCCAAAAAGAATCGGGAGGTATATAGTGTGTTAAGAACTGAAAAGTTTGTTTATCCAGTCTGTATTGATGAAAAAGATTCGTTGAATATATTGAATAAGTTCCCTTCTGAAATGGAATATCAGACTTTTTTGTTAGATAGAGATAATAAGATTATAGCAATTGGAAATCCCATTCATAATTCAAAAATTAAAAATTTATATTTGAAGATTATTCAGGGAAAAGAATTTACGCAGATGAATGAATATACAGGTCTGATGACAGAAATCAGTATTGACTATACATCCTTATCCTTGGGTAATTTTGATTGGGAAAAAGAGCAAAAAGCAGTTTTTACATTGAAAAATACAGGTAATAAACTATTGGTCATTGATGCAGTTTCAACATCTTGCGGCTGTACTTCCGTTGATTATTCCAAAGAACCCATTCGTCCGGGAAATTCTATATCACTGAATGTGACGTATAAGGCAGATCATCCCGAACATTTTGATAAAACTATAACACTATATTGCAATGCAGAATCTTCTCCTGTTGTTTTGAGAATAACCGGCGATGCAGAATAAGATAACATAAATGAAATACTTATGAAGAAACATGGTATCCTATTAATAGTCTGTATCTTTTTGATATTGGCTTCTTGTACTAAAAATACGGTTGGTCCTTCCTTAGAAGATATTCTATCAGCCAATCCCAAATTGCAGGTTGTTCTTGGCAAATACCAAGATGACTCCTTGAAGTATATGGCTGCTGTTTTTCTTATCGAAAACCTGCCTTTTCACTATAGCTATGAAGGTGAATCTCTAAATGATTACCTAAAGCTTTTTGAACTTCATGGGAAAGGTACCATGTACCCGGATAAAGTGCTGGATTCCATTAAGCGCGCTTGCGGCTCTTTTCATTTGGATCAACAGGAAGTGAAGAGTGATATCTATATTGATCAGGATTATCTGATTGGGAATATAGAATGGGAAACTTCACAAACCGTGATATACTTGACAATGATACAAATTATGCTAAACAGAATAAAATGAGAAATTCAAAACAGTTTCTAAGTATATTAATTGCCTTGTCTCTTTCTGCATGTAGCAGTAAAGACGATTTCATATTTTCTGATTTTACACGGACAGTAGATTTACAACTGCTTGACTCTTTGGATTTGGAGAAGATGGAAATTCTCAATCCGCACTATATCCACTATAAAGATAGCTTCCTGATTTTTCACAGCATGGCTGGCAAAAAGGAGTTAGAATTTTGGAACTTGAAATCTGATCTTGTCACAGTCCGTAATGTCATAGGGCAAGGCGTAGATGAAATGCCGCGATATGTTACAGTCGATACAGACCATCCCGCTTCCTTTCGTTTTGCGGATTATAGGCGGGGACGAATTTATGAAATGGATTTGGAAATGTTGCAGGAAGATACTACCACAAAACATTCATTGGTATATGAATTGCCGATAAAAGAAGGAGATACCCCTCTCCGTTTCTATGAAACGGGGAATCATATATTTGGTATCGGGTTGTTTAGCGAAGGACGCATATACTCGTTTGATAAAAGAACAAATAAAACGATGACATGTATGGATTATCCGGCACATGAAAGTATAGAGCCTCTTGATCAGAGACATAAAGGTGCTTTGTTCTCAGGGACTATAATGGCGGGTAATCAAAATACATTAGTACTGGCCTGTTTTGGGTTGATTGATTTTTATGAGATACTTTCTGATGGCGGTTTAAGGCTGAAACAGGAACGTCATTATTCTTTTCCAAAGTTTCAGACGGCAGAGACCGGAAGAACTGTAACTTTTGACAGGGACGATATCTATACTATTAGCGACATAGATTCTGATGAACGTTTTATATATCTGCTATATTCGGGGAAAAATGTGAGAGAAAAAGGTAATGACGCTTACAATTGTTCACATTTGTTGGTCTATGACTGGGAGGGTAATCCTGTAGTCCACTACTTGTTATCTAAATCATTATATGGTTTTGGTATCGGAAGAGGTATACTGTATGGCTTAAGTCGTGAGGTAAATCCGATTGTTTATGTCTATTCGTTGAAAGATATATTGCAAATAGAGTAGGGTGATAAGATTAAAATATATAAGAGTTTTCTTAATGCTATTACTGGTATTCTATTCTTGTGATAGGAATAAGAAAGAGGCTATTGATAGTATAGTAAAAAAATGGATGGGTAAAGAATTTTTATTTCCTGAGAATAGCTCATTTATTACTTATGATAATAGAGATAGTGTAGACTTCTTATCAATGAAATCTGATTATCGTATTGTCACGTATGTGAATTCAGAAACTTGTTTTAGTTGTAATTTGCGATTACCATTTTGGAAAGGATTTGTCATGGAGGTTGACTCTGTCAGTTTGGATAAAAATATTCCTGTTCTTTTTTATTTTTATCTGAAAAACAAATCGGATTTGTATGCATTGTTAGAGCGTCATAAATTTATATATCCTGTTTGCTTTGACGAAGAGGATAGTTTGAATAGGTTGAATCATTTTCCAGCTGATATGGCATTTCAAACTTTTTTGCTTGATAGTGACAATAAGGTGCTTGCTATTGGTAATCCTATAAATCCTAAAGTAAAAGAACTCTATCTAAAAATTATTCAAGGCGAGAAGAACGGGCGGAAGGATGAGAGTAAGGTGACAAGAACCAAAGCAGATATAGGCAGAACATTGGTTCCGTTGGGTAAATTTGATTGGCGGAAAGAACAAAAGGCTGTTTTTGTATTGAAGAATACGGGGGATAAGCCGTTAGTTATACAAGATGTTGTGACCTCGTGCGGTTGTACTTCCGCAGAGTATTTTAAAAAGCCTGTCAGGCCTAATGATAGCTTAGAGTTATGCGTTACGTATAAAGTAGAGCATCCGGAACATTTTGATAAAACCATAACTGTATATTGTAATACAGCGTCTTCTCCTATTGTTTTGCGAATAATCGGCACAGCCCAATAGGGTAGATGGCTCAAATAGCGGATCAGAAATAAAAATAGCAAGATGGTTTGCATGTTAATGAAAAAGACATTTTGATATATCATAGCTATGAATGTGAATGAACAGGTAATGGAATATCATATAATATAGTATATAGAGTGATCATTGAATTATTAAAAGGAGCAGACGGTAAACGACTTGTTGCTGCAATAGGATACCGAATGCTCCGTAACCCCTAAAATTTAGAAGCCAGGCGAAGATACGAATTTAGAAGCAAAACGGAAACTGATTTCTGCTATTACGATAGTGCAGTGTGAAATGTATTCTAATGAGATATTTATATCTTAATTCTCGACTGCATATAATTGTGCTTGATATGTTTAATTAAATAGATTTTCATTTTAAACAAATATCAGTTGGAGTAAGTGACTCACCCAATCAGCTGTTGAGCTAAATGAATTATCTCATTAGAAACTGGGATATAATTTTGTGATTGATATATGAACTATGCTGTAATTAAATTTAGATAATAATGTATTTCTATAAATGCTCGTGGATAATATTTGTTTGCTGTATTTTCTTTTCTTGCACAAATCACATGCAAGAGAGAATACAATACACTTTGCATCAGGCGGGAGAGAATAGTTCTGAACTTAAGAAGGTATTAGATCATTATCAGAATCAGCCTGAAAAGTTGAAAGCCGCTCGCTTTTTGATTGCAAATATACCTGCTCACCGGACGTATGTAGGAAAGGAGATAGACAGCCTGAAGCAAATGAAAAAAGAAAGCATTCAGCAAGGACGTATTAGTGATGAGATTGTGACACATTGGAAATCTTTCGATTATAGCTCTTCGCAAGTGGTGAAGGATATAGACGTGATTAAAGCGGATATCTTAATTGAAAATATTGACTTGGCTTTTGAGGCATGGGAAAAACGCTCTTGGAGCAAGCAATATAGTTTTGAGGATTTTTGTGAATATGTTCTTCCATATAGGATAGGGGACGAACCTTTAGAGAAATGGAGACGAATATATTATGAACGTTATTCTCCTGTGCTTGATTCTCTATATCAGGGGAATGATGTAGTAGAGGCAGCGCGTGTGATGGCTAATTATCTGAAAGAAGAGGGCTTTACTAATCATACGGATTTTAATTTGCCTCATTTAGGAGCGTTGTTTTTGTTGGAAAACCGAGTGGGCTACTGTCGGGATAATTGTGATATTGCTACCTATGTAATGCGTTCATTGGGCATTCCAATAACAATGGATTTTTATGAAATGTCCCCCAGTTACAATAGTCGTCATTTCTGGAGTGCATTGATAGATACGACAGGACTTGTTGTACCTTTCAATTATATAGAGCGTGAGATAGTACGCCGACCGCAGGAGGAACGGAAAAAAGGAAAGGTATATAGAACTTGTTATGGAATACAGCCGGAAAAGTATTCCGGACTTTATACTGACAAGGAAGTTCCTGCTTTCTTTAGGCGTCCTTTCATGAAAGATGCCAGTGATGAGTATTTCCCAGAGAGTAACGTCAAGTTGGAAAGTAATGAAGCTATTGATAAACATTGGGGGTATTTGTGTGTATTTACAGGGACAGAATTACAACCGATAGATATTTCTGAATTTCATGGAAAGAAGATTGAGTTTCCCAACGTGGAACCTGGCCTGATTTATTTTCCTGCATTTCGAAAAGCTGGGAAAATGAAAACATTTAGCTATCCTTTTTTGCTGAAAGAGGATTCAATAGAATATTTTATTCCTGATACTACCAGAAAGCATTGTATAGTATTGACGCGAAAATATCCGATAGGGAGAAATCCTATGTTTTTAGGAACTGCTGTTGGAGTAAAAATAGAAGGGGCTAATCGTAAGGATTTTCGGGATGCAGAATTGCTATGCCAGGTTGTGGACACTCCAAAAATAAATTATAATATACTATTCCCAACTGTACAGAAGAAATTCAGGTATGTGCGCTATTCTGCTCCGGAGGAAAAACAAATACAGGTTGGAGAATGGTATATGTATGGCATAGATACAGAAACAGCGATAGCGCCGGAGAAGATTTGGGCTAATCATCCTTTGAGTGATATACATAAGAAAATTCTAAATTTATTGACTGATGATGACTGGAGTTCTTTTTATATGTCAGCAGTAAAGGGAGAACAACTTATATTTGATTTGGGTATTCCACAAATTCTAAGTCACTTTATTTTGATTCCACGCAATGATGATAATTATATCCATTTGGGGGATCGGTATGAATTGTTCTATCATGGTGGAATTAAAGGCTGGATATCTTTAGGGAAGCAGATAGCTGAGGGTACGGAACTTTATTATGAGGGAGTACCTGATGGCGCTTTGCTTTGGCTTCATAATCATACTCGTGGAAAAGAAGAACGATGCTTTTATATGAAAGATGGGAAGCAACTTTTTATATAATTCGGAATGGCAATAAGAGGCATATCCTTGAAGAAAATCGTAGATAAAGGGATTAATCTCTTTCTCTGGTTGTGTGGAATTGTTGTGCTATGGCTGCTGATACAGATCTTTTGCATGACTTCATTTCATATACCAAGTGATTCGATGGAGCTGGAGCTATTGGCTGGTGATGTGATACTGGTGGATAAATTGGTGTATGGAGCAAGATTGTTCAATGTGATGGAAGCCGTTGCAGGAAAGCAGGTGGAGATAAAACGTTTGCCGGGAATAGGTAAAGTCCGAAGGAATGATGTGATTGTCTTCAATTATCCTTGTCCTAAAAAGTGGAGACAGATTGAAATGGATGTGATGCAGTATTATGTGAAACGGTGTGTTGCGTTGCCGGGAGACACGTTCTGCATTGTAAGCGGACGTTACAAAGTGAATGGCTATGCGGGGACATTGGGGTGCGTGGATGCGCAGGACAGGTTCATGACTCTGATAAGGGAACAGGGCCTTACAGATGATGCAATTGGTGTGAGGGCATATCCCGGAGATTCTCTGATAAGGTGGACGGTGAAAAAGTTCGGGCCTCTGTATATTCCTAAATCAGGTGACATTGTTCCGATGGATGGACGCACTGTTAAACTTTACAAGAATATGGTGGAGTGGGAGCAGAAAAAGAGTCTTCGGTATGAAGCGGGGAATATATATTTAGGTGATAGCCTCATTGCTGAATATCGCTTTTTAAAGAACTATTACTTCATGGCGGGCGACAGGGTGGAGAATTCAAGAGATTCCCGTTATTGGGGGTTATTACCGGAAGAATATATTGTTGGAAAGGCTGTCAGGATATGGAAATCAGTGGATAAGAGGACGGATAGAGTACGATGGAATAGGATATTCAAAAAGATAGAATGATGATAGGATGGATGCATAAAAAGAGAGAAGCTACAGTTATTTTGCTACAGTTTGTTGCTGTTTGCTCCTTGCTGAGTATGGTATGTGCGACAACTCCTGAACTGCCTGCGGGAGAAACCATCGGCCAGTGGGTGTGGTTTGGGAAAGCTGTGTTGGTTTCGACCGGTTGTATCACTGCTTCTTGTTTGCTACAACTTCTAGGAAAAACTTCCTGGACAGATATTTTGTGTTTCCGGAATTTCTTTGTTCATGTGGCTTGGAGCCTAGTATTGTTAGGGGCAATTGAAGCCGTTTGGGGCTTGCGGCAATTATATGGGTTTTCTGTTTCCGGGCATTCACGGTATGCACTGACAGGCTCTTTCTTCAATCCCGGTCCGTATGGGGGATATTTAGCGATGATATTACCTGTTTGCCTGCATTTGTATTTACGTGCCTGTGAGTGGAAAAGCACAGATGTTCTTCATAAAATAGAAAAAGTGACGGCAGGGCTTGCCGGTATTCTGATCTTATGTGTACTGCCGGCCACAATGAGCCGTTCTGCCTGGATTGCTGCTGCAATAAGCTGTGCATGGGTGGCGTATATGCATCGTGACAGACGTAAGTGGAGCGTATTGTGGCGGAGATATAAGAAACGTTACCTTACGTGGGGAGTGGTCGGGCTTTTTGTTCTGATATTAGGAGGTGCTGGTATTTTCTTTTTGAAGCCTGACTCTGCTATGGGACGTCTGTTTATGTGGAAAATTACTTGTAAAGCTATCGTAGAGCATCCTTGGGGATGTCGTGAAGGATTTGTCTATGCTTATGGCGAAGCGCAGGAAAAATACTTTGGTAGTGGAGACTATGCTGTTTGGGAAGAGCGCGTGGCCGGAAGTCCGGAATATGCTTTCAATGAATATCTGGAGTTGGCGTTAACAGCAGGAGTTATGCTTGGTGTCATGTTCTTCTCGACTATTGGGGCAGGTTTGTGGCTAGGGACAAAATGGGGGCGTTATGAAATTTGCGGAGCACTCATATCCTTGCTCGTTTTCTCTTTTTCTTCTTATCCCATGCATTTCCCGGTTTTCATGGTAACCGGTATATGCCTGCTGTTTGCTTGTGGGGCCGGAGATGTGGGCGGAAAATTTCTTATTTGCGGCACTTGTGCGCTGATATGGACAGTGGGGCTTAACGGTAAATGGCAACGGGAGGAAGATGCCTGCCGAGATTGGGTGTATGCGAGGATGCTTTATCATCAGGGAAATTATACTGCTGCCAATGAGGCTTACCATAAGCTCTATCCGCAGTTGGACGAAAGAGGGGAATTCTTATTTGAATATGGACACAGCTTATATAAATCAGGACGTTATGATCTGTCTAATTCGTTTCTGGAACAAGCTTCCTTATATAGCACTGACCCAATGATACTGAATATAATAGGTAAGAATTATCAGGAAATGCAATACTATGAGAAGGCTGAAACCTATTATTGGGCGTCAGTCCACCGTTTGCCGGGGCGGATTTATCCCTACTATCTGCTGGCAAAACTCTATGCGGAGCCGGGCTACCGGAATAGAGAGAAGTTTGAGAAGATGCAACGGATTGTATTGACTAAAGAGCCGAAAGTCTATTCCACCGCTATTAGGGAAATGAGGAGCGAAGTGGAAAAGATAGGAGATGATTGGTGTAAAACGAAGATTGATAGATGAATATGATATAACATGATGGATATGGATACGTCTAAGGATAGTTGGAATGCTTGTTTGCAGTACCGTAATAAACAGTTGACAAAGCAATTGAAGGATTACCAGAAGGTTTCGGCATTAACAAAATGTTCTTCTTCTTTGATAGTGGCAATGGGACAGTTGTTGTGTCTCCATCAAAAGCCTTCCTATGGCATAATTAAGGATGAAGCCGAATGGAGGGATCTGTTTATCGTCATAGATTTATTTTATGGGGGGTGTCTGTCAGAAGAATTGATGTCATTTGGTTTAAGTGTCCAGGAATTGAGGTTATGCTATCTGATACGGGCCCGTTTGGATAATAAGACAATCGCTCTTCTTTTTAATATAGTTCCCCGGTCTGTATTGAAAGCTAAACAGCGTATAAAAAATAAACTGGCTTTATCAGCTACGGATAGTTTGGATATGCATATACAACAATGCTGATTGTCAATAATATAGATATCAATTCCTCCAACGCCTACTTGTAGTGAAATCATAGAAAGACTTCTCACGACAGTTAAATACGAATAAATTTGCTCTAACCTCCAATTTATTCTATATTTGCAACTTAAGTGACAAGTTCTTCAAATTGTCCGAATATGATAAACTACTTGATAAAAATTATAACGACCCTCTGGCTCATATTCTTTTGTCTGCAAGTTAGTGTTGCTCAGGAGATTGAAGTTAATCAGACCAGAAAACACCTGTTGCAAACACTACAAGACAATTCCGTAGACAAACAGCAGAGGATGGAGTTGTATATTGACTTGTACGACTTGTCCGATGATGTGACAAGCAAACGTACCTATATTAACGAATCGCTGCAACTGGCCATTCAGTTGAAAAATCAGATATATATTTTTGAGACACTGGATATCCTTTGTCGCAGTTATAAAGATGAACCTGACTCTTTGCGCTACTATCAGCAGATAGGAGAAGAGTGTCTGGAAGGGGCTTATAAGGACTTTTATATGGCATGGCTCAAAGCTTTTCCTTCTGTTTGCAAGATGGATGAGGCGGAGAAACCTGATGAAGCCAATGAAGAAATCTCACGGTATAAGCGTCATAAGGTAAATCTCTCGGATAAGTCGCAGGAAGTGCAGTGGGAAATGATACTTTGTTCGGCAATGGAATGCATTAGTTACTTTTCACCGTCTGTTGCCAATTCAGAAGACCGCATTGTTCATTTGAAGAACATTCACCATTTGGTCAGCGGTCTGCCGTTCGAGGTCAGTTATAAGTTCAATTGGTATTATCTGACCCGTATCGAATTCATATACCGTGCGGAAGGAAAAGCTGAGGAAGCCGCTAAAGCCGTGGAGGCCTTGGAACAAACGGAACAACTCTATGACAATCAGTTTGAATTGCCTTTCTATAAGAGACGTGCTTATATCCGCACCCGTAGTCGTGAAGCCTTGCGTATGGGTGTTTATAGCGAGCTTCTTTACTTCGGAGATATCATAGGAAGGAAAAGGGCTGATGAAATTTATTCCCGGATGAAGGAATATTATCAGGTCAAGACGCCGGAAGAGAATAAAGAGTGGCTTTTGCCGTCCGCTTTCCGTTACTATTTTTATACGGCACAGTATGACCTTGCCATGCGGACCATCGATGAACTGCTGGAACAAACGGATTCTGCCGATACGAACAGTCGGACAGAGTTGTTGGCGAAGAAGATTAACCTGGTTACCCGATGGAAACAACATTACAAAGAAGGATTTGACGCTTTTTGGGAGTACACCAGTCTGATGGAAGGTAATCATGTGGAAGAGACGAATAAGCAGTTGGCCGAGATGCGTTCGTTGTTTGAAGTGGATAAATTGAAGATAGAACAGGCAGAGCTTCAGGCACGTTATCATCGCGTCGCTTTTGTTGTGCTCATAGTCCTGCTTCTGGTTTTCTTTATCTGGGGGCTTTATCAGTACTTGTTGACGAAACGACTGAAGGCAACGAAGCAGGCGTTGATTCTGTCTAATGAAAAAGTGGCTGAGGAAAGTGAACGTGCCAAAGCGAGTGACCGTATGAAGACGGAATTCCTCCAATCCATGTGTCATGAGATACGTACTCCGCTAAATGCTATCTGTGGTTTCAGTACTTTGTTGCTGAATGAAGACTTGGATCAGGAAGACAAGAAAGATTTTCCGGTCATCATTGAAAAGAACTCTAATCAATTGACCGAATTGTTCGAGGATATCCTGCAAGTATCGGATTTAAGCAGTTCGCTGGAGTTATTTCCTATGGAACGGATAGATATATTGCCGATTTGTGCAGGACTTCTGGATATGTGTAAGGGAAAAACGAAAAAATCCGGAATCACCTGGTTGTTTGAATCCGGACTGGATGAGTGCCTTGTAAAAACGAATGACAAATATCTGCAACACGTTGTAGAACATATCCTGAACAATGCCGCGAAGTTTACAACTGCCGGTACTATCCGTATGAATCTGATGCGTACCGGTGGGAAGATTCGTATTATGGTAAGTGATACGGGGATCGGTATCCCTGCCGACAAAGCCGAATACATATTCGACCGTTTTACCAAACTGGATGACTTCATGCCTGGCACAGGCTTAGGTCTTTATTCCTGTCGCCTCATTGTCACCCGTCTGGGTGGTTCCATTTATCTCGATACATCTTATCGGGATGGCGCATGTTTCTGCATTGATTTACCGGATGAGAAGTGATTTTTCTATTTCCGGGCGTGGAAATAAAAGATAATCACGTATATTTGCTTTAATTAAAAGCAAAAACTATGGAAGAACAAGCTAATTACATCAAACGTATAGAGATACACAGGTTGTGGGATCGCTTTGACATAGCTTGGGACTTACGTCCCGACGTGAATATCCTTTCCGGTATCAACGGAGTGGGGAAAACCACGATCCTTAACCGTTCCGTCCACTATCTGGAAGAACTTTCGGGGGAGATAAAGAACGGCGAGATAGAGGGCGTACGTGTTACCTTCGACCGTCCGGATGCCACGTATATTCCTTACGACGTAATTCGTAGTTACGACCGCCCCTTGATTATGGGCGACTTTACCGCCCGCATGGCCGATCCGAACGTCAAATCCGAACTGGACTGGCAACTTTATCTCTTGCAACGCCGATACCTCGATTACCAGGTGAATATTGGCAACAAGATGATCGAACTCCTTTCCGGTGATGAGGAACAGCGTTCACAAGCCGCTTCCTTATCCCTTCCCAAGCGGAAGTTCCAGGATCTGATGGATCAGTTATTCAGCTATACCCGCAAAACCATAGATCGCCGCAGTAATGAAATCATCTTCTATCAGGACGGTGAACGCCTGTTGCCCTATAAACTATCTTCCGGTGAAAAACAGATGCTGATTATCCTGCTCACCGTGCTGGTGCGCGACAATGCCCATTGTGTCCTCTTTATGGATGAACCCGAAGCCTCTCTCCACATCGAGTGGCAGCAAAAACTTATCGGTATGATACGTGAATTGAATCCCAATGTGCAACTGATACTTACCACTCATTCTCCCGCCGTCATCATGGAAGGCTGGCTGGATGCGGTGACGGAAGTGAGCGATATTTCGACTGAGATATAAATAAAGGTGATAAAGTGATAATATAACCATGGCTACTTCTTTAAAACATAATCTTACATCCGCCTATTTCAATGCCGCCAACAAGCTTTATCCTAAGAAGGCGCGGCGTCGCATTGTGGCGTATGTGGAAAGTTACGATGATGTAGCTTTCTGGCGCACATTGTTGGCTGAGTTCGAGACAGATGAATATTATTTTCAGGTGATGCTGCCTTCGGCTACCTCTCTTGCCAAGGGTAAGAAGATGGTGCTGATGAATACGCTGAACACTACTGAACTGGGCAAGAGCCTGATAGCCTGTGTGGACAGTGACTACGATTTTCTGTTACAAGGCAAAACGAGCGTTTCACATAAGATAAACAGTAGTCCCTACATATTCCAGACGTACGCATATGCCATCGAGAATTTCCATTGTTATGCTGAAAGCTTGCATGAAGTTTGCGTGCAGGCTACGTTGAACGACCGTATGCTGATAGACTTTCCTGCTTTCCTGAAGCGTTATTCGCAAATTGTCTATCCGCTCTTTCTATGGAACGTCTGGTTCTATCGCCAACGAGATACATATACTTTTCCGATGTATGACTTCAATGCCTGTACCCGCTTGCAGGAAGTCAATGTACATCATCCCGAACGAACACTGGAGCCCGTGCAGCGTGCCGTTGCCAAGAAACTTTCCGAGATGCGCAGACGTTTTCCGCGAAATATCAAGTCGGTGGAGGCTTTGGGTGTGGAACTGGAGAAGCTGGGACTGAATCCTGATACTACTTATCTCTACATACAGGGGCATCACCTCATGGATGGTGTTGTGATGAAACTTCTTATCCCCGTATGTACTGTGTTGCGTCGCGAGCGCGAACAGGAAATTAAGCGTCTGGCTGCCCACAACGAGCAATTCCATAACGAACTGACCAGCTATGAGAATAGCCAGACCAACGTCAGCTTGATGTTAAAAAAGAACAGCGGATACAAGAACCTTTACTTGTATCAGTGGTTAAAAGAAGATATAGGAGACTTCCTGAACAGGGAGCGGTAATTACTAACCATTAACACCAAAATTAATTCTTAGTATCATGAGCATTGTACAACAAATTAACGAAGGACTTCAGGCTTTAGGTTTCAGCCAGTCATTGGCTGCCCAGTTAGATCAATTTATAGCATTCCTGGGAGTTCTCCTGGTAGCTTATCTGGCGGATACTGTTTGCCGGAAGATCTTGCTGAAAGTCGTTTCGCGTTTGGTAAAGCAAACAAAAGCCACCTGGGATGACATTGTTTTCGACCGCAAAGTGATGGTGCATCTTAGCCGTATGGTGGCACCTATTCTTATTTATATCCTGCTTCCTCTGGCATTTTCCGACGCAGAGTCGGCAACGTTGGCGCTTATCCTGCGTTTCTGTCTCATCTTTATTATTATAATGTTTCTTAGCTTTATCAGCGCTTTGCTTACTGCGGTTTATACCGTATATAGCGAGAAGGAACAGTTTCGCGACCGTCCTTTGAAGGGACTCTTGCAGACAGTACAGGTCATCCTTTATTTTGTCGGTGGTATCATCGTTGTCAGCATACTGATTGACCGTTCGCCCGGTGTATTACTCACCGGTCTGGGAGCTTCGGCTGCCGTGCTGATGTTAGTATTCAAAGACAGTATCATGGGCTTTGTTTCCGGTGTGCAACTTTCTGCCAACAATATGCTGAAAGTAGGCGACTGGATCACTATGCCTAAGTATGGAGCGGACGGTGATGTAATAGAAGTGTCATTGAATACAGTGAAGGTTCGTAATTTCGACAAAACCATCACTACTATTCCGCCTTACTTGCTCGTAAGCGACTCTTTCCAGAACTGGCGTGGTATGCAGGAGAGTGGCGGACGCCGTATCAAACGTTCTATCAATATCGATATGAACAGTGTGCGGTTCTGTACGCCTGAAATGTTGGCGAAGTATCGCAAGATACAGCTCTTGGCAAACTATGTTGAACAGACGGAACAAGTGATTAAGGAGTATAATGAAGAACATCATATCGATAACTCCATCCTTGTGAATGGTCGTCGCCAGACGAATCTTGGTGTCTTCCGTGCCTATCTGAATTGTTACCTGAAGAGCCATCCGGGGGTGAATCATAATATGACTTGCATGGTGCGCCAGCTTCAGCCTACCGATCACGGTATACCGTTGGAACTGTATTTCTTCTCTGCAACCACATCCTGGATACCTTATGAAGACTTGCAGTCTGATGTCTTCGACCATCTGTTGGCTATTATTTCTGAGTTTGATCTTCACGTATTCCAGTCACCATCCGGTGAAGATTTCCGCGAAAGGCTTAATTGAGATAATCGGCACGGATTCTCGATCTTTTCTCTCTTAGATGAGAATTTATGCCGGACAGTTCCTCTGAACTTGTCCGGCGTTGCTTTTGTAGAAGCTATTGCTTCGTGAATTATGTGTGTTTCTCGTTTTATTGTTTGATCCAGTTGCCGCTTGTCCAGTTGTCGCCTGTTTTTACAGCTCCCTTATATTCGGCTTTGGTGAAGAAACTGTCGGCACTGAGGTCTTTGCCACCATCAATAGTGCCTTCGTAGAGATTTTCCCAAGTGAAGTTCTGTGTAGTGAGGTTGCCCGTTGCTGCTGCGAACATATCGTTGGTGTAAATGCCTTCTTTGGAAGACAATGTTTTGCTGATAGCTACGTACTCCAGTTTAGATACACCCTCTTTCAGGGCTGTTTCAGTTTCTGTGGTTTCTACGGTCAGAGGTTGCCCTTTGCCGGTGATAAGCGTATTGTAAAGCTCCACTTGTGTTCCGGCACGCAGGCGTACGCCCTGTTTGCTGCCACCGTTGCCAATCAGTGTGAGGTTGGCGAGGATGGGGTGGGCAACGGGAGTAGCAGCGAAGTTCGTACCGTTGTTGTCACATTCCAGCAGACAGTCGCAGTCATACCCTAGTGTTTCCGCTGCTTCCTGATAGGCTACAAGGAACTGGGCTTTTCCGTTCCAGCCTTCAGTCCAGTCGAAGGAGTCATCGCTGCAACTGGTAGATACGCAGTATTTTATGTTAACGGATCCGCCGAAGAACTCGAAACCGTCATCAGAACCTTGGTAAGCCTGGCAATATTCTACTGTGGTGCCGTTGCCTACGCCATAGAAGGTGAAACCATTGGCTTCGTGTTCCTCATCGAAAGCGTATCCGCTGTATTCGATACGCACGTAGCGCAGTGTACCGGAGTTGTCGGCATCGTTGTTACCCCCGTAAATGGCACCGCCTATTTCCGAGCTGCCTGTGCCGCCGGCTACATTAGTGTGTGCATATCCGCAGATGTGGATACCACCCCAGGCTCCGGCTTCTTTCTTTTCGGAGGTCATTACGATGGGGTTTTCGGCAGTACCCTGCGCATCGATCTTGGAACCTTGTTCTACGAGGATGTAGTCTACGATGTCATCGTGTTTGGCGATGATGATTACACCCGGTTCTATTTTCAGTGTGGCGCCATTCTTTACTTTGTATTCTCCGGTCAGGTAGTAGGTTTTTCCTTCTGTCAGAGTCTTGCTGGTGGTTATTTCACCTTTCAGCTCTTCAATGGTCTCTTCGGCTATACCGCTTTTCAGTGTCCAGCCTTGTGTCCAGTCATTACTTGCGGGTACTGCACCCTGATAGGCGGCTTGAGTGAAGAAACTGTCGTCGCTCAGGTTTTTCCCGCCTTCGATAGTACCTACATAGCCGTTGGTGAACATGACGCTATAATTGATGATATTGTGGTTACCGTCTTTGGTGAATTCATTGGAAGAATAGATACCTTCTTTGCAGCTTATGTCCGTGGCCAGTGTGATGTATTGCAGCTCGGAGCTACCATCCATCAAAGCGTTTTCTGTTTCTGTAGTTTCGGTGGTGAGGCATTGCCCTTTGCCTTTTACAATGGCGTTGTAGATTTTTGCCTTTGTACCGGCACGCAGGCGGATACCTTGCTTAGACTCTCCGTTACCTATCAGTGTCAGGTTGGCAAGTGTGGGGCAGGCTACGGGCGTTGCACCGAAGCTCTTGCCGTTGTTGTCGCACTCCATCAGGCAGTCGCAGTCGTATCCCAGTTCGTCTTTGGGGCTTTGGTAAGCTACGAGGAATTGTGCTTTGCCGTTCCAGCCTTCGGTCCAGTCGAAAGAGTCGTCGCTACAGTCGGTAGATACCAGATACTTCACATTGACGGAACCACCGAACCATTCGAAACCATCATCGGAACCCATGTATGCCTGGCAATACTCTACCGTTGTCCCGTTTCCTACACCGTAGAAGGTGATACCGTTGGCTTCGTGCTCTTCGTCGAAGGCAAATCCGGTGTACTCTACACGAACATACCGTAATGTACCGGAATTGTCGGCGTCATTATTGCCACCATAGGGTGCGCCGCCTATTTCCGAGCTACCTGTTCCGCCTTCGGCATTGGTGTGTGCGTATCCGCAGATGTGGATACCGCCCCATGCGCCTGGTTCTTTCTTTTCGGAAGTCATCACGATAGGGCTGCTGGCAGTGCCTTGTGCATCTATCTTGGCTCCTTGTTCTATGAGGATGTAGTCTACCACATCGTCATGTTTGGCAATAATGGTGACGCCTGCGGGAATCTTCAGTGTGGCACCATTCTTTACGTGTATGCCGCCACTTAGCGTGTAAGTCTTTCCGGCTTCCAGTTCCGTATCGCTTTCGATGTCTTTCGTCAGTTCATACTTGTTGTCTTCACCGCCGTCCCCGTTTCCGGGTTCGTTGTTGTCGGTACATGCAGTGAATAAGGTCATGCTTGCCGCAAGGGCCATAGTCATGAATTTCCAATTTGATGTTCTCATACTAATAATCGTTTAGTTGATAAAATGAGTTTCTATTGTTTGTCTCTCTCAAAATTTTTCTTTTCTCTTACAGGTCATAGCTGAAGCCAACTTCAAAGCCTGTACCCTTTCTGAAGCGTTCCACTTCTACTTTATCTCCGGTGGTAGGCACTTCTTGCTTGAAGAGGATGTCTTGGTTCAGCAGGTCGTTGACTTGCAACTTCACCGCGAAACGCCGGTTGAAGCGGTAACTGCCTGTAAAGTTCAGTGTGTGTACCGGCTGTTGCTTGATGTCTCCCAGACCGGAGATACCTACGGAGTGGATGCGGGGACCTTGCAGATTGTAGAGCAGGGCAACGCTGAGTTGGCGATCGTTGCTGAAAGCGGGTGAATAGGTGAGGTCTGCATTTGCCAGGTAGGGCGATGCTCCCTGCAAGGCACGCTGGCTGTTGGTGTAGGCACCGCCTTCGGGCAGTTTCACGTTAGTGTACATATACGAGCCGTTCACGCCGAAACGCAGGTCTTTCACTATCTCTTTGCGGAATTCTATCTCCACCCCCGTTGCCATACCGTTGTCCGCATTGCGGAAAGAATGCACGGCGGAACCACCTGACAGAGTCTGTACACGCTCTATCGGTGCTTTCAGGTGCTTGTAGTAGGCGGTGATGGAGAGCATATCCCCATTCTTTTCAAAGAGTTCGTAGCGCAGATCGATGTTATAGTTGTAGCCGTTTTGCAAATCAGCGTTACCGCGTATCTGTGCCGAACCGTAGGATTCCTGATAGAGGAAGGGGGCCATTTCGATAAACGAAGGACGCGTCACTGTGCGTGAGAAGGCAAAGCGCAGACTGTTCTTTTCGTTCATCTGGTATTTCATGTTCAGTGAGGGGAAAAGGTCGTTTTTGTTCAGTTCACTGCGTTCGGCTTTTCCGCCATCGGTATAGTAGTCTACCCATTGCTTGCTGATTTCGTAGCGTACTCCCAGGTTCACCAATAACGGGGCTACGGGGTAGTATTCAGTGGCAATGTATCCTGCATAAATGCTGTTACCGGCTGTATAGCTGTCTTTGGGCTGCTTCTTCCGGTCTATGGTGATGGAACCGTTTTCTACATTTTCCATGTTGAGGAAGGAGTCGGTATCGTAGATGTCGGTGATGGTAGGGTTCAGTTTGTTCAGGTTGTAGTAGAAGCGTGTACCCATATAGTCACGATTCTTGTCTTTATAGGTGAAACCGGCCTGCAACTTGTTGTTGTCGCCAAAGCGGTAGCTGGCGGTGAGGTCACCCACCCATTCATCTTCATTCAGTGAGCCAAAGTAACGCATGGTTTCTTGGCGGTTCAGTTTGAAGAGTTTTATCTGGTCATCTTCACGGATGAACATTACTTGGCGGCGGTCGGGTTCGTCGCTGGAGGTCTTGCTGTACGAGCCGCTCCAGTTGAGGTCCCACTGTTTGCCGAAGTAGTGCTTGCCGTTTACTTGATGGTTTTGCAGACTGTAGATGTGTGTCACGTTGTTGCTGCCTATCAGATGGTGGTCTTCGTAGTCCACACCTTCGCGCCTCATATAAGTGTCGATGGCATTGCGGGCGTAGAAGAAGGTATATCCGATGTGATCGGAAGTGCGGAAACTGTAGCCGAGATTACCCAGTGCGGCAATCTTTAACTCGTTGCTGTAGCTGTCGTAGTTAAATTCATTCAGGGTATTTCCTGTAGCTTCTAAGGTACGTATGGAGGCATTGTCCATGGTTTGCAGGTCGTTGCTTACTCCTATGGAGCCCAGAACGCTGACTTCATTTCCACCCAGGGTGAAACGTTTGCCGAAACCGATATTTCCGCCGAATTCGGGTAGGGCAGTCTTTTTACTAACCTGAAAACTGGTGTTAAAGAGGCGGTTGTGGCGTGCATACTCTTCAAAGTCTGTTAATGACATGTCTATCAGTTTCTGATCCAGAGAAGGAGTCTTGAACAGAGAGCCGTCGCGGTCCATCCGGTAGAAATCTTTGCCTAGCGTATTGAACTTGCCACCTGCATTGAAGTTGATGGACAGAAAATCACTGCCTACATTCTCTTTGGTACTGATGTCGATGTGTGCCCCCGAGTAGTCGGCGAATGCACTGGCGTCATATACTTTGCTCACGGTAATATTCTGTACGGTAGATGCAGGGAAGATATCCAGAGGGATCAGTTTATTGTCCGGATTAGGAGAGGCGATGGGAAGTCCGTTCAGAGTGGTGGTGCTGTACCGGTCGCCCAGACCGCGCACAATCAACTGTCCGGCACTGGCGATGGAGATACCGGTTATCTTTTTTACACCTTCTTCCACATTGCTGATTCCTTTGATACTCATTTCTTTGGCACCGAGATTTTCGATTGCAAGGGTGGCTTTCTGCCGTTCCATCTGCAGGGCTCGTTCACCTTCCAGATTCTTTTTGGCCACTACGGAGACTTCGCCTAACGCTTGTGCATCACTTTCCATCTCAAAGTTCAGCAAAGTTTCGGCCTTGACTTTTATGCTGTTGAGCAGGATGTCTTTGTATCCTATATATCTCACGGTTATGGTATATGTACCGTCATTTACATTCAGTGTATAATTGCCGTCAATATCGGCTACCACACCCTGCGCTGTCCCGGTTATCTGTATGGTAGCTCCGGTCAGTGGCTCTTTCGTCTGCTTGTCGAGGACGGTTCCTTTGATGTTTCCAGCCATGGCGGTCATGGTGGAAAGCACCAATAATAAAATGAAGAAAAATACTTTTCCTAAATCCAGTTTCATGCTCATCTTTTATCGTTTCTTGTTTCCGGTGCAAAGATGCGGCAACGGAATTACAACCGTAATACACATGTCATACAATTGATTCTCAATTAGGTTACAATTAAGTGACAAACTGAATTGTTGAAAAAAACGGCTGATAAACTCTTCTGACTTACTACATTAACGAACCCAAACTTTCTTTTTTTTGTTGATATGAATAGAGTGGAAATTAATAAGTAAGCATTATCTTTGCACTATTTACGAATATTAAAAGCACAATCGTATGAGTGGCAACCAATCACATGAGGCAAAACGTTTTCAGCTCCTTTCATCTGTTGGACAAATAGGCTGGTGGGAAGCAGATTTCGCTACGGGGGAATATCTTTGTTCCGAATATGTTTGTAATTTGTTAGGCTTGGAGGGAGACACTCTGACTTTTCGCCAGTTCGGCCAACTGATTCGTGAAGATTACCGTTGCCGTATCACACGTGAATTCCTTTCGATAGAAGAAATCGAGGTATATGAGCAAACTTTTCCTATTTACTCTTCACAAGGCATTGTGTGGGTTTGTTCCCGTCTGGGCGAAAAGTGGCTGACAGAAGATGGGCATCCAAAAGCATTTGGTATCCTTCAACTGGTCAATACCCCTGCAGACGCACAATCCGGTGATATTCTGAAACAGTTTAATGAATTGCTGTTCCGACAGCATTCAGTGTCCCAGTCCTTACGTAATTTTCTGAAAGATAAAAGCCTGAGTGAAGTGATTTCGGGAGTATTGAAGGATGTCCTCGAACTCTTTCATGGCGGACGTGTCTATATAGTGGAATACGATGCCGAATATCGCACACAAACTTGTACCTACGAGGTAGTGGCTGAAGGAGTTAGTCCGGAAATAGACATGCTGCAACAAATTCCTACTAATGGCATGGAGTGGTGGCTTAAACAAATGTTGGCAGGCAAACCCATCCTATTGAATACTTTATCGGATTTGCCACGGGTGGCACGTCAGGAGTCTGAGATACTTGCTATGCAGAATATAAAGTCACTCATGGTGGTTCCGCTCCGGAATACCGAACGGGTGTGGGGATATATCGGTATTGACTTGGTAGATAGGTACTATAAATGGACGAATGAAGACTATCAATGGTTCTCCTCTTTAGCCGATATCATTAATATTTGTATCAGCTTGCGTCTTGCCAGAGATGAGGCCGACCGTGAACGTAATTTCCTGAGTAATCTCTATAAGTATATGCCTATGGGTTATGTACGCCTTTCCATTCTTTGCGATGAAGAAGGTGAACCTTATGACTATCTTATCACAGATGCTAATCAGTTCAGTGCCGATTTGTGCGGTTCGCCTTTAGAGAGATATAAAGGGCGTTTTGCTTCAGAAATCTATTCTTCAGACAAACTGTCAACCAAGCTTCGGATTCTTGCAGATATACATAAGCATGGTCTGTACAGGGAACTGGATGAATATTTTGAAGAGTCAAAGAGGACTTGTCATTGTATTATTTATTCTCCCGAACCGGATGAATTGGTTTGTCTCTATATGGATGTCACTGAGATGCGTCGTACGTATATGGCTTTGGATCACAGCGAGAAACTATTGCGAAATCTCTTTTCTAATATCCCTGTCGGTGTGGAGATTTATAATAAGGATGGGATACTGATAGATCTTAATAATAAAGATATGGAGATATTTGGGGTTAAGGACAAATCAAGTACGATTGGAGTGAACTTCTATGAGAATCCGAATGTGCCGTCTGATATCCGTGAAAGGGTGAAAGTGGAAGATGAACTTGACTTTTCGCAGGACTATGAATTCTCCAATGTGAGCGATTATTATGAATCGGAGAAAAGAGGTGGAATAGAACTTTATACGAAAATAAGTAAGATATACGATAAGCAGGGCGATAACAATGGTTTTGTACTTATCAATATAGACAATACGGAACGTATCAGTTCCATTAACCGGATACGTGATTTTGAAAACTTCTTCCTGTTGATTTCTGAATATGCCAAAGTAGGTTATGCCAAACTGAACCTACTTACCCGTAATGGATATGCCATCAAGCAATGGTATAAGAATATGGGTGAAGATGAAGATACACCATTGGTTGAAGTGGTAGGAATTTATAATAAAATGCACCCGCAAGACAGGGTACGTGTATTGGCTTTCTTTGAGAAGGCCAAACGGGGGGAAGCTACGAGTTTCAAAAGTGAAATGCGCGTGCTCAAATCCGGAACATTGAACCAGTGGAACTGGGTACGTATGAATGTAGTGCTCAACCGCTATGATCCTGAGAATGGGCTGATTGAATTGATCGGTGTTAACTACGATATCACTGAATTGAAGGAAACAGAACAAAAACTGATTGAAGCCAAAGAGAAAGCTGAAGAGGCAGACCGCTTGAAGAGTGCTTTCCTGGCGAATATGAGTCATGAGATACGTACACCGTTGAATGCTATTGTAGGTTTTTCAAGTTTGCTGGTGGAGACGGAAGATCAGGGAGAAAAGCGGGAATACTCAAAGATGGTGGAAGAGAATAATGAACTTTTGCTGCAACTGATTTCTGATATTCTGGATTTATCGAAGATTGAGGCGGGAACTTTCGACTTTAAAATAAGGGATCTGGATGTGAATACTCTGTGTGGAGATGTTCAGCGCTCCATGAAACTGCGTGTGAAGCCGGGTGTTGAGCTTTTATTCGAACCGACTTTACCGTCATGCGTCATTGTGAGTGATCCTAATCGTTTGCACCAGGTGGTTGCTAATTTTGTAAATAATGCGATTAAGTTCACTACAACCGGCTATATCCGTATCGGATATGACCAACCGGATGCAAAGCATTTACGAATATATGTATCGGATACAGGTATCGGTATTGCCCCGGAAGCCTGTGAGAAGATATTCGACCGCTTTATAAAGTTGAACTCATTTGTTCAGGGCACCGGCCTGGGACTTTCTATCAGTAAGAGTATTATAGAGCAACTAGGAGGCACTATCGGTGTGGATAGTGAATTGGGTAAAGGATCGACGTTCTGGTTTATTCTGCCGGTGGTATAAGAGTTACGAGCTACGAGTTACAAGTGCTTTGCGGTGTAATAGCGCAACCACTCGTAACTTGTAGCTCGTAGCTTTTGTAGCTCGTAACTAATTCAGTCCGAACGAGAACTTGTCGATGGACTGATAAACCACGCTTGCAAGGCTCAATACAATAATACCGAGCGTACAGATGACAAGGCTGGCACGCGTGTAGTTATCGCTACGGAAAGTGGCGATAGGCTCATCACTCTTGTTGATATACATGGACTTCACAATCTTTAGATAGTAATAGAGTGAAATAATCGTATTCACCAATGCGATGAACACCAGCAGATGGAAACCGCCCTGGAAAGCTGCTGCGAAGATAAAGAACTTCGAGAAGAAGCCTGCGAACGGAGGAATACCTGCCAATGAAAACAAAGCAAGCGTCATGAGGAATGCCAGTTTCGGATTGGTACTGTATAATCCGTTATATTCTTCGAGCGTGAAACGCTGGGCACGAAGGGCGATAATCGTAATCACTGCAAATACAGAGAGGTTGGCGAACATGTAAATAAGTACATAATACACCAATGATGCCATACCCTGTTGCGTTCCGGCAATCACACCCAACATGATGTAGCCTGCCTGCGAGATACTGGAAAATGCCATCAGGCGTTTCAGGTTTTCCTGACGCAGGGCGAAAAGGTTGGCAAGGGTGATAGAAGCTATGATAACCCAATAAAGAATTTCCTGCCATTGATCCACCATCGGAGCGAATGTCTTGATAAGGATAGTCATCAATACAAAAGCTGCCGATCCTTTAGAAATAACACTTAAATAAGCAGTTACTACACTCGGGGCACCTTCGTACACGTCTGCCGTCCAGAGGTGGAAAGGAACAAGGGAAAGCTTGAATCCCATGCCGGAGAAGAAAAAGACAAATGCCATTATTTGCAGGGCACTGCCGTCCAAGTGAGCCGGGATATCATCGAAATAGAGAGTACCTACTGTTCCGTAAATAAGCGAGATGCCATAAAGCAGCAGTCCGCTGGAGAAAAGTGCGGTGAGGATGTACTTGGCACCGGCTTCGGCGGAGTGGTGGCGGTACTTGTCGAAAGCAACCAATGCAGCCATCGGGATACTTGCTGTTTCCAGTCCGATGAAGAACATCAGGAAGTGTCCTGCGGAAATCATGAAGTACATACCCAGCAGGGTAGAGAGCGTCAGCATATAAAATTCGCCTTGCTTGATTACAGTGTCCGGTCGTTTCAGCCACTCATGTGCCATCAGGAAAACAATCAGCGTACCGACGCTGAGGATGGACTTCACGATGCTTTGTATCGGGGCGTTATGGTACATACCACCGAAAGCATCGGCAGCCGGACCGGGTATGATGGTAATCAGCGTGTGTATCGTGAGCAGCACGACGGGCAACATGGTGTTGAGTCGTGGATTACCGTCCTTCTTGTGAGCATCGGGGCTCATGAAGAGGTCGGCCACGAAGAGGATCACGATGACAGCTATCAGCGAAAGCTCTTCTTTGAGAATAAGGAATTGGGAATAGTCCATATCTATTGAATGATAAGTTATTAGTTATAAGTTATTAGCATACCATTATTGAAATATACTCACCAGGGGCAACACGCTGTCTCCAATCATATTGCTGATCCACAACGGAGCAAGACCGAGGCCTGCAACGCAGACAATGAGAATAATAACGGCAGTGCGTTCATCCCAGGTAGCATCAGTCAGCGCCAGATGGTGCTTGTTGGTGCAAGTTCCATACAGTATCTTGCCAACCAGTCGGAGGATATAGACTGCGGTAATCACGATACTGGTACAGGCAATGATAGTCCACGTGCGGTGGAAAACATCTGCATGCTGGAAAGCACCGTTGAAGATTGTCATCTCGGCAACGAAACCGCTGAGTCCTGGAAGTCCGAGATTGGCAAGTCCGGCAATGACATAACAGACAGCAAGGAACGGCATGATTTTCATCAATCCTGAAAGCTCACGTACGTCGCGTGTGTGGGTACGACCGTAGATCATACCGATGAGGGCAAAGAACAGGGCAGTCATTAATCCGTGGCTGAGCATTTGCAGGACAGCACCGGTACAAGCCGTTTGGTTCATCATCAGGATGGCGAAGAGCACGAGGCCGCAGTGAGATACGGAAGAGTAGGCGTTAATATACTTCAAGTCTGTCTGTACACAAGCCGAGAAGGCACCGTAGACAACGGAGATACCTGTCAGTATCAGGAATATCCAGCCGAGTTCCTGAGCAGCTTCAGGCATCAGATACATGGCGATACGGAAACAACCGTAACCACCAAGTTTCATCAGTACACCTGCATGGAGCATACTTACGGCAGTAGGCGCCGAAGCGTGGCCGTCGGGGCTCCATGTGTGGAACGGGAACAATGCACCGAGTACACCGAAACCGAGGAAAGTAAGCGGGAACCAAATGCGTTGCTGTTCGATAGGAATATTATGCAATTGGGCAATTTCCAGCAGGTTCATACTGGTGGCACCGGAACCGAAATAGATACCCAGAATACCAATAAGCAGGAATGCGGAACCACCCATCAACATCAGTGTCAGTTTCATGGCAGAGTATTCCTTACGTCCTGATCCCCATACACCGATAAGCAGGTACATCGGAATCAGTGCTACTTCATAGAACATGAACATGGTGAACAGGTCCGTAGAAATGAAGAAGCCGAACACACCCAGAGAGAGCAGGGTGAACCAAAGGAAATATTCTTTCGTCAACGGTTGCAGACGCCAGGAGGCGAAAGTACCGGTGAAGACTATGATGGCAGAGAGCAGCAGCATGGCTACTGAAATGCCGTCTACTCCCACGGAGTAGTGTATGTTGAGTGCCGGATACCAGGGTACATCCGCGCGGAAGAGCATTTCAGCTGTGTCTCCGGCGGCACGCGCTTGCAGATAAGCAATGGTTAGGCCTACGGCGGCCAACACTAATGCCGATGCACCTGTCACCATCACCGTGCGTATCTGCTTGATGTTACGACTCAGCCAGAGACCAAGTAACATCAACAGGGGGATGAGAACAAAAATACTTAATATGTTCATTTTTATAATTACAAATTACGAATTACAAATTACGATTAACATTTCTCTACTATAGCAGCAATAACAATATCAATGCCAGCGTACCCAACAGGAATACGTAAGTGTACTGTTGAATTTGTCCGCTTTGCAGACCGCGTATTTCATCACTGGTGGCATTGGCGCTCCAGGCAAGGAAGTCGAAGAAACCATCTACTACGTGGCGGTCGAACCAAGCGATGGGGCGGGAGATGCAACCAAAGATTATCTTATGAGTTACGAACTGGTACACTTCATCGATATAGAAGCGATGATAGGCAGCTGTCCATAATCCGCGGAAACGACGGGCAAGGGCATTGGCAACGGGTTGCTTTGCCCGTGCGTACATGGCTGTGGCAATTGCGATGGAGATGACAGCTATAACAATGCTGGTACCTGCCACCGCCCAGTCGAGATGAATCTCGTAAGCCGTGCCGTTGGAAGAGATGAACTTACCGAAGGGGATGAAACCGGCTCCGATAGTAACAACAGCAAGAAACATCAGCGGGAAAGTCATAGTTAACGGACTTTCGTGGGGAGTATGTTCAGCATGAAGCTCTTTATTCTCTTTGCCCCAGAAGATGCCGTAATAGAGGCGGAACATATAAAATGCCGTCATTGCAGCAATCACTGTCATAATCCAGCCCATTACAGGACTGAACTGGAAGCATGCTGTCAGTATTTCATCTTTAGAGAAGAAACCGGAGAATGGAGGAATACCTGCAATGGCAAGACAAGCAATTAGGAACGTAATATGTGTCACAGGCATGTACTTGCGCAGTCCACCCATAGCGGACATTTCATTGCTGTGTACCGCATGGATAATGCTACCTGCGCCGAGGAAGAGTAATGCCTTGAACATAGCGTGCGTGAACAGGTGGAACATACCGGCCATATAGCCCAGACCGCCATGATGCGGATCAGCAGAAGTACAAACTCCCAGTGCCACCATCATAAAGCCGATCTGTGAGATAGTAGAGAATGCCAGCACACGTTTGATGTCACTTTGCACACAAGCTACCGAAGCAGCATAGAATGCAGTGAACGCTCCAACGTAAGCTACCAGATGCAGCACGTCGGGTGCATAACCGATGAACAGCGGGAACATTCGGGCCACAAGGTAAACTCCGGCTACCACCATGGTCGCTGCATGGATCAATGCGCTGACGGGTGTCGGGCCTTCCATTGCATCCGGCAGCCAGATGTGTAATGGGAACATGGCACTCTTTCCGGCACCACCGATGAACATCAGTCCCAAGGCCAGAGGTATCATTGCCGCACCACCTTTCAGCAATGCCATTTCACTGGGATGGAAGGTGTAAGTTCCGGCATAATAACCGTAAATAAGGATACCGATCAGGAAACCCAGGTCGGCAAAACGGGTAACAATGAACGCTTTCTTGCTTGCAGCAACAGCAGACGGTTTCGTATAGTAGAAACCGATGAGCAAGTAAGACGAAACACCCACCAATTCCCAGAACAGATACATCTGGAAGATATTGGTAGCCACCACCAGACCCAACATGGACATGGTAAAGAGGCTGAGGAATGCATAATAGCGTTGGAATCCGCGCTCACCCTTCATGTAGCCGAAAGAGTAGACATGTACCATCAACGATACGGTGGAAATGACGATAAGCATCATCACAGAAATGGGGTCGAGCAGGATACCCAGGTCAATGCTCAGCGTTGAAGTGAAAGGCAACCACGTCACATTATAAGGCATAAGTGTGGCGAAAGTGCCGTCCGCCAGACGCGGAGCGGAGAAATACTGCCAGGCAGTGGCGTAGCTCAATACGGCTACCACAGCCAATACCGTGGTACCGATGATGCCCGCCGTCCGGTGCGTCATCCATTTGCCGCCAATCCCCAATACAAGGAAGGAGAGGAGGGGAAGCAGGAGAATGAAGATTGTATATTCCATATTCTTTTCTTTTTTATTCTATTATTGATACTGTACTGATTCTACCATTTCAATTCGTCCAGCTTATTAACCTGGATACTTCGTATATTGCGGTAGATGTTGATCATAATCGCGATAGCTACTGCCGTTTCGGCGGCCGAGATGGCAATGGAGAACAGGGCAAAGAAATACCCTTCCATTCCGTCAGGGAAAAGGAAACGGTTGAACACTGCGAAGTTGATATCCGTAGCATTCAGTATCAACTCGATGCTGATAAGTATCGCCAGTGTGTTGCGGCGGGTGAAGAACCCGTAGATACCGGCGAAAAACATGATAGCCGAAACTATCAGATAATATTCCATGTGAATCATAATCAATTGTATTTAGCGTTTACGTGCAATCACCAACCCACCTACGATACACGCCAGCAACAGGATGCTGACTGCCTCGAAGGGAAGCAGATAACCGAATTTGTCACTACTCAGCATAGAGTGTCCGATAGTCTTGATGTTGATTTCCAGCGGTACAAGATCGGTAGTAACGAGGAATTTATGTTTCAACGTAATGAATACTACGATGATGGCACCACCTACGGTTGCACCTAGACCAGCCAACAGTTTGCTACGTTTTAACTTGGTAGTACGGTCTCCTTCGCCACTGGTCAGCAGGATGGAGAAGACGTAGAGTACGACAATACCGCCGGCATAAACCATGATTTGTACCGAGCCTAGAAATGTGTAGCCCAGCAGGAAGTAGATGCCTGCCGTGCCGAAAAGCGTGAACAGCAGATACGTTGCCGAGCGTACCATGTGGCGTGTAGTCACAGTGAGAATGGAACATACGCTGATGAACACTGCCAGAAAGTAGAATACTACGGTTTCAAGGGTTATTTCCATATTCTTGAATTACAAATTACTTAATTACAAATTACTTTGTTGCTTCACTTTGGGGAGCAGCGGGTTTCTTTTTCTCTTCTACGTGACTGCCCGGATGGTTCAACGTCTTCACCAGCTTTGTACGGTCGAACACCGCATGCTCAAAGTCTGTAGCAAACGTAATCGCATCGTGCGGACAAGCTGTGACACAAAGTTGGCAGAACATGCACGAACCGAGGTCGTATTCATACTTTGCCAATATCTTCTTTTTTTTGCCGTCCTCAGTCTCTATCATTTCACTTGTTACCTTGATGGTATCGTTGGGACATGCTATCTGGCACAGCCCGCACGCTATACAATGGTGTTCATTCCGGTCATTGTGCGGCATGGTCAGCGTCCCGCGGAAACGGTCGAACATCTCCAGTGTCGCACGATTCTCCGGGTATTGCTCTGTCACTTTCCGGCGGCAGAAGACGGTCATGGTAGTTTTCATACCCGTCAGCAAAGAACCGATGCCGTGCATCAGTCCGCCAAAATAACTGTATGTTTTCATAATCTAAAAGTGCAGTTTAAATACAACAATCAGTACCATCAGAATGAGGTTTACCATCGAGATAGGTACCAGATACTTCCATTCCAATGCCAGGATCTGGTCGATACGCAAGCGGGGGAATGTCCATTTAATCCACATCAGCAGGAATACTACGAAGAATGCCTTGCCGAAGAACCAGATGAAGCCCGGAATATAATCCATTATGGCGTTGAAGCCATCCAGTCCTACAATATGAAGCGGCATCCAGCCGCCCAAGAAGATGGTGGCAGCCACGCTGGCTACAATAAACAGGTTCAGATATTCGGCCAGATAGAAGAAACCGAAGTGCATACCGCTATATTCGGTGTGGTATCCTGCCGTCAGTTCGCTTTCTGCTTCCGGCAAGTCGAACGGCCCACGGTTACACTCTGCATTTCCGGCTATCAGGTAGATAACGAAAGCGATCACTGCCGGAATGTGTCCTTTGAAGATGAACCATCCGTCAGCCTGTCCTTCTACAATTTCAGAGAACTGCATCGTACCCATCAGCACTACCATAGTTAATATACTCAGTCCTACAGACAACTCGTACGAGATAATCTGTGCTCCGCTTCGCATGGCTCCGATCAATGAAAATTTGTTGTTGGATCCCCAACCGGCCAGCAGAATACCTAATACACCTATACTGGATGCTGCCAGCAGGAAGAATACACCTACATTGAAATTCAGCACTTCCATACCTTTATTAATAGGGAGGCAGGCAAATGTCAGAAATGAAGCTATGATCACCATGAACGGTGCCAGGTTGTAGAGGAAGCGGTCGGCAGCTTTCGGAGTGAAGATTTCTTTGGTCAACATCTTCAACACGTCGCAGATGACCTGAATGCTACCCCATTTACCTACACGGTTCGGACCGAGACGACACTGGAAGAAAGCACATATCTTGCGCTCCATGTAAATCAGAATGATGGCGAGTACGGCATACATCAGAATGATGCACACGCCTATCACTACACATTCGAGGAATATCGCCAGACCTTCCGGCATCAGGGAAGTTAGCGTCTGGTGTATCCAGTTGGTTACTATACTAAAGTCAAACATCTTGTAATTTACAATTTACAATTTACAATTTACGAGGCACTTTACAATGGCAATGCATCAACCGACTACTCATGCGCAGCTAAATTGTACATTGTACATTGTAAATTGTACCTTCCTTTACCTATCAATATCTGGCACTACGTAATCCAGCGTTCCTCCGATTGCAATCAGGTCGGCAATCTTTGCTCCGCGGCAAATGGTATCTACGGTGCTTACCAGCGGTAATCCCGTGGAACGGAAATGCAGACGGTACGGAGTCTTGTCGCCATGGCTTTCCAGGAAGACGCCGAACTCACCACGGCTACCTTCTACGGCAGTATAATACTGTCCTTCGGGTACACGGATGATGGGTTTCATCTTTTCCTGATATGGGCCTTCGGGGATGTTATCAATAAGTTGTTCAAGGATATTCATACTTTCCATGATTTCGTCCATACGAACCATGTAGCGTGCCCAGGAGTCGCCTTCGGTATAAACGATTTCTTTGAAGTCCACTTTGTCGTATACTCCGTAGGGATGGCGTTTACGGACATCGCAAGCCCAGCCGCTGGCACGTCCTGTACCACCTGTAGCTCCGAAAGCGATGGCATCTTCACGGCTCAGTACTCCTACGCCTTTCAGACGTTGCTGGGCGATGATATTGCCTGTGAACACCTCATGATATTCGTGGATGATGCCACGCAGGTAGGGGATAAACTCTTTCACTCGTTTCTGGAAGTTGGGATGCAGATCGGCCTGCACACCACCGATAGTGTTGTAGTTCATAATAAGGCGTCCGCCGCAAGTTTCCTCGAAGATGTCGAGTATCTTCTCGCGGTCGCGGAAACCATAGAAGAACGCGGTCAAAGCACCAAGGTCCATTGCGAGACAAGAGTAGAACAGCAAGTGAGAGTCTATGCGCTGTAATTCGTCCATGATGGTACGGATATACTTCACACGGTCGCTTACTTCAATGCCCATAGCCTGCTCGATGCATGCACAAAGGGCGTGGCGGTTCTGATGTGCGCCCAGATAATCCAGACGGTCAGTCAGTGCCAATGTCTGCGGGTAGGTGAGGCTTTCGCACATCTTCTCGATGCCCCGGTGGATGTAGCCGCAGTTGGCATCTATCTTCTCGATGGTTTCACCTTCCAGTGATACACGGAAACGCATTACACCGTGCGTGGCAGGGTGTTGCGGACCGATGTTCACAACATATTCTTCGTCTCCGAAGAGTACCAGTTCTTTATTCTTTATTGTACCATCCGGGTTAAGTGCCAGTTCGGTAGTGGTATCAATGGTTTCTTCATTGTCCATACGTAGCGGATTGTCCTTTTCCGGATCATTGTCCTTACGCATAGGGTATCCTACCCAGTCGTTACGCAGGTAGAGGCGGCGCATGTCGGGATGTCCAATGAAGATGATGCCGTAGAAATCGTATACTTCACGCTCCAGGAAATCTGCTGCTTTCCAGATGTCACTGACACTGGGTAACTCGGCATTCTCGCAGTCCAAGGTAGCGGTACGTACGGCTAAACGTTTTCCGGTAGTGGTGGATTCCAGATGATAAACCACTCCTAAACCACGCGGTGTATCCGGCGTATCCTTGTCGGTTGTTTCTCCCCAGTCCATACCGGTCAGGCATTCCAGAAAGTCCATCTGCTGCTCTTGGCGCAGGCGGAGCATTTCGGCATGCAAGTCCGTAGGTTTTATAAATCGTATATTATCCATATTTTGATTATGTTTCGTTATTGTAGCTCATCACTCGTCACTATCCGGTTTCGGTTCCTTTCGGTTCACTCCGCCGAAGAATTTCTCTATCTTCACTTTGCGTTGCAACTGCATCATGCCGTAGTAGAACGCTTCCGGACGAGGGGGGCATCCCGGGATGTACACATCCACCGGCAGAATCTTATCTACTCCATTCACTACGTGATAGGATTTCTTGAACGGTCCGCCGCTAACGGCGCACCCACCCACGGCAACCACGTATTTCGGGTCCGGCATCTGGTCGTATAGGCGTTTCAGTACAGGCGCCATCTTATTTGTGATAGTTCCGCACACCATAATCATATCTGCCTGGCGCGGACTGGCACGGGCTACTTCAAATCCGAAACGCGCCATGTCATAGCGCGCGGCACCCAGTGCCATGAACTCGATACCGCAACAGCTTGTTGCAAACGTAAGCGGCCACAGCGAATTGCTGCGTCCCCAGTTGATGAAATCGTCCAGTACGCCGAGGGCGACATTGGCACCTCCGGCATTAAGTTCGCGAACGAGTTTCTCCAACGTTTCATTATCCGTAAATTCTTCATACGGGATAGACTTTATTTTAGGCTTTTTTATTCTTTCCATTCCAATGCTCCTTTCCGCCATGCGTAGGCAAGTCCTAATACCAGGATAAGTAAGAAAAATAAGATACTAAGCAATCCCGCTATTCCCAGGTCGCGGGCAATGACTGCCCATGGAAACAGAAATACCGTCTCCACGTCGAACATCAGAAACAGGATGGCAAACAGATAGTAACCCACCCGGAACTGCATCCATGATTTACCACGGGTAGGAATACCGCACTCGTACGCTTCCATCTTCTGTGGATTGTACGAACGGGGTGATATCGCCTTAGACAACGCGATAACAATACCCACGAAAGCAATTGCCGTCAGCAAGACGACTACTAACAAAGTAAAGTTCATAAATCTAATTAACTTTTAGATGTATATAATAGGATAGTTGGTCGAAGGTAGCAATACCTCTGAATTGCCTTCGACGGACCTTGGCAAGCCTGTAGAACTTGCCTGACTTAGTTTATCAAATAATTATCTTTCTCAGCCCGAATACATAATAGGAGAGCGGGTCGGGCACAGGGTAGAAAGCGGGATGCAACAACGGATTGCTAGTCGGCGAATCGGCCAGCCAGTACATCCGGAAGTAATTCAGTAAAATGAAAAAACTCTTGTTGCCAGGCACCTGTGTACTGTCCACATTGTCCATATATAAGGGCATGGACGAGAAATGATTATATATATTACGAATGTTTTGCTGATGTGAGGTAGGAGCCTGAGAAAGGAAACAACGCTCGCTATCGTTACTTATCAAAGTGCACGATATACCCGCCGCCTGAGCTGCACCGTCGTACAATAATACGCCGAGTAGGATAATCATAAAGTATTTTATGCACTGTTTCATTCAACTACTTTTTCATTCGGCTGCAAATGTATAACAAATATTGGCTATTTTGTTATATAGAGATGGCAAATAAGTTTCTTTTTAGCACTTTTTTGCCTTATATCAACTTCTTCTCCAGAATTCCGGAGTGAAAAGTAATAATACGGTAAATAATTCCAGGCGTCCCAGCAACATAAGGAAAGCCATTAGCCACTTCGCCACATCGGGTAGTGCATTCCATGAGAAGGCGGGACCGGTTTCTCCTAGCCCGGGCCCCATGTTGCCGATACTGGATACGACACACCCCACGGATTCTACAAAACCAATACCCATTCCCATCATAATCAATACGCTGATGATAATGATTACTGCATATATAAAGCAGAAAGCCAGTACTGTAGATTGTATGGAGGGGGAAATCACCTGCTTGTTGATACGTACCGGAAGTATTGCGTTAGGGTGGAGGATATGTTTAAATTCATTGCGGGCCACTTTGCCGAGGATTACCATACGGATACATTTAAGACCACCCGTTGTGCTTCCTGCACAGGCACCCATCAGCATGACGATGGTCAGCAAACCCCACGTCACGGCGGGCCACAACATATAGTCGTCCGTGGCGAATCCGGTGGAAGTGTGCAGTGAAATCACCTGAAACAGTGACTTGCGGAATGCATCTTCCATGCCTATGGGGTTGGAATAATAAAGTATCACTGCGATCAGGCCGGTAAATAATACTACCGACCAGAAATACCACTTTAACTCAGCATCGTGGATAACTTTCTTGAACTTTCGGTTGACAAAGAACAGCAGTAACGTGAAGTTGATACCGGATATGAACATGAAGATGGATATTACATATTCAATATAGGGTGATTGATAGTAAGCTACACTGGCTTGCTTGGTGGAGAATCCACCTGTGCCTGTAGTAGCAAAGGCATGGCAGACACTGTCGAACCAGTCCATCCCCCCCAGCATCAGCAGGGCGACAAGGATACAGGTGATACCAGCATAAATGCTCCAGATCCATTTGGCTGTGATACCGATGCGCGGATGCACTTTGTCATGTGTAGGTCCGCTGGCTTCGGCAGCAAACACTTGTAAACCGCTGACACCGAATATCGGAAGAATGGCGATGGTGAACATGATAATACCCAAGCCGCCTATCCATTGTGTCATGCTGCGCCAAAAAAGCAGACCGTGGGGGAGTGCTTCGATGTCATCCAATATTGTAGCGCCTGTGCTGCTGAAGCCGGACATCGTTTCAAAGAAGGCGTTGGTAATGCTGGGTATATATCCACTGATGTAGAACGGTAGCATACCGAAAAGCGAGAAGGCTACCCAGGCAAAGCTGACGAGTACATATCCGTCCCTTCGTGTCAGTTGGCGGTCACCGCCTTTGCCCATGGCTGCCAGGAGTAGTCCGGCGCCTGCCGTAATACCTGCTGATACCCAGAAATCTACCAACGCTTCATCCTGATAATAGAATGAAACGCCCGAGCAAAGCAATAGCATCACCGTCTCCAGCAATAGGAGGATACCGATAATCCGTATAACTGTCTTGAAATTAATCATATCATATGAATGAAGAATGTTCTTTTTTTAGTTCTTCATTTAATTAAAGTACTTCTCAATCTTCTTAATCATCATGCTTAGGCAGAATACAACTACGTGATCGCCCGGCAGAATTTGTGTATTACCTGTCACTACGACTCCTTCGCCCTGTCGGATCAATCCGCCGATAGTGGTTCCCTTCGGCAGCCCGAGATCCTTAACCTGGTGTTTGGTAATTTTAGAGTCGGCTTTCACGGTGAACTCTGCAACGTCGGCATTGGCAAAGGTCAGGCATTTTACGTTACTGACGTCAGCATCCAGCATCATCTGATAGATGTGGCTGGCGGTAATCATCTTCTTATTGATTACCGTACCGATGTCGAGGCTCTCTGCCATACCTATATAATCTATATTTTCTACTTCCGCCACTGTCTTGCTGACGCCCATACGTTTGGCGGCAAGGCAGGAAAGAATGTTTGTTTCCGAGTTTTCCGTCAAGGCTACGAAGGCTTCTGTGTTCTTCAGACCTTCTTCGATAAGCAGATCCATATCGCGTCCGTCCCCGTTGATAATCATAACCTTATCATCAAGAAGTTCTGTCAGGCGGTTGCAACGGTTCAAGTCATTGTCTATGATCTTCACCTGCATATAGTCGGGTACATATTGGGCGGTTCGTACGGCAATACGGCTTCCACCCATGATCATTACGTTGCGTACGTCGGCATAATCTTCCTTTCCGGCTATCTTACGTATATAAGGTACATACTTGCGGGTAGTGGTGAAGTAAACGATGTCATGCAGTTTGATTACATCGTCACCGCGCGGAATCAGTGTTTCGTTGCAGCGTTTGATGGCTACTACGTGATAGGGCTTGTCTGTTTCGGCAAGCTGGTGCAGAGGAATATCCAGTATTTCCGCTTTTTCACGCATCTTGGTACCGATAAGTATCAGCGATCCGCCACAGAATTCCCACCATTGGCGCACCCAACTCATACGTATGGAAGATACGATTTCTTTAGCGGCAAGCATTTCAGGGTAAATCAATGAGTCAACACCCAGTTTCTTGAAAAATTCCTTGTTCTTGGGCAGGAGATACTCGTAATTGTCAATACGGGCAACGGTCTTTTTTGCACCGAGATTGGTGGCCAGCATACATGCGGTCATGTTACGGCTCTCATCGGGAGTGACGGCTATAAACAGGTCAGCATCTCTAGCCCCCACTTCTTTCAATCCCTGAATGGAGGTAGGCGATGCCGTGACCGTCATTAAATCGAAGTTGGAACTAAGCGTGCTCAACCTCTCTTCATTGTCGTCCATCAATATGATGTCCTGCTTCTCGCGAGACAACAATTTTGCCAAGTGTGTGCCTACTGCGCCGGCACCGGCAATAATAATTTTCATTGCTCTTTATTACTCTTATCCTTGTTTTGTTCTAATCTCAGAACCTCTTTTGCAGGGTCCTGCATTTCATCCAGCCGCTCTTTGGCAGTTTGGGCCATCCAGAGCTTGAAGGGTTCAGCTTTGGGGGAGGGAATGGATTGAATGAGGCGAAACATTTGCTCAGTAGTGGCAACGTCTGTGAAACGCATCTTACCGTCTGCTGACAGCATTTTTAACTGGTGACAGTTTGTCACCGTTTCATTTCCTTCCTCTTTTAATCGTTGTTTAAGCTTATTCCAATATTTCCTACCGTCAACACTTTCGGTAAGAATGCTTACTACATCTACTATTGAGAAATACCATTCCTCCGTCTCGTCATCCCAAGCCGTACGTACTTTTTTCTCCTCAAATATCTTTATTGCTTCTTTCTTTGTCATGACAATTTATGTTTATGGCCTCTAAGATTCCTTCCTCATCCATGCCACACAGATGATACAATTCCTGTATCGTGCCATGTTCTACAAACTTGTCCGGTACTCCTATGCGGTGTACGTGTGGTGTATATTCGTTGTCCGACATAAATTCCAGGATGGCAGTCCCCATGCCGCCTTTCCGTATGCCGTCTTCAATGGTGATGATGCGGGAAAATGAGCGTCCTATTTCGTGGAGCATCTCCTCGTCCAGTGGTTTGAGGAAACGCAGGTCGTAATGTGCTATTGAGATGTTTTTTTCTTTTTCCGCCCGTTCGATGGCCTTTGCGGCAATGTTCCCTATCGGGCCGAGGGTAACGACTGCCATATCTTTACCGTCCTTCAGCTTGCGTCCTTTGCCAACCGGGATTTCTTCCAACGGGCATTTCCAATCCTTCAGCACACCGCGCCCACGGGGGTAGCGGATAACGAACGGACCTTTGTCCGGCAGCTGTGCCGTGTACATGAGGTGGCGCAGCTCGTGCTCGTTCATGGGCGAGGAAATTGTCAGGTTGGGGATAGGGCGGAAGTAGGCCAGGTCGAACACGCCGTGGTGGGTCGGTCCGTCTTCTCCTACCAGCCCGGCACGATCCAGGCAGAGCACAACGGGGAGTTTGAGTATGGCGATATCATGAATGACATTGTCGTAAGCACGTTGCATGAATGACGAATAGATGTTGCAGAAAGGTTGCATCCCTTCTTTGGCCATACCACCTGAGAAAGTGGCTGCATGTCCTTCGGCAATGCCTACGTCAAAAGCACGGTCGGGCATTGCCTGCATCAGCATATTCATGGAACACCCTGTAGGCATGGCGGGAGTGACGCCGACGATGCGTGGATTCTTTTCGGCAAGTTCCACCAAGGTTTCACCGAAAACGTCCTGATACAGCGGTGGCAGGTTGTGTGTATCCGCTGTAAAGCGTTCACCCGTTTCGGGATCGAACTTTCCCGGTGCATGCCAAATACCCGGAGCCTTCTCGGCAGGTTCGAAGCCTTTCCCCTTAATGGTGTGCAGGTGCAGGATTTTCGGTCCCTTCATATCTTTGATGTCCCGCAGGATACGTGCGATGTTCTTCACATCGTGTCCGTTGATGGGGCCGAAGTAGCGGATATTCATTCCTTCGAAGATATTCTGTTGTTGGGCAGCTATTGATTTCAGGCTGTTTCCAAAGCGGATAAGTGCTTTACGGCGATCTTCGTTGAGAATGCCCACTTTGAACAGCATCTTGGATACTTTGAAGCGGAGCTGGTTGTATCGGTTTGAGGTGGTCAGATTGAAGAGATATTGCTTCATGCCGCCTACACTGCGGTCTATGGCCATCTCGTTATCGTTCAGAATGATAAGCAGGTTGTTGGAACTTGCTGAGGCATTGTTCAATCCTTCGAATGCCAGTCCGCCGCTCATGCTGCCATCGCCAATTACGGCAACCACATGGCGGTCTTTTTCTCCTTTTTCTTCTGCCGCTACCGCCATGCCGAGAGCCGCTGAAATGGAGTTCGAAGCATGTCCGCAAGTGAAAGTGTCATAATCGCTTTCATCGGGAGAAGGGAAAGGGCGGATCCCTTTGAATTTCCGGTTTGTGGAGAATGTTTCCCGACGTCCGGTCAGTATCTTATGGCCATACGCCTGATGGCCTACGTCCCACACGATGCGGTCGTAAGGAGTATTGAACACGTAATGCAGGGCGACGGTCAGTTCTACCGTCCCCAAACTGGCTGCAAAGTGTCCCGGGTTGCACGAAACTTCTTTAATAATGTCCTGCCGCAATTCTTTGCAAATTTCCGGAAGCTGATCAACGCTCAGTTTACGCAGATCTTCGGGATCAGAAATAGAATTTAGCAAGTTATATGTTGTTGGTTCTGTCTTCATCTCTGTTCTGAGGATTACAAATTGCAAAATTAGTAAAAGAAAACGGAAGGTATTCCCTTTTTTGGGGAAAAATATGAATCCTTGCCGCTTTAACATTAGTTCTTCTCCTTTTTTATCTTAATATTTCGAGAACTCTTCTCCTTTGGATTGTTCCGTCAGAATAGATTCACTACATTTGTCCCCTCAAAAACAGAATATCATGGAAGACTGCTTTAATTATGATTCGGTGCCTTTAAATTACCTCCACTGTCTTAACCCTGATTGTGAGCGAAGTGAAAGTTGCCTGCGCCATCTTGTTACGTTGCATGTGCCGCAAAGTGTGAAGAGTATTGTAACGGTGAATCCCGCCAATTATCCTATGGATGCCGGTCAGTGTCCTTACTTCCGAAGCACTGTGAAACTTCGTTATGCCTGGGGCATCAGTACCCTCTTTGATAACATCCCCTATAAGAAAGCGTTGCTGTTGAAAGGGATGATTCGTACTCTCTTTCCAAAACCCACTTATTACCGTATCCTGCACAAGGAACGTGGACTCTCACCGGCAGAACAGGCGGAAATTGCCGGGCTTTTTGCACAAGCGTGCATTACGGAAACTCCTGCATTCGATAGTTATACCGAAGAATATGCCTGGGACGGATATCATGTGCCAAAAGCCATAAATTCCCTCTAAGCTGTTGTCTGATAAGAAGATGGGTGTGCCACTCGATTTAGTCGTACTGAAACACTCGTTCAGTCGTAGTGGGAAGTACCTTCAGTCGTAGTGGGAGGTGCCTTCAGTCGTAGTGGGAAATACTTTCACTCGTAGTGGGAAAGATATTCTGTTATAGTGCCGGTATTGTTTCCCTTACTTTTATTTGCCCCTTTAAAACAAATTGATTAGTTTTGTTGCTGTAATGTATAACTTCGTTTTCGTATGGAAAACATCATATATTGACTTTTGCATTAAAAAAATGCATAAATGTATGTTGAAGGCAACATTAGAACTTATTTATATAAATAAATATGGAAAAGGATATCTTTTTTAATGTAGCGGACATCGTGAAGCGTGCCAAGCGTGTATTGAACTTCAAAACAGATGCTGATCTGGCTGCCTATCTGGGTGTGTCGCGTTCCACACTTAGTAACTGGATTGCACGAAACAGCACCGACTTCCCGTTATTGCTGAGCAAGATGAAGGATGTGGATTATAACTGGTTGCTGTTAGGGAAGGGAACCCCTGTAAGTCATTTACAAAGTTGTTATAGCGAACTGGCGACAGGTAATGTTGAGATAATACACAATTCCAAAACGCCGGATGCGATGAAAGACCGCAGTGTAGTGCTGTACGACATTACTGCTGCCGCTAATCTGCGTACATTGCTTGCCAATAAGCACCAGTTTGTGATGGGAAGAATACAAATACCTAGTATTCCCGTATGCGACGGTGCCCTTTATATTAGTGGGGACAGTATGTATCCCATCCTGAAATCGGGAGATATTGTAGGTTTCAAGGAAATGAACAGCTTCAGCAATGTCATTTATGGTGAAATGTATCTAGTCTCATTCGATATTGATGGCGATGAGTATCTGGCAGTGAAGTATGTGAACCGTTCGGAGCAGGAGGGTTGCATTAAACTTGTGAGTTATAATCCGCACCATGAACCGATGGATGTTCCCTTTGCTTCCATTCAGGCAATGGCTATCGTGAAATTCTCTATCCGGAAGAATATGATGATGTAAACGTATGAACTTTTCTACCCCTGTTGAATTACCTTCCGATCTGCCCCGTTTTACTCAGGCGGACGAACTTCTGTTGATGGGTTCCTGCTTTGCCACCAACATCGGTGCACTGCTTGCGGATGCCAGATTTCGTCCGGATGTCAATCCATTTGGGGTTCTTTATAATCCTTTGTCTGTTTCAACAGCTTTACGTGAGTTGGTGACGGGCAGACTGTATAAAGAAGAAGACCTGTTTTTCTTTCGTGAGTGCTGGCATAGCCCGATGCATCATGGTGATTTTTCTTCTCCCTCTGCAGAAGAAGTGTTGCAGCGTATTAATATCCGTCTGCAAACAGCGCACGAACGTATCCACCATTTGAACTGCCTGATGTTGACTTTTGGTACAGCGTGGGTGTACGAACAGAAATCCACGGGACATGTGGTTGCTAATTGTCATAAACAACCGGAGTCTGTCTTTACCCGTCGCCGGCTCAGCGTGCAGGAGATTGTATCGGATTATACCTCTCTCTTCTCCGGTTTGATTGCTCGGAATCCGAAGTTGAAAGTGATTCTTACGGTCAGCCCCATCCGCCACGTACGCGACGGGATGCACGCTAATCAATTGAGTAAAGCTACACTTCTGCTTGCCATCGATCAGTTACAGACTTCTTTTTCCGGACATGTCTTTTATTTTCCGGCTTATGAACTCTTACTCGACGAGCTTCGCGACTATCGTTTTTATGCCGATGATATGGTGCATCCATCTCCCTTGGCGGTACGCTATGTATGGGAGAAGTTCGTGCAGACCTGTCTCTCTGAGGACGCGTTAGAGATTATGCAGGAAAGTGAAAATATCAATAAAGCGCTATCTCATAAGCCCTTCCATCCGGAGTCAGACGAGTATAAGCGTTTTTTAGGACAAATTGTGTTAAAAATCGACCGACTTAACAAAAAATACCCGTACTTAGATTTCAAAAAAGAGAAAGATATATGTCATATACGATTGAAACAATAGCCGAACGCATCAGTGCACGACGTGTGGGGGACACGCCGGCAAACATAGATTGGTTACTTACCGATAGCCGTTCCTTGAGTTTCCCCGAAGAAACCTTATTTTTTGCCTTAACTACCAAGCGCAATGATGGCGCACGCTATATTCCTGACTTGTATTCACGCGGTGTTCGCAATTTTGTAGTCAGCAAAGAAGCTTATAAATGGGTGGAAAGCGGACAACTGGCAATGAGTAATTCGGATATGTTAGCTGTTAATTTCCTTGTGGTCGCCAATCCGTTGAAGGCTTTGCAGAAGTTGGCGGAACAACACCGTGAACAGTTTCAGATACCGGTTATCGGCATAACGGGCAGTAACGGAAAGACGATTGTAAAGGAATGGCTTCATCAATTGCTCAGCCCTGAACGGGTGATTGTTCGTTCACCACGCAGCTATAATTCGCAGATCGGCGTGCCGCTGTCCGTTTGGCAGATGAACGAGCAGTCCGAACTCGCTATTTTCGAAGCTGGAATTTCGGAGATGGGAGAGATGCGTGCCTTGCAGAATATTATCAAACCTACCATTGGCATACTGACCAACATCGGCGGAGCTCATCAGGAGAACTTCTTCTCTTTGCAAGAGAAGTGCATGGAAAAACTGTCGCTCTTCAAGAACTGCGATGTGGTGATCTATAATGGTGATGATGAGTTTATCAGTAATTGTGTGGCGAAGTCTATGCTCAGTGCCCGTGAAATAGCATGGAGTCGGAAAGATATGGAGCGTCCCCTGTTTATAAGTAAGGTGGAGAAAAAGGAGGATTGTACCGTCATTTCTTATCGTTATCTGGAGATGGATAATACCTTTATACTGCCTTTTATTGACGATGCTTCCATTGAGAACTCGCTTAACTGCCTGGCTGCCTGTCTTTATCTGATGCTTCCTGCCGAGAAGATTACGGAGCGTATGGCGACACTGGAACCGGTGGCTATGCGCCTGGAAGTGAAGGAAGGTAAAAACGGTTGCCTGCTGATAAATGATAGCTATAACAGTGATCTCGCTTCACTGGACATTGCACTCGATTTCCTTTACCGTCGTTCGCAGAGTAACGGACTGAAGCGGACTCTTATCCTCTCGGATATACTGGAAACCGGACAGAATGCGCCGACGCTTTACCGGAAAGTATCGCAGCTTGCCGGTAGCCGCGGCATTGAGCGTATCATCGGAGTAGGCAGTGAGATATCTTCGTGTGCCGCACGCTTTGACATCGAGAAGGCTTTCTATCCTAATACTGAAGCCCTGTTGCACGCTATTTCCCGTGGAGAACTGCGGTTGGAGAATGAGATTATATTGATAAAAGGTGCCCGTCAGTTCGGTTTTGATGCTTTGACGGAAGAACTGGAGAAAAAGGTACACGAGACCATTCTTGAGGTGAATCTTGGAGCCATGATAGCTAATCTGAACTATTACCGCAGTCGGCTGCGTCCGGATACGAAGATGGTGTGCATGGTGAAAGCATCAGCCTATGGAGCCGGTTCGTATGAGATTGCCAAGACATTGCAGGAACATCATGTCGATTTTCTGGCTGTGGCTGTGGCTGATGAAGGTTCCGAACTCCGCAAAGCGGGTATTACGGCAAGCATCATCATTATGAACCCGGAGATGACCGCGTTCAAGACCATGTTCGACTATAAACTGGAACCAGAAGTGTATAGCTTCCACCTGCTGGATGCACTGATTAAAGAGGCGGAGAAGGAGGGAATCACTAACTTCCCGATTCATATAAAACTGGATACGGGTATGCATCGCCTGGGCTTTGCTGCCAAAGATATGCCGCGATTGATTGAACGGCTGAAAGGACAGAATGCAGTGATTGCCCGTTCGGTATTCTCGCATTTTGTGGGTAGTGATGCGGCACAGTTCGATGCGTTTACACGTGGACAGATTGAAATGTTTGAAGCGGCATCCATGCAGTTGCAGGAAGCATTTCCGCATAAGATACTTCGGCACATCTGCAATTCGGCCGGTATTGAGCGCTTCCCGGGTGCACAGTTCGACATGGTACGGTTGGGTATCGGTTTGTATGGTGTCAGTCCCATTGATAACAGCATTATCAATAATGTGAGCACACTGAAAACTACCATCCTGCAAATACGTGATGTACCCCAGGAAGACACAGTAGGCTATAGCCGCAAGGGGCATCTGACACGTAATTCACGGATTGCCGCATTGCCTATCGGATATGCCGACGGGTTGAACCGTCATCTTGGCAACGGCCACGCCTATTGCTTGGTGAATGGCCAGCGTGCGCCCTATGTGGGTAACATCTGTATGGACGTTTGCATGATTGACGTTACGGACATTGACTGTAAGGAAGGGGATGCCGTAGAGATTTTCGGCGATCATCTGCCTATTACGGTACTTTCCGATATTCTTGAAACCATTCCTTACGAGGTGCTGACAAGTATTTCTACACGGGTGAAAAGAATCTATTATCAGGATTAATCGTCCGTTCGTGAGCTGTATATGCTTCCTGGTTATTCGGCTTGACACAGAAAGTTTTCGTTTTAATCTGTGTAAATCTGTGTAATCTGTGGTGAAACTATTATATTTGCAACAAATTTAAAAGACTACGGATATGACAAACTTACTTTTATTAGGCTTTCTGCCCAGCGGTTCCGAATGGGTTATCATCGCCCTGTTAATACTGTTGTTGTTTGGTGGTAAGAAAATCCCCGAACTGATGAAAGGACTCGGTAAAGGTGTGAAGAGCTTCAAAGATGGTGTGAATGAAGCAAAAGAAGAAATAAACAAGGCAAAGGATGATATAGAAGAGCCGGCTTCAAAAAATAAATGAGTTACATAAGCTACGAGCTACAAGTTACAAGCTACAAGTGGCTGCGCGATTATGCCGCATGGCACTCGTAGCTTGTAACTTGTAACTCGTAGCTACTTACTACTATGGCAGATAAGGAATTAACCTTTTGGGATCATTTGGACGAACTGCGTCGTGTATTGTTTCGGGTACTCGGTGTATGGTTTGTATTGGCTGTCGGTTATTTTATTGCGATGCCGTGGCTGTTTGATAACGTAGTGTTAGCTCCCTGTCACAATGACTTCGTTTTCTACGACGTGCTGCGCTATGTGGGAAAAGTTTTCGATCTCCATGATGATTTCTTCACACAGGATTTCCACGTTAAACTAATCAATATTAATCTGGCTGCCCCGTTCTTTATTCACATGTCCACTGCATTCTGGATGTCGGTGGTGACGGCTACGCCTTATATTTTTTTTGAAATCTGGCGGTTTATCAGTCCTGCGCTCTATGCTAATGAGCGGCGTGGCGTGAAGAAAGCCCTGTGCATTGGTACGGTGATGTTCTTTCTCGGTGTACTTCTGGGCTATTTTATGGTCTATCCGCTGACGCTGCGCTTTCTTTCCACCTATCAATTGAGCGCGGCTATTGAGAATCAGATTTCTTTGAATTCCTACATAGATAACTTCATGATGCTGGTGCTCTGCATGGGACTGGCTTTCGAATTGCCGTTAGTGACGTGGCTGCTTTCGCTCTTGGGACTGGTACATAAATCTTTCCTGCGCAAATACCGCCGTCATGCACTGGTGCTTATCGTGATTATTTCAGCTATCATTACGCCGACTGGCGACCCCTTCACCCTGACTGTGGTTTCCGTTCCGCTTTATCTGCTCTATGAGTTGAGTATCCTGATGATTAAGGATAAAAAGACCGACGCGGACGAGACTGATGAAGAGAAGGAGGAATAATGAAAGAAGAAGCACGGGAATACTACCATTTCTTGCTTACTGTCTGCCAGGATGAAAATATTCCGCTGGTAACAGTTTATCGTCAGCTTCGTGAATTTCTGGAACGCCTTTGCCGTACGCAGATGCCGGACGGTAGCCTGCAAATGACGGACCTTTCCGCTCGTGTCAGTTTTGTGGCCTCAAAAGTGGGGCTCTCCGTAGTGGAACAAAACCGCTTGCACACCTTCCGACTGACTTCCAATGCCGTACTGAATCGGCAATCCGAACCTTCGCGCGAGAATCTGTTGCGTGACATCAAGACATTGACCTTCTTTGTGAAACGGTTGACGGGTGAGGATATCCCTGCTGAACTATATCATCAGCTTCCCCGTGCAGATGCCACTTATATTGTTGCTCCGCCCGCAAAAGAACGGATACGCCGGATGCGTGTCTGTTTCCAGTATGCTGACGACACTTTTCTATATGTATTGCCTGTAGATACCGTTGCCGATGAACCGCTGAGGGTACGCTACAATGTATCTCAGGTGAATGAGGAATTTGCCGAGACTTGCAAACTGCTGTGGCGTCATGCGCAGGTTAACCTGCTGGATGTAGCTGTAGATGAGGCTGGTATACTGACGCCTTCCTTTATTATACTGGAACCGGACTATCTGTTGGATATCAGCTCGTTGGCAGAGTGCTTTAAAGATTACGGGCATCATCCTGCCAATTATTTGCTGGCACGCCTGCAATCTCCTGACAATACGCGTCCGCTGTTGCTTGGAAACATCGCCAATCTTTTTCTGGATGAGTGGATCTATGCCAAGGAGGAACCGGACTATCTGACTTGTATGAAGAAAGCGTTCCGTACCTATTCCATTGATTTGGCCGCGTGTGCTGATTTGTTGGATAAAGAAAAGGAAAAGGAATTCTTCGCTGATTGTAAACGGCACTTCGACCATATCCGACAAACGGTGACGGAGACTTTCCGTGCTCCCGGTTATGAACTGGATAAGACGGATGCCGTACTGGAACCTACCTATATCTGTGAAGCTCTGGGATTGCAAGGTCGCCTGGACTATATGCAGCGCGATATGTCTTCCTTCATAGAAATGAAGTCGGGCAAAGCTGACGAGTATTCTATCCGGGGCAAGGTGGAGCCGAAGGAGAATAATAAGGTACAGATGTTGTTGTATCAGGCGGTATTGGAATACTCCATGGGAATGGATCACCGCAAAGTAAAAGCTTATCTGCTCTATACCCGCTATCCGTTGTTATATCCCGCTCGTCCGTCGTGGGCGATGGTGCGCCGTGTAATGGATGTGCGCAACCGGATTGTGGCGAATGAATACGGTATGCAATTACGTAATAGTCCGCACTATACGGCAGAGCGGCTGAAGGATATTCATCCGGATACACTGAATGAGCGCCACCTGAACAATACATTGTGGAAACGCTATCTTTACCCTGCCATTGATGCCGTGATGCAGCGTCTTCGGGCGCTTACACCGTTGGAACAATGCTATTTCTATACACTTTATAATTTTATTACGAAGGAACTATACACTTCAAAATCGGGAGATATTGATTATGAAGGGCGTACAGGTGCTGCCGCCTTGTGGCTTTCTACGCTTGAAGAAAAGTGTGAAGCGGGAGAAATATTATACGATCTGACAATCACAGAGAATCATGCGGCGGATCTGCATAAAGCATACCTTGTGTTGGCACGGGCTAATCAGCGGTCGGCGCAGACATTGCCGAATTTCCGTGAAGGTGACTCCATCGTTCTCTATCAACGTAATAATGATACGGACAACGTAACCAATAAAATGGTATTCAAAGGAAATATAGAGCGAATCACCGACCGGGATATCCGTATCCGGCTTCGTGCTTCGCAACAAAATATTTCCGTGCTTCCTCCCGACAGTCATTATGCCATCGAGCATGATTATATGGATACTTCTTTCCGCAGTATGTATCTGGGACTTTCTGCCTTTCTTTCTGCCAACAAGGATCGCCGGGACCTGTTGCTATCCCAGCGACAGCCGGAGTTTGACGTTTCTTTCGATCCTCGCATTGCAGTTGCTCCGGATGATTTCTCCCGTATCACCCTGAAAGCCCAGGCTGCTAAAGATTATTTTCTTTTGGTAGGTCCTCCGGGCACCGGAAAGACTTCCCGTGCTCTACGCGGTATGGTGGAAGCCTTCTATCGTGAGGGGAAGCAGATATTATTGCTTTCGTACACTAATCGTGCAGTGGATGAAATCTGCAAAACCCTCTCTGCCATTACGCCTGAGATTGATTTCATCCGTATAGGGAGTGAACTTTCCTGCGATATACCTTTCCGTTCACATCTGATAGAGAATGTGCTGGAATCCTGCTCTTCACGTCGTGAGGTGCATGCCTGCATAGAGTGTTGCCGTGTTTTTGTGGGTACTGTCTCCACATTCTCCTCCAAAACGGAATTGTTCCGTCTGAAAACTTTCGATGTGGCTATTGTGGATGAGGCTACTCAGATACTGGAACCACAACTGCTGGGGCTTCTTTGTGCGCGTAATGTGGCGGGTGGAAATGCTATTGGTAAGTTTATCCTCATTGGTGATCATAAACAATTGCCCGCCGTCGTACTTCAATCCGAATCCCAATCTGAAGTCTGCGAGGACTGCCTGCATAGCATCGGTTTGCATAATTTGAAAGATTCCCTTTTTGAACGCCTCTACCGGAATTCTGCCGATACCACTCATCACTTATCACTCATAACTAACCGCTCCTACGACATGCTTTGTCGCCAGGGACGTATGAATGTGGAAGTGGCTCGTTTTCCTAATCATGCCTTTTATGGTGGACTACTGGAACCTGTCGGTTTGCAACACCAGCAAGGGGAACTGACACTTGCTCCGGGGTTGGAAAATGATGAATTTGCAGATATACTGGTGCGTCGTGTGGTTTTTCTTGCCTCAGTGCCGGAGGTCGCTTCGCAATCGGCAAAGATTAATCATTTTGAAGCGCAGCTCGTAGCCAGACTGGCAGCTGCTATCTATCGGCAATATGACGGTACTTCCGGTTTTCGTCCTGCCCTGACTTTGGGGATTATCACTCCCTATCGTAGTCAGATAGCTCTTATTAAAAGTGAAATAGCTGCTTTGGGCATTCCGTGTTTAAACGATATCCTGGTAGATACCGTAGAGCGCTTCCAGGGGAGTGAGCGCGATGTGATTATTTATTCCTTCTGTGTGAACCGTACTTATCAATTGAAATTCCTTGCCAATCTTACGGAAGAGGGTGGGGTATGGATTGACCGGAAATTGAATGTGGCTCTCACCCGTGCCCGTAAGCAATTGTTTATGACAGGTGTACCCCATCTGCTACGGCAAAATCCTATCTATGCGGACTTGTTGGATAGTATTTTCTAAAATGGAAGGAACTGTGACTTTCAGGAGGATAATCCGAGTCCCATTTAGCAAATCTTAAACGTTCCTCTTTTCTTTATATCTTTTATTAGTATTTTTGAATGTAATAAACCCTTATCTTTGTCGAACGTTTTTTTCATAGAGATTTAGATTTAAGGTTAGAAGAATTGTGGAAGTCGTGAGACTTCCCTTTTTTTCATCTTAAAGTTTTGCGCTCCTGTATCTCTCATGGACCGTTTGAAGGTAAATTTGCTAAAGTATACTGAGGTTCATGTTTTTCACGGGAGAGTGCAGAAGAGAGTCGCTTCGTGAGAAGGGGCTTTTTTTGTACCGGTACTTTTCTGTCTTTTATATATAGATAATAAAAAAGGTGCTCAGCAGTGAGCACCTTTTTTATTATCTATATATACTATTCCAGTATTATTCCAATACAATAGGTTTATACTTCGGAACCAGAGCCTTCATTACAACCCAACCAATCAGGTAAGCTACTGCGCATACACAGAAGATGATGAAGTATCCCGCAGGTTTACCGGAGAAGCCCATAAATTCCATGGCAGGGCGTACGAACTGTGCACCTTGTTCCAGTAAATCATGAGTCATTTCCACTTCTTTTCCATCTACCATTGTACTTCCTGATGAATATACGAACAAGTTACCTGCTACTTTCTGAAGAATCATTGAACCGAAACCACCGGCCATACCACCGATACCAGTGATACTTGCAATGGCTGCTCTCGGGAACATGTCACTTACGGTAGAGAAAATGTTGGCAGACCAAGACTGGTGAGCTGCACCACCAATACCGATCATGATAACCGGTAACCACGGAGAGATAGTACCCAGAGGCTGTGCCAGCAATACTACCAGCGGGAAGAATGCAAATATCAACATGGCACGCATACGTGCTGCATACGGATTCAAACCGGTTCTGTTGATAATGATAGTAGGCAGTTTACCACCATAAATAGAAAGCATCGTGATGGCATACAGAGTAAAGATCAATGCGATACCCAATCCTTCGGAAGTCTTGATACCGAATTGCGTATTCAGATAAGAAGGAGTCCAGAACAGGAAGAACCACCAAACACCATCGGTCATAAATTTACCGAAAGCAAATGCCCAAGTCTGTTTGTAGCTGAAGCATTGCCAGAATTTCATCTTCTTCTCGTCTTTTTCTTCTACGACAGGAGCAGCACCTTCTTCGTGCTTGTCTTGCTCAATGTAATCAAGCTCAGCCTTATTTACGTGCTTGCTTTCAGAAGGTTTAGAGTACATGAATACCCAGAAGCCCATCCAGATAAATCCAAGACCACCAATTACGATGAAAGCCATTTCCCAACCCCATGCTTTAGCCAGCAAAGGAATTGTCAACGGAGCAACCAGAGCACCGATAGAAGCACCGGCATTAAAGATTGAAGTAGCATACGCGCGGTCTTTCTTAGGGAAATACTCGGCAGTTACTTTGATAGCGGCAGGGAAGTTACCAGCCTCACCAAGTGCCAGTACACAACGGGCTGCCAGGAAGCAGTACATACTAATAGTAGCAATGGTTACTACCACATCACCTGTGGCACCCATTAATTCGGCTGCACTATGCAGACCTACGAAATGCTCGGTTACGATGCCACAAAGAGCGTGGAGACAAGCACCTGCCGACCATACACCGATAGCCCAAAGGAAACCTTTCTTTGTACCCATCCAGTCGATAAAGCGACCGGCGAACAACATGCAGACTGCATAAACAATAGAGAAAACAGAAGTGATTGTTCCGTAGTGTGATTCATCCCAATGGAATTCGGGTTTGATAAATTCATCCCACGTCAATGACAGCACCTGGCGGTCAAGGTAGTTTACTGTTGTCGCAAAAAATAGCATGGCGCAGATGGTCCACCTGTAGTTGGTCATCTTTCCCACTGCATTTTGATTTAAACTCATGATACGTTGATTTAAAATTATTAATTCTTATTTCTGGGGCCAAAAATACACATTATTTGATGTATATCAATACTTTTTTCGTCTAATTTCCTGCAATTTTTGTTCGAAATGCAAATAAATGGCAAAAAAACTCGTTATCGTGCACGAAAACACTCGTTCTCGCACACGAAATACTAAGTTTATAGAAGGTGAAAATAAATAATGCACCTTTTCAGTCGAAAAGTACACAACGCTTTAGGTGAGAACCGCTATCTTTGTCACATTACTTAATATAATCTATATACCTAAAAACAAGAACAGAATGATGAACAATCTGCTTTGTAAAACTTTTGTGATGGGAGCGCTGATTTGCTCCACTCAGTTGTCTGCTCAGAAAGTAAGCGATAAGCAACCGTGGTCGGTACGTATGGTAGAATCGGAGATGATTCGTTGCCCGGAATCCTGGCAACTGGATTTCCAGCCGAAACTGAAATGGGATTATTGTCATGGGCTGGAATTACAAGCCATGCTGGATGTGTATGATACGTATGGAGATCAGAAGATGTTTGACTATGCACTAGCTTATGCGGACACCATGATACACAAGGACGGAAGTATTGAGACCTATAAACTGAATGAATACAATATCGACCGCTTGAATTCAGGTAAATTCCTGTTCCGCATCTACGAACAGACGAAAGATGAAAAATATAAGAAGGCTATTGATTTGTTGCGTAGTCAGCTTGACACCCATCCGCGTAATGAGGACGGCGGTTTCTGGCATAAGAAAGTATATCCGAACCAGATGTGGTTGGATGGTCTTTATATGGGGGCACCTTTCTATGCTGAATATGCTTTCCGCAATAATCGTGTACAGGATTATAAAGATATTGTGAACCAATTTATTACAGTGGCACGCCATACGTATGATCCGAAGAATGGACTTTATCGCCATGCCTGTGATGTCAGTCGTAAGGAACGTTGGGCAGATCCCGTTACCGGACAGTCACAACATAGCTGGGGACGTGCGATGGGATGGTATGCAATGGCATTTGTAGATGCACTGGACTTTATTCCGAAACATGAGGCAGGACGTGATTCCATGCTCGTTATCCTTAATAATATTGCCGCACAGGTGAAGCGCATACAAGATCCGAAGACCGGATTATGGTATCAGGTGCTGGATAAGAGTGGTGAGAAAGGAAATTATGTAGAGTCTTCCTGTTCTACTATGTTTGTCTATGCTTTGTTCAAAGCTGTTCGTAAGGGATATATTGATAAATCATATCTGAAAGTGGCTCTCAAAGGATACCAAGGTATTCTTGATAACTTCATAGAAGTAGATAAAGACGGTGTGGTGACTATTACCAGAGCCTGTGCAGTTGCCGGCCTGGGTGGCAAAAACTACCGTATGGGAGATTACACCTATTATATAAATGAAACAATCCGCAGCAACGACCCCAAGGCAGTAGGTCCGTTTATCATGGCAAGTCTGGAATGGGAGCGTCTGCAACAAGTAAAGGAAATCGTTAATCAGAAATAAGACAATGAAACGGCTAACTTATTATTTATGCGGCATACTTCTTCTCCTGGTGGGGATCATGCCGCTATCGGCACAGTCTCAATATAAAGATACGCTTGTGGTTGCCCGTGATGGTTCGGGAGACTATCGCACGTTGACGGAAGCTATGGAAGGCATTCGTGCTTTTATGGATTACAAGGTTACAGTGCTGATAAAGAATGGAGCATATAAGGAGAAAGCGATAATTCCTTCTTGGGTGCAAAATGTGGATTTCATCGGTGAAAGTGTGGAAAATACGATTATCACGTATGATGACCATGCCAACATTAATAAGATGGGTACTTTCCGTACCTATACTGTAAAAGTGCAGGGAAACAATATTACCTTCAAAAACCTCACCATAGAAAATAATGCTGCCAGACTGGGACAAGCGGTTGCTCTTCACACGGAAGGGGATAAACTGGTATTTATCAACTGCCGTTTGTTGGGAAATCAGGATACCATTTATACAGGTGCCGCAGGTACACGCCTTTATTTCGTAGATTGCTACATTGAAGGAACTACCGACTTTATTTTCGGTCCTTCTACCGCTTTGTTTGAGAACTGCGAAATCCGTAGCAAAACAAATTCATACGTGACGGCAGCTTCTACGCCCGAAGACATTGCGGTGGGCTATGTTTTTAAAAATTGCAAACTGACGGCCAATCCGGGTGTGGACAAGGTTTATCTGGGGCGTCCCTGGCGTCCGTATGCTGCCACCGTATTTATCAATTGTGAAATGGGTAAGCATATTCGTCCCGAAGGATGGCATAACTGGGGAAAAGAGGAAAATGAGAAGACAGCCCGCTATGCTGAGTACAATAGTACAGGAGAAGGTGCTGCGGCAGCCGGTCGGGTAAAATGGGCGAAACAGCTGACCAAGAAAGAAGCAGCCCAATACGATGATCTGAATTACATCTATCGGATGTGTAGTGACTGGAAACCTGAAAATTAATAACTTAGCTTCCTGTCTACAAAGAGCCAACTTCCTGCTTACAAGGAGTTAACTCCTTGTCGACAGGAAGTTAACTTTTTGTTGGCAAGAAGTTAACTCCTTGCAGACAAGGTATTAGCGCTTTAGAAAATCCGCTCTCATGGGGCTGAAACAATCTATCAGAATACCAGCTTCCAGACATACGCACCCGTGTTCCGCATCCGGTTCAATGTAGACGCCGTCTCCGGTTCCTACAATTTGTTTTTCACCGTTCACGGTAAACTCAAATTTACCGCTTGCCACATAGGTGGTTTGTGTATGGTAGTGGGTGTGTGGTGTACCGATGGCACCTTGCTCGAATTTTACTTTAACCAGCATCACTTGCCCGTCGTAGCCCATTATTTGGCGTACTACTCCTTCGCCTGCCGGTTCCCATGCGATTTCTTTTTCAAGAATGAAAGTGTTACTTCTTGTCTTTTTCATTTTGTTGCCAGATTAGTTGTTTTGCCGGCAAATATACGATTAATATTAATTTTTCTACCGATTGCGACTTTTTTTACACTTCAGATCCTTTGTTTTTGGGTAATATTGCACCGGAAAATAATAATACTATTTATATTTTGATGAATTATGAAACACAAGTTGACATTATTGCTGGGGTTGTTTTTCCTGCTCTCGGCTTTCAAGGCTGACAAGCCTGTGATTACGATTTTCATGATTGGAGACTCCACTATGGCCAATAAGTCATTGACAGGTGGAAACCCCGAACGTGGCTGGGGACAGATGTTGCCCGGCTATCTTTCCGAGGAAATCCGTGTAGACAATCATGCTGTGAATGGACGTAGTTCCAAGAGTTTTATTGACGAGGGACGGTGGGAAAAGGTAATCTCACAGGTGAAGAAAGGGGACTATGTATTTATTCAGTTCGGACATAACGATGAGAAGTCCGATCCGAAACGGTATACGGCTCCGGGAAGTACTTTTGATGAGAACCTGAGACGTTTTGTAAACGAAACCCGTGCCAAAGGTGGTATTCCTGTTTTGTTTAACTCCATTGTACGCCGTAATTTTGGTACGGCAAATGGGAATGCAGTGGCTCAGGCTATCAGTCAGGATGATATACAGAAAGGAGTGAATCCGGATGCAAAGCGGGAGGCTTCGGAGCAACCTGCTGTTACTGAAGGTGACAAGCTAATTGATACACACGGTGCTTATCTGGATTCTCCGCGGAATGTAGCGAAAGAATTGGGTGTGGCTTTTGTGGATATGAATAAGATTACGCATGACCTTGTAGAGGGCATGGGGCCGGTAGACTCCCGAAAATTATTTATGTGGGTACCTGCCAATCAGGTTGCCGCGATGCCGAAGGGACGTGAAGATAACACTCATCTGAATGTTTATGGCGGGCGTGTTGTGGCTGGTTTGGCCATGGATGCTATTGCCAAGGAAGTACCGGAACTGGCTAAGTATGTTCGACACTATGATTTTGTAGTGGCGCAGGATGGTAGCGGAGATTTCTTTACCGTGCAGGAGGCTATTAATGCTGTTCCTGATTTCCGCAAGAATATCCGTACTACGATATTAGTGCGTAAAGGCGTGTATAAGGAGAAGATTGTGATACCGGAAAGTAAGATCAATATTTCTCTGATAGGTCAGGACGGGGCAGTGCTTTCGTATGATGATTATGCGCAGAAGAAAAACTGCTTTGGCGAAGAAAAAGGGACCTCCGGTTCGTCTTCCTGCTATATTTATGCTCCTGATTTTTATGCTGAGAATATTACGTTTGAGAACTCTTCCGGTCCGGTAGGGCAGGCAGTGGCCTGTTTCGTAAGTGCCGATCGTGCTTATTTCAAGAATTGCCGTTTCCTTGGCTCTCAGGATACACTTTATACGTATGGGAAAAATTGCCGTCAGTACTATGAAGATTGCTATATAGAAGGTACGGTCGACTTCATATTCGGCTGGTCTACGGCTGTCTTCAATCGTTGCCATATCCATAGTAAGAGCGGTGGGTATGTTACTGCACCTTCTACGGATCAGGGACAGAAGTATGGTTACGTATTTTATGATTGTCGCCTGACTGCGGATGACGGTGTACGGGATGTCGCTCTTTCACGTCCTTGGCGTCCGTATGCGCAGGCTGTGTTTATCCGTTGTAATCTGGGCAAACATATCTCTCCTGCCGGCTGGAATAACTGGGGAAATAAAGAAGCGGAAAAGACAGCTTTCTATGCAGAATATGAAAGCACGGGTGAGGGTGCTAATCCCAAAGCGCGTGTTCCTTATTCCCATCAATTGAAGAATCTCAAAGGGTATGAGATGGAAACCGTACTTGCCGGAGATGACGGATGGAATCCGGTGAAAAATGGGGATGAACTGCTAAGCATAAAGCGCTGATTGATATTTGGATTTGATAAATAAACTTATAACAATTAGAACACAATGATGAAAAAGAATTTGTTTGTATTACTGCTTGCTCTGATACTTCCGCTTTCGTTTGTATGTGCGGAGAATTACCCGTATCGGAGTGATGTGCTTTGGGTTACCGTGCCCAATCATGCTGACTGGATTTATAAGACCGGAGAAAAGGCTACGGTTGAAGTTCAGTTCTATAAATATGGTATTCCGCAGGATGGAGTAACTGTATCTTATGAAATAGGCGGTGATATGATGCCGGCAGAAACTTCCGGTTCGGTTACGTTGAAGCAGGGAAAAGCGGTTATTCCTGTGGGAACCATGAAAGAATCCGGCTTTCGCGACTGCCGCTTGACAGCCACTGTGGATGGAAAAAGTTATAAGCATCATGTAAAGCTGGGTTTCTCACCGGAGAAGATTAAGCCTTATACGCAGATGCCGAAGGACTTTAAAGAGTTCTGGGAAAACAATAAAGCGGAGGCTGCCAAGTATCCGTTGACTTATACGAAGGAATTGGCAAAGGAATATTGTACCGACAAGGTGGATTGCTATCTTATTAAGCTGATGTTGAACAGTCGCGGACAGAGTATTTACGGCTACTTGTTCTATCCGAAGAATGCAACAAAAGGTTCTTGTCCGGTAGTTCTTTGCCCTCCGGGTGCCGGAATTAAAACAATCAAGGAGCCTTTACGTCACAAATATTATGCAGAACAAGGCTGTATTCGTTTTGAGATTGAGATACACGGATTGAATCCTACCTTGACAGAGGAGGCATTCAAGGAAATCAGCAACGCTTTTAACGGTAGAGAGAATGGCTATCTGAATAATGGACTTGATAACCGTGACAACTATTATATGAAACGAGTGTATCTGGGTTGTGTGCGTAGCATCGACCTCCTGACTTCCTTGCCCGAATGGGATGGTAAGAATGTAATTGTCCAGGGCGGTAGTCAGGGAGGAGCTTTAGCTTTGATTACGACCGGTTTGGATCCTCGTGTAACAGCTTGTGTAGCCAATCACCCCGCTTTGAGTGATATGGCAGGGTATAAAGCAGGGCGTGCCGGAGGATATCCCCACTTTTTCCGTACCGAAGGGATGGATACGCCGGAGAAGTTAAAAACGATGGCATATTATGATGTAGTGAACTTTGCCCGTCTGATAAAGGTTCCTACTTATATTACCTGGGGATATAATGACGATGTGTGTCCGCCGACCACCAGCTATGCTGTTTATAATACGCTGGATTGTCCGAAGGAAGCATTGATCACCCCGATTAATGAGCACTGGACTTCCAATGATACGGAATACGGACAGTTGCAGTGGATATTGAAGCATCTGAAATAAATACAATCTATCTTATTTCTCATCCCCCCGGATCTCTCTTCAATGAAAAGAGTGAATCCGGGGGGATTTTTTGTGATTTTACTGTGAGAAAATCCCCCTATCCCTTTGTCTGCGGTGTTTTGAGTGGTATAGAGCGATTTTTCCACCGATTCAAGCATATTTTTCACCTGAGAGAGATAGATTATCTGCTATTTTGCAAGTGCAAGGCAGACATAAATGCTTTGTAGTGAATTCAGAATTTGTTTAATCAATAAATCATTTACTTATGAATTACAGGAAAAAGGTCGTGTTAATGCTCGGGGTTTTGTCCTACCTCAATTTGGGAACTTTTTCTCAAGCTGCTCCCCTGACAGTGGATCATACTTCAGTAGCCGGTGTGCAGCAAGCCTCCAATGACAAGAAGACAATTAAGATTTCCGGTTCGGTCAGAGATGCGGCCGGTGAATCTATTATTGGTGCTACCATTTTAGAGAAAGGAACTTCAAACGGTGTCGTTTCCGATATGGACGGTAACTTTTCTATGACTGTGGCTGCTAATGGGATATTACACATCTCATATATAGGTTATGTAGACCAGGACATAGCGGTTGCAGGTAAGAGTCTTTTCAATATTCAGTTGCTTGAAGATACGGAAATGTTAGATGAAGTGGTTGTTATCGGTTACGGTACGGTGAAACGTCGTGACCTGACGGGAGCCATAGCTTCGGTAAAAGGAGATGAGGTTGCTGCCAATCCTGTATCCAACGTTGCACAGGCCTTGCAGGGACGTCTGCCGGGTGTGAACGTAGTGTCGCAGGACGGTCGTCCGGGAGCTACAATCTCGGTACGTGTTCGCGGAGGAGGGTCTATAACCCAGTCCAATGATCCGCTCTATGTAGTCGATGGATTTCCGGTAAGCAATATTGGCGATATACCGGCTTCGGAAATAGAATCTATCGATGTGTTGAAAGATGCGTCATCTACGGCTATTTACGGTGCACGCGGTGCAAACGGTGTAATCCTGGTTACCACTAAGAGCGCCAAGGAAGGTCAGATTAAGGTAAGCTATGATGGTTATGTACAGGTCAAAAATGTATCGAAGACGCTTGAGACGCTTTCGGCTCAGGAGTATATCCTTCATAACTGGAGCTATGCCGCATCCAGAGGAACTGCTAACCAGGATGCTGTTGAGAAATACTTCGGTCTGGGAAGTAAGTATGGCAACCACTATGCCGACTATGCCAATGTGAAAGCCCATGACTATACGGATGATGTACTGCGTACCGCACTGTCTCATAACCACAGTGTGAATGTTTCGGGCGGTACAGATAAAACGAAAGTGATATTTACACTCGGCTACGTTAACGATGAAGGAATCAAGATCAATTCGGACTACAACCGTCTGAATGCTTCTTTCAAGATTCGGCAGAGACTTGCCAAGGCACTGGACCTGGATGTTGATTTCCGTTATACGGAGTCAAATCTGAATGGACGTGAGAATGTAACGAACGGTAAAGGTTCTAATGTGTCGGGAGCTTATCGCTATCGTCCCATTGACAATCCGTTGGGTGGTGTCTCTTATTCGGAAGTTGCCTCAGGCTTCAGTTTCGGTGTGGCTAATATCGACGACAAGCACAATCCGGTAGAATTGATCAATGATATCACGAATAAATCCTATTCCCGTTCATTGAGAGGATCGGCAGCTTTGTCATGGGAGATCATCAAGGGGCTTGTGGCCCGCAGTGAATTATCACTTACCCGCAGTTCATCGAAGAGTACTTATTATGAGAACGGATATACAAACGGAGATAAGCGTGCCACCCTTAACCGGGGCATGGGAGATGGATTGCGTTCGGTGAGCACTTTGAATTATAACTTCAATATCGGCAAGAACAATGTATTCTCGGCATTGCTGGGTAATGAAGTCCTGAAGTCGGATTCCGAATCGTCGCAAATCACGGGCCGTGGCTATCCTTCTACATTTGATTATGACACCACGATGGGATTGATCCATACGGCAACCACCTCTTTCTCTGCAACCAATTCTTATAGCGTGCCTGCCCGTACGGTTTCCTTTTTCGGACGTTTGAGTTACACTTTCATGGACCGTTATCTGTTCACCGGTACGTTCCGTGCCGATGGCTCTTCTAAGTTTGCGCCGGATAATCGTTGGGGATACTTTCCCGCAGGTGCTTTCGCATGGCGCCTTTCGGAAGAACCTTTCATGAACGGCACAAAAGATTGGCTTTCCAATCTGAAGCTTCGTTTGTCCTATGGTACTTCGGGCAGTGACAATATTAGTTCCAATCTGTGGCGTGAAACCTGGTCGAGCCTTGGTTCGGGCAGCAATCATACCCCTATCAACGGTGAACTCGGTTCATTCTATCGTCCGGACGGTTTGCTGGCTAACTCTAAGCTGAAATGGGAAACTACTATTTCGCGCAACTTCGGTATTGACTTTGGATTCCTGAACAACCGTGTTAACGGTAGTCTGGAAGTATACTGGAATACTACAAAAGACTTGTTGATGGCCGTACCTGTGGATAACACTACCGGATACTCTTACCAGTTCCAGAACTTCGGTAAAACATCCAATCGTGGTATTGAGCTTTCGGTGAATGTAGATGTGATAAACAAAGGTGATTTCCGTTTCAACGTAGGTGCCATCTATAACTACAACCGCAATAAACTGGATGAACTGCCTAATGCTGACCAGTATCTCTATTCTTCATACTGGGGTTCTTCCTCTCTGGTTCCTACCAACGACTATATGTTTGTGGAAGGGAAAGCGATCGGCCTGGTACGTGGCTTTATCAGCGAAGGATATTATACCGTGGATGATTTCAATTACACCAATGGCCAGTACGTTCTGAAAGAAGGTGTACCCGATATTACGAAAGCCTTGACCGCTACATACATGCACCCTTACGATCTGCCTGCCGGACAGACTGCATTCCCCGGAGCTGCCAAATTCCGTGATGTGGATGAAAGTGGTACGGTAGACCTGGATGATGCTACTTGCCTGGGCGAAGTGATGCCTCGTCATACGGGAAGCTTCCAACTGAATTTCAACTATAAGAACTTTGATCTTTCTACTAATTTCAACTGGACAGCAGGCGGTAAGGTATATAATGTGGCTGCTATGATCAATGCATCCGGTCAGGAGTTTGACGGAATCGGTGCACAGCGTGCATCCTGGGTGGCCGATGCTTTCAAGGTTTACAATGTGAATGCTGCCGGTGACTTGTATGCCGTTACCAATCCCGATGAGTTGAGAGCTTTGAATGCGAATGCCAAATATCATTTACCCTACCACCAGAGTGGTATAACTTCATCGGAATGGTTGGAGAATGGTTCCTACCTTCGTTTGCAGACGCTGACGCTCGGATATACATTGCCCAAGAACTGGTTGGCTAAAGTGCATGTGGATAAGATACGCCTGTATCTCACTGTAACCAATCTCTTCACCCTTACCGGTTATTCGGGCATAGATCCTGAAGTGAATGCCAATCCTACGGGGCAAAGCGGATTCTACAGTGACCTGAGAATTTTCCCGACGCTCAACATGGACTTCGGAACTTACCCGCGTGCACGCACATTCACTTTCGGTGCTAACATAACTTTCTAAATAGTAATTGTAAAATAACAGAGAAACAGATATGAAAAAGATATTGAATATAACTCTCGCAGCAGCTTTCGCATGTGCGATGACCGGCTGCCAAGACTTCCTCGACACTTCGTCTCCGAGTGTAGTAGACCGCGATTTTGTCTTCTCAAATGAAGAGTCTGCACGTGGTGCATTGTATTATGGTTATGAAACCCTCCGTGCAAACAGGAGTGTGCATAATGTCGGATTCTTCTGGCATCCGGTTTGGGGATCGGATATTGAAGACTCTCAGGACATTTACGATGAAGGTAGCGCCGGAATCTGTGAAAAATGGTATTATCCGGGTGGTACGGGTAACTATAACATTAACTCGGGAGAAGGAACCGAAGTATTTACCAAGCTTTACGAAACAATATCCGTGGCCAATTCCCTGATATCCAGTTTTGAGGCGCTTGATAACTTCCAGTCAATCATGACCGGAGAACCTAATAATCTTTCGGATATCTACGGACAGGCTGTGGCTCTGCGTGCTACGTGCTACTGGGAGTTGTGCCGCTGGTATGGCGATGTGCCCCATGCACTGAATGCCGGTGAGCAGGCAAAAGGACTGACTTCCCGTTATGCTATTTATGACTATCATATCCGGAAACTCAGGGAGGTAGAACCTCATATGTATCGTCCGGGTGAAGGCAGTACGAGAGCGGATGTCATGAATCGTACGTATGTTCAGGGACTTATAGGACGTCTTTGCATGTATAATGGTGGTTATGCAACCCGCCGCACAGACCTGGGTGCAGACTTCTATGTGGATGGTGACGGAAAGGTGCTTACTTTCGACGATTGGAGTGTGGAAAAGAACGGTGCCATTTATGGACGCCGCAGCGATTGGAAAGATTTGTATGCCATAGCCAAAGAATATCTTCAGGCAATCTATATGAATCCCGGTTCGGTGGTATTGCGTACAACGGATCCCCGTTCCACAGGTAAGAATGGACAGGAGTATAATAATCCTTACCAGTATATGTTCCAGCAGATGCATGCCGCCGATAATATAACATTGGCTGATGAATCTATCTACGAACTCCCTCATGAATACAATGGCGGATCTTCCCGTCCGGCCTATATTGGTCGTCCTTCGTCGGGTGGTGACGGTCAGGCACCTTGCGTGGCTTGCGGACAAGATCGTATTCAGGCACATTTCTACTACGGTTGGTTCGATAATAACGACTTGCGTCGTGACGCTTCTGTTGCTGTAACAGGGAGCACAGGTGGTGGTCAGGAGTTGATGCAGTCATTCGACCGCAGTGCATGGGGTAAAGGATGCGGCCCGGGTACCAATAAGTGGGACTGGAACCGGATGACTGCGCCTGATACGAAAACTTATGGTAATTCCGGTATCAATTTCTCTTATATGCGTATTTCCGATGCTTACCTGATGTTGGCTGAAGTGTGTGCGGCATTGGGCGATGAAGGCAGCGCCAAGACGTATCTTGCCATCGTCCATAACCGGGCGTTCCCCGGCAACAACGACCCGAACTTTGAAAAATATATATCGGATTGCGGCTCTGTGTATAATGCAGTGCTTAAAGAACGTGCTCTGGAATTCAGTGGCGAAGGCGTGCGTCGTTTTGACATTATCCGCACCGGTATTCTTCCGGAAGTTGCCGTTGAAAACAGAAAGGTAATGTCGGCTATCATTGAGGGCATACGTCAGGATGGTTACTACACGTTTAAGAATGGCAATCAGATACCTGCCTATATCTGGACGAAGATGGTCGATGCTAAATCCGAGTATGGATATAGACTGACATCACAAACTCCGGCTGACAAGCAAGATGATCCGGTATTGTTCCCGGGATGGCGCGGACAGCATGATGATTGGGGAAGTCTGGTTCCTGCTTATGCAGGAGTGACGATGACCAACGTTGCAATCAAAGGTTTGTTTAAATATATCGAACCGGGTTCTGCCGAAGCGCTGGCTTTGGAAGCTGATGGATATGTACAGACTCCCTGGGCTATTGATATGTTGAAATATGAGGATTCTTACGCGAAGAAACTCTTCGCCGGTTATACGGATGCCGATTATGCGGCAAAGAATCCGCCCATCCATTTATTGCCGAATATTTATCAGGTATTGCTGAATTCGGGAATTACGAATGGTTATGGTTTTAAGCAGCAGTAATATGGTAAGAAGATGTATTCTTTGCATGATGTTAGGGTTGGCTACTTCGGTAGCCGCCCTTTCTCAGCATTTATCCGGTTACGAACTGGAAAGAGAGATGCCTGTTTTCCTGGATCAACTGAAAGCAGAACTGACTTACCCCATGGCTTGGGGAAATAGTCCGGTTAAGAATTTTAAGAAGTGGCGCAAACAGGCACGCAATGCCGTGCTGGATGCCATGCTTGCCCCTCCGCCTCGCACTACCGACTACCGGACTGAGGTCGTAGCCGAAGAGCAGCGGAATGGGTATAAAGCCCGGAAGTTACGTTTCAATCTGACCGGTTATTCCCGTGTGAACGCCTATATGCTGGTGCCCGATGGTGAAGGTCCCTTCCCGGCGGTAGTGCTTTTGCATGACCATGGAGGTCATTATACGATTGGTAAGGAGAAAATGATCCGTCCCTTCGGAGTGTCTCCCGAAGTCCTGGCTGATGCCGATGCCTGGGCTAAACAATGCTACGGTGGGCAATATGTAGGCGATTATCTGGCTGCACATGGATATGTAGTTATTTCTATTGATGCTCTGTTCTGGGGGGAACGCGGACGGAAAGAAGGAGTTGACGGTGACAAACACATGGCTGTGGCAGGCAACTTCATGATGCTGGGGCGCAGTTGGAGTGCTTTCATGAACTACGAAGACATGTACACCACCGACTTTCTGGCTACGTTGCCCGAAGTCGACTCCAAACGTATCGGTTGCATGGGCTTTTCGATGGGAGCTTACCGTGCCTGGATGCTTTCGGCACTCTCTGATAAGGTGAAAGCCGGAGCTGCCGTCTGCTGGATGGTGACTACGGACTGTCAGTTCTCATGGGAGTATGGAAAAGAAAGGGGAGGTTTTGCCAATATGTTGCCGGGTATCCGCCGTTATCTGGATTATCCGCATATCGCGTCCATTGCCTGTCCTAAACCGATGTTTTTTCTGAACGGGGAACATGACAAGCTCTTTCCTCCGGTAGGAGTGAATGCCGCCTTTGCAGAAATGCGGAAAGTATGGGAAAGCCGTTCGGCAGGCGACAAACTGGTTACGGAACTGTGGGATATGCCGCATGATTGTGGAGTGAAAGTCCAGGAAGCCGTACTATCCTTTTTGAATAAGAGTTTATGATGGGATAGCGACAATATATAGGTATAGCGATCAACGTAATAGTTTGTGTGATAAAGCATTTAGTGTTCCACTAAGATTTGTCGTAGTGGAACACGTGTTCAGTCCTAGTGGGAAGGTACTTCAGTCCTAGTGGGAGGTGGCTTCAGTCCTAGTGGGAAGTACCTTCACTCGTAATGGGACCTCGGCACTTAGTTTTGCTTTCGGCTTTCCTTGTATTCAGTCGGTGTCATTCCATATTGCTGCTTGAAGCACTTGCTGAAGTAATGCGAGTCATTCAGTCCCACCATGTAGGCAATCTGTGCCATGTTATACTCCTCTGTCTCTATGAGTTGAGCTGCCCGCTTCATACGTATTTCTTTCAGGAACTCAACGGGAGATAAACCGGTCAGTGTCTTCAGTTTCTTGAAGAATACGGAACGGCTCATGTTTACTTCGCCGGCAATGTCTTCCACTGTAAGGTCACCGTTATCCAGATGCTTCTCTATGGTTTCCATCACTTTATCCATAAATTTCCGGTCGTTGGGCGAAAGGGCCGGAGTGGTGGTTTCCTTTTTCCCTGCCAGAGGTTGTTCGGTGGATGCAGGCAACAGACTGGCGCAATACAATGCCTGTAATTTCTTGCGCTGTTCAAGCAGATTGAAAATACGTGCCTTCAGGTAGGCAGCGCTGAAGGGCTTTGTGATGTAATCGTCCGCTCCCAGCTTCATGCCTTCTATCTTGCTTTCGATGGTCGACTTAGCCGTCAGCATAACGATGGGAATATGGCTTGTGGTCATCTCATCCCGCAGTTCGCGCACCATTTCTATACCATCTTTTTCGGGCATCATAACGTCGCTGATGATGATATCCGGCATATACAATTTGCTCTTTTCCAGTCCGATGTTACCATTTTCAGCTTCTATCACATTGAAGTACTGGGCAAAGATGGTCCTTATGAAGAAGCGTAATTCCTGGTTATCTTCCACTATCAGGATAGTTTCTTTTTCACTGTTCAGGTTCTCCTCTTCGTTTCCGGTGAGAGAAGAGAACTGATTTCCGGTGTATGCCGGTGAGGTATCACTTACCACGTAGTCGGACAGGATGAATTCAACGGTTTCGTCGAAGTGTTCTTTTCCTTTCTGTAATCTGATGCTGAAGCAACTCCCTTCTCCAAGTTTGCTCCGGATGCTGATGGAGCCGTGGTGCATATCGATCAATTCTTTCACCAGTGAAAGGCCGATACCGGTGCTGGCCTGGTTGAAGAGGTTCTTATCCACTAAATTCTCGAAGCGGACGAACAGGGACTTTTGCTTATTCTCTGCAATCCCTATTCCCTGGTCTTCCACAGCAAGAATCACATCCTTTTCTTCTTCCTGCACCACCACTTTGATTTGCTTCCCTTGGGGAGTATATTTGAAAGCATTCGATAACAGGTTGAACAATATCTTTTCCAACTTGTCGGAGTCCGCCCATATCTTGAGGCTGGAGACTTTCGTATCCATACTGAAATCAATCTGGTGTTCATCGGCAAGGCTGTTGAAACTTTCCATAATGTGGCGGATGAAAGGGATCAGGTCAATCTGTTGCACCCTCATCTTCATCTTCTTGTTCTGTATCTTGCGGAAGTCCAGAATCTGATTGACAAGCCTCAACATCCGGTTCGTGTTTCGCTCCACCAGCACCAACTGTTCCCGTTCCTCATCATTCAACTTGCCATGTTGCAGGACTTGCTCTACGGGACCGGCAATCAGCGTCAATGGTGTACGCAGTTCGTGCGATATATTTGTGAAGAAACGTAACTTTATATCTGAAATCTCCTGTTCAACAGATACTTTATGCTTCAGCCGGAAGATGGTGAAGAGAATATAGGTGGCTGTAAAAATGACCAATAAGATGAATAGCACGTACAGGGAATATGCCCACGGTGTCTCCCAGAAGGAGGGAAGTATGTTGATGTCCAGTGTACGCGTATTCTCCACCCAGATGCCGTCACTGTTTGTAGAGCGGACTTTCAGGGTGTAATGCCCTTTCGGAAGGTTGGTGTAAGTGGCGGTTCGCTGGTTGCCAATATTGTTCCAGTTGTTTTCGAAGCCTTCCAGTTTGTAGGAATAGGAGATGTTGCCGGGATACTTCATATCCAGGGCGGCAAACTGGATGCTGAATCCATTCTTATCGTGAGGCAGGGTCAGTAGGTTCGTATCATCGATGTGAGTGGTCAGTATGCCACCTTCTTCGGGAGTCACCGTCTTCTCGGCCTGTTGCAGGCGGGTGAAGATGATGGGAGGAACGTATGTACTTGTATGGATGGAATCCGGAAAGAAGTATAGAACACCTTTCACGGTGTTGAACATCAGATAATCGGATGCTGTTCGCAGAGCCGCCCCTTCATTGAAACTAATTCGTAGGGGGAAGGCTCTGGAGGGGTAGTTTATTATTTTATCCGTGGAAGGAATAAACTTGCACAGTTCTTTCTCTGTAGCGCACCACAAATTGCCGTGTGGGTCTTCTTCGATGGATAGCAATACGTCCGAAGGAAGCCCGTTTTTCATGGTGTATGCCTGAAAGCGGGCTTCAGCACCCTCCAGTGAGAGTAGCTTATTGAGTCCGCCTCCGAAGGTGGCTACGTACATTTCGCCTTTCCGGGTGAAATATATGTTGTGCACGTCGTTATTGCTGAGGCTGTTGGCGTTTCCCGAAATACGGCAATAACGTTGGAATTCTATCTCTTCCGGTTCTTTGAAATTGCCCTTGCACATCAGTAATCCTGTGGCGCTACCTATCCATATATTCCCTTTGGTGTCGGAGGTGATGAAACGCGTACGGTAACATTGGCTGATAGGATAGTTCTTTAGCCGGTTCCGGTAGTTGATGAAACGGTCCGCTTCTTTGTCTGTTCCCCGTTCCAGGTAGTTGATTCCTCCTTCGAATGTGGCAATCCATATCCGTTGCTGCCGGTCTTCATGCAGACTGTATATCTCGTTACCGCTCAGACTGTATACATCGTTTGCGTCGGCGCTGTACTGAACGAGATGATAAGTCAGAGGCTTTCCTTGAGGCCTGGCGGCGAATAGTCCGTTGCCTTTGGTGCCTATCCAGATGGTGCCTTCGTGATCTTGTATGATAGAATAGCCGATTCCTAACTTGTCCGTACTGTAAGGGGAGATAGTCCCTGAGGATGTGAGGTTGCCCACATAGCGCCATTGGCTGTCGTAGACACGTATAACTTTGTCTTTATTGCCCGTCCATATATACCCGTTGCGGTCCTGATAAACGGCACGGACGTTGCTTCCCGGGAATTCCGTGTCATCCGGGGCAGCAGTAAGCAAATGGAAATGATTGGTATTGAAAGATATCTTCTCCAAGCCGTTTCCGTATGAACCGAGCCATAAATTACCCTGTTTATCAGTAAAGACATTGGTCACCTTATTGTCAGCGCTCCAGCCCGATTGCAGGGCCGGATTGTAAAACGGACGTATCCGGTTGTTCTTACGGTCGTACCAGGCAAGTCCTCCTCCCGAAGGATGTACCCATAAAGAGCCGTTAACATCCTCGTATATATACATTTCCGGTCGGGAATCGACGATATCTTTGCCGTACTTGTCTTGCAGAATGAAGTGATCGAACTGCTCGTTTTCAGGATTGAAGTGCGTCACTCCTTTGGTGTTGAGGCGTATCCATGCTTCACCGTTGGTATCGATATAGACTGCTTTAATCTGGTTGTCCTTTAATGAAGGATAATTCCGGGTATTATAGTGACGATGGTTTCCGGAACTTTGTTCATACACAAAGAACCCGTCGCTGGCTGTGCCAATGAATAGCTTGTCCTTTTTGAGTTGTCGGATGGTTTTGATAGACGAGTCGGTGGGGAACTCTTGCCTTACAAACTGGCCATTGTCCGGATTATATTCGTATACGCATCCCTGTTTGGAAGTAAAGTAGATGCTATGATTGTTCTCCAGTGCATCGTAAAAAGGCTGTTTGTCCTTTTCCGGAGGAGCGACGAAGTAAGAAGAAAGTTTCTCTTCATTCCCGTTACGAGTCAGGCGGTATAATCCGTTCTCGGTAAGAATCCATTGGTTCTCCCGGCTGTCCTGAAAGATAGACTTGATAGGCTCTGAGTATGAAATCTGATGGGATTTAAAGAAGTCTGTGGCTTTCATTTCATGTGTTTCCGGATGGGTGGAAATATGAATCAATTCATTTTGTACGGTAATTATCCATACGTCTCCACACGGAAGCACATACATGTCCAAAGACAGATAGTTGTCGTAAGGGATAGCCTGGAACCGTTCAAGCCGCGGATTGAAACGATAGACCTGGTGATTGTAGCTTTGTACCCAGATATATCCGTATCTGTCTTCTTTAATATTGTCCAGACGGTTATTGCTCAATCCGATGCTGTCGCCCGGATGGGCTTTATAGTTGTTAAATGTATATCCGTCAAATTTGTAGAGACCGTCCCAGGTAGCGAACCACATCACTCCTTTGTCATCTTGCAGGATACTCATGATGGTATTCTGCGAGAGTCCGTCTTCTGAGGTATATTGTGTAAAGGTATGTGGTAATTGTCCGAAGCAGAAGTCGGTGGCAATTATTTGGAGGATTAGCAATATTACGATTCTTCTCATGACCAGTGGTTGTTAAAATCTAAACAAAGATATATGAATTTTCTATGAAATACTTATCTTTACCGCATAGAATAAGCCTGTTATTATGAAAAAAATCTTATATCTGATCCTTGGGTTGATAGGTGTGTTGTCAGTAAAAGCGCAGCCGGATTGTTTTTTCACCCATTATTCGTCTGAAGACGGACTTTCTCAAAATACAGTAATGAGCATCCTGCAAGACCGCAAGGGAAATATCTGGCTTGCTACTTGGGATGGCATTAATAAGTTCAATGGTTATTCATTTAAAACATATAAGGCACGTCTTGATAATCGTATCGTGTTGAGTCATAATCGTATAGATCATATGCTGGAAGACAAGTATGGCTTCCTTTGGCTACAAACCTATGACAATCACGCCTATCGCTTCGATCCCCGTACGGAAACGTTTGAGCGTGCGCCGGGTGATGATGAAGAGGGGGGCACAGCCAATATAACAAATATCAAAGTCCTTCCGGGTGGTTCGGTATGGTTGCTGACGGAGACTGAAGGGGTGATCCGGGTGGCAACTGATCCACAGGATTATAGCCTGACCTCCCGATATTATTCTACCCAATCGGGACAGTTTTCTGCCTCACGTGTGTTTCAGGTATATGAGGACCGGGCAGGTAATGAATGGATATTGTCTGATAACGGATTAGGGATGTTGGCACCCGGAGAGAAATCACCGGTCTTTTATTTTGCAGAGACAGCAGAGCGGGAGAAGAAAGGCGGGCAAGCTTTTTATTCCTGTTTGGAGCATGGTCCCGAAATCTATTTCGGATCGGATAACGGGCGTGTATGGCGCTATCAGAAGGAGAGCGGGCAGTTCTTGTTGCTGAGTCTGCCGGTTTCATCCCACATTGTGTCAATCAATCATATAGATGGCAATGAGATCATACTGACCACTTCAAAAGACGGATTCTTTACTTATAAATGTGATACAAAGAAGACAGAACACTTCCCTGCCTCCCGTTTTCCTGATGCGCCGATTCATGGTACTTATGTGGATAAAGCATCGGAAGTATGGTTCGAGCAACATATTCCGGGTACAGTGGTACACTTTAATCCGCGTACACAGGTCTTGAAGCGTGAAGTAATAGCTGTGGAACCGACCAGTACGGACCGTTCTCGTCCGGCTTTCCATGCGCATGAAGATATCAACGGTGTACTTTGGGTACATCCGTATGGCGGCGGTTTTTCATATTTTGACCGTGAAAGTAATAGTCTGCGTCCGTTCTATAATGAGTTGTCAGGGCATGACTGGCGCTTTTCCAATAAAATACATACTGCCTTTTCCGACAATCAGGGGAATCTATGGATGTGCACTCACTCTAAGGGATTGGAGAAGGTCACTTTCCGTCCATCTCAGTTTGGTATCGTAACGCCGGTACCACACGATTATGAGTCATTGAGCAACGAAGTACGTGCCCTTTGCGAAGATGCTGACCAGAATTTATGGGTAGGCTTGAAAGATGGTAAACTACGGATATATGATAAGAACCGTGTAAATAAAGGCTATCTGACCGAAAACGGTACTGTGTCGCACAGCGGCACTCCGTTGCGTGGTAATGTTTATTTCATCTTGCAGGACAGTAAACAGAATTTCTGGATTGCAACCAAAGGGGATGGCCTGGTGAAAGCTGAAAAACAGAGAGATAGCTATCACTATAAGCTGACCCGTTATCAGCATCAGGAAGGTGATATTTATAGTTTGAGTGACGACAATGTTTATTGTGTATACGAAGATAAGCATGGACGCATCTGGATTGCTACATTTGCAGGCGGCATCAACTATATGGCGCACAGTCAGGGTGGTAAAGAGATTTTCGTGAACCATCGTAATAACCTGAAAGGATATCCTATTGATTATTGTTACAAGGCCCGTTTTATAACAGGTGATGATCAGGGGCATATCTGGATAGGAACTACCGTGGGCGCCTTGATGATGGATGCAGACTTCAAGAATCCCGAAGATGTGAAGTTCCGTCATTTCCTGCGTGTTCCGGACAATGAGCATAGCCTAAGCAATAATGATGTGCATTGGATTGTATCTACCCGGAATAAGGAACTCTTTATTGCAACATTTGGCGGAGGACTGAATAAGTTAGTATCGCTGGATGAGAGCGGTAATGCATGTTTTAAGTCTTATACGGTACAGGACGGTCTGCCTTCGGATGTATTGCTTTCCATACAGGAGGATAAAGCCGGTAACTTATGGCTCAGTTCGGAAAACGGTATCAGTAAGTTTATTCCTTCCAAAGAGAAATTTGAGAATTATGCCGATAAGGAGATATTTTTCCGGGTACGTTTCAGTGAGGCGGCTTCGGAATATACTGCTTCGGGTAATATACTTTTCGGGGCAAGTACAGGTATTTTCTATTTCAATCCCGATTCCATCGGGAAGAGTAATTATGTGCCGCCGATGGTTTTCTCCAAGTTGCTGGTGGCGAATGTGGACGTGGTGCCGGGACAGGGTTCCGTACTGAAACAGGGATTGGATGATACCAGAAAGCTGGTTCTCTCGCATCGGGAGAATATTTTCACCATACAGTTTGCTGCACTCGACTATTCCGCACCTTCCGAAATACAGTATGCTTATATCCTGGAAGGTTTTGAAAAGGCCTGGAACTATGTAGGTAAACAGCGTGTGGCTACTTATACCAACTTGCCAAAAGGGCATTATGTCTTTAAAGTCCGTTCTACCAACAGTGACGGTATATGGACTGAAAACACGCGTACATTGGACATTGAGATACTACCTTCCTTCTGGGAAACTCCGTTTGCTTATTTCCTGTATGTGCTTTTCTTCATCATGATTATTGTAGCGGCGGTGTATATCTTGTTCACTATTTATCGCTTGAAGCATGAGGTGTCCGTCGAGCAACAAATGACGGATATGAAACTGCGTTTCTTTACCGATATCTCTCATGAACTGCGCACTCCGCTGACTTTGATTTCAGGCCCTGTGGAATATATACTGGGGAATACCAAACTTCCGGATGATGCCCGTGAACAGTTACAGGTGGTAGAACGGAATACGAACCGCATGTTGAGGCTTATCAACCAGATACTGGACTTCCGGAAGATACAGAACCGGAAAATGAAGATGCAGGTTCAACGTATGGATGTGGTGGCTTTTACTCGCAAGATCATGGCGAACTTCGAGTCTGTTGCCGAAGAACATCAGATAGACTTCCTGTTTGAAACGGAGAAGGAAGAACTGTATCTTTGGGTAGATGCGGATAAATTTGAGAAGATTGTGTTCAATCTGCTTTCCAATGCTTTTAAATACACTCCGAATGGAAAGATGATCACGGTGCTTGTGCGTGAAGATGAGAAATCAGTTTCCGTAAGTGTGGAAGATCAGGGAATAGGTATTGCAGATAATAAGAAAAAGTCGCTGTTTGTCCGTTTTGAGAATCTGGTAGACCGCAATCTGTTCAATCAGTCCAGCACTGGTATCGGTTTGTCATTGGTGAAGGAATTGGTAGAAATGCATAAGGCGACCATTACCGTTGATAGTAAGTTAGGAGAGGGAAGCTGCTTTAAGGTGGACTTCCTGAAAGGTAAAGAGCACTATGATGAATCGGTGGAATTCTTGCAGGATGATGCTACGGTGGGTATGGGAGTTATAGAACAAGTGACCGATATTTTTAGTGAAATACCGGATTCTTCTGAAGAAGAGAATATAGAGGAGGAATCGGAAGAGAGTATGGACGCCAAAGGGACTATGTTGCTTGTGGAAGATAATTCGGAACTCCGTTTGTTCCTGCGCAGCATCTTTGCTTCCGAGTACAGAATCGTGGAAGCAGTGGATGGTATGCAAGGTTGGAGTAAAGCTTTGAAATTCCTTCCGGATATCATTATTAGTGATGTAATGATGCCCGGAAAAGATGGCATCACCATGACGCGTGAACTGCGTGCCGATATGACCACCAGTCATATTCCCATTGTATTGTTGACGGCTAAGACTTCCATTGAAAGCAAATTGGAGGGGTTGGAGTATGGAGCGGACGATTACATCACTAAGCCGTTCAGTGCCACTTATCTGAAAGCACGCGTAAAGAATCTGCTCACACAGCGCCGAAAGTTACAGGGTATCTATCGGGATAACCTGATGACGGGAAATGCAACGGTTGACTTAACGGAAGAAACCGTAGAAGAGCAAGGACCGGAAATGTCCCCGAACGATCGTAAGTTTATGGACAAACTGGTGGAACTGATGGAGAAGAATATGGATAATGGAGAATTGGTAGTAGACGATTTGGTGCAGGAACTGGCAGTCAGCCGTTCAGTCTTCTTTAAGAAACTGAAGACACTGACTGGGTTGGCACCTATTGAGTTTATTAAGGAAATGCGTATCAAGCGTGCTGTGCAATTCATTGAAACCGGAGAATATTCCATGACTCAGATCTCTTATATGGTGGGTATTAATGATCCCCGTTATTTCAGCAAATGCTTCAAACAGAAGATGGGAATGACCCCAACTGAGTATCGGGATAAGGGAATGAATAAGATCAATTCGTCAAAAAATACATGAATTCATCAAAACGGACATCTTTGTTGTCTTGTATAAGGCTGATAAACAATTGATTGCTAAATAATGCAGAAAATACTGATTTATGGAGTTACATTTTGTATTTTCTATATACTTTTGCCCGTGTCGTAAAGGTAAGAAGATGATAATTACTTGAATTCAAGAAATTATGACTGGTTAGGGTTAAGAGGATGTCTCCAGGGACATCCTCTTGTTTTTATAAAAATTATCTATTGCAATGCTTCTACATACTTCCGGGTTCCGTCTGTTAGAATGAGTACCCAGTCATTGCCGTTTGAATGACCGCCTTCAGGCTGGAACGTTTCTACTTTTGAACTAAACTCACCGATATAAGATAGCTCTGCATTGCGTGGTGAATACCACCAAGCCTTTTTAGTCTTTCCATGAATCTTGCTGAGGTCTATTTTCATGGGGCGTCCGGTATAGTTGTATACTAACATATAGTCGTTGCCACGTGTTGCAATGAGACGTTCATACTTTGTACCGTTATTGCCGGCTATGCAACTTTGGTCGGCTACTCTTTCGAAGAAGGGAAAAGCAAGTATCAGTTTTTTCAAATATTGCATCTGGTTGAATCCGGGATCTTTCAGGGCTTCATACCATAATTTGGTAGCACCGTAGGCTGGATTAACTCCCGGCTTTAGGAATTGCATGATAGAGCTATGACCGTACGTATGACCGAATGAACCGGCAAAAACCGACCAGTAAGCATATCTGCGTACATCGTTGTCTTTCCAGAAACCTTCCTTAGGGTCGTGAAGTCCTTGGGGAATGGCTTCATAAGACGGTTCTCCATCAATAACCGGACGTAGTGGCTTTTGAGCAAGACTATGTTCCACATATCGCCAGTTGTCTTCTTCTGTGCCTTGTGGTAACAGTGTCTTTTTGTCATCTTTGCTTTGTCCGTAGCGACGGTGTCCACTTTGGAACATATTGAAATCCAGCCAGGGGGCATCGTTGAACCATTCTGTCGAGAGTGTCCTTCCGAAGGGATGGAAAGTCATGAGATGGTTCTTATCAATGGATTTAATGGTGTTGGCAAGCATGTTCCAGACTTCGGTTTTGATGTTTCCATAGATATCTCCGCCAATCATCCAGATGATGTTGGGGCGATCTTTGTAACGGTTGGCGAGAAAAGTACCATAAGCCTTGGCTTCTTCCACATTCATTTTTCCACTTTTTACCAGCCCGCCCCAGATGCAGACCATGCCGATATAAATCCCTCTGCGGGCGGCGGCATCGATGATAAAATCCATATGATCCCAATATCCATATATACCCGGTCGGTTGATATTGGAGAAATCAAATCCATCCGGCATAGACGATTGTCCATAAAAGTTCATGGCAGGTACTCCGTTGATGGTTTGTACCTGTACTACGTTGAAGCCTGCTTGTTTACATTGTTCAAGATAGTATTCCGCTTCATCCCGGTTCAACCTTTCGGGAAGCAGCCAACCGGTATCTCCGAGCCAGAAGAAGGGAGAGCCATTCGTATGCTGAAGGTAACGGGAGTTGCTGGATATTTGCAAGGCTCCATTTTTCCAAGGGAGGTTGTGTGATTGTGAAAACACCTGATAAAAAAAGCAGGTAAAACATAGATAGAATAGTATTCTCTTCATGCTATTATTTTTTAGAATATGTATTTATTTAAGCAATTCCCAACGCTTGGCCCAGTCTTGCAGAACATCTTTTCTCCATTTGGATACCGTTTTACTTCCCTGCCATTTTCCTTCAAACAGGTTTGCGTCATTTCGGTCTGTATACCAATAATCTCCTAATTTATAGTCATCGGCATCAATCTTTCCGGGCCATGTGTTATTTACGACGAACTCTCCGGTTTGTTCCGGAAATCCCGGAATATCAGAGGTAATCTTGTAGGTTAGGACTGCGGTAGATTTAGGAGCATATCTGACGGCATATTCACCATTACCCAGATAGAAACCGTCCCAGTCCTGACCATCTGTTGTCATGGTGAAACAGGTTGAGTCAGCGGGGATATTCATTTCCGGTCCCTTTATGCGGAATTCAATGATGGCATATACCGGAACCGTATCTTTCAGGGTAGTACTCCGGTTGAAAATGACTCTTGGGCTATGAGTGAATTTCTCGAAACTCCCTCCCCAGCTTTCTTTCTGAGGATTATTCGGATCACCATCCATCATGTAAAGTAGTGATGGGGTATCTCCCATCTTGACTTTTCCATCGTAATATTTTATATAGTCTTTTCCCAGATATCCGGCTCCACGGATACATTCATCGTAATAGTCTTTGTTGAATTTACCAGGTTGTTTGTCATTGGTTATGAATCCACGATAGGAAGCATTGGCCTCGATGAACCAAAGGTTGGGGAAATTCTCGACAATGTATACATAACTATTGGTACTCCATTTTTTATTCGGTCCGCCAATCCAGTATACTCTTATTTTATTTTGAATGTCCGGAGCATCATGTAGAGCTTGTGCTAAGTCATCGAGTCCGCCCCATACGAGTATCCATAAGGGCCGGGTACTTTCTTTTCTGGCACATTTAATGATCCAATCAGAACCCTCTGTGGCAGTAGTATAACCTTTGAATGGGGCTGCTCCTTGTCTTCCTTGTTTGCAGATGGCTCGTAAGGCATCCGGTGACGGGAAGCCCTTTATGTATTTTTTCAACTTGGGCAGATCTTTTTCGTATAGGTCTATCATGTCCAGAAGATTCTGTTTACTTCCGTGTCCATAGGAGGGAGAAGATACTAATCCTTCTGTTTCGAACATCTCACTGTACATAAGGAAGTGTGCCATTGATTGATTGTCGTCCGGATCTGTGCCACCTATGTCCGTACTGATAAGAATGCGAGGCTTAACCGGAATAGGCTGTTGCCCCATAACAGTTATAGAGGCAGTTAAAATAGAGAAGACTAAAAAAAGTTTCTTCATGATATAGATTCTTTTGATTTTAAATGTTCCGTCAATAGTGGTTTGTACTTATGTGTATGCAAAAATAGAAGTTTATAGCTATAAAGAGGAGGAAATATTGTTCCTTTTGGAGTAAATGATGATAATATCACATAAAGAAATGATTAAAATAGCAAGAAAAGATAAGAGGCTGAATTTTTGAATTCAGCCTCTTATTCTATGATATTTATAACTTTGTCTACCTATCAGATATTTCCGATATTTTTGTCAATTAATGTCTCATTTGTGATAGTGAAATCATTGTTGGCAGCATCCTTGAATTCTGGGTTCAATGATAAGCCCGTGGTATCAAATACCTTGCCTGAACCACCATCAGGGTTGACTACCAGAGATGGAGTGTTGAAATAGTTGTTGTTGTTGAATATAAGGTTGTCCGTCTTAGCATCCTGACTGAAGAATACTTTTTCTCCCATTTCCGCAAAGACATTATTCTTGATATTTGCAGTAAATGCTTTATCGCCATTACTGTTTGAACGAATATAGAACAGACCTTTTGAAGTAGCTTCAATCTTGTAGAGTGTATTGTTCTCGAAGTTGATAATCATACCTGCTGCGTTGGCATTGTAGTCAAAACGTAAAAAGTCAGAACCTGAACAGGAATTAGCTACAGTACAATTTTTCATGTTGAAGAGCATGATGGCACATTTTTTCTTCTGTGAATCAACAAAACGTTTGCTGGAACACATATCGTGGAAATAACTATTGGTCACGGTAAATTCATCTACTTTACAAGTGTTTGTTCCCGGGTCAACAACAAAGTTGCCGAATCCGCTTGCTTCTATATTATTGACTATGATTGTTCCGGAACAGTTACTTGTTTTGATCAGAATGTCTGCCGATACACCGATGAATTTGATGTTTTCCGTTGTAAATCCGTCTGTACCTTCTAATACAAATTTAATCTGTGCTTCCACCGGCTTCGTACCGAGGCATTTGATTGCAATGTTCTTGCTGATTGTCAACTCTTTAGTCGAAGCATCTCCCGTTTCATTATCTAGGTAGATAAACTGATTGGTGGAACCGTCTTTAGATGGAAGAAGCATAATGGTTGCCCCTTCTTCCGCTGCATCAATTTTGGCTTGGAGGTCGTCACCTGGATATGCCGGAATATAATCGGGCATGGTAGTAACGGTTACTTTACCACGAGATTTTGTACCATTCATGATGTTGAAAGTGTATTTCGTCTCATAAGTTAAACCTGTGATAGTTGCAGTGCCCGCTGCTATTTCTTCGGCAGACAAGGTACGGGTTTCTTCCAATCCTCCACTAATTGCGATGGCTGTAACAGCTGTTCCTGCGGGCCATCTCAAAGTAACGGTGCTAGAAGTGATATCGTCGTCCGTAACAGCTTCAAGAATTTGCTCTGCATCGGTTTTGAAGAAAACTCCTGTCCATTTAGATTCGGATATCTTTTCTCCAACGGCCTTGATACGAGCCGAATATTTAGTTTCGCCATCCAATCCTGTAATGGTGTATGGGTTGTCGGTAACCTCATTGTAAGTGGTTACAGGAGAGCCTTCAAACTGTAGACTGTCATTGGCGAAGAGTTCAATGACATAAGAATCGGCTCCCAATACTTTGGTCCAACCGAGGCGTACATTCGTTTTGTTTTGTACCCGGGCCTCCACGGCAGTTGGAGAGAATAGGCGGTCGTAGCTTGAGCTTTTGATTTCGTCGTCAAGATCAGAGCAGCTTGCAGCAAATGCCATTAAGCCGACTCCACATATCAGGGCTATATTTTTGAATTTATTTTTCATATTTGTTCAGAGTGATAAGATTAATAATTATAATCATTGGTTAATGTGCCGTTACTTGCATCGAGGAACACTTGCCAGATGGGCCAGAACTGCTTCGTATCGGGGTCGTTGACGTAAAGCTGGGAGATGAACTTTGTTGTTGTAGCAATGCTTGACTCCTCCGATGAGTAAATCCATGATTTGCTGGTGGAGAACTTTCCTGCATCTACCATTGCTTTGCCTTCTTCATCGGTTTCACCGTGGTTCAAGCCATAGATGACGTAAGTATCGGCATCGTTGCTGGCGGCATCCAGTCCTTCATTATAATAAATCTTGGCGGGAAGGTCAGCGTATTCTCCTTCACGGTTGGTCAGTCGGGTCATCTTCTCTTTTGTCTCTTTCAGTTTTGATCCTAACATATTCCAGCGGATTAAGTCGACTTTGCGGAGAGCTTCTCCTGCGAATTCAAATTTGCGCTGATCCACGATTTCGTTGAAGAAAGCTGTCTTACTAGCACTGGCTGCTGTCAGAATAGCTGTTGCTTTGGCGGCAGGATAAGAGCGATCCAGAATCGGCTTCAGATAAGGGGCTGCACTGGTCGGATTATCCAGTTCGTTGATAGCTTCGGCAGCCATCAGGTAGATGTCGGCATAACGCATAACCTGCCAGTTCATTCCGTCATCATTTGTAGAAGTAACGATACGGTTCAACCATTCGAAACGGAGTTTACCAAAGCTCCATCCGCCAAAACATTTGTTGGGCTCCTTGATGGCTGTGCCAGTACCTGTCCATTTATAAGGTATGCAGGTGATATCACGGCGTACATCGTCCACATCGTAGTCATAGAACAAGTTCGGGGTAGGGCCATTGTATCCACCTTTATTCAGTGCTGTCCACTGGTTGGCATTCTCGTGCTTTACACCCCAAGTGTAGATTACGCGCCCGCGACCATCAGAGAACGGTATTTCCCAGATTGATTCCAAACCGGCAGTACCCGTTTCCTGGCACAATTGACGGAAATTCTCTTCAAAAGTTCCCAGTTTGTTATATCCCTGAGTGATGATACTCACACATTCGTCTTTAGCAATCTGATACATGGCTTGCCTTTGCGCAGCATCTTCCAAGTTGTAGCGGATGCCGTCAGGATGTTGCGAATATCCGGCTGCAAATAAGGCGATGCGTGCACGCAGTCCTTTGGCAAATGTTTTGCTGACACGCTCTGTGGATTGGGTATATTTGTTTTCATTCGGCCATCCCAGATAGCTTTCGGCTTCCAGTAAGTCGGCAAGGATTTGATTGATAACAACCATACGGTCGGACTTTTCAACATAGATAGTTTCGGAAGTGATAGGTTCGAAACGTGCGGGCACGTCTCCCCAGGCTTTTATCAAATCGAAATAAATAAATGCACGTAAGGTCAACAATTCACCATATAGTTGGGCCATATTAGTATTGGTCAAATCACTGTTTTCACGCATAGCTTTAATGCCTTTGTTGGCACGTTCGATGGCTTCGTACAATTTTGCCCATGCATTGTTGTCTGTATTCATATACGTATTGTCTGGCTTGGCAGAATAGGTCACCAAAGAACCTTCCTTATCTGTTTCTACATTGTTCATTCCGGAGTTATTGAATATCTCGCAATCTGTATTTACACCGAAATAAGCGAGGTAGCGTCCTCGGTAAGAATTAGTTTCGCCAAATGACTGGTGAATGCCCATGACAGCTGCATCGGCCAAGGCTTCAGTATTGAAGATGATGGTTTCATCCATGGATGACTTGCTTGGGGCATCCAGTAGGTCTTCGCAAGAGGCGAATAGACTGGCTGATGCCAGGAGTGATATATATATTAATTTTTTCATTACTTTCTATTATTTGTAGAGTTAGAAATTAAGATTTAAGCCAACTACGAATTGGCGGCTCTTTGGATAGGCCGAGTAATCGACACCCGGGGTCAGATTACTTCCGTTACGGCGGCTGGTAGATACTTCCGGATCATAACCACTATAACTTGTCAGACAGAATACGTTGTAGGCTGTTACGTAGAAACGCAGGTTGTTGATCCCGACTTTCTTCACTAACGTTGTAGGCATTGTGTAGCCTAAGGTAAGTGTATTCAGGCGGAGGAATGAACCGTCTTCAACAGCCCAGTCGGAGAAGATGTACTTGTCGGTATACGGAGACCACATGGTGGTGTTTTGGTTCATTTCGGCCAGTTGAGCCATATTCGTTACCAAATTACCTGCCGCATCTACATTGTTCCAGCGTTTCCCTCCTGCCATGTCGGAAGTCAGGTTACGGTATAGATACTTCGAAGTGCTGGTGTACTCTATCTTATTGGCATTGTAGATGTCGTTTCCATAACTCCAGTTGAAGTTGGCAGTCAGGTCGAATCCATAGAGGCGTGCATTGATATTGAAACCGCCGGTATGCAGAGGGTTCGCATCACCAATCACTCTTTTGTCATCAGAACCGTTCGCATCACCGCTGTTATCCAAGTCTTTCAGCTTCATCATACCCGGACGGGCTGTTCCTACAGCAGAAGAAGAACTTACTCCGTCTCTCAAAATCCAGGTTTCGGTCACTTCGTCATATCTTTCGAAATCGGATACTTCGTAACGGCCATCGCTTACATAGCCATACATTTTGCCTACACTGCCTCCTACTTCTATCCAATAGTCCTGACCGATTTCGGAGGAAGCCCAGTAGGATTGTGTCAAGTCGTTGGACATGGTTTTCAGTGAACCCAATGATTTGATTTTGTTCTTGTTGAAACTGATGTTTGCTCCGAAGCTCAAGCCGAAGTTCTTTTTGTCGATGGCTATCCAGTTAACGGAAGCTTCGAAACCTTTGTTTTCTGTTTCACCCATGTTGCGGTATTGGTTGTCATAACCTGTACCCGAGGTAGGGAACAGAATCAACAAATCTTTCGTAGTGTTCCAGTAAGCTTCCAAGGTACCGCTTAGTTTGCCTCCCAGCAGGGTGTAGTCCAAACCGAGGTTTCGGGTAATGGTGGTTTCCCAAGTTAAGTCCGGGTTAGACATTGTTTTGGAAGGAGCCCAGTAAGAGGGATAGCCGTTGATCCAGGTAGTAGCCTTGGCTTCGTATTCCTGATTTAATTGTCCGGACGGGATATTATTATTGCCTGCAGTACCATAGCTGAAACGAAGCTTCAAGTCGTCCAACCAATTGTGGGTGCTTTCCATAAATGGTTCGGAAGATACACGCCAAGCCAAGGCGGCTGACGGGAAATATCCCCAACGGTTGCCGCGGGCAAACTTGGAAGAGCCGTCGGCGCGGAACGTTCCGCTGAACAAATATTTACTGTCATAGTCATAATTCAAACGGCCGAAATAAGAAAGCAATACGTCATTCGGATCCGAATAATTGGTGATTTCAAAAGGAGTTCCCTGGGTCATCAGGTTAATGCAGTCGTCCGCAGTAAAGGTGCTGGGGAAGCCATGTGAAGTATTGGTGATTTTGTTATTTTTGGCTATCACATATTCTTGGCCAATCAAGGCATTTAAGTGATGCTTTTCGTCTTTAATCAGCTTTTTAAAGTCGTAGTTCACGGTATTCGTATTACGAATAGTACTGCGACTTTGACGAGTCAGTGTTACAGCCGGTTTTCCCTGATTGGTAGAGGAGGGAGTGTTACGTACGTAATAGGTACTGGGACCATAATATCTATCAGTATTGTAGCGATAGTCATCGTAACCGAATTCAGATTTGAAACGTAGGTTCTTGATGATTTCCCAAGTAAAGCCTGCACCAAGATTATAAGTAGTGCGTTCTTTGCGGGTATCGTTATCAATTAATGAAGTCAATGGATTAATCAGCAAGGAACTGGGCTCTTCGTTGTCGGAGTTGAGTTCATCGGACAAGCCGGGAACCGGGAATGGGGTGTATTGTACGGCATATTTCAGTCGCTTGTCAGTATTCAGCGAACTGTTGGCGTCGTTGGCACCACCACCATTAATCTTAGTACGTGAGAAACGTGCACTGAGGTCAATGGTTATGTTCTTAATGGGCTTGTGGCTTAATTTCAGATTCGCATTGTCGCGTTTGAAGTCGGACATCTGCATGATGGCTTTATCATCCATGTGCGAATAACTGAAAGCATATTTCATCTTATCACTACCACCATTCAGGCTGATGTTATGATTGAAAGTATGTCCGGTGCGGCCAAATGTCAGATCTTGCCAGTCGTTAGTGGCTACATCATCATACATATCCAAGTCCTGATAGTTGCCAAAATACTGGGAATATTTGTCTGCCTTATCCGTTAGCAGCCCCAATTCATATTGCCAATTGGCATAATCTCTGGCTGAGAGCACGTCCAGTTTATTAGCTACTTTCTTCCAGCTATAGTAAGCATTATAGCTGACACTCATTTTACCTTCTTTTCCGCTCTTGGTGGTCACAATGATTACACCGTTGGCACCACGTGAACCGTAAATGGCTGTGGAGGAGGCATCTTTCAGAACTGTGATGTCTTCAATGTCAGTGGGAGGTATGTCGGAGATACTTTCTACCGGGAAACCGTCAACAATAAACAGTGGTTCGTTGCTCTGTGTGATAGAGCCACCACCGCGCACACGGATAGACATTGTTGCGTCGGGTGAACCTTCCGTGGTGGTAATTTGTACACCGGCCATTTTACCTTGCAATGCTTCGGTAGCAGAAGCAACAGGAACAGCAGCTAGTGTCTCAGAGCTTACGGTGGCAACGGAGCCGGTCAGGTCTTTACGCTTTGCTGTACCGTAACCGATAACCACAACCTCTTCCAAAGCCTGTGCATCGTCTTCCATAACTACTTCAACTTTAGTTTTGCCTTTCAGGGGTATTTCCTGAGAAGTCATACCCACATAAGAGAATACCAATGTGGAATTGGCGGGAACACTAAGGGAGAAATTACCATCAATATCGGTAATAGTACCGTTGCTGGTATTCCCTTTCTGTACTACGGAAGCACCGATAACGGTTTCTCCCGTCTTGTCTGTCACAGTACCTGTTACGGTTACATTTTGCGCTGATACGCTAAGCGATATCACGGCTACTAAACAGAATAGTAGCGCGGCGCGCATGTTTTTCATTTTGTTAGACATTCTTTGCATGTTATTAATTAAGTATGATTTTTTTCGTTATGTGTGTTCGGGCACACTGTTAATTCGTTGCTGCAAATGTATAGGGATGTGAAAATATATATGTGTAATATCTGTTTTTAGGGTGGTATTTTTTGTTATTTACTGTCTATAATGTTTTTGTGAGTTATCTAAATGATGTTATATAACAGAAAAGAGGGGAGTTTATTGCTCCCCTCTTGACGTTTTAACATAGTGACGACTGACTTTTGCCGGTATCCCTATAGTTTTGGTTACTATTTATTCTTATTGATTTCTTGCGGTCAGAATGTATTCGTTTCCTGCATTTGTTTCGATATCATACACATAAGTCTGTGCATATTCCGGTATGCAAACCGGTGCATTGGCAGCAATCAGTGGTTTGCGGATGCTCTGTGATTGTAATAGCGGGTTGTCAGATACCTCTTGGACACTTGGAGTCAATTTTTCCCCATTCAGATACAAAGGAGTCTGGGTCCGTATGCGGAGTGTACCGCCAATATTGGAAGTGATAACGGCTGTTTGTAATTCTCCGTTTTCCCACTTCATCTCTTTCACTGTAAAGCCGCCACGGCAACGGATACCTTTCAATGTTCCCTGTTTCCATACGTCGGGCAATGCCGGAAGAAGATGGATAGCTCCGTCATGGCTCTGAACGAACATTTCGGCAATACCGGCAGAACAGCCAAAGTTACCGTCAATCTGGAAAGGCGGGTGTGCATCAAACAGGTTCGGATAAGTACCACCGTTTTGTCCCTTTTCATCGGTAGTGGGGTGCAACTGTTCGGTTATCAGTTTATAGGCATGGTTACCATCGAGCAGACGTGCCCACAGGCACACTTTCCAACCCATTGACCAACCGGTAGAGTGATCGCCACGACCTGTTAAAGACTTCTTGGCAGCTTCAAACAGGATGGGAGAGTTGTAGGCACTGATTTGGCGTCCCGGATACAAACCCCAGAGATGAGAAACATGGCGATGACGATCTTTGGGATTATCCCAGTCGTGCATCCACTCCTGTAACTGTCCCCAACGGCCTACCTGCATAGGGGCTAAATTGTTAACTACAGTCTGTAAACTGTCGGTGAAAGCGGTGTTTTCGTTCATTAAACCGGCAGCGGCAATCGTATTGTAGAATAAATCGTAAACCATCTGATTGTCCATCGTGGTTCCGGCAACTACAACAAATGTACGTTTGCCATTTACTACGGGACTGTTTTCAGGAGAATAGGAGGGGGCTACTACCAGCCAGTTATTCTCGGGTTCACGTACCAAAAAATCGAGGTAGAATTCGCAGGCACCACGCATCAGGGGGTATACTTCGGCTAGATAGTTTTTGTCGCCGGAGAAGAGGTAACGATCCCACAGATGCTGGCAGAACCAAGCGTTACAAGTGGGCCATACTCCGTAGCTTGGTCCGTCTACGGCACCGGTGCTACGCCAGATATCCGTATTGTGATGCAATGTCCAACCGCGACAACCGTACATGGCGGCACTTTCGCGCCCTTGTATGGCTGCTTCTTTTACTAATTGCAGGAAAGGTTCGTGCATTTCGGGCAGGGAGGTACTTTCGGCAGGCCAGTAGTTCATTTCTACATTGATATCAGTAGTATATTTGCCATCCCAAGGAGCACGTAGCTGGTAGTTCCAGATACCTTGCAGATTGGCGGCTTGCCCGCCGGGCTGTGAACTGCATATCAGCAGGTAGCGTCCGAATTGGAAGTATAAAGCAGCCATTTGCGGATCGAAGCTTGTACTGAACTCTTTGACGCGTACATCTGTCGGCTTGTCGGCTTGAGCATTGCGCCCCAGGTCCAGAGATACTCGGTTGAAGTACTTCTGATATGCATTGATATGGGCGGCTTTATTCTTCGCATAGTTCTTGTTGACCTGTTTCAGGTATTTCTGTGCAGTGCTGAGTGCATTGCCCGATACATCCTTATAGTTTACGAAGTTGGTGCCGATGGATACGTATAATGTAACGCTATTGGCATTTTTGACTTGCAGGGTGCTGTCTGATGTTGCTTCCAGACTGCCACCACTGTTCTCTATGCGGGTGAGGGCGGTGAATTCCACTTTGCCTTCGATACCTTCGTGGTCGTTAGCTTTTCCGCTCAACTGTAATTCTTTGCGGGAGGAGATACTGCGTACCACATTACTTTTATAAGGCGTGGTATATTTTGCAGTGAATGAGATGCTCTTCTTTTGTGAAGCTGTCAAGCGGATTACCAGGACCTGATCGGGGAAAGAAGTATAGGCTTCACGGGTATAGGTTACTCCATTGGCGGTGAAGCGGGTGGTAGCTATTGCCTTTGCAATGTCCAGATCACGATAATAATCGTTGTAATTGTTGATTCCATCAAAGTCAAGATGCAGGGAACCTACAGTCTGATAAGGCATCCCGTTGGCGGATGGCGAACAGATGGTGGGGCCGCAAAGCTCTTGTGCCTCTTTATTCTTGCCCTCAAAGATGAGTTGGCGGATCCGTGGCAAAGCGTCTTTGGCTTTGGGATTGGTGTTGTTGTAAGGAGAACCTCCCCATACGGTTTCTTCATTCAATTGGAATTGTTCGTGTACAGGGTCGCCAAAGACCATGGCGCCTATACGTCCGTTGCCCAGTGGCAAAGCTTCTACCCATTGTGTGGCGGGTCCATCGTACCATAATTTGAGAGTTTCATTTTCCAGCTGTGCCTGCAAGCTACTGCTTATGCAGATTGCGGCAAAGCATGTCGATAACCATTTCTTCATCATTGTTTTTCATTTTTTGTATTTCAGTTGCAAGGTTAGGCAGTTTTCGGCACTTTCAGGGGTAATATCTATTTAAAAAGGAGTAAAAATGATGCATACCGTTTGCCTATTTATTGGCAAGACCTTGCTGATACGGTGACAATATTCAGGCAGTAGAGGCTGAATTTAGTCTTTCAAGACGCTCTCGATAATCTCCTCAGCCTTATCCACAATGTAGTCAGGATGGAAGGTTTCCAGTTCAGCGCGTGGGCGGAATCCCCAGGTCACTCCGCAGGAGGTTATATCTGCATGGATAGCTGTCTGCATGTCTACGCCGGAGTCTCCTACATAGAGAACATCTTCTTTGGCTGTCTTTGCTATTTTCAGGATATCGTATACGACGGTGGGATCGGGTTTTACGTTTACCCCTTCACGTTGGCCAAAGACAGCGATGAAACGAATTGTAGGAAAATAGTGGGCAATTAGTTTCTCTGTAGCTGCTTGATATTTGTTGGAAGCGACTGCAAGTTGGACTCCCTTGGTCTGTAGTTCGGTTAGAAGTTCCGTGATGCCGGGGTAGGGGCGGCTTTTGTCTGCATTATGTTGGTCATAATAGGGTACAAATTCTTTTCGTATGCGCAGGACATTTTCTTCCGTCTTTTCTCCTTCGGGCAGAGCACGCTCAAAAAGTTTGTTGATACCATTTCCAACCATGAAGTTGTACTCTTGTTCTTCATGTGTGGGATATCCTAAGGCGGCTAATGCATGATTGGTACTTTGTGCCAGATCGGCAATGGTGTTTAGGAGGGTACCGTCTAAATCAAAAATTACGAGTTTCTTCATTTTTCTTACTTTCTTTTCTTTATGAACGCAAATATAAGGCATTTCGTTCAAACAACCTGTAATGAGTTGATTCATTTCTTTCCGGTTATGAATTAATTCACCACAGAGTAACACAGAGTTTAATCAATTTGAAATCACAAGAATAGAACTCCGTGAAACTCTGTGTTACTCTGTGGTGAAAACTCATTACTTTCCCGTTATGAGCAAAAAAGCCCCCGGATGTCATACACTTATACATCCGGAGGCTCTGTATTATAGCGTAACTTGCACGCTTAGAAAAATCTTATTTCTTCGTAATGCGGAACCAGTCTACATCTGCCCAACCACCGTCATTGGTAGTAATTGCAGGACGAGTACAGAAAGTACCTACCTTGACACCGATCCATTTTCCTTCTTTAGCCTGGAATGACTTGCCAAGAGGCTGGTATTTCTTTCCATCAAGACTATAACTGAAGTCACACATAACCAGCAGATCATGTCCGCCTTCACTCTTTGAAATCTTTTTGTTGGCATCGCTGCTGAATTTTACTTTCAGATAGATGGTGTTGTCTGTCAGATCTACCGTACCGTTTACTTGTTCCGGTGTGCCTTTGTCTGCCTTCAGACAGGATACTTGCGAGAGAACCAGCCCTTTGTCTGTATTCTCCAGGATCAGTCCGGCATAGTCCATACCCATCACTACCAATCCGGTACGTTCGCCTTTATATTTATCTACCGGCTTGAAAGTCAGTTTCATGGTAGCAGTGAAGTTGGGGGCCGGAGCCTTCTGTAACAGTAGATTGGCAACATCGAACAGATTCTTGTATTCTTTCACTACCGGGTAAGAATACAGGCGTACGATGCTTTGGTCTCCTGCGTAGTATGCCCACTTCTCGTTGATATTGGCATGCCACTGCCATTGCGGAGACAAAGTATAACCGTCGAACTCGTCACTTTCCTGCGGAGTGCAGATGGGATAGGTCTTACCTACGTTCGGTTTCTTGTAAGTCATTACAGGTTCACCACAACCGTCACCGTCTTTGTCGATACCGATTACGGGCCAGTCATTCACCCATTTCATGGGTTGCAGATGTACCAGTCGGCCATAAGCGCCTACATCCTGGAAGTGGAAGAACCAGTCTTCTCCGGTTGGGGTATCTACCCATGCACCTTGGTGAGGGCCATTCACAGGGCTATTACCTTGTGCAAGCACGGTTTTCCATTCGTACGGTCCGTATACATTCTTCGAACGGAGCACTACCTGCCAACCTGTAGGTACACCACCTGCCGGATGGAAGATGTAGTAATATCCGTTACGCTTGTAGAATTTTGGTCCTTCACAGGTCTGGTGCGCCTCATGTCCGTCAAATACGATACGTGACGGAGTGATGGCCTTGGTAGCTTCAGCATTTAGTTCGCAAATGGTGATTACACTCTTCAGCTCGGCACGGCTACCTGCGTAGGCATGTACCATATACACTTTGCCGTCCTCGTCCCAAAGCGGACAAGTGTCGATGATGCCTTTACCCGGTTTCACCAGTACAGGCTCAGTCCACGGTCCTTTCGGATCTTTGGCTTTTACCATGAAAGCACCTTGATCGGGATCTCCCCAGAAGATGTAAAACTCACCGTTGTGATGGCGGATGGCAGGTGCCCATACGCGGTTACCATGTTCAGGACGTTCGGGAGTTTCTATTGGGGACAGAGCGTAAGGTACGGCAGCGCCAATGATAGTCCAGTTCACCAAATCTTTGGAGTGGAGTATCTGCAATCCGGGCAAACAGTTGAAACTGGAAGATGTCATGTAGTAATCATCTCCTACACGGCAGGCATCCGGGTCGGAATAGTCTGCATAGAGTACCGGGTTCTTGTACTTACCGTTTCCCTGGTCGGCTACCCATACCTCGGAAACATAATTTTTCTGCTGTGCTGCCAGCGGAAGGGCGAGCAACAGGCATAGACTCATCAAGGTCTTTCTTGCTTTCATGATACGTTTTTAGTTATTAGTGATTAGTTATTAGTGATTGGTTACGAATGTCACTTTATCACCCTATCACTTCATCACTTTCACCACTGCCGGATGTTCCAGTTCTTCTTTCCATTCGCGGATATAGGCGAACCATGCTTCGGGAGTTTTATAGCCGAAGGTTTCTTTCATGGAAGTGAATGTGATATTGTGGGTGAAATATTTGCTGCCTTTGGCACCGATGGTGTACAGGTAATTAGCCTTGTCTTTCACTTCGGCCTTTACGTACTTTTGCGGAATGTATGTGCCCAGTCCTACGGTTTCTTTAGCGTACTTCACGGTGTCGTTTACGGGCCAGTCCGTTCCCCAGCAACCTATCAGGCCTTTGTGGTCGGAGTAAGATACAGAGCCTTTGATGTCTATTACACCGGTACAGAAGATTTCGTCTTTCAACGGTTCTTCAAAGAAGGTTTCTACAAATACATCGCGGTGTCCGCCGTAGAGGGTGTAGCGGTTCGTCATGCGTAGTTCCGAACCTTGATATTGCCAGTCTGTCACTTCTATTTCGGCAATGGTGCGTACCGGACCGTAGGCAATGATGCGCTCGGTAAGCGTGGATACAGGTTCGATATGAGTGGATTTCTTGCCGTCCCAGCCTTTCAGCGCACCTAAACCGCAGCTGCCGCCTACTAACAGGACATCGTCACCGAAGCCACGTGCCAGTTGTTCATCGGTGGGATAGAACTGTGATTCTTTGATTTCAAAGCCTTTATTGAATTTTCCATAGATGTCGACTGTTTGCTTCTTGTCAAAGTACAGGCGATAAGCCACCAGTTCAGATTCGAAAGCCGGACCGTGGTGATGCATCTGATTGTAGATGTTACTGGTTCCCGGAATGGTTACCGAATGTACGGGGACATGCTTGCCTCGCTTGTCGCTTACCAGCATCTCGGCATATACACGGGCAGGATAAGTCTTGTCGCTTTTGGCGGAAGACAGAGTGACGGTCACTGTTTTCTTGCTCTTGGCAGGCAGGTCGATGACAAATGCAAGTTCATCCGGACGGAGGTCGCCATTCAGATCATCCAGTTGCGAAGGTATTTCTTCGCTTCCGTTCATGACTACTGCCGAACGTACCCGGAACTGTGGATTGATTTCACTGAGTTTGATTACTACCGGTTCGTCCGCTTTTGCCTTGTTCCAGGTGTTACTTACTTCCACCTTGAAACTCTTTTGGGTTTCTTGTGCTTCTGCTGTGACAGAAAGACCGCACAATAATAGCAATACTGTAAAGATATTCTTCTTCATGGTTTTAAATATATAACTAATTTGCTACAAAAGTAGTGCAAACCTACCGTAATTCCTTTTCCATTTTGATATAAATACTGTCGCCTTTGTGAGTTATTCCTTCCAACCGGCTTCCTCAAAAGAGGTGACTTCTACCTGTTGGGGATCGAGGCAGGCATACTTGATGCGCTGTCTCCTCCAGGTATAAACAATGTGTACCTTTCCGTCTTTGCCCTGAATGACTGAGGGGTATGAATATTGGTTGATCGGCGAATCTTCTAATACCACGGCCGCTTTCCAATGCATACCGTCGTCACTGATTGCTACATTGATGGGAGTACGTTCTTTCCGTTTTCCTTTGATGTAGCGATAGTGGTTGTATACCAGCAAGTGCCGCCCGTCTTTCAGCGTGATTCCATCAATGCCGGAATTGTTGTTGGGCAAGTCAATGAATGTTACCGGACTCCAGCTTTCTCCGTTGTCTTCACTCCAGGTGGTAGCAACGGAGCCGTTGTTTTGGGTACGGCATAAAGCTTGTAACTTTCCGTCTTTATGTGTCAGGATGGTGGGCTGTATTACTTGTATGGTTTTATGCTTCTGATTACTGCACTTCACCTGATCTGTTTCCACAATTTCGGAAGCAGTTATAGGACCAATCTTTCGCCAGGTCTTTCCTTCATCATCGCTGATTTCGAAATGAATCCGCCAACCGTTCTCATCTTCCGTACTGCTGGGGCAGATCATTCGCTTGCCGATCCATACGGGCTTGTTTTTGATGGGACCAAGGAAGCCTTCGGGAAGTGCCCGGGATTTGCTCCATGTTTTTCCACCGTCTTTTGAAGTAACGACATGACCACTCCATCCGGCTACGTTCACACCTATTTTATAATAAAGCTGTAGTTCTCCTTTCGGTGTTTCGGTCAGTACGGGATTCCAGCAGGCGTATTTGGTTCCGTCCAATACACCGTCCGCAACCATTTGTGGTTCTGTCCAGCCTGTTTTTGTTTTGCAGCTAACCCAAATGCAACAATCGGGATTCTTCTCTTTGGTTCCCCCGAACCAGGCTGCCACTATTCCGCGACGTCCTTCTACAATAGTAGCCGCATGGCTCTCCGGGAAGGAAGGCTTCCGACAGATAAAGTCATCCTCCAGCAGGCCTTTTCTTCCTTTTCCGTATGATATGTTCTTTTTAATCTGGAAGTTATACTTCCCCGAACCTATCTTACAAACTGTGTATCCGTCTTCCTGGCGGAGTATTTGTAAACCTTCGGATTGCTTCAATGGCTTTCCGTTTTCGGTGAGGGCGGAGGTATCCGCATTGGGCAGCCATATAGTAGCCGTACTATTGGCAGGTACACTGATTTCCCAGGAATACCCGGTAGCTGTTTGTGACCAGTTACTTGTTACTTTGCCATAAGGTGTAATGTGAGAAGCACGAATAAATTCTACTTCTTCCAGTTCGAAAGCAGGTTTCATCTGGATTTCCTTGAAACCGGGAGCTGCATTCCGGATACCTGCCAGATGTTGATAGCAATAGGGGAGGAAATCACCCAGTAACATGACGTGGTTACCGCTGTTCATGGCCGGATCAGCTGTGTTCCCGTTCCATAACTCCCAGATGGTGGTAGCTCCGTTGGCTGCCATGTATCCCCATCCAGGATATTTGGTATGGGTAGCCAGAACGTATGCTACATCTGTGCGTCCCATTCTTACAAGCTCGCGCATCAGCCATTGTACGCCAATAACTCCGCATTGAATGGTGGCATTGTAATAGTCTACCGTTTTATGAATGATTTGCCGGGCAACGGTTTCTTTTTCCGTATCCGGTACCATGTCGAATGCCAGTGGGAGAAGGTTGGCTGTTACGGTATTATTGCTGTAATATTGTTTTTCCTGATTCCAGAAGGTCTTGTTGAAACCTTCTTTTACGTGTTCTGCCAGTTCCTGATATTCCTGAATATCCTCAGCTAATTGCTGGTGGTGCAGCTGTCCGGCAATATCCGGAGTGTGGGGCATATCTAACTGAAGCTGTGCAAACTTTATCATATATTGCAGCAGCTTGTAGTAATAGGCGGTTGCTATCAGTTTACCATCGGTAATGCGGGTCGGGTCTTTCGAATGTATTAATTCAGGAGATTCGGGCGGAAGACACCAATCGCCGTAACGGTCGCGGGTGATGATATGCGATTGGTTCATGAACTCTGTGCGGATGTGCTCCATCCATTGCTTCATGGCGGGATAATGCTTGCAGATGGCTCCCGGATTTCCATATTGTTCATACAGCATATTACTGATGAAAATGAAGGTTGACGGCCAGGTCACGTTGTCTGTATAGTAGTAATAATAGGCCGGCACTACATCGGGTATGCATCCGTCTTCCCGTTGCGCATCGCGGATATCGTCCATCCACTTAGCATAAAGCGGACCGTTTTCCATCAAGAAACTTTCACCTAGTGCACCGTTGGTATGGTCGCCCAGCCAGGGCTGGCGTTCATCACGCTGGGGACAGTCGAGCGGTATTCCTTTATAATTACCACGAATTCCCCAGAAGGCATTTTTCACTAATTGGTTCAGAATAGGATTGTCACATTCAAATGTTCCGGTGAGAGGCATGTCGTCATTTACAACTTCGCCTGTAAAGTTGGCAAGGGTAGGAGTACCCGGAAATTCGCTGACTTCTACATAGCGGAAGCCATGATATACAAAGCGGGGAGCCCACTCTTCAATACCTTCTCCTTTCAGGATATAAAGGTCGGTTACTTTAGCGGACCGTAAGTTGGCGGTGTATAGTTCTCCATCCGGTTGCAGGGTTTCTGCAAAGCGCAGGCGTACTGAGTCGCCCGCATTTCCTTTTACCCGGATGCGCAGCCAGCCTACCATGTTCTGCCCCATGTCGAGGATATAGCCATTGGCCGATTTACGGATGGTTCGGGGATTGATCTTCTCCACTACCTTGATACCCGGTATGGTTTGTCCGCGCAGATATCCCGAAGGTATGGAAACGCGTTCCGCCTGCAACCAGCTACTGTCGTCATAGCCGGTTTCCGACCAACTTCCTAATTCTTTCCGGGCATCGTATTCCTCACCGTCAAACTCATTGTTACTGCGGATGGGACCGTCGGCTGTCAGTTTCCAGTTCGTATCTGTGGCAATCGTTTCCCGGCTGCCGTCCGTATATTCTACGATCAGGTTCATCCGGACTTTTGGATAGCCGAAGTTATGGATTTTATAAGTACGGTAGTTCTGGCGCATGAAGTGGTATCGTCCGTTTCCGAGCGTAATACCTATGGCATTATCCGCCTGTGAGCGAAGCAGACTTGTTACATCATAGCTGTTGTAAAGTACGGTTTTCCGGTAGTCGGTAGGAGCGGGAGCCAGTACAAGGTCACCGACCCGTTCGCCGTTGATGAGGCATTCGTAAACTCCCAGTCCGCTGATGTGCAGGGTTGCCTCTTTTATTGCTTTGCTGAGTTTGAATTCTTTGCGTACATACCGGGCGGACAGACGTGAAAACATGGTTTCACTATCCCAGGGCATAGGTCTGTCCATACCAATCCAACGTCCTTTCCAACGTGTTTCTCCCATCAGTCCCATTCCCCAGAAAGCAGGTTCGCTCCAGGCGCTCTCACCTGTACCGGTTGTTACCTGTACTTTCCAATAATAGCGCTTGTTGGGTTGTAAAGAGGGACCTTGGTAGCTTATCCAAATGGACGCATCAGAGCGTACCTCGCCTGAATCCCACACGTCTGCCCGATTCTTGCTTAGAAGTTCCGGGGAGGACGCAACGAACAGGCGGTAAGTTGTCTGCATCACATTGCGTTGCCCGCTTTGGAGCCGCCAGCTGAAACGCGGTTGAGGGGTATCCAGACCTAAAGGATTAGTCAGTTGTTCCGTGCGAAGGTCTGTTATGGAAAGAGTATCGCTCTGTGCTGCTTGGATAAACAGACAACACAGAGCGATCAGTATGATTACTTTTTTCTTCATACACCAGCGGTATTATATACCTTTATAAATCGATATTCAAAGCTTTGGTTGCCGAATTATTATAAGTCTTCCCGTTTACTTTCAGGTCTTTGGCTTGCTTCACCTGCAATGCTGTGCCTTTGGTATCTATCTTCACGTTCTCTATAGAAACATTCTCAGCCTGGCTGATAACGATACCTTGCTTGGCGTCCGTAATAACTACATCCTTTACGTGTACATTACGGATAGGCATTTCAGGCAGTCCATTGAAGAACATGGCACGTCCTACGCTTCTGCAAGTCACATTTGTGATGTGGATATCACGGAAAGCGGGAGTTTTTTCCGTTACAGGAGGAACGGATGATTTCATTCTGCCTTCCAAGTCATCTTCCGTTTCTTCACCGGCACCTTTACCGCCATAGAACAAGTCGAACAGCAAGGCTTCGTGCGGGATATCAATCATATTGATGTTGTGAATATAGATACCTTCTACTACACCGCCACGTCCGCGGGTACTCTTGAAGCGTAAACCTACATCCGTACCCAGGAAAGTACAGTCGGTTACATAGACGTTCTTTACGCCACCCGACATTTCGCTACCTACTACGAAACCACCGTGGCCGTGCAATACGGTGTTATTTTTTACAATCACATTCTGGCAAGGTTCGCCGCGTCTGCGACCGTCTTCATCTTTTCCCGATTTGATACAGATAGCATCGTCACCGGCATCGAATATATTGTTGACAATCAACGCGTTCTTGCAAGATTCCAAGTCCAGTGCATCACCATTCTGGGAGTACCAAGGGTTGAAAACTTTCACATTGTGAATCGTGATATGCTCGCATGACAACGGGTGCAGGCACCAGCTGGGAGAGTTCTTGAAAGTTACACCTTCCAATAATACTTTTTTACTCTTAACGATATTCAGCAATACGGGACGCAACCACGGGCGGATTTCATTCCACTCCTCATCCGTATTAATGCCTTCCGGGTTATTGAAATCTTTAGTAGCCATAGCGCCTTTCAGTGCACCGGCAGTGGGATACCAGATGCTACCGGATGCATCGACTACACCTCCTGAACTTACCAGGCTACTCCATTGGCCCGCAGTCAGTTTGCCTTTTTTTACCGGACGCCAGCTATCACCTGAACCATCGAATACACCATGTCCCGTAATCGCTATATTCTCAGCATTCCATGCTGAAATAGGAGATTGGCAACGGCGCGTATCCAAACCCTCAAAAGATGTTTTAATAATAGGATAAGCCTCGAAATCATCTGTGAACAACACCAGGGCGTTCATTTCAGTATATAGATTGACGTTGCTCAGCAACTCGATAGGGCCGGTCAGCCACAAGCCTTCGGGAATAATTACTTTACCGCCACCTTTGGCATTTACTGCCTTTATAGCGTCGTTGATAGCTTTGGTATTCAGTACGATACCATCTCCTTTAGCGCCAAAATCTACAATATTGACTGTATAATCCGGAAAAGCGGGTTGTTCCACTTTCGGCATATTGAAGGGTAAATTCTCATAGATACTTTCATCTATATAATTTCCGTTTTGGGCATTTACCGTACTTTGTGCAGGTAACAACGGAAGGGCCAGTGCAACAAGCACCCATAGTTTTTTGATAAATGTGTTCATCCGTGATACTATATTTAGTTATAAGTTATTAGTTATCAGTTATTCGTTGTTAACTAACAGGCTTCTTCAACTTCTCATTTTCTTTCCTTTTTTATTATCCTCCCGCAAGCGGCTCTCCCGAGTGGCCTGCGAAAGAAATAATAAATGATTCATGTTAACCTAATTCTAACCTTAAATAAATATTATGAAAAAACCTCTTAATTACCGGTTGCAAATGTATCGGGCTTTAGCTAAAACCATGTGCACAATTTGTTGGTTTAGGTGGATTTTTTGTGGTTTTGTCCTTTTCTTTGCACACTTACGGGCTTTTTATGCAGAAAGTTCATATCTTTAAATAAGATAGGCGGCATTTCAGCAAAGCAAAAATAAGCAAGCTTATTTTGCTATGCGTTCAATTTGCGCTATCTTTGCAGCCTCAAAATAGTAAACGTGGTGATAAGATGCAAGTTGATGAGGAAGCGAACAATAAGAGCAATTTCCTTGTTGACTTGTTTATTAGATACCCGTCAACTTTAATATTATAGGTATGAGTTACAATTTGTTGAAAGGAAAAAGAGGCATTATTTTCGGTGCTCTGAATGAGCAGTCCATTGCCTGGAAAGTAGCTGAAAAAGCAGTAGAAGAAGGTGCAACGATCACCTTATCAAACACTCCGGTAGCAGTTCGCATGGGCGAAGTTTCCGCACTGGCAGATAAATTGAAATGCGAAGTTATCCCCGCTGACGCAACCAGCGTAGAAGATTTGGAAAATGTATTCAAACGCTCCATGGAAGTTTTGGGCGGACCGATTGACTTTGTGCTTCACTCCATTGGTATGTCTCCGAATGTTCGCAAGAAACGTACATATGATGATTTAGATTATGATATGCTGGGCAAGACGCTCGATATTTCCGCAGTGTCTTTCCATAAGATGATACAGGCTGCCAAAAAGCTGAATGCAATTGCCGATTACGGTTCAATCCTTGCATTGAGTTATGTGGCTGCACAACGTACATTCTATGGATACAATGATATGGCAGATGCAAAAGCTTTGCTGGAATCCATTGCACGTAGCTTCGGTTATATCTATGGCCGCGAACATAATGTACGTGTCAATACCATTTCACAGTCTCCGACTATGACTACTGCCGGTTCCGGTGTGAAGGGGATGGATAAGCTGTTCGATTTTGCCAACCGCATGTCTCCGCTGGGCAATGCTTCAGCTGACGAATGTGCTGATTATTGCATCGTAATGTTCTCCGACCTGACCCGTAAGGTAACCATGCAGAACTTATTCCATGACGGTGGTTTCTCCAGCGTGGGTATGAGCTTGCGTGCCATGGCTACTTACGAAAAAGGACTGGATGAATATATGGATGAGAATGGAAACATTATCTATGGGTAATATATAGTGATTAACGGTTAGTGATGAGTGATTAGTGGCTATGCAGTATAATGGCATAGCAAAATGAACCGCTCATCACTAACTTTTTTCATTTATCACTTATCACTAATAACTTATCACTTATCAACGTGGAAACAGCTCTTTATCTTTTGCCCGTCACTTTGGGTGATACACCGATTGAAACGGTGTTGCCTTCTTATAATAAGGAGATCATACTTGGGATTAGTCACTTCATAGTAGAGGATGTGCGTTCTGCACGCCGCTTTCTGAAGAAGGTGGACCGGGAAATAGATATTGATACACTGACTTTTTACCCGCTGAACAAGCATACATCACCTGAAGATATTTCGGGATATCTGAAACCGTTGATGGCGGGATTGTCTATGGGAGTGATTTCCGAAGCCGGCTGTCCGGCAGTCGCTGACCCGGGAGCGGATGTAGTGGCGATTGCTCAACGGAAGAATCTGAAAGTAGTGCCCTTGGTGGGACCTTCTTCAATTATTCTTTCTGTCATGGGTTCAGGTTTCAACGGGCAAAGTTTTGCTTTCCACGGTTACCTTCCTATTGAGCCGGGCGAGCGTGCCAAAAAAATAAGGACTCTGGAGCAGCGGGTTTATGCCGAACACCAGACTCAACTATTCATTGAAACACCTTACCGTAATAATAAAATGGTGGAAGACATCTTGCAAAATTGTCGTCCGCAAACCAAACTCTGTATTGCTGCGAACATTACGTGTGAGGGAGAATATATCAAAACCAAGACAGTGAAGGAGTGGCAGGGAAAAGTGCCTGATCTTTCTAAAATTCCTTGTATTTTTCTCTTGTACAAATAACATCTTTCAGGTGCTCATATTCGTTTTCAAAGCAGCAGCTGAAAAAGTTCTTGCCTAAATTATGCTCTATTTGCTGGAAAGTCCAAAGCTTTCCGTCTTTTACCTGCTTGTCCCGTAGAAGATTGTCGTCTTCTACATCAAGAATGAAAAGATAGATCAGCCGGTTCGTCACTTTATTCTCAAAGTGATACATGATATTGAACTGTAAATCTTGTATCGGTGCTTGTGGAAAAGCTTGTCTCACAAGCCGGACGATGCCTTGTTCCAGGGTTTCTCCATATAAAAGGTAACATTCCATGGGTATATCAGTCTTCCCCCGGTCGAGAATACAGCGTTGGGGGCGTGGACGAAGATACAACATACCGTTGTGAGATACAGCGATACGGACTACCGGATTGATATATTCATTTTTCTTGTTGATAGCATCCACTGCCAGGCTTCTGCCGATCACATCCCCTTTGGTATTAACAATGGGCACGAAAGCTGTGTGCTCCATCACTTGATTGAAATAGAGGATTCCGAACTGATTGAATAATATACTCAGAATAAATACAGCTGGCGGACAATACCGGAATAAAACATCTCTGGAAGTTTCACTTAAGGAACCGGGTAACAGAATTGTGATGAAGACTCCCAGGAAATGAAGAAAAGCGATGATGACAACTACCCGTGTTGTTACAATGGCAGACTCTGCCCCTTGCGCAAAAAGTTGTTTGCAACATTTCTGTGACTGGGAAATCTGGTGAGCGAGAAATCTTTTCCTGTTCAGGAAGATAATGACTACGGGTATGAGCGTACTGATCTCCAATGTCAGTGGAAACATTTCGCGGGAACTGCAATCACCGAAGATTAAAGTGGTCAGACTCAAAAGCAAGAGCATTCCGGTAGTGCAATAAAGTAGGAAGTTGGGGATTCTTGCTCCTTTTCCCCATAAGGTATATAAACTATAAAGGGCCCCTACACCTGCACCAATGTAGATGGAAATGTCTTGGGTTATAAATTCGCACAATATAATAGATACGATAACCGGGATAAATCCCAAAGACATATTAAACTTAGATGATAGAACTCCTCTTTTTGACATTGCAAACTTTATTCTGTCGTTATCTCATAGATAACAAATAAGTAGAGCAATTGGTTTTTACTTCGTTTCTTTTTTGTAAAACTGTACCTGTTTTTCGGCATGATAAGAAGAACGTACCAAAGGTGCACTTTCTACCTGATCGAATCCTTTTGCCAGACCGGTTTCTTTGTAAGAAGCGAATTGTGCGGGAGTAACGTATTCTGCCACAGGATAATGTTTATGTGAAGGTTGCAAGTATTGTCCGATGGTCAGGATTTGACATCCTGCACGGCGCAAGTCATCCATCAGTTCTTCCACTTCTTCCGGAGTTTCGCCTAATCCTACCATGATTCCTGATTTTGCTGTGATTCCGCTGTCGGCTATCTGGCGTATTACTTCCAGACTTGTTTCGTAGCGGGCTGCACTACGTACTAGTGGAGTGATGCGTTTCACCGTTTCCATATTGTGGGAGATAATTTCCGGTTGTGCTTCAATAACCTGGGATACTAATTCTTTTCTTCCTTGAAAGTCGGGGATCAGAACCTCGATGGTAGTTTCCGGATTGAGGCGTTTGATTTCGCGTATGGTGCATGCCCAATGTGCAGCGCCGAGATCCGGTAGATCATCCCGGTCTACGGAGGTGATGACAGCATGGGATAGTTTCATCAAGGCTATGGATTCCGCTACATGGGTAGGCTCTTCCATATCTAATGGAAGCGGTTTGCCTGTCTGTGTATTACAGAATTTGCAGCAACGGGTACAGATGTCACCGCCTATCATGAAGGTGGCAGTACCTTTACCCCAACATTCTCCCATATTAGGGCAACGTCCGCTACTGCAAATGGTATGCAGGCAGTGAGATTCAACTATACGTTTGGTTTCGGTATACCGTTCATTGGCTCCAATACTTATTTTGAGCCATTCGGGTTTGCGTATTCTGTCTTTCATGATATTGATTTATTGTTCACCACAGATTACACAGATTAACACAGATTTCTTTATTTCTCTTTTTTATCTGTGTTAATCCGTGTAATCTGTGGTGAACTTTATGATCTTAAAGATTTTTTTCAAAGAAATTCGTCAGCTTCGTATACAGGTGATAACGGGTGTTTCCACCATAGATACCGTGGTTGCGGTTTGTATAGAGTTGCATATCGAATTGCTTGTTCAACTGTACCAGATGTTCTGCATATTCTGCACAGTTTTGGAAATGAACATTGTCATCCGCCATTCCATGTACCAGCAATAAATTGCCATGCAATTTGTCTGCCCGGGTGAAAGCGGAAGAGCCTTTATATCCTTCAGCATTCTCTTTGGGAGTGCGCATGAAGCGTTCGCCATAAATTGTGTCGTAGTAATTCCAGTCAGTGACGGCTGCTACTGCAACTCCGGCCTTGAATACGGGCGTTCCCTCACTCATACTCATGATGGTCATGTATCCGCCATAACTCCAACCCCAGATACCGATACGGTTTTTGTCTACATACGGCTGGCTACCCATATATTGGGCTGTTGCCACTTGGTCTTTCGCCTCTTTCACGCCAAGATTCAGATAAGTGCATTTTTCGAAGTCTGCACCACGTCCGCCGGTTCCACGTCCGTCTACACAGACCACGATAAAACCACGACTGGCCATATAGGTTTCCCAACTGATGCTCCATGTGTCCAGTACCTGTTGCGATCCGGGTCCGCTGTATTGATACAGAAGTACAGGGTATTTCTTGGATGCGGAGAAATTCACAGGCTTCATCATCCAACCGTTCAGACTTACACCATCTCCGGTCTTGAAAGTGAAGAACTCTTTCTGGGGTACACTGTATTTGGACAAAGTCTGTTTCAGATTATCATTCGTAACAAGCGTACTCAATACTTTACCTGTATTGTCATTTAGAGTAATGACAGTGGGAGTATTCAGGTTTGAATAACGATTCATGTAGTATTTCATGTTCGTACTGAACTGTGCACTGTTGAGACCCGGTTGAGAAGAAAGTTTGGTTTTCTTTCCCTTGCGGTCAATTTGGTATACGGCCTGGCGCAGCGGGCTTTCCTCATTACTGATATAATAGAAACTGTTATCATCAGCGTCCCAACCCAGGAATTCTTTTACTTCATAGTTTCCGCTGGTAACCTGTTTAATCAGATTTCCACCCATGCTGTACCAGTACAGATGATTGTAACCACTCTTTTCGCTCACGAAGCTGAAGTTTTCCGGATAGAAAATGATATTATCGAATACGCCTTCTTTGATATAAGCATCACTTTCGTCACGCAGAACCTGTTTGCAAACAGTAGAACGCGGATCACCGAAATACATGTCAAGACGATTCTGATGGCGGTTTAAGGTGATAATGGCCAGTTTGTTAGGATCTTGTGTGAAACGGATACGTGGGATGTACCCGTCAGCATCCAAGGGCACCTGCATCTTGCGGGTTACTTTCGATTTGATATCGAAGGTATGTACACTGACCTTTGAATTCGCTTCTCCTGTTTTGGGATATTTATAGGTATAATCTCCCGGATACTTCTCAAAAGCTGTGATATGGGGATTGCTTCCTGCAAAAACGGGGAAGCTGTAAGAGGGTACTTCCGTCTCGTCAAAGCGGATATAAGCCAGCATCTTGCTGTCGGCACTGAACTCCAGAGCACGGTTGAAAGAGAATTCTTCTTCATATACCCAGTCGGGAATACCGTTCAAAACGGCATTACGTTTGCCGTCTTCTGTAACCTGGCTTTCGCTGTTTCCGTAGAGAAACTTCACAAGATAGATATTATTATCCCGTACAAATGCAACCATTGTTCCGTCCGGTGAAAATACAGGTGCTTGCTGCGGGCCGCCGTCTGAAAGCTTTTCTACTATGTTATTGATTTCTCCGTTGACATTTCGCTTCAGACTATATATATAATGTATAGCTGTATAAGAGCGGCGATAAATCGGAGTCTGTTCTGTAGCAATAAGCAATTTGCTGCCGTCAGGTGAAAAACTGTAGCTGTCAAACGTCTTAAACGGACATTCGCGTGCAGTAGCAGCATCGAACAATACTTCTACCTGTTTTCCTGTCTTGAAAGGGTATTTGATGATCTGCGTTCCTTCCGCATTCATTTGCGAATAGTGTTCCCCGTCTCCGGGAATGGGAATGACTCCGTAAATATTTTCAGCGCGGAATTTACCTGATACAATATCTTTTAAATCAAGAGGCTGACCGCCTTGTGCAAAGCCTGCCAATGTGCAGAGGCAAAGAAGAATTGCAATACTTATCTGTTTCATAATCCTGTTTGATTTCTTTAGAGGGCAAATATAGGGATAAAAACTGAAAAAGTGTAGATAAATTATGTTTCCTAATTGTAAAAAGCCCGTCCAGCTTTGTGGGGGCAAAGCTGAGGCGGGCTACCGTCACTCATAAATGATGATTGGGGCTTCTTTTGGTTAGAGGATTTTTACTTTCTTTTGATATTCGGCAATAGCTGCATCCAGGCGTTCGTGAGCAGTTGTGTCGCCCGGTACGTTATGTGACGGATGGATATACAGATGTACGCCGCGATCTGCCAGAATTTCGGCAACGGTAGTGATGGTCATCCATACCATAGTAACGAAACTCAGGGTTGACAATGGTCCCACCTTGTCGAAGTGATTCTTCAAAGGCACGGAAGCATCTACCAAAGGTACGCAGGAGTCCACTATGATATCGGCAAGTTGGAACAGGTTCTTACCGCTGGAATGACGGCTTGCTTTGTCGCCAGTTTCTCCGGCTGAGCCGTAAACGATTACTTTCATACCGCGCTTCTTAGCTTCCAGTGCCATGTCGATGTTTACTGCATTGATCCCTGTGTGAGAGAAAATCCAGATGCAATCTTTGGAATCGAAATCATAATTCTTCATGATTGCCTGTCCGTAACCCTCTGTTCTTTCCAGAAACAGGAATTGATGGATACCCATTTGGCCGATGATTTGTGTAAAGAATGTCAGCGGAAGTTCGCACAGTGGGTGAAAACCTACAAAACTACCGATACGAGGATACATCTCTTCAACGGGAATTGTTGCGTGACCACATCCGAACGTGTGTACCCAACGGCCGGCTTCGATGGAATCTGCCATAGCAGTGGCTGCCTTTTTGATATTCTCCAATTGCGTGGCTTCCAGTTTTTCCATGATGCCATGCGCGTTTTTTAACCATTCAAGTGCTAACATAATTTTTTTGATTTTTAGGGGGTAAATAATTTCTTTTATTTGAGTGAGCGTTTAAACAATAGAAGCATGATGAGCAGGGAGACAATCATCATATAAGGATACACAACGATACTGTATCCTTGCGAGATAATTCCCGTGAGACTGTTCAGTAATGTCTGTCCGATCAGAGCTATAACAAGGGCCACACTGAATGCCGTTCCCGACAGAGAAGCGTACCGGCTGCCGACAATGCTGAGTATGACGGGGAAAGTAGATGCCAGCCCTGCACCGACAAGCACCATACCTATGGCAGCACGTGCAAAGTCCGGTGAAAAAGTCAGCAGTGCAAAACCTATTGCGGCCGTAATCAGGCTGGCGCGAAGAACAGTTTCCTGTTTTATCTTTTTGAAGAGAACTACCAGCAACAGACGGGCAACAGTCAGTCCGGCCACCATGCAAGTCAGTGCCATGAGCGCCCGGTTTTCTGGGATGTTGGTGGTTTGTCCCAGGTAGAGTGTGGTCCAGTTGTTGCATACACCTTCAATACCGCTTTGGAAAAAGAGGATAAAACTGAGTAATAATAAGCTACTTTCTTTTAATAACCCCAGTCCTTCTTTGATTGGGAATCCTTGCGGCTGTTTGGGTGCGGGGAAGCGTACACCGAGACAGAACAGGATACCTGCCAACATTACAACACCCGTGCCTTGCAGTATAATTTCAAAAGAATAATATCCGGACAGGAAACTGAGTAATACAGGAATCCCCAGCGCACCGATACCATAGAATGCACCCAACAGACTAAGGCGTGAACCTTTCTCCGCTTCGTCGGAAATATCAGCTACTAAAGCATTTGTTTCACCGTTCAGAATCCCTCCTCCCAGGCCGATTCCGATAATGGAAAGTTGTAACAATGGGATACTTGTAAAGAAAGCAATTCCTTCCAGTCCGAGCAACACGACCAGACAACTGAGCAGCAGTAACGCTTTGTGTCCGAAGCGATCTACAATAGGGCCGAACAACAGGGAGCCTCCCAATAAACCGAGAGGCAGGAACGTCACCAGTGCGGTGGCTTGGAGATTGTCCAAACCCAGTTTGGTAGTGAGGGACGGTAGTACCGAGCCCAGGGTGATCATCGAAATGCCAAAGAAGCACATACCGATGCACGCAGCCGTGAAAACCAGATTCTTGTTGTAACTACTCATATTCTTATTAATAAAAAAGATAAGGTGGCCAGATTACTCGTACAGGTGCTTTTTAATAGCGAGAAAAGCAGCTCCTATCAGTCCGGCATTACCGGACAATTGAGAGGCTACAAATTCCACCTGCTTGATACTGAGCGGTTGCGCCCATTTGCAGGCTTCTTTGTAGATATCATCTATGAAGATACCGGCAGGGCCGAATACACCTCCACCCCAGATTATCTTTTGCGGATTCAGCAGGCTGACAAAGTTGGCAGAGGCCATTCCCCACATTTCTATGGCTTTGTGCAGTACGGAAACTGCAATCGGATCTTCCTCATTGTATGCGCTGAATACATCATAAGCGGAAATGCGGCAGATAGGTTTTTGACGTAAGCGTCCCTTATAAGCTTTATTTGCACGGACTGCATCCCGCACTCTGGCTCCGATACCATTTCCCGAGGCATAATATTCGAAACAACCGCAGGCATCGTATTCTTCTTTATAGGGAGGTTGCAGTGCCATCCAGCCGGTAGCACCGATGATGTCGCTTGCACCGTGCAACACGTGTCCGTCGATAATGATTCCTGCACCTATACCGGTTCCTACGGCAATGAATACTGCACTATGGCAATCTTTGGCTGCTCCCTGCCACATTTCTCCATACATATAGCAAGTACGGTCGCTGTCGATGTAGATTTCTATATCCGGTGCCGTTACGGTACGGAGTACTTCTTGTAGCGGGTAGTTTTCCCAGCCGGGGATGTTCGGGGCCCATACACGTCCCGTCTGCGAATAGACAATGCCGGGGACACATATACCGACACCGTCAATCTGGATACGGCTTCTGCGGGCAACAGTCAGGAGTTTAGCAAGGATTTCTGCGGCAAGTTTGCCTACTTCGTGTCCCGTTCTTCCTTTCAGCAGACGCTTTCGGTTGAACAACATACTTCCGTCAGGGAGGAATATAGCGCTTGCTATTTTGGTGCCGCCTATGTCGAGAGCGATGGTAGCCATGGTATTATAGTATTTATAGGTTGATCTATCAAGGTTTTAGGCAAAGCTATGAATTAATTTCGTTTTCCATGCTTATTTATTGAAGGAAATGTGTGTAAAACATGTTGCTGATCACTAAAATATATTTAATAGATTCGTCTTGATATGCGATGTTTGTATTCTATCTTGCTTAATATCAATAGATGAAACTTTTTTTAATGCAGTGTAAAATAAATGATTTTATGTTCGTTAACGTTTCGCTCGGGATAGTTAGGCGGATATGTGAGTTATAGCAATGGAGTTTAAAACCTTTCTATGAGTTTACACACACTTTTACCTGCACGCTTGCACTCATATCTTGTATCGCTTTATTCATCGGGGTTAGAGCGGTGGTGGCAGCAAATATAAATAAAGTGTAGGCAAATTTGCTTGCACCAAGCAAAATGAATATATATCACTCATAATCTGCCGGATACGTCATGCGAGATGCTCAAAATGACTGTTTGGCAATCTGCTATTTTTATGCCTTTTTATGAAGAAAAGCATGAAAGGTATGCCGCTTTTTGCTTGATATACGCCTTCGTCCGTTCAGTACACGTCATAATCTTGCGTCATCCGGCCTGTATTTCTTTCACTAACCACCCATGTTCCTTCTGCTTACACTCCATGTTTCTTCCACTGACAAGCGATGTTTTAGCATGTCCACGTATGTGGTTCAAGTGCTTCACATAGGTGAAGCAGCAAGTCTACAGTTGTGAAGCACGTAAACCACAGATGTAGGCACACGGAATTAAAGCATCTGAAGGTAAAGAAAGCGTTATGTAAGAGCAAGTAAGAGGGGATGCAAAGCAGAGGGAAGCGTAAAGCAAGAGTGGATGCAAAGCAGAAAGGGATGCAAAGCAGAAGGGACATGAAAAGCAGAAGGGGCACATAAAATACAGGACAACTATAATTACAAAACAACTCTTTTAGGCCAATTCTTAATCATTGATTATTAGAGAATTACAAGAAGCGCATTTTCTGTCGGCAAGAAGTTAAGAGCTTGTCGACAAGAAGTTAACTTCCTGTTTACAAACTCTTGACTTCCTGTAAGCAGAGAATATAAGGTTTTTCCATTGACTTTACAAAAATAGAGACGGATTCTAATACTTTTTCCGATCATGAATATCTTTTTTCGGGAATTAGAAGAGTTGTCATCCCGTATGAAGTGAAAAGATATGAGCTAAATGATGAATAATACTATCTCAATCCTTTTCCTCCCGGGAATTGTCTCCCCCGATAATAGGAGAGCCGGAGGGGGGCCAAGTTACTTTTATTTGTGACATATTTCGTACCAACTTATTTTTTTAGCATTACTTAGATAAGCAGTTCAAAAAGGTAATTGATGAATAAAATCATATCCATCAATTACCATAATGTGTGTCGCTACTTTTCTTTTGTTAATATTGCGTGCTCCGGTACGGAAAATCCGATAGGCAGTACTTCTTCGATATCATCTCTGCCTTCTACTTCCCACCAAATTCCTTCTTTCTCATCTAAATGCCAAAGAAGCTTTTCCGGAGATAACAATTTAATGTATCCTCCGGAGATCCCTCTACCATTGAAATGCTTCTTACGCTTATCATAAAAAGATATTCCCATAGTAGGAACCTTTGACTTGTCATAAGCATTACTATTAGGTGCCCAAATATACATATTGTCCGGACGGGTAGTGGAAATTTTCAGATTCCAACATGTAGGTAAAGGTCCCATGTAGTCTTCAAGCACTTCTCCTTTTACGGAAAGATAATATCCGCCGTAAAGACCATGGGTTTCAGCGTATCGTGAAATTTTTCTACCTTTCTGAAAAACGATCTTGAAAATCGTATCATTCGATTGGTAAACCCATGTTCCTACATAGGGGTCTATGTTATTTCCGGCTCCATCTACCTTTTGAGCCCAAATGGCAACATTCATTAGAATGAAGCACAAGATTAAATTGATTCTTTTCATGTTATTTCTAATTACAATTATTATTAGTATATTGATCATTCTTATCGACTATTTTAGTGGTCCAGTTGTCGCTCTTATTAGTGGGTGACATTGGTCGAAACATTACAGATACTCCCGCCTCGGTACTGTCGAGAAATCGAATTAATTTTCCTATGCTTTCTTCCGCAGTACCGAATTTTACATCTGTTACTTTATCTTTCCAAGCATCCTTGATACCTTCATCCGCATTCCTGTTTTCATCAAAAACTCTATCAGCAAATACTGCAAATAATTCTTCCGAAGTAATAATAATGCTCAGACACCCAATACCGGAAATCACCCCAAAACTATAGTTGTCTACATCAATGTTTCCCCTTTGATAATAAAAGGCCATTTTTTGTAAATCACTCAGTGATGTTATACAGCTTTGACCAGTTATGGCGGGATGACAGTGGTAGTGTTCCGTTATAAGTTTGCCTGCAACCTGCCCGCTATAATCATAGCTGAGGGATGTTCCTGTTCTATTGCTCGGGCTGATATATTCATCCGTATTAGTCTTTAACCACCCGTCTTCAATCTGGCTGGTCTGGTTATTGTCGAAGAATAAGTCCACCTTATTTCTAAAAGCCGCATCTCCCGATAATAGCTGCGATTTGCTACAAGGGTCGTTTATATGCACTTCGTTGCAATGCCTGCTACCACAAACAGCGCATGGATGTCCTGGACATATCGGACAAGAAGCACTCGCCCTTGTAGCTATGCCATCCATAATCAGTCCTCCACATTCTGAGCATTTAGGACCGTTGCAATCGTCCGGATTGTCTGGATCTGTATTCCCGTCATAGCATGTGCAAGGAAAATCGCCACAAACGGGACAACAAACGCATGAAGAATAGCCGCAAACGGGACAACAAGTGCAAGGATAATTGCCACAATTGAAACAGCAAATGCATGGATTGTATCCACAAGTGGGACATATATCGCAAATACATGGATCGTTTCCACATATGAAACAAACATTGCAGGTACATGGATTATTTCCACAATAATAACAGCAGGAACAATCATTAACGTTTTGCCCGCAGTTCGTACAATACTCAATTAATACCTCGCATCCACCTCCGTCATACGTGTGGTACATGCCACAGAATGCGCAATAATACACATCATTTTCCCAATCTATGGAATAAGTGGATAAGGACCGATCCACCAAGTTTACAGAAAGAAAGTCATTATCTTTAGAATACTTGGATTGTTGCTGGTGTGTAGTTCTGAAAATCTTGTGGGTTCTCTTTCCATCGGTGTAATAATAGGCGGACTTGATACGTCCGCTAAGATAAGACTTATACCATACTCCGGTAAAAGCGTTGTCATCGGGAAGGTGTCGCATTGTCTTCATCTTCTTCTTGTGCTTCTTTATATAGTTTTTTGCTCCTATCAGCGTAACCATGTAGCAATCTACGCTCTTTTGTCCGATTTTTTGTTCGAACACAAGCATGCACTCCGGTTTAATGCGTTCAAAGATAGTTTTTTCCCCCTTTCGTTTCATCGTTTTATGCGCGCATAATTTTCCTCCACTGACATTTAAGGGTATTTCTACATAATTGGATGTTGAATCCGACCATTCTCTATACTCATTCCACAGGGGGATGATGTTGCTTCCCTGAACATCCGGCAAGCTTCGCGTCGTATGCTCATGTCGACACGTGTCCGTGTGTATATGAGTGCTGTCCTTCGTCACATCCGTGCTGTCATTTGCCTCGTGTCCATGCATTTTGTCCTGTGTCTGTGGCAAAACTAGTTGGGAGATGTGTGAATAATACCTCTTCGCCGCATCAAGGCGCATTGTATTGTCGCCCGTTTTCTGGGTATCCTCTTGCTTGTGTTTCCATGAACCGGGCAGATCGTCGTAGCAAGAATACCATAAGGCGGCGAATAGCGCTAAAATAAATATTAGTTTTTTCTTTTTCATTTTGATGTTTTTATACTGTTTAATTACATTTGTTTGCACATTCCTTCCTTTATAAAATCAGGTAAAGAGGTAGAAGAGCAATAATTTTCGAATACCTTTTGGGCTTTCTCTAAATAATATTGAGAATGGCACCTAATGAGATGGTAGTTTTTTTGCATTTTCTTTTTGTTTTTAAGATTGATAAATTATTTAGTTTGCATCCGGATGTCGCTTAAATATCTTTTTATATGGGTTTTGGCTTGCATGGCAATGCTGCCTTCCAACTGATAATCACCAAACAATATAGACTGGCCCAATGTGATAGCTTCCTGATTTCTCATTGTTATCGCATAAAAGCGGAATAAATAGTATTGAGGTAAAATCCGACCGGGAACCATGTTGCAGGCTATGCGAAAACAGTGCTCCGCCTTTGCATTGTTTTGCAGATGGAAATAGGAGTTTCCCAAATCCATCAATATTTCGGAAGTAGGGGAGAGGTAAGCCGCTTTCTCTAAGTATTCTTTGGCATCTGCATAATTTTGCTGTGTATACAGTTGCTTGGCTGTAAACAATATCTCTTTCTTTTCATATTGTGAGGATCGGGTACCACTCCACGCTATAATTGTCATAAGCAATAGCATTATGACTAAATACCTCATGGGGAAAGCATAAAAAGTGAATTTAGAGTTGTTGTTTTGAAAAGCTCCCAGAACAATACACAAGACGGCAAGAGGCAGAACCTGGAATGTATAGGAGAAAAGTGAGAATACGGCAAGGTAAATCAGAAGCAGTTTACGCAGGCGGTCACAATACGTAGCCTTGCAATATATCCCATGCAACCATATTGTCACATATAAAAGTATGCCTGGCAACCCATACTCACATGCTATTCTCAGGTATTCATTAAATGCATATATATTGTTGGTCGCTTTAGCTGCATATTCATGATTAGGATGTTTTTCTAAAAAATCAGCCTGCGCATACATGTAGCGCGCCGCAAATGATGAAGCCCCTCCGCCTGTATAAGGCTTGGATTGAATTAACTCAGTACACACACGCCAAATGAATAATCTGCCATCAGCCGATTGCTTCTTTAATTGATACAAAAAGGGAGAACTGAATAAAAATAGGATGAGCAGCAACAGCCCTGCATATCTATATCGCTTCTTCTGAAAAAGGAAGAAGAAAAAAGATACCGCTATCAATAATGCCACCCAAGCGGCTCTTGAAAAGCTGGCAATAAACATGCTACCGGTTAATAATCCTACAATCAGTAGCATGAAAAGACTCATATATTGCTTGGCGATATACTTATGCCATGCAAAATGAATCTGTATCAATAAGGCGATTCCAAGAAAAGCACCGTAAGGTCCGGGGTTGGTAAAGGTTCCCGTAATTGAGAAAAGAGGATGATTGGATTCTATGATGTTCCAATATTGTCCCCAGCCTATAATGGCCTCGATGCTTCCCAAAAATGCAATACATATATATAGCCTGCGTTGAACGGATATGGATGAACGGAAAATACGGGTAGCCACGTAAACTACAGATAATGTATAACTATATATTAATTGCTCATTTGATATAACTCTACTGTTGAATATAAACGACGAACTGATCCACCACAGTATGAAGCATAGGACAAGAATGTCATATAAGGTACAGACGTATTTTATTCTATATTGGCGCATCTATTTATTCTGTTATAGTTAATTTATAAGAAACTTTTGTCTATGAAGTATTGTACGCCTTCACTGTAAAAGAAAGGCAATTCTTCTTTACCGTGATCTAGGTTTTTTAACCAATATAGCGTATTGGAAGGAACATCCTGAAATATCAGATAATTATCTTTTGCAACTTGCTTCCCGGCGCTTTTCCAGCTGCAATCATAATACATAAGTTCATAACGATTCCCTTTTACAATCATATTGTTCGCATTTCGCGGAGCCATCCTGATATGCGTTACGCATATCGGTTTCGGGAAATTCATTCCTATAGAGCTTCCCCCTGCATAAGTCTCTAGATTTCCATCAAAAGGGCTATAGGGTTCACGTCCTGTTTGCATAGGTGTGCCTATAGCCTTTTTCAGCGTGTCTTTCTTAAAAGCGCATGGTGAGAATATGGGAAGGGGAGTAGGAGAGATGGATATTTCTTTAGGAATATCTTTCCCTAAAAACTCCATTTCTGCAATATTGACGGCATGTCCGGGAACAATAAATGAATAATTGCGATATTTCTTTTTATTACAAAATTCAAACTCTTGCAAATAAGGTTGGGGTACTATCGGTAATTTATACAAAGTGTCACTTTCCTTCTTTTCATTATACCCGATTAAAATACCTCCACGAATGGTTTCGTATATCTTACTTAAATGCCTTTTAATCGGATATTTTCTTGTTACAAGAATATCTTGTTTTTGCATATCTGGTTTTATTGGTTTATGATGAATGTGCTTATTCGTTTGTCTCCAAAAAGAGGTGCTTATAAGTTTTCCGTCTTTCAGCCTTAAATCTAAAGGTTTATATGGTTTACTATCCGAAAAAGGTTCGGGTATTTCAGCTAAAGAATCAGCCGTTAAAATGAATGGAGTAGAAAAGGATATATACTCTTCATCGACATAATAAGCCGGAAAAAACAGATGATTAATAGGCACTTGTTCAAAAATAGCTTCCCTTTTTTTATAATCAACCTTACCCCAGGCCACAGCTGTAAGCTCCGTCTTTGTATTGAAAGTACACAAATAGACATTATTATTATCTATGAATAGGTCTAAAGGTACCCTTAAAGTAATAGTAGGATGATATCTCCATGTAACATCAAGTAATGTAGGAATAGCCAGCTCAGCCGGAATACTTTCGTCCGGACGTGCAGTAAAATAGGGCGTTTTCCTATTGGCTCCATACGTCCGTCTATATACCTTGCTCGAATACTGTAATTCGCTCTCCCAATCATCCATTAAATTATTATTTGGTACGGTATAAGGCAGGGGAATGTTTGTAGAGTCAGGGGATGCACACCAATAATGCGGATTATCGCGGTCTCTGTATTGTGGGGTAAACTCAAAATAAACGGGTATTCCGGAAGCCCTAAGAATATTGCAACTCCATGTGGTAATATTGAAACAATTCATCTTAAACTCATTCATATACAGGTCATAAACACCTAAATGCCCTTGTGGAGTAGCGCCTCTATACAGGATACGCAAATCTGTTATATATTGAATATACTCTCCTATTACTGTACGGATGGATTCCATTCCCTTTTGCGACAGTATATGATGATATTTGTTTTTTAATGCGGTTTTCGTGAAAGGCAAATGCTCATTTCCGGTACGATAAGGGAGTATGGCTTCTTTGAAATCATCAAAACTCAAATTCACAAGTAAAGGATTGTTTCTCCATTCATTAAAAGCTGACTCTATATTGTCAATCAAAAAATCCGCATTCATGTTTTTGATGTCGCATGTACCTGTGTGTTTAGAAGGGGCTGGGTATTCATTAAAGTTCATAACCAGTTGCTTGACTATCGAATCATATTCGGGCCATTTATTTCTCACTCCTCTTAAAGCCTTCTTTTGGTATAAGGAATCCATTTGAGCAAAAAAAGTGTGATGGACAGAATCTAAAATTATTTCACTTAGACTTTTGTGGTAGGGCATATTGCTAATCAAAAAACAAGCTGCTTTCTATTTTTGGCGATCTTTCCTTTTGTAATGTTTTAATACAGCCTCCAGTTGTGTACTATTGTTTCCGGCCAACACTAATGCCTCTTTGACTTCTTGAGGGTAACTATCGCAAGATATCAAAATGAATAGTATCATTCCCCATTGACAAATAAACTTTATGGTATTAGATTTCATTACTAATAGAGTTTTATTATTGCAGAAATATAACTATTTTTATAAGAACTAAAGCTTCATGTTTGGCGTATATAGACGTTTGTTGTGCTTAAAGTATTTATAGATAGACTGTTATTAAATTTGTGAAAATGAATAATACTACTTTTATAACGAAAAATACTCTGATTCTTTTTTTTGCTTCACTTTTCATTCATATAAAAATTATATATATTGTATCTTTACCGAAGCTCTATCTCAAAGAAAAGCCTTATTTTTGTAACAAATAACAGCTTTATGGATGTAGCACCTATATTATACAATGAGTTTCCGCTTTTCCTGAAACGTTATTTTCCGTATAAGGTACAGAAAATATCACTGAATGCCGGTTTCACCTGCCCGAATCGGGATGGCGTGAAAGGGTATGGTGGTTGTACCTATTGCAATAATCAGACTTTCAATCCCGAATACTGTCGTACGGAAAAATCCGTAACCCAGCAGTTGGAAGAGGGTAAAGTCTTTTTCGCCCATAAGTATCCTGAAATGAAATACCTTGCCTATTTTCAGGCATACACCAATACTTACGGTGAATTGGAAGCATTGAAGCGGAAATATGAGGAAGCACTGTCTGTTCCCGATGTGGTCGGTCTGGTCATCGGTACCCGGCCGGATTGCATGCCGGATACTTTGCTGCATTATCTGGAAGAAGTGAATAAAAACACTTTTCTGTTGGTTGAATATGGTATTGAAAGCACTCACGATGCCACACTCCGCCGAATCAATCGCGGACACACTTTTCAGGATACGGTAGATGCTGTGGAAAGGACTGTTGCCTGCGGTATTCTTACCGGTGGGCATGTTATATTGGGACTTCCCGGTGAAACGCATGAGGATTTGGTTGCACAGGCCGCTACGCTGTCGCGTCTTCCGATTACAACTCTCAAAATGCATCAATTGCAGTTGATACGCGGTACCCGTATGGCACATGAATATGAACAACATCCCGAAGACTTCCACCTTTTCGGGGTAGAAGAATATATTGATTTGGTAATAGACTACATAGAGCATCTGCGCCCTGATTTAGTTTTAGAACGCTTTGTCTCACAGTCTCCTAAAGAATTGTTAATAGCACCCGACTGGGGACTGAAAAATTATGAATTTAATCATCGAATACAAAAAAAAATGCGTCAGCTCGGAGCTTATCAGGGAAAGAAATATGATATGTGAGAAAAAAAACTTATTTTTGCGGCTGTTTGAATGTAGAATCAATCTAAATAAAGAAGTTTTATGAACCAGAAGACTATGATAAAAGGAAAAATACACTATGTAGGAGTCAATGATCGTAACAAGCACCTGTTTGAAGGCTTGTGGCCATTACCTTATGGAGTGTCTTATAACTCTTACCTGATAGACGACGAAACAGTGGCTTTGATTGATACGGTAGATGCTTGTTATTTCGAAGTATATCTTCGTAAAATAAAAAGTATTATTGGCGAATGTCCTATCCAGTATCTCATCATTAACCACATGGAGCCCGACCATTCCGGTTCGATCCGCCTCATTAAACAACATTATCCCGATATTGTCATTGTCGGTAATAAGCAAACCTTCGGTATGATCGAAGGTTACTATGGTGTGACAGGCGAACAATACGTTGTGAAAGATGACGATTTCCTGGCATTGGGACATCACAAACTGCGTTTCTACCTGACACCGATGGTTCACTGGCCCGAAACTATGATGACTTTTGACGAAACAGAAGGCGTACTATTCTCCGGCGATGGTTTCGGATGTTTCGGTACGTTGGATGGTGGTTTCCTTGATACCCGTATCAATACGGATCGTTATTGGGATGAAATGGTGCGCTATTACTCCAATATCGTTGGTAAATACGGTTCTCCGGTACAGAAGGCTTTGCAGAAATTGGGAGGATTGCACATTACGACCATCTGCTCTACCCATGGACCTGTTTGGACAGAGTATATAAGTAAAGTAATAGGCATTTACGATAAACTAAGTCGCTATGCTGCCGATGAAGGAGTGGTGATAGCTTACGGCTCCATGTATGGTCATACAGAGCAAATGGCGGAAGCCATCGCAGCGGAACTATCTGCACAGGGCATCAAGAATATCGTGATGCACAACGTCAGCAAAAGCAATCCTTCCTATATCATTGCAGATATCTTCAAATACCGTGGTCTGATTATTGGTAGTCCCACTTATAGCAATCAGATTTATCCGGATATTGAGTCCCTGCTTTCCAAAATACTGATACGCGAAGTTAAAGGCCGCTATCTGGGTTACTTCGGATCGTTCACTTGGGCAGGCGCTGCGGTGAAGCGTATGGCTGAGTTTGCCGAGAAGAGCAAATTTGAAATTATAGCCGACCCTGTAGAGATGAAGCAAGCGATGAAGGACATCACTTACGAACAATGCGAACACCTGGCACGTTCTATGGCTGAACGCCTGAAGAAGGACAGGGAATAGTAATTTTTGATAAGATACCCCTAATTTATTAACCTGATAAAAAACAATCACAATGAGATTAATCATTCAACCGGATTATCAATCCGTATCTAAGTGGGCTGCTCATTACGTAGCCGCTAAAATTAAGGCCGCTAATCCGACGCCTGAAAAACCGTTTGTACTGGGTTGCCCTACCGGTTCGTCACCGCTCGGCATGTACAAGGAGTTAATAGACCTGAATAAGAAAGGAATTATTTCCTTCCAGAACGTGGTTACTTTTAATATGGATGAGTATGTGGGTCTGCCCAAAGAACATCCGGAAAGCTACTACTCTTTCATGTGGAACAACTTCTTCAGCCATATCGACATCAAACCGGAGAATACCAATATCCTGAACGGAAATGCTGCCGACCTGGATGCTGAATGTGCCCGTTACGAAGAAAAAATCAAGTCTTACGGTGGTATCGACCTGTTTATGGGTGGTATTGGTCCTGACGGACACATTGCCTTCAATGAACCGGGTTCTTCTCTGTCTTCCCGCACACGTCAGAAGACTTTGACGACTGATACAATCATCGCCAATTCCCGTTTCTTCGACAATGATGTAAACAAAGTGCCCAAAACGGCATTGACTGTTGGTGTAGGTACAGTGCTTTCCGCCAAAGAAGTGATGATTATTGTGAACGGACATAATAAAGCTCGCGCGCTCTATCATGCAGTAGAAGGTTCTATCAATCAGATGTGGACCATCAGTGCTTTGCAGATGCATGAGAAGGGTATCATAGTAGCTGATGATGCAGCCACTTTTGAACTGAAAGTAGGCACATACCGCTATTTTAAAGATATAGAAGCTGACCACTTGGATCCGGCCTCTTTGCTGAAGTAAACATACAACTGATATAAAGGTAATTTGCGCAGTTCGTTTCCGCTAATAGGTGCGAAGCGGATTGCGCGATTTTCTTTTATTTTGTCCACCCTCTCTTGTTTGATATTATCTTTATCGTTCTTACCTTTATGACCTTGAATGAATAAAATCGTTTGTTTATGAATGATATAGATTGCTCTTACGACGATTTGCTATGCCGCTCTCTTTCATTGTTCCGTCAGTTTCGGTTGTATGACGATCGTATAGAAGAGGATAATGCTTTTGTTTTTTTAAGGGAGGCGGAAAAAGTAGTCAGTGATACCAGAAATGGAGTTTGTGTGGCTAAATTGGGATGTGTAATAGAATGTCTTGCCCACAGATTTTATATAAACGATGATACGGATGTAATACTGGAAGAGGTAGATGCCTTTCTGATTAAATTTTGGAAAGGTTTGAAGCAGCCTTCTCCGGAAACATTTATTGCTTCTTTATGGATTGGAGAATACTTTCTGTTGCGTTTAAAGAACCCCAAATCCCGTCTGCATGGTCGTAGTAAAAAAATGGTTTCCAAAATTCTGTCATTTATGGCTGATATGCTTCGGAAACCGGAAAAACAAAAAGTACTCAGTCTCTCTTCTGTTGCTGTTCTTGAGGAAACAGTAGATTGGGTTAAAGAAGTTTGCGATGTACATATCTGTGAAAAACAAGTCGTAATCCTGCTAGAAAGGCTTTATTATCTTCAGGAAAAAGGAATGTTGGGAGAAGAAGCAGATGGAAAGAACGCTTTGCGGCGGCAAATATGGGATTTTTATTATTGAATGTTATCTTTACAATTAACTTTATCTATACTATGAAGAAGCTGATAATATTACTTTTCTGTTTGTTGTATACAATTTCGATGCTTCGGGCTGCGGATACCATTTTTGTACGGGAGACTCAGGTTCCTGTTCTGATAGAAAGAATGGATAATGTACTGTACTATTTGCGTCTGGATGCAAAAGAGAATAAAGTATTGAATGAAGTCACACTTGATTTTGGGAAAGAAGTTGATCTCTCTGAGATTCAGTCGATAAAACTGTACTATGGTGGTACGGAAGCGTTGCAGGATAAAAATAAGGAGCGTTTTGCTCCCGTAGAATATATTTCAAGCCATACTCCCGGAAAGACTTTGGCGGCAAATCCATCCTATTCCATTAAAAAGGCAGAAATAACCGGATTAAAAGGTCGTGTTGTTTTGAAGGCAGATCAAAAACTGTTTCCAGGAATTAACTTCTTCTGGATTAGTTTACAGATGAAACCGGAAGCTCTGTTGGATACTAAAATAACATCGTCTGTTGCTTCTGTTACGTTGGATGGAATGAAGGCACCTTTGAATATTGTTTCGCAACAGGGGATTGAGCACCGTATGGGGGTGGGGGTACGCCATGCCGGTGATGATAACTCGGCTGCATATCGCATCCCGGGGTTAGTGACTACCAATAACGGGACTTTATTGGCTGTATATGATGTGCGTTATAACAGCAGTGTCGATTTACAGGAACGTGTTGATATAGGATTGAGTCGCAGTACAGACGGTGGAAAGACATGGGAAGAAATGCGTTTGCCTTTGGCTTTTGGTGAAACGGGTGGGCTGCCTTCTGCTCAGAATGGGGTAGGTGATCCTTCTATATTGGTGGATACAAAGACCAACCATGTATGGATAGTTGCCGCATGGACACATGGCATGGGGAATCAACGTGCTTGGTGGAGTTCACATCCGGGGATGGATATAAATCATACTGCGCAGCTTGTTCTGTCGAAGAGCACAGATGATGGTAAAACCTGGTCAGCGCCTATAAATATAACAGAGCAAGTGAAAGATCCTTCCTGGTATTTTCTGTTGCAAGGTCCCGGACGGGGAATAACGATGGAAGACGGTACTTTAGTTTTTCCCACGCAGTTCATAGACTCCACACGTGTGCCGAATGCAGGTGTTATGTATAGTAAGGATAGAGGTAAAACCTGGAAAATGCATAATTATGCCCGTACGAATACAACGGAGGCGCAGGTTGTCGAGGTAGAACCGGGGGTGCTGATGTTGAATATGCGTGATAACCGGGGCGGTAGCCGTGCCGTAGCAATTACGAAAGATTTAGGTAAGTCATGGACTGAACATGAATCTTCACGTAAAGCATTACAAGAACCGGTTTGTATGGCGAGTCTGATAAGTGTAAAAGCGAAAGATAATGTATTGAATCGGGACTTACTCCTGTTCTCCAATCCCAATACGACGAAGGGGCGGCATGATATTACTATTAAAATGAGTCTGAACGGAGGTATAACCTGGCTTCCGGAACATCAACTTTTGTTGGATGAGGGCAGTAACTGGGGATATACTTGTCTCAGCATGATTGATAAAGAGACTATTGGTATTCTTTATGAGAGTAGTGTAGCTCATATTACGTTTCAGGCAATAAAGTTGAAAGATATTATCCGCTACTGATCTGTAAAAAAGCTAAAAACATTATCTTTGGGACAGCATATTGAACCTAAAACTTAAAAAAAGCATGAGAAAACAACTATACCTGATATCTGTACTGGCATGGATGTTGGGATTGTTCTTTGCTTGTTCCCCGTCTGCCGATAAAGTGGATGTTCTCCTTGTACACGCTGAAGAATGTATGGAGATACATCCGGATAGTGCTTTACGCCTTTTGAAACAAATACCTCATCCTGATAGATTGCATGAATCTCAACAGGCTGACTATGCCTTGCTGTTGACGCAGGCATAGGATAAGAATTATATGGATAGCTTGCAGTCTGATTCGCTGATCAGGATTGCGGTAGATTATTATCAGGATGGAGATGACAAGGTGAAGGCAGGAAAAGCCTTTTTTTATTATGGAAGAGTGCTTTCGAACCGGGATAAATATACAGAAGCTATGGCGGCTTATTTAAGTGCTCAGGCGTTATTGGCAGAATCTTCGGAGTATAAGCTGCAAGGATTACTGGCGGAAGATATCGGAATGCTGAATTATGGTCAGAGAATGTATGATGCTTCTATTCTGAATTTCAAAAAGACAGTTGATTGCTATAAACTGGCAGAGGATACTCTGGGGATTGTATATGCTTACCGTAATTTGGCGCGGGGATATATGATGACAGAAAGTAATGACTCTGCCCGTTGGTATGCCAATGAAGGGTTGAAACTATTGCCGGATATCAAACACAGAGTACGATCTTCTCTTTTTCAGATACTTGGAATGATTGCTGAAAAAAGCAAGGATTATGAGACAGCCATTGACTTTTTAAAAAAAGCGCTTCTAAACGATCCTAATACCCTTAGCCAGTATAATTATTATATATCTTTAGGTAAGGTATACCTGATAATGGGGCGTTTGGATGAAGCTGAACAAGATTTCAAAAACGCAATAAAAGGTGGTAAGAGTTACACGCAGGCAGGAGCATATAACTACTTATTTGAACTGGAAAAAGTAAGAGGGAACTATGAGAGGGCTATCTTTTATAAAGAGCTGTCTGACTCCTTATTGAATATAGTGCATAATGAAAACTTGCAGCAACAGTTACTGACTTTACAAAAGAAATATGAAAATGAGAAGTTAAGGATGGAGAATGAACAGATTAAGTTGGAAAAAAGAAGCCAATTCTACTTAATCCTGTTAGTTGCCGTTCTGATGGTGATTTCTGTCGTGGCTATCCGGACTAAATATAGGAGGAGCTTCCAGCGAAATATGGATATAATAAGAAAAAATCAGGAAGAAATAAAGAAATATGCATTTCGTATAGATGGGTATAATCGCAAGAGTGAGCAGGAGCAATTGGCAAAAAAGAAAAAGATTGCTGATCTGAACGCAAAGATATTATTGTTGGCTGCTGAAAATAAGGAATTACGTGAGAATACGTGTATAAAAGCTTCTTGTATATTGGAACAGCTGAACAAAGGCGACCTGATTGTTCAACGAATGACTTTGGAAGAAAAACAAAGCCTTTTTGATTTCATGGATTTGATTTTTGCAAATTTCATTTCCCGCTTGAATGCGAATTATACAATGACAAAAACAGACTTGATTTTGTCGTCATTACTGAAGGTCGGATTTACTACCAAGCAACTGATGTTTATTTTCGACTGTGAGCGGAATTCTGTTTATCGAATGAAGCTAAGATTGAAAGAACATCTCTGTATAGATAAGGAAAAATCCTTGGAAGAGTTCATTTTGTTCTTTTAATTACAGCTCATTTTGTCCACATTTTATGGACCTGTGTTGGTTTATAGTCTTGATTAACAGAGTTATATCTCGGATTTTTTTGTCCACACTCATTGTTCGGTTATGTCGTTTGAGAGTTCTACCTTTGACGAACAATAGAATGATAAACTAATAAAATCCATTTGTGATTGAAGATTAAAGAAGATATAATATTATAGGATCATGAATTTTATAAGACTATTATCACAGACACTGTTACTATATTACCATTATAAATGATTACTGGTTAGGGGTACTGGAGTATTAGCTCTCCAGACTCTAAGGCGGAAGTAACTCAGATGATGAGGAGCTTTCCGCCTTTGTTCTTTAATTTTAGTATATTTGTCATATTCTTAATATATCAAGATATGGAGACACTAAAAATGCTAATATGTATGTTATTCTTAGGGGTATGTACCGGAATGCTTGCCCAGGAAAAGGGTAGTGTTTATGACGGGAAAACAAATCAACCGTTGGTGGGAGTTAATATTTATCTCCAAAGAGATTCTGTAGGTATTGGCATTACTGATAAAGATGGACATTTTGAAACACTTCGTCTGAACAGGCTGGGTGCGGATAATATTATTATTTTTTCTTATGTAGGATATCAACAGTATACATGTACCTTTGAAGAACTGAAGCAAAATGACTACCGTGTATCTATGCATGAACTATCTCAAAAATTGAATGAAGTGACAGTCATGGGGGAGAGAGGCCCTTATTTTTTAGATTATATTCCAGTGGCTCCATTACCTAAACCGCTTTATTCTTTCGGATCTTTTCTGTCGGAAGGAAAGATTTATGTGATAGCGGGAGATGAGACACGGGTAAAAAGTGCATCTGCAGTCATGAAAGGAACTAAAGCGGGGGTAGAGGCCTGGGAATATCATTCTTCAAATATGTATGTATATGATATAGCCCATGACTCGTGGACAATGGGTGAGCGAAAATTTGCACCTCGCGCTTATCATATGGCTCATTTATATCAAGATAAAATATTTGTGATAGGTGGTAAAAGGTATTCTACTAACCGTAAACTTGAATATACGGATGCTACTATGGAGGTTTATGATTTGGCTAAAGATACCTTATATATTGACCCGGTTAATCCTCATCAGGCAATAAATTTCACTTCATTCATTTATGATGATTGTCTGTACGTAATCGGTGGTTCGGTAAAGAAGTTGGTTTTTTCAGATAAGATTCATGCTCTTGATTTGAAAACCGGAGTCTGGTATGATATGGGGACTATTCCCGAAGGGAGCCGCCGGGAAATGAATGGTATTTTAGTGGGACATACTGTTTACTTTTTTGGTGGACGCCGTAGAAGTCCTATGTGGAAAATAGAAAGCTATGACTTATTGACCGGAGAATGGAAACAGTTGTGTGACTTGAAGGAAGGAGTTGCCTATCCGGGATTGGCGACTGACGGACACTTGATTTATATTTATGAGAATAGGTCCTTGCAGGTTTATAATGTGTCTAATAACTCCTTACAAGTCTATAACCTTAATATGGCTGTGGACGATTCTGCTTCCAATTCTGAATCGGAAGGTCCTACTTTTAATATTGGACTGGAAGACTCTTCCCTGTTCTACTTTGAAGATAAACTATATGTTGTGGGAGGGTGTGCTCGTGACGGTATCTGGGTGTCTCCTAATAGCGGAGTATACTCTATTGATGTGAAGCAAATCAATAGAGATTGATATCTGAGTTGATTGGTTATTTTTTTCCATCCAGATATTCCCTCTTGAACATATCTACAAACAGGAAGAATAGTGACAGTAACAGTGGTCCGAAGATCACTCCCATGAATCCGAATAGTGACAGGCCGATAACGACTCCGAATATAGTGATCAGAGGATGTATATCGGCCATTTTCTTTTGCAGGATAAAGCGGATCAGATTATCGAGCTGAGAGATGATCAGTGTTCCGAATATAGCCAGTCCGATACCATTGAAAAGGTCGCCGGATAATGCCATATAAACGGCAATCGGGAACCATACCAATGCTGTACCTACCATGGGGATGACCGTCGCAAGGCAGGTAAGGAATCCTGTAAGCAGAATGTCCGGTACATCAAAGAACCAGTAACCGATCATGGCTACTCCACCTTGTATGATTGCCAGCAAAGGAATACCGACGGCATTGGAGTGTACAATCATCTTGATGTCGTGCACTACATGCTCTGTATTGGCTTCGCTGAAAGGAAGTATTTCGCTGATGTATTTCTCCATCCGCTGTCCGCCTATCAGCATAAAGTAAAGTACGAATACCAAAACGAAAAGGTTGACTGCAAAGCTACTGATGCTGCCCATGACGAATTGCCCTATGGCAGGAAGTGCGGAGATAATAAAGGAAGTGGTATCCTTGCCCAGTACATCATAACCGGTTTTTTCCTTGATGATATTTGCTGCACTTTCAATCGGGGCAATAATACTTTGCGGGTCGAGGTTGATATCCTGCAATTTACTGACCAATAGCCAGACTGCCAGCGCCAAGGGAACCAGAAAGAAGAGGATAGCTTCGGTAGTAATAAGAGTTGCAGCCACACTTCGTTTCATTTTCCGTTTGTCGGTCAGATGTATCATCTGTCTTCTGACCAGGATATAGATGGTCAGTGCACCCAATAAACCGCCCAGAAAGGGAGTAATCTGTAGGAACAGGATTATACCCAGCCCGATGATTATAGTGATTAGTGAATATTTCCAGTATTGTTCTTTTGTACTCATATACTTTTTTGCTGTTTTCTTAAGAAACAAACAAAGTGAGCATTTGGTTGGTTATCCTTCATTCAACCAGCCCTTTCCCTGGCGAATAACTTCAATTTCTCCGCTTGTGCAGTCTACAATGGTAGAAAATTCTGTACCGCCGATACCACCGTCAATGACCAGATCGACAAGATCACCGAATTTTTCATCGATCAATTCCGGATCAGTGCAGTATTCTATATCTTCGTGCGCTTCGTGCGGGAGAGTGGTAGTCATGATGGGAGCGTCCAGAATACGGGCTATTTCCTGGATGATAGCATTGTCGGGCATACGGATACCTACTTCTTTTCGATTACGGAAAATCTTTGGCAGGCGGGTAGTGCCGTTCAGGATGAAAGTGAAAGCACCGGGCAGGTTGCGTTTCATCAGTTTGAACGTATTGTTATCTACCTTTGCATATTCGCTGATGCTACTTAAATCATAGCAAATAATGGAAAGGTTATTCTTGCGCGGATCTATCTCTTTGATACGGCAGATACGTTCGATGGCACGTTCTTTCAGCCCATGGCAACCAATGGCATACATGGTATCGGTGGGATAGATGATGAGGCCACCGTCATTCAAAATATCCACTACCTGTTGCAGGTCTTGTGGATTATTGTTCTTTTCGTAAAGTTTCAGAAGCATAGGGCTGATAATTAGTCTATATATAATAACACAAAAGTAGGGAATAAGTTTCTTATTCTCAAATAAGTGTGGCTTATTTCTTGGATGATTTTTTTCGAAGTTCTTCTGCCAGTCGCCATTGCAATGCTGCCTCTACTTCTTTTCCTGCCTGCATCAAGGCGTCCCCGAAGAGCTCATGCGCTCCGGCATGTTCTGGTTTCAGGGTGGTAGCTTTGTCCAGATCGGCTATGGCGCCTTCGGTTTCTTGCTGTTTCAGACGTAATTTTCCCCGATTGTAAACAGCTTTAAATTCAGCCGGACGTAGTTTGACGGCACGTGTCAGGCATTCTTCCGCTTCAAGATATCTGCCGTCATTGAAGAGGGTGATGCCTTTACGTATCCATGCATCCGTATATTCCGGATAAAGTTCCAGCGCTTTGTCGTAGTTGGCGATGGCGGCACGAGAGTCATGGGCAAGAGTAATGGACTCATTGCCCATCAGATAATACTCACGTGCGTAGGCTTGCAACCGTTTCTGTTGCTCTGCCATTTGGGATTTTAGTTGATCGTTGTTGTCTCGTAGCTTGTTGATAACCCCTAACTTGCGACGGATGAGGCGTTGAATAACAGGCTTTTCTATGTCGTATCGGGAGTGTATAGCTTTAAAGAAATGGTTGAGGAAGACTTCGAAATCTCCTTTATCGAATGCTTTGGTTGCAGCAGCATATTCTACGTCGGCTTGCGCCTGTTTCAGGGCGCGGTCTATGGCTTGCCGGTTATTGAAGCGTTCGGCAAAATTCACTATTTCCGGGCGTACAAAGATATCAGCCCGATTCACAGGTTTCTTTAGTTGAATACCTTCCAGTGAGGTGCAGCGGCTGAGAGCGACGTACGCTTGTCCACCGGCAAATACACCGCCGGTGAAATCGATGACTACACGACTAAAGGTCAGTCCCTGACTTTTATGGACGGTGATAGCCCATGCCAATCGTACGGGAAACTGGGAGAAGGTGCCCAACACTTCTTCTTCAATTTCTTTTTTCTTTTCGTTGTATTTATAGCGAATGTTTTTCCAGTGCTCCGGCTTGACGTCACATTCTTTCCCATCATCAGTGATGACATAGAGCGTTTCTTCTATCTCATCGAACCCACTGACTACACCGATAGTGCCGTTTACCCAGCGGCGGTCGAAATCATTCTTGATAAATATGACCTGTGCACCCGGTTTCAGCACAAGCTCACGCGAAGTGGGCAGACTGCTTTCGGGAAAGTCGCCGGTGACTTCTCCCCGGAAGGTAACAGCGTCTCCGGGCAGTTCTGCCAGTTTCCGGTCATTGATATAATCTACGTTATCGCGGCGCGTAGCGAGGGTGATATACATATCTTCCTCATTCTCTTCGATGTCGGTTCCGTAGCGGGTATTGAGTAGTTGCAGGTCAGCAGCACCGGCAGTATTGCTGCGAATATGGTCCAGAACGCTGACAAAGACTTTGTCTGTTTGGCGATAGACCTTTTCAAGTTCAATGGAAACAAGGTCTATCTGGTTGAAAACCCTTGCAGAGAAAAAGTAAGGAGTAGGATAGAAGCGGTTCAGGATTTCCCGCTCATCGCCTTTCACTACAGGTTCGAGCTGGAAAACATCGCCTACTAACAAGAGTTGTTTCCCACCAAAAGGTTCGCGCAGGTTGCGTGAGTAGACACGCAGGATACGGTCTACGGCGTCAATAATATCTGCCCGTACCATGGAAATCTCATCGATAATAATGAGTTCCAGTTCTTCCAATAGTTTTCGTTGGGGTTTGGTGTATCTGAAGAATTCGTGAATGCGTCCGCGTTGCAAACTCAGATTCGGATCGTCGGGAAGCAAAGGATGAAACGGTAGTTTGAAGAAACTATGCAGGGTGCTGCCACCGGCATTGATGGCGGCGATACCGGTAGGCGCCAATACCACATGTTTCTTTTTTATATTCTCGCAAATATATCTCAGAAAGGTAGATTTACCCGTACCCGCCTTTCCGGTCAGAAACACGGACTGGCGGGTATATTGTATGAGACTCAGAGCATCCTGGAACTCTTTGTTGCTGGTATCTACGGTTTGGGACAAGATTTAGTAATTAATAATTGGTAATTAGTAATTAAAAAGAGGATTATATAATGGAGAAATGTTTAAGTGCATTGGCTACTCCATCTTCATCAACCGAAGTTGTAATGTAATTGGCATGTTCCTTCACTTCGTCCACAGCATTTCCCATTGCTACTCCGATGGCGGCATGGCGCAGCATACTTACATCGTTTCCTCCGTCGCCAAATGCCATTGTTTCTTCCAGGCGAATACCGAAGTGATTGATGATTTCGTCGATACCCTTTTGTTTGGTATTTCCTTTGGCGGTGATATCGGCAAAGGCAGGAAACCAACGCCCGGATTCGCAGTCCGGCAATTGGGGAAGAATCTCTTTTTCTTGCTCCAGTGTAATGAACGGTGTCATCTGGAAGATTTCCCGGCGAATCGCTTCTTCAGGTGTCTTTACGGGAAGCACATCTACTTTCAGATAATCGTTGAATATCTTTTTCACCATATCGTCCGGCTGGCAGACGCAGATATCATGTTCGCCTACAAAGATACAGGGGAAATTCTGTTCGGAGGAGATGCGTGCCAATGTCTGTACGTCAGCAGCAGGAATCGCGCTCTTGTAAATCACTTCTTCACCTACGAAACAATATCCGCCGTTCATGGTTATATAACCGTCTATTAATCCACGGTCCTGCAAGGCAGAAAGGTTGTTGATGATAACTGCGGGGCGTCCCGTAGCGATAAAAATCCGAATGCCTTTGGCTTTGGCAGCGGCGATGGCTTCGATGGTGGTTGGGGGAATAGCATGGGTATTAAAACTCACTAAAGTGCCATCGATGTCAAAAAACAGGGCTTTAATCATATAATTTCTATTTTACTTGGTTGCAAAAGTACTCAAAAGTGAGGATATTTTGTACTTTTGTCTCCTAAAGAAATCGTAAATAGTCATTATACATTAATAAAATAATAAAAGCTGTTTTAGAACGCAGTTAAATCGCAAATGAAGAAGCATTCCTTAAAAGATTGGCTGATAGCTGTACGCCCCTGGTCGTTTCCGGCATCAGCAATGCCGGTGATTGTCACGCTGGCATATTTGTATTGGGCATACGGGGTAATAGAATGGGCGAACGGACTGTTAGCGTTGGCCGGTATTGTTATTTTCCACGCTTCGGGAAATGCGTGGAGTGATTATTTCGACTTTGAACGGGGAGTGGACAGGGTGGATACATTTGGTGTGAAGACCCTGACAAGCGGACAATTCATGCCATTGGAGATACGCAACCTGGCCATAGGCCTGATGGTGCCGGCGGTGATGGTCGGTCTTTGGCTGGTAGTCCGTACGGGGCTTCCTTTGTTGTGGATAGGTGTTTGTGGAGCTTTGTGTTCGTTGCTCTATCCGTGGCTGAAATATCGGGCTTTCGGAGATTTCGTTATTTTTGTAGCTTATGCCATACTTCCTACTTTGGGTATATCCTATATTACTATGGGGAAATTCCTGCCTGATGTATGGTTGATAATCGTTCCGGTGGGATTGATTACAGTAGCCATCCTGCACGCTAATAATACGCGTGATATAGGTACGGATGTAAGGGCCCGGATTAGTACTCTCGCCATGAGGCTTGGGGTGAAGACGGATATTTTCCTATATATGTTCGAGGTGCTTTTCCCGTTTCTGTGGATCGCGGCTTGTGTAGCGTTGGGGTATTTTCCGTGGTGGTCTTTACTGACGATAGTAGGAATTCTGCCTGCAATAGCCAATGCACGGACTATGTTGCGGTTGCCGAAAGAAGGGATTGGTGTTATATCCAATCTAGATGAAAAGACAGCGAAACTGCAACTCTTGTTCAGTTTATTGTTTACTGTTACATTCCTGATATAGTATGAAACGAATTATTATTCCTTTATTGATAGCTGCTTTCTTGTGGTTCTTTATGTTTTCTCCCTGGACAAGCGGAATATTCAACTTCTGGACGGCCATGAGTTTTTCGGCTATTGTGTTGATGAATATGGCTTTTGCGCTTCGTCCACAGTGGTGGATAGAAGATGTGAAGTTCGATTGGAAGAATATTGCCGGAGGGGTGGGATTGGCTGTTGTTTTGTGGGGAGTATTCTGGCTGGGAGATAAGGCTTCCGCCTGGCTTTTCGACTTTGCCCGTCCGCAGGTGGAACTGATTTACGGAATGAAAACCGGTGAAAATCCTTGGTTACTCTCCATATTACTACTCATATTGATAGGTCCTGCCGAAGAAATCTTCTGGCGGGGATATGTGCAGAATGCTCTTTCGAGGCGCTGGAGCCCGAATGTCGGTTTTATTGTGACAACATTAGTTTATGCATTGGTACATATCTGGTCGTTCAACTTTATGCTGGTGATGGCGGCGTTGGTGGTTGGTGCTATCTGGGGATTGGCTTACAGATTGTATCCTCAGAAATTGGGAGCATTGATTGTGTCGCATGCAGTGTGGGATGTGGCGGTATTTGTTGTGTTTCCGATTTAATGACTCACCACAGATTACACGGATTTACACAGATGAAAAAATATATTTTTGATTTTCCTGCTTTATATCTGTGTAAATCCGTGTAATCTGTGGTAAAACAAAATAAAGCTATTATGAAATACAATTTTGATGAAATCATTGAACGTCGTGGCACTAACTCTGTGAAGTGGGACGGCGTAAAGAATATCTGGGGGCGTGATGATTTGCTTCCTATGTGGGTGGCCGATATGGATTTCCGTACTCCGCCTTTCGTGATGGATGCTTTAAGAAAACGCTTGGAGCATGAGGTGTTGGGATATACTTTTGCTTGTGAAGAGTGGTATAATTCTATTTGTACATGGCTGCACGACCGTCATCAGTGGGATATATCCCGAGAGATGCTGACATTTGTTCCGGGAATCGTTCGCGGGCAGGCTTTTGCCCTGCAATGTTTCACTAATCCGGGGGATAAGGTAATGGTGATGACTCCTGTTTACCATCCTTTCTTCTTGGTGACTGAACGTATGGGGCGTGAAGTGGTATATTCACCCTTGGAATTACAGGATGGACAATATCATATCAATTTTGAGCGTTTCCGTAAAGATTTGCAAGGTTGTAAAGTTCTGATTCTCTGTAATCCTCATAATCCGGGCGGACGTGTATGGACAGCAGAAGAGTTGAAAGAAATAGCGGCTATCTGTTACAATAATGGCACATTTGTGATTTCTGATGAGATTCATGCCGATCTGACTTTGCCTCCTTATAAGCACTATCCGTTTGCCACGGTTTCCGAAGCAGCAGCATCGAACTCACTTGTCTTCATGGCTCCCAGTAAAGCATTCAATATGCCCGGATTGGGAAGTTCGTATGCGATTACTGTTGATAAGGATATTCGTGAACGTTTTCAGACCTTTATGGAGGCGGGTGAGTTTTCTGAAGGACATTTGCTTGCCTATATCGGTGCGGCAGCTGCTTACATGCATGGTGCAGAATGGTTGGAGCAAATGCTTGATTATATAAAAGAGAATATAGATTTTACAGAAGAATATCTGAAAGAACATATTCCGGGCATTGGTATGATACGTCCGCAAGCTTCTTATCTCGTTTTTCTGGATTGTCGAGCTTTGGGGCTGACACAGAAAGAATTAACCCGACTTTTTGCAGAGAAAGCACATCTGGCTCTGAATGACGGAACTATGTTTGGTCAACCGGGAGAGGGCTTTATGCGGTTGAATATCGGTTGTCCCCGTTCAGTGCTGAAGCAGGCTTTGCAGCAATTACGTGAGGCTGTTGTGCAGTAATATCAAAAAGAAGAATCTATTTTTGTTGGCCGTACAGGTCTATACTATATGAAGAAACTCTTATATCTTTTTATTGTAAGTGGTATTCTGCTGTGTGCTTGCAGGCATACCGATAGTACTGCTTTGCTCCGCCAGGCGGATGCGGTGGTTTATGGCAATGCGGATAGTGCAATGAAGCTCCTGTCGTTAATCAAGAATCCGGAGCGGTTGCCGTTCGAGGAAAAAATGTTGTATGGCTGGCTGCGTACATTTGCGCATAATGTACGGGGAGCCTCCATGGCGGAAGATTCTTTGATTTTACCGGCATTTCATTATTTTGTCGCCGGTCCGGACACGGTAAAGATGCTGAATTCATTCGTGCTGAAATCCAAATATTTGTATTGGCAGAAAAAGCATAAAGAGGCTATGGCTGTACTGGATAGCGGTATTGCGGCGGCTACGGCATGTAGAGATACTTATCTGATGGTCAATATGCTTTCTGAGAAAGCAAACAGGTATGTGTACGTTGAGAAGGATTATAAAAAGGCTATAGAAGCACATCTCAGAGCGATTGCCATTCGTGAAGATGAAGGCTTGTGCTATTCTTTGGGTATTGCCATGGGATTACAGGGAAATGATTCGGCTTCTTACTATATGGACCGAAGCATTGAACTGGTGGAGAAAAAGAAAGATACGACGCGCTTGGTGCATTATCTGCGAAACTACGCGCAGCTATTGTCTTATATAAGCAGTGATTATAAAAAGGCGGCGGAAGTGTCGAAACGTCTGCGGAGTTTAGCACCCGATGGGGGGCAGGTTGCCATGACCGACTTGGTGCTGACAGAATGTTTTCTGAAAATGGGAGAGTTGGATTCCGCCCAATACTATCTTGATCAGGGCAGAGCATTACTTGCCCGCCGGGAGAAGCTTCTGAGTACAGAAAATATGATGACTTATTATCAGGGATTGATAGATTATACACGTCATCGTACATTTGATTTCTTGAAGGTGATGCGTTATAATGATTCTGTTCACAATGCCCTTTATGCCTTACAAAGTACCATTCAGCGGAAGGATGAAAGTAAGGAATCACTTTCGAATGCTAATTTGCAGCTGACGGTAGAGCGGCAGGAAGCACAACTGACGCTGTTAGCTTGTCTGCTGTTACTGGTTGTTACGGGTGGTGGCGCCTTTTTCTATATCCGGGCTCGTCGTCATCGTCTGATTGAAGCGGAAGAGCGAATCGAAACACTGAACCGTTTGCTGGCAGATGCTACGAAGGGAGACAGTGAACCAGGGACTACCGGAAATGTTAATCAGGAAGTGGAAGACGGACAGTTTTTCCGAAAAATACTTTTGCAACAGTTGGGCATTATTCGTTTGGTCGCTACGCAGCCTACATCACAAAATCAAGATTTACTTCGCCGCATATCCGGCATTACGAACCGGGAGTTGCCCGTAGAAAGTCTTTTGGTATGGGAGGATTTGTATCCCGTGATCGATCGTATATACGATGGCTTTTATACTCAAATGAACAGACGTTTTGGATCTGTACTAATAGATAAAGAACAGCAGCTCTGTTGTCTGCTTTGCGCAGAGTTCTCTACAAAAGAGATCAGTGTAGTGACGCAGCAAAGCATTCCGACTATTTATCAGCGGAAGACGAATATCCGGAAGAAATTGGGAATGGGGGAGAAAGAGGACATCGTCAGTTTTATTCTGGAGAAATAATACCTGCTTTTCACATATTCGTATGTGTATTCGTGTTTTTTTGATTATGAATTAATTCACCACAGATTACACAGATTCACACAGATTTATTAATCTAATAATCAGTAAAATAGAATCTGTGTCAATCTGTGTAATCTGTGGTGAGTCTTATTCATTCCTTTTCAGAAATGCATGCGCCTATTCATACATATAAATAGTATATAGACTCTCAAAAGGTAAATATAGAGAATGAAAAATATAATGTATTGATAATTAGTGTTATATGGGATTCTGATATAGAAGTTTTATATCCCGATATAGAGTGTTTGAGACATGTTTCACCCCTAACTTTGCATCAGGTAAAAACGAAAAGTGAAACATTTAAATCAATAAAACGATGAAAGCAAATTCAATGAAGACTATCGGGAAAAGACTAACATTCTTAATCCTTATCATGTGTGTGGCAGTTTCTATTTCTGCTCAAAGTTATCAACTCTCCGGTTGCGTACAGGACGAAAACAATCAGCCGGTGGAAGTAGCAAACATTCTGTTGAAACAGGCTAAAGACAGTACTTATCTTACGGGTATGCTGACAGATGCACAAGGGTGTTTTACCTTTACTCAACCTAAAGGGGAATATCTGTTACATATTACTCTGATAGGTTGTGAAGATATCTATTTACCCGTCTCCTTACAGGGAAATAAGAATGTAGGTATGCTCACCCTGAAATCCTCTTCTACCTTTTTGAATGAAGTAACCGTTACGGCAGCTCGTCCGGTAATCAAGCGTCTGGTAGACAGAGTTGTTTTTGATACACATAATGCCATCGCTACTGCCGGAGGAAATGCACTCGACCTTTTGCGTGAAGTGCCTGGTCTGCGCGTTGGTCAGAACAGTATTGATATTATAGGTAAAGGAGGCGTGAAGATATATATCAATGATCGTGAAACGAAACTTTCCGGTGACGAGTTGATTGACTATCTCCGTTCTTATGACGCTTCTCAGATACAGAAAGTGGAAGTAATTACTACTCCGCCATCCAAATATGATGCGGCTGGTAATGCAGGTATTATCAATATACGTCTGAAGTCACGTCCTAAAGATTATCTGGGAGGTACGGTATCTGCTTCTTGTAATGCAGGCGAAAAGGAGAATTACGGTTATGGTGGTGTAAACCTGAACATCAGCAAAGGTCGCGTATCTTCTTTCATCAATGCAGGTACTACGCAAGGCAACTATGAGAACCGTGAGGCGAATCGTCGCTATTTTGCTCAGAATACTTGGGATGGGCGTACGGATTATAAGAAATATATGCAGAGTTATTATGGTCAGGCAGGTGTGGACTTTGCGCTGGAACGCAACTGGACGTTAGGTTTGCAAGCTGTTTACAACCACAATAACCCAAAAGATTCCAAAGCAGTTTCTATTACGGAAGTTTATGACGTGGCTACTGCCCGTCTGGACTCTCTTTTATTCTCTGACAGTGAGGAAGGAACTAAAGCCGACCGCGTTAACTTGAATTTCCATACTGACAAATCCTGGGGTGATAAGGGTAAAAAGATGACCTGGGATGTGGATTACCTGTATGATAAAAGAGATAGTCACATGGGGTTCCTGTCTGACACTCAGACTCCTGACGGTGTAACTATACCCGGAACCAATTTTGATTACAGTTATTTGCAAAACCGCAAAGTAGATGTATTCTCTTCTGCACTTGACTTTACACTTCCCTTCGAGAAGTATAAGGTGACCGCAGGTGCCAAGGTTTCTTTCACAAATACCCGTAACCGTATCAATTATGATACTTCGGACCCGACACTGGTGCAGGACGATTATTTCCACTATAAAGAACAAATCTATGCTCTTTACGCTGACTATAACCGCGCGTTTGGCAAGCAGTTCTCTATGCAGCTGGGCTTGCGTATGGAACACACCCGTACTACCGGTATTTCTGAGTCGGAGAATACGACGGACAAGCACGATTATACCCGTCTGTTCCCTACACTCTATTTCCTATATTCACCCAATGAGCAGAATGCGTTGAACCTTAGTTTGTCCAATCGCATTTCCCGCCCTTCACAGAATATGGTGAACCCTTTCCCGTTCTATCAGAACAAGTATACCTATGCTCGCGGAAAGGAAGACCTGAAGCCGAGTTATACGTATAATGCCGAATTGGGATATACATTCAAGAATAATCTCAATATCTCTGCATTTTATTCTTATTCGGACGATGTATTCTTTCAGGTTGTAGGTTTAGATCCGGAAACGAATATCAGTTCTTTCCTGTGGGATAACTTTATGGAGACACACTCTTTCGGGTTGAATAACTCCTATACATTCCGTACAAAATGGATGCAGGCTTATGTTCAGCATGGTGTAAACTATAGCCGCACAACTTCCAGTGCCGCTTCCACATCAGCCGAAGAGAAAGGATGGGCTTATAATGCCAGTTTGCGCAATACATTCTTCCTTAATCCGAAGAAGACATTTATAGGAACGCTTTCAGGTTGGTTTACTTCACGTCAGTATAGTGGAGTATATCTGATAAAACCTACTTATGGTGTCAGTGCGGGTTTGCTCTATCGCATGCTGGATAATAAGCTCAGTCTTAGCCTGAACGTCAATAATATTCTAATCAGCCATTCGAAGCTTGAAACTGTTTCCAATGGAGTCCGGATGACGACGGACAATCAGTTTGCCTTTACCGGTTTCCGCATCGGTGTTTCCTACACGTTTGGTGGGGATATCCGCAGCAAGGGACAACGTAATAGTAACTCAGATATTCAGAACAGATTATAAAAATTGCTTTCATCGTTTTTACCTAGCTGAAAGCACTCCCATGGTGGGAGACGAACGGCTTGTCAGAGTGGAACAGTGGTTTCACCGGACAGGCCGTTCACTTTGTTTCCATAAAGTATATGAATCATTCCTCCTTTTCTACCAGTTTTTACCCCTTACTTTCTTCATGATTGCTCACTTTTGCATACCAACAAACAAATCTATAAGAGGAAGTATATGAAAAACAAAATGAAAAACCGAGTAATAGAGATGAAGGACTTATGCCTTTTATGGCTCTTCTTGTTCTTATTAGGTGGAATACCGGCAGGAGCGACTACTATATCCGATGATGAATTAGCATCCGGTACGGAAGAATTAATCGCTTTTCCCGGCGCTGAAGGTTTTGGCCGGAATACTACCGGTGGTCGCGGTGGTAAAGTTTATCACGTCACTACATTGGAAGATGGAATGCAAGCAGGAACGTTACGTTATGCGCTTGCGCAAACAGGTGCACGTACGGTGGTTTTTGATGTAGCCGGGACTATCTTCCTGAACAGACCTTTAAGAATCACTAACGGAGATTTGACTATTGCCGGGCAAACGGCGCCGGGGCAAGGTATTTGTATTGCCAGACGTCCGGTAACTATTAACGCCAACAATGTTATTGTTCGTTATGTACGGTTTCGTGTCGGCAATGAAGGCGGTGGAGAACCCGACGGACTTGGAAGTACCGATTGCAAGAATGTTATTGTAGACCATTGTTCTATCAGTTGGTCGGTAGACGAGTGTTGTTCGGTGTACGGTGGTGAAAACCTGACTGTCCAGTGGTGTCTTGTTTCCGAAAGCCTTCGGACGGCCGGTCATGCCAAAGGAAAACACGGATATGGAGCCATCTGGGGAGGAGCGAAAGCATCTTTTCATCATAATCTGCTAGCACATCATGAAAGTCGTGTCCCACGTCTTGGTCCCCGTCCTTTCACTCAGGAACGCGAACATGTGGATATGCGTAATAATGTTTTTTATAATTGGGCGGGAAATGGCTGTTACGGTGGAGAGGGAATGCATGTAAACATTGTGAACAATTATTATAAACCAGGTCCGGCTACTCCCAAAAACAGTCCTGTACGCTATCGTATTGCCGCTCTTGGAGTGCGTACTACGAAATATTGTACCAAAGCAGATGGTAAGCCCAATGTTTGGAAACCTATGGAACATGTATGGGGGAAATTCTATGTGGACGGTAATGTAATCGAAGGTAATAAGGAAGTAACCAAGGATAACTGGACAAAGGGTATTTACGAACAAATTAAGAATTCATCCTGCGATAATACTTTTACTAAACAAGTGAAGAAAGAGATGCGCCTGGTCAAACCTTTGGATGCAGGTATTATCACTACACATACTGCTGAACAGGCGTATGATCTTGTATTGGCTCACGCCGGTTGTTCCAAACAACGTGATATTATAGATATACGTATTATAGAGGAAACCCAAAACGGCACGGCTACTTATATTGGCAGCGTGACAAAAGGCGCTGAAAATGCTCCCGGATTGATCGACTTACCGGCAGATGTGAAACCGGAGGGATCCACCGGTGCTTGGCCGGAATTATCGAATGGCGGTGTTACAGCTGATGAGCTAAGAGATACTGATGGCGATGGTATTCCGGATACATGGGAAACGGCTCATGGGCTGAACCCGAAGGATGCTTCTGATGGTGTTACTACTACATTGAGTAAGGAAGGTTATACCAATTTGGAAGTCTATATGAACAGTCTGGTAAAGTAGAAGTTGAACCAATTATTAATATATTAAGTATGAAGAAGATAATTTTTACAGTACTATTTATGGGCATTCTATCGGGAGGATATGCTCAAGATAGTTCATCGCCGTATCAGGCCGTAGTAGCTTTGGATGGTAGCGGCGACTACACGAGTATTCAGGATGCTGTTAATGCTGCACCGGACAATCGGCAGGAGCCTTGGCTGATTTTTCTGAAAAACGGGTCTTATCGGGAGCAAGTAATTATTCCCGCTACTAAAACTTATATTCATCTTATCGGACAGGATAAAAATAAGACGATTATCCATCACTGTCTGAATGTCGGTGGAAAACCTGAAGAGGGAACTGAACCTGCTAAAACAGCTTACTGGAAACATTCTGTTCATAACCCTTCTTCTGAAGTTCATAAATTGGAAGGTAGTGTTGTTTATATAAAGGGAGATCATTTTTATACGGAGAATATCTCTTATCTTAATGACTGGGGGGTAGATAGCCAAAATGGTCCTCAAGCTTTGGCTATGAGTAGCCAGGCTGATTGTGCTGCATACAATAATTGCATTTTTCGATCTTTCCAGGATACCTGGATGACTTCCAGAACTGACTCTCACCGTCTTTATGCGAAGGATTGCTGGATTGAGGGAGCGGTAGATTACTTTTATGGCAGTGGAGATGCTTTGCTTGAAAATTGTACGTTATATAATTTGCGCAGTGGTTCGGTAATAGTTGCTCCTTCCCATAAAAATGTGAGGTTCGGATATGTATTTCGCAACTGTATAGTGGATGGTAATACCGCTGCTGCCGATGGTAAACAAAAGTTAGGACGTCCGTGGCATAATTCTCCTCGTGCTGTTTATATACATACCACCATGCGCATTCCTCTTGCTCCCGAGGGGTGGACAAACATGGGGGCTATTCCGGGGTTATTTGCAGAGTATGACAGCCGCGATGCCGAGGGTAATGTACTCGACCTTAGCCAACGTAAGACTGAATATGACGGACGTGGCCCGGATAATCCGCCGAAAGGTTCCTGTCGTGCAACAATCACCAAGGAAGAAGCGGATGGCTATGTATACGAACGTATAATTCCGGGAGATGACGGATGGAATCCCCGTGCGATGATGGAAAAATTGCCATCTCCCGCAAAGTTGAAAAAAAAGGGGGATAAAGTTAGCTGGAAAGCAGTACCAGCTGCTGCCGGATATGTTATTTTCAATAATGATCGTGTCATAGGCTTTGCCAAAGAGCCGATCTATACTTTGCCATCTGAAGTAAAAGGAAATTTAAAAGTATGTGCTGTCAATCGTTATGGTTCATTAGGAACAGAGAGTGTTCTTTAGTTAATGAATTGTAATGGCGCTATAACATATTGACATTTTTTGCATATGGAATCCCGGGCTTGTGAAAGTCTGGGATTTTTTTGTTAAAACTACTCAGTTATAGCCTTAAACTGAATTATTACTCCCTTTCTGGATGATTTTACTCTTTAAATACTCTTCTAATTCTGAATTTTGCAAAAGAATTAATAACACAGGTTAAGTTAAGAAATGAAAAGCTTTACGAAAAACACTGTACTTATTGTTTAACTAAATAATACTATCATGAAACAAGAAATCGAAAAGATGAAGAGCAGGTTGCTTCTGCTGGCATTCATTTTAATGGTGCCTATTGGAGTGTTTGCTCAAAACATTACGGTAAAAGGTAATGTGACTGATTCGGAAGGAGAACCGATTATTGGTGCCACTGTTATGGAAAAAGGCAAAAGCCAGAATGGTGTCATCACTGACTTAGATGGTAATTTTACTCTGAATGTGTCAGGTAAAGGAAAAAAGATCGTTATTACCTATATAGGTATGAAAACGGAAGAAGTGGATGCAGTAACCGGAAAGACTTTGAAGGTTGTCTTAAAGGATGATTCGCAAACACTGGACGAAGTAGTAGTAGTTGCCGTAGGTTATGGTAACGCACGCAAGAAAGATTTAACTGGAGCTATTTCTTCCGTAGGTGAGAAAACATTGAAAAACATCCCAACTACTTCAGCTTCAAGCGCCATTACGGGACGTCTGGCGGGTGTAAGCGTTGTTACAACTGAAGGTTCACCGGATGCAGCCGTTAATATTCGCGTACGTGGTGGTGGTTCTATCACGCAGAGCAATGAGCCGCTGTTCATTGTAGATGGATTCCAGGTGAGTAATATTAATGATATTCCTCCGACGGATATTGAAAGCATTGATGTGTTGAAGGATGCTTCTTCTACTGCCATTTATGGTGCTAAGGGAGCTAATGGTGTAATTTTGGTTACTACAAAAGGTGGTCGTGCCGGTAAGACAGAAGTGACATTCAATGCATCATTGGGTTTGAACCGTTTCTATAATGAAACTGAGGTTCTTTCTCCCTATGAATATGTTTACTATCAGCGTGAATTGGATCCGGCTAAGAATGCAGGCTTTTTTGATCGCTATGGACAGTGGGAAGATGTCGATATTTATAAAGGTAAAGAAGGACTCAACTGGCAACGTAAATTGTTTGATCGTACCGGATTGAAGCAGAGCTACAACGTAAACATTAATGGTGGTAGTGAGTCTTTGATTTATAGTATAAGTTACACACGTGATGATGAAACTTATATTATGCAAACATCCAAATATCGTCGTGATAATCTGAACTTGAAGTTAAGCAAGAATTTTAATAAAAAGTTGAGATTGGATCTTAATGCTAAAATGAGTAATAATGTTATTGACGGCCCCAGTGTATCCAGTGGTTCCAAACTACGTGACTGCGTGAAGTATCCTCCTATTGGTACGCTTACTGACCTAACGGAAGACGACCTGGCTGGTGATAATGAATTGATCCCTGAAAATATCAGTAACTTGAACGACCCCTTCTACAATATTACCAACGAGTATAAGAAGCAGTCCAAGTTCAATAATACCTATAATGTTGCTTTAATATGGGACGTTATTAAAGGATTACAGTGGCGTGCAGAAGGTACTTATGGCTTTACTTTTGATCGTACTGATAATATTTATCTGAAGAATACAGGTGAAGCGAATGGTAAGGCCGGACAACCTGTTGCCTATCGCCAATATTGGAATGGTTCAAAATGGACATTTCGTACTTTGCTGACTTATAAATTTAAGTTGAAAAAGCATCATTTTGACGTTATGGGCGGTATAGAAGCTAATAACTCTGAAAAGGATGATATGAAAGTCAATTCAGACTATTATCCGGGTGATTATTTGGCTAATGACATTCTGGCTATGTGGAACAATGGTACTGCAGAACCCACTTATACAACGATTAATGAACCCGACCGCAGCATGTCCTATTTCGGTCGTGCCAATTACATTCTGAATGATCGTTACTATCTGACTTTTACGTTGCGTGCAGACGGTACTAATGTATTTGCACCTGGAAATAAGTGGGGTATTTTCCCCGCTGCATCTGCTGCATGGCGTATTTCGGATGAAAGTTTCATGGAATGGTCTAAAGACTGGTTGTCCACTTTGAAGATGCGTGCCAGTTATGGTAAGTCCGGTAATGCCCGTGTCGGTTCCTATTGGCGCCAGACTTATAGTCCGGTAACTTCTACTAAGAATCTCTATTATCAGAATGAGATTGGACAGAGTAGCTTGCAACCTGCCAAACGTCTGCGTAATGAAAATCTGACCTGGGAGTCTAAGTTCTCAACGAACGTAGGTTTTGACTTAGGTTTCTTCAGTAATCGTATAAATCTGACATTTGATTATTATAATGATGTTACTAAGGACTTGATTATGGAAGTGCAGTTGCCCTCTAATGCAGGTTATAGTAGCCAATACCAAAATCTTGGTCAGACCACTAATCGCGGTGTAGAGTTGTCGTTGAATGCAAATCTCGTTCAGACGAAAGATTTCTATCTTGACTTTAATTTTAATATTGCTTTCAATAAGAATAAGGTAGATGCATTGTATGGTGCCAATGGTGACGAAATGATTCTTTCTGGTGGTGGCACAGAGACCGGTAGCGATAACTATCGTGTTTTTGTAGGCCAGGAAGTTGGTTTGATGTACGGTTATGTGTCTGATGGTATGTATTCTTTTGATGATTTCACTTTCAATCCTACCACTAAAAAGTGGGATATTGTGACGACTAAAGATGAAAATGGTGTACCAATCGTTACAGATTGTTCGGGTGTACTTTCTCGTGCAGGAGGTTATTTCGGACCTGGTCACATGAAATTGAAGGACTTGAATGGTGATGGAGTTATTGATGCTGATAATGATCGTAAAGTGATCGGTCATGCGTTGCCGAAACACACTGGTGGTTTTAGTTTTAATGCCGGTTGGAAAGGTTTCGATGTTACAGCGATGTTCAACTGGTCTTATGGTAATGATATTCTGAATATCAATAAAGTGGACTACACTTCTTATACAGGTTCTAAACGTTATCAGAATCTGAGTAATGATATGAGATTGGCAAATCGTTTTACAACGATAGATCCTGTAACAGGACTTAATATCTATTATGGTGAATATGCCAACCCTGAACGTTTGCAGGAAATTAATTCCAATGCTTCCATCTGGCATCCGTTAATGAACAATACGATTACCACAGACTGGTTGGTAGAAGACGGTTCTTTTTTACGCTTAGGCGTTCTGACGCTGGGATATACTCTTCCGAAATATTGGACTCAAAAGTTCGGTGTGAAGAGCCTGCGTGTCTATGCTACTGGAAATAATTTATTCTGTCTGACAGGATATAGCGGTCAGGATCCGGAAGTAAATACAAGTTCCAGCAATATGACTCCTGGTTATGACCGTTCGGCTTATCCGAAGTCCAGATCCTATATTTTTGGATTAAATGTTACATTCTAAACTAATAAACTTATGAAATTACAGAATATAGTATATGTATTGACGGTGGGAGGTGCGCTGTTAACCTCTTGCAGCGATTTTCTTGATACGGAATCTCCCTCGGTACAAAGTAGTACTGTTACTTTTGAGAATGAAGGTATGACGCGTTCGGCTATTATGGGAGTTTACTCCGAATTAGCAGGTACGTATGTTTATGGACAGAAAATGTCGGTTAACTGGCAAGGTGTTTCTGATATTGAATTGGCTAGTGGTTATGCTACTGACCCATCTAAAGACCTGACAAGTGATACAGGGGCGGCCAATTATTATTGTGACTGGTACAACAAGACCCTGCAATGGGGATACATTTTTAAAATGGCAGAATTGGCCAGTACGGCTGTGGATGGCATTCGTGCTTCAGCGCTTTATAAAAGTGGTAATGCGGCGATGAAGCGTTATTTGGGTGAGGCTTTAACATTGCGTTCATTGTCTTATTTTGAATTGGTTAGGCGTTGGGGAGATATTCCTTTTAAGGAAGGTATGTCTAACTCGGATCTTTCCAATGTATATATGGGAAAGATTAATCGTGATAGTATTTATTCAAGTATTGTTCGTGACATGCAGGAGGCAGTTAACTATTTGCCTTGGGTAGGAGAAAATTCTGATTATAATTGCGAACGCGTGAATAAAGGATTTGCCAAGGGATTATTGGCTCGTATTGCTCTTTTTGCAGGAGGATGGTCTGTTCGTGACGGTAATCAGTTTCCTGATGATTCTAATGTAGAACACTATCCTAATGTTGAAGGAAATCCCGGTATGGAGGAAGTAGGAGGTTATTATGTTGGTAGACCTAAGAATTGGCGTGATTATTATGAAATAGCCGAGCAGCAATGTGCTGAAATTATTGGTGCTCCGGAGAATCCTCATCAATTGGATCCTGATTATGGACATATCTGGAAAACAGTTTGTGGCTTGAATTATAACGAATATAATGAGAATCTTTTTGAAGTAGCTAATGGAGTAGGGTATAGTGGTGACATCGGTACATTGATGGGACGTGCAATGGACGGTGGAATCGGGTATGGCAGCCGTGGTTTCGGTGGTTCTTATGTATGTTCAAATGCGTATTATTTCTATTCATTTTCTCCGACTGATACTCGTCGTGATTATGCTTGTTACTGGCCTCAGTATAAGAAAGATTCAGATGCGAAGAGAAATCGTGAGGTGATGCAGACTGATATAATGAACGTGAAATTGGGTAAATGGGGCTTCTTCTGGACTTCTAATGCATATCGTTCTATAGCACAAACAGCTACGGCTCGTACTCCGACCGGTATTAACTGGATTGTGATGCGTTATTCAGACGTCTTACTGATGTTTGCTGAAGCTCGTTATATGTTGGGTAAAGGAATTGATTCAAATAGTGAAATAGCTAATATCAGTGCCCGCAACGCATTGGAACAAGTTCGTACGAGAGCTTTCGGTGCCGGTTCTGAAGAAGTGAATAAATATGATGCTGATTTCTTTGAGGCTATTGTTAACGAACGTGCCTGGGAACTGGGTGGTGAAGGTATCCGTAAATTGGATTTAGTCCGTTGGGGATTACTAGATTCTAAAATAGAGGATATGAAAAAGGCGATGCTTTATTTGCTGGACGGTACTCATACCATACAAATCTTCGATAAAACGTATGAACCAACTGATTTCCCGGTGAAAGTGTACTATAGATATGATAAGGAAGGTGAATTCATAGATTTGTCTTCAGCCAATTTCTATCGTAACCTGGCCGATAATCCCGATACGGAAGTTTATTCAGAAGCGAATTGGTTCCCCCGTTCTTATTGGAATTTGGCCGAAGGTAAAGAAAGTTCTTTAGTTGATAATTCAGTAAAGATATTGTCTTGTGCCACTGGTTTGCGTAAATCTTATGATTATACGGAATTGCTGGGTACTTTGAAGTATGGCGAGTTGATTCAGGCTAAGTTGAATCTGATAGATATAGGTAATGAGATCTGTAATTATCGTCATTTCCATTCTATCTATTATGATGATATCTATAAGTCAAAAGGGTATTTGAAGAACTCTTATGGATATGATAAGCAAAAATAAAAAGTTAACTTATTAAAGAATGAATATATGAAACTTAGAAATATATATTATATCTTATTGGGAGTTCTGGCATTTTCTGCCGTTGCTTGCCAGGAGGATGCCAATGACTGGGGGATAGAACCAGGGCATGACCGGTTATTCCGTACTACTGAATTTAAAGTGGCTGATAATACATCTCCTACTTCTATAATGTTAAGTTACAGAGGTATAACGGATGCTTCAAAGTATATCTTTGAATTTAGTAAAGGAGATAGTCTGGAATTTACAAATATTGTGAAGACTGTGGAAATTCTGGCAGACACCTTGACACCGTATCGTCAGGAAACTACTGCGGTTAAAACGGAATATCGTACATTGTTCACAGACTTGGATGGAACCAGCCGTTATTCGGTACGTGTAAAAGCGGTAGATGGAAAAACAGGTAAAGAGTCCGGTTATGTGGGACTTTTCTTTGAAACTCCGGATGAACAGATATTTACGGAGGTTGTTCCTTCTACTTCCGGTGCTGTCTTGAAGTGGAAAGCCGATAAGACCGCTACTCATATTCGCCATGCCGAATTGAAGTTTACGGTGGAAGGAGAAGGGGAAGAACAGACTGTTTTGATTGATACAGTATGGGTAGAACCCGCTCACGAATTAACTGCAACTGAAAAACAGGCAGGAACTTATTCCATTAAAGACTTGAAGGCAGGAACTAATTATCTGGCATATATCCTGAATGGCGATGTGCTTAGAGGTAAATATAGATTTTTGACACTGGGCTCTTCTGTAGGAGAAACAATAGACGTACAATCAGGAGATGATATTAATGCTTTGTTAGCTTCTGCCCCGGTAGGACCGGTAACTCTGGCTTTCAAAGGTGGAGAAAGCTATACGTTTGGTGAGATCACTGTGCCGACAAATGTGAAGGCTCTTTATTTGGCAGGTAATGTGATTAACGGTCAGCTGCCTCAATTGACGGCTACCAAAATGACATTTACTGCTCCGCTGGGAACTGTGAAATGGCAGAATATCGATTTGATAAGTGACGGACAATCTCAATTCTTCATTGAAATAGGTAATACGAATTGCTTCAGTACTATAGCCTTTGAGGGATGTCATATCAGTGAAATTCCACGTAGCCTTGTGCGTTTGAACAATGGTGATGTAGAAATAAGTGGTATTACAATCAGTAATTGTATTGTGAAGAATGTAGCATTGAGCGGCTATGGTCTGTTCAATTTCGGTAAAGCTAAATCCCTGAAGAAACTCGTTATTGAAAACTCTACGCTTTGTGAGATTGGTGATCAGTTGATGGATGTTCGTTTTGTTATTGATGAAATAAAAATGAATAAATGTATCTTCTGTAATTATACAATTGGTATGCCGAAGGTATTCCGTTTGGATAAGCAACCGAAGTCTATTGCTGTGACAAGTACTGTCTTTACCGGAACGAATGGTGGCAGCAAGATTAATTCCGGAAATGGAGATTATTCTGGCTACCTGGATTTCTCCGGTTGCTATTTGACCTCTGACTTCCAAGTGGACTCTAGACCGTTCACGAATGCCAAGTCTTTGTCTATGACATCTCTGGAATTGTTCGTAGATCCGATGAATGGGGATTTCCATTACAAACCGGAATTGAAATTTGAGGGTGAAGGCAAAGCCGGTGACCCGAGATGGTGGATACAATAGGTAAGATTCCATATAGGAAAGATTGTTAATGATGGAGGGAGGTTGTTCATATGAACAACCTCCTTTTGTGTTTAATCTGCTCTGAGAAACTTTTCGAATTTTGAGATAGTGCACTTATAGTACCTGAATTTCCCCCATAATACCTAATTTTCCCGGGTATATTTGCATAAAATGATTAACAATAACTCTATAAAAGTAACAGACTATGAAACGATGGATTTTGATTGGTATGGTTGTAGCTTCCGGTATGACTATACAGGCACAAAACAAATTGCCCGAAAAGTTTCCTTACCAGGATACAAGTTTAACTGCAGAAGAACGGGCGGATGATTTGCTCAAAAGATTGACTTTGGAGGAAAAGGCTTCATTGATGATGAACGGTTCTCCGGCTATTCCCCGATTATCGATCAAAGCGTATGGTTGGTGGAATGAAGCACTTCACGGTCTCGCGCGTACAGGATTGGCTACAGTGTTTCCACAGGCTATCGGTATGGGAGCATCATTTGATGATAGTTTGTTGTATGAAGTCTTTACGGCAGTATCTGATGAAGCAAGAGCAAAGAGCCGGAGATTGGATAGTAAAGGAAATCTTACACGTTATCAGGCACTTACAGTGTGGACTCCTAATGTGAATATTTTCCGTGATCCGCGTTGGGGGCGTGGACAGGAGACGTATGGAGAAGATCCCTATTTGACCAGCCGTTTGGGAGTTGCAGTAGTCAATGGTTTGCAGGGACCCGATACAGCACGATACAATAAACTTCACGCTTGTGCAAAACATTATGCTGTACACTCGGGACCGGAGTGGAATCGGCATAGTTTTAATGCTGAGAATATTTCTCCACGAGATTTATGGGAAACTTATCTTCCCGCCTTTAAAACCTTAGTTCAGGAAGCTAAAGTGAAAGAAGTGATGTGTGCTTATAACCGTTTTGAAGGTGAACCATGTTGTGGAAGTAATCGTTTGCTGACTCAGATTTTGCGTGATGAATGGGGCTTCGACGGAGTCGTTGTTTCAGATTGTGGGGCAGTATCGGATTTCTGGCAAAAAAGAAAGCATGAGACGCATCCTGATGCTGCCAGTGCTTCGGCAGATGCTGTTTTAAATGGCACGGATGTTGAGTGTGGAAATAGCTATAAATCCTTACCGGATGCAGTAAAGGCTGGACTTATTACTGAAAATCAGATAGATATTTCAGTAAAACGTTTGTTGAAAGCTCGTTTTGAGTTGGGAGAAATGGATGAGAATGTCTGGACAGGGATTTCTTCGGATGTTGTGGACTCACCCAAACATCGTCAGTTGGCATTGCAGATGGCGCGTGAAACCATGACATTGTTGCAAAATAATAATAATATACTTCCATTGAGTAAACAGGCAAAAATAGCATTAATAGGTCCTAATGCAAATGATTCGGTTATGCAATGGGGAAATTATAATGGGCTACCTTCGCATACCATTACTTTGCTTGAAGGTATGCAGCGTTATCTGCCAACTTCTAATCTTATTTATGAGCCGGTTTGCGGACATACGGATAGTACTTTGTTCATTAGCTTATTCAACAAATGTTCTACTTCGGAAGGAAACGGTTTTCATTCAACATATTGGAATAATAATACCTTTACAGGGGAGGCTGTTACGGAAGTTCAGCAATCCACCCCATTCTTATTTAATACTAATGGGGCTGCTCCTTTTGCACCGGGAGTTATTTTAAGAGGATTTTCTGCTGAATATCGTTCTGTATTTCATCCGGAAAAAACAGAAGACGTTGTTTTTCGTATTCAGATGCGAGGCGCCTATGAACTTTATATTAATGGTAAACTGGTTAAGGAAGACGAAGGAGCCGTGAAGCAAATGACTTCCATTTATACGTTGAAGGCAGAATCGGGAAAGTCTTATGATATTTTATTAAAGTATCGTCATTTTGACAAAACGGCAAATCTTAGCTTTGATATGGGAGTAAATGCTCAGATAGATGTGAAAGGATTGTTGGAGCGTATCAAAGATGTAGATGTAGTTATCTTTGCGGGTGGTATCTCTCCGGCACTGGAAGGAGAAGAAATGCCTGTTGATGCAGCTGGTTTCAGGGGAGGAGATCGCACCGAAATCGAGTTGCCGGCTGTACAGCGACGTGTTGTTGAGGCTTTGAAAACTGCAGGAAAACGGATTGTGTTTGTTAATTTCTCCGGTGCAGCTATAGCTTTGGAGCCGGAAAGTCTGAATTGTGAGGCTATCCTGCAAGCATGGTATCCTGGGCAAGCTGGTGGCCAAGCTGTTGCCGAAGTTTTGTTCGGCGATTACAATCCGGCTGGAAAATTACCATTGACATTCTATCGTAACCTGGCTCAAATTCCGGATTTTGAGGATTATAATATGACCGGAAGAACCTACAGGTACATGAAAGAGACTCCTTTGTTCCCATTTGGTCATGGACTTAGTTATACTACATTCAAATATGGAAAGTTAAAAATGAATGATGATAAAATTGCTGCCGGTCAAAATCTGAACCTGGTGATTCCTGTAACTAATACAGGGAGTCGGGATGGAGATGAAGTGGTACAGGTCTATCTCAAAAAAATGGATGATACAGAGGGACCGGTTAAAACGTTGCGTGCTTTTAAGCGTGTGCGTATTCCGGCAGGAAAGACGGTTGAGGTTAAATTTTCTTTGGATGATACCCAGTTGGAATGGTGGGATGAACAGAGCAATACAATGAGAGTTTGCCCGGGAAATTATACTGTTATGATAGGAGGTACTTCCTGTGAGAAGAGTTTATTATCACGGGCATTTACCATTCGGTAAAATTATGAGGAGATGATAGCTGAAATAATCAACTATCATCTCTTTTATTTTCTTTGTATTCCGAAGGCGTCATTCCCATTTGTCTTTTGAAACACTTTCCGAAATATTTAGGATCGTTGAAGCCTGTCATATAAGCCACTTGTGAAAAGTTATATTCTCCGCTGTCTATTAATTGTACGGCACGTTTAATCCTAATTTCGCGTATGAAGTCCACGGGAGACAGACCGATGATGGATTTTAGTTTCTGATAGAAGACAGAACGTCCTAAATTCAGTAACTGGGCAAATTCGTCGACTGTAAGTTCCGAGTTTTCCATTTGCTCTTCCATTACTTGCATCACTTGCTGCATGAACTGCTCATCGTATGAAATGATCTGAGGTTGCGAGGGAGTCAGTTTCTCTTCCAGAGTGGTTTCCTGGGTATTGTTTAATTTTTCCGACCATGCTTTCCAGTAGATTTCCTGCAATTCTTTACGCTGGTGAAGCAAAGACTTGATACGAATTTTTAGATACGTTGCACTGAAGGGCTTGGTGATATAATCGTCTATCCCTTGTTCCAGTCCTGATATGCGATCATCCAGCGATGATTTGGCAGAAAGCAGAATGATAGGTATGTGACATATTTCTCTGTTCTCCTTAATATTCTTTACCATATCAAGGCCATCCATAGCAGGCATCATAATGTCACTGATAATCAGATCGGGAATATATTCCCGGGCTTGGTCCAATCCTTCTTGTCCATTGGTGGCGGTGAGTACCCGATAACTTTCTGACAAGATATCTGATAAGAAATTTCTTAGCTCTACGTTATCTTCGACAATTAAGATGGATACAGGGTCTTCTTCATTCGATATCTGATTTGGTTCTTTGGCTGTCTCTGAAGGAGTAATGTCGGCCATTGAAGCTATTTCAACCATGGGTCTTATTTCATTTTTCTTTTCAGCGGGGACTGAATTTCCGTCATTCAATATAAACTCTGTATTTTCTCTTCCCTCATAAACTTTTTGATTCATTGGTAATATAACGGTAAACTCGCTGCCTACACCGGGTTGACTTTTTACTTCAATGTTGCCACAATGTAGTTCTATCAGTTCTTTGACAAGTGATAGTCCTATGCCTGACGAGGGCTGCAATATGTTGAATTTTACCAATGTTTCAAAGCGTTGGAAAAGTGTTTGCTGTTTTTGAAGATCGATACCAATGCCTTCGTCTTTTATGGAAACAATTAATCTGCTACTTTCCACATTGGCAATGACGGTAATAGACTTATTGGCCGGAGTGTATTTGAATGCATTGGATAGCAAATTAAAAATGATTTTTTCAAACTTATCCTGATCGATCCAGGTTTCTATAGCTTCCTGGTTTGTTTCCAATTGGTAATTGATATTCTTTTCTTCAGCAATAAGGCGGAAGTTATCCATTACTTTTTGTAATAGGCTGAGGACATCTGTCTTTTCCAGCAGCACTTTCATTTTTTTATTCTCTATTTTCCGGAAATCCAATATCTGGTTTACTAAGTGCAACATACGCTCCGTATTCTTGTGCACCAGGGTTAAATGTTTACGGGCATTGGTTGTGAGAGTTTCGTGTTCCAGAATTTCGCTAACCGGACTGGCTATGAGTGTTAACGGAGTACGTAATTCATGCGAAATATCGGTGAAAAAGCGCAATTTTATATTTGCCAGTTGTTGTTCAATATTTATCTGATGACGTAACCGGTATATGTAGAGAATGATATAGACGATAGTTGCTGTGGATAACACGAATAATACGACATACAGAATCCATGCCCAGTATGTCTCCCAAAAGGTTGGAAGTACAGTTATAGGCAGGATACGTGCTTTTTCCATCCATACTCCGTCGCTGTTGGTAGAACGTATTTGCAATTCATATTCTCCCGGAGGAAGGTTGATATAGCTGGCTGAACGGCTGTTATCCACTTCATTCCATTTTTCTTCCAATCCTTTCAGACGGTAAGCATAGCTGATTGATTCAGGCGCTACATAATCCAAAGCTGCAAATTGAAAAGTAACATTGCGTTCGGATGGTTTCAGCCTTAGTTCTTCCAGATCATTGATATCTAAATCCTGGGAGGTTCCTTGTATTTTAAATCCGGTGAATACAATGGGAGGGGCATAATTACTTTTCTGAAGATGTTCAGGACTAATTTTGAGTATTCCGATATCTGTTCCTAATAGCAATTGATTATTTTCCAGCACAGGAGCCGCTTCTGTAAAGTAAAGCTCTTGTTGCATGTACTTTTTATCATAATATTCAAATGTTTCCTTTTCCGGATTGAAACGGGTAAGTGCATTTTCCGAAATTACCCATAAACTTCCTTCTTTATCTTCTATCATAGACTGGACGAGGTCGGATGGTAAGCCATCTTTTGTCGTATAAGGTTTAAATTCGATGTGTTCACTTAAAAGATTTTCAGAAAGGACTTTATTGATTCCTCCGGTAAATGTAAGGATGTAAGTTGTATTTCTGCTATCTGTGTAAACATAGGTCACATTATTACTGCTAAGACTGGAAACTGTATTGGGACTGCGGAGATTACGGTAGAAATTGATTTCTTCCGGTTGTTTAAATTCATTGGAGAAGGTTAGTAACCCTTCTGTGGTACAGACAAGAATCGCCTGATTGACCTCAGTGATATAGCGGACTTTGGAGAAATGTTCTTTGGGATATCCTTTCAGTTGATTATCGCTATGTATGAAGCGGATTTCCCCTTCAGGTGTCTTTTCCAGTAAATTCAGTCCTCCACCATGACAACCTATCCAGATACGTTTTTGATGATCCTGATAGATGCTATAGATACTATTATGGCTCAGGCTATACGGGTTGTCTTCCTGATGAGTAAATTGACGTATTTGAAAATGATCATTACCGGTTCTTTCTAATTGGAAAAGCCCATCCAACTTACTTCCCATCCAAATGACTCCATTTTCATCTTCCATAAAACAGTAGATGTTTTTTTGGAAAGAAATAGGTTGTGAACTGATGGTTCCTGCGGGAGTCAGATATCCTTTTAAACTTCCATCCGGCTGATAAATTCGTACATATCCTTTTTTGCTGGCTGTCCAAAGCTCATCTTTTTCATCTATCAAGAAAGCGCGTGTTTCAAAGCTGGCATCTATGGCTTGTAGTGAACATGCGTAGGTAGAAAATGAGATTTTTGTAACGTCCCAGTGATTACATATCCAGAGATTTCCCTGCTGATCTAAAAAAGAATTCAGAATGACGGGATTGAATTTTGTATCAGGATTATTATAATCAGTATAATAGGGCTTCAGTTGTTTGTTCTTTCGATCATAATAGGAGAAGCCACCTCTATGTGGAACCATCCACAATGTTCCTTGCTTATCTTCGAATATCAGGTCGCGACTTAATCGTTCGGCTTTTGGCAGATCCTCTTTGGGAGTAATATAATGTTGTTTCTCTTCTGTCTCTAAGTTATAACGCACTACTCCGGGCATTTCGGAGTATAACCATAATTCGCCGAAACTGTCTCTGAATACGGATAAAACTTCGGTAGAGGGATTGGTAGGAGTGCGGGGATCTATTAATCTGTATCTTTGATTTTCCGCAAAGTAAATATAGAGTCCATTATTTGTGCACAGTCCTATGCTATCTTTTCCCAGTCTACTGATAGAATTGATAGCATTGGAGGTTGAAAAGGGCATTTCATGAAACTGAAGTTGCTGTGTCTGGGGTAGATATATCACTAACTGGTTGTTGGCAGATACTAGATATATATTGCCATTATCTTCTTTGATATTCTTGAATGGAATATCAGATTCTATTTTCTTTTTGCCAATGATTGAAATTCCTTTGTTGGTTAATATCCATTCGTCCCCATCGCTATCTTGAAAAATAGTGATTATTTGATCCCCTTTCAGGTTCTTCTCTTCGATATTATATAAGGTTATTCCTTCTCCTTCCTGAGCCTTGTACGCTTGTTCGTCAATACGGAATGCTCCACGATCACATACGATCCAACTGACGCCTTTGGGTAATGTATAGACGTTCTGTACAGCGTAGGTCTGCTGTTTTTCGTTTTCATAAGGGCGTAAGATATCTATGAATTTTTCCCGGCGGCTGTCGAATAGATAGATTCGTAAGTCATAAGTCTGACACCAGATGTCACAGGTTTGTGTCTGTGTGATTTTGGCTAAACGATTACTGGTTAAAGTACATCCGTCTCCCGAAAATGCTTTATAGTTTTTGAAAGTGTATCCATCGAATTTATTTAAGCCATTCCAAGTGGAAAACCAGATAAACCCTTTTGAATCTTGCAGGATATTGGTGACAGACCTTTGTGCCAATCCGTTGTAAGCGGAGAAACGTTGAATTTGGCAAATCGGTTGTGCAATGGCTACACAGGGGATAAAAAGACAAATCAATATTAAATAATTGATTTGTAGTATAATGCACTTTTTCATAGTATTGACTAATTTGTAACTGCTTTGCAAAGATATAAATTATCTGTTTTACTACTATGTATTCTGATAGTAAATGTAGGTGGATTTTTCAGCACTTCGGTAAAGGAAGCATGGATGTGTAATTATTATATAGCTATGTGGAATATTTGTTTCCTTAGGTGTATTATCGGGCTTGTGACTACCCAGAAAGCTGTTTTTAAACATTGTGAACATTCGTTTCCACCTATTGCGATAATTTTTCCCCCCTTAACTAAATACCTTTTCGGACTTTTGCATCAGAAAATCTAAGTGACATTTTAATTAAAAGATATACTATTATGAAAAACAAAAGTTTAAACTATTTGAGACTTAAGCAAGTATGTTGCTATGCTTTATCTTTGGCTTACTTTACACTTTTTGGATGTTCTAATGAACTTTTTCAGAATGAGGTAGATAATGTTACGACAGAGAGAGCAAATACCCGTACTGAAATGTCGGATACTATTACAGTTGAAGGTAAGCAATACGAAGTTTTTGACTATTTTAGCTTTATAACTACTGTTGGATGCGTTTGTGCTACTACTACTACGCATCTGGATATTAGAATAAGTTATCCTACTGTAAATTCGCAAGGTTTAATGGTTTATAAGGAATCCGAAGATTACTATAATTACAATTTCAGCGGTACTAATATTTATGAGTGGTGTAATCCCATTGTGTCTATAGTGGAGGATCAATTAGATATAGATGATAAAATATGTGTGCCTGTTGATGGTTCTGATACTTATTTATATCTGGATATAACGGCAAACGATGGTCCTTCTACTTGGGGAGGAGAAAAAGAACATATTTGGATCAGGTATTATTTTACACATAAAGATTATAATTATAGATATCTTATGTTGGAGAATAGTAAAAATGATCCACAGCATTATAAGGCTCGTCTAGCTGTACCATTTAATTATGATGATCTTTCTGGGTATATATATTTAGGAGATGTTCGGATTTCAAGTAGTTATGGACATTGGGGGCCCCGGTATTTAGATTATTGATAAGAAGTGAAATAGAATTTATTGTTTAACCAATTTTTTTATTATGAAACAAAATGTAAGAAAAGTAAAAAATAGGCTTTTCCTTTTGCTGACGCTACTCTTGTTTGTGCCTATCGGAGTGCTCGCTCAGAACATAACAGTGAAAGGTACTGTGGTTGATTCGACAGGAGAAACTATTATTGGTGCTACTGTAGTGGAAAAAGGTAATACCGGTAATGGGGTTACTACTAATCTGGATGGTCAGTTCACACTATCTGTCGGCAAAGGGAAGAAACTAGTAATTTCTTATGTCGGTATGGAAACCCAGGAGGTAGATGCCGTTGCCGGTAAAGAATTAAAAGTTGTCTTGAAGGATGATTCACAAGCACTTGATGAAGTGGTTGTTATAGGTTATGGCAGTAAGGCAAGAAAGGATTTGACGGGCTCCGTCGGTTCTGTTTCGGGTGCTAAACTGGCGGCTGTTCCTGTTACTTCAGCTGCCGTAGCTTTGCAGGGTAAAATTGCGGGTGTGCAGGTAACCACAGTTGATGGCGCTCCGGGTGCCGACATCAATATCCGTGTGCGTGGAGGTACGTCCGTGACCCAAAGTAACGATCCGCTTTATATTGTAGATGGTTTTCAGGTAGACAACATCAATGACATCCCGCCGACGGACATTGCTTCCATCGACGTGTTGAAGGATGCTTCTTTGACTGCTATTTACGGTGCAAAGGGTGGTAATGGTGTTGTAATTGTGACTACGAAATCTGCTCAACAGGGTAAGATAACTGTAGGTGTGAATGCTCAAATGTCAGTAAGCAAGCTTTCTAAAAAACTTGACTTGATGGATACTTACGATTATGTACAGTATCAATATGACTGGGCTGCTTCAAATGGCGGTATGCGTAGTGGTCCGGCTAAATATTTTCGCGCTAACTTTGGTAATCCGAACGATTTGGATTTATATAAGAACGCTCCTACTCATGACTGGCAAGATCAGGTAATGGGAGAAACTCCGTTGAACTATTCTACTAATGTAACAGTTGGCGGTGGTTCCGAGAAGTTCCGTTTCAATACCTCTTTGACTCAATCGGAAGATAAAGGTATTATTTTGGGTTCCGGTGTTCGTCGTACTAACTTGAATGTCAAAATTAATGCTCAATTAACCAAGAACTTAACTTTGACCATGAATCCTCGCTTCACATATCGTCGTGACACGGGAGCTGGTGGCGATAAGGTCGGTAGTGGTGGTATCATTGATGTATTACGTTATCGCCCTTCAAACGGTTTACGTGAATTTGCAACTTGGGATCCGGCAACGGTGGATCCGGATGATGAGGTAATCTTTGCTTATACCAATCCGAAAAGTGATATCGGTCAAAATGTAAAGTTGAAGCATGCTTACAGCTATACCAATCAGTTTTCTTTGGATTGGAAACCTATCGAAGGTTTAACACTTCGTACCGAGGCCGCTCACTCTATCCAATTTTCTGACGAAAACAACTTCTTTGGTCGCCTGACTAAAACAGGACAGGATAATTCGAAAATGCCGGTTGCTGAGATTAAAGATAAGCGTAAAGAGTCTTATACTTGGATTAATACTGCTAATTACTCGTTTAAAACAGGACAACTTCACAACTGGTCTGCATTGCTGGGGTCGGAAATTCATCATACTCAGACCAAAGAGAATTATCAGAAGAATCGTTATTTCCCTCAAAACATTGAAGCTGATCGTGCTTTGAACAATATGGCTTTGGGTACACCGTGGGAATCAACTTCTTCACTTTCTACTCCAAACCGTACGGCTTCTTTTTTCGGTCAGATAAATTACAACTATGACCACAAATACTTGATTGCCGCAACAATGCGTGCCGATGGTTCTACTAAGTTTGCTCCGGGTAATCAATGGGGGTATTTCCCCTCTGTTTCAGGCGCTTGGGTACTTTCCAGAGAAGGTTTTTTGGAAAATAATGCGCTAATCAGCAATTTGAAACTGCGTGCTGCTATTGGTTTGGCTGGAAATAATCGTATTGACGATGACCAATGGCGTTTCTTGTATTCGGTAAATGCAACCGGTGGTCCAGGCTTTGGTGAAGCAACTCAATATGGCGAACAATGGTTTAGTGTAAGCGATGGGAAGAAATTTCCCAATACAAAAATCAAGTGGGAAACAACCCTAACTCGCAATGTGGCATTGGATATCAGTCTCTTTGGTGATCGCCTGACTATTACTCCGGAGTTCTATTGGAACACTACAAAAGATTTGCTTTATGAGTCAGCTATACCATTGACTATGGGGTTCACTAAGCAGATGCAGAACATCGGTCAGGTGACGAATAAGGGTATTGAATTGAGTATTAATGGAGACATTCTTCGTGGTAAGGATTATGTGTTGAGCGCTAACTTTACATTCGGTATGAACAAGATGAAGATTGATAAACTGAATGATACCGATGATATACTCTGGATTTTGGATGATCGCTGGAAACCTGATTATGATAACTATTGCTTGAGAGTGGGCGATCAGGTTGGTCTGATTTATGGTTTTGTCTACGATGGTCTTTACAGTCCGGATGAATTCTATTTCGATCCTACTCAGAACTTCTTGGCTGTTCCGAATGAAGGTACTGTTATCAACACTATCTACCAAGATTCTAATTCGGGCTCAGCAACTTTGCCGGGTAAGATTAAGTTCAAAGATCTGGATGGTGACGGTCAGATAACAGAAAATGACCGTACTGTGATTGGTAACACAACTCCAAAGTTCCAAGGTGGTTTCGGTTTGAGTGGTCAATGGAAGAATTTTGACTTTACTGCCAACTTTAACTACATGGTTGACTTCGATGTTTATAATGCTACTAATTACATGCTTTCTTCATCTATCAGTAATACTAATAATTTCTACAATGTATTGGCAGACTTTACACAAAAGAATCGCTGGACTTATGTGCGTGCGGATGGTGAATGCCTGTATAAAAATACTAACATTGATGGGTCAGTTAACGAATATATTACGATGAATGCCGGTAAGTCTTTGTGGAATCCGGCAGATGTGGAAGATAAGGTAACTCACTCTTACTTTGTAGAAGACGGATCATTCCTCCGTTTGCAAGACGTAACAATCGGTTATACATTGCCTAGTAACCTGACTAAGAAGTGGGGGATGTCGAAGGTTCGTTTCTATGCCAGTGCTTCCAATCTCTTTATCCTGACTGGTTATTCTGGTTACGACCCCGAAGTAGATGTACAATCCGGTTTGACTCCTTCTATGGACTACAATCGTTACCCACGTAGCCGTAGCTTCGTATTTGGTACCAACATTACATTCTAACATTAAAAATTAGAGAAATATGAAATTAAAATATTTATTTTTCGCCGCTTTGGCTTCGTTGGGTTTCACAGCTTGCAGTGACTTCTTGGATGTTGACTCTGTATCGAAGTATGATAGTGAAGGGGTTTTCGGCGAAAAGACAGAGATTAACCGCGCCCTTAACGGGGTATATGCAAAGCTGATGAGTGGTGATTTTTACGGTGACGCTTATTTCACTAAGTTTGTTTTCAACAGTGATGTAGAGTTTACGACGAATACCAGTGATGTGGCTACAAATAATAGTTTTCGTCGTTTCGATGGAAACAGTACTGCCAGTGATGTAGAGAAATTCTGGAATGCTGCCTATTCAGGTGTTGAGTATGCTAATAATTTTGTATATTATTTAGAGAGAAGTCCGCTATATAGCACAGAAGATGCAGAAATCATGCAGATGATGGGTGAAGCTAAAGTGATACGTGCTATGTTCTTTCATGATTTGGTGACTTATTTTGGTGATATTCCTTTCACATTTGAGCCCGCTTCTGTGGTAGAGAATTATGTAATGCCTATTGTCGGTCGTGATGAAGTTTACAAGACTTTGATTGAGGACTTGAAGAGTATTGCTCCCTACATGAAGTTTGCAGCTAATTTGTCGAATGGCGTAGAACGTGCCTCTAAGGAGTTTTGTTGGTCTATGATTGCACGTATGGCAATGCATGCGGGTGGTTACTCTTTGCGTCCGGATACTGACAATCCAGCTAATTTCGGCAAAATGGAACGTCCTGCCAACTACAAAGATCTTTATAAAACGGCTTTAGCATATTGTGACTCAGTAATTTCTTCAGCTACCCACACATTGTCTTTGCCTTATTATCGGGTGTTTGTAAATGAATGCAATTATGTGGTAAACAGTAACGATGACCCTATTTTTGAAATTCCTTTTGCAAAAGAAACTTCCGGTAGTGTTGGTTATGCGCATGGACCGAAGAGCGAACTTTATGAAGGTTCTACGAGTGGCGATAATATTTGGGGTGAAGCTAAGAGTGGCGCTGCATTGAGTGCATTCTATCGCTTTATGTTCGATCCGGAGGATGTCCGTCGCGATTATCTCAACGGCTTGTGGGGATACCTCTATAATGGCGAACCTACAATCAGCGTTTCTTATACAGTGTACAACAACAAGTGGTCTAAACTCTGGTCAACAAGCGGTAATCCGGAAAGTGCGGGCAATACAGGTATCAATTTTCCCTATATGCGCTATACAGATGTGTTGTTGATGTATGCTGAAGCAGCCAACGAGCTGAATGATGGTCCTACAGATGCAGCTAAGGCCGCTCTTCATCAGGTACGCCAACGTGCATTCACCAATCCGGAAAAGATTGATTCGTATATCGAAAGCATGAGTGGTTCGAAAGAGGATTTCCTGAAGGCTGTGCTTGACGAACGTAAGTTTGAGTTTGCTGGTGAAAATATGCGTTGGAAAGATTTGGTTCGCAACAATCTTTTGGCAGAAAATACTTATTATAACTTCTTACGCTATTTGGTTTGCGGTGAAAACGGTGCGGGACAATCTGCTTACCAAGAGATGGTAGAAGAGTATGACGGAATGCCTGAATATTTGGACAAATTACCATCAACCGTATACTATATGATTGGTGCAAATCCTCAAACTCCAAGTGCATTTCCTAATACATCATTGCGTATTATTGATATCTACAATCCGTATGATGATGTAGTTGTGAGCACTGTTCCTGATGAATATAGAGCGTCTACAGTTCAGTATCCTTATGCATGGGCTTCTGATGCAGGTGTAGTGAATGCACAATGTTTGTACTCATTCTATGGATATATTTATTGCGATCAGATATCAGGTTTGGTTTATCTGAATACGAATGGCAAATATAGTACTCATGCTCCAAGTGCAAATGCGAGCTTGCCGCCGGTTCGATATATTTTACCTTATCCGAATGCGGCTATTCAACGTTCTGCCGGTGCTTATAAGAACTATTACGGTTATACAAAGTAGTAATCAATAAATGAGAAATAACAATATGAAAAAGAAATTCTTATATATCGTGATGGCTCTTTGCTCATTCTCGTTTGTGGCTTGTAGTGATGATGACTATACGCCCGGAAAGAGTGATCTGGATGCAGATAGAGAGCTTATGACTATGTTTCGTGTAGACGACAATACGAATAAAGGTAGCACAGACCCATATCGTTGTCAGGTGGTTAATATCAACGATGTACAGCTTCGTTGGTATGGTGTGGACGGCTGTGCCGGGTATGAATTGAAATGGGGATTACAGGGTAACGTATCCTCTGGTTTGGCCGAAGACTGGGAAAATCCCAAAAACATTGTAGGTTCAGTAATTCTGGGACCTGATGAGTTGGAATATTTGGTTAAGGATCTTCAATATTCTACTCCCTATCACTTTGCCATCCGTACTCTTTCTAAGAAAGGTGAGGGACATCACTCCAAGTGGTATGGTTATGGTAGCGGTCGTCAGTGGTCTGAGTATTGCAGCTTTACTACAGAACCTCGTTATGATACTCCGGAAGTTATTGTGGTTAACGATGTGACTGAAACGACTTTCCGAGTAAACGTAGATCGCCAGTTGGCAACTTCAGGTAGTGCTGATCAACAGCAAAAATACTTGAATTACTTTGAGGTCGTAGATGGTGATTTTGTAATGCAAACTCTGACAGTGGAGCCTTCACCTACTAATCCCAATGCTGCTTGTCCCGACAAGTGGAAGAACTACAAATTAACTCAGGAAGATTTTGAGCGTGGTTATGTAGATATTGATGGTCTGGAGACTAACTGTGTGTATTTGGTAAACGTGCAGAACGATAATGTGGCTGTACATTGGGATGCTATTTATAATACTTGTGTGATTCGTATGGATGGTGTAGCGGGTGAACCTATTTTAATTAAGCATTTTGCTGACCCGAACGATACCATTCGTGGTGCTTACGACTATAAGGCGTCCCGACTTGACACTATTATTGATAACTTTACTGCAGACGGTAGCTTGGCTGAAGGTCAGATTTTCTACTTGGAAGGTGGTAAAACTTACTATTTTGCTCAGAATGTATCTATCTGTAAAGGTTTTACTCTACAGACTGATCCCGAAACCGTTTCTCAGGGTAATGCCAAAGTGTTGATGGGAGGTACCTGGACTTATGACAATGGTGCATGTGGCAATGCGATGAACTTCATGTTCGGACGTAATCCGCAAACTGGTGAGTTGGGTGGTATCAATGTGAAGTCGGTAATATTCAAGGATCTCGACTTTGATTGTCCAAAAGCTGTTCACTACGGGCTTTACAATGGTAATACTACTGGAAACTACTTCATAAACATGTACTCTATGGGTATGGCTGTTTCATTCCAGTCGTTCGAAATCTATAATTGTACTTTCCAAGGACAGGTTCGTGGCTTCCTCCGTACGCAAGGTTCTAATCGTAAGACGTTTGAGAAAATTCAAATAGAAGATTGTATTTTCTATAATTCAGGATACTATGACAACAAAGGCGGTGGTTATTGTTGGTTCTTTGGTGATGGTGCATTAGCAAAATGTAATGTATTCAATGATTTTATTTTCCGAAACAATACCATTTATGATTCACCGCATGGTGCCTTTATTTCTAATAATAAGGATAATTTTGACTGGCCGGCCAACATTCGTTATAAGTTTACTATTGAGAACAATACGTTCATAAACTTTGAAACTCGTGGTGGTTCCAAGATCTTTGATATGCGTAATGTCCCAAGTGGCACGGAAATTATCTTCCAGAAGAACTTGTTCATTTTGGCTAAGGATGCATCTGATAATCGCACAATGAACTCACAGGCTATTGATCTTCGTACAGTAAACGGTTCTGGTGCCATTATCTACGATTTCAAGGATAATTATTCTACTAATGCTTATCTGACCAAAGGTTCAATTTTCTCCAGTGGTTTTGATGCTTCAAAGAATAATGCAGGTTATAATTTTAACGTTAGTGGTAAGGAGGAACTGGCTGTTCATTTGGGCGATGAACAGGACCCTGAAGGAATTTCTCCTACAGAATTGATGAAGAATCCGAATCCGCCTTATCACGATCCACATGAGTTGATGCACCGTGGTATTGATCTCAACAACCTGTATTATAACAATACCGAAAAGGTACGCAAATCTGCTATCTATCGTTTAGGAATTGGTGATCCGCGTTGGAGACAATAATAATAACGTGTTGTTAATGAGGCCGTGAGGTTTTGTTAGACATTCTTTGCAGGAAGGGCGTTCCATTCGGAGGAACGCCCTTTATGTATAATAAAAGATGAAGTTAATATTCTCTTATTTTTCTTTAGGAGTAAACTCTGAAGGACTTACTCCATATTTTTTCTTGAAACACTTACTAAAGTATTTTGGATCATTAAAACCTGTCATATAGGCTATTGTAGAGACGTTGTATTCTCCTGTTTCCATTAATTGTTTGGCACGTTTTATACGCATCTCACGGACGAAATCAATAGGTGAAAGCCCGACAATACTTTTTAGTTTTTGATAGAATACAGTGCGGCCCATACCCAGCTCTTGGGCAAATTCATCAATTGTCAGTTTCGAATTATCCATTTGCTCATGCATTATTTCCATTACTCGTTTCATGAATAATTCATCAAACGGAACAATTTGTGGTCTTTCCGGTTCTACCTCAACAAGGAGAGTAGGGGCAGGGGCTTCTTTTTTCTGATCCGACCATTGTTCGAGATAAAGTTCCTGTAACTGTTTGCGTTGATACAACAGTGATTTAATGCGTGTTTTCAGATAGGTAGAACTGAATGGTTTGGTGATATAATCGTCAATTCCTTGTTCCAATCCAGAAATACGGTCGTCTAAAGAAGATTTAGCAGAAAGAAGTATAATAGGAATATGACAAACATCTCGATGAGCTTTGATAGCTTTCACCATATCCAGACCATCCATAACAGGCATCATTACGTCACTGATGATAAAATCCGGTACATATTGTAGAGCCCGCTCCAGGCCTTCTTGTCCATTCGTTGCCTCAAAGATTTTATAGGTTCCGGAAAGGATATCGCTCAGGAAGTTTCTCAATTCTGCATTATCTTCTACGACTAGCACGGAGATAGGATCCTGGTCCGTATTATTGTCGGTGTCTTTGTCTTCTGCCTTCTCCTGCAGAATATTATTTTTCTCTGATGTTTTGGAGATGATTTTATGCTTATCGTGTTTTGGGTTATGAGTAGACAGAGTATCATTCAGGATAAACTCTGTGTTTTCTTTTCCTTCATACACCTTCTGGTCAAGCGGCAATGTTACAATGAACTCACTACCTATCCCCGTTTCTGTATTCACTTGGATATTTCCCTGATGCAGTTCGATCAGTTCTTTTACTAAGGACAGCCCAATTCCGGAAGATGGTTGCAGAATATTGTTATTTACCAATGTCTCAAAACGTTGGAATAGAGACTGTTGTTTCTTTGGATCAATGCCGATACCTTCGTCGGCAACGGAAATCACGACTTTATCTTTTGTCGTATGGGTATATACTGTAATTGATTTATTGACAGGTGTGTATTTGAATGCATTAGATAATAAATTAAAGATAATCTTTTCGACTTTATCCTGATCTACCCAGCAATGTATTGACTCTTTGTCTGTTTGCAGACGGAGATTGATGTTTTTTTCTTCGGCTATGAGACGGAAATTATCCATCACTTTCTGCAATAGTTCTACAATATCTGTTTTCTCCAATAATAGCTTCATCTTTTTGTTTTCTATTTTGCGGAAATCGAGTATCTGGTTGACCAGTCGCAACATGCGCTCTGTATTATTGTGAACTACTGTCAGAAGTTTACGGGCACTAGGAGTGAGAGGCTCATGTTGAAGAACTTCACCTACAGGGCTGGTAATAAGAGTCAAAGGTGTGCGTAATTCATGAGAGATATCCGTGAAGAACCGCAACTTTATATTTGCCAGTTGTTGCTCCATATAAATCTGATGACGTAGTTTATAGATATACAATATGATATAGACTATAGTAGCTGTAAATAAGATGAATAAGATAATATAGAGTAATACAGCCCAGGATGTTTCCCAGAATGTGGGAATTACAGTGACAGAAAGCTTTCGCACATTATCTGTCCATACACCGTCACTATTGGTTGAGCGTATCTGTAGTTCATAATTTCCCGGAGGAAGATTAATATAACTGGCCGTGCGGCTATTCTCCACTTCATTCCATTTTTCTTCCAGCCCCTTTAACCGGTAGGCGTAGCTGATGGAAGTCGGATTAATATAGTCTAATGCAGCAAACTGGAAAGATACGTTTCGCTCGTCAGGTTTTAATTTTAATTCTTCGAGGTCGTCAAGATCTAGCTGTTGCTGAACTCCTTGTATTTTTAAACTAGTAAATACAACAGGGGGAGTATAGGAGCTTTTACTGAAGGCAGTTGGATTTATCTTTAAAATCCCTGCATCTGTACCTAATATTAACTGATTCTGTAATATAGCGGGTGAGGCTTCACTGAAATATATTTCTTTTTGCAGATGCTTTTCGTTATAATGTTCGAAGGTTCCGTTTTCCGGATCAAATTTGGCTAATGTGTTTTCTGATATGACCCATAGATTTCTCTGTTGATCTTCAATCATGGATAGAACCAGGTCCGACACTAAACCATTTCGTTTGGTATAGGTCTTAAATTGGATATGATCGGTTAATAAATTATCTGAAATAATCTGATTGATGCCGCCGGTGAATGTAAGTACATATGAATTTTTATGGCTGTCTGTATAAATATAAATCACATCGTTGCTACTAAGGCTGGATGCCAAATCCGGTATGCGTACATTGTCATAGAACTTAATGTCTTCCGGGCGCTCAAAATTGCAAGAGAAGGTAATCAGGCCTTCGGTTGTACCGACTAAAAGGGCATTATTCACTTCTTTGATGACACGTACTTTATTAAATTTATCTTTTGAATAACCTTTCAGTAAATTACCGTTATGCAGGAAGCGGATTTTTCCATTTGCCGTTTCCTGAAGTAGGTTAATACCTCCGCCGTGAGTGGCTATCCACATCCGTTTTTTAGAATCTTGATATATGCAATAAACACTATTATTACTTAAACTATAGGGGTCTTCTTCCTTATGTACATAGTTTCTTATCTGGAAGTTTCCGTCTCTTTTAGGACTTAATCGGATGATACCGTCCCATTTACTACCCATCCATATGTTTCCCTGTTCGTCTTCTGTGAAACAATAAATGTTTCTGGAGAACGAAATGGCTTTTGGACTGATAATTCCTTCCGGTGTCAGGTAGCCTTTAAGAGTTTTATCCGGATTGAAAATCCGGATGACTCCTTTTTTGTTTGCAACCCAGAGATTTTGTTGTTTATCGACCATGATTGCTCGGGTTTCATGTCCGGAATCAAAAGTGGTCAATTGGCTGGCATTAGGAAAAAATGAAATTTTATCCATCCAGAAATTATTAGCATACCAGAAGTTCTTTTGATTATCTACATAGAAATTTAGGATAACCGGAGTGAATTTAGATTCAGGTTTACTATAATCGGTGTAATAGGGCTTTAGTTCTTTATCTTCCCGGTCATAATAGCTTAGGCACCCCAGGTGGGGGACAACCCATAAAGTTCCCTGGCTATCTTCGAATATGACGTCACGACTTCTAAGTTCAGCCTTGGGCATATTTTGTGTAGGGGTTTCATAGTGCTGCTGCTCGTTAGTCAATGGATCATACCGTACAATTCCACGTTGTTCTTTTGAGAATAACCATAATTCATTATGGCTGTCCTCAAATAATCTCATAACGTTAAAATGCATTTCTACATTCCTGAATTGTTTGCTTTTTGCAAAGAAAAGTATGATACCATTGTTGGTACCTATTCCGATAGTATCTTTTCCCAAACTTAGCATACAGTTTAGTCGCGAATAGTTCAAAGGTATTTCTTCATATTGAACTTGTTCGTTTTGTTGATTATAGATTGCTAAACGTTTGCTTGATATCAGATACATTTTCTCATTGTTTTCACAGAAACTTGTGAAATGGGTTTTATCAGATATTGTTTTTTGCCCAACTATACAAACGCTTTTATCTGTAAAAATCCATTCATCGCCGTCAGCATCTTGTTCGATTCTGGAAATTTTTCTACCGGGTAGGTTGCCGATTTCTGGAGTATAAGGTGTTATGGCGCCCTCATCCTCATTTTCTAATTTCCGTTCGTCTACCCGAAAAGCTCCGTGATCGCATACGATCCAACTGACTCCTTTAGATAAGGCATAGATTTTGCGTACTATATAAGTTTCTCCACTTTTTTGTTCAAAAGGTTGGAGAATATCGATGAATTTTTCCTGATGACTTTCGAATAGATAAACCCGGGCATCATAAGTCTGACACCAGATGTTATTTTGTTGGTCGGGTACAATTCTTAATATACGGTTACTTGTTAGTGTACATCCATCTCCGGGATATGCTTTATAATTTTTGAAGGTATAACCGTCATATCTGTTCAAACCATTCCAGGTGGAGAACCAGATGAACCCCTTGGAGTCCTGTACAATGTCTGAAACGGTTCTTTGTACCAATCCGTTATATATAGAGAAATGCTGGATTTGACAAATTGGTTGTGCAAGAAGCATGGTTGGGATTAGCAGTACCATGTAGATTAATAAATGTAAAATCTGTTGTGCTATGTTTTTCATTTGATATTAATTTATAAAACACACAAAGATATAAAAAAATGGCGAATTTCTTAATCTTCTTTAAAATAGATATTGTGAATGTCTTTTTTACTAAATGAAATAATATATTTGTGATATCAAAATGATATCAACTTAATCTATCAGTTATGGAAACAAAAGAATTGAATTTCAAAGGGTTTAAGATGAATGGCTTTTTAGGATTGTTTGTTCATCTCATTGTGTTACCTGCACTAATTTTCTTTGGCTTTATTACGTGTGTGCCAACTGCAATTGTGTCTGGTATTCTCTGCATTGTCTGGCTGATAATGTTTGCCGGTTATATGCAATTGGAACCGAATGAGGCCCGGGCTATGGTGTTTTTTGGTAAGTACAAAGGTACATTCAAGGAAACTGGTTTCTTTTGGGTGAATCCTTTTCTGGATAAGAAGAAACTTTCTCTTCGTGCACGTAATTTGGATGTGGAACCTATCAAGGTAAATGATAAGATCGGTAATCCTATTCTGATAGGTTTGGTGTTGGTATGGAAACTTAAAGATACCTACAAAGCTATGTTTGAGATTGATTCGCAGACAATGGCTTCATCTGCTCATACGGGGGGAAATGCCAACCAAATTAATATAGGTAATGCGGTTGCCAGCCGTATGAACGCTTTTGAGAATTTTGTGAAAATACAAAGTGATGCCGCTTTACGCCAGGTGGCTGGACAATATGCTTATGATGATAACGAAGCGGATACTGAAGAACTGACACTTCGCTCCGGTGGTGAAGAAATCAATGAACAGTTGGAACAGAAGTTGAATGAACGTCTTGCCATGGCAGGTATGGAAGTAGTGGAAGCACGCATTAACTATCTGGCTTATGCTCCTGAAATTGCTGCGGTAATGCTCCGTCGTCAACAGGCTTCGGCTATCATTACTGCCCGTGAAAAGATTGTTGAGGGAGCTGTTTCTATGGTAAAAATGGCGTTGCACAAACTTTCAGAAGAACAAATTGTTGAACTGGACGAAGAAAAAAAGGCGGCTATGGTCAGCAATTTGCTGGTGGTACTTTGTGCCGATGAGGCAGCACAGCCAATTGTTAATGCGGGTACGTTAAATCATTAATCAAGATAATATGAGCTTTTCTTTTTTATATAAGTGGGCATTGGCGCTTGGCTTATTGCTGGGGCATGTAGTGACGGTTTTTGCTCAGGATGCAAATATGGACCATGCGAAGCATGTGTACGAATTGTTTGTGGCAGATCAGGGGGACAGTATTCATGCTCTCTTGAATAAAAATCTGCAGGAAAAATTATCACCGGAAATCTTTAAAGACATGTTTAAGCAATCGGAAAAGCAGTTCGGAAAACTTCAAGCAAAAGGAGAGTGGAAGCAAGAGAGTGCTGAAGGCATAACACTTTATTATCGCGATCTGAAGTTTGAGCGTTACAGTCTCCGTTTTTTGTTGTCTTTCGATGCTGATGGAAGCATGAATACCATTCGTTTGATGCCTGTACCTGCTGCTTCTACAGCAAAACCGGTAGCTTATAATAAAGAGAAAATGCAGGAACGAGATATAACGGTGGGAGCAGATGACTTTAAATTGCCCGGAATGCTGACGCTGCCTGTAGGAAAGAAAAAGGCTCCTGTCGTAATCCTTGTGCATGGTTCCGGTCCGCAGGATCGTGATGAAACTGTTGGTCCGAATAAACCTTTCCGTGATTTGGCTTGGGGATTGGCGGAACGTGGCATTGCAACGGTTCGTTATGATAAACGTACGAAGGTATATGGTGCAGCGTGTGTGCCGGAAGGTCGGAATATCGATTATGATACAGAAAGTGTAGATGATGCTGTGGCTATTATTGCTTGGGCGAAGGAATTGCCTGAGGTTGATGCGGACAGTGTTTATGTGCTGGGACATAGTTTAGGGGCTACACTTGCTCCTCGCATTGCAGAACAAGCAGATGGGTTGACAGGAATTATCCTTGTTGCCGCTTTAGCTCGTCCATTTGAAGATGCTATTGTTGAACAAATGACTTATATATCTTCTCTGACTGACTCTTCCGCTAATGCCAAAAAGCAGATTACAGAAATAAAAAAACAAGCTGATAATATAAAGAAACTGGGTACACCGGAATATGATGATAAGATTCCTTTGTTGTTGAATCTTCCTCGTTCTTACTGGGAATTTGCTAACGCCTATAAACCGGTAGAAGTAGCATCTAAACTGGCTCTTCCCATACTTATATTGCAGGGCGAGCGTGATTATCAGGTGACTATGCAGGATTTCGGTTTATGGCGCTTCGGGCTGATGCGTAATAAAAATGCTTTCTTAAAATCTTACCCTAAACTTAATCATATGTTACAGGAAGGTAGTGGTAAAGCTACTCCGTTTGAGTATAACCAGGCGTCGCCTGTAGTCGGATATGTCATGGATGATATTGCATCGTTTATTCATAACGGAAACCTGTTATAATACAAATTCAATTGTAAATTGTTAAATAGTAAATAGAATCGTGGCTAAAAAAGAAACTTCAACCAAAAGCTTTGTTCTGCGTGTAGATGCTGCAACTATGGATGCCATTGAAAAGTGGGCAGCCGATGAGTTTCGTAGCACTAACGGACAGCTTCAGTGGATTATCGCTGAGGCATTGCGGAAAAGCGGGCGGATGAAGAAAACAAAGAATACTCCTCCGCCTAAAGAACCTGAGTCGTAGTTTAGCGATAAGTTGTTAGTGATAAGTGATTAGTAGTTTGAATTATAATTCATATATTGTTTATGTTAAATCTTGGTCCATATTCAACTAAAGAGTTTCCTAATATCCGGGTATATCCCACTATAATAGATCGTATATTAGAAGGTGTTGCCGTATTGTTGGCAATTGCTGCCTGGGTGTGTGCAATATGGGTGTATATCCATATAGAGGACAAGATTACAGCTAATTTTTCCTTTATGGCTGCGGGATTAGGTACTTTATGTCTCCTTTTAGTTGGTATTTCTGCCTATCTTCCTATTCGTTGGATACGTTTTCCTGTACGTATCACAGAACGCAATGTCGCGGTACAGTATTTTATGGCAGCCCGTATTGCTCGTATATTGAATGTGTTTCTTACTTTACTTTTCCTAACTCTTGTTTTTAATAAAGTAGAGATGGGATATGGTATTCCGCAAGATCTATGTAATATGATTACGAGTGCGGTCGTTGGTTTGATGATATTGGCGCTTATAGTCTATTATATATTGGCGTTTAAGTATAAATAGAGGTGTTTACAAGCATTAATACCTAGTTATGGCTATTACTCCCTTTCATTATACCTTGTTTTAGGGATTGTGACATCTTCGCAAATGCCCTACTTTTGCAACATCAGATTTAATGAATTAGTTAGTCATAATTACGTAACCACTTTTATTAAGGAAAAAAGGTTCCCGTCTTCCCCGATGTGATATCGTGAAAGAGCGGGGATTTTTTCATTTAATACCCTGTCTACAAGAAGTTAAGAGTTTGTCAACAAGAAGTTAACTCCTTGCAGACAGGAAGTTAATATCTTGTAATTATTTGATAATCAGTTATACTCTTGATTTGCCTTGTTGGTGAATACAAGCAAATAGGAACGGAGTTGAAGTTAAAAGTAAAAGGAGAAAGATTGTATTTTTATTGTATTATGCGGGATATCCATAGTTGGAAATGAAAGACAGTGTGAGACGATGCTCTCTCTCTTTTATAGGTTATCTTTAATATCCTGCAGTTCCACCAGTTTGTTTACGATAGCGTAAATGGTCAGGCCGGCCGGAGAATGTATTTGCAGTTTACGGGCAATATTCCGGCGGTGGGTGATAACTGTGTGGATGGAAAGATAGAGCTGGTCGGCGATGGCTTTGTTGGTCATACCTTTCACAACGCAGGTGATAATTTCCTTTTCACGCTGACTGAGCGTCTCCTGCTCATTTTCTTTCTCCTCTTCTTCGTCAGTGCAAAGCAATTGGTTTATTTTGGTGGCAATTGTTTCCGGATCATCACAAATAGAAAGATGATCATCATATTCTTTCAGTGAGTTACTGTCAATGACGGAACATACCAGTGCCAGATATTTGGTTTCCACTTTCCCATTTTCTGCCTTAAATGCTGGGAGATTGAACCAGCCGCCAAAGGTCGGGTTAACAATCAATACATCCGGTGTATGCAGGTGAATATAGCTTTGCAAAGATTCCGGAGAGGAAACCTCTATAGGTACTACATTCAGATTGGGCAGGCGCTTCAGCACTGTCGTGAGTCCGCTTCGGATAATGACAGAAGTTTCAGCGACTGCAATTTTTACAGAAACATTATTGTTCATTTTTCATTCTCCTTTCCAGTTGTGCCACGGCGGGAACAAACATATAGTCTTCTACTTGGCAGTGTGAAGCAAGGTCATGCTCACAGTTGAAGATATCGAAAAGAACAGCATTGAGCTTGTTGTTGTTCTCTTTTTCCGGATAATACTTAATGATAATATTTTTCAGTTCTGTCAGCTTGGATTCAATCTGATTATGCTTACTGGCAAAGGTTGCTATATCATAGTTCTCTGCAAGTTTGCCTTCAAGTAGTTTTTCGACATAGGTGAACACAGCCTCGTTTTCATATTCCATGTGGCGGCGTACCTCTTTGGCATATTCATCGAAGAATTTCAGAATGAGATAGGCTATATTATCCGAGCCCGAGCAATCGATAGATTCGATGAGCTTACGACGGATAACAGGTAATTTAAAATCGAGAAAGTAAGTGTGCGCCCGTTTCAGATAATCCATAAGGGCTGAGATGGAAAATACGTTTTCCTCTCCACTATAAGTATATTGTTCTTCACTGATGAAATTGGCTACTGCGAGAAAGGTACGGTAGTCTACGCCTTGTGCCTCGCAAACGTCCTTTACACTCTTGTCTCCGAATCCTAAGGAAAGGCCGAAACGGCTCATAACCATTAATAAGGAGTAGTTATCACAGATAAGGTCGCTCATTTTGTCTGTGGCGCGATACTTATGAGGTTCATTCATTGCAGATTATCCTTTCTTTCTTTATTTATTCGTGCGCAAAGTAACGGATTTTCTCCGGGAATTGCAATCGCTATATGTAGGTATTTTGTGTTTAGTCTTATTTAACGAGAAAAATTAGTTTATAAACTAAATATTTTAGTTCTTTGCGAAAAACAAATGAAGAGTTATGAAAGGATTGACTGCGAAAGAAGAGGAAATCATGGGATTTTTCTGGGAGAAAGGTCCGTTGTTTGTGAAGGAGATGCTAGCTTTCTATGAAGAACCGAAGCCGCATTTCAATACGCTGTCTACGATTGTGAGGGGATTGGAGGATAAAGGTTTCCTGGCACATAAGACTTATGGTAACACGTACCAGTATTATGCTGTAGTGAATAAGGAAGACTTCAGTAAGGGAACGCTGAAGAAAGTAATCAGTAAGTACTTCAATAATTCGTATCTCAGCGCAGTATCATCGTTGGTAAAAGAAGAGGATATTTCGTTGGAGGACCTGAAACAGTTGATTGCAGAAGTGGAGAGAGGGACGAAATAGAAACTTTAAAATGCCAAGAATTATGAAAAACATAGCTATAACTTGTTTTGTATTGATAGCTGTTTGCGTAGGTTTGCAGGCGAAAAAGGTTGTGAAAGCTCCTTATTTCATGGCAACGAATACTAGCCAGATCGAATTCGAAAAAGTGACATTGGGAAAGGATACGACATGGATAGATGCTAAAATATATTCTATTCCGGGCGAAGATGTAAGGATAGACTCGACTGCTGTATTGCAGATAGGAGGAAAAACGTATGCCTATCTAGGTGGTAATGGTTTTTCAAAAGAACTATGGACGAAGACACCGGCTTCTGGTGAATTGGCTGTGACGTTGAAGTTTGAGCCGATTCCTATGGATACGGAAAGTTTTGACTTTTTCGAAATGTCTGAGAAGAAAGACGAAGGATGGAATATTTATGGAGTGCGTCTGGACGGAAAAAAGCCGGAAATAGGAATACCGGAGAAATTGTTGAATCAGCAATTGGATTATTCCCAGCCTCTGCCGGATCCTGATTTGAAGAATGGGAAGACGGTGATATATGGGCGTATATTGGGTTATGATCCGACTCATGGTATTGCTCTGAAATTCAATTGTACTGACTGGCTATTCTTTGATGTTTTCGGTCAATCCGTTCCGGTGGCCGAGGATGGAAGTTTTCGCTACGAAACAAATATGATGCTGCCCGGTGAAGCGACATTGCGGGTAGGACGGAAGAGGTTTGAATTGTTTCTGATGCCGGGTGGTAAACTTGAGGTAACTATTAATTTGCCGGAGATTTTCTGGTCGGAAAGTCACCTGTTTGGAAAGAAAGAGAACGGGCAGTTGATTTGGTTTGAGGGTACGTATGCCGCTCTGAATACTGAACTGGTAAAGCATGCCGGACTGATGAACATTTATAGTGCGGATCATTTTTATGAGAATATTTGTGGTGTTACTCCGGCTCAATATAAAAAGTATGTGACGAAGATTTATGAAAAAAATCGTGGTGAAATACTGAAAAATAAATCGTTGAGTGATGCTGCTCGCACATACATGATAAACAAGCTGGAAATGTCGTATTTCTTTGCTATCAGGGGGTATAAAGGGAATATTAGTTATGCTCCGATGATTAGCGGAAAGAAAGGAGTGAAGCGTGCGGACATGACGGTAGATGAAAGTTATTATGATGATATTCTGGAACTGGATTTTATTCATTCACCTTATATACGTTATGGCAGTTATCCTGATTTTGTACGTGCTGCAACTGAAGATTTTAAAGGAAAGTTTGAACCGCAACCTGTATGGGAGGATATTTTACGGGCGAAACCTCTAGGTTCCACTCTTGCTCGTTTGAAACCGCTGTCGGAAAAACAGATGCTGACATTGGACAGTATATCCGAACCGGAAATAAAGAAAGCTTTGACTGTCAAAAATAAAGAAGTGATGGACTTGCTTGCTGAAAGTGCAAATAAGACCGGTTATACAGTTTGCCAGCTGGATACAGCAGTTACCGCAGATGGTCTATTGGCAGTTGTCACCCGTCCTTATCGTGGTAAGGTGGTTCTGATAGATATGTGGAATACTTGGTGTGGCCCTTGTATGCGGGCTATGAATAGCCTGAAGCCGGTGAAAGAAGAATTGAAAGATGTAGTGTATGTTTATATAGCAGATGAAAGTTCACCTGAAGGGAAGTGGAAAATCACCATACCTGATATTCATGGAATACACTATCGGATCACGAATGAGCAGAGTTCTGCATTAGGTAAACTATATGAGTATCCGGGAATACCCACTTATTTTGTGATAGACCGGGAAGGGAAACTTTCATATAAAGTTACCGGATTTCCCGGTGCGGAGGTGATGAAAGAAGAACTACTGAAGGCTGGGAAATAGTAGCTGTAAATTATAAATAGTACGTCAATATGGGAATTTTCTTTGTCTATATACTGAAGTCGTCGGTTTGTTTGGCGGTATTCTACCTGTTTTACCGTTTGTTGCTGAGCCGTGAGACGTTTCATCGTTTCAACCGGGTAGCGTTGTTGAGCATATTGTTGCTATCTTGTCTTTTGCCACTGGTGGAAGTTACTGTGGAGAAGCAGACAGAGGTTCATCAAACCATGATGACACTGGAACAGTGGCTGATGCTGGCAGATATGATGAATACTACAAATGTGGCGGAATTACAGATAGAGGAAGTGACGGTAACTTGGATACAGGTTGCATTATTGGTGTACCTGGCCGGTATTTTACTTTTTGCTTTTCGTAATGGGTATTCGTTGCTGAAGTTGGGCAATTTATTGAGATCAGGCAGAAAAGAAGACTTGAGTAAATATACTGACGGTGGTGAGAAAGTGACTTTGATAGTGCACGACCACGATATAGCTCCGTTCAGTTGGATGAAATACATCGTTATTTCACAGAAAGACTTGGATGAGAATGGGCGGGAAATACTTATTCATGAGTTGGCTCATATACAGAACCGACATTCGTGGGATTTGCTGGTAGCAGATATCTGCATCTTTTTCCAGTGGTTTAATCCGGCTTCGTGGCTGCTGAAACAGGAATTACAGAATATCCATGAGTATGAGGCGGATGAAACGGTGATTGAAAAAGGCGTTGACGCGAAACAATATCAATTATTATTAATTAAAAAAGCTGTCGGCACAAGGCTCTACTCTATGGCCAACAGCTTTAATCACAGTAAACTTAAAAAACGTATCACTATGATGTTAAAAGAAAAATCGAATCCGTGGGCAAGATTGAAGTATTTATATATACTTCCGGTAGCTGCCATTGCAGTAACTGCTTTTGCCCGTCCTGAAATCTCGGAAACCGCAGAAGAGATTTCAAGAATGTCGGATGCACTCGGAATGGAACAAGCAAGCTTGCTCTTCTCTCGTTTGCACGACATTTCTGCCGCCAAAGTTAATGATTTGACAGCAATTGTGGAAGCAAAAGCCGTAAAAACTACGGAAGAACCAGTACAGGTAGCTCCAGTACTGAAAGATACAGCTAAACCCGTGGAGGTGAAGTATATTCCTGCAGAAGTGACTGAGAAGCTACAGGGTACTCCCTTCTTCGAGGTGGTGGAGCAAATGCCGGAGTATCCGGGTGGCATGGCTGCTGCATTGGAGTATATTCAGAAGAATATGCGTTATCCTGAAACTGCAAAGAAGAATGGTACACAGGGACGCGTTACGGTGCAATTTATTATTGATAAGGGAGGAAATGTGACGGATCCGAAAGTGATCCGTGCCGTAGATAAAGATCTGGATGCTGAGGCTATCCGGTTGATAGGAACGATGCCGAAGTGGAAACCAGGTATGCAGAAAGGACAAGCGGTAGCAGTGAAGTATACACTGCCGGTAATGTTCAGACTGGAAGGGGGAGAGATGAAAAGTTCTCGTACTGTAGAGATGAGCAGACGCCCTGGAAGTTTATTGGATAGTGCTTTGGTTATAGTGGATGGCAAGGAAGTTACCCAGTCTATATTGAATGCAATAAATGTCGACAGGATAATGAGTTTTAGCGTCTTGAAGGATGCGGCTTCTACTGCAATATATGGAGAGAGAGGCAAGAATGGGGTTATATTGATTACTTTGAAAGAAGATAAAGAAGAATACCATCCATCAGAAACCTATACACTAAAGAATACTAATGATCCCGTGGTTTTGGGAGTGAAAGGTACAGGAAAATTTACTACTGTCAATGGAGTGCAAGGTATCTATATAAATAGTAAGAAGGCAAATCGGGGAGATGTGACCTTTTTTGTAGATGGTGTGAAAATTGATTCCAGCGTTGCGGACATAGGTGAGGTAGTACCGGCTGAAAGAATTGAAAGCATGAGTGTTGAGAAAGGAACAGACGGCAAAGGCCAGATTTATATCACTACCAAAGACAAAAGAGGAGTTGAGAAGACTTCTGCCAAAGGTGATATGAAAGTGGAAGGTATTGTGCAGGATAAAGACGGAGAACCTGTTGTAGGTGCTGCCATACTGATAGAAGGAACAAAAAGCGGCAGTATAACCGATGTGGATGGTCGCTTTGTCCTATCTGCTTCAAAAGGCGATAAACTGGTTGTTTCTTATATTGGCATGAAAACTGCTAAAGTAAAGGCGGAGCCGAAGGTGACAGTTACTTTGAAAGATGAATAATCAAAGATATTTTATATGAAAAGGAATTCTCTCTTTTTGTTTCTCTCTATGATGTTCGTTTGGGTGGGGCTTTGCTCCGCCCAAACTAGTAGTGATAAGTATGTTCTCATTGACGGATGTTTTTTCAATGGTATGCCTCCGGGAATTCGGACTGATGAAGGTGCCCAGATGATTATGCTGACAGATGAGGAAGGACATACCGCATTGGAAATACGTCTGAATAGAGGCAAAACTTTACCGGACTATGCAATGAAATATCGGGTTTCCGTAGAAAAAGTACCCGGAGGAGAGGAATTATTGCGGATTTCCCGTTCAGGAGCGCAAAAGCCGATGGCGATTGCAGCGACTAATACAGTAACTCTTGATAAATGGGTAGGAAAACCATTCCCGGACTTTAAGGTAAAGGATACGACGGGACGGGTATGGACAAAGGCGGATATCATTGGAAAGCCTTTCGTTCTGAACTATTGGCACACAGGTTGCAGACCGTGTATCAAGGAGATGCCGGAACTGAATGAATGGATGAAAATCTGTCCGGATGTGACTTATTTCTCTACTACCTGGAATACAGCGGAACAGATAAAGAAGATAGTGGAAAACCGTCCTTTCCTTTTTACGCATATTGCCAATGAATTATTTTTCTTCAATTTGTTTAAAGTACAGGTCACGCCGACTACATTGTTGGTAGATAAGAAAGGTATTATCCGCTATTGGGAAGAAGGTACAAGCGAGAGTAAACGGGCCTATTTGCTTGATAGACTAAAGGAATTATCAGCCGAATAATCAACTTTGTTTCTTATTTCTTTGTTTAAATCATTACTTTTAAGTATTTTTGTTTGAGACGGTTTAGTATTCTATCACTTAAAAGATAATGCTATGAGACAAGGAAAACAAATTCACCAGGGATATAGCTTCTTTTGGGGAGTATTTCTATTATTAGTGATGTCTGCCGCTATATCTATTCATGCTGAAGCCCCTTCTACAAAGGAGCTTGTACTTTTCAAAGATACTTTGAAGAATGATACCATTGTGCCGCAGTCTCCGAAGAAAAATGGCACATTCGTTATTAGAGATCGCATTCCTATTCCATCTGATGAGCCTTTATTTATTGTAAATGGAATGGAACTTCCCTATGAGATTTTTGCAGCATTGAACCCCGCGCATATTGAAAGTCTTGAAGTTTTGAAAGATGCTTCAGCTACTGCCATTTATGGCACACGTGGAATAAATGGGGTCATTATTCTGAAGTTGAAAACTCCACAACAGGTAAAGGAGGAAAAAAACATTAAGAAAATAGATGATTTTCTCAAGCCAAAGGGAGTGAACAGGAGGAATGCGCGTTACTATATTAGCGGTAAAGAAGTTCCGGCCAGTACTGCGTATCAAACGAGTATTGAGCAAATGGAAGTGAAGACCGGTGCAGACGGAATACTGGAAATTTATATTAAACCAATGATTTTCCTAAGGGGAGAATATGAATAAAAGTGATTGTCAAGAGCGGAATGATTAAAGATTATGGAATAGGAAATACCTGATAACTAATGTTGAAACAAATATCCTTATTAATCCTGTGTGCGGCAGCAATTGTTTGGTTCGCTACTCCTGTGCAAGCCTGTACTTCTGCTGTTGTATCGGGTAAAGTAACACCCGACGGTCGCCCCCTGCTTTGGAAAAACCGTGATACGGACTTTATGCAAAACCATATTGATTATGTGAAAGGCGAGAAGTATAATTTTATTGCTGTAGTGAATAGCGCCAATGCATATCTGAAAGAGGCATGGATGGGAACTAATTCCTCAGGATTTGCTTTGATGAATACACAATCGTATAATCTGGTGGATGTAAAGGGCGATGAAGAGCGGGGGGCAGCCAATGGGCGTGTTATTTATCGTGCACTCGAAGTTTGTGCAACGGTAGAGGACTTCTGTCATTTTCTGGATACCATTTCCAAGCCCAGCGATATCGAAGCTAATTTTGGTGTAATCGATGCACAAGGCGGGGCAGCTATGTTTGAAGTAGATTATTATAAATATGTGATGTATGATGCCAATAACCCGAAGGACGCTCCTTATGGTTATATTGCCCGTACCAACTTTTCTTTTGCTGGTAAGGTGAACGAGGGGGCCGGTTATGTGCGCTATATGGAAGCAGACCAGGTGCTGATGAAAGCTTCGGCTACGGGTAGTATTACCCCACAGTTTATTTTCAATGATTTATCGCGTTCGTTCCGTAACCGTATGCTGGATATTGATTTGCGTAGCGGGGCATATAATCGTCCTCAGGCGTCGGGTTGGTTTGTAGATCAGGATTTCATTCCGCGTAGCAGTACATCGTGTTCGGTAGTGGTACAAGGTGTGAAACCGGGTGAGAAAGCCGAACTGACTACCATGTGGACACTGTTAGGTTATCCTCCTACCGGTATAGCTATTCCGTTGTGGGTGAAAGATGCCGGTAAACTTCTTCCCGGAATGGTACGTTTCGGTAAAGAACATGAGGCAGCTCCGCTCAGTGATTGGTCACTTCGTTTGGCAGACAGAGTTTTCAGCTATAAGCAGGGAATGGGTACCGGACGTTATCTGAATTGGGAAAGATTGTATAGTCCTGAGAAAGGTGACGGTTATATGACAGCGATTACTGCGGTAGAAGATGAAGTCTTCCGTACGACGAAGCCATTGCTGGAAGAGTGGTACAAAAAAGGAAGCCTCGATATCCAAGCAATACCGAAGCTATATGACGAACTGGAATCATCCATCAGAATGATTTATCAGAGTTTACGAGGCTGTAATTTAAACTGTGTCAGCAAAGCAAACAAAAAAAGTATTAACTTTGCTAACACAGTTTTTTTATGAGTGAAGAATTTGATTTTGAACGGATCAAGAACAAGGCAATCGAGCAGCTCAAGGCTGGCAAGCCCTTGTTGGGTAAGGACGGAGCTTTTGCCCCGTTATTGGAGAGCATTTTAAATGCAGCCTTAGAAGGTGAGATGGATGCCCATCTTTCCGAGGATGAACGCATGAGTGGCAACCGTCGTAATGGCAAGATGCAGAAGCAGGTGCAAACTTCTATGGGTGAGGTGACCGTTTCTACACCCCGTGATCGTAATTCCAGCTTCGATCCTCAGTTTATAAAGAAGCGGGAGACCATTCTTGCGGAAGG